>BNJV01002984.1_pt1:55000-451950 | contig 451950 bp, 605 predicted proteins | sample 8540591 | NCBI WGS metagenome assembly BNJV01 (sample SAMD00202457, study PRJDB9452) | human saliva metagenome | host: Homo sapiens
TCCTGAGAGAATCCTTTAAACCTCATCCGAATATGAAGTATAGGCATTTTATATTTTCTTTGTTACACTATCCCTGTTATGATTCTTATGATTTTTTGTTCTGTTTTTCAGGACTCAATTTAGGGTTATAGAGTTATATATGCCCCTAAAAACAAAAAGTACCGATACTCCAAAAAGAGCAATCGGTACTTTCTCTTATCTAAGCCTAGAAAGTCTGTCCTGTAATCATCGCATATATGGAAAAGAAAAACAAAACCACAAATACAAGAATGCGTAACGGTCTAACTCTCATTGACCAACCGCGCTGCTTTGCAATGTAAAGTAGTAGAACCTGTCCTACAATAAATAAAAATGAAATAGCGCAGAGTATCTGCCATGGATACTGTCTAAAAAGATTGCCAAACTGCTCGCCCATATTTTTCCTCCTAAAAGTCATAAGGGTATTTCTCTTGTAAGTCTCTAAAGAGTCCCCTTTCGATAACAACTAAGCACCTTAGCATTGGAAAAGAGCTCTGTCAATACTTATTCCATTCTGTATGATTCTCTCCTTTATTATCCTATAGGGCTATGTCCAATAATATAGTTATTTACAGTTCTACTTCTCTATTCTTTTATATAAATCTTTTATATAAATCTTTTATATAAATCTTTTATAGAAGTCTTTGATTTCCTGCTTTTTCTCCATATTTTTGCATAATCTCTTCTGTGCTTACCATAGTAAAGCATTGCCAATCAAAAAGCCGGTACTACGGTGCAGCTATACAAAGCATACTCCCCGCCGGGACTCAAGCACCCGGCCTGCATTACTCCTACCGGAACCGTATATTGCAGGAGCTGCCCGGAAGCCAGATCCGAACCAAGAGTAACCGTATCCACTGAACCGTCTTCATATAAGAGATAAAGCGTAAAAGGATCTCCCTCTAAAAAAAGTCCAAATTTCTTCGTGACTCAGTTTATGGAAGTCGGAATAGCTCTTCGGTTCCTTACAATACAAGCCGTACATGGTAGAGGCTAAGAGCTTTCCCTCCTCATTGCGGTTTGGAGAATGGTAGCACTCCGAGAAGAAGGTATGCTCTCCTTCCAAAAAGCTCCATGGAATAGTGCTGAATCAAAAATCCTTTCGCTTCTTCTTTTTCAGACTTCTCTTTTTCAGACTTCTCTTTTTCAGACTTCTTGACTTCTTTTAAAGAAGTCGTCCTATCTTTCTCATACTCCAAGGCATCACTGAATATAAATTCCTTTTCCGCTTTTAGCACTTCTATAAAATGCCTCGCAGAGCTCTTCATTTTGTAAAAGCTTCAGAAGCGTTGCCATAACTGAAGTCCGCCCTTCCGCTAAAGCATTGTAAAAATCGGAAAACATCTCCCGAAGCAGTCCTTGTAACCAGTTTGCATACCAAGGCTCAGTTCTTTTGAGCTTCCTTTTTCTGAAGAGAGAAAGCAGATCAGCCCTGTCATTATCCCAGCCGAGTCTTCCCTTTTCACAGATCAGATTCAGGAAAATGTGGTTCTGTTTCCCATGGCTCACTTCTGAAAGCGCAAGGGTTACCCGGCATCCTTCCTGAAGCTGCATATTCAGAACTGCCGTATCCTCATTTTCAATCGGAACAGGAAGTTTTCCCGCGTCCTCTTTATCCCACAGCATACCCTGCCTTATCTTTAAATAAGACATGGTTTCGATTCTGAAAAAGTAGCCTGTAGAGTGATTACCGGCTTTTTCCAGCAAAAATGCGTTAGGTCTAAGACATGAGAGCCGATTTCCGAAACGGCGCGAAGATGGTTGCCATCCTTTACATCAAAACGCCAGGAATAGGGAACGGGCGGAATATGAAATTCCTGCTCATAGGCCCCGTAGAGGAGAATCGGTCTTCCGAGCTCTCCACTCTGAAGAAGCTCGCGCATCTTTCGGATAGCCGGATAAAAACGGTTATGGAAGCAGACTCCAAAAGGAGTTTCAGACTGTTCCACAAGCTCCAAAAGTTCTTTTCCTCTTTTATATCGAGGCAGAGAGGCTTTTTCACAGACAATGGCCAGCTTTCCTTTATTATTTTCCAAGGTTTTTCAAGATTTTTTCCTATATTTAAATTTATCTCTAAAATCCGGTTTTTCCCAATTCCTGATTCTTTTCTAAATCCAGGTTCTTTTCCGGCTCCGGATTCTTTTCTAAGCACAGATTCTTTTCCAAAAATACTTCGCTATGGCATAGTGTGTATTCGGCGGTGTACAGATATGCACGGCGTCAAGAATTTCCAAAGGAATATCCCGATAATCCGTATAAATTTTTGCAATACTCCATTTCTTGGAAAAGGAGGCGAGAACCGCCTCCTCATTTCCACAAATCGCCACGATATCCTGTCCCGCTGCCCGCAATGCTGCAGCATGGACATCCGCAATAAATCCTGTTCCGATTATTCCTACTCTCATCTTTACCCCTTTAATTCCTGCATACGACGATTGGCCTTCGCATAGATTTCTTCAGGATCCTCTCCGATAAAGAACGCTCCCTTTTCATAAAGAATCTTTCCGTTTACCATGGTGAGCTCTACATTTTGCTTACTGCCGCTGTAGACGATATTTTTCACAATGGAATTCACGGGCTGCATATTCGGCTGATGAAAAATCCAGCACACAAAGATCCGCAAGCTTCCCTTCGGAAAGACAGTCCGCATTGGAAAGTCCCATACAACGTGCCCCGTTTACACAAGCCATTTTCAGAACCTCTTCCGCGGAAACCACACTCGCATCCTCTTCCCGCAGCTTGGCAAGCCCGGTAACCAAGAACATTTCCCGGAACATATCCAGGCAGTTATTGCTTGCCGGGCCATCTGTACCGATTGCCATAGGAATCCCTCTTTTCAAGAGTTCCACCGTACGAGGAACACCACTTGCCAGCTTCATATTGGAGCCGGGATTCGTAACAACCGTCATACCTCTCTTTTTGAAAATGTCCATATCTTCATCACTTAAGTAAACGCAGTGGTATCCGCCTCCGCCGTAGTTCAGCATACCGAGAGCGTCCATAAGTGCAGTCGGAGTCATGCCGTATCGTTCAAGACAACCTGCCACCTCCCCTTTTGTCTCGGAATTATGAGTAAATACCGGTGCCTTAAACTCTTCCGGGATTTTTGCTAATCCTTCCATCAACTTTTTCGAAGTCGTGTACTCCGCATGGAATCCGAGCTGATAGGAAACGAGAGGATGAAAGGCATTGTATTTTTGATAGCAGTCCCGCATTTCTTCCAACGAGAAGTTAAAATCATTTAAGCCCGGGACTAAAACGGTACGGAAGCCCGTATCTACCGCAAGGCGCGCCATTTCCTCCGGATGAAAATACATATCAAAGCAAGCTGTGATACCTGAGCTTAAATATTCAAGAATCGCAAGCTTCGAAAAGGAATAAATGTCCTTCCTCTAAGCTTCGCTTCCATGGGAAAAGACTTGTTTCGAAAGCCAGTCCCAAAGGGGGAGGTCATCCGCATAGGAGCGAAGAAAGGTCATGGCAGAGTGGGTATGCGCATCCTTAAAGCCCGGAAGGATGAGATTCCCTTTTAGGTCTATTTCCCGTTCAAAACTTGCCTGTATATCTTTTCTCTGCGGGCCGATATAGCTGATTCGCTCCTTTTCCGTCCAGAGCTCTCCCTCTATGATTTCCATATTGTCCTGCATAGTCAAGATTCTTGCATTATAAAAACGAATTCCCACAGCCACTCCTTCCTTGTTTTCTATGCATTTTATGTTTCTTAGCCTTTTCATTATTTCATCTTGTTTGACGCTTCTACGTTTTCTCTTCTTGCTTTTCTTTTCTTGCTTTTCTCTAGTTTCTCTTCGAGCCTTCTCTTTTCGTTATCTCTTCTCGCTTTTACCGCTTACCCTTATCGTAAGTCTCCCCTAAAGCCCTCGGTGCTCTGTTAAACTTCGAGAAGAAAATCAGAAGCAGTAAGGTCAAGATATAGGGCAGTGTCATAGCCAGATCCGAGTAGCTGCTCGGCATCTGCATCTTCTGTACAAGAAAATATCCGCCGGAACAGGCAAAGCCAAAGAGCAGGCAGGAAGCCAAGGTTGGAAGGATGGTCCAGTTTCCGAAAATCATGGCCGCAATGGAAAGATAGCCGTAACCCACAAAAAAATTGCGGAAGAAAAGTTTCCGGAAATGGAATAAGCAAAGCAGATGCCCGCAAGTCCCGAAAGGGCTCCGGAAAACAACACCGCAATCGTACGGGTTTTGCTTACACTCTCTCCTGCCGCATCCACTGCATGAGGATTGTCTCCGCAGGCACGAAGATTCATCCCGTAACGGGTCTGGTAAAGGATGTACCAGCATACAATCGCAGCTAAAAATAATCAAAACTTCAAAAGGATAAATATCCTTAAAAACGCGCCCAAAATAGGAATTACGGAAAGTCCGGGCACTGTAAATTTATCCGAAACGCTAAGCACAAACTTGTCGGATGCCGCATGAAAAAGTCCCTTATTAAGAGCCTTACAGAGGTAGGCAGTTAAGGACATGGCCAGAATATTCAGCACCACGCCGCTGATGACCTGATTTGCCTTCATTCGAATACAAAGTAAGGCATGAAGAGAGAATAGAGGGCCCCACCCAATACCGCAAAGAAAATCGCGGCATAAAACTGTGTTGTGGCATTTCCGATTCCGAGATTCATCATAATGACTGCTGCTAGGGCTCCGGTAAAAGCCCCCATCCCCTGAAATCCTTCCAGGGCAAGGTTTGTGATCCCGCTTTTTTCACTGTGAAATTCCCCCTACAGCCATGATAAAAAGCGGCAGAAAAAGGACAGTCCATCGATAATGATTCTTTCCATTATACGTTCCCTCCTTCCATCACTTTTTGTTTCTCCCCTATTTTTCCTCTACTTCTCTTTTTCATCTATCTCTTTTACTTCCCCTCGGCTCCTTCCGCTTTACTCTTCTCCTGCTTCTTATTTTTGCTCTTCCATTTCCAGCTTTTTCCTTATTCACAAGATAGCGAATATAGGCATTGCAAGCGGAGAAAAGAAGAATGATTCCGGTAATTACGGAAGCAATCTCGGACTCCAGGCCTGATGCGGAGTTCATATAAGTACTTCCTTTGCTTAAGATGGTAATGAAAAAGAGAAGAACACGATTCCGATAGGGTTACTGTTTCAAGAAGAGCTACCGCAATAGAGTCAAATCCCATACTCGGTAAAACTCTTGGCTGGATAGAGCCGAAATAGCCAAGGTAATAGCTGACACCGGCAAGGCCTGCAAGCGCACCGGAAAGCGCCATGGTCAGTACCAGATTCTTTCCCACCGGAATACCGGCATAGCGGGAGGCCTTCTACTGAAGCCCACACTCTTAATCTCAAAGCCGAAGCAGGTTCTGTCCAAGACAAACTGAATCAAAAACGCAACAAGCAGTGCCAAAACTATCGCAAGTGGAATGTCAATTTTCAAATTTCCTACGAGCGTATCCATAAGGGTCAGACGAGAAGCCGTTGAAACCGGCTTGGACTGTCTGGAGGTCGGATTTACATAATAGGTATTGATGAAAAATGCGATAACATACTGCGCAATATAGTTCACCATAATGGTAGAAACTACCTCGTTAATATTAAAGCGATGCTTTAGAACTCCTACAAATGCTCCCAGCGCCATACCGACAAGAATACCGATAAGAATCACAAGAGGTTTGGCTATTCCGGCTGGCAGGTTGCTGTATCCTATAAAAACCGAACTTACAAAGCCCGCCGTCAGCATCTGTCCCGCCACACCGATATTGAAAAGCCCCGCACGAAGCGCAACGGCAACGGCGAGAGAAGCAAAAATCATCGGTGTCCAGGCGTTTAAGAAACTGCAAAAAAATCCGTCAGGATGTTCTTATAACCTGCGTAGCTTTCCTTCGGCAAAATACCGGAACCCTGGAGTAAATTCATATACGCAATCAAGGGGTTCTTTCCCTGTAGAAGAATGATTACCGCACCGGCAAAAAGGCTTAAAACAATAGCAAATACAGGAATCGTGATATTCTGCGTTTTTTCCTGCCCAAGAAGCTTAAACAGCAGACTCTTTTCCTTCGTTTTATTGTCTTTCATGCTTTACCCCCATCATAAACTCCCCTACCTGATTCGTGCTAAGCTCCTTTGCATCGGCAATCTTTTGCATTTCTCCATTATAAATAACCCCGATTGTATCTGCACAGTTCATGATTTCATCCAACTCAAGAGAAATCAGGAGAATCGCCTTTCCGGCATTTCTCTCCGCAATAATCTGCTTATGGATGTTCTCAATAGCACCGATATCGAGGCCTCTCGTAGGCTGCACAAAAATCATCAGCTCTGAATCGAGCTCTATCTCTCTTCCGATAATCGCTTTCTGCTGGTTTCCTCCGCTCATGGAGCGCACAATCGTCTGACAGCCCTGCCCGGAACGAATATCATACTTTGCGATAAGCTCTTCTCCATTTTCCCGAATTGCCTTGTGAGATAATATCCCTTTTTGGGAAAATCGTTCATTCCTATAGGTCTTTAAAAACGAGGTTGTCTTCCAATGAGAAATCCATCACAAGCCCTACATCCTGTCTATCCTCCGGAATATAGGAGATTCCTTCCAGAATCCTCCTCCTAATACTTTCTACGCTGATGTCCTTCCCGTTTAGAATGACCTTTCCTTCGGAAATCTTTACAAGCCCTGCTATCGCATCCGCAATTTCAATCTGTCCGTTTCCGGCAACACCGGCAATCGCAAAGATTTCTCCGCTTCGAATGGAGAAGCTGACATTTTTTTCACAACAGAGAAGCCGTCCCGGTTCTTTACCGTGAGATTCTCTACTTGAAGAACAGTCTTTCCGTATTTTTGGATCCGGCTTTTTCCACCGTAAAGTTCACCTCACGGCCAACCATAAGATTCGCCATGGTCTTTGCCGAAGTCTCTTTAACATCCAATATATCGATGAGTTTTTCCCCTATTTAAAAATCGCACAACGATCCGCCACCTGCTTGATTTCCGCGAGCTTATGCGTAATCAAAATAATGGTCTTTCCCTTTATCCCGAAGCCCCCGGATAATCTCCAAAAGGAAGGTAATTTCCTGGGGTGTCAGTACCGCGGTCGGCTCATCAAAAATCAGAATCTCCGCCTCACGATAAAAAGCATTTTTCAGAATTTCTACACGCTGCTGCGGAAATACCTACATTTTTCAATGATATCCTTGGGATTGACTTCCAGTCCGTATTTTTCGGAAAGCGCGGCGACCTTCGCCTCTGCCTTCTTTAAATCCACATACGGCAAAAAGCCCAGCCTTTTTATCCCTTGAAGGCAAGCCCAGGATGATATTTTCCGTAATGCTATAATTGTGAATCAGCTTAAAGTGCTGGTGAACCATACCGATATTCAATTTGGTCGCATAGCTTGGAGAGCTGATAATTTCCTTTTTCCCTCTAATCCAAATCTCTCCCTCATCAGGCTCATACATACCAAAGAGCATACTCATAAGGGTGGATTTTCCGGCACCGTTTTCTCCTAAGAGGGCAAAAATCTCTCCTTTTTTTATCCCTAAGGAGACATCATCATTTGCCACAATTCCCGGAAAGCGCTTTGTAATGTGCTTCATCTCAACTATATATTCGGACATGCTGTTTCCTCTCTATCTCGATGGACGAGATCGACACGCTTTATGTACAATACTCGTTATAATAAGACAGCTGTCCGGCAGGAATATCCTTCTTACCGGGCAGCCGCCCCTACAGCTTATTCTTTTACTTTAAGCCTGTGAAATTATCCGGTGTCATATTGTTAAAGTTTGCAGCAGGAACGATCTCCCCGCTCTGTACCTTCTTGTATACATCGGCAAGTTTCTCCAGTGTCTCTCTGGAAAGCTGCTGTCTTCCGTCAGCACTTACATAGCCGGTAGAATCGGTATCTGCACCAAGAAGCGCATTTTCGCCCTTAAAGCTTCCGTCAAGAACCTTCTCGAGCTGCTTCTCCACGTTGGAGTGCATAACCTTAAGAACAGAAGTCAGGATAATATTCTTATCGCCGTTTGCTCCGTCATCATACTGGTCCACGTCACATCCGATAACCTGTGCATCTCCCGCTTCCTTCACAGCAGTAAATACACCGTTTCCGGATCCGCCTGCTGCAACAAGCATAATGTCTACACCCTGATCAAGGAGCGCCTTTCCAACTACCTTACCGGTTGCTTCGTCAGAGAAGTTTCCGATATAGTTTCCGCCAACATTTTTATTGGTCACATCGGTTCCTGCATAAGAAGGAATCTCTACATACTCTGCCTTTGCATCATACTTTGCCTTAGCATAGTTTACGCCGGACATAAAGCCGTACTGATAGTTTACATTGGACGGATAAGCGATACCGTTCACTACGGCAACCTTTCCGCTTTTCGTCTCTAAAGCTGCTGCAATTCCCGCGAAGAATCCGCTCTCCTGCTCCTTAAACTGCATAGCGTAAACATTGTCCAAAGATACTTCCTGTCCGTCTGCATCAACAGGATAAGAGTCCACTAAGATAAACTTTGTATCAGGATTGTCTTTTTGCGATGGTTCCGATTCCTGCAAACTGGAAGCCGCAGCAAACCAGTACATCATAGTCCGCCACGATATCGTTTACAGCCTGCATAACAGCTGCAGTATCTCCTGTCTCCTCACGAACAGGGGTTACGCTTGCATCCGGATGCTTCTCGATAAAGCTTAAGATACCGTTGTAGTTATCCTGGTTAAAGCTTCCGTCATCTACACCGGAGGGGCTGGAAACAATGGCAATCTTTAAGCCCTTTTTCTCCTCACCGTCCTTCGCCGCCTTTGTCTCTCCCTCCGCTGCCGCAGCAGTTGTTGTGTTCTCTCCGGCAGCAGCCGTTGTGGACTTTGCCGCACCGGATGCACCGCAGCCTGCCAAAAGGGAAGCTACAAGTACAGCACCTGTCAGAACTTTCCAAGTTTTTTTCATAATGCGTTCCTCTCCTTCTTTTTACAAGATTGCATACGAAAGGCTTCTTTCTTTTTTTCGATTAGAAGACCTTTTCGTACAGGTTTTAGCTTTTATGAGTATCGTAGAGACTTTCTTTCTCCCTACGCTATCTCCGTACCAACTCTATGACTTCTTTATGCAGTATCTATGCTATTTTTGCACTGTATCTACGATAGCTTTACTCCATAACCCTCTCCGGAAAAAGCCTTCTTCAAGGATTCCGTGTAAGGTGCCCGCAATATACCTCTCTCCGTGATAATTGCCGTAATCAGATTGTGGTCAGTCACATCAAACGCAGGGTTGTAACATTTTACCGAAGAAAGTGCCATAGGCTTTTCATAGAACTTACACTTGATTTCTTCCGGATTTCGCTCCTCTATCTCGATATCTTCCCCTGTTTTACAGTGGAAGTCAATCGTCGAACTTGGTCCCAAAACATAGAAAGGAATGCCATAATGCTTTGCCAGAATAGCCACTCCGCTCGTTCCGATTTTATTGGCAGCATCTCCATTTGCCGCAACGCGGTCACAGCCCACAAGACAGGCCTGCACCCAACCGTTTTTCATGACAATACTTGCCATATTGTCGCAAATCAAGGTCACATCTACTCCGCCCTGTTCAAGCTCGTACGAAGTGAGTCTTGCACCCTGTAAAAGCGGTCTTGTCTCATCGGAAAAGACATGGAACTTCACTCCCCTTTCCTTTCCCAGAAAAATCGGACCGAGTGCTGTTCCGTACTTGGAAGTCGCCAAGGGACCGGCATTGCAGTGTGTTAAAATCCCGTCACCGTCCTTTAGCAAAGAAAGCCCGTACTCGGAGATCGCCTTACACATTGCGGCGTCTTCCGCCTGAATCTTTCTACTCTCTTCTCTTAATAAGGAAACGATTTCCTGCAGAGTTTTGGAAATATTATCCTTTACCACATCTTCCATGCGCCGAAGTGCCCAGCTTAAGTTCACAGCTGTCGGACGGGAAGAATTCAGATACTCTACATCTTCCTTAAACTTCTTGTAAAAAGCCTCTCCGGAATCCGCCTGAATCTGCTTTGCCAAGATAAAGATGCCGTAAGCGGCGCAAATTCCGATAGCAGGGGCTCCACGCACCTTTAGTTCAAAGATAGCATCATAAAGCGCCTTTGCATCTCCCAGTTCCAAGAGCTCTTTTTTCCCGGGAAGCGCTGTTTGATCTATGATAACAACCGCAGACTCATCCTCATTTAAACGAACATTCTCAATTCCGGAAAGCAATTCTATGATTTCTTCCTCCTTGAAATTCCCTTGACTCATTCAGTCTCTCCTTTAATTATCCTATACAAGTATCCCTATCTATGTATTATATTCAGGAATTTTAATTTAGCAATTTACCATACGCTGAATCGCTTCTGTAACGAGTTTTTCTAAAGCGAGGCGCTGCCTGATCTGCAACAATCTTTCACATCCTCATCGCTTAAAAGGCTCTTTGGATAGTCCTGCCCCAAGGTTCGATATGCAGGAAATACCGCAGATACGCATACCGCAGTGACGTCCTGCAATTGCCTCACAGGCTGTACTCATTCCTACCGCATCAGCCCCTAAAACATGGGCCATGCGAACCTCTGCCGGTGTTTCAAAGCTCGGACCGCTAAACTGCATATACACACCCTCTCGAAGAGAAAGCCCCTGCTCCTGTGCGACAGTCAGAATCTCCTTTCGAAGCCCCTTGTCATAGACCTCCGACATATCCGGGAAGCGCACACCAAGTTCCTCCGCATTTGCCCCGATTAAAGGATTCGGAACGGAATATAAGATGTGGTCGGTAAGGAGCATAAAGTCCCCTGCCTGATAAGCAGGATTTGCAGAGCCGCAGGCATTGGTTAAGAAAAGGATCTCCGCTCCCATAAGATGCATAAGACGAGCAGGAAGCACCACTTCTTCCATGGAGTATCCCTCATAGTAATGCACTCTTCCCTGCATGATCACTACCGGAACCGATCCGATATGCCCAAATACAAATCTTCCCTTATGACCGCTCACGGTAGAAACCGGAAAAATCGGTAATATCATGATAATCGATACTCGCTTCTATCTCGATTCTCTCCGCAAAGTCTCCCAGTCCCGATCCCAGAACCAGGGCAAGACGAGGGCGAAAAGGAATCTTATCCACTATACTCTTGTAACATCTCTCCAGTCTTTCATACAGCTTCGACATCTCTTACTCCTCTCTTAAAAACAATTTCCTGCTCCTGTGCTGTTCTTTCTTGAAACAGATTTCACGAAAAACAGATTTCATAAAAACCATTTTACAGAAAGACAGTACAAGGCACGCAGGGAAAGTTCATAACTTATTGATAATCTTCTCCGGTCAAATAATTGTAAAATGCCGTATTTACATAGCGCTTCTCCGGTTCCAGCTGGATTCTAGCATTGATATTTCACTGTCTAAAAGTCCGATTAACTGCTGAGCATGAAGTATATCCGAGTGTCCATATTGCAAGATAAGCACCGCAAGAAGCCAAAGCCATCGCCAGTACAAAAGATACTACCGCAGAACCCAAAAAGACCTCTTTTTCATCTCTACCTCCACTTTGCCCTTCAACAACGCATCAGCGAAACTTTTTCAATTAGTCCTATAGTACTCGAAAAGAATGTTTTAAAAGCAATATCTTTTCCTCCTGATTTTTTTGTATTTTTTAATACAATAATATAATCTGCCAAGAATATGAGCTCATTCAATCTCAACTTCCTGAAAAATTAACTCTCGATTAGATTTTACTCCTCATCGTCACCCACATTCTTGCCTTCCAAGAAAGCGATGATTTCTTCTGTACAACAACACTTCCAGGATATGCCTCATACCACTGGGGAATCCGGTTTGTTCTGTCATAGCCCACGCTATAGTTGATAATCGGCTTACTCTTATCATCCTTTGCATGTCCGAATTCTGCGAGATCGATATCTCCTGCCTGACAGTTCTTATTGGTGGAGTAATAGGAGATGTAAATCCTGTTCTTATGAGTTACCGATTCATTCCACCCAAAAATCAAAAAACAGCCCTGCTCTGTGGCATTTCCCATTCTTCACTTTACGAAAGCTTAAAATGGAAAAACACAGGCAAGACTGTTTCTTCTTCATTCTTTGTTCTACACTGAAACGAATGCTCTTTATCCGTTCTGATAAACCTCTTCCAAAGCCGCCTGCACAATAAAGCGCTGGTTTCCTCCGGAGGGTCCGGAACAGGTAGACAGGGTGATGATATCCGGCCGCTACGAAAAATCGATACTGTCCTTGGGATAATTTCTATAGGAAGAAAGCCTTTGAATCAGACTTAAATACTGATCATAGCTTTATCGTAATGACATGGAATGGCTGTATGCCCCCTGTCAGAATAGAGATCTCAGGTTTTACTTCCCTTGAATAGGCTCTTAGGGAAGCGTCAGAATCTGCTTTTCCCGATCCAAGGAGTAGCTTGGTTCGTTCTCTCGATGAGACTCCGCGAAAACCGGCCAAAAACCGACGTAAACAACTTTTGATGTCATCCATAATATCGCTTAGACAGATAAAGCTTTCACATCCTGATTAAGCTTGGCTTCTCCCACCAACTTAATAACATTCTTTTTCCTCCGGTGTCTCAGGACTTGGCTTTTCTTCAGACTTTCCCTCCTCTTCCTTTGAAAGATTAGAGGAAGAAGCCGGGGTTTCGGATTTCCCATTGTTCTCGGTATTTCCTGCATTCTCCGCTGTATTTCCAGTATTCGCTGAATGATTTGCTGTATTCCCGGTATTGCCCGTATTGTCTGTAGTGGTTCCGGTATTATTGCCGGCGTTAGCAGCTGTGTTTTCTGAATTTCCGGTGGAGGTGCTTCCGCTTGTAGCGCTACCGGAACCGCTTCCGCTTGTGGATCCGCCGGAAGATCTACCGCCGGAACGACTTACTCCCGCTACCTGCCCTACATTTCCGGAGGGAATACTACGGCTTACACCTGCCACCTGTCGCTCTGATAAAGATGCACTGAGTCCCTTGCCGCTAACATACACCGGTTCCCCACCGGCCTCATTGAGCCAACGGCCATTGGCATCCACATAGTAGCCGTCCCCGGTTCTTCCACCGGTAAACAAAACACCGTAGTCTGCCTGATCCGCCTCTTCAAAATAATAGCAATAGCCATCAATCCATTGCCAACCTGTAAGCACATGCCCAAGAGTAGAGTCATTCTCCGTACTGAGAAAATAGGTCTTTCCCTGTAAATTCAACCAGCCGGTTTCCATGAGTTCCTCCACAGGACTTTGGTAATACCAATCCTTTTTCATAGACCAGCCAGCCCTTCTCCGGAGTGCCATACTCTCTAAGAAATTGCCACTTCTCCCCTTGCTTACGCCAAGTTCCCGGCGTATTCACTCTATTGGTTTTCGCCAAAGATGTCATGGGGCTAGCCGCGGTCAGTAAAACCGTTCCCAGCACAAGTGTTCGTCCAAAACTTCCCATTTTCTTTCCCTCAAGCTTCTTCATCCTACTCTCCTTTCCGAAATACCATTTATTTAACTTTTTCATACTACTCCTATTTCTCCGGCTTGGAAAGCAATTTTTCTTAATTTTTAAAGAAATTTTGTATAAATATAAGAATATTGTCAAAGGATGCTAGCATAAGTTGCTCTCAAAATAATAGGGTATCTCAACCTCCTGTAAAAATTAACTCTCGTTTAGGATTTTACTCCTCATCGTCACCCACATTCTTGCCTTCCAAGAAGGCGATGATTTCTTCTGTACAACAGTTTCTCCGATTCATGGATGTTCTCTTTACTGAAGTAACCTCAGTCAAGAATGAATCCGGTTTGTTCTGTCATGGCCCTGCCGTAGTTGATAATCGGCTTACTCTTATCATCCTTTGCATATCCAACATTTTTCATAGCCTCCCGGATAGCCGAGTGCCGAATTTCCTCTATTTTTACAGTAAATATAGCATCTAATCGGAAATATCCAAATCTCGAGTAATCAGATACTGATAGCCGGGAAATTTCTCTTCAATTCTTTTTGAATATTAGCAATGAGACCGGCGCTGTCTTTTTCCTCAAAAATCCACTACAATATCCATGTGGATCTGCTTCTTGTCTTCTTCTACATAGAAGCCGTGCATCTGCAAAACATGCTCTTTGGATAAAACCAAGTCCTGAATCTCTTGCTGGATCTTCAGGGTGCTTTATTTTCCGTATTTCGAGAATAAATGCTGATTCCCGCCATAATCACATGGAAGTCCTTGTAGATTTTCCTCTCGATTTTTCGCATTAAAGCATCCAGCTCAGCGGCATGCATGGTATCCGCCACCTCGATATGGGTGGAAGCCAGGTAGGTGTCCGGACCGTAGTTGTTGAGAACGAGGTCGTAGGTTCCGAAAACACCCGGAATGGCATTGATTTTCTCCTTAATATCCTTGGTCAAGGCGCTGTCAGCTCTCGCTCCCAGAATCTGAGAAAGAGTTTCCTGTAAAAGATCCCAGCCGGCCTTCAGAATAAAGAGGGAAATTACTACCCCTACATAGGCTTCTAAGGAAATGCCGGTAAAACGGAAAAAGAGGGCGGATATACATACGGATAAAGACAAAATGGCATCATTTCCCGCGTCCTCTCCACTGGCAATAAGATTTTGGGAATGTACCTTTTTCTCCTCTGCTCTTTACAAAGCGTCCCAAGAAGAATTTCACCAAAACCGCCACAAAGATAATCAAGAGGGAAATATTGCTATAGCTTGGTGTTTCAGGCTTTAGGATTTTTTTTACGGATTCAATCAAGGAACTTAGGCCGGCATACAGCACCAAAAAGCTGATTATACTGGCTGTTAGATACTCGATACGCCCATATCCCAGAGGATGTTCTCTGTCCGGGGCCCTATTGGCCAGTCTGGTTCCTACGATGGTAATGACCGAGGACAGGGCATCCGTTAAGTTGTTTACTGCGTCTAGTGTAATGGAAATGGAGTTGGAAAGAATTCCAACCCTGCTTTAAAACCAGCCAAAAAGGTTGGCCAAAATTCCGATGATACTGGTTTGTACAATGATTTGTTCTCTATTATCCTTCATGCTATCCCCCTTACGGTTTCCTACTACTTACGGTTTCCTACTACTCATTAAAATTCCTTGCTACTTTTCTTTCTCTATGGATTCACTTGTACTTCCGATTGCCATAGCATTTGCTCTTAAGCATTTAGCATAGGTTTTTTTATGTTTACTTGGTAGCATTTTAGGCGATAGTCATCTTCTATGCAATGCTATTTCAAAAGATGGTCTTCGGTGGCTTGGCCTCCTGCTTTTCAAAAAGCTTATCCTTGATAGCCAGTCGCTTCGCCTCTTCATCATAAATCGCCATAGCTCTTCATCATAAATCGTCATAACGTGTCATAAATCGCCATAGCGAAACTTGCAAAAGGGAGATTTTTGTTCTATACTTTTTCTATGCTTCCGTAGCTTAAAGGGATAGAGCCCCGGCCTCCGACGCCGGTAGTGGCGGTTCGAGTCCGCCCGGAAGCATTTTTGATTGCAAAAAGCCACTGTACCCTTCTTTGAAAAGCACGCTCGCGCTCGGTTCCGACCCTTGAGCACTAAGCATCAAGCTTCGTTTCACTCGTTTTCCGCAAGTGACGAGGTCTACAAACGGCTTTCTCAAAAGGATACAGTGGTTTTTTCTATTTCATTCTTTCTTCTATTGTTTATCTTCCCGGAAAACGGAAGTTCGGGATAAGTTGATCCCAAGAGTCAATACCGATAACTGCTCTTGCAAAGTCCGCTATTCCTTCTGTTGCGCTTGCATTGTCTATCCACTTAAATACTTCATGGGCAGGCTTTGGTACGAGTTGATGGTTTACAATGCTGGAAAGTCCAAAGGCAAGTCCGTGTTTTTGTTTCATCCTCATTGTCTTCCTGTCTACTCATAAGGTAAGCAGAAATATACGGATTGTTATCTACAATGAAGTAGGAATATGCTACAGCAGCTGCCTGCTCTGTAGACTTGTCCACACCTTTCGCGATACTACTAAAACCTTCCTCCGTCAGGAAAATCTTACGAACCTCTCCCTTACGGTTTTTCATACTATCCATGCTCATAAAATCAGTAATTACATGAAGATTCTTAAAGTTGACTATCGGGGAATCTACGGTGTCATTGACACGTCCTGTTTTATCATCATCCCAGAAATTCGGAGAATAAATCGGATACGGATAGGGATGCAATGCAAGACCGTAATCCATATAGCCTTCGGCCTCTTCATAGTTATGGAAGGCAAGGAGGATATCTTTTCCCTTATACTTTCCTACCGGAGCCGCTTCCGGAAGCATATTCCAGTAATGGTCGATAGAGAACATAATGTTATCATTTGCCGACACGGACTTCATGGCTGTATAGAAGACGCGGAAAGCTCTCTGGAACTTGGAAGTATAGGCGGAAACGTCAAGATCTCCCATATAGTTCCAGTACTGGTTGTTGATTTCATTTCCCACAACCCAGTTGGTAATCTTACCATGACCGTTCTTTTCCGTTATAACGCTTTGCAAGGAAAGAAGCCATTGCCTTTACCGCACGGAAGCCTGCCTCGGATTCTACGTTAAATCCATAGTATACAGCCTGTTCTTTCGGCAGCTCGGTAACCCCAAGAGGGTTCAGCTCCGGAACCGTCTGATTCCAAGCATTTAAAAGAATAGCGGTTACAGCCACTCCGGAGTCGCTAAGCCTCTTAACCTCCGCATCCAGCTGGTCAATCAATTCTTTATTGATCTTATAGGTCTTGCTCTCATAGGTGTAGTCGATTCCATTTCCAAAGAAACGCTGTGTCGGAATATCCACACCGGCATGCTTGATATTTAAGCTCAGTGCATCATCCAGAATATTCGGATCTACACGAAGCCCCTTCTTTCCGGGGTTCAAAGCCGGATCCTGATTCTCCGCCACAATCTCCGGGTTTTCGATATAGCGTCTGTTCGCAATCATCTCATAACGACCGCCAACCTTAACAGCCGGCACAAAGGCACTGTAGAGACGAAGCTCTCCGGGACCTGCATGAAGCGGGAAGCTGAACTTCTGGTTCGCTCCGATACTTCCTTTCGCAAGATAATCCGTTCTTCCGGACAGGTCATTTTGATAGGGTTTAATTTCAAAAATATAAACAGAACCATCTGTACCGCTGCTATCTCCGGAACTGTCTACCGTAACAGAAATCTTATCCTTCTCTTGATTGATTCCCACATCCCGAACCTTTCCGCTGATGGAATGTGCAAAAGCCCCAAACGAAAACAGTGTTGACATCGCTAGAGCACAAAAAGTCCGATACTCTTCTTTCCCAATAATCCCATATTTCTTTCCTCGACTATCCTTTCCTTCCGAATGCAAAATCTCCCAAAACAGCCGGTATAAATCGAAAAAGTCTATACCCGCTATCCGGTACGAAAGACAGCATTCTCCATAAATCAAAGCCTCTTCATACTACGATTTTTAAGAAAGGATTGCTAGCGGAATAATCTTACAAGTTCTTACGGTTTAGGGATAGGGGAAAGACCTCTCAATCTCTTGAGGTGTCTCATAGGCCTGATTTGGTATGTTTTATCTTATTATTATGAAGATAATATCCTCTTTCCTCCACGCAATAGAATGAATTTACTTTGTGCACTTCTCCTAAAACATAGTGCAAAATTTTGTCTTTTTGAATATTGATAAGATGCACAAAGAAAGTATAATGCAAATAGATATTTTTGTTCAGAACACACAATAAAAATAGGAGAAAAAGCTATGAAAAACAAGTTTTATCCGCAGCATTGGCTCTTACTTTAGGAGCATCTTTACTTGCTTGCGGAGCAAAGAGCGAAGGAAATGCAGCTGGAGATGCTTCTGCTAAGGCAGAGGAAGGAAAGTCCGATGTGGCTTCCGGGGACAAGGCAAAGGGGAATGGAGAAACCCTGACAGTACTCTATATGTCCGGCGTTTATGCGGATGCAGCAAAGTCCATGGTGGATGAGTTTGAAGAGAAAACCGGTGCAAAGGTAGAAGTCATTGATATGCCATACACCGAGCTTCATCAGAAGATGCTTTTTGGACTTCACAAGCGGAGCAGGAACCTATGATGTGATTGATGTAGCCAGCCAGTGGGATGGAGAATTTGCTCCTTACCTTACTGATCTGCAACCGTATATGGAGAAGGATGGCGTAAAGGCTGAGGATTTCATTGACAATGTCATTGCAAACTCCGGAAAGTGGCAAGATAAGTATATCGGAATTCCCAATGCATCCACACCACAGCTTTTTGCTTACCGAACCGACATTTTCCCAAACGGACTTCCGGATACTTGGGAGAAGTACAGAGAAGAGCTAAAGAAGGTAACAAAGAAGGATGAAGGCTTCTACGGAGCCTCCATTTCCGGAATTACCGGACAGCTTGCGGCGTGTTTGACTATGTGCTTTGGTCCATGGGCGGTGCTTGGGCTGACGAGAACTGGAAGGTAACCATTGATTCCGAAGAAACAAAAAAAGCTTTGGAGCATTTAAATGACTTACAGGAATCTTTGGATCCCAACTGGTTAAACTGGGGAACAGATCAGTCTATTCAGGCTTTTTTAAACGGAGATGCGGCAGTCTGCGAGACCTGGCCTACATTGAGCTTGGTACAGGATGCTGACAATCCTGAAAAGTCTAAAGTAGTAGGAAAATGGGCATTGTCCGTAATTCCAAAGGAGAAAACAGGAATCACCCTTCTTTCAGCATGGGATTGTGCAATTCCGGAAGGCTCCAAGAAAAAGGATTTGGCTTGGGAGTGGATTAAGATGTATACCAGCTTAGACAAGCAGAAGGAATTCTATTCCAATCACGCTATTCTTTCTCCAAGAAAGGCTTTCTGGGAAGAGGATGGCATCAAGGGAACCTATATGGATACTGTTCGTGAAGCACTAGATACCGCGAATATGTGGTGGAGAGTGGCTGCTTCCACACAGGTGGACACCAGCTTTAACACTTTGATTTCCGCTTATCTTTCCGGACAAAGCGATTTGGATACTACGGTAAAGGAAATGAAGGCTGCTGTGGAAGAAGCCTTGCAGCAGGCTCCTCCTGAAGAGGGAACAAAGAACTATAATCATTAATCTCTTCTATAGAAGTATATTTTACTTATCCCATAAGACAGTTTTTAAAAAGAATATGCTAGAAAGTTAGAGGAATACAGTATGAATGGCACTGAAGTAAGAAAAGGAAATAGAGGAAAAGGAGAAAGGCTTTGGTCTTGGCTTTTTCTACTTCCCACAATTTTATTCTTAGGCTTTACAGCCCTGTTACCCCTACTGTATTCCCTCTATCTCAGTTTATTTCAATACAAAATCAATCTTCCCAATGCCGTTCCCAAGTTCATCGGCATTGGGAATTATCTTCGGATGCTTCAGGACAAAAACTTGGGGGTGAGTGTTGGAAACACCGTCCTTTTTTGCTGTGGTTTCCGTATCCCTAGAGTTGGTTTTAGGACTTTTGGCCGCCATGATGCTTTGCGGTACCAAAAGAATTTATCGCATTTTTACTTCATTACTCTTGATTCCCATGATTATGGCTCCGGTGGCCATCGGTACCTTATTCCGTATGATGCTAGACGGCAGTACAGGAATCATCAATTACCTCTTACATTTTGTGGGTGTACCCCAAATGAACTGGCTGAGTAATCCAAAAACCGCCATGCCTGCGGTGATTTTTTTGTCAATGTCTGGCAATTAATCCCTGGGTATGCATCATTACCATGGCAGGGCTAAAGTCCCTTCCGCAGGATGCACTGGAAGCGGCCCGGGTGGATGGTGCGAAGAATCGCCATATCTTTTTTCAAATCGTGCTTCCCATGATTAGCCCCTTACTGATTATTGTTTTAATGCTTCGTTTTGTAGATGCCTTTAAGGTTTTTGATACCATTTATACTATGACGAACGGCGGGCCGGGAAATGCTACGGAAATGCTGCCAAACTACATTTACAAGCAAGGCCTGAAGTTCTTTGATGCCGGCTATACGGCGGCTCTGGCTATGGCTTTCGTTTTCTCTATGACCATTATCAGTTTTCTTTTCCTACGTTGGAGAAGACATGTGGAAGAACAGGTTTTTGTAATCTGAGAAGTAGAAAGGAAGAAGATTATGGCTAGAAAGCAAAGACTGGATGCAAATGATTCCATGGTGCATGAAATATTGGGAAATGTGTGGGGAAGGCCTTTTCGTATAGTGTTTACTGCTGTGCTGATGTTGCTGGTTTTATTTCCCTTGTACTGGCTTTTTTCCAGTGCTTTTAAGATTCGGGCGGAGTATTTGGCGAATCCTCCCCTTCTGATTCCCCATGTTTTTACCATGGAAAATATAAAAACGGTGTTGTCCATGAACGGTCTTGGACGACAGTTTATGAATTCCATGATTGTAAGTCTTAGCTCCACTGCCATTTCTTTGCTTTTTTTGGATCCATGGCGGCATACAGTTTAGTGCGGGAAAGTTCTCTAACCTTACCAGACAGATTTTTCGGTCTATGGTTTATGATTCAGAAAATGTATCCGGCCATTGCTACAGCGATTCCCATCTACCTTGTGATGCGAAAGCTACAGCTTATCGATACCCTGCCGGCTTTAATTATTATGAATACCAGTTTTAACCTGCCATTGGTTATTTGGCTGATGATGGGCTTCTTTGCTCAGGTGCCTATTGAGATGGAGGAATCTGCCAGAATTGACGGTTGCCATTTTCTGAGTCGCTTCTTCTATGTGGTTTTCCCTGTGACCAAATCCGGAATCGTGGCGGCAGGAATTCTTGCTTTTGTGGGAGCTTGGAATGAATTCCTCTTTGCGGTTATTTTTAAGCATCAATAAATCTAAGACATTGCCCGTAGTTATCGCAGGCTTTATTACCGATAAGGGACTGGATTGGGGGCCTATGGCGGCAACTTCTCTGATTAGTTTGTTACCTGTTTTGGTACTGGTATACCTTTGCCAGAAACAGTTTGTGGAAGGACTGGCAATGGGGGCGGTGAAGGGATAAAGATAAGCACTCCCAACAACACTATTTCCTGATATTCTATTGAAACTCAAAAGGACACCTTTTATAGTGTCCTTTTTATGATTTAATCTTCATCATTAGCAAAAAGGCCGAATTCCTCCTGCAAGCGCTCCTATAAAAATAGTCCTTTTCTATTACGACATTTTCTGCGACATTTATTACGTCATTTATTGCGTCATTTATTACGACATTGTTGCAAATCCTATTTTACGATATAATGGCCGAATCGATTCGGCCCTACATGTTCAATCTTCCCGTCATCCATTAAACGCTTTTAATACACTTTGAACCGTTCTTAGCGATGAACCTACGATTTCAGCAAGTCCTGCTGCTGATTGAGTACCATCTTCCATCAAAAGATCCAACAATTTTTCATCTAAAGTTTTTGCTTTGTTCATTACGCCATTATGTGATAATTCTTTTTAGTAGATCTTTAACTGAATAAGCATTCAGCTTAGACATGATTCCGTATGCTTCATAAGCATTTTGAACTTCTCTGATATCCTGAGGTGGTCCAAGGACACACTTTCCATCTATTACGTCACTTACCTGTTCCTCAGTCAATCTTTTCTCCACACAAAAATTGAGATAGTGCGAATTGTTGAATGCACTTTTCACACTATCCTAGGGAGAAAGCCAAAATGAACACAAAAACAAAACTGTTAAATTGAAAATACTAGATGTTATGATATATTTGTGGTGAGTATTCCGGCCTGTTTTATACCATCGTTCCGGCGCGAGGATACCGCTAATCCGGTCGACAAGATACCACAATTCCGGGAATGGAGTACCATTATTCCGGAACTGGATACTACGTTTCTTAAACCTTTATACTGTATTTATGAGCTTAACAGCGTAAATACATTTAAAGGAGGTCACCACTATGACCAAGTATCGCGAGATCATCCGGCTTGCCGGATTGAATCTCAGTCAAACCAACATTGCTCTCAGCTGCAGTGTATCTAAAACCACGGTGAACAAGGTTCTGAAAGCCGCTGAGGAAAAGAACATCGCCTGGCCCTTGGATTCCGGCATGACTGATGCAGTGCTGGAACAACTGTTGTTCCCCAAAAGTGGCCGATGTCGCATCTGCCGAAAGAAAGATGCCCAACTTTGCATACATTCGCAAAAGAACTTCTGAAAAATGGGGTAAACAAGAAGCTTCTGTGGACTGAGTACTTAGAAGACTGCCGCCTTTCCGGAGACAATCCCTAATGTATTCACAGTTCTGCTACTACATCCAGCAGGATGAGCAGAAGCGTCGTGCTACCATGCATCAACCGCAAACCCGGTGAACAGGGTAGAAGTTGACTGGGCCGGTGATCCGGCACACATCGATTGATCCGGATACAGGCGAGATTCTTAATGCTTATCTCTTCGTTGGTGTCATGACTTACAGTCAATACCCATACGTTGAAGCATTCATTGATGAAAAACAGAGCGCATGGATAACTGCTCATGTACACATGTATGAGTATTTTGGCGGTGTTGCCCGTATCCTTGTTCCTGATAATTGTAAGACTGCAGTTGACCACAATGCAGGCTGGAAGGATCAACGTATCAATACTGTCTATCAGGAAATGGCTGAGCACTATGGAACCGCCATTATTCCAGCCCGGGTTCGTGCACCTAAGGACAAGCCAAATGCAGAAGGTACCGTAGGTAATATATCCACATGGATTACTGCCGCTCTGCGAAATGAGCAGTTCTTCTCACTGCACGAGTTAAATCAGGCTATTCAAAAGCAGACTCAAAGATTTCAGCCGGAAGCCCTTCCAGAAAAAGAAGGAAGCCGGTATGAGATCTTCCGCGACGAAGAACTGCCACTCCTGGCTCCGTTGCCCGCTTCCCCTTATGAACTGGCAGAATGGAAACAATCCACCGTTCAGTTCAATTATCACATATCTGTAGACGGAATGCTATATTCCGTTCCACACGAATACATCAAGAGAAAGGTTGATGTACGAGTTACAGGAACCACGATAGAAATCTTTTACAATAGCACGCGTATTGCTTCTCACCGCCGTTTATACGGACGCAAGGGACAATACAGTACTGTTACTGAGCACATGCCAGCGTCGCATCAGGAATACCTAGAATGGAACGGAGCGCTTTCGTAAGTGGGCTCATCACATCGGTGACAGTACAGAACAAGTCGTAAATGGTATGCTTGCCTCCAAACGTGTAGAACAGCAGTCGTATCGCAGTTGCATGGGGCTGTTAAGGCTGGCGGATAAATATTCCGTTGACCGTCTGGAAGCTGCCTGCAAAAAGGCACTGACATTCACCGCCTCTCAAGCTACAAGAGTATCAAAAATATCCTTGATACCGGGAATGATAAAACTCCCACTCTTGATGCTATCGGCAGCAAGTCCATATCTACACCGAATAAGTATGCCCTCACAAGAGGCTCTGACTATTACAGGAGGTAAGCAACTATGACCATACAAAGCACAACTGATAAACTGATTGAAATGCGACTTACATCGATGGCTGATGCGTTTACCCTTCAGAATGCTGATCCCAACATGAAGGAGGTCTCCTTCGAAGACCGTTTTGGAATGTTGGTCGATATCGAATACAGCAACCGTAAAAAGTAACAGTTTGAAACGATTAATCCGCAACGCAGATTTTGATCAGCCGAGGCACACATCGCCGATATCAACTATACATCCGGTCGGAAGCTGAACCGTACGCTCATTGACCGACTTGCTACCTGTGAGTATATCACAGAACATCGAAAACCTGTTCATCACCGGAGCTACCGGCAGTGGTAAGACTTACATGGCCTGCGCCTTTGGTATGGAAGCCTGCAAGCAACGTTTCCGTACCAGATATGTACGACTTCGGAGCTTCTGATGGATCTGAAATAGCTCGTAATGATGGAACATACAAGAAGGTTCAGGCAAAATACGCAAATCCTGTTCTTCTTATCATCGATGAATGGCTTCTGCTGAAACCAAACGAATCAGAGCAGCATGATATCCTGGAACTGCTCCATAGGAGACGCAGAAATTCATCTACAATCTTCTGCTCTCAGTATGATTCCAGTGGCTGGTATGAGCAACTCGGTGGAGATGACAGCCCTTTGGCTGAAGCCATCCCTAGACCGCATCAAGCACGATGCCTACAAGATCAACATCGTTCCCACAGATCCTGCGAATTACAGATCCATGAGAGAAGTGTATGGGCTTGACCCGGCGTTAAGCGAGTAAACTCGCACTAGCCAGAATGATGCAGGCGGTATCCTGTTCCGGTCTGACGGTATACTTCGACCGGAACAGCGGTATCCATTCCTCCGGAACGACGGTACATTTCGCAAGAATAAACATTTGTGGTGAAAGAGATAATCCAACTAATTGTTTTAAGAACAAGAGTTATCATTATGAGATTAGGATATGGATCAGAACCTTGCATATATGTATTTGATGGTAGAAAACCAAAGGAAAGTTTTACGCGACCAAAGAAAGTCTCATGAAATATGGTCGTTCTTTAAAATTATTTAATGGAGTCGAAGGTTGGTTTAAGCGCATCAATAAGTATGGAAAAGAAAAGGGAGTACAGGTTGAACACTATATCATTTCATCGGGATTAAAGGAAATTTTTAGAAACATAGTTTATATTGGTGATAGTGCCACAGATATTCCTTGCATGAAACTGGTAAATTCACATGGCGGACATTCTATAGGTGTGTTTAATCCTGAAACTCAGGATAAGTCTAAGGTCTATGCAATGATGGAACAGAATCGTATTAAGTATTTTTACCGAAGCTATTTATTCAAAAGATTCAGATTTAGAAAAGTTATTGAAAAAAATATTATCGATATGACAGTAGCCACAGAGGTTCTGGAGAAACGTCATTTTGAGTGCAATGTTGAAGCTGGAGAATATAAAAAAACATCCAATGGACTACAGGAAAGATATTTTTGATTAACAATCTTGAAGATAGTATGAACTATCTAAATATATGTACTGTCATTGATGAATTGAAAGAAAGAGAGTATGAATTTTTGTAACTATAATACTTCGGCATAGTTCTTCTCCAAAAATTCTTTGTTTTTGTGATAATAATCCAAAACGATTTGACACTCAATTTCATCCATATTGGTTTCAATAATATTATCATGAAAAAAATTACAGCAACATGGTGAAAGGATTCTAAATGGACAACGAAGACTTTGTTCTCCTTTTTGTGAACGCATAGCCATTGATAATCATATCGGCTTCATCTGCAATTTTCTTTTTATCTTGTAGCTTCACGAATTTTCACCTCCTTAATATGAGATAGAAAAGGAATCGACATCATAAGAAAGGTCTTCCAGAATAGGGACTAAATCAATATATTCTTCCATTTCTGCTAAGTCCTTATATTTCGCAATTACAACTAAATAGCCTGCATCCCATTCTAGGACTTTCTGATATTTTTTTCTAATCGAGGAGAGGTCATAAAACGGATAACATCTTCCTGAAATTGAAAAAAATGCTATAGCTTCCGGAATTGCTTAGAAATGCCAAATTATTTCTTTCTTCCATTCTTTTTCTCCTTGTGCTTTTTACTCTTTACATATTTTATCACAAAAAAACTATAGAGAATAATAGCCTGATAGAAAAAGATGCTTTGATAAAGTTAAATGAAAAGAGAAAAATTGTTTTTATGATTGCTTTATTGTAAATGGTAAATAACCTGTCATCTTTTTCTCTCCACAAGAATTGGATGAAGTGTTGACGACTACACGTGAGAAAGGTATGCTTTTTATTCATGATTACAACATTTAAGGACAAAAGAAACTGAAAAATATATCATCAATTTTTCCAAAAAGCTACCTATAGATATTTAGCATGTAGCATTGCGGAAACTAATCATGCTTAACAATGCGAAGACTTTGGAAGATATTCGTATTCCGCCATCTAATTATCTAGAAAAAAATGATCCGGTGATAGAGCTGGACAATATAGTATTCGCATCAACAAACAATTTCGGCTGTGCTTTAGCTTTTATCTTGCAGAAGCTAGAAACGTTGAGATTGTGGATTACCACTAAAAAGGAGAAGTTATGGAATTGAATTTTATTGAACCACCGAGCATTGGTGAAATCCTTCGAGAAGAATTTATGGAGCCAATGAACTTAAGCGCATACAGCGAAATGGCGGTTTCCGGAGCCGGAATCACCAGTTCTTGATCCCCGGAATGGCGGTTTCCATGGCCGTACAGGCGGAGAAAATGCGAAGAGTAAGATATTGCTCTCAATGTTTCAATTAGGAGAATATATCTCTGCGCATACTCACTGTTTTACTATTCATTTCATCTTCCTCCAAGGAGTATGGTTTCAAGGAAGATTAAACCCTCATAACTCGTTACTGCACAAGGACTTACAGCATTTTTATCAACACGTTTTGTCCACCCTTAAAGTTGTTTTGAAAAAGATTGAACCGCCCTACAGCCTTTATTTATCTAGCTGTAGAGCGGTTTTCATCAACACGTTTTGTCCTATAACCCTCCTTTTACCATTTTCGTATAAAAAAAGAACTCCCGGAATCGGGAGTTCTTTTAAAGTACTCAGATAGAATTACTCTGTGTAGTATGTCTTTGTTCCAACAGTGGTAGCAACATTATGTGCATCTGTATTTGTGGTATAGAGCTTCTTCGGAGAAGCATAAAGAACAAATCCCTTAGAATCTGTTACATAGTAAACATCATTACTATCCTTCAGATTGAACTTATTCTTCTGTACTGTTCCTGCAGCATTAACCAAAACTCTACTGGTTAATGAACTAAGATCATATTCAACAACAGCATGCTGATTAGCTAACTCCTTAGTATCAGAAGTTACATGAATCAGACCATAATTGGAATCATCGTTGTTTGCAGCAAGAACAATACCCTTATTGCAATACTTCTTAATCTTAGAAACATAGCCATTTGCAGCAGTACCATTATTATTGAAATACATCTGATATGTATCATCATCAAATGCTACCTTCTGATATCCGGTCTTTCTGGAACCGTCCTTAGCATAGTCATCAGAGAAGAAGTAAATCTTTTCAGCAGTTGAACCAGAACCTGCTAAAGTAACCTTTGTCAAATAGTCTTCTCCGCTGAGTTCCTGGAAACCAAAATCACCTACACCAGAAGCTCCATCAAAGCCCTTACGTCCATCAACAGACTTCTGAAGTCCGGAAACCATGCGACCAAACTCATCAAATGCATAGACCTTATTCTTAATCTTCTTAACAGTGTCCTTTACAATCTTACCGCTGTTATCAGCCCACCACCAAGAATAAGAATCATTGTTATAATCTTTCTCAAGGTAATCCTCAGTCGGAACAGCCCAAATCCACTGATTCTTTCTTGCACCACCATCGCCATTTACATAAACGATATTGTTTGCAGAGTAACCTTTCCGATAAATGCCGGAGACGGATTTGTAGATGTAGAAACCTTCGTACTGGAGGACCAATCCTCAATCATACGACCCTTCTCATCAAAGTAGTATGTTGCTCCGTTAATGGTCTTCTTCTTATTTCTCTGAATTTTTCCATTATCATCGAAATAGAACCAGTATGTATTCTCTCCATCACCATCAAGTACAGGAAGCTGAACCCAACCGTGCTGAGCGGAACCATCATCATATCCACCGTAATAGTAAATAGCTGTCTCCCAAGCATCATCGCCAGTTACAAGGTTGGAATCCTCGCCAAGCCATCCATAGAGCATGTATCCTTCCTGGTCGAAAAGATACTTCTTTCCATTGATGGTTCTGATATCAGAAATGGTCAACTTATCATTCTTATCTCTGAAAGCCTTACCATCAGCTCCAAAATACATCCATCTGTGATCAGCTTCGCTGTCATCAGAAACAGTATCAAAAAGCCACCCACTGATTGGTAACCATTGCGCCGTCCTGATTTACATAATAGAAGCTGTCATTTGTCTGAACAACTTCGTTTGTAGCCATATTGCCATCGGATCCAAGATAGAACCAATAGTCTCCGGACTTTCTCCAAACATCAGCGACAGGGTTGCCATCGTTATCCAAATACTGCCAGCTACCTGTGGAATTGTTCCAGCCTGCAGCGAATGTTACAGCGGAAGCTCCGATAGCAAGTAATGCGGTTGCAGATAAAGCTGCAACTAATTTTGTTTGCTTTCTCATAATTAATGCACTCTCCTTTTAAAATTGTGGAATAATCCAAGTTGCGTGACGATTATACCCTTTTTCATCGATTCAAGTTTTTTTATAAACAAAAGGCATTAAAACCTTCTGTAAGCAAGGGTTTTATCGTACTTTCAACAATATAACGCAAGTTCTTTTTGCTGTCTATTACAAAGCGTAAACAAATTATTACGAAGTTCTTAAGGTAAATATTAAGAGAATACTAATAATTTATTTAAAACGATTCATTTTTGACTCATCTCATACCTTTTTCAAAAAAAGTATCTGGATGATCAGGATCAAAATTCTCATTGCATATCATTACTGTAACCAAATCTTCCGTCTCTGACATATTTATTATGTTATGTGTCCAGCCCGGAATCATATATACTGCTTCTATCTTATCTCCACTCACTTCAAATGAAACTTTTTCTCCGGTACTAATATTTCTTTCCTCTATCTTTCCATGTCCTGCAACAACTATGAATTGTTCCCATTTGCTGTTATGCCAATGTTGCCCCTTGGTGATTCCGGGTTTACTGATGTTCACCGATACTTGTCCATGACTTTTACTATGTAAGAGTTCTGTGAAACTTCCCCTGTCATCCTTATTCATTTTCAATGCATAAGCAAAGGCTTTTGGGGGAAGATAACTAAGATATAATGAAAATAATTTTTTTAGCAAAAGACCCTTCCGGAATCTCAGGCATCATACCTGTCTTCGGTTGATTTTTAAACTCTTCCAACAAGTCTATAATTTCACCCAAAGTTACTTTGTGTGTTAAAGGGACTGTACAGTATTTTCCATTGTCATCCAAAATTGTTTTTGTGCCGGAGAATTCACAATGCTGCTCTTTCCCTTCTAATAGATCAAACATTCCCTCTATCAAATCATCAATATAAAGAAGCTCTAATTCCGTACTTCTATCATTGACAGTAAACTCTTCATCATTGGCAATGGCCCAGCAAAAGTCGATACTGCTGAATTATACTTTGGTCTACTATGCCCCATAATATTCGGAAAACGATAAACATAAACCTTAGCTCCAGTTTCTTTTCCATAGGAAAAAAATAGCTCCTCTCCGGCTTTTTTTACTTCTTCCATACTCGGAATCACTCAAATCGTCCTGCCAACGTAGCCTGTATAGAAGAGAGCATAACCCCAGCCTTTTTACCGTACTTTTTCAAAGTATCTAAAAGTTTAGAGGAGAATCCAAAATTCCCCTCCATAAACTCTTCCGTCCTTTCCGGTCGATTTACTCCAGCAAGATGAAAAACAAAATCCGCTTTTTGACAATACCCCTCAAGCTCAGCTTCACCGGAATCCTGATCATATTCATAGATTTTCAGAAATAGAAATCTTTTCTCTCGTTCTATTTTTTCCATCCCTAATATTTTTTTAAAATTATTGACAAGAGCGGTTCCTACCATCCCTTTAGCACCGGTGACTAATATGTTCATTTATCTATCTTCCTTCCGCCATACCATCTTATTTACTACATTCACATAACTTTGTATTATGCGAACCACCTTCATAGAAACTGTTTCATCTGTATAATCCGGACATGACTACCTAAAATTCCTTGCCGTTTCATTTCAATTGCCATATCTGTCGCCTGTAAAAGTTCCTGTGTACTTATTCCTGCAAGAATGAAATCTCCTGACTCCAGGGCTTCCGGCCTTTCAGTAGATGTTCGAATACAAACAGCCGCAATCGGATGACCAATAGATAAATAGAAGGATGATTCCTCCGGCAAGGTTCCCGAATCAGATACAACAGCAAGAGCATTCATTTGCAAATGATTATAATCATTGAATCCTAAAGGTTCGCTCACCCGAACACGCTTATCTAATGTAAATCCACTTTCTTCTAAGCGTTTTTTTAGAACAGGGGATGACAGGGATACAGAATCAGCACATCATATTTTTTTCTGCCAAAGCGTTGACAGCTGTAAACAGAGAGATAAAGTTCTTTTCTGTATCAATATTTTTCCTCTCTATGAGCAGAAAGTAAAATATATTGATCTTTCTCCAAGCCTAATCGACCTAAAACATCAGAACCTTTAATTTTTCTCTAAATTCCCTCTTAAAACCTCAGCCATTGGTGAGCCCGTACAATAAACCCTTTCCTTTGGCAAGCCCATTTCATGTAAGTATTTTTTTGCCGCTTCACTGTAAGGTAAATTCACATCGGAAATCACATCAACTATCCGGCGGTTAGTCTCTTCAGGTAAGCACTCATCCTTGCATCTGTTCCCCGCTTCCATATGGAAAATAGGAATATGAAGCCTCTTTGCAGATATAGCTGAAAGGCAGCTATTGGTATCACCTAATACTAGTACAGAATCCGGTTTCATCTTCAACATCACATTATAACTAGCAGTAATTATATTGCCTACAGTTTCACCTAGATTAGCCCCTACTGTATCCAAGTACAGTTCCGGTTCCTTCAAATCTAAGTCACGAAAAAAAACTCCATTCAAATTGTAATCATAGTTTTGCCCGGTATGAATTAGTACTGTATCAAAATAATGCCTACATTTCTTTATCACTGCAGATAATCTAATAATTTCAGGACGTGTCCCCACAATGACCATTAGTTTAATTTTACCATTCTCTTCAAAACTTGGATAATTCATACTATTTTTACCCTTCTACCAATTCTATTGAGAATTTACGTCGAATTTGTTCTGGACCCTGATTTGACGTAACTATCATGCTTCGACCGTATGTGGACGGCCTTCCAGTTCTTCTTTCACATAGTCGGTACTTAAAATTTTAGTCACTACTCCATCAACATCCAGTCTGTTTGTATTATGACTTGTATACGCTTCTTCACATTCCGTATCCATAGTACCTTCTACATAGAACTTATCATAATTTAATCCTCTTGCATCCGGTGTAATACGGAAATAATCCCCCATATCAATAGATCGAAGTCGTTCTTCTTTTGGTCATCAAAGTTTCATACAACTTTTCCCCGTGCCTACTTCCAATAATCTTTTTTCTGTCTTACGAAGACCTTCATTACACCATCAGCTAAATCCCCTATTGTTGACGCATCCGCCTTTTTGGATAAACAAGTCCCCCAGTTCCGCATGTTCAAAGGCAAATGCAACAAGTTCCACCGCTTCATCTAAATTCATCAAAAATCTTGTCATATTAGGGATCTGTAATCGTGATAGGGTGCTTTTCGCTTTATCTGATCGATAAAGAGCGGAATGACTGAACCACGGGAACACATGACATTGCCATAACAGTACAAGCTAAAACGGTACCACTATGTTCAAAAGCCTTTTGCGCCCTAGCGGCCACAACCTTTTCACCTACAGCTTTTGTCATCCCCATTGTATTAATTGGATATGCCGCTTTATCAGTCGAGAGAAATACTACAGCTCCACTTTATTTTCCACAGCAGCAGTGATAACATTATCCGTTCCGATAATATTAGTTCTTACCGCCTCCATCGGAAAAAATTCACATGAAGGAACTTCTTTTAATGCAGCTGCATGAAACACAAAGTCAGCTCCATACATAACAGCCCGAACAGAGTCGATATTCCTAACATCACCGATATAAAACTGCACCTTTTCCTGCATAATCAGGGTAATGAGCTTGTAACGAGTGACGCATCCAGTCCTGCTTTTTCTCATCTCGACTTATAATTCGAATTTCTTCGATATCAGATGTCAAAAAATGCTTTAGAACCGTTGAGCCAAAAGAACCTGTTCCGCCAGTAATAACTAGTTTTTTTCCTTTGAAATCCTCTGAAATTTGCATTTCTAGTTCTCCTTTTCCCAGCTCTATAATAATTCAATCCATGAAAAGTCCTGATAATTATTATAGATGAATCTTCCCTATGGCCTTTTTCAAAGATAACACAACGGTAGAAAGTTCATCTTCAGAAATCCCTGTGCTACAAGGTAAAGTTATGATTCTCTGCCACAGACTTTTCTGCCACCGGTAGTTCACTTTTAGGGCTATTCTTATATGGCACTTGCAGATGAACAGGTTTCCAAAATGGACGGGCTTCTATTCCATCTTCCCTCAGCAAAGCACAAATTTCTTTCGCTTTGCTTAAATCTGATTTCTCCGGCAATACAATTCCCGAGAACCAACAACTTCCTCCATCAGTAGTCGGAAAAAAAGAAATCCCTTCGGATTGTAATTCTACAAGATTTTTCTCATAATACTCTCTAGTGAATTTCTTCGCCTTAATAAAGGAATCCAATCTCTCCAGCTGGGCCACACCTACAGCAGCCTGAATATTTGTCATTCTGTAATTGAATCCGACTTCATCAAAATCATAATCCGGCCAAACACGAGCAGTTGTAGTTAGGTGTCTTACCCTTTTCAGCATATCTTCATTGCAGCCGAAATACAGCTCCTCCTCCTCCACAAGTTATCGTTTTTATTCCCATTAAAGGAAAAAACCGATAAATCTGCCAAGGACCCTAAGAGCCCATGATTAAACTCTGCCCCTATTGCACATGCCGCATCAACAACTAATGGAATTCCATACTCATCAGAAATAGCTCTAAGGGAATCCATATCCGGTGTATTCCCTAGGGTATAGACCGGCATCAAAGCAGCAATGCGCTTTCCACTATCCTTATGGTACAATCCATCTTTCCGTTTTTCACAATATGCCCTAAGCTCATTAGCAACAAGTTGATGATCCAAGCACCAAGTAGAAGAATCAATATCCATCAACCACGGATCCGCTCCACAATGCCTCACAGCATTTGCAGAAGCTATAAATGTAAAAGATGGAATAATCACAATCTCCCCATGCTTCACACCAGCTGCAGTCAAAGCGGCATGAATTCCTGTAGTTCCGGATGAAGTAGCTACAGCCCCCAAACTTCCCGTCTCCCTCGCAACCATCTCCTCAAATTGTGTTACATATTCCCCAACGGAAGATACAAATGTTGTGTCAATACAGTTATCCAGATATTTTTTTTCATTACCTGTCAGATTGGGTATCGCCAATGGTATCATTATCATTTCTCCTATTATATCTCTATTTCTACATCAGTTTTATAATCTATCGCTTAAGCCCATTACATCTTTCCGTCTAAGCTCTTACCGGTTTCAATATGTTCAAAACTCGGTAGATATTGCGACAAAACATTCACGATGTCTGCCTTGCAACAATTTTCAGATTCAAAAGGTATTATCGAGAGTACGAATAAGTTCAACCACAGCATTTCTATCTGTAATACTTTTTATCCTTAATCACTCCAAGGCTCTTAAACTTATTCATATCCACTTCTTCTCCGGGAATATAAAACTCTTCAAAAGCTTTTTCTCCACTTGTGTCAGATTCACTAAAATGGACCGGATAGGGTTTATCCTCTGTCCATATCTTACTTTTCTCTATCGCTTCTTGATCCGTAGCACAATAATCTACTTCATACCCAAAGTTTATAAGCAAATCTTCCGCAATTTTTATCGAAGGTAGTCATCTGAACTGCATCCAATTTTAGGAAAGAAAATCTCCCTGTTTCCGCCAAACATTGCGGCCAGCAGGCAAATTTGTCCGGACTCTTTGGGGCTCACAAAATAGCGCTTAACATCAGACGGAGCAGACAATGGCTGACGCTGATTGATACGTTCCAAAAAGCCAAGCGGCAAAGAGCCATTAGAAAATGCCACATTTGCAAAACGAGCTGTTTTTACAGGAAAGACATCAGAAAAACTAAATATTAAATCCTCCATTATTCGTTTACTGGCCCCCATAATATTGACAGGGTTAGCCGCTTTATCCGTTGATACACAAAAAAATATATCTCAGGAGGATAAACGGAAAGTATATCTAGTAATTTTTTGCACTAATCACATTATTCCGTAACAGCGCTTCTACAGAATAAATATCCTTCTCGGATCTAACATGCTTATGCGCAGAAAAGTTTGCCACTATATCAAAACCATGCGTTCCGTTACTTCGCTTGTGGTGGCTAAACATTCGTCTGAATGTGATACTGCTATAATCCATCGGATATGACAGGTAAATATCAGGCATGACTGCAGATAGAATAGAACTGGAACGTAATGATCTTGTTAATTCCGTAAGCGCATTTTTCATTTGTATCAACAACTACAAGCTCAGCAGGCTTAAATGGCAAAAAGAGCGCGAATAAAAAGATGAACCAATGCTTCCCGCTCCACCAATAACAAGAACTGATTTATTTTTCAATTTTCTCTCTTAATTCAGCCGTATTATCATGAATATCAGCATCAAACATCGACTCCGAACGTTTTTGTTACATATTGATTTATAAATTCTTCCAAATTAAACATCTCAATATCCTCATACAAGCAATTTTTATACTAATTCTCTTAAAATCACTCTTGATGGAGAACCATCACAATCCAAAATTTTAAGAGGTAATGCAATAATCTCATATTTCTTGTTAAAGTTGATTTTATCCGTATTACACAGATACTCAACAATGATTACATCACTATGAAGCAGTATTTTTATGGTTTGGAGAATCATCCTTTTCATTTATTGCACTTCCGGTATCCGGCGATGGTGTATCTAAAGCCATAAGCTTCATTCCTTGCTCTATCAAAAATGTAATTGCCTCAGCAGAAAAAAATATGGAAAGTCCTTATAAAAATTCATTTGTTTTCCAGTTCTTAAACCAGCCAAAGACAAAAAAAGCATCCTTGGGGTTATTTTGAGATTTCTAACATCATTTAACGAAACAATTCCTCTAACACCAATATTTCTAAAATCCACACAGCTTACAGGACCAACGCAAATATTCAAGTCGTTTTTTATCAACCCCATGGGCACCATTAATAAAGTGTAGCGGAGCATCCATGTGCGTTGCAGAATGGCTTCCAAGAACAATACGAGAAGTATTTCTGCCCACTGTTTCAAGGGTACCTTTTTTTCTCAATCACTACCCTTTCATGCCATGACGTACCACATGTTTGACATTCATTATCAATAGGCAACGACAAATCAATAATCGACATTATTCCCCCTATCTTTCCCTTATACTTGCTCGTGTCCCAAAATAACCATTAAAGTCACAAAGGCTATAACTTTCCAAATCCTCAGGAAGACCTTTTTGCTATTTCTTCCAACTTATTAATATCCATATGAACCTGATCTATTTTTTTGTGTACTCTTCAATCAAAGATAATGGATCAACACCGTATTTTTCCGGAAATTTTATGTATGTCTTGCAGATAACTAGTATGGAAGCCAGAATAACACACATAGTATCTATCATATTAATCTTTCTAGACAGAGGGTAAACATATCTTCTGCTAAGTTTCAATACTTTCTTTATATCAATATCTATTGGATATCCTAGCTTATTCGCCGCAATCGCAAAAAGCTCCGTCGATGTATTTCCTGAGCTACGCCCCATTCCTTGTAGGGAGCAATCTATATACTCATATCCCAGCTCAGCAGCCTTTAAACTATTAATAAGAGCAAAAGCCCAAGTTATCATGACCATGAAACCCTAATGATATATTAGAGTATTTTCTTATTGCTTCCGTAGTTTTTCTCCAACTGCTCCGGTGTCATACATCCTGCCGAGTCAACAACATAAGCTATATCTACGCCAAAAGACTCTGATTTTAGAACCTGTTCCGCCAAGTATTCCGGGGATACTGCATACGCTTTCATATAATTACTTGCAACAAGGATTCCTCGCTCTTTGGCACGCTTAATATATTCTTTTGAATAATCAACCTCTGTGACATTTGTTCCAATCCTTAAAAAGCCTACTCCAAAATCACATGCTTTATCCACATCCTTAACGCTGGCTATACCCGGTATACAAAACATACCGTACTTTGTAGTTTTCAAAGACTGTTGTGCTGTACTCAGATACTCATCATCGGTATGTAGAGGCAACTCCGTTTTTGGGGGAACTTGCATTTAAGCCTTGGCCATGTCCTATTTCTACATATTCTATCCCAAGTTCTTGCAAACCCTCAGTTATCAGCCTTTGTTGTGCACAAGAAAACTGAAAATCAATAGCATAGCTTCCATCTCTTAATGTTACATCTAAAATTTTGATTTGATTCATTATCTACTCCTCACAAAATAAATTAATTGGGACGATCTTGATCTCCATCAGCTTTAAAAAACAAATAATGCTTCTCCTTGTCAGATGCATCTACATATATATCTACATTTAATAATACAAATGGGTTAAAATAGCAGGGAATAATATTCTTATCATCCGGCAGCAATTCAATAAAACCGGCTTCTTTGACATAGTCCTCCTGAAATCCGTCAAAATAAAAATCAATATATTCTTGACCTTCTTTTTCCATCATCTCATCAAAAATGCACCACATTCTGAAAATAACTTTTTGGTCTCCAGCAAAGTCAACTATACTAATACACTTTGCATTTCGATAGTTTTGCTCTCTTGTAACAAAAATGCTTGGGACAAGCCAGAACTATCCCTAATTCCCCAAACTTTTATATTGATATTTCGGATGATTATAAAATCTTTTGTTATAGTACCAAGAATCCTTCAAAGGATAAGTATCTTTCAAACTTGAAAAATCAAAAAAATCTGGCCAAATCGTCCTGAGTTTCAAGAAACTCAATACTAACATCGGCTTTTTTTATACGGGGATGTCTTTATGTTCAACGTATGCAATACTGTAATTTTTCCAGATTATTTAATCTATAATAATGCTTCATTTTTGCTGTATAATAATGCATAATTCTGCTAAGTAACGGAACTGAAGTATTCAGGTTTGCGCCTACGCCTAAATCCGATCTTGCCCCCCGTTAATTTGAAATATCTTTTCTTCAGCTCCAATCCGAGCATTGGCAATGCATTATCCTTTGTTTTCCATATAACCCCCAAGCATCCAGATTATTAGTGTCTAAAGAGCAGGGCAAAAATCCTAAAATCCCATCTATTATTCTTGATTGTTTTGGTTTTTTGCAATGATGAAAATTCACTTGATTTTTATCCATGGTCATTTTCATAATCAAAAATCTCTATCTGTTGCTAAAATATGGCCTTTCTTCCAATACGAATCAATAAATTCCATTATTTCGGAATTTCATTCACTTTAGCCAGTCTTATTTCATAATGCTCATCAAATCTGTTTACACCCATGTTTATCCACCAACTTTTGAGTCTACTATTTCAGCCAATCCTTGGATTGAAAAATATCGTCATTTTCAAAATCATCATCTGAAAATGATATACCATACTCTTCTTCACAAGAAGCAATCAATTCTAAAAAGCCGAAAAGAATCAATAAAAGCCATTGGTTAAATAATTATCCTTAATCTTTTCTTTAATTGATTCCCTTCTGTACTGTTGTCAATAAACCACCCAATAATATAATCTTTTTATCATAGTTTCTCTCCCTCTTACTTTCCAAATCTTATAAGTTCAAAAATAATATCTATGGATTTTTGTATATGCAAATGATATATGAAGTTCTTTTCCGTTAACAATAAGACTTTCTTCACAACTCGCGTTTCTATTACTGCCCCTATACATCAATGCAATTTCTCCATATCCTTCAGTATCGAGGCTTAGCTTCTCTTTGAAAAATGAGGATTATATACCAAATGGAGAAAATAGTCTTTTTATCAAGAATACCTCTCAAATTGCATTTTTAAAATTTCATTGTCGCAAAAAGACTTTTCCCGGAATTAACTCATTCATGAAATTATATGCTTCTTCCAAATTGGAGTAATGTCCCATTATTATTCCACTTTCAACGGATACCCCGGATTGCCCTTTTTACTTTATCATAAAAAAAATATATTCTGTAGGGATTTCACCGTCAAAAATATAAGTCATGATTCTCTTGCTTAAACTCAATTAAGGCAAACTTGTTTTTGAATGTTCTTCAAATTAACTTCTTTAAATAATGAGCTCCCCCAAATTTTTGAGTGTCTGAACTTTTCTTTTCTCCTATCTGTCACATAAGAAATATGATCGAATTTTTAATATCATATCATTAATCTCCCAGCATACATTCTAAGATAAACTATGAACACTTGTTATTTTTACTTCTCCTTCCATAGGCGTTGAATCATTTTTTATCAACTTTACCATTAATGTTCTTGGGTATTGTATCCAGCTGCCACGAATAATCGATTGTATAATTTTTTTCCCAATACTTCCAATACGCGTTTTTATGCATGAGTCGTAGTCTTCATTCTTCATCATACTTTTAACCAAAGTATAAACACATAGTATTCTCTCTTCATTTTTCGAATCAGGAACACCCACAACAGCAACCTCTTCTATCGCAGGAATTTGTTCCACGACCTCTTCAATTCTGGAGGGCTAATATTAATTCCGCCCCTAATAATCAGGTCCTTGCTTCTTCCTGTAATATAGAGATAATTGTTTTCAAGATTTACCAGATCACCCGTCTTATAATAATTGTTCTTACAAAAATACTTATTAGTGTCATCATTTGTATGCCCAAGGAACATCCATGGCACAGCCACTAACAATTCACCTGAATTATCAACAATGTACTTAACGCCATCTAAGAGTTCTCCTACACTGTTTTTCTTTGCTTTAACAAGAGATTCCGGAGTCTCAACGGAAACAAATAAAGTTTCAGATAGACCATAACTGGCAAGCACTTTTAACTCCATATCTCATATTAAACTGTTTACGGGTTTCATTTGTTAGTGGTGCAGTGCCAATTAAAAACACAGTCTTATTTGTACTGCAATACTCTCTTCCTAGATCCGTTCTATCCATCTTATCTATCATCATAAGCATCGATGGTGATAGCCAAAACAAATTACAATTATATTTTTTCACATTTTTCCAAAATGACCTAGCAGTCATTATAGAAAAGCGTTTTTGTAAGCACAATCTTTGCGCCAATTAAAAAGGGGTAAAAAGAGAATTCAATATTCCTGCCATATATGTCATAGGCATAACATGAAGAAATGTACTATGACTGGCTTCTACTCTTGCACTTAAAGAAATCGCAGTTAAAAAAGAGATTTTTCCAGGCTATGTTCGACCCCTTTAGCTATACCGCTTGTTCCGGATGTAAATGTGATTAGATACCCAGTCCTATTAGAACAATCTTCTATCGAACTCAAGAAAATATTTTTTTATAGATTCTTCTTCAACTATATTATATTCTTGTACTTTGACATTGATGATTCTTTCACTGTAGACTTCTGTAAAATTATCATCACAAATAATTGGATATCCTGACATACCATTAACGATTTGCTCTATTTCTTCTTTTTCCCTTTTGAGGGTCAATGACCGCTATTCTTTTATTAGCAAATATTGCTGCAAAAATATAACATTGCAAGACAGCAAGAATTTTCCATTATAACTATAATGGTATCACTGTTCGTTAATTTCCTCATATTCTCTCCCATTGCAAAAACAACAGGAAAAAAAATGAGAATATGTATATCTTTCACCGTTTATATCATCAATTAAAAACTCTTGAGAAAAATCCAAATCTCTGATTCTTTTTATTATTGTTCCATTCATTTTCTCGCCTCAATAGCTCTTATAATTATCACTTTTAGGAGGAAAATCATTTGCAATCTAAACGCGAAAGTTTTTAATGCATTATCAGACAACAAATCAGCAACTCCAACCTCTGTAGTTAAGCCCACAACAGCTCCCTTTACTTTTGATATAATCAAGAACACTTTGATTGTAACTTCCATAAGGATAATTCATTACCCAAGAATTGGGATTAATAAACTCATTTAGGGATTCAATAGCTTTGTCAATATCTTCTCTCATTTTTTTCTTCCGGAAGATTCCCCAACCAATAGTGGTCGTAGCCATGCAGTCCTATAAACATACCATGGCGTTTTCATAGTTCGTATCTGCTCCTCAGTCATATACAACTCATAAGCCAATCTTTCTTCGGATACACCAACATATTTTTTTAAAAAGATCACTACTTATCTTATTCCTTAACTTCTCAGGAAGAACTGTTTGAAGTATTCGTTTCACAAAGATGGTTTCTTTACAATCAAAGCGATTCGCAACGGCATATATATTGATTAACTCATCATTTGACGCGTAATCAAATTCCCTTCCTCTATAATGATTCATTAATTCCAACACATCTTCCATTAAATTGTAGATATTTGCAGAAGCAAGAATATAGTGAATTTTATTCACATCCAACAACTGATGAGTAGTAAAAGTTTTTCCAGGGATAAAAAAAGAGCCTTGAAATCCAAATTCCTCAAGTAAAGGAAATGCGTATGTATAGTGATCTATATATCCATCATCGAAAGTTAGCAATAACGCATTTTCCGGTAGCTTCTTACCTACTGATATGGCAGCAATTACATCTTCCATACGAACAACCTTGAAATTTTTGGAAAAGAATTCCAGCTGTTTATGAAATAACGCAACATCCATACCTTTTATTTCAGGATATCTTGAATGAATCAAATCCCTTGTATAGTGATACATTGAAATATATAGTGTCATTCTTCATTACTCCTTATTAGGTATGTTTTCATATACTTTTCTAAAACCATCATTGTTTTTTTATCAAATAATTTGCAATAAGCTCCATGAGTACAAAAATCATTTTTCATGGTCCAAATCCAGTATCCCGGTATCGTACATTTCTACAATTTCACAATATCCTTCAAGAACTCCTTTCCCGGTATTGAGATATTGAGGATTGTAAGCATATATAGACGCATTTAAATCATAGATTTCCGGTGCCTGTTGGCGAGCAGTGAAATCGGATTCAATTACTCTTCTTACACCATGTCCAGTCCGCTTAACCTGATTAAAATAGGGATTTCTTCTCGCAGTCGCCACGGTAGTTGTAACATCAGCACCAGTACTCTGATGTACACTAATTACTTTTTCCAAATCTTCTACTGTACGTAATGGCGAAGTAATATCCAAATCAACTACAATATCGTAAAGACAGTTCATCATATCTTGCATTTTTAGACAAGCAATCACTTACTACTGCAATTTTACCTATAGAGTCCCCAGATAAAGCCTCTTCTCTGACAATTGGAGTAACTTCACGTAATCCATTGTTTGAAATTATACTTAAAAGCTCCTGACTGTCTGAATTTACAACTATATCATAGCCAATATCCGAATGCCGTCTTAAAAATAAATCTATCACCGACATCGAATAATAAGCCAAATACCTTCCACAAAAACCATCTCAAGTTTTTATTCTTTATCCCTTTGCAGACCAGCTCTGCCACAAATAGTAAATAGAATCCTCATATTTATTTCTCCAAACCGATGTTCCCCTGTGTTAACACTCAAAACATCCATACCACATGTATATCCGTCTTCTGCTTCTCGAGTCCCATAAACCATATCCAAAAATAACTTAGCTCTAGCTTTTTGATAATCATCACGTTTTTCCTGAAAATCTATTTCTTCCCCTGAACACATGAAAAACCATTTTATTGTTTATGAGGGTCACCAATTATTGTATCATTTCTTGTAAAAATCTGGATTTCTCGAATAGCTTTTTCTGCCAAAAATAATCTAAATGTAATTCAGCAATCTTGTCTTCAAATTCAGCAATATAAATAGCAAAAATCATCGCTATCTATCTCCAGACTTGACTTTTTCCAATTAACGAAAAATATAGATTTAGGCTTTCCAAACAAATATGTCATATAATCCCACTCATGTATAAGATCAATGCTGACGCCTCCTCCCATATTCTTATGAGCAGAATACGTTTCTCGATAATCTTGCTCCGGTCGCCAATCCGGAAGATAGCTTGAGGAAATACTTCGAATTGATATCACCTCAGATGGATTAATATTTTTCTTTATCCATTGTATAACTGAGCTATAACGGAGAGGCGCTGCAACGTAGTATAGAGAATCCCGTCTTGGTCGAAATGATTTTGCCTCTTCTATTTGTGAAATAGATACTACAGGCTTTTCAATAAAGAAATGCTTTCCTTTATTATGAAATAACGTAAGAGTCCGTAAGTGTAATTCTGTTGGATTTGTAATAAATATTACATCGTAATCATTAGGCACATCGTTTTTCAGAACAGTATATTGTATCAATTCCTTCCAAATTTTCATGAGTCCTTCTAAAAGCGTCTATTACGATTTTTATCCCTCTTTCACTACATATTGCACGAAGGTTCCGTATGTGTCGCTTAGCTATAGATCCCACGCCGGTAAAGCAGACTTTTAAAGTATCCATTTTATGCTCCAATTCTATCGATTAGTTCCAGAATTTTTATCTTGGTCAAAAATCATATAGTGGAATCTTTCCATTAATAACCACGTCAAAAATTCTTTTGATTTCATTCTTATACGCATTTTCCACAATAAAAGAACTGTAACCCTTAATGTGTTCTGTGTTCTCGGTAAGTTGAACTACTATGGATTTTTTACTTGCGAAATCAAATTCAACCAAACTATCGGGAGTCCCATTCCATGAAATATATTTTCCTTCGGTATATATTTCAAGCTTTCTAACAGCAACAGGAGATACAACGTCTACTATCAAACAACCTTTAGTGCCATTTCTATGTGTTAGTTGAATCATAAAATTATCCATATAATCAATATTTAACCCTGTAAGTTTATCAGAAAGAACATTAATGTCCAACACATCACCAAAGGTTCCCACTAACCAAGGAAGCTCTATCGCCATAATCTCACGACAGCCATTGGTCCTCTTATCACCCAAGAAAAAAATCTTTATAAGATTCCCATGGATGCCAGTCCGGAAGATACTGTCCAATATGATATATGTAATTCCACCGACAATGTTCATCTACCCTGGACCTAATATACTTTATCTCTTCTCTATAAAAATGTGGAGGATAAAAAAACAAAGTCAAGTCCTTCTCTTTAGCAAGCTTTTGATTTTCCTCATATCCATCGGTGACCAAATTCAACTCTGTAAAAACATGAACCCCCTTGTTTAAAGCATCTCGAATAATCACGTTGTGGGATAATGGAGAAGTACATACAAATACACAATCGATAGGAACACTACACTGTTCTAAATCAGTATAGCATTTTATCGAAAACAATTTTTCCGATTCTGCTCTTCTATCGGCACGTCCATCTATTCCTGTAATTACAAAATCCGGATACATTGTCTTTATAAGCCGGATACGTCTCTTTCCCATGGAGCCTAATCCAATAACCGCAATATTCATCTCATTCCTCTCCCAGACTATAGAATTTCTTTTTAAATTTATGGATCCAGATAAAATTATATCTATTGATTTTTCTCGCTATTCGTTCAGCTGCATGTCCATCACCATAAGCTCCAATTATTTTTACAAATTTCTTTATGATCATCCGCTATAGCTTTTCTAATGGCTTCAACTATCTCTTCTGTATTTTCACCACAGTTGATAATGCTTTTCTACCTGTAAACGACCACTTTGCCTATCACCAATATTCACAGTCGGAACTCCGAATGCGGGTGTTTCTATGATTCCACTGGAAGAATTCCCAACTACCAGTTCAGAATATTTCATCAAAGATAAGTAGCGTCTTACCCCAAGCGAAGTAAATACTTGTAAGTTATCAATCTCTGCTTCAGCTATGTCCAGTAGTTCATTTATCCTTTTCCCTCCTTGGTCTGCGTTAGACTTGGTTACAATAAATTCTATGTCCGGAAAAACTTTTTTATTGCCTCAAGAAAATTTTTTTGATTTTTTTGAATCAACACTCCCATTTTCGATTGTGACCGGATGATAAGTACAAAGGGCATATTTGCAATCAGCCAGACCCACACTTTTTAATGCTTCCTCTTTACTCATATCTGCCATTGTAAATATATTATCAATGCTTGTAGATCCATAATTAAATATTCTGAAGAGATCTTCCCCAGTTGGATAACTCTTCTTCTACTTTCTTCATTGGTAACAAAAATGCAGATAGCTCATTTTTTTGTTATTGAATGTCTAATCCATTCATCGATGGCTCCTTCAGTTGTATCCCCTCCACAGAGATGAAAAATGGGAGTCATGGTATTTCCAGCAGCTATAGCAAAAGCCAAAGTTTCATACCCGGTCACCTAAAAGCATTACCGCATCATATTTCTCGCTTATAAAAAGCTCTGTGAACTCCACCAAAAGCTTTGGCTTGATTACTCGAAAATATCCAATGCCGAGTGTGAATTGACAGGAATACTGATTTGATGATCGATTCGATCGTCTATCTCCACAATGGTTTTTCCATATTTATCGCTCAAATGAGTTCCTGTGACAATAAGTTCAATTCGGAGTGTATCATTTTCCTGTTTCCTCAGCTCTTTAAGAACAGGGGATAACAAACCATATTCAGCTCTTGTTGAAGTTACAACAGCAATCTTCTTCATAATTCTATTAGCTCATCCTCTTGAAAATCTCTAACCGCCTTTGTTCCTACTACTTTGTTCCATTCCATCGGACTGATTCCATTTCCGGGTCTTTTAACTGTCAAGTTTTCTTCTGTAAGGATTTCTCCAATCCTAATATTTTTCTTTGCCACTATACTCTTTCTGGCAATTGTAATGTTTTTCTTTTCCGATTTTGAGGAGTTTTGTCTCCATTCCCCAATGCTTTTTCAATGCGCCTGATGCTTTCCACCATCGCCTTCAATTCATTTTGGCTCCAGACTTGCTTTATGATCAGGACCTTCCATATTTCGATCTAAAAGTAAAGTGCTTTTCAATTATAGTCGCCCCTAATGCCACTGCCGCCACAGGAACTTCTATACCCTCTGTATGGTCTGAGTAACCAACCTCTAAGTCGAAATATTCTTTCATTGTTTTCATTGCTCGAAGATTTACATCCTCAAAGGGGGTAGGGTACTCTGTATTACAGTGTAGAAGCCTAATATCTTTAGTACCATGATCCTTCAATGCATGAATTGCAGCTTCTATCTCTTCCAGCTCGCACATTCCTGTGGACATCACAATAGGCTTTTTCAGTTTTGTGCAAGCGCTACAAGATAAGGATAATTCGTGATTTCACCTGATGGAATCTTCCAGAATGGCATATCGATAGATTTAAGAAACTCAATGCTTTCAAAATCAAAGGGTGTTGATAAAAAACAGATTCCTTGCTTTTCACAGTAATCTTTCAGCATAAGAAACTCACCATACGATAGCTCTAATTTCTTAAGCATATCAATCTGGCTTCCCTCACCCGTTGCATCTTTCTGATATTCTGCTTTCTGAGCCGTATGAGATACTAAATTCTGAGATTTAAATGTTTGAAACTTTATGCAGTCGGCTCCCGCAGCTTTTTTGCTGCATCAACCAACTTACATGCCAGTTCAAAACTACCATTATGATTAACACCTGCTTCAGCGATAATATATACACTCATTTAATTAACCACCCTGCATGGATTTCCGTATGCTTTAGCATTATCCGGTATATCCTTTACAACAGCACTGCCTACGCCAATGATACAATTATTCCCAATACTGATTTCTTGTCTAACTACACTACCTGCACCTATGTGAGTATCACTCCCCCACACTCACTTGTCCACATAGAGTTGCTCCGGAACTCACATGTGAGAAATCACCAACCTTGCAATCATGTTCTATAATAGCACCGGTATTTATGATACTGTGTTTTCCCAATTCTGTATTAGAATTCACAACTGCTTTCTTTCCTACAAAAGTTCCCTCTAAAATAGTTGCAGAATTCGCAATAACAGCAGACGGATCAATGATTGTCGGAAAAAAATAAATCCCAATTCTGATACTTTTTTTTCCAATTTTCTACGCAATAAGGTTGACTCAATACTTCCGACAGTAATAAAAGCACACGAAAAACCTCTTTCACGTAATTCCTGTAATTTATCATCTGTTCCAACTACTCTACACCCCATAATACTTGTTTCGGGAGAGATAAGATAATCAGTAATAACCACTTTATTGAAGATATTTAATCTATGCACTACATCTATCACAGAATGACAGTGTCCTCCGCCACCTATTAAGACTAAGTTGTTATCACTCATCTTTGCTTATCCTCCTAATATTTTATGTCCCTCGAGCCTTCGATAACACCATTTTATAATCATTTCGTCAATCATATGTAGAATCATCCCCATACAACAACATATTATTATATTAAATAAAAGATGAATCCATTGATTTGGAAAAATACTTTTGAATTAATAAATCATAGGCTAAATAAAAATCCCATTTTGGAACAAAAAAATTTCATAACTACACTTTCCAATGAACCCAAGAGTTCCACATTTCCAATGGCAATGTCTTACCAGATATCCTAGCAAAGGGCTAATCCACATTGCAGCAAAACAACATGCTCCGGTCCAGTCAAACCATTTTTGAAACAATATTTTTGAATCAATAAACTGTATGTAGTTAGAAATATAAATCCTCCTCCTAAGACAGTAATGTAAACCGAATTCTTTTCGGCTTATTTCTTCTTTTTCGAAAAAAACTCCCATCCCGATAATAAAAACATATCTAAAGATCATATTTCGCCAAAAGTCATAGTTCATCCCCATGCCCATTTTAAAAAAACGCCGTACAGAATATCTATGAATAAACAAATCCACAAACCTGTTTGCCTCTTTCGTTCAATGAGGAAGTATATTAAGGGAAAATAAAAAAACAAATTGAATAAGTACCGGAAAATAATAACTTCCTTGCCCATCTGTCCCACTCATAATCCATCTAACAATCCCTTTGTTTAAGATATCAATATGGATATTGGGATCCAGTACATTCCATGCAACAATTATAAAATAGGGTATAAGATATCGTAATAACTTCTTTACCAGTATATCTTTTGAATACGCTTCCGAAAGGGTACTCACATGGTTGCGTTCTAAGGATAATGCTCCAACGTATCCCGATACGAACATAAAAAAATAGGTACTGCCATATTGATATAATAGGGAAATAATATATTCATTCTTTGGCTTGTAGTCCACGAAAAATGTGTTATTATTATCGAAATAATCGCTATTCCCTTAAGTACATCAAGCGTATGATTACGACTACTATTCACCTTCATCACACTGACATCTTCTTCATCGGCAATACAACTATTCTCCATACATTTTTATCCTCATCCTTTTCCAGCTCCGGGAGTTGCCCCATGTCCATCCAGTCATTTTTCTGATACGGGAAACACTGCTACTTTCCGCCCTTTCTTTTGTTCCCTTTCAATGATATCAGGAAATCCAATCACCTCATCATCACCAATATCATCAATAACCTCCGGTTCCACAATATATATGCCTGTGTTGGTCAGAAATGAAAGAGTCGGTTTTTCCTTCATAGACTCAATAACTCCTTGTTTACCCATCTCAATGACTCCATATGGAATATTAATATTCTTATATGCACAAATCATAGTGATTACATTCTTCTGCTCTTTATGAAACTTGATCATCGATTCATAATTCGCAGTAAGTAATGCGTCACAGTTGGCAAAAAAGAAGGTGGATTTAAGCTTTCCACGAAGAAGGGACAGGCCTCCGCCTGTTCCCAAGGGTTTCTCCTCATCATGCCACATAATGTTATAAGCATTATCGCTATCATGAAAATAAGCCTTTATCAAATCTTTCTTATAATTCACAATAATATGAAAAGCATTGCAAGCATAAGACTGGTATTCTTTCATGATTAGTTCGATTATTGGAAGCTCTCCCACCGGAATTAATGGCTTGGGAAGAACTTTTGTAAAAGGATCCAGTCTTGTTCCTTTTCCACCGGCATTTATAACTACAGGTATGTTTAATGGAATTCTTGCTTTTTTCTGTAACTGTGGATCCCCGCAATATAAATCAACAATAAAACCGTCACAATCCAAAATCAGTATTACGATATAGTTTTTATGATATTGTGATTTTGCCTCTTCTAAAGATGACGCATACTTGGGATTATGCTCAGCTGCTTCGTAAGCCATGCTCTCCATCTTTCCACCCTTTAGCAAAAACGACGAATATCTCCATCCGTAATACATCCTGTCAGTTTTTCCTGATTCATTTTGTTAAAAATAAGATTCCAAAGGTATTTTTGTCTATCAATTGCATAGCCTCTATGATAGTCAAATCTTCTTTTTCCAATAAATTGTTTGATCACTTCCTTATCCAAGACAGCCTGTCCTCCACTTAATAACTCATACCAATCTATAAACTTTTTCTACTATCAACTCTAATCTCATCTATCATCGTTTCAGCAAAGTTTTAAGCTCTTCTTTTACTAATCATTCCGGTTATAACCGTAATAGTTAAATAGACAATTCCAAAAACAGCTACCGAGACTAGAAAAGGAATAATTTCTCCATTCATCCAAGAACTTAAATATCTGTAAAGCAACAGTGCCACATAACAAACGCAAGCCGCAAAAAACAAAAAGTGTACAATTCCTTATCAATAGTTTACCAATATGAATTGTTTTCAAATACTTCTTGAGCGAACGATAAAAGCAAAACGACTGATAAAACAGCAGAAATGGATGTTGCCAAAGCAAGACCTCCAAGCCCCATAATCCTAAGTAAAGAAAATTTAATACAATGTTACAAATTATACCTATGCTCGAATTAATGACAGGTGTTTTTAATATCTTCCAGCGAATAAAAACACTTTAAAAATCATTTCTCTAAATGAAAACGTAAGTATCCCCATTCCATAATATCTAACAATTTTCAGAAGTCATAACTGCATCTTTGCGCATCAAAAAGCTCCCCGTAAGTATAAAATTCGAACTATTACATCAGAAAAAAACAATAGTTACCACCGATGCCGGAATAATTATTATAGAAGAGAGTCTAATTCCATCTATAAGTGTCCTTTCAAGTTCCAAATGGTTCGTCTTCACCTTGGTCATCATTGGAAAAAGAGCTGCGCTTATCGGAATAATAGTCAATCCCATAACAAAATCATTAATCCGATTTCCATATTCCAAAATCGACAGACCTCCAACAAGTACTCTAGTTGCCAAAGTTCTATCAATAAGTACATTAACTTGCAATAAAGAACCTGAAAGTACAAGCATTGTCAAGCTTGATATGAATGCTTTTAAATACTTATTATTCCTATCAAGAATTATAAAGTATTTAAATCTATTCTTTACACTAAAGAAGCAAAGAAAAACAACTTGCGCTAATGATGAAACTAAGAATCCCACCGGAAGAATGAAAATATTCCCAAGCCCGGCTGATAAAAAAATAGTTATGATTACTCCAGTGTTTAGTGGCACGGAAATCAATGCAGTAATTTTTATTTTTATCATTGATTTGTAAATACCCTGAAAGTACCGTAACAATCGCAGTTAACGCGGTTGCCCATATACTGAAAATTGGTAAACTGCCTTGCAAGTTCCAACGTGCTTTCATTAAATCCACTGGCAAAAGCCCCAAGCAGTTGCTTAGGAATCATAAAAATAAACCATTATAATGATTGTACAAAAGAACCATTAATAAAAGTGATTACATTATTAGTAAAGGATAATGCAGCCTCTTCCCCCTCCTCGCTTCTTGCTCTTTGATAAATTGGAATGTATCCCGAGGTTACTCCCGCAGATATAAAAACCAAATATTGTAACCGGAAGCGTCATGGAAAGAAGAAACACATCACTTATTTCTCCGGCACCAAAAATAGGATAATACCAGTTCTCTACCAAAAAGCGATGATTTTTGCAAATATGGATATAATAGTGAATATAATTACTATTTTTCATTTATTGTTCCCTACACAATCGTTTGAATCTTGTTTTTTTATCTTCGATTCATCTGAGTTTTTGTCATATCTCATAACAAGCCATATATAAAGAGGAATCAACCAATAATACCAATAAATTAAAAATCCGCCCCTTAAATGTGATCCGATATAACAGCATTCCAACATATATATAAATTGCCATATACCTTTTTGTGCTTTTTTTATATAAATAAGCTATGATAGCAAAGTATAAGACAACAAATATTATTCCTCCAACAAAGTAGAAGCTCATGTACATATCCGATTCCATTGGCCACTGTGTTGTTCCTCCATTTATCCATGAATCAGGATAATATACTGTAGTCATCAAACACTCATATCATAATATGGAGAAAGTAATCCCTAATTTAACCAACGGCCAATTCAACGGCAAGAAAAATGTCTTCATAAATCCCGGGGAAATATCTCTTAACATTATAAGTAAATTCTCAAATGTATCGAAAATAATTCAGAATTTGATCTAACCCCACCCTGAAGCTCACTCTCATTATAGCGCCAAGACGAACAAACATTCCAACAACAAAAAACCGTAGTACCAAACAGAACTATTAAAATACTCCTTTTATCAAATATATCCATCTTAAGGGCTCTGTCAGCAATCAGAACCAGAACCATCATTATTGTAGTTGATCGGCTTCCAATAAATGTATACGAGATAGCTAAAATTCCTATATATATAATTCTTCTGAAATAATCCCCAATATGACATTCGCTTTTTGGCCCTCAAAATATAAAAGGAGAAGTAATGAATGGGTAAAAAGAATATAATACATCCCTGCACCACGCCTATTAAAAACGCATCATTAGGACTTTCAATCCAGGCTGACAGCCCTCCTGTTTTTTTGGACATAAATTATAAACCCAATCACAAATAATATGACTACAGAGAAAAATGGAATATATCCCATACGTACTTCCGTTAGTTTACGATACTGTTTTTTCTCTTTTTGCGTTTAGTGGATCTTAATCCAGAATTAAATCCTATAGGAACAGATAATTTTTCCACCTTTATCGATATCTCCCAAATATAGCTCTAGTGCAAACATGGCAAATGCATAAGTAACAAAACACATTAAAAATGCCATATTTACCGTTTCTAATCCAAACTCCATATTCATATTCTTATATCTATTAGCAAACATTGGAGCCAGACAGTACCAGATAAAGTAGTATGCAAACACTATATTCTTAGGATTAAATAGCTTTCTAGGAAATAAGCAAATATATGTTGCAATTATAAAAATGATGCTTTAAATCAATCCCGAGTATATATAATATGATAATCATTAATAGATTCACTAAGGGTAAAATAGATTTAACTGTGATTTTGGAATTCGTATTTTTCAGCATCTGCTGCCTCGCATTCTAGTTTCAATTGTAGTACTTTCTTCGCAATCTCTTTTTTCTCGACATATATTAGGGGATACTCTCCAAATACTTCCTCAACAATTTCACTTTTTGTACAAATCATCGCCCCTTTGTATCCTGCGTAAAAAATAGTCTAAGAACAATGTGGAAGATTCAGAAATTATACAATCTAAATTAAAATACTTATCTTTTGTAATAATAATATTCTCTTTACACTCCACTTTTCTCAGTGTAGATAGCGGATGCAACATAATCACTTCCACAACATCCTCTAAATCTTGTAATGATTCAACAAGTTCTTGCAACCAGACTTCGTACGTTTGATCTATTATGCCTACATAAAACTTTCGTTTTTCCCTATGAATATTCTTAAATGTGACATTCGAGATGAATATATTGCTATGATATACACAATCTTCATTTTCAATAATTCTTTCTCTGAAAGCCTTTTCAGAAAAATTATTATACAGCCATGCCTCATTGCATTTGATTTTTAGTAGGCAGAGATATTTTTGTCAGATACAACACCATGCTGGAACATTGAATACTTTATTCCATTCTCTGCAGATATTTCACTAAGCCAATAGGTAAACTCATCATAATGACCAAATGAAGCCGTTTCAGATATATTGGAGCACGTAAACATCCGGTTCAAAAGTAAAAACTCTAAATATCTCCCCTTATAATGTCCTCCACTCGGTGAATGAAATAATGCATATAGAATCGCCCAAAATCTCACTCTTTTACAAAGTGGAGAAAACTATTGTCCATTTATTAATTAAATCATCTATTCTGCTTGAAAATCTTCTTACATACAGCCTTTTGTATTCCCCTCCTGTTGGATCTTTTTCTTTTCCTCTCGGACTCTCCGTTAACGAAGAATACTTTCCCTTCAATTTCCTGATATTTGGCCAAACAACATAGAACAACATAAAAGAAAAAAATTTTCAGAGAAGTCTTGAAACCGAACTGTTCTTCTCGACCAATTATTTTGAGGTTTTCTATGCCTTTTAGGAAAAGTATCCTTACTCCCTTTCATTTAGACTCCTTTTTTATTTCACTTTCTTATTCTCTTCTCAAGACCAAGCTTCTCATAAAGTTTAATTCCGATATTATAGAACTTCTCCTGGCTCTTAAACTTCTCAGTAGAGAATGGCATATTATGAAACTGCATCAGGTCCTCTTCGCTAATTTCCAACTTTTTTGCCACCTCCGAGAACAAAACTCTGCTTTCCTCTTCACTTAAGGGTGGCTGCTCAAGAATCTTTAGCGCTTCCTCTCTCGTCAATTGATTCGTCATGACTAAGCTGGACAACCACGCTCTTCTAAGGTCATGTTTAAATCGTGTTGGTTCCCACCATCCTTCAAGAAACTTAGTTAACAGATTTTCAAAGTGCTTTTTGCCCTATATGGTTTGAAACCATATTCATCCATCAACGTTTTTATCATTAAGTCTTTTTGTCAATTCTACAAGATTTAGAGGCTTGAGTGTTTTTACTCCTTTAACATAGGGTACCCAAAATTTATGTTTAAAGCCACTTGTAAAGGGGAATTTACGAATCTTAATTGCGCAATACTTTTTCATAACGTCCTTCATGTATGTACCGTCACTGCTTGGGCCTGCCCCTTTAGCCCATGCTGCGGGATCTTGTACTATTTCCGTTGCAATATTATAGCCATTAAGTATGTACTTAATCCCCATCTTACAGGAATACTCATCAAGTAGGGCAATATAGCCATGATCTTGTAGCGCATCTAGAGATTCAATCCGGTTCTAAACCAGGCAAGCTGAATTTCCCTCATTTCGTTCCAATTCATTTTTCTCGATATGAAGCTCAACTCCCAGTTTGTCCGTAATTTTCTTCACATTCTCTTCTGTTTCTGGAAGGTTCCATCCGGTGTCAATATGAATAACAAATGGTCTCAATCCCCATTGCTTAACCGCAAGGTGTAATAAATAGCAGCTATCCAAAACCTCCACTCAAGCCAAAAGACAATCATATTTTTCCCTTCTCCCCTCTTTTGACCTCAGCTATCATAGCCTGCAACTCATTTTCATGTCCTTTACCATGATTCCATTCAGGGAGAATCCTTGTTTTATACTCATTACATCGTATACATACCCCATCAGAATCGAATTTAATATCATCATCCGAAGTATCCATAACACAACACTTACAAATTTGATAGTCCCTACTATTCATTGCTACTTCCCCACTAACTTAAAAATAATCTTTTTGCCCACATCTCCGGCTTACCCTCTTCCTGAATGCGTTGCAAAATTACAAATTGGCCATCATTACATTCCACCTTAACTTCTCCATCTACTATCTCATTACCAAGTCTGGCCTTCCAAACATATACTTTTCTTCCATTTTTTTCACAGAAAGCTCCCGGATATGGTCGGGCCTGACCACGAATATGATTGTAAATATTTAAGGCTGTATCCTGGTTAAAGGAGAAAAATCCATCTGAAGGTCTCCTTCTCGGATAATGTGTAGAAGCGCTGTCATCTTGCTTCCTTCCATTTAATCTCCCTTCTGTCCACTCAGCCAAGTTCTTCTCAATGGCTCGTACAGACGCTTCTGCAACCTTGTCATACACTGTCTTAACATCATCATAGAGTTCTATAGTAAAATGCTCTTGGGAATACACTTGTCCGGTATCATATTGCATTTCCATCCGGAAGAATGTATCTCCCCATTCATGTTCTCCGGTAATAATCGCCCAATTAATACATGCCGCGCCTCTACCTTTCGGTAAAGGTGCCGGATGCTCTCCAATACATGCATATTTCGGGATATCCAAAATTTCCTCTTTGAATTTTTGTGACCATCCCGACTGAATAATAATGTCGGGCTTACAAGCTTTCATGAAATCAATGCATTCCTGCTCATTTATGCTATCGCAGTAATAATGAGGAATACTATATTTTTCAAACAAATCAATATACGAATCATAGTTGGCTTTACCAATAGCTGCTGTCGAGTTTAAATTCACAACACCTGCCAACTCAACTCTTTTTAGCGATTCACTATTCATTACAGCTTCTATCATTGCCCTACCAACATTTGTACAGGCAACAAATAACACCCTGCCCATCTTCTTTACCTCTCAATCCTCTAAATACTTCTGAACCATAAATCCTTCCGCAAACTTTACTTTATTACTATACCCCCATATATGATTTCTCTCCATATTTGTTTCAAACAGCGCATTATTACGATTATGATCCCCCGTATACTTATATAAAGCTTCCTTTTTCTTATCCATGAACTCTGAAATATCCACAAAATAAGTAGGTGTAAATTGATGAGGAGGCAAATATAAATTACTTTGATAGTAAAAAAATATTTTTGCAATGTCTAGCCGCAGTTAAACATAACTTTGAAGCCTCAATATGATCCTGATTTTAAGTCATCCAAATAGTGCATAAATACAGTATCAATATTGTACTTATAGATAATATCCTCTATTGCCTGCATCATTTCTGTAGAATACACAAGTTTTGTACAAGGAACCGGAGAAAAATTCTGTTATTTCCTTCACCCCTAGAACTTCGCATGCTGATGCACTTTCTTTAACACTTGTTTCATAATCCACATTGATATGGAGATGGCTAGATTTAGTAACATTATCCGTTAATGTTAGTTTATAGACAGTTTTTCCCTTCTGATACAAATCTTGCAGCTGTTCCTCCCGCTCCAAGTTCAGCATCATCATAATGTGCACCAACAATCAAAAATGTTCTTCATTCTTTTTCCTCCCACCGCTCTAAAATATTCATCCATTTTGTCCATTAGTAACGATTTTTTCAAAGTTCTTCTCAAAATATATTCTTGCATTCTTTCCCGCTAAATTAATTCTTTTTGGAGTTTTCTTTTAATTCTATGATTGCATCTGCTAATTGTTCGGCATTTTCCAAACTCATAGCAAATCCCACAATCTGCCTCTTTGATAATTCCTTGTGTTTCCTTTCCTGCCGAAGCAAGAATACACTTCCCACAAGCCATATATGACTGCACTTTTGCGGGAATAGTTTGCGGATCCGGATAAGAAAGATAAGCTACATCAACTGCCGCAAGAAGCAAAAGGAATCGATTCAGGTTTTTTGTCTTGGAATCATACAAAGATAATCTTCTACTTTTCTTCTAGAAATCTCATTAATTAATTCCTTCCGATATCTTCCATCACCTATTATGTAAAACTTTATATTAAAAATATTTTTTTCTTCAGTATCTCAGCGGTTTTGGGAATAATATCCAAGCCTTGTGCATAGCCAATATTTCCGGTAAAGGCTATCTTCAGTTTATTTTCACTCTGAATATATTTAGAAACAAAATGTTTTCTTTCTCATCCAGTTTAACTACTCGGTAGAATTCTTCCGCATACTGCGCCCAATATTCCACCTTGCTTCTTTCTACTCTTTTTGCCGATTAACTATAGCGTTAACAAAACTTTTACTGGTTGCAAATATTTTTCCTGTATTCTCATAGATATAATCAACCATTTTATCAATTGGCTTAATTACAATAGGGGATCGAATTCCTGTTACCAACTTTACATTCTCCGGCCAAAGGTCTTGCGCATAGAGAAATGTTGGAACATGGTATCTCTTGCCATACCAAACACCAATCAACGCTTGAGTCATAGGGCTAACTTCGAAGGTAAATACTAAATCAGCATGAAGGTTTTTAGCTTCTTTACTCTTAACCCACCTCCTTCCGGAAATAACAAAGGAAAAAAATAGTTTGCCCATCAAACCTGCTGCATTGAATAATTTATTGCTACTATTTCCTCTGCAACTAATGGAATACGAATTATATTTACACCGTTCCATGTTTCACGAATACGGTTTTTATCATAGCCTTCATAAAACTTTCCCATCGGGTAGTTAGGAATACCCGTAAGCACCGTAACCTTATATCCTCGCTTAACCCATTCGCAAGCCATGTCATTCACCCGAAAGTTCTCGGGATAGAAGTACTGAGAGATTAGCAGAATATGTGGTTTTATATCTGTCATCTTACATCTTATCCTTCCGTCCTTTTTATTGAAGTCTTAAAGTCTACAATTTGATATTCAAAAATCATATTGTGACATTGACTTCTCATAACTCATATTTCCAAAGGCTTTATTGCTTAATCCTGAAACTTTCCCCGGAAAACAAGAGGCCAAATCAACAAGCCAATTCCATTTCTTTGATACCCTAACTTGATGTCCACACACCTCTCCTATGATTTTTACCATATCTGAAGTTCTGGTATACTCAGCATTTTTGTGGCCAAAAAGATACCGCCATCTCCTCTAATCATAACTTGACTCAAAAATTCGCATAAATTTTCTATGTAAATCATAGATCTTTCATTCTGAACATCCGGAAAAACAGGCAGTTTCTTCGCTAACTTAGCCAGTATGGAATAATTGCCCTTACAGTTTTTTTCCATAAATCATGGGAGGTCTCAGTACCGTCACAGTAAAGCTGTCATCAGCCAATCTTCTTACCGCCTTATCAGCCTGCCACTTACTGTCACCATAAAAGTTAGTGGGCCTTGGTTCCGTATCTATTGTAATTCGTTTGGTTTTTCCATAAGGAGCGGAATCACCATATATAATTGCAGATGACATAAAGACAAACTGTTTTTACTTTTATCCGATTTTTGCCTTTTTGTGCCGTTTCAATAGCTAAATCTCTATTAACAGCATAATATTTAGCTTTTACTTCATCAGTCACATTTCCCACATCAGCATGAGCAAGTCCCGCCACATGAAAAATGATATCGTACTTCGAAAAGTCATGATTCTTCCATGTTCCATCTATCATGTCTATGGTTTTCAATATCAAAGCATTCAGGATAATTGTAATCGACATATTTTTCAAAACTTGTGCCAATATAAGAATTAGCTCCGGTAATTAGTACCTTCAATTTCCGGGCAGGGTTATTCTCATGTATTCTTTTTCTTAACTATATTCTTTTTTTATTCCGGTCATTTCATCTCGATCGCTATTCCCGGTTCCTCCCTCTACTACACCTTTTTGCCGAGCACAGCAAAAACAGTCCCAAAAAGACAACGCATATCCATAAGAAAATCCAATCTTCTCTACGTATTCTCCGTCTATCTTTGCCTTTTTCCGTAATTTCCAATTCATCTCTTCCGCTGATTTGCGCAAGACCGCTTAAGCCGGGCATAACATCATTGGCATGGTATTTATCCCGTTCGGCAATTAAGCAATCCTGATTCCAAAGTCCCGGTCTCGGTCCGATAAGAGACATATTTCCCACAAAAAAATATCCCAAATCTGCGGAAGCTCATCTAAAGAATGAGCACGGATAAACTTTCCGACCCGGGTAATATACTGCTCCGGATTTTTCAGCATATGGGTCGGCGTATCGTGAGGGAGTGGACATCTTCATACTGCGGAACTTATGCAACTGGAAGTACTGCTTATTTTTCCTACTCTTTTCTGCGTAAAGAAGACAGGACCCGGATCATCAATTACAATAGCGAGAGATAATGCCAAAAACAGGGGAGACAGGAAAATAAGAGCAAAAAGAAAGCAACAAATCGATAGTTCTCTTTACTCTGCGTGTATAAAATGACTCTCTAAAAGCCGCTTTCCCCTACCGCTTCCAGATGTCCTCTCACTCCATCTGCGTTCACGGGGTCACTTTCCTCTTCTATAAAAAAACAACTGCTTTCCCCTCCATTGGATTTTTTCTCCTCCGGAAGATGAGTATACACTGTATCTTTTTCTTGATTTTTGCATGAATAGAGAGCAGAACAAAAAGCAATTCCCATCAAAGCGAAATCCTGATTATCCATTTTTCCAAAAAGTCATTCTTCGCATGTCTGTCTCCCTGTGATTTACTATTTGAAAATATCTTTTAACTTTCCAAGTATAGCATATAAATTCTATTTCGGAGATAAGAAAATGCTCCCATCTCTTACAAAATTGCACTCATCTCTTACAAATAATAAAAAGCAAAAAAAGGACCTCCTAAGAGATCCTTTAAAAACAGAACTACATGCTATTTAATTAAAAAAATGATATGTACTGATTCATTCTTTATCAAATCTATAAATTTGTCGTTATCCAGCATCTCCGTCACTAAGACTGTAGAATGATCTGACTGTTCTTTACTATATGTGATTTTGCGTTCGTCCTTTCTACATTCATGAATATCATCCTTTTTAATCTCCCCCTCTCGGAACAGCTGACAAAGTATGCAGTCATTACTCTTATATGATACCGGTACCGGTATTTTCGATGCAAACTGTTTTCTTATTCTAGCCTCCGCTTCAAGGTGAAACTTATACGTGTCGCTATCCTGAGAATAAACTGTAAGAGTTTCATAAAGATTACCTTCTTCATATCCCGTAAGTTCAGAATAGCTTTCCTCATCAATATAGTAGATTGGATAACCTCCATCTACTAGGTTCCGAATAAATTCCGTCCTTCCCGGAGCATCTTCAATTTCCGAAAGTACCCATCCGGGGATCAAAATCAACTCATAATCTTTCAAGATGCTATCAATCTTAATTCCCTTATTCTGCAAGCTTTGTATAAATGAGATAGAAGATGTATCCATAAGCGCTATACGCTTCTTGTCTATCTTCATTATTTTTTTCTATGTCTATCATCTATCTGTCCTCGTAATCACCCGAATCTCTTTCATAATATTCTCGAGGAAAGACTCATTGTCCTCATGATACTTTAGTTCAGGATTCGCCTCTTCACATTTTTTTATTTGTTCATGAAGGTATGAGGTATTAACAACGTATGATGGCATGACTAAGCTATCATCAAGCCCAAGTCTTCGGAACCGATTTGGCATATCATCAATCTTTAAGTCTAGAATTTCCTTTATCTGACTTTTAAGATTCTCATTTTTTCTTTGTACAGCATCTTCATAAAGCGATATCAACACAGCCTTGTAAGGAGCTTCAAAGGCCGACATACAGTACATAACCTTTGATACAGTATCCATAGTCGTGAGGTTCGCAAAGTATTTATCAACATCTTGAAGAAGCATACATGCTGCAAAGTACTCAGCTTTTCTTTCCTCCATCATATTATCGTTCTCAATGATATGATCGAAGGATACCTTGTCAAACAGCAAATGATATATTTCATGCCACGCGGCAAAATACTGGTTTACACGCGGTAGTGCAGTATTTATGACAGGAACAATCTTACCTTCCTTTACGTAGATTGCACCGCTCCAATACTTGTCCTCTATCGGCATCTGAACCAGTCCAAAGCCTTGAAGTATCAGTAGTGCAAGCTGTGACATCGAGGGAACTCGCATTATAGAGGGATTCTTTATAGAGGGATTCTTTTGTAACTTCAATGCTTGCGCAGAAACTTCATCAACTATTCCTTTATTCCTTTGTACAACAGTATCAATATTCTCCGCAGTTATAATCTCGCTCATATCTATGTTCCTCTTTTTAGTAGTAAACAGCACACAGATCAATGATATCCAACAGCAGATCATATTGTTTTTCTTGCAGCATCACTCATCTCGTGATTTTCAGGTGCATTCTGTGAATATACAGCCACTACCGATCTGCTCCGTTGCGCAGAATAGAACATAAGCTCATCAACCGTCATATTCATCATCTTCAAAATTTTATGAATATGCCGGTCAAACGTTGTTTTACTATCTATGTTGCCGCTTAACAACTTATCGAGTGTAGGACGCGAAATTTCTGCCTTTTTGCAAAAGACACCTTTGTATAGCCTTTATCACGTAAGCAATCCTTTAGCTTTGAAGCCACCAGACTCCTTTGTTCAAATAATTCATCAAATCTCATCTTGATACCCTTCCTTCTTTTATAAAGTATTATTATATGCCAAAAATAGACTATCAACAAATTTGTAAATTATTTTTTTACATTTTACACATAAGGTATTGCGAGAATCGACGTAATTTCCTACTTTTTCAGCTAAACAGCCCATACCAATGGCTTGTTTCCGCATGTTCTTCCTTATCAAGGCATTGGAGATATCCTTCCTCGATAAACTCCACACCATTCATGCACTCCTCTATAAGGCTTTTGTATTCTTCTCTTGTTCTATAGATTGCGCCATAATAGGCATTTAAATTGTCGGACCATATATGGTTTAAAGTGATTCTTTCCTTTTTTCCGACACTCTCTTCAAAATAGAACAGGGTATCCCGATCCGCTAGTTTTTTAAGTCCCTGATAACATTCCACTAGTTCCTCTTCGTTGATATACATGGAAACGCCGACATCCAGCACAATGTCATATTTCCGATCTGCGATTTTCGGATTGGATACTGCATCGACAGCGGACATGGCATAAAAGTGGCAGTTCTCATTCTTGATATTCTCCTTTGCCACGGCAATCATTTCCGAAGAAAAATCCACACCGTAATATTCCTTACATTGATCCGCAACAGCCTCTGCCCATCTTCCTATCCCGCAGCCGATATCCAGAATCACCTTATCTTGATTGAGCTTTAACTTGGGAAGGATAAATTGCTTTTCATACGCATCCCACTTAACGGAAAAAAATCCGGGTCCTGATCGCCCAGTAAAAACCGTCGTATATTCTTGCTTTCTGTTTTTTTGATTGTCTTGGCTCTTTGATTATAAAAGGAAACTGTATTTTCTGTGTCGATGCTGACTTTTTCTCCGTATACACGCTCTTTCATCTATGCAAAACCTCCCTGTCCGATAGACTCTTGAAATAGTTCTTTGCCTTTTACATGAATCTTCCTTCGCATGAATATGCTTTTACATGAATCTTCCTTCGCATGAATATGCTTTTACATGAATCTTCCTTCGCATGAATATCTCTTTCTTAATATTCTTTTACACGAATATTCCTTTTGCATGAATGTTCATTTTTACGGAAATTCAATAAATAGATATCCATTCACTTACTGTATATTTTTCGTCAGATTTCTTCGACATATAAGGAACTGCAAAGGCTTACGTCTGCAAACTGAAGCACAGCATCCGCCTCGCGTTTCTAAACTCGCTGACGATTTCTCCATGAAAAAACAATGGATTTTCCTCTATCCCTTTGGGGGTGAGGGCCAGCGCTATGGATAAAGCTAAATTGCCGTCATACAGACCGGATATGCTTTTAAATTCTCTCATGCGATGCTCCTATCATGCCAAAGGGGGCTGTCTGAGTTATTTTTATCCCACAAGGATATTTTTCATCCCTGAGAAATGCTCTATCCCCACATACTGGATTCCATTATCATCTTTCCAAGGTTTTAAATAGTCTTTGACCACAACCATCTTTTTAAAAGAATCCGGTATTCTGAGGAGAGATGCGATTTCCTGCTTTTTCTTTTCCGGATCTGCAATGCTTAGTGCCGACTGAATGTAGTACCTGTCATTTCCCCTATTAAGCACAAAATCCACTTCTAACTGTTTCCGTACTTTTTTTATTCTCTTCCATAGTTGCAATCTCTACGACTCCGACGTCTACATCAAAAGCCTCGCCGTATTAAATCGTTATAGAGAACATTCTCCATCAAATGTGTTTCCTCGATTTGTCTAAATCCAAGTCTGGCATTCCGTAATCCTAAGTCAGTATAGTAATATTTGGACAGTGTCTTAATATACTTTTTTCCCTTAACATCATAACGCTTTGCCTTTTGAAGCAGATAGGAATCCTCAAAGTAATGCAAATATCTATCAACAGTATCCGGTGCAAGGGATATATTTCTTTCACTCTTAAAAGTATTGGACAGCTTACCGGGATTTGTCAATGAACCAATCCCGGATGCCAGGATATCAAGAAGTATAGCCAGTACTTCTTCGTCATTCTTGATTTTATTTCTCTCCATGATATCCTTAAGATAAGTTCTTTCAAATAGGTCTCGAAGATATTTACTTTTCCGTTCATGCGTATCCATTTCCAAAATCATCGGCATTCCGCCATAGGTGTAATACTCTTGCCAGGCCTCCCGCTTATCTCCTTCATAAGCATCATAAAACTCAGCAAAAGAAAGGGGAAACACTCTAATCTCATCCCCTCTATCCCTAAACTGCGTAAGCACATCTGACGCAAGCATTTTAGAGTTACTGCCGGTCACATAGACATCCGCATTTTTTATCTTCAAGAGCCCCAGAACCACATCTACAAAACTAATCTTTGCTTCTTGATTATCCACATAAGGATTCTTTACTTCGGAAACCAGCTGTATCTCATCGATAAATACATAAAAAACTATTTTTGCATCTGTAATTCGGCTTCTAATATATTCATCCAAATGAAGTGGATCGCGATATTTCATATTTCGCAAATCATCCAACTGTATCCCTATAATCTGTTCCTGAACAACTCCTTCATCTAAGAGCTGCCGGCGAAACAAGTCAAAAAGAAGCACGGACTTGCCGCTTCGTCTAAGGCCGGTAATAATCTTAACTCTTCCGTTCTCTTTTAATCTCATCAACTCATTAACATATTGTTTTTCTTGGTAGCATATCTATCTCCATGATTTTTTGCAGATTGGAACATTTTTCATCTATATAAAACAGATTATATTCTAAATTGGGCTTTAATCAAAGGAATTTGTATGATTTTTGTTCCAATCTGCATTTTTTCATAGAAAAAAATCACAAAACAATTGAATATGCAATGACGCATATTCCTGCTATCTGTTTTTTTATTTTTCCTGATTCTTTAAACATAGAGGAAAAATCGCCTTTTTTTACGCAAATCCCCACTTAAAGAGAGCTAAATTCAGCGCAAATCCCCATTCGTAAAAAGTGTATTTTTCTACGCAAATCCCCATTCGATATCCATAAATCGGAAGAATATTGTTTTACTAAATCGGAAGATTAGAATTATTGATATAGGATGATTTTATTGTTCCAATCTGCATTTTTCACATAGAAACTCACAAAGCGTGATATCACACAATTATCAATATCATTCTCACTAAAAATGTAAAAAGAACCCCCTTTCCGGGAGTCCTCTTGAAACGATTCTCCATTTTCCTTTTTAAGACGCCCTGCACGGAGACCATCCGTGTGTAAATGCCGTCTTCTTCCATAAGTTTATCGTGATTTCCACGCTCTATAATCTTTCCGTCCGATACAACAAGAATCTGGTCCGCATCCTTTATGGTTTTTAATCTATGCGCAATGACAAGAAGGGTCTTATTCTTGCAGAGTTCCGAAATCGCCTCCTGTATAGCCCGTTCATTATCCGCATCCACACTTGCTGTTGCCTCATCTAAAATAACGATGGGCGAATCCTTCAGAATACATCTGGCAATGGAAATCCTTTGCTTCTCTCCACCGGAAAGGGAGGCGCCGCCTTCTCCGATTACCGTATCAAAGCCTTCCGGAAGCGAGCGGATAAGGTCATAACATCTGGCCTTCTTTGCCGCCTCTATTACTTCTTCTCTTGTGGCACTTGGTCTTCCCATTGCAATATTGTTGTAGATTGTGTCCTTAAAAAGATAAACCCTCTGGAACACCATACTGATTTGATCCATCAGGCTTCCCAAGGAAATATTTTTGATGTCTTTTTCCATTAAGCTTAATCGTCCCCTCCCGGATGTCCCAAAAATCTGGCAAGAAGAAAGCTATTGTAGATTTTTCCACTGCCTGACGGTCCTACAAGAGCAGTCATTTCCCCCTTTTTCATGCTAAAGGAGATATGATTCAGCACATTCTTTCCGGTATAGCCAAAACTTACATCGCTGTACTCCACAACAGAATCCTTTTTGTGCTTCCTTTGTATTTTCAAAAAACACAGTATCACCGGAATCCTTCCATGTATTATTTACATCTTTAGACAATGCAATATCACCGGACTCATTCCGTGTTTCCTTTTACATTTTTCAGACAATGCAATATCAGCAGAATCCTTCTCTGTCTCCTTTGCACTTTCAGACAACGCATGATCACCGACATCTTTCAGTTCTTCCGCTTGAAAGACCTCTTCTATTCTATCTAAAGAGGCCGCTGTTACCGTAAGTCTTGTAATTTGACCATAATAGCTCTCTATGGAAATAAAGAGATCAAATAAGAACAATATCATTCCCACCATATAGTCCGGCGACATTTCTCCCTTCGCATATAAGAGGCCCGCTACAGCAAGCATGAAGGATGTGCCAATCCCGTAGGTAAGGTATAAAGCTCTCGCCCAGGGCCCATAGCTTTTCTCAAAATCAATACTTTCCCTACAACTTTTCTCAAATTCAGCGGAAAGACTTTTAGATTTTTCTCCAAGCATATTAAAGGACTTGATAATCCCTATTCCTTCGGCAAAATCCAAAACCTCTTCCGTAAGCGATTCACTTCCCTCCTGCTTCGTCTTGGAATGCGCAAGTGTCGTTTTCATCATGCAATTTCCAACGATAACAAAGGCGAGAACGACTGCAAGTGCGGCAGTCCCTAATCGTATATCCATGACAAACATCATGAGCGTCATGAGCCCCTGGGAAATCATAAAAGTCACCAGTTCCGATAAAACACTCATACAGCACTCTTCAATAAACACCATGTCAGTACACAGAACTGTGCTTATTTTTCCCATATTTCCTTCTGTAAAGTATCCCATCGGAAGTTTCCGGAGATGATCTCCCAATCTCATTCGCATATCTGCAAACACTTCATATCCTGTTGCGGATTGAAGAACATTCGTGATGTGCTCAAAAAAACCGCTTCCACTGCTATGCAAAAAGAACAAGACCGATTCCAAGATAAAGACATATCTTTTCCTGCATTTGCCCCTTCATAAACAGACTGATTGCCATAAAACTGAAGATTAACGGTGCCTTCATCATAATTCCCTTAATAAAAGAAGTAATATACGAAGCTCTGATTCGGGAACTGTATTTTCCTGTCATACAAACGATTCTATGCAGTATCTTTAGCATGCTTTTTCTCCTCCCTTAATCTTCCATGTGCTTGCACTTACAGAGGCATCCCAGAATTTCTTATACTCCGAACAGTCTTCCAGGAGCTTCTCATGCTTATCGGCAGCAATACACTTTCCTTCTTTTATCACGCAAAATCTTATCCGCATTTTTTTACCGTGGAAAGTCTGTGCGCAATCACAAGCACCGTTTTTATTCTTTTGTGATTTCATCTAGAGCAGCATTTAATTTTTCTTCATTTTCAGGATCCATAAAGGCGGTAGCCTCGTCCAAAACCACTATCGGCGCATCCTTCAAAATCGCACGTGCCAAGGAAATTCTCTGGCGTTCTCCTCCCGACAGTTGCTTTCCGCCGTCTCCCGCCATGGTCTCTATTCCGTCAGGAAGTCTCTTCAGAAACTCATCACACTGCGCTCTACTTGCCGCTTCCAGTACCTCTTCTCTTTTCGCCTCGGGCTTTCCGATAAGAATATTTTCATAAAAGCGTTGTATTAAATAAAAATTGCTCCTGCGCAACATAAGAGACCTCATTATTCAGTGCTTCCAGGGACATATCCGTGATATCCTGTCCGCCGATCCGGATTTTCCCGTCACTTAAGTCATAATAATGCACTAAAAGCTTCGCCAATGTGGATTTTCCGCTCCCCGATTCTCCCACAAGCGCGGTTGTCGTTCCCTGCGCAAGTTCCAGACTTACCCCATGCAGAATCTCTTTCTCTCCATAAGCGAATCGAACATTTTCAAACTGAACATCTCTATTCACGCCGATAAACTTTGCACTTTCCTCTTTAAGAGGAGGTCTATCCATAAGATTTTCCAGCTCTGTGATTTTATAATTCAGCTGTGGGAAATTTCCTGCATAATGCATCGCCTTCATAAAAGACGGCCCGACCGCGAAAGACATACAAAGCACCAAAAATCAGTTTATCTAAAGCCAGACTTCCGCTGATAACCCAAAAAGCGCCTACCGGAAGGATAAAAAGGGCGAGACACGGTAAAACACTGGAATACATCGCCATCCATGGCCAACAAGCTCTGTACCATGCAAGCGTAAAATCTCTGTAGTTTTTTACGACTTCTCCGAATCTTTGATAAGAATCGCCGTCCTTATTGAATACCTTAACGACTTCCATTCCATTTACGTATTCAATAATGGTGTTATTCATCACGGCAGCGGATTCATAGTAAGCATCCATTTTGGAGCTGCCCTGCTTCATCATCATACCCATGGCAAAAGATTCCTGCGAGGATGGGAAGAAGGAAAGCAAAGCCAAGCGGTAATCCACTACAAACATCAGAACGAGGATGGCAAGCGGAATCGAAATATTGGCAATCCCTTCCGGAATCGCATGAGCAAGTAAAAGCTCGATCATATCAATATCTTCCGTAAATACCTTTTTTATACGGCCGGTACCAAGGCTTTCTATATCTCCGAGAGACTGTTTTTCCAGTTTCCCTTGTAGAGATATTCTTAAATTTTTCAGGGTATTGTATGCACTGATATGGGAAAATATCAGACCTTTTACATAGGCGAAAGAATAAATGATTTCCGACAAAAGTACCCCGAGTACCCTGAGCATCAGATATCCCAAACTGATGGATTGCCCCTTTTGTTAAAGGGGAAATTATCTGATACAGGATAAAAATAGGGCATCGTTTTTGCCACAATCCCGATACACATCATGATGACTGCTCGGATTGTGTATTTCTTGTATTCTCCCCATATAGGGTGCCACTTTTTTTGAACATTCCGCTCTCCTTTCTATTTCATTCTTACCGGCAGAAATATTGCGTTATTACGATTCGCATTAGTTAGTTTATTCAATTCATATTCATATCATTTTTGTTATAAAAATCCGAATTAATTAGTTATTGCTAACTATTCTATTGATTTTAAGCCATCTCTCGACGACCAAAATATACTAATCCATGATTCCTACTGCCTTTTTCCAATCAAGGAATCTGCATAGCACTTTGCAATGCTCTTCAATTTCTCTCCAAGACATCTTATGAATGAAAGGTTCATAAACAGAGGTCCAGAATGTCGTACAGAGAACATGCATTTCCTTATCCGTAATCTCCGCTTTCGCAATATTTCTCTTTTTTGCCTCTTCATAATATTGCGTATAAGCGTGTGTCATGCGAAAAGCAAAGTCATGTCCGAAGTTCTCATGCACTGTCCCGGCAGATTTTTCTAAAAGTAATACAAATTCTTCTCGAATATCCCATAGGATTCGGAACATATCTAAGATGTATTTCTCATTCATAATCCATGTATTTCTCACTTCTTCGTCGCTCATAGAGGAAAAGTCCACATCCGTTCGTTCCGAAACAAAAACGGTCTAAAGTGGTTACCGCTTCTTCGACAACAGCGCTAAACAGCTCTTCCTTCCCTTTATATCTTTTTTATAAACCGCTCCTGTTGTAATCTTTGCATTCTCACAGATTGTTTTCAGTTCTGCTTTGATAAATCCCTTTTCCATGAACTCTTTACGAGCACTTTCCAAAAAGCCTCGGGTCAATGCTTGTATCTCGGTTTGACATATACTCTCTCCTTTATATTTGTCGCAAAGCGGATGAGCTTAGTTTGATAATTGTATTACCGATAATTTAATTATCAGTTATGTTTATAATACTGCTTCGTTCAAACGTCAACTGTTTTTACTGCTTTATATTTTTCTTGTGCTTTATATTTTTCTTGTGCCTTATATTTTCTTGACGCTTAAAATAACCTGTGAGAAAAAAATTGCATATCTATAATTTTTGGGGGGAAAAAAAAATAGCGGATGAAGTGAACTTCATCCGCTATAAAGCATAATTTCTTCGTAAAACTTTTTATTATTCACAAAACATGAGCGTTTTTTTCAATTCATAATTCACATTTCATGAGCGAATCATTCATTACGTATGCACAATATACTTTTTAAATCAATTCCTTATCTAAAAGAAAATCAATTACATTGATATTCAAAATACCGTGATCATCATACCAGCGTTTCCCAATATCTTTCCTTACCACAATTTTTAGGGAAGGAATCTCCCGTAAGCGAAAAATGGTCTAAGTTCTGCTTCCGCTTTTTCATCCGTAGGCATCGCATACGCCGACTGGATATAGATTCGTTTTCCTCCTGTATTTACGACAAAGTCAATTTCCCTTGGAGTACGAATGGAATTCCCCTTTTCGCTTAGTGTCCTTGCATAAACAACACCAACATCGACAGAAAACTGCCGGATATGCAACTCATTATATATGATATTCTCCATGATATGTGTCATTTCCTGCTGGCGGAATCCTATTCTTGCATTTCTAAGTCCAATATCCTCACAGTAATATTTATTTGGCGAGTCAAAATAGGATTTTCCTTTTACGTCATATCGCTTACTTTCTGAAAAAAGGAACGCATCTTCCAAATGTCCGATATATGCCCTAATTGTATTAGCAGATATACTCCCCCCTTGCTTTGACTTCAAAGTATTGGCAATTTTAGTCGGATTTGTTAATGAACCAACCGAAGAACAAAGCAAATCCAATATCTGTTCCAGTACATCTTGTCTTTCAATTTTTTTCCGTTCAACAATGTCTTTAATATACACTTCTGAGAAAAGGGATTTCAGATAATTCATCTTAGCCGTATCATTAGGTCTTGACAGGATTAGTGGCATACCGCCATAAAATGCATATTCGTCAAACGCTTCGTTTTTGTCCCCGCCAACAGCAGAATAATATTCCGCAAAGCTAAGCGGGTATACTCTTATTTCATCACTTCGTCCTCTAAATTCAGTAAGAATGTCACTGGAAAGCATTTTTGAATTGCTTCCTGTCACATAAACATCTAAATTCGATAAAGCTCTCAAATCGTTAAGAGCATCGTAAAAAGTAATTTTTCTTACCATCCGGATTATATGGATTAGCTACCTCATCAGACATTTGAATTTCATCAACAAAAAGATAATACTCCTCTTTGCTCTTTTCCACTTTCTCTCTTACGAAGGAAGAAAGAATAAGTGGATTACGATATTGAATATCTTTCGCAAGGTCAAGCTCAATCGTAATAATCTGTTCTTCTTTTTACACCATTCTCAATTAAATAATCTCGGTAAATATTTTTAAGAAGATAGGATTTACCGCATCTTCTGATTCCGGTAATGACTTTCACTAATCCGTCAAAACGATAGGAAATCAACTGCTTAAGGTAGCTATCACGCTTAATTTCCATAAAACCGCTCCATTTCATTGAAAATTCATGCCTACTTAGGCTTTTGCAATCACAATTTTATCTGTTTTTCTGTTAAGTTTTCAAGTTTCATCTGAAAATCGTAGCCTAAAAAGGCTAAAAAAATTCAGTAAGAATACTTTTATTTTCTCCCATAAAAAGGTGCCACACCTCATAGCTCGTCACGCTCCTGTGAAGGTTCTTCGCGGGAAAAGATTAACGCCTGATCATCGAGGTGATAGTCAGGCGTTTTGTTGCTTATTATTCATGAATACATTTCTCAAGTTCCCGGCAGTAATTATTCTTATCTTTCGTCATCATCCGGCAATGGTCGTAGCCTTCCCATACCTTTATTTGGGCGAGCGGATAGGTCTTGGGAATCATCTTCTTTGCCTTCTTATAATCGAAATCCTTATCTCCGTACGAAAAGACGCATTTCCTTTGAACATCATCGGAAAGCGGCGGCAGTTCCACGAATGCACAGTCGTGAACGATATTTCGAATACTCTCCTCATTCATTGCGATAAAATGTTTTGCCAAAAGCGGGGCGGCCTCTTCTCCAAACATGGAGGACATCTTCTTCACACTAAGCTCCGGGTCTGCGACAGCCTTCTTATGTTTATGCAGAAACACCGTGCGGAGAATCCACTCCATCATCTTTGCGTTAGTGTAGAAACTGCTTCCCTCAAAAAAACAGATGGTTGAATGCAATATCATCATATTTGAGAAGCTGCAGAAGAACCACCCCGCCCAGTGAAGCCCCATATCCGAGTGAGAGCTCCGTGATCTTTTTCTCAGCCAAATACTCATGGATCTGTTTTGCCTCGTCAGCAGCACTTTTATAGCTATCCTCATCTGCATCGCCGTGCGCTGAGAGATCCGGTGCGAGATAACGGTATTCCTCTCCAATGATGTCAGCGATAAATGTCTTCATGCCGTTTGCTGACGAAAGCATCGGATGAATCAGAAGAATCACGTTCTCTTTTTCGTTATTCCAATCATGCATTATCATTTTTCGAAATACCTCACAAGGAATCCCATAAATATAATCCCTATAATCAAGTAGAGCAAAACCATCATGAAATTGAACCATAAAATTACAAACAAATTGATTACCTCTTCGTATCTTAAATGGTTAATTTTAGTGTTCCTATCTTATATCTCGCTGGTATTCTTCTATTGCATGAAAATCTGCCATAAATCTCTTCAGTAGAAATACACAGAAATATGGGAATGTGTAGATACGGTCTTCATGCCCAATATTGTTTTTGAAAATTTAATTCCATATCTGATATCCGGGTAATGATCTGAACTAATAAAGTGTCTTCATAGATTTTTGCACGACCACTTTTTTGCCTTTCACCTCAACAGGAATCAGTGAAGCTGTTGAACGGATAAAGAAATCCTCTTCCAAGGTGGAATCCTCTTTCTTGAAATAGAACAGTTTATACCCTTGTTTGACAAGCGCTTCAGCTACCATATTTTCATAGAGCGCACCCTTATAGACTCCCAGATTCTTGTTAGCCCTGAGATCCTCCTGCGACTCATCATCCAACATGGATACCAACAAACCGGTATCATGCGAAATACAGTTTGAACGCATCAGGATTGTAATTGCCCCCAAAGCGGCAGTTCCGGGAATTCCATATTATAGCAGATATTGACCATTCCTGCGTCCACAAGCCACTCCGCACAGCCTCGATAATCGCGGAATCGTGCTCCTGAAGCGACCTTAGATATCTGGAATTTTTTATTTTCTCTGGCAAGTTGCGGCGCAACTCGATTAAACACATTCATGATTCTTGTCTGATCTATACCGGATGCATATTTCCGAATATCTTCTTTGTAATCTGCTATGAGCTGCTTTTGCGTTTCAAGAGAACCTTCAAAAGGTATTTCGCTCGATATATTCTTTAACAACCGCAGGCATCCCTCCAAGAATATTATAATCTAGAAAAGATGGAATGGAAGACACTCATTTCCAATTCACTGAAAGGCGTAAATTCCTTCATGTGAGAAAGCAGATTTTCCACAGTATCATTTCCATAACCCTTAGCCCACAAAAACTCCTCAAAATCCATAGAATACATTTCATAGTCTTTTTATATCCCACACTATTGCTTTCAATTCTTTTGTAATTGACTCCCAACATGGATCCACTGCAAATCACATCAAAACGGCCGTCAATACAAAAGAACTTAAGAGAGGTGGCAATTTCCGGAAACTCTGTAATCTCATCAAAGAAGAGCAGTGTTTTTCCCGGCACAAACTTTTTTGAAGGATCAATTAAAGAGATGTTCTTTATTATGTCAGCAGCCTCATAACCCTCCGCAATAATTCCCTTATATTTTTCATCACGAACAAAAATTAATCTCGATTACGTTCTCATAATTGTCAGTAGCAAAATGCAGAATGGATTCTGTCTTCCCAATTTGGCGGTTGCCCTTAATAATGAGTGGTTTTCTGTTTTGATCTGCTCTCCATGCCGCTAAAAAGCATCTACCTTTCTTTTTCAGATACATTCGAATAATTCCTCCGCAATAAATCTTTTTCCTTATTTTACACAAAACATGAGCGTTTTTCAATTCATAATTCACATTTCATGAGCGAATTATGAATTGATTTAACACATTTTACTGTACCTGTTTTTCTTTTTAGCTTATCAATATCCGAAACGAAATATCGTGTACTTTCAATATCATTCTCACTGAGAAGTCAAAAAGAACTCCCGTAAAGGAGTCCTGTTTAAAACTGTTTTTATTATGATGTAATAAATTAATATAACTTCGCTCCTGCTGGAATATGGTTATCCACCATCAGAAGGTGCAACTCTTCCTCGTCACTATCCTTCTTATTGTTGATTGCGGAAAGTAGCATACCGCAGGACTCTATCCCCATCATTGCTCTTGGAGGAAGATTGGTGATCGCAATCAAGGTCTTTCCAATCAGCTCTTTCCGGCTCATAGTATGCATGAATTCCGGAAAGAATCGTTCTGTCAGTACCGCTTCCGTCGTCCAAGGTAAACTGTAAAAAGCTTCTTACTCTTTGGAACAGGAACACAATCCTTTACCTTTACCGCACGGAAGTCGGACTTGCTGAAAGGTCTCAAAGTCAACCTGTTCTTCGAAGAGAGGCTCAATCTTCACGTTTGAAAAATCAATCTTGTTATTCGGCGTAAAGAAACCGTTGTTCGCATTTCCGATGCTTCCGGATTCGTCTTCAACGCTCTTCTTTCCTTCACTCTCTCTTCTTCTCGAGGGCTTCATTGTAGGGAAGAGTAAAACATCACGAATCGATGCCGAGTCAGTGAGAAGCATCACCAGACGGTCAATTCCGTAGCCGATTCCGCCCGTTGGCGGCATACCGATTCCATAGCGTGAAGAAAGTCTTCATCGGTGTGGTTTGCTTCCTCATCTCCCGCATCCGCCAAAGCATCCTGTGCCTTGAAACGCTCTCTCTGATCGATTGGATCATTCAGCTCGGAGTAGGCATTTGCCATTTCTCTTCCGTAGATAAAAGAGCTCGAAAACGTTCTACCTTTGTCGGGTCGCTCGGCTTCTTCTTCGTGAGCGGGGAAATGGATAAGGGATGATCCATGATAAAAGTCGGCTGAATGAGCTTCTCTTCACAGTATTCTTCGAAGAAGAGGTTCTCAATGTCTCCGATTCCGTGGTGCTCTTCAAAGGCGATTTCCTTTTTCTTTCGCAAGGGCTCTTGCCTCTTCAGAGTTTGAATCTTGTCAAAATCGATGCCGGCATATTCCTTAATGGCATCGGTCATGGTAAGTCTTCTGAACGGGCTTTCCAGATCGATAGGAGTACCCTGATAACTGATATGAAGTGTTCCGCAGACTTTTTCAGCAAGGTAACGGAACATGGACTCGGTAAGCTCCATCATGCCATCATAGTCAGTATATGCCTGATAGAGCTCCATCAAAGTAAATTCCGGGTTATGGCGGGTATCGATTCCCTCATTACGGAACACTCTTCCAATCTCATAAACACGCTCCATACCGCCGATAATCAGACGCTTTCAAGTAAAGCTCCAAGGAAATACGAAGCTTTACGTCCTCATTTAAAAGCATTGTAATGGGTTTCAAAGGGACGCGCCGCAGCACCGCCCGCATTTTTCCACAAGCATCGGTGTCTCTACTTCCAAGAAATCTCTTCCGGCAAGGAAGTTCCGGATCTCGCGAAGAATCTGAGAACGCTTCATAAAAACATCGCGGCTGTCTTCATTCATAATGAGGTCCACATAACGCTGACGATAACGAGTATCCGTATCCTGCAAACCGTGGAACTTTTCCGGAAGCGGGTAGAGAGACTTGGAGAGTAGGACAATCTTCTCCCCGTGAATCGAGATTTCTCCTGTCTGCGTCTTAAAAACATAACCCGGAAAACTTCTACGATATCTCCGATATCCAGCTTCTTATAGGCCTTGTATTCCTCTTCTCCGAGACTTTCCCGACTCACATAAACCTGAATCTTTCCATCTCGATCCTGTACATGAAGGAAAGCCGGCTTTTTCCCATCACACGCTTTTGCCATAACACGGCCGGCAATCACTACCTGCTGGTTTTCCAAAGCAGTGAAGTTCTCTTTTATCTCCATGGAATGGTGTGTCTGCTTCGCCTTGGTAATAACAAACGGGTCCGCCTGAGCGTCCTGTAATTCTTTTCAACTTGTCATATCTTGCCTTTAAAATATGGTTCATGTCCTGCTGATTTGCATTGTTCTTTTTCCTTTTTCGCTCATAGCTCTCCCTTTCTGTTCTCTACTGTTAGACATATTCATCTACTGTTAGACATTTTCATCTACCGTCAGACATATTCATCAAAAAAGACTTCTTTAATTGTCGTGAATTTTAATCCGGATTCATCAAAGAAGTCTTCCTACTCAATATCTTATTCTTCAGTATAACGTTCCACAGACAAGACTTTGTATTCCATATTTCCCGCCTGGGTCTCTACAACAATCTCATCTCCTGCCTTGTGGTGCAGTAATGCCATGCCTACCGGAGATTCATTGAAATCTTCCCCTGTAAGGAATTCGCTTCCGTGGATCCTACAATGTGGTACTCCACCTCCTCGTCAAATTCCTTGTCATAGAGCTTTACCTTGCAACCGATATTGATGCTTCCTTCTTCCGCATCGTCAACCACTTCCGCATTTTTCAAGAGGGTCTCAATTGCCACGATGCGCTCCTCTATCTCTCTCTGCTCATCCTTAGCTGCGTCGTACTCCGCGTTCTCGGATAAATCTCCCTGCTCTCTGGCTTCTTTGATTTTCTCTGCGATTTCTTGTCTTCGATTAACCTTTAAATCATGTAATTCCTTCTCCAGCTTGTTTAAGCCGGCTCTTGTGAGGAGATTCTTTTTTGCTTCTGCCACGATATCTTCCTGACCTTTCTTTATTATTAAAACGAGTAAAACCCGCTATTCATGAGAAGAAAATCTCGATGTTCATGAAAAGACGAAACCCGTTCTCTTTAAAACTTTTATGGTGTATCCCGAAAGAAGGAAACAGCACTCGTTAAGAATACGGCCTCCGGTACGCCGGAAGCCGTAAAGCATTCAATACAAAGGGATATTCTAACAATTTAGAATAAAGAAGTCAATCTATTTCTTTAACCTTATTCTTCAGAGAAAATCCACTCTACAATGCTATAGACTCTGCACCATCCTATAAACTGCTCTTAAGTCCTGCTCCTGATTGACCTCTTTACGCCATCTGGCCGCATCCGGAAGGCCTTCCATATACCAGGACAGGTGTTTTTCTCATTTCGAGAAGTGCAAGATGTTCTCCCTTGATCTGTTCCATAAGCCGAAGATGCCGAAGCATCATCTCCTTTCGCTCCGGCAACGAAAGAGGCGGTTCTTGCATCCCCTTTTCCAGTAGGGTACGAATCCTTCTTATCAGAAAGGGATTTCCCTGCACACCTCTTCCTAAGAAATGCCGTCCACCCCCGTGGACAGGAGCATCGCCATCGCATCTTCTTCTGTAAAAATGTCTCCGTTTCCAAAGAGCGGAATCTGCACCGCTTCCTTGGCTTTTCGAATCCAATCCCAGTTTGCTTTTCCTCGGTAATACTGTTCTCTTGTTCTTCCATGTACCACGATAGCGGATACACCCGCGCCTTCTGCTACTTTCACAAAGTCCAATACATTAATATGGGAGTCCGTAAAGCCCAGACGACACTTTACGGTAACGGGTTTATCTACCGCCTTCACCATAGCGGATAAAACTTTTCTCGACAAGAGGAAGGTTTTTCCATAAGAGCGGAACCCTCTTGATTGCGCACTACTTTAGGCACGGGACATCCCATATTAATGTCAATGATATCAAAATCCGGCTCCACCCGTTTCGCCATTTCCGCCATAATCTCGGGATCCGAACCGAAAAGCTGCACCGCTCTAAGCCCCGGTTCTTCTCCCTTTTCCAAAAGTGAATCGGTATTCTTATTCCCATATAAGATAGCCTTTGCCGAAACCATTTCCCGTGCAGGAAAGACTCACACCCATTTCCTTACAGAGAATACGGTAAGGCAGGTCGGTAACGCCCGCCATCGGTGCCATCAGGATATTACCCGGAAGTACAAGTTTTTCCGATACGAACAGGATGAAAAAGCGGCTGCCCCTTCTGTTTCGTTTCTGCTATTGTTTCTGCTATTGTTTCCGCTGTTGTTTCTGCTGTTGTTTCCGATGCATCTTCCTCTTCTTCACAAAGAAAGAAGGTCCTCCCTTAAGGAGAAGCCCTCTATCCCGTGCAACTTTATGATATTTTTCCAGTTTATTCTTGAATTTCTCTTCCAAACTATCCTCTTTATTGCTCTCTTATCTTACAATATCGCTCTCTTACTCTTACAATATTGCCCTCTTATCTTACAAGAAGCTGTGCAACTCGGTACTGTTCTTCATCAATATCCTTTCTTTCATCTGCAATGCTTCCTGAATATCATAATCCACAAACTCGCCCTTCTTGTAAGCAACCAGTCGGTTGGACTTTCCTTCACAAAGCAATTCCACCGCTCTTGCCCCCATGATAGACGCATAATATCTATCCCTTACAGGTCGGAGATCCCGCCTCGCTGCATGTGTCCGAGAATGGTCGCTCTGGTCTCAATTCCGGTAGCGGCTTCAATACGGCTTGCCATGGAGGAAGAGTGTCCGATTCCCTCGGCATTGATAATGATATAGTGCTTCTTCCCTTTCTTCCGGCTTTCAATAATACGGTTAATGATAGCCTGCTCATCTCCGTCATACTTCTCCGGAAGAAGAATCTCCCTCAGCCCCATTTGCCACACCGCACCAAAGAGCAATATAGCCGGCGCGTCTACCCATTACTTCGATAATGGAACAACGCTCGTGAGAAGTGGAAGTATCACGAATCTTATCAATCGCCTGCATAGCGGTATTAATCGAGGTATCAAAACCGATAGTATAATCCGTACAGGCAATATCAAGGTCAATGGTTCCCGGCACACCGATGGTGTTCACTCCCAAGGCGGAAAGCTTGCCCGCTCCCATAAAGGATCCGTCTCCTCCGATTACGACCATGCCGTCAATTCCGTGTTTTTTTACAGATTTCAGCCCCCTTCTTTTTGGCCTTCTACAGTTGTAAATTCTTTACAACGAGCAGTGTAGAGAATAGTTCCTCCGCGGCTTATGATGTCGGATACGGAATGACTGTCCATATCTACAATTTCTTCCTCTATGAGCCCTGCATAGCCACGCATGACACCCTTTACCTTTAAACCGTGATGGATTGCCGATCTTACCACACTGCGTATTGCGGCATTCATCCCCGGAGCATCTCCGCCGGAAGTTAATACTCCTATCGTCTTCACCGCTGCCATAAATTTCTCCTCCTCTATTTCCAAATGCATATCCTTGAAACGAGATCTCCCGCACTTTTTATACTGTGCTCATGATGAAGCCTCGATGATACACTTTGTGTTCCATTCTCGATATAAATGAAATACTTCAATCAAGCTCAATATATTACTGTATTCCTATAGGAATTTCAAGGACTTTGTCTTTTCTTTCACATTTTCCGTCCCGAATTTTTTTCCATAAGAAGACTTCTCGTTCCTTCTCCGGAATCGATTCTGAATTCCCCCGGGAGACGCTTTATGGCCTTTTTCTTTTTCTCAAATAGAGTACCACTTCACTTTCTCCCTTATATTCTTTAAGGATTTGCAGAAGCTCAGCTTCTCTTTTTCATACTCTTCCTTATCTGAAAAACTGTACCCATATTTCTTTTCGGCACTTTTTGCAAAGAGAATTATCTTTTCCGCAATGAGTTTCGCCTCTCCCTCATCCTTTTTCTGAATTCTGCCCTTCACAAAAATCTTTGAATCCTCTGTCAAAAATTCTTTTGCCGTATCAAAGGTACGGGGAAATGCCACCACTTCCATGCTGGCGGTATTGTCCTCTATGGTAAGGAAGGCCATCATCTCATTTTTCTTCGTGATCCGCTTATTGATATTCGTAAGAGTCCGCCCACGATGCAGATTTCATCGTCTTGGATGCCGTCCTCTTTCTGCTCTTCCTGTGCTTCTTCGGAAAAAAATCCCTGGCCTTTTCGCGTGCAGACTTCTTTCATCAAAAGCCTTATCACTGTCTAAAGGATGCCCGGAAAGGTAGACCCCCAAAGCATCTTTCTCATTTCGAAGCAGCTCGGCCTTCGGAAACTCCTCGAGATCCGGAAAGAGCAACTCAAAATCGCCCTTTTCTTCCGACTCCTCTCCAAGAAGGTCGGACAAGCTCATCTGACCGGGAATAATGTCTTTTTTCCCTTTTTGCAGGTCTTCCAGCACTTCCGAAAGCATCACAAGCTTCTCTCTCCGATTTCCTTCCAAGCTATCCAGAGAGCCGGCATGAATAAAGGATTCCATCGCTCTTCGGTTTAAGCCCCTTGCGCTCATACGAAGCACAAAGTCTTCAAAGTTCTTAAAAGCTTCCTTTTTTTCTTTCCTCTAAAATCGTTTCCGCAGCACTCCGTCCTACTCCTTTTACCGCAGAAAGACCGTAACGGATTTCTCCGCCCTTCACGGAAAATCCCACCTCCGCTTCATTGATATCCGGCGGAAGGATGGGGATTCCCTCTTCTCTTGCCACTTCTATGTATTCTGCCGTCTTTACCATATTGTCCATAAAGGAGCTCATGGTTGCGGCATAAAACTCCGGTGCATAGTAGCGCTTCAGATAAGCTGTCTGATAGGACAGGAGGGCGTAGGACACGGCATGAGACTTGTTAAAGGCGTAGTTTGCAAAGTCAATCATCTTATCGTAGATGCGATTCGCCACTTCCTCGGAAATCCCCTTCGAGAGACAACCGTATATTCCCTCTTCTTTGTTTCCGTAAACAAAACTCTGTCTTGCCTTTTTCCATTTCCTTCAGCTTCTTCTTACTCATGGCACGGCGAAGCAGGTCGGAATTTCCCATGGTAAAGCCGGCAAGGTCTCGCACAATCTGCATAACCTGCTCTTGGTGAGACAATAACGCCATAGGTATTTTTTTAAAATCGGCTCCATTTCCTTTGCAGTCATAGTGCACCTTCTCCGGATTCTTCTTTCCGGCAATATAGTCGGGAATGAAAATCCATGGGTCCCGGACGGTAGAGTGCCACACCGGCAATGATATCATCAAGGTTAGATGGGCGGAGACGCTTCATAAAAGTTTACCATGCCGGAAGATTCCAGCTGGAAAAACCCCTGCGCAATCCCCTTGGAAAGCATGGCATAGACTTCGCTATCGTCATAATTCAGATGATCAAGATCTATTTTTTTATTCCGTGATTCTTTTTCTACAAAACGAATGGCATCCTGAATCACCGTCAGAGTACGGAGACCCTAGAAAATCCATTTTCAAAAGTCCCAGTTCTTCGATGGTTGTCATCGTAAACTGGGTGGTGATCGAACCGTCCTGTGCCTTTGCCAAGGGTACGTAGTCGGAAACGGGGCCTCCGGCTATCACCACCCCTGCCGCATGCATGGAGCTGTGGCGGGGAAGTCCCCTCAAGACGCAGAGCAGAGATCAATCATGTTTCTTTAGTCTCTTCTTCCGTGTCATACAGATTTTTTTCAAATCTTTACTGACCGTGAGTGCCTTTTGCAAGGTCATATTGAGTTCCGCAGGAACGAGCTTTGCAAGCTGGTCACACTTTGGCATAGGGAACATCCAGAACTCTTCCGACATCACGAATAACCCCTCTTGCCGCAAGGGTTCCGAAGGTGATAATCTGGCTGACCTGCTCTTTTTCCATATTTTCTTCCGACGTAATCAATGACTTCCTGTCTTCTTTCGTACTCAAAGTCCACGTCGATATCCGGCATGCTGACTCTCTCCGGATTTAAGAATCGCTCAAAAAGAAGCTGATGGCGGATAGGATCCACATCCGTTATCCCGATTGCATAGGCAACAATAGAGCCTGCTGCAGAGCCTCTTCCCGGCCCCACTGCGATTCCTGATGTTTTTGCAAAGTTAATATAGTCCCAAACCACAGGAAATAATCGACAAAGCCCATATTCCGGATGACTCCGAGCTCATAGTAAAGTCGTTCTTTCTTCTCTTCCGTAAGCTCTCCGTAGCGTTTTGTAAGCCCCTTTAGACAAAGCTCTTCGAGATAGGAGTAGGAACTGTCATAGCCCTCCGGAATCCGATACTTCGGTAAATGATATTTTTCAAACTCAATCTCTACTTGACAGCGTGCTGCAATTTGCGCCGTATTCTCCAGCGCTTCCTTCGCAAAGGGAAAGAGCTCTTCCATTTTCTTCTTCGCTTTTTAATATAAAACTGGCCGCCGGGATAGCGCATTCTATCTTCGTCCTGCAGCTTCTTTCCCGTTTGCAGGCAAAGCAGAATATCATGCGGCTTTGCATCTTCCTTATAGGTATAGTGAATATCGTTTGTCGCAACCAAAGGAATACCCGTCTCTTCATGGAGCCTAAGCATACCTTGGTTTACAAGCTTTTGCTCCGGATAGCCGTGATCCTGCATTTCCAAGAAAAAATTCCCTTTTCCGAAAATTTTTTCGTAGCGGTAAGCCGCCTCCTTCGCCTTTTCATAGTCGTTATAGCGAAGTGCTCGGGAAACCTCTCCCGCAAGGCAGGCGGAAAGGGCGATGATTCCCTCATGGTATTTTTCTAAAGCGGCATAGTCTACACGCGGTTTATAATAGTATCCTTCCGTAAAGCCAAGGGATACCAGCTTCATCAGGTTATGGAAGCCGGTATCATTTTCCGCAAGAAGGACCAGATGATAGTATCTCGCTTCTCCCTTTTGGAGGCTTTTCTCCGCCATATCTTCCGTAAGATAGATTTCCGAACCAAGGATAGGATGAATTCCCTGCTTCTTGGCCTCCCTGTAAAAGTCAATGACACCGTACATCACCCCGTGATCCGTTAAAGCGCAGGAATCCATGCCCAGTTCCTTTACCCGGGAAACCATCTCCGGGATCTTTCCTGAGCCATCCAACAAGCTGTAGCTGCTGTGAACATGTAAATGTGTAAATGCCATCTTTCCCTCTGTTTCTACTCTGCCAACAAGAAAGTTGCGTAGCTTTCATGGCAGTGAATCTGTATCAAGATATAATGATTTCCCATATAAAAATAAAGGACTTCCGGGATACTTTACCCGAAAGCCCCTTTTTTCACAAGAGCCTGTTCTCTATATTGCTTCTCCCAAAAGATAGTCGCTAATCGCCGTAATGGCTGCTTCTTCGTCTTCTCCTTCCGCGGAAACATAAAGCTCCGTACCATTATCCAAGCCCAATGCCATCATGCCCATAATAGACTTGGCATTCACTCTTCTGTTTCCCTCTGTCATATAAATACTGGACTGAAAGCGGCTCGCTATCTGTACCAACATCGCCACCGGATGATCTTCCTTATTCTTCGGTAAATTCACTGTAATGTTATTATCTCTCATAATCTGTGCCTCCCTAGTGCTCACGAACTTCCTAAACCCGGAGTGATTCCACTCCATCACGAAGCTCCTTTGCAATTCTGGCTAATTTTCGCAGTCGATGATTTACACCGCTCTTTCCGATTGGTGTTGCAAGTCCCCTGGAAAGCTCCTCAAGGGATGCATCCGGATAGCGTAAACGCTGTTCAGCAACTTCTCGTAAACCAGATTCAATTCGTTCTAATCCTATTTTTCTCTTTAATAAGAAGAATGTCCTCTTGCTGCTTAACACTTGCCTTTACCGTACGATTGATGTTCGCTGCTTCAAAGTTGACTCTACGGTTGACGTTCTCGCTGACTTCCTTGAGGATACGGGCATTTTCCAATTCCATCAGACTTTCAAAAGCCCCGAGAATCTTCAAAACATCCGCTATTTCTCCTGCATCCTTTAAATACACCATGGAATTCTTTTCCCCGAAATCCTCTCTTCGGATGAATCGAAAAGCTTTCTAAAATCTCTTCTATCCGTTCCATCTCTTTCGTAGACTCAGGTAAAAAAACTCCAAATGATATTCTTTCATGGGATCTGTTACAGAAGCTCCGGCAAGAAAAATGCTTCAACTCTTCCTTGCTTTTTCTCCTTATCATCTGGCTTCATCTTAATTGTTTTTTTGGGGGTCTGTAAAGCCTATTTTTCAACAGTTCAGCCTTAATTCTCTTCGAAAAAGAGTTTTTTCACTTCATTATCTTTGCTTTTTGAAATTTTCCACTATACGATTTGCCCTATAATTTTTCTTTTAGTTTTTTTAAAATTTTTTTACAGTTTTGAGTGTTTATAAAGTGTATATTATTTATTTATATCTCTATGGTCCAGTCTTACTCCGATATTCTCCATATCCTTTATGGATTGATACAATTTTTCGGCAATCGTGACGGAACGATGCTTTCCTCCGGTACAGGCAATGCCGATAACCAACTGATTCTTCCCTTCGCTGATATAGAGAGGAATCAAAAAATCCAAAAAGCGCCTTTTAGCTTATGCAGGAAAATCTCCGCATTCCCATCCTGATAAACAAAGCGCTGTACAATTTCTTCCGTTCCCGTATGGGATTTCAAGTCCTTCTCATAATAAGGATTCGGTAAGAAACGTACATCAAAGAGTAAATCCAGGTCCTCCGGAATCCCGTACTTAAAGCCGAAGGAGACGATGCTTAACTGCAGATTCTTATATTTTTTCTTCTTCAAAAAAATGGATAAAAGCTGGCTTCTGAGCTCTTTGGTCAAAAGCTTCGAGGTATCGATGATGATATCTGCCTTTTTCGTAGAAATGCAAGCTTCTTTCGCTCAGATATAATTCCCGTCTCTACCCTGCCTTCCTTGGAAAGCGGATGTGATCTTCTGGTTTCCTTAAAGCGCTGAATCAGAACCTCATCTTTTGCGTCCAAAAAGACGATTTGAAAGGAGATTTTCTCTTCCCATCGGGAAAGGTGCTCTTCCAATCCGTCCAGATCCTGTATGTTTCTGCTGTCAATTCCCAAAAGCAATCTGCTCTTCTCTCCCGTTTTCCATTACCAGTTCCAAAAACTTATCCAATAAGGCAACCGGGAGATTATCTATACAGTTAAATCCGAAATCCTCCAGAATCTTCAGCGCCACCGTCTTTCCCGCACCACTCATTCCGGTCAAGATAAGACAGGAACGTTTTTGCTTCCTTCTCGGTTCGGACCGGTCTTTCCTTCTCTTCCAAATCCCGCTCCTTCTTCTAAATTACACTTCTCTTTTTATTACAAAAACTCTTTTTCCACTTAAAAAGCTCTTTCTTCTTCTGAAAAATAACTGCTTCTTTTTGCTAAAAACTGCCCCACAGCTTGATTTCCGTTTCCAGCTGTACACCTTCCTTTTTCTTTGACTATCCTTTTTCACTTCTTCGATAAGCTCATAAATATTTCTTGCGTTTGCTCCGCCGAGATTGACCACAAAGCCACAATGCTTCTCGGAAACGGAGGCATTCTCCATACGAAAACCTCTAAGTCCTGCCCGCTTCGATAAGGCGAGAAGCATAGTCTCCCTCCGGTCTTTTTAAAAGGTGGAACCGGCAGAGGGAAGCTCAAAGGCTGCTTCTCCGCCCTTCTCTTTTGAAAATCCTCCATTTTTCTCTCGAATGGACGCAAGTTCTCCCTTCTTTAAAAAGAAAAGCTTGCAGAAAGGCAGAGCATCCCGTCTTCCACCGCAGAATGTCGATAAGAAAAATCCATTTCCGAAAGAGAAAGCTCGAAGATTTCTCCATTTCTTTTACAAAATGTACCATGATGGAAAACATCTTTGATTTCGCTGTTATAGGCACCGGCATTCATCTTGACCGCTCCGCCTACAGTACCGGGAATACCGGAGAGAGGCTCCATTCCCGTGTAGCCCTTTTCCTCCGCATATTTTGCAAGTTCGGAAAGACTTGTTCCGGCAAGGGCGGTGAAAATGGCCTTATCTTCTATGTCTTCCGAATTTTCTTTTTTTCTCTTCTCTTCCAAGTACTCCTTATAAGATTGAAAGTGAATTCCGGATAGATTTTCCCGAATAAGAATCACAGGGGCGTCAAGACCTTCATCGGAGATCAGAACATTGGAACCCTTTCCAAGGACATAGAAGTCCTTTCCTTCCGTATGCAGCCTCTTGAGAAGTTCTTCCACGTCTTCAAAGGAGCGGGGAATATAGAAGTCCTTTGCTTTTCCTCCTACTAAAAAGCTGGTGTATTCTTTTAGTAAGTTGCCTTGAAAATGTTCCATTTACTCCTCTTCCTGCATATTCATATTCTTCGTCACTCGCTCATACAGTACTTGTGCGGCATTGTAGCCCATCTTCTTCGCTCTGTTATTGATTGCGGCACACTCCACGATGATGGCCACATTTCTCCCCGGACGAATGGGGATATCGTAGCTGATAATCTGATTTCCCAAAAACTCCGTATAATTATCCTTTAAGCCCAAGCGGTCATAGTCCTTATCCTTGGACCATTCTGCAAGGGAAATCACCATATTGATGGTCTGGGTGTCCTTTACGGATTCCACACCGAACATCTGCTTCACATCGATAATTCCGATACCGCGAAGCTCGATAAAGTGCTTTGTCACATCCGGTGCCGTTCCGACCAAGGACTCGTCGGAGACCTTTCGAATCTCCACCACATCATCACTGACCAAACGATGTCCTCTCTTAATCAATTCAAGAGCCGCCTCCGACTTTCCAATCCCGCTGTCTCCCGTGATGAGAACACCTTCTCCATAGACATCCACCAGAACTCCGTGCACGGTAATCATGGGAGCCATCTTCACCTTCAGCCAGCGGATAATTTCTCCTTCCAACTCGGTCGTGGGGCGTTCGCTCGAAAGAAGGGGAATCCCCGCCTCCTCACAGGCGGAAATCATACAGGAATCCGGTTCTATATCTCTGGCATAAATAATGCAGGGAATAGGATATTTTGTGATTTCCGCATATCTTGCTCTTCTCATCGGCCTGTCCATCGTCATAAGATATGCCGTCTCAACATTTCCGATAATCTGTACTCGCTCCGAATCAAACTGCTTAAAAAAACCTGCAAGCTGCAACGCAGGTCTGTTTACATCGGGAATGGTCATAAAAATCTTGTCCGTATCGATGGAAGGAGTCAGATTCTTCAATCCCTCCTTCTCTATCAGCTGAGAAACACTAACTTTTTCGTTGCTTTTCATGAGCTCCTCCTGTACCTGTTTTTGTTTCTAAAGTATAGGTTTTCCCGACTGAAATTGCAATCCCCGAAAAGCTATGCTAGACTCTAGCGAAGAAGAAAGGAATCTGCCGTGTATGGATAGTAGAGAGAAAAAAGAAGAAGCTATCGGCATTTTTGATTCAGGTGTCGGAGGCATCAGTGTCCTGAAGGAATTGCAGAAAGAAATGCCATACGAAAATTTTATCTTCTACGGAGACCAAAAAAATGCACCTTACGGAGAAAAATCCGGAGAAGAGGTCCGTGCTCTTTCTCTTAAGGCTTACCTTTTTTTGCAAAAAAGGAAGGTAAAGGCCACCGTAATTGCCTGTAATACAGCCACCTCCGCCGCAGCGCGGTTTCTTAGGGAGCGCTATCCGGATGACATCATCATCGGTATGGAACCTGCAGTAAAAGCCGGCCGCCTTTTTTTCAGGAAAAATATTTCAAAAAAATTATAAATGTGAAAAAAAGAAACAGGAAAAAAAGAATTCTTGTTATGGCGACGGAAAGCACCCTAAAAGGGTGATAAAGCTTCACCACTTAATCGACAGTTTAAAGGAACAGGGAGAATACATCCTCCTTCCCGCACCGGGCATTGTTCGTCTCCTGGAAGAAGGAAAGGGGCATGGTGATGAGATGCTTTCTTATTTAAGAGAATTGCTTTTCTCCTTATAGGGAAGGAAGGATTTCTTCTATTGTGCTGGGTTGTACCCATTTTCCCTTTGTAAAAAAAGAAATATTAGACGCTTTGGGATATCCTGTTCCTTTCTTTGACGGTGCCGCCGGTACGGCAAGAGAAACCAGACATCGCTTGGAAGAAAAAGGTCTGCTTCGTGATAAGAATCACGAGGAAGCTGATAGAGGAATTCCAAGTCCAAGCGTAGAGCTATACAGCAGTACAGGCGATAGCAGTCTCTTAGAGACTTTCTACCGCCTGCCCATTTAGATTGTTTTTAAGGCATTCACTAAAGCTATTATTTTAGTCTATATACGCCCTTTCTTTTGCCCCGGTATTTCAATTTCTTCTCTACTTGCCAGTTTAGCCTGTCACTTTACTGACGGGCTTTTTTCTTTATCGCGTAAGCCACCCCAAGTAGAACGATTGCACCTACTGCCATCCCTGCAGATTTCGGGAATCCGCTTCCGGCTTGCCCTGCATCCGCACTTGTCCCGCTTTCTGCACTTTCTCCCGTTTTTTCAGACTCCGCCTTTTCCGAATCTTTTGCGTCTCCTTCGCTCTTATAACTGATGGTCAAGGCTTTCGTACTGAAAATATAGTGCTCATCCTTCACTTCACTCGCGATTTCCGTCTCTCCGTCAAAGAAATGAGTTTCTCCCGTAAAAGCGGAGGCGGGAATGGAATAGCTCAGTTCTCCGTTTATTTCCGTTACGGGATTTCCGTAATGATCTACAATGAGAAGCTCTCCATGTCCTTCCTCTTCGCCCGGCTTAACCTGCAGCTTTAAACCAATCTCGGCACTGTTCTTCGGCACAAGAACTTCCGTACCACTAAAGGCTGCGGTTGCTCGTCTTCCGCTAAAACGAATCGTGTAGTCATTTTCCTTAATATAGTTTTTGGAATTTCTCTTTGATTTCCTTATGAATTTCCTTTAAAACATCAAAGGCCTTTTTTTAGCCTCTTCCTGATTTTTTTAGCGGTAGCTTCCTCCGCACTCAGCATCGTTGTTACGGCATTTTGCAATTCTTCGCTTTCCAAAGCATTGATTTTCTCGGACACGATAGGCTGGAACTCGTCACGATTGTACTCCACCATGTAAAGCGTATCCATGGCAAGCCAGTATACGGAGTCTTCATTAAATTCATTTTCCTCATTCTCCGCTTCTTCAATCCCTGCCGTCTGATTCGGATAGTACGCTACAAACGGAGAAGTAAGAGGGGATCCCAGTGCGAGCCACATCGTTCCCGGATACTCTGCTGTCGCGGTAGAGGGAAGATGATATATGTGTGCTTCCATCGTATTTCTGTTTCCGATAGGATATAAATCTCCGCGACTCATATCGTCAGCTACCTTATCAATGCTTTCCAGACGGTTTCTGGTAAAGGCCATCGCATCTGCCAGTGTGATTTTCTTTTTGGTCTCCTGCAGGAACGGATAAACTTTCCCGTCAAATGTCGCATCCGGATTAAACTGCTTGATGCCGGAGCAAACGCGGGACTCCGTACTATCGGATAGCTCTCCTGCATAAGAAGCGTATAAATCAATAGACGAGCTTTCTTCATTACCCTTTAAGCTCTTCGCTTCACTTGCCACCTTAAAGATATCCTTCGAGTAAATATACATGCCGTCCTTGGAAATGTTGAAATGCTCCTTCTCTTCTCCCACGCTTAAATCACATTCATTTAACCAGAAGGAATTGGGGAAAACGGAGTATTTGTCACTCGGGTATTTCATAGCAACAAACTGGTGCCCGGTATAGATTTCCATATACCAAAGTTCATTATGATCGGCTACCACGAGGCCGTTTCCTTCCGCAGCGCCCTTCGTTGCCACCTCTTCCGCAATAAATTCGACGGCGGATCTTGCATTGTCGCAGCTTCCGAGTACGGCGGTTGTGATAATGGCTTCCGTGATTCCGACCGGCACCGAGCTGTCCGTCCCGTCCACATAGGGATCCACGGCAAGTACCTTGTCATTTGCAGTAGCGGAAACGGTCATGTCCGCAATTAAACCTTTCTCATTGAAACCCGCCTCGTCAAAGTTACCATACTCCGGAGTTGTGTCGCTTACCGAGGTATAGCGATAGGAATCATGGGTAAAGGTATAGGAATAACCATTTTCCGGATCAGAAGAAACATCCTTAATGGTCTCTCCGGTCTTGTATTCCCCGGCCTCATGAATCTTATAGGCTTTGTTGTGGTTTACCTCGAGATCTTCCGTACGTCCGAAAATCGTACTGCCGTCCTCTGCAAGGTCCTTTCCGACAATCACTCCCGTGCAGGCGTAAGCCGAGAACACGGCGGAAATACTGATCCCCGCAGCAAGAGCGCAGCCGCAAAAGCATGGAAACAGTTTTTTTCATTTTTCTCCCTTCTCTTGTAAGTGGAATCCCCGTTCTTCTTTAGAACAGGACAACACATCTTCTTTTTCTTGTAATTGTATTATAAATTATACAATTTGACGAATATGGAAATAACTTCGATGCTTTCTTGTATATTATTGCAGAAAGCCGTTTTGAAAGGACTTCTCCCGCAAAATAGCAGTCTGTTTCTCTTCTTAGACAGGCAAACTGTGGAGAAAAAATAATTGCAAATTTTTGCTTGACAATAAAAATGAATCTTTGTATAGTATACGGGTGCTACGGCATACGCGCCCTTAGCTCAGCTGGTAGAGCAGTAGACTCTTAATCTATTTGTCCAGGGTTCGAGTCCCTGAGGGCTGCAGTACAAAAAAACGATGTCACGATGTGACATCGTTTTTTCTTTACCTAATTCATCTTCTACTTACCGGACTATTATAAGAATTAGTATATATTGTATTTTACAGTCTTGAAACAGGGGCAATCTGAGCCCGTCAGTACTTGCTGAAAGCAAGCAATGCGATGCTTGAAGCTTAGTACTGCTACCGGGCGAAGTTAGCGAGAGCGTGCCCCTGTTCCAAGACTGCAAAATCGATTGCAATTCTGATATGCCCAACTTATCACATTCCTCTTATTTTTTTCTGAATACTTTCTCCATTTCTTCCGCTTTCCTAAAAGCTTTGTTATACTATGACAGAATGGCGGAATTTTTAGTATTTCTCTATATTAAAGGAGTGCTTATGCAAAATATATTGGTTTGTGATGATGATAAACAGATTGTGGAAGCCATTTCCATTTACCTAACCGGTGAAGGCTTCCATGTTCTCAAAAGCCTATGACGGATTTGATGCTTTTAAAAAAATCATGGAGAAAGAAGCTCTCGATCTCCTTATTTTTGGATGTAATGATGCCTGGACTGGACGGGATTCGTACCACCTTGAAGATTCGGGAAAAGAGCTCCGTTCCCATCATTATTCTCAGTGCAAAAAGTGAGGACACGGATAAAAATTCTGGGCTTAAACATCGGTGCGGATGACTACATCACAAAGCCCTTTAACCCCTTAGAGCTTGTCGCAAGAGTAAAGTCTCAGCTAAGACGCTACACACAGCTTGGCAATATGAACGAAACGGCAAAAGGAGATGCTGTTTACAGTTGTGGCGGTTTATTGATAAATGATGACACCAAAGAGGTAAGTGTAGACGGGGAGCAGGTTAAGCTGACTCCAATCGAATACAATATTCTGCTTCTTCTTGTCAAAAATGCCGGGAAGGTATTCTCCATCGACGAAATCTACACCTCCATTTGGAATGAGGAAGCCATCGGTGCGAGACAATACCGTTGCCGTACATATCCGTCATATTCGGGAAAAAAATTGAAATTGACTCCAGAAAGCCCAAGTACTTAAAGGTCGTTTGGGGAGTCGGCTATAAGATCGAAAAACAAGGAAAGACCGAGGAATAAAAATGAAAAAGTTTTTCATCCCTTTCTTACACCTCTTCTCCCTTTTTTTCTTCTGCTCTGCAGTTTGGTCATCCTGCATTTTGCACCAAGGGAAGAGACGCGGTGTCCTTCTTAAAGGAGAAAAACTACCTCTCCTCCTCCGACTTTGACAGTGCTATTTCGGAAAGTGTCAATGATATCTTTGATTACATTGATTTACGGGACATTTTTGAAACAAGGGAACTCTGGACTTAAATCATACCATTGCACAAAGTGAGACAAACGGTGCCACCCGTTCCTACAGTTTGGATTATTTGATTAAATACGCCCGCTCCATGGGCTATTATTTGAATGAAAAATGAAATCCTGGAAGATGGTCCGGCTACCGTCACGAAGGAACAGGACGAGAAGGAGCATATGGTCCGGGTTATTTATCGTGCCTATCTTCCGGACTACCAGCCCGCAACGCCCGCAGACGGCTTTATGAGTCTTGGGCGCTTAGCCAAAAAGCTTTGGGCTATCTTGCAAAATACTATGCTATTCGCTCCCGCTACTTTGACAAAGGCTCCAACTTTTCCTTTTACGTAGCCTATTCCAGTGAGGGAAATTCCACCTGTTATACCAATGCGGAAGGAATAACCGAAAAGCAGATTCAGACTCTGGGAAAATACCTCTATACCGACTCCGATACCTTGGAAATCAAAAGCAATCTGAAAACAGCGCCCTCCAATCTTGTGCCTCTTTTGGAAGCAAGGGACCCGTATCGGAATGGAACTTACGTTTTCTCCGCCGGAGTAGATACTCACTTTCCTTATGAAGATGAATATAAAGGCAGCCTATATGGAATACAGCACCAGAAGGCAGCTTACCTTTGTGGGACTATTTCTCTTTATTTTCAGTATCTTTGCCGTTTTAACGAGCTTTGTTATGCTCCTTGCCCACACCGGACGCGGAGAAAAAAACGGCCTCCAACTATACCCCTTTGATAAAACTCCTGTAGAACTGACTCTTATGCTTGGGATTGTTTGGTTTTATTTCACGCAGATCCTTACAAAGTATTTTTCGAAAGTCTTCTGCTGGTTGTAGGAAACTTCCCCGAACCGGCTTTTTAGTTCTTTAAGCCTGTTTGCAATTCGATATCTCTTACTCCTGCCCTTATTTCTTTCCCTGGTGCGGCAGTACAAGAAATCCATGCTCTTTCATTGCTCCTATCTGAGAAGAATCCTAAAGCTCATGGAAACCTATATCACCGCAAGCCAGTTCACAAGATCAAAGACCTTTTCCTACCTGCTGTTTGTGTTTCCCAACTTGCTTGCTTTTAGGCTTGATTCTGTACAACGCCTATTGCTTTATTAACAGAAGAAGCCTATTGCATCTGCTTTTTGCCACCCTTTTACTCTTTATTACCGTTTCCATCGACTACTACACCTACTTCATCAGTAGGGGTTTGCACGATGCGGTAAATGAGCAGGTTAAGGCTGAGCGTTTAAAGGCGGACCTGATTACCAATGTCTCTCATGATTTAAAGACACCTCTTACCAGCATCATCAGCTATGTAGACCTGTTAAAGCGGGAAAATATCGGAGATGAAAGGGTACAAGGATATATCGAAGTTTTGGAACAGAAGGCCAGCCGTCTGAAGAACCTGACGGAAGATCTGGTGGAAGCCAGCAAAGCCAGCTCCGGTAATGTCAGTCTGGAGCTGCATCCCATTAACTATAGTGAAATACTTCTTCAAACCTTAGGAGAGTTCCAGGAGAAGCTGGAAAAACGTTCTCTTACTATTCTTACTTCGGTACCGGAAGAAGATATCATGATTATGGCGGACGGAAGACAACTGTTCCGCGTTCTGGAAAACCTCTTTAACAACTGTGCAAAATATGCACTTCTTGGAAGCAGAGTCTATATCACTCTGGAAAAGCGGGAGAAAGAAGCGGCTTTCATTATGAAAAATATTTCGGAGGCCCCTCTAAATATCTCCCCGGATGAACTTACGGAGCGTTTTGTGCGTGGAGATGTTTCGCGCAGTACGGAAGGCTCCGGCTTAGGACTTTCTATTGCAAAGAGTCTTACCAAGCTTATGTCCGGTAAGATGATTATCGATATCGACGGAGACCTCTATAAGGTATCTCTACTCTTCCCGCTCGTGGAAAAGGAAGAAGGAGAATAGCTTTTTATGCTGAGACTGTTTAAAAAAGTAAAAAAACCAAAAAGATTCGGATTCGCTTCTATTTCAGTGTTTTTAGTGTTGATCCTCATTCTAAGCCTCTTTACCCCAATCCTGTCCTTTGCAGACAGCTGGCCTTCTTGTCCGGAAGCCATTGAGGCGGAGGGGCTGTTCTTTTGGATGCCAATTCCGGTACCGTACTTTACGCTAAAAATGAGCACAATAAGTACTTTCCCGCCTCCATCACCAAGGTCTTAACAGCAATAGTAGTACTTGAAAATGTAGAGAATCTCGAGACAAAAGATCAGTTTTTCCTCTGCCGCAACAAAGGACAATCTGGAGGTCAATTCTACGGTAATCGGTGCCGTTCCCGGAGATAAATTGAGTGTAAGGACTGTCTTTACTGTCTGCTCCTCCACTCTGCAAATGACTGTGCAAACGCCCTTGCTGAATATGTTGCCGGCTCCAATGCAAAATTTGCCGAGATGATGAATGAGAAGGCAAAAGAAATCGGTTGCACGGATTCTCATTTTACCAATCCATCCGGACTAAACAATGAGGAGCATTACACCAGCGCCATGGATATGGCAAAGATTCTGCAATATGCAATACGGAATCCCATTTTTTTACAGATTGATGCCACACAGGCGTACACCCATGCTCCCATCAGTAAGTATCCGGATGCGGAAGCAAAGGAAAATACCATTTATGCCCATCACAAAATGATGCGTAAAAGTTACAAGGAGTATTACGAGGGTGTATTTGCCGGAAAAACGGGTTATACAATGCTTGCCGGAAACACCTTGCTCACCGCTTGCAAAAAGAGGGATACAACCCTGATTTGCGCCATCTTAAACGGGCACAACACACAGTATAAGGATACCAAGAAGCTCTTTGATTTCGGTTTTTCCTGCTTTAATTCCTACCCTGTAGAGAAAAATGACAATCGTCTTCTTGCTTTGGAGAACAAGTGGAATGTAGACGGTATTCCTTTATCAAAAGCCTTGCATTTTACAATCGGCAGCACAGATCAGGTTTGTCTTCCGAAAGAGATTCCCTTCCAGGATGTCGCCTCCGAATTAAGCTATGATTTAACAGAGGAGGAAAAGGAGGAGGGAAAAGTCGCAAAACTTGTCTATCATTTTGAAGATCGCACTGTAGGTACCGCTTATATCTATTTGGAAGACGAGGAAAGCAGTAAAGACAAGAGCAGTCTTTCCCAAACATCTCTAAAAAAAGGAAGAAAGTATCCCGAAACGAATTTCCGTGGAGCTGAAAAAAAGAAGAAAAAAAGCACGGAAGAGACAGTCGATAGCGGCACGGAGAGACAGAGCAATGCTCCTGTTATATTTGACAAGAAGGCCGGAAAAAAATTATTATTCAAAAACCGATTCTGAATCTTCTAAAAAAATCCTGCTCGCTCTATCCGTCCTTGTCGTGCTCGGGTTTATCGGCGTTTACCTCTTCCAAAGAAGAAAGAACTATACCGTGCAAGAAGAAGAAAACGTATGCTTAACACACCAAAGACCTCAGTCGGGACCAAAAAGGCAAGACGAGATTTGCTGCTGGAAAAAGCGTAGAGAAAAGAAAAACAGAAATTAGATATGATTTTTATATAAAAGCTTTTATTCTTTTTTAGAGAAAAGTTCTTGCTTATTCCTTCATATCGGAGTACTATCTTGCTTTGTAGACATAAAAAAATAACTTAAATTATGATTATAGAGTAGATAAAAATTAAGGAGAAATGGAGGAATAAAGATGGAAACAGTGAAAAATTTCAATTCCGGATTCAGAAGCAGTCAATGATTTTTGTCAATAAGACAAGCAGCTTTTTCTTTTGATTTGAATTTAGGCCATGAAGTCGCATCGTCGATGCAAAGTCTTTCTTGGGTGTACTTTTTCCTCGGTATTGGCAATGTATGCGATTTAAGTGCTCCGAAGGAGTATATGCATTGGTTGAAGAGAAGTTAGGGGAGTATGTAGTAAAAAGCGCTTCCAAAGCTTCCTAAAAAAAGAAACCAATTTTGCCCTTCGGGCAATGTAAAGGACTGTAAAAACCGCTCCAACAAAAAGGGCTGTAAAAATCAAAATAATAAAAGGGATTCTTTGCAATATTATTGCTTAGAAAATTATTTTTGATTTTTTTACAGCCCCTTTTGAGTTATAGGACAAACCTGTTGATGAAAACCGGGTTTTTCTAAACAGGTATCGCGCTCTTAGAGCACGCAGGATCTCATTTCATATACCGATTCACTTCCACTAAATCCACTATATAGATCTTGCCCGTCTTTGCCCACATACGACAGTCAATATGCCCGTTTTTGGGGAATCGTCTGGTCTGACCGGCATTATAGCCTCTATAATCCGTCTTTAGAACACGTTTCATCAGCATCCTATCCGTAACGGATGCCCTCCATACCGGAATCGAAAGAGTACAGTCACCGTCTCCGGTATATATCACGATGATGGCAACCTGCGTTTCACTTCCTCTGGCAAAGACTACATAATTCTTTCCTGCCTGCAAGAGCATAAGGGCACCATTTCGGAGGGAAGGCATATTTTTTCTATGAAAAAGCAAGTATCTGTGATAGTCCAGAAGCTCCATATCTTCCTTCCCCCACGGATAGGGACGACGGCAATCCGGCTCCGTCCAACCGCAGACACCGACCTCATCCCCGTAGAAAAGAGTCGGAGCCCCCGGCCAAGTCATAAGAAGCATGGCTCCAAGACGAAACAAAGCAGGATCAATTCCTGTTGCCGCATCATCCAAGCCCGCCTTAATTCTCCCGACTCTTCTATTGGTCCTCGTCATAAAACGGGAATGGTCGTGATTCGAAAGCTGATTCATACTGGCTTCTATGGCGTTCTCCGGCATCTTTGCCATATTGTAGCGCATGGTATTAAAGAAGAGGGTTCCGTCTCCAAAGAGCTCCGGCATCTCTCTGTCCGAGTGCTTTTCCATTCCGGTTAAAAACCAGCTTACCGGCTCCATAAACGCGTCATAATTCATGATGCTGTCCCATTCCTCGCCCCTAAGCCAGGCACTGGGATCTCCATAATGCTCCGCAAGAATAACCGCATTCGGATTGGCTTCCTTTACCACTTTACGAAATTTCTTCCAGAAATAGTGATTGTATTCCTCGCTGTGTCCGAGGTCGGCAGCCACGTCCAGCCTCCATCCGTCGCAAAAATAGGGTGCACTTACCCATTTTTTTGCTACAGAAGAATCTCCTCCTCTAATGAAAGCGCATTTTCATAATTCAATTTGGGAAGGGTGTCATTTCCCCACCACTTCTCATACGCATCATTGTTCGGCCAATCCGCAGGATCTTTTTTTAGGAACTGAAAATACTCTCTATATGGGCTGTCATAGCTTTCGTATGCTCCCAGAGGATAGGGATTTCCCTCTCCCGTCTTATAGAAGAAGGAGGCGTTCATATAGCGATGAAAGGATCCGCAGTGATTGAATACGCCATCAATAATGACCTTCATCCCTCTTTTATGGCAAGCTTCCACGAAGTCTCTAAAGAGTGCATCGCTGGCTTCCAGATTCTCTATATCCGTACTGCGAATACTGTATCGGGTAGCATGCTTATTTTCCCTATCCCCCTCTTTCAGGACTTCTCCTCCATCCTTTACGATTCGTCCAAGATGCGGATCGATGTGAGTGTAATCCTGCGTATCATATTTATGATTGGAGGGCGAAACAAATAAAGGATTAAAATACAAAATCTCTACCCCAAGGTACTGCAGATAGTCCAGCTTTTTCCACACCCCTTCCAAGTCACCTCCGTAAAAGCGGTGCACATCAAAGGGTTCCACTTTTGCATTCCAATCCGCCACGGCCTCTACCGGCCTTGCGAGGTAAATGTATTCTCTATCCTCCACATTGTTCTTTCCGTCGGCATTGTAGAAGCGGTCCACAAAAATCTGATACATGACAGCACCCTTAACCCAATCCGGCACAAAGAAATCCGGAAAAATGGAAAAGGCATACTGCAGCTGCAAGTCATCCGTCACACCAAGACGGTTATACGACAGGTATTCCGTTCCTTTTTGTATCTGAAAATAGTAGTAAAAAGGCTTGTCCTGTAGTTCTATCTCTATTTCGTAATAATCAAAATAACGGTCACTGCTCACGATCTTCATGAATAGCTTGGAATCTTCTTCCATGAAAACCAAAGATACACTGTCCACATCCTCCTTCAAGGTCCGAAAGCGTATGGTAACCGTCGAAAAAGAGGGGCTCTCCTCCGGTTCTCGGTAGAAGCCCTTCCCTATACTATACAGGGCATCCCTATTGATTCCCATCATTCCTCCTTACACTTTACTCCTCAAAGTGAATTCCGGCCAAATAAGGAAGTCCTCTGTAACGCTGCTGATAGTCAATGCCGTATCCAACTATAAAAATATCCGGAATCAAAAATCCCTTGTACTTTACTTTAACTTCACACTCTCTTCTTTCCGGCTTATCCAGTAAAGTGCAAATTTCCAAAGAAGTCGGGTTTCTCTCTCCCAATAACTTAGTCAAATGACTCAGGGTTCTTCCTGTATCTACAATATCTTCAACCCGAAGTACATTTTTTCCTTCCAGAGGTTCATCCGAATCCTTCACAATCCTCACGATGCCGGAACTTTCCGTCGCATCTCCATAGCTGCTTACCGCCATGAAATCCATAGTCACATTCGGATTCTCCAAACGCTTTGCCAGCTCACACATAAACATAACCGCACCCTTTAAGATACAAATCAGATGCAGAGGTCTGTCTTTATAGTCCTCATCTATGATTTTTGCCAGTTCCTTCACCTTCTCCTCTATCTCTTTTTCAGAGTAAAGGACTTCAATCTCTTTCACCTTTTCTTCTCCATGACTTAATCTACTATGTATATACTTCAAAACTTTCACTCATATCACTGCTATTATATAGTTTTATCACAGTTTGCAAGCTTAATCTGCCGGAAATATATTCTGTTTTATATCTTTCTGTTTTATATCTTTCTGCCTCTGCAATCAATCTATCATAAACCAAGAGCTTTCCCATCTCTTTTTTCGAAGATAGAGAACCTTATTTCGAATTTCTCCCTATATATCCCTTAGGAAGCTCCGTTCTTTTTCCGCTTCCGGCGAATATCAAACTGTCTAACGCATAAAGATGGGATCCCGAGAGGTCTCTTATCTCTCCCTGCAGTCTTCTTACCGCCATGCGATATATTTCCCTCCGTAAAAAAGCGGGCTCTTCCTTTAAATCCGAAATGGAAATCGCGATTTTCCCTTTCTCTTCTGTCCCGAAGCATTGCAAAAAATCAGCAGCCTTTTTCTCCAGATACAGTTCCAGCTCGTTCATCAGCTCCGCTTCTTTCGAAAGGTGCTGAACCGCCCTGGTATTTACTTTTTCCATAGCCGGAATCAGGCTGTTTCGAATATAATTTCTGGTAAATTGCAAATCTTCATTGCTCTCATCTTCCATGTATTGTAATGACAATACATGGAGTCGTCAATAATATCTTGTTTTCTTATAGATAAAAGCGGACGGATACGATGCCCTTCCTCCCTCTTCATTCCGGACAAACCGGAGATACCAGAACCTCTTAAAAGGTTATGAATAACCGTTTCCGCTTGATCATCCATGTGTTGTGCTAAAAGCAATTTTTGTCAAAAACTCCTGTTTTTTTGCTTCCCACTCCGCTCTTTTTCCAAGGCCTCATAACGAAGAATTCTTCCCGCTTCTTCCAAACCGAGCCCGTTCTCCGAAGAAAAAAAGCCGGAACATCCACCCGTACAGAAGTAAAGGGAATTCCCCATTCTTTAGCCTTATTCTCTGAAAATTGTAAATCCCGTTCCGCTTTTTCACCTCGAATCCCATGATGAACATGCATAGCTTCCAAAGAAAATGCAATATGCTTCTGCAATTCTTTTCAAAAAGATAAAGAAGATACAAGGAGTCTCCACCGCCGGAAAATGCCAGAAGAATCTGCTCTCCGGGAAGAATCAGCTTGTATTTTTTATATAAAAAAATAATTTCGTATCGATTCCCTTTTGCATTTTCCCTCTATTCAGAAAGAAAAAAACGAAAGAAGAAGAATCCTCTTTCGTTTTCAAGTACTTAATTTTTCCGGTTTTACAATGATTTCATCAGGCATCTGTAAACCAAAAAACTCTCTCGCCTCTTCCATGATGTATTCCTTGGTCTTGCTATAAACCCGTTCTTCATCCAGTTTCTTTTCTCGTTGCTTTTCTTTATTTAATTCTTCTTCGAGACTTTCTTCCATGGCGAGATAGTTTTTTTATTCTGTTCTTGCAATGTATTTCCCTCTGACAAAAAAATCACAATAGCAAGAGAGCTACCACCAGAACCAGTCCTAAAAATGGTAACTCCGTTTCCAAACATTCCGCTTTTTCTTTCTTCCTTGCTTCTTCATAGATACTCGAATAGCTCTTCAGCTTCATCCTTTCGTATTGGTTCTTTGGTGGAGAGAACTTTTGCTTCCACCTGTTTTTCTCCAAAACGAATACCGATTACGTCTCCAATCTTTACGTCATAGGATGCTTTCTGCACTTTGCCGTTAACAGATATTCGACCGGTATCGCAGGCTTCATTAGCTATTGTCCGTCTTTTTATCAGGCGAGATACCTTAAGATATTTGTCTAAGCGCATAGCTTAGTTTACACGCTCCTTTAAAGCCTTACCGGCCTTGAATCTCGGAGCCTTGGAAGCAGCAATCTTCATGGACTCACCGGTTCTTGGATTGTGTCCTTCTCTTGCAGCTCTCTCAGAAACATCAAATGTTCCGAAGCCAATCAGCTGAACCTTGTCCCCCTTCTCAAGAGCACCTGCAATAGCCTCAAATACTGCCTCTACTGCAAGTCCTGCATCCTTCTTGGATAATTCTGCCTGCTTAGCTACAGCGGAAACCAACTCATTCTTGTTCATCCTCCATGATTGCCGCCTCAGGCGGCGTATTATAATTCATAACGAGTATCATTCGCAAAGCGTGCGATATCTCGTTTGCGAGTACTGCAAAAGCTCGCAGACTCTTCTTGTTAAGGAGCGGAAACTAGGAATAGTTCAGCTCATAATAGGGACGAACGCCCTTATACGACTGCATTATAGCTTTCCCACTTTCTCCTGTCAATGAACCATGCACATTTCATGCCGATTTCCTGTGTTTTTTTAAGTAAAAAGGTAATTTTATCTTAAAAATGAAAATAAGTCTGTTTAGCGGACAAATAAGTACAAACTCAGCAAGCTATCATGCGTAAAGAGAACTGTCTGTCAGTACATTCAAAGAGAAAGCACTGTTGCGATTTCCCCTGCCTTATCCATTGTTTCTCGAATATTCGGAAGCTCCTTTGATTTTTCTTTTTTTATAAAAGAGCAGGCTTTTTCTCCATTTTGAAAACGAAGTTCCCCATTGGAAATCCTGTACAAGAGCAGGGAATTTTTGCGGTATCCAATTTTGCTTTCGGTGAAAACTGTAACAGAATTTCACCCCTCTTAATCTTACATTCCAAAACACCGATCTTACTGAGGGAAAGCTTTAGCATCGCTACACGGAAGAGATTTTTCCACCATATCCGGCAAATCCCGTAACGGTCTATCAGCTCATCCTTTAAATCCATTTCCTCCTCATCACTTCCGATAGTGGAAATCTTCTGATAAGCTTCAAGCTTCTGCTCTTCATTTGGAATATAGCTTTCCGGAATATAGGCATCGAGGTCAACATCAATCTGACACTCTATGCTTTCCTCCTCCGTCTTTTTCTCCCTTTTTCCAATAAAACTGCATGGCGAAGAAGCTTGGTATAGAGCTCATAGCCCACCGCCTCCATGTGTCCGTGCTGTTCTGCACCGAGCACATTTCCCGCACCGCGAATCTCCAAAATCCCTAAGAGCAATTCGAATTCCCGATCCCAACTCCGTAAATTCTCGGATGGCTTTTTAAGCGCTTTTTCCGATTCCTCCGTAAGACTTTTTCCCTTTTTATACAGAAGAAATGCATAGGAAATACGGCTCGAGCGTCCTACACGCCCGCGAATCTGATAGAGCTGAGAAAGTCCCATTTTATCCGCATCCTGAATGATCAAAGTATTTGCGTTTGGAATGTCGAGCCCCGTTTCAATAATGGTTGTGGAAACCAGAACATCAATTTCTCCGGAAATAAAGGAAAGCATGATTTTTCTCAAGTTCCCGCTCTCCCATCTGCCCATGAGCATAGGCAACTCTTGCATAGGGAACAAGATGCTGCACGCGCATTGCCGTATCCGCTATGCTCTTTACCCTGTTATGCACATAGTAAACCTGTCCGTCTCGCCTAAGCTCCCGCTCTATCGCTTCCCGGACGGAGGCTTCATTTTCCTCCATGACATGGGTTTGAATCGGCAGACGGTCAAGAGGCGGCTCTTCCAGGACGGAAAGGTCACGAATTCCCACGAGTGACATGTGTAGGGTTCTCGGAATGGGGGTTGCGGAAAGAGTCAGAACATCCACATTTTCCTTTAAAGATTTAATCCGCTCCTTATCCGATACGCCAAAGCGTTGCTCCTCATCCACAATGAGAAGTCCCTAGGTTTTTTTAAAATGTACATCCTTCGAAAGAAGACGGTGTGTTCCTATCGCAATATCCGCTCTACCGTGAGAAAGCTCTTCGAGGCTCTTCTTCAGCTCCTTTCCGCTTTGAAAACGGGAGAGGAGACGAGTCTCCACCGGAAAGCCCTTCATTCTTTCCGTGAAGTTATTGTAAATCTGCTGGGCAAGGATGGTTGTCGGGCAAAGGTAAGCTACCTGCTTGGAGTCCTGCACCGCCTTAAAAGCGGCTCTAAGAGCAATCTCCGTCTTTCCGTAGCCCACATCTCCACAAACCAGACGATCCATGATTTTTCTGCTTTCCATGTCTTCCTTCGTGGCTTCAATGGCTAAAATCTGATCTCCCGTCTCTTCATAGGGGAAGGCTTCCTCGAATTCCTTTTGCCATACCGTGTCCTCAGAAAAGGCATAGCCTTCCTCATTTTGGCGTTTCGCGTATAGCCTTAAAAGCTCTCTTGCGATTTCCTTTACCGCCCCTGCACTCTTTGTCTTTGTCTTCTGCCATTCCGTGCCGTTTAAGCGGTTCAGCTTCGGTACCTTTGCCTCTTTTCCCGCATACTTCTCTATGCCGTCCAGCTTCGTTACAGGTAAATAGAGATTTCCCCCGTCTCCGTAGAGAATCTTGATAAAATCCTTGCTCACGCCATCTGTTGTGATACGCTCTATTCCTTGATAAATGCCGATTCCGTGGCTTTCGTGCACCACATAGTCGCCTTTTTCGATTTCCGTCAAGGAACCGATGCGCACGCCTTCGACCTTCTTTTTCTTTTTCTTCTTTTTTAGGCTAAGGCTCTGCCCGAAAAGTTCCGCTTCCGTAAGGACAAAGAGCCTTTCTTCTTCAAGAGAAAAGCCATGCCGGAGGAAAGCCTGTACAAACCTGTATACTCTTCTCCCCCTCTTTAGGGAGGCTGAATTCATCGGGGCAGTATGCGGAAATCCCTTCTTCTCGAAGCCGTTCCGCAAGACGGGAGGCACGAAGCACAGAGGGAGAATAGAGAAGAATCCTGTATTTCTCCTGAAAAAGTCGTTTCACATCCTCCTGAAAAAGTCCGGGCTGTTTTCCATAAGAAGGAATTTCCTTACTGCTTACGTTTTTTTCTGTAAATTTCCGGGCATCCGCTACATCGACTAAGGAATCGAGTCCCGTCCCGAGCGTGGAGAAGGCAGCAAAAGGCTCTTTCTCCGATTTCTGTAAGGAGCGTTCTAGGAGAAAAGAGCTCAATCTGCTCTTCTTCGTCTTCTCTTGCTTCTACCTTTGCGTTTGTATTCGCCGTAGTATTCGTATCAAAGAAGTTTAAAAACTCCTGCTCTACCCGTTCCGCTTCTTCTAAAAGTCTTGCCGGCTCATCCAGAAAAAAACGACTGCGTCTTTCGGAAAATAATCCAAAAGGGAAAAATGCCTTAAGAGAAGAAGAAAAAGCCCCTCTCCCCTGCAGGGTAGAGCTTTGCTTCTTCTATTTGCCAAAGAGAGCGCTGGCTCTCCAAAGAAAAGTGACGAATGCTGTCTACCTCTTCCCCGAAAAACTCAATACGAACCGGATCTTCCATCTGGTTGGAGAAGATATCGACAAATACCTCCTCTTATGGAATACTCTCCTCGCATCTCAATCTGCTCAACTCTCTTGTACCCCATCTGCGAGAGTTTTTTCTGCAAGTCGGAAAGCTCTATATGCATCCCGATCTTCACAGTAAAAAGAGATACTTGAAAGGCATTTTTTCCTTCCATTTTCTCCATGAGGGAAGAGAAGGTGGTCACTACAATCCCGCTTTCCTCTTCCAAGAGGTGACGGAGACACTCTCCCCTTTCCCTTAAGATATAATGTCCCCTTGTATCCGCCTTGTAGAACAGATAATCCTTCGGAGGATAATAATAGGCATTTTCCGAAAAAGCCTTACAATCCTGCAAAACCTCCTTCGCCCTCTCCTCGTTTTTGCAAAGATAAAGTGCCCAGTTCTTTGCAAAAGGAAGGGCAAGAAGCGGTTTAAGACTATCTACTATTCCGGCATAAAAAAACTTGCCCTCCCTCGTCCAGCCTTTCACGCATGGACTGAAAAAGCAAAGTTTCCTCAAGCGGATTCGTATATACGGATTCTCCTTGTTTATTTCGTCATTGTTTAGCACTATGAACCTCTAATTCAAAAAAATCGGAGCTGAAACGTCTCCTATATCCTCTTTCATAAAGACGCTCTCGCTCATACTTTTTTTCTGGCAATAGGATTATTAATAAAAAAATACAAATTGATTCGACATAGGCATAAATAAATCCATGAAACGTTCTAATTCTTCATAGTTTTGCGGGTATTGGAATAAGGGGTAATCTGAGCCCGTTAGTACTTGCTGAAAGCGAGCATTGCGAAGCTTGAAGCTTAGTACTACTACGTGGCGAAGTTAGCGAGAGCGTGCCCCTGTTTCAATACTCGCAAAATATGAACAAGATTTCCATTGTTTTTTTAATACAATATTGTAACAATTTATATTTTTTTATTATAGAGGTTCATGGCCTTTTTCAATCCCCTCCGTAACCGTACAGATGCAGGCCTTTGCCACCTCCGCATAAGCCTCTTCCATCAGTTTCTCCTCTTCCTTGGAGAAATGTCCGAGGACATGGGCTGCCAAATCCCGGTTTTCATCCTTATCCCCTACTCCCAGACGAATCCGTGGAAGTCCTCCGTTCCTAGTCTTGCAATGATGCTTTTTAGGCCGTTATGTCCCCCTGCCGAGCCTTTTTTCCGGATGCGAATACTCCCCGGAGAGAGGCTTATTTCATCAGAAATCACAAGAACCTGCTCTGCAGGAATCTTGTAGAAGTTTGCCATAGGGGCAATACTGTCTCCGGAAAGGTTCATATAGGTGAGGGGCTTTAAAATAATCACTTCCTCCGCTCCGATTCGTAATTTCGTAAAGGCGCCGTGAAATTTCGTGCTTTCCAGTCCTTTTCCACCCAGTTCATCCAAAAGGGCATCTATCGCCGCAAAGCCGGCATTGTGTCTCGTACCGTCATATTTTCTTTCCGGATTGCCGAGTCCTGCTATCAACCACATTTTTTATTTCCTCTATAATCTTATTGTTATCGCAACTTCTGTAATCTATATCCATATTCAAAGAATAGTATTATAAAATATTTTTCTTTCTCAGGGCAATCCAAACGATAGTCTCCCTAAAACAGACATTCTTGCTTCCTCTTCATACTCATTGTAAAAACAAGACATTACACATTCCGTAAGTGCTTCATTAAAAAGAGAAAAAGCGGATATTGCATGTCCCCTTTTCTCTTCCCAATCTTTTCTTTTCACTCCGGTATTTCTTTTTGGGAGCTGTACATCATGAAACCCAATTATGCGAGCTAATCATTTTACAATCCTTTATTTCACTAGTACTTAAATTTCGATACAGCTTCCTTGAGCTCCGCCGACATACTTTCCAAAGCCATAGTGGAATGTCCTATTTCATCCATAGCCGTTTTCTGCGCCTCCGATATTTCTTTTTACGGAATCAATATGAATCATCGTATTGTCTGATTTCTCGACGATTTCCTGAAATCCGCTCAGTAAGATGTCAATCTTCTCATGAATACGGCTCACTTTTTTTCCGTGATGTCCGTAACCTGTTTCACAATGGTCTGCACCTCCGTGCTGATTGAAGCAAAAGTTGCTTTGGACTCCTGCACAACCAAAACTCCTTCATCCAGCTTTTCATTATTTTCCACGGAAGAAGACACTACGCTTTCAATGTTTTCGCGAACTTCCCGAATCAGGACGGCGATGGAGTTTGTGGCAATCTTGGATTGATCCGCCAATCTACTAACTTCACTTGCTACAACAGCAAGGCCTCTTCCCGCTTCTCCTGCACGAGCCGCTTCAATAGAAGCGTTAAGCGCCAAGATATTGGTTTCCTCGGCAATACGCCGAATGGTTCGGACGATTTCTTCAATTTTTTTACCGAACCTGCACTTAATTTTTCTATCTTACTATTGTTTCTTTCGGAAGTCTCCTGCAGATCCAAAATCTTTTCTTCAATTCGTGCGGAAGCATCCGTTCCTTCATTGGTCGAATTGATGACGCTATCCATGGAAGCGTTAATTGTTTTTACACTCTCATTCAGTTCGAAGATCCGCTCCACCATAAACTGAACACTCTCCTTCGCGGAATCCACGGATGCCAGCTGCTCCGCCGCAATCTCACTGACTTCATGAACATTTCGGTAAACCTCTTCGTTCGAGGCAGTCATTTCCTGGCCTGAAGCGGATATTTCTTCCGAAGCGTTGATTACATTCGAGGATGTATCTCCAATTACGTGAAACATCTCTCTTAGCCCCGACGGAGATGTGATTCAAAGATTTACTGATTAAACCGATTTCGTCTTTTCTATTCGTTACAAAGTTTTTGGTAAAGTCTCCTTGGGCAATCACTTCCGCGTCTCTAACCAAAGTATGAAGCGGTCGAAAGGCAATCGTTAAAAACAGCGTTGCAAAAATCGGAACAACAGCAAGCATAATGAGGACAACCACGAAAAGACTGTGTATAAGCTTCTTTTCCTGTTCTACCACCGCGCTTCTATCCTCTGTAAACTGTAAAAATCCCAAAAGTCTTTCCGTCAAAGGACTTTAGGGGCAAAATGTAGTAATTATAACTTTTGTCGTCCGAGGTCAGGAAGATAGAGTTTCCGTTTTGTATTTCTTTCAGCTTATCCGGGAAAAGAAAGTCTACCGGCTCATCCGAAGCTGTGGAAGATATAAATTTACATCCCTCTTCGTCCAATTTGTATAAGCTGAAGTCTCCATTATAAGATTGCTTTAAAGTTTCCAAAAAGCTGTGTTCCATTTCCCGCCCGAACTCAAAGCTTCCCAAGTGTACCCCTTTGTAAAATACGGGCATAACTACTCGAAAACCGAATCCCGAAACACCACTCTCAATTCCCTTTACCGTCTTTTTAGAGCTGTTGGCTTCATTTACTGTAAATCGAAAGCTTTTCAAACTGTCTCCAAACTTTTCCGGTTTATTCATTCTAAGAAAGGAGGTAGAATCCGGAAGGTGAAAATGCGCCTGGGGAAACTCTTCTTTCATACTTTCATAAGAGGGACGCAGGTACTCATATAAACCGTTTCTGTCCCGATTGGCAAAAAGCTCCTGTACCTTTTCATTTTTCCACAACTGCCCGAACATTCGCTTCCGTATAATCCAGATTGTCTTGAATATCCTGTGTGATAGAATTGCTGACAATCAACTCCAGATTATGCTCGGAATCCGAAAGCATCTTTCTTGTCGAATGGTAAAAATAGGACGCAAAAAAAGCTACTATGAGCATCATTGCCAGCAAAAATAAGATAATTCTTTTTTTCAACGATAAATGCATAATACTTCTTCTCCAAATTCGACTAACTATGGTATTTTAAACAAGATTCCGCAGGCAATACAGATCGTCCTCCATTGTAAAAAGACATTGCAGATATTACTGTCAGACTTGTTAAGAATTAGAATTCTATTGGTTTATCGTCATATTTTTATTTACTTAAGCCGCTTTTTTGCAAAAGGAAATAAAAAGGGCTGTAAAAATCAAAATAATTTTTCTAAGCAATATAGGTCTGAACTTGGGCACGCTCGTTAGCTTCGCCTGACTGAGCATGGGCTCGGTAGCCCATTGCTCACTTTGCTTTTGCAAAGCAACTTCCTTCAGAAGTTGGTCTTGTACAGGACAACTTTTTCGATGAAAAAGTTTGTCCTTTCGTAACGGATACTAAGCGAAAAACTGCGTTTTCTCTTGTTTTTCGTAAGTACCGACGAGCTCAGACTACCCCGCATTCAGACCTATATTGCAAAAATCACTTTATTATTTTTGATTTTTTTACAGCCTCTTTTTATGAATAATTACATTATTTTTATGATTTTTACGGTTTCTATTTTTCTTCTTTATTTTTTTCCTTTTCGTATCAAAGCCTTGTCCAGTACGCGAAGGAGTCCCGGAAGGAGAAATACCACATAGAAGAGAGAGCAAAGCGCCCCTCTTCCTATCAACTTTCCAAGCTGTCCGATTGCCGGTACGGAAGAAATAAAGTAAATGACATAGCCCACTACGGTGAGAATAGAGCCGGAAACGAGGAGGGAAGAGAGGCTCTTCCGAATTGCTGCGGAAATCGCTTCTTTTCTTTCCTTCTTTTCCCTCTCCTCCTTAAAGTGGTCCAGGGCCAAAATGGCATAGTCCACCGTTGCACCAAGCTGAATACTGAACACCACTACGAAGCCGATAAAAATCATTTGACTGCCCTCCAGATAAGAGAAGGACATATTGGTCATAATCGCCATTTCTATGGGAACCATGGCAACAAAGGCATAAAGTGCCGACTTAAAGGAGAGCATCACGACAAGGAAAATGATAATAAGCGAAATGGTATTTACTCGAGCATTATCGGCGCGGAGAATATTTTCCATATCCATCGTAGCCGTCGTATCTCCTACCAAATAACTGTCCTCTCCCGTATAATCTTTTAAAATCTGCCGAACCGTATTCGCCGCCTTGTAGGAGGCTTCACTTTCTCCGGGAAGGTTTAAGGTGATGACCATGCGACTGTACCCGTCCTTTCGCACAAGATCAAGCGAGGACTTCGGCGTCATAAACTCCGGAACTCCCTCCGGAAGAGCCGCACTTAAGGATTGCACGGACTTCACAAAGGGAAGAGACTTGAGTGTTCCTCCCAGAGCCGATTCCATATCGTTTCTTCCGGAAGGATAAATTGCAATGAGAAGATTTTCTTCCCCAAAAACAGAGTCTATCTCCTCCGCCATTTCGGAAATCTTCGTTCCCTCTCCCATAACTACTGCGGAACTGCTGAATCGGAAGTGATTCATGCCCTGCATAATATTTAGGGGAAACGCCAAAAGAAGCGTTAACGCTAAAATCACAGGGCTTACATGATAGGCAAGATTCGAAAGACCGCGAAAGGAAGGGAGAAATGACTTGTGTCTTGTCTTCTCCACAAAGTTCCACATCCTAAGAAGAATTGCCGGCATAAAGAAAATAACCGTGAGCAGACTTAAAACCACTCCTTTTGCCAGCACAAGTCCCATGTCCATACCGATTCCGAACTGCATGGCGCAAAGAGCAAGGAAACCGCCGACCGTCGTAAGAGAAGAAGCCAAAATGGTATTTAATGACTTCCCCACCGCAAAGCTTAAGGCTTTTTCTTTCTCCATTCCCTTGGAAAGACCAAGTTCAAAGGAGTGCAGGAGGAAAATGGCATAGTCCATGGATACGGCAATCTGTAAAATCGCCGCCACATTGTTCGTGATAAAGGAAACTTTTCCGAGAAAGACGTTGGTCCCTCTGTTTAATCCCACCGCTACAAGGATAGTCAGCAGGAAGAGAATCGGTTCCCCATAGGAATTGGTCATTAGAAGGAGTATCAGGAAAATGAAGGTGATGCCGAGTCCAAGGATAAATCCCATCTGCCCGCTTACCTGTTCTTCCACGGTCTTACTTTGTACCGCAAGTCCCGCATAGACCGCCTTATCTCCCAGCAAATTCTCTATTTCCTGTACGGCGGCCTTTGTCTCCAAGTCACTGTCCCCCTTGACAAAGACGATATGAAAAAGAGCATTTCCGTCCTTATAATCCAGGTCCTCCGTCTTTCCCTCCATATAGTTCGGTGCAAAGGCACCGTTTTTCTCCGGTATGAAAAACTCACCCGGTCCACTCCCGGAATCTCTTCTATCCGATTTTTTTATAGTTTAGAGCCTCTCCCATTGTGACATTCTTAATCATCACGCGCGCTGTGCCCGGATAGCCGAAGGTCTCTTCCATCTTGTGTATTCCCTGCTGTGTCAAAGACCAGTCCGGAAGATATTTACTTAAGTCATAATTGATTTCCACAAAAAAAGGAGAAACAAAGAAACGATGAGCATCAACAAAAATCAAGACCGATTTTTTCTCTTTTTCACGATAAAATTTGCACATTTTTCACTAAAGGACATTTACTTCCCTCCTTTAAAGAGCTTTCCGAGTCCGGAAAACATTTTTTGCAAATACCGCCGCTATTTTTTTCCCAAACACCGGATTCTTCCTTTGATTCCTCCGTTTTTCCTTGGATTTATCCACTTTTATTTCTTCCGTACGAAGCGTTACGGCAACATCGACTATATTTTCATTTTCCCCGGAAACCAGAGACTCCGGCGCTCTGTCCGGGTCCATCTCAAAAAGATTCGTCTTTTTCTCCCGTATTTTTCTTCCCACTTACTCTCAACGAGATCTTCCATCGTGTCCTTCGCTGTCTGCATGCTCTTTGTGGAACCGAGTGCCGCTTCCCCTTGTCGCACTGCAGAGCTTGCAGAATCGAGGTTCCTTTCCAGATTTTTGTAAGTCTCTCTCTCTTTCCTCTCAAATATGAGTCTTGACTGCGAAGCCCTTCTGTAAGGTCCTGCATCGCAATTTGGCTGTTTTTCCAACAAAACATTGGCATTTTTTTCCGAGTTCCTCCGCCGTAGTCGCCGATTTTTGTTAAATCCGACTGTAAGGTCTTCACTTCTTCCAAACTATCTTCCAAAGTGGAAAGTCCGTCTATCCCCGTAGTCATTCCGGAACGGGTATCAGAAGAAAGGGCGTCAAGTTGAGGCATAATTTTATCGGAAAGTAAGGTACGAAGCTGCTTTTTCGTAGCTTCTTCCTTATCGGAAAGCCCGGAATAGCCCTGCAGGAGGTTCATAATGGCATCATGCAAGGGATTTCCCTGAAGCTTTTGGTCTAAAGCACTAATCACTTCTGCTGTCGTTTCCTGTCTCGAACTGTCCAGCATGCCGTTTAAAGCATTGACTGTTCCTTTTGCTTCCTCGATTTTCGCGGTATTCGGCACATCGGATCGAAGCTCTGTAAGCGATTCTTCCAGGTCTCTTAAGCTGTTCTGTATCCGATTAATGCTGTCTTTTTCTCCCGTCAATATTCTTCTTGGTGTCTCCAATTGTGGCTGTTAAGTCACTGAGGTTTCCGTTTACAGGGTGTTAAGCTCTCCGTAAGTTTGTCCAAGGAATCGTAACTCTTATCTCTTTCCTCTTGAAATGCTCTTCCTTCCTCCTGTATGGACTTAACAGAGCTATTTGCTTCATGCAGACTTTTTTTCCATGTCGCGAAGGGATTTTCCGGGAAGACTCCATGTTCGAAAGAAGATCATTTCCCGCATCTTTCAAAGCATGATAGGAGTCCTCCACATCCTTCTTCGAATCCTGTATGTCCTTGATTTTTTTCCACCTGAGCGGAACGAAGCGGCATCATCTGAAACTGCAGGCCGTCAAAGCTGAAGGAATTGCTTCCCACCTCGATATCAAAGCTGTCTTCCTCTCCCGGAAGCAGGACAAACATGACCTCCTTCTTCTCTCCGAGTGTTACGACCTCCGCCTTCTCCGCCTTTTAAAGAAAGGATATCCTCCATGGAGAAGTTTGCTCTGGCAATGAGCACATAGTTTTTTTCTTCGCATAGTCCTGTGCATCAGATTTCTTGTAAAATCAACATGAATTTTTACGAGTCCCTTTTTCGCCGGGAAAGTACGGAGGGTCCACCGTGAGGCCGTTTAACTCGTAAGAAATATTGATTTTTCCAAGGAAGAATAGCGAAAGGCTCGGTTGTCTCCCCTCGATATATAAGATTTCCGGTGCTCCGTTAGGAAAATGAAATACGTGACGTTCTCCGTCCGACTCCGCATCCACACCGTTACTTAAGTTTTTAATACTGCTGTATTTTCCGTAATCCGTAACGGTCTGCATTCCCCTTGCCTCATACTGCCTAACTACCGAGCCCTGCTTTAGCTCTCCCGTAGCACTCAGCAAGGCATAATAGTTTTCATGATAGCGAGGATTTTCTTCCGATGCGAGGGCCATCATCGGGAGTAGGAGCACCTGCGATAGCACTAAGGCAATAGCAACGCCCTTCATAAGTCTCTCCTTTTTACCGAGTTTTCTTTTTGCATCTTTTGTTTCTTTATTTATTTCTATCTTCATTTCTGTATTTCTGTTCATCGCATTCTTTTTCATCTTCATCCTCCCTTTCTCCACTTGCGTTCATTTTATTCCGCACCCACTCCATTTTTCCGCTTTTTCTTATGCCTGTCTGGTATTTTTTCTTCTTGCACTATCCTGTGCTAGATACCTCTACGTCTTCTATTTTGACTCTTCAGCCCATCTCATTTTTCTTTAAACTAAAGGCAACGAGTAGTATAATATCAGCTTGAAAAAAAGAAAGAAAACGGACAATACCGGACAAATGTGGGGTAAATTGTGAAAAATTGTGAACTTCGAGAAAGAACCAAGGAAAAAGCTGGCCACTGCCCTAATCACGGCAATGGAAGAAAAGGCACTGGATAAAATCACCGTAAAAGAAATCATCGAAAAGGCAGAGGTCAATCGAAAAACCTTTTATTATTATTTTCCGGATATCTACGGCCTTTTGGAATGGGTAATCAGCAGAGAAAGCAATAAGCTTGTTTCGAAATCCAGAACAATCAGGGATTATGAAAATGCTCTTAACGATGTGTTGAACTCCATCGAAAAAGCATCGACATCTCTTGAACTGCATCAAAGATTCCGTAGGAAGAGCCACTCTCGAGCGTGTCCTATACCGTGAATTGGAACAACTTGTAGCTTGGGCCATGAAAATCGGCATCCTGGAAACCGACGTTGTAGTTTCGGAAAAGGAGTTGCAGATTCTTACGGAGCTTTTCATAAGCGATATCTGGCGCCTCCTTGTTCTTTATTTTTCAAAAAGAAATCTCTTACAAGAGAGGAGTTCATTCAATTTATTCTGCGATATTTGAAAGCCGGTATTACTGCGGGCCTTCTGGAATTTGGAAGTAAACAAGATATCACACGATACTCATTATGAATAAGATATTACACACTACGAGAGTGATACTCATGAATAAAAAAGACCAGTCGGTTGGAAATACTATCCATACCGATTGGTCATTTTCTTTTGTACCTTTAGCTTATACCTTTTGTTTTGACTTTCTATTGTTTCTTTTTATTATCTCTTTTATCTTAACGGTAAGTCTATTATACCTTACTGCAATTCCTTATATACGGAATATGCCTTTCTCGGTCTTCCGCCTCTCTCATAGGCCTCCTTTAAACCGAAGTGCATCTCCTGTAGTGCGCCGTTTACATTGTGCATCTCACCCGGCTGGTCATACTCTCTCGCTAAGAAGAACGCCTCAATATAAGGATTGTTCTTTGCAATATTGTATGCTTTGGCAATCTGGTCTGCCTGAATATCTTCGTTTGTTGCGTTAAAGCCCTGCTCGGAAAGAATCAAGTGTCTTACCTTTCCACTCGGGGACAGGTACTCCGCTCTTTGCAGATAGTCGGTTAAGACATTGATATTTTTTCATATTGATAATGGGAGAGTTCTCGTTGTTTACAGCCTTTCCGTCATCCTCAAAGTTCGGATCGGCAAGTCCTTCCGGATAAGGATGCCATGCAATGCCGTAATCGGTATCTCTTAGCCTTTCATTTAAGAGCTGCAGAAGATCTTTTGCCTTGTAATATCCCGCTGCAGGGGAATGCTCGGTCCATACATAATCAAACGGAATATAGACATTTGCAGAAGGGTTATTCTGTTTAATTGCATTGTACCAGATACGGAAAGCTGTCGCATACTGGTCTGCATAGTTCGCAATTCCGTTATGCGGTGTAAAGTTCCATGCATTCGGATAATTGACTTCATTTCCGATGACCCAGTTATCAATGGAATCCTTGTAGAGGGAAGCAAAGCGATTGGCTAAACGAGTTGTCGCATCGATGCCTTCCTGACTTGCCACATTAAAGCCGTAGTAGTTGGCCTCCTGTCCGCTGATTCCTGCAGGAAGGGACTGCGGCTCCGGATTGTTTCTCGGGGTATTCAGGATAATGGCGGTCACACTCACTCCCTGCGCCTTGGTGTTCCGGAAATTCGTCATAAAGTTTTGCTCATAATTGGTAAAATTATAAATAATGTGTTTTACCCCAAGGTCCTTTACGGAAGTGGCATCCAACAATGTATCCCTGGTTGCAAGGCCTTTCTTGGATCCGGAGCGGGAAAAAACGCTGTCATTGACCTGTGCACCCAGCACGGCAGCTCCTCTAGTCTGTACAGCACCGTTGACCACCCAGGCACCGTCGCTATTCACCTGATAGCCTTCTACCGTGGTATTTGTCACAAGGTAACCGTCATTTTGAAAATAATAGGACTCGGAAACACCGTCATTGTTTCCGTCTACCCAGTTCCATCCGTTCCTGAGGTAGCTTCCGTCCGCATTTTCATACCACCAGCCCTTTGCATCATTCTTCCATGCTCCGGCAAATGCACTGAAGCTCATCATCAGTACCATGGAAGCGGCCAAAAATAATACAGCTTTTTCTTCATTCTCTTCTCCTTTGACTTCAAATCTTCATTGTAAAACTTTGTTTCACATCGTATGTTTCTTAAATAGTAAAAGTCCTATATATTTCGGCAAGAACAGCAAAAACTAAGGAAAAGAATTCTGTGTTTTTCTAAAAAAATAGCTATACTATATAAGTTATTATATGCTTACACGGAAAAAACTTTACCCCGTTCCCGGAAAATACTTATGCATTACGAAAGGACTTTTATCATGAGATGGTTTAAACAATCCCCCTTCAAAGCTTCTTGCTCCGCTCCTATTTCTTCTCCTTGCTCTCCTTTTTCTTCGTGTCTTATCCAAGAAAAAGAGAATTATGGTGTTTTTCCTCGGATTATCCATGACTCCCGATGGCACGGAAGAGGGACTCCATTCGGACGACAAAGAAACCGACCAACTTGTATTTCTCTCTCAATATAAGACGGTTGTACTTTCTCCCGGAAGCTTCACAAAAGAAAATCTTCTGTACATGCATCGTGCCGGGACAAAAAGCTTATGCCTATATCAATGTTGGCGCTTTGGAAAAATTATGCCCCGGAATACTCCCGCTTCAAAGCACTCTCCCTCGCTCCCTACGAAAATTGGGAGGACGAGGCATGGATCGATGTATCGAATCAAGAATGGCAGAATTATATTACGGAAAATGTCGCCGAAGAAATCGCTCGAGCTCGGCTTTGACGGCTTCTTCCTCGATAATTTCGACGTCTACTATCAATTTCCGAAAGATGAAATCTATCAGGGCTTACATACTGTATTAAACAATTTACAAAAAAATACAAGATGCCAATCATTTTTAAACGGTGGAGATTCCTTTGTCAGCCGAGCTTTTGGAGGAAGATTCTTCAAGACTTCTCTTTCAGGGTGTAAACCAGGAAGATGTTTTTACCTCCTACAATTTTGATACCGATACTTCTTCCGAGCAGGACCCGGACACTCGTTCCTATTATCAGGACTATCTTGAAAAAGCAAAGTCAGCAGGCCTCTCCGTCTACATCCTGGAATACATGGCGGATGCGAAGCTTTCAAAGAGATTTCCGCCTATTGCAAGGAAAAACAATTCCAATGGTACAATGCAGCCGGAATCTTTTTTTAACCGCGGGCAAGGCGTAAGGACAGACTATCAAGAGTGAAAAACAACTGTCATGTATCTTCATACAACATTCGTTATGAAAAGAAATCGTGTTCTCTTTGCAAAAAACAGCTGCTAAAAACCAAAAAACCCCTCCAAACGGAAGAGTTTTTCTCGGAATGACAGGACTTGAACCTGCGGCCTCTTGACCCCCAGTCAAGCGCGCTACCACCTGCGCTACATCCCGCAACGTTCTCCAATATACCTTATCCGGATAATATTTTCAAGTTCTTTTTTAAAGCAAAAAGTCTTCCGGCATTTCAATGATCCGCCCTAATCGTTGTACAGAAAAATAGGGGCTGTAAAAATCAAAATGGTTTTCTAAGCAATATAGGTCTGAACTTGGGGCACGCTCTCGCTAGCTTCGCCACGTAGCGGATACTAAGCGAAAAACTGCGTTTCTCTTGTTTTTCGCAAGTACCGACGGGCTCAGACTACCCCCGCATTCAGACCTATATTGCAAAGAATTCCTTTATTATTTTTGATTTTTTTACAGCCCCTATTTTCAGGGTTATAGGACAAAACGTGTTGATGGCTAATCCCAATCAGTAAATAATTTTTCAAACAGGTAGCGCTTGCTAAGCACACGCTACCTCATTTATTCATGCTGTACAAAAGCCTTATGAATTGCTTGTCGTTTCCGTTTCCGTAGTTTCTGCCGCAGTTGTTTCTGCGGGTGCTTCCTCTGTCTGTTCTGCAGTTGTATTCTCGGAAATCTTCTCTTCTGCCTTAAAATCGGCAAGATTCTTGGTTACACACTCGTTTCTCAAGCTTTCCAGCGTTTCAAATCCGTCCAGATAATACTTGGTTGTGAACCAGTTTCCTACACCGGTATCAATGACAAAGCTATGATAAACGGTGTTCATCTCATTTACATCCACAGTTACCTTACCATCCTTGCCTTCTTCCATAATGTTCTTAAAGGCACCTGCAGTAAAGAAGCTGTAGTCCTGTACAAAATTTTGATCGGAAAGCGTAATCCGGATCGTAACCTTATAAACAGGATAGAAGATATTTTTCAGGTAAGAAGAACTGCTCTTCGCGTTTAAGAAGTAATATCCCTGATACTCTGCACTAAGAAGCTGAACTGTCTCCCCTTCCTTTGCAATGTTACTCTTAATCATATCTTCCACTTCACTCTTCATACTTGCAAGAAGTGTATCATCAATCTTGCTTGCAGAGTCGATATAGGAAGGAAGTCCGTCCACAGTGAAAACCTTCTCCATTTCCTTCGGAGCTTTACCTGTTTTTTGAACAAAGTTGGTTAAATACTCCTTGGGCTCTATCTTTACGGTAACCTTATCTCCGTTGGAAAGTCCATATTCCGGATCGACCTTAAAATAAAGTCCATTGGAACCGTCCATAATGCCGCTTGCTCTCCACTCCGCGTTTCCGTTGGGCGCTGTACCGGTGAACTCCATCTTGAAGTTCTCAAAAAGCATCAAAGGTCTCCATCTTTTCCAAATCTTTTACGGTGAATTCCTGTCCGGCATCCTTAATCTTTACCTTGAAGGCTTCTTCCACTACATCCTTGTCGATCTTCCAAGTAAGATGCACCTTGTCTCCATTCTTATATTCTCCGTTTACTCCGTCAAGACTCCAATTGCCGGAAATAAAATAGTCATATAAGTAGGCTTCGGTACTATACTCTGTCAAAAGAGCGTTTGTGAATATATCTTTTTTCTTTTTCAGTTTGATTTTCTTCTTATAGTCCTTTAGGAAACTCTCCTCATCAAACTTTACTTCAGCTGTTCCATATCCGTCATATCCGGAGAAGTTTACACTGATGTACTTATCCAAGTTGATTTTTCGTACGTCTCGGAAATAAGGCGTACGCAAAAAGCAAGCACAAGAAGAAGAATTCCCACCGCTATTCCCACAATCAAAGCGGACTGGCTCTTTCCGGTTCCACTTTTGTCTTCTGCTCCGCCACTGCCGTGTACATTTGTCTTCGGTGCAGGCTTATACTTATTCACATTCTGCTTAATTCGATCTGCTGCAGAGAGCTTTTCCTCCGTCTTTTCCTCCAGCTTCTGTGTTACCTCATGAACAGTCGCCGAAGCACTTGCCGCAGCCTCTTCTACTGTCTTTTTCTGCCGCAGGAACTGCTTCCTTCGCTTTCTCAGCGCTTTCGTGAATCAGCTCTTCCGCCTTTTTCTCCCAGTGATTCTACCGAGTTTGTAACTGTCTCTGCAGAGTTCGCAGTCGTCTCCGCTACAGCTTCAACCTTATCGGAGACTACTTCCTTTACCTCTTCAAGCTGATTAGACACAGCTTCTTCTACCGCTTCCGCTTTATCCGAAAGACTTTCCTCTGTTGCCTCCATGCTCTTTCGCTTCACTCTTCGGAAGAGGTGCTTCTACTCGGATAATCGGTTCTTCCTGTACGTTTTTCCGTCACAGAACTCTCTATTTCCTTGTCTCCCTCTTCTACCGGAGAATTGTTTAACAACTCATTCTCCTTCTTTTTTCCTCTTCACTCATACGAATTCCCTCCCATTCACAATCATAAAAACTGACAGGGGAATCATATCATTTTAACTCTATTTTTTTACAACGACTTAAGTTTTTAAGCCTTTTTCTCTTTTTTTCTCAAAGTCCTTTAGCGAAGACAAGGCCTCCTTACTTAAGGGATACATCACAAGGAGATTGAAAATGGTCATCAGGCCGATTCCTACATCTCCCAAATCCCAAACCACGGTGTACTGCGCAAGTCCTCCCACAAAGAGCATGATGAGCGCAAAAACTTTATAGGCATTCTGTGAGCCCCAATTGTCCCCAAAAATGTAGGAAACATTGGAACGCGCATAGAAGAGGATGCCGAGGAAGGTGGAAAAGCTGAAAAGCCATAAAATCACGGCAATAAAGATTTTTTTCCAAAAGGCGCCGAAGTGATAGTTCATTGCCATTTGTAAAATGTCCATGCCCTGCAGGTCCTTAATCATTCCTTCCGGAGTAAGCAGCATGATAAATGCGGTACAGGAGCAGAGAACAATGGTATCGATGAAAACCCCTATTGCCTGGAAAAGTCCCATTTTCACAGGATGATCCGTATCGGCTGCCGCTGCTGCGCAAGGTGCCGATCCGGATCCGGCTTCGTTGGAGAAAAGCCCTCTTTTCACGCCGTTCATAAGCACTGCCGCAAAACCTCCTGAAACAATCTGTCTAAGCCCGAAAGCCTCCGAGAAAATCCGCTCGAAAACACGAGGGAGTGCCGGTAAATGGGTAAGAATCACAAAAACGGTCATGGCAAAATAGAGTCCCTGCCATCACAGGCACAATTACATCCAAGACACGCGCTGTTGCATTTTTCCGAAGGACAATCACCGCTGCAATGAGTACCAGAAGAATACTGGAAATAAGGGGCTTGATGGAAAAGGCATTTTCAAAGGCGGAGGACACGGAGTTCCCGATAACCTGGCTGATTCCCGCCCAGCAAATAAGGCCGGATAGAGCAAACAAAACCGCTATAATGCTTTTTTTCTTCGAGTTCCCTCTTCCAGCTTTTCGCCGGGCTTATTTTTAAAGAAAAAAAGTCATGAATATAATAGGCGGGGCCTCCACGGAAGCCGCCGTAGAGCGGATCCTTCCTCTTATGAAGCTGTGCAAGCGTAGCCTCGATAAAAGCCGTAGAAGAACCGATTAACGCGGTAATCCACATCCAAAACACCGCACCGGCACCGCCGCCGGAGATTGCCGCAACAACGCCCACAAGGTTTCCCATACCGACTCTCGTTGCCGTAGAAACAATCAGCGTCTGAATGCCGGACAACTTTCCCTTGGAAAGATCGCCCTGCATCTTCGAATCCGGCTTTTCAATGAGCACGGATATCATTTCCCGAAACATACGAACCGGAAGAAACTTCGTACGGAGGGTATAATAAATACCTGCCGGAATAAGCAAAAGTACCATAGGAGACAGCCCCAAAGTACTTCCTCCGGGAAGCGGAATTCTTAGTAAATCGCCCCAGAGTAAAGCGGTCATCTTCTCAATCACAAAAACTATTCCATTTAATAGACTATTCATTTCCCCTCCTAAAGACAGCTTTTGCCTCTGTCTGTTAAGGGCTATGCTTGCCATGTTCTTCTCTTTCGTAGCAATACCCTTAACGCTTTCCTGATTTTATAATTTTAGGCTTTGACGCTTTTGTACTTTTATGCTTTTGTGCTTTTATCCTTTTTAAGCTTTTACACTTTTATGCGTCTATGCTTTTATGTACTAAAGTGTTTTTCAAAAAAGAAAAGCACTCTTGTGCTTTTCCGAGTATAGCGCATTGAGCTGATTTCTGGCAAGCGCTTTTTTTCGCGATTTTCTCGTCATTTCATTTTCAGATTCAAACTCTATTCAAAGTATCAAAATTCGGATTTAATTTGAGTTATTTATGTAAATAGATCATCCAAGCTAAGGAGAAGCCTATCTTTTTTTCGGAAACAGTTTCAAACCCGCTTTTTGGAAATGAAGCCATAACGATAACATTGGAGTCCGCACGCCTTTACCTGTGCTATCTCTTTTTCTATTTCCACTTTGCTAAGGGGCTTATCTTGAAACTTTACTTCGTAAAAAAATATAGCCCTTGGGATCGTAAGTGACTATATCAAACTCTCCGTTTCGCCTTTCTTTCGGAATGTCGTAGTAGTATCTGCCTATTTTTCTCAAAGGGTTCTTCCATAAGCCCTGCACGATTCTGCCGAATTAAATACTGTTTTCCTATTGTCTCAAAACGCTTCGGCACATAGGCATTTTCAAAGTCATCCTGAATATATCTCTGATAGAAAATATCCGAATTCATCACATTTAACTGAGAGCTGTAGCGGAAAATATATCGATAATAAAACAAAGACATGGGGTCACTGATAAAATATCCTGATTTCTTTCGATTATTTTCATCATTAATAGGCGATGCCTTCTCAACAAGCTCCATACGAATCAACTTATCCAGCACATCCACTAAGGTAGGACCGCTGGAAACATGAGACTGAGACAGAATATCGTTAAAACGGGAAAATCCTCTTGCCATAGCCTCAAAGACTTCATTGGCATTCACAATTTTCGCAATTTCCGACTTAAGATACATCAGGACTTCATTTTCCAGTCTTGCACCGGGGGATGCAATCAACTCTATAATATTCTCCTTTACAGACCTGTCTTCGCGAATTAGTCGATTATAATAAGGAATTCCTCCAAAAACACTGTATAGCCTTACCTTATCCTCATTGGAAAAATGGGAATAAAACTGTGCTGAATCATAGTAATCCATGGGCTTTTAGCTTTAGAATCAAATCAAAACGGCCGAATAAGGGATTCTCTTTCTCGATTAATTTCTGCATGGTATCCACAAAGGAACCGCACAAGGCCAATTTTTAATTTACTATGGTTTCGATATTGATCAATCAGTGCCTGCAAAACACTGTCCATGCCCTTCAGCACATCACTAAGATAAGAATATTCATCCAAAAATCAAAAGAATATTCTCCTCCGTTGCCTTTTTTAAAAAGAAAATCCAGCACTTCCTCGAGGCCCGAAAAAGGACATCTTCGGATAGCCAAACTCTTCCGAAAAGTAAAGTCGCCAAGCTTTCTACATTATTCATTTCAGAAGTCTGTTTGCATTCGTAATAAATCTTTTTTCCTTCAAAGTACTGCATGGAATGTTTCATCAACTCGCTCTTTCCGATTCGTCTTCGTCCGTATAACAGAAGAACTTCCATGCCATGTGACTGATACAAGCCTTTTGATTTTCTGTACTTCTTTCTCTCTTCCAATAAATTTCATTTTTATTCGGTCGCCTCCGATTCGGTTACTTCCGAATAAAGATTAGCATGAACTTTCTTTTCTGTAAAGGAATTAAAGACATTTTTTCAGCTCCTCAATAAGAGAAATATCCGCAGGAAGCCAGTTCACCGTATTCAGCTCTTCCTTCGTAAGCCATCTTCCGTCTGTTGCTTCCACCAATTTGATTTCCCCCGATAAAACGGAGCAAAAATAGCAGTGCATCGTGAGATGAAAATGCGGATAGTCGTAGTCCAACTCCGTGAATTTTTTTCTTCCATATGGATTTCTACTTGAAGTTCCTCCCTGATTTCCCGTCTTAAGGCTTCCTCCAAGCTTTCTCCCGGCTCCACCTTTCCCCCGGGAAACTCCCAATAGCCTTTAAACTCTCCATATCCTTTTTTTCTGTCGCGAAAATGGTATTATCTTTCCTGAAGAATTGCGGCTACAACCTCTATGTTTTTTTCATCGTTTTCTCCTTTTTCTATTATAAGCAATGCTTTTTTTATTGACTTTTCATAGCAGGTTTTTATTGTTATAAAAAAATACGAGTCAGGGTTTAAATTCACCCTAACTCATATTTTTGTATAACCTTTAACGAAGACTATCTATTTCTCTATTTTTCATGTCCTATAGAGAAATATAGAATCGATATAGCTACTAATGTTATTGACAAAGGCAACGCCCTAGCAATTAATGCTTCTGCAATATAAGTACTAAATAAACATAATTGTACTAGATATATAATAATTAATGCAAAGCTTACTCCCCAAACAGCATTTACAAATATAAACAATGTTCTTCATAGCCATACCTCTCGATCTTCAGAATAACTACTAGTTTTTTTCCAGTTTCTATTTTATTTATGCTTATCCCTGATATTCCGACCTTTTTGCCTAATCTATGTTGGGATAAACCTAAAGGTTTCCTATATTCCTCAATTCTGTTATTCAAAAACGTTGCCCTCTTTCCTTTGGTTAACTTAAGTTAACCAAGAATTTTTATTTGTCAACGATGAATGTTTTTTTATAACTTGCAAAATTTCCGAAAATCCGCTCTTGCACCGTAAATGCACTTGTGCTATACTTCGGTGGATATTGACAAAAGATGGGTTATAGTCTGCAGCTTGGTCTGCAAGTTTATTTCCATAAAAGGGTGGTTTTTCATGAGAATAGCAAAGATAGCTTTAGTACTTTTATTTGTAATTTTAGGAGTTGCCTTATCTGCCATTATCCTTATGCAGGAAGGAAAGAGTGACGGTTTAGGAGCTTTATCCGGTTCTACCGACACCTATTGGCAGAAAAACAGGGGTCGTTCTGTAGAGGGAAGCTTAGAAAAGTTTACCAAGTTCGGTACAGTCGCATTTTTTTGCGGTTGCTTTACTTTTGGATATTATTTGGTAAGACCCTTTTTCCACTGTTTTTTAAGCCTGCAAGTTTTTGCAGGCTTTTTTTCTATTCTGTAAATATTCCGTAATCCCAAGCGGAAGCACCTTCTCAAAAGAGAAGCTCATTTTATCCAAGCTTTAAAAATTTACTTTTTTTGAGCTTCCCAAACTAAGGAGTACTATGCGCGAAGAGCAAAAAGAAAAAAATTAAAGAAAATCATTGTAGATATAGAAAAGGATCCTTCCCTCCCGAAAAATGAAAGAGAAGGAGCTAATCCATTTTTTTAGGCATTCCTAAAGAAGAGAAAAAAAGACTTTACGGCTCTTTTAGCGGAAATGCTGGAAGAAGGACTCGTCTCTTTTCTCCCGGAAAGTATAACCAGAAGGATACTCCGGCTTTTAAGTCGTAAAGAGAAGGGGCAGGAAAAACATCGTGTTCAGGATACAGAACAGTTTTTCACCTGAAGAACTTCACGATAAGAGAAAACTTGCACTGCATGGAGGCATAAAAAAAGCGAAGTGTAGAGAAGGAACGGACTCTAAAGGGGGTCTATTCCAAGGCAAAGAAAGGCTTCGGCTTTGTGAGCCTCTCGGAAAAAGGAGCTTGATGACATTTACATCCCGAAAGGATTGGAAGGAAATGCCATGGACGGGGATACTGTGCAGATTCTCATCACTAGGGAAAAGCATGGCGATTCCAGCTGCCGAAGGGAAAAAAATCGTAAAAGTCATGAAAGCGCGCCGTAACGGAGGTGCTCGGACTTGTGAAGGAAAGGCGGGAAGGGCTCTTCCTCTTTCCGGACAATCAAAAGCTCCCTTCTCCCTTCTATATTCAGCCGGGAAGAGCGGGGGCGCTGTTCCCGGAGATAAGGTTATAGCAAAAAAATCCTCTCCTACGGAGGGATTAGTAAGGAAGAAAAGCGGGGAAGTCGGAGACATTCTCTTATTCCACATAAGAGCAGTCCACTTCTCTCCTATCCCGTCTGCGGTGTTACGGAAGTGCTTGGTGCCAGTACGGAGCCCGGTGTAGACGTACTCTCCGTCATTCGTGCATTTTCTCTTCCCGAGGACTTTCCGGAGGAAGTGAAGAGAGAGGCGGAGGCGATTCCGCAGGAAGTGCCGGAGTCTATCTTAAGTTCGAAGGCAAGAAGAGATTTCCGCGCGCTCACTACGATTACCATCGACGGAGAAGATGCCAAGGACTTGGACGACGCCATCTCTTTGGAATATTTTTCCGGAAAAAGAAGCTTTACCGACTCTACGTGCATATTGCCGATGTCACGGAATATGTGAAGGAGGGCTCTTCCCTCGATTTAGAGGCACTGGAGCGAGGAACCTCCGTGTACCTAACGGACAGAGTGATTCCCATGCTTCCGAGAGAGCTCTCCAACGGTATTTGTTCCCTGCATGAGGGTGTGGATCGTCTGACACTCTCCTGCATCATGGACTATAACGAAAAAGGGGAACAACTCTCCCATGAAATCTGCCCGGGAATCATTTGCTCCGATAAGAGAATGAGCTATACCGGGCGTGACGGCGGTGTTAGAGGAGGGAAACGAAGCCATAACGACTTCTATCGATAGAAAAAGGGACTTCCGAAACTTCTATTGATACAGAAAATGAGACTTTCGAAATTTCTATTGATAAGAGAAAAGAAGACAATGCAGAAGACTACTCCTCCTATCTTCCCTTTAAGGACTTGCTTCTTCATATGAGGGAGCTTTCCCGTCTGCTTCGTCATAAGCGCGTAGAGCGTGGCGGGCTGGACTTTGATTTTCCGGAGTCCAAGATTATTTTCAATGAAAAAGGGCAGATTGCCGAAATTCGCTCCGTGATCCGCGAAGAATCCCATAAAATTATCGAGGATTTCATGCTTGCGGCAAATGAGACCGTCGCGGAGGAATATTACTGGAGGGATATTCCTTTCCTCTACCGTGTGCACGAGCGACCGGACTTCGATAAGTGGCAGGAACTTTCACGAATTCTTTCGAATTTCTCCATTCTCCTACGCGCAAAAGACCCGGACAGCATTCGTCCGAAGGCTTTGCAGGGGATTTTGGAGACGATTAAGGGAAAGGAAGAAGAGATGATGCTCAGTAATCTCATTCTTCGCTCCTTAAAACAGGCAAAGTACAGCGTGGAATGCGGAGAGCATTTCGGGCTTGCCAGCAAATATTACACACACTTCACCTCTCCGATCAGGCGTTATCCCGACCTCCAGATTCACAGAATCATTAAGGAGAATCTATTTTCTCAGGAAAATGAGAAGCGCTTCGCCCACTACGGTCGTATTTTACCTGACGTAGCCATGCAAAGTTCCCTTCGCGAACGCCGGGCAGATGAGGCGGAGCGGGATTGCATGAAGCTGAAAAAGTGCCAGTACATGAAGAACTTCCTCGGGGAAAGTTTCCCCGGAACCATTTCCGGTCTTACGGAGTACGGCATTTATGTCACTTTGGAAAATGGCATCGAAGGCATGATTCCGCTTCGTATGCTGAAATGACGACTATTTTGTTTTTATAGAGAAAGAACTGATAACAAGAGGCGAACGGAGCGGAAAAACCTTCCGTATCGGTGACAGCATGTCCGTCCTGGTGTATGCTGTAGATACCTTAAGCAGGACTATCGACTTTGTGCCGACCCCGAATTATCGGAAGAATAATACAGATAAGCTTTCCTCTGAATAAACAAATTTAGTCGAGATGAACTTTCCCCGGAATAAGCAGATTCCATCGAGATAGACTTCCCTTTAAGGAAAGTTTAAGCAGATAAAATCCCCTTGGAGGGGGCAGAAAGGAACGAATAAATGGGAGACAGCATTAAGCAAATCGCAAACAACAAAAAGGCTTTCCATGATTTTTTCGTGGAGGAAAGTCTGGAATGCGGCATTCAGCTTTTCGGAACGGAAGTCAAATCTCTCCGCCTCGGACAGGCTTCCATTAAGGAGTCCTTTTGTCAGATTCGAAACGGGAGAGTGTTTTTATCGTAGGTATGCACATCAATCCCCTATGAGCGGGGAAATATTTTTCAATAAAGATCCGCTTAGAGATAGAAAACTCCTTCTGCACAGAAGGGAAATTGACCGCCTGCTCGGAAAAATCAAGGAACAGGGCTATACTCTTATGCCCCTTCGCCTCTACTTTAAAGGCAGCCTTGTAAAGCTCGACATGGGCCTCTGCCGCGGTAAGAAGATTTATGATAAGCGTGAGGATATGAAGAAGAAGGCACAGAGAAGGGAGCTCGAGAAGGAGTTTAAGAAGGCGAATATTCGCGTGTAAGAAGGATTGCAAAAAGAATATTATGATTCCACATTTTGCAGGCATTGAAGCAGGGGCACGCTCCCGCTAACCTCGCCACGTAGTAGTACTAAGCTTCAAGCATCGCTACTGCTCGCTTTCAGCAAGTACTAACGGGCTCAGATTGCCCCTTTCTTCAATGCCTGCAAAATCGTGAATATGCCATTCCATATATTCTTTTTGCAATGTTATAAACTTCTAAATTCAACGAAAAGCCATGGAACATTTTGATCCACGGCTTTTTTGCTATGCATTTTAGGAGTACAGTTCTAAAATATCTCTTTCACTTAAGTATAGACCTTTTCCGATATGTTCTTAAGTAAAGCGTTTGGAGGCTCCGGCACTTGCAGAAAACAAGCGAGAGCGAAGTTTTCTGCTTAGTACCGCTGAGCCGGAACCGAGCGAGAGCGTCTTTACGAAAGAACATATCGGAGGAGGTCTTTCTATATCAGGCGAATATTTTATAATCTGCTGTCTACATATCCCTTAACTTCACCCCTATTTTCTCCAGCGCAGCGAGTAAATCCCCTCTCACCTTATTGATTTCTTCTTCACTTAAGGTGTGGTCTTTTTGCTCTTAGGCTGACATTATAGGAGAGGGACTTAAATCCGGCAAGAACCTGTGCGCCTTCGTAGATATCGAAGAGCTCCACCTTCTCAAGGAGCGGGGATGCCGCTTCACGAATCGCGTCTTCCACTTCTCCGGCAGTCACATTAAGCGGTACAAGGAGGGAGAAATCATGAGACACTGCCGGGAATTTGGCAACCGGCGTATACTTTTTGTGATCTCCTGCAAGGGGATAAACTTCCTCTAAATCCAGTACCGCCACATAGGCTCTTTCCTTCAAATCAAAGTTCTTTAAGACATCCGGATGAATTTCTCCCATTGTTCCGAGTACTTTTCCTTCATAGAGAATGTTAGCCTTTCTGCCCGGGTGGTAGTAGGGCTTTTTCACAGTTTCCGTCATAGCGGAAACGACCGTTTAAACCGCAGTGTGTGAGGAGCTCTTCGATTTCTCCTTTCAGGCTAAAGAAATCACCCTCTCCGATAAAAACCGAGAGTCAAAGTCATACGCTCATCCGGAAGCTCAGTCAGGGGCAGGCTCTTTGGAATATAGAGCTTTGCCATTTCAAAGAGCTTTACATCCTTATTCTTATGACGGTTATTTAAGCTAAGCGCCTGCAACATTCCCGGAACAGAGCTGGTACGCATTACGGAGAAGTCCTCTCCCAAGGGATTGGAAATCATAATCTGCTGCCACTCGGGAGCATTTTTCCGGAAGAAGTAACTTCTCATAAACCTTCTTTGACTCAAAGGAATAGAAATAGCTTTTCGTTGTACCCGAGTGCCTCGGCCAAGTGGCGAAGACTGCGATTCAAAGCAAGATTCGGATGCATTCCTCCTACGGTACCGGACAGAGGAAGAGTGCTCGGAATCTTGTCATATCCGTAATAACGAGCCACTTCTTCCGCAATATCCGCCATTCTCTCGAGGTCCTGTCGGAAGGTCGGAATCACAAGTTCCAGACTGTCTCCCTTCACCTCAGTTTGAATCTCCAAAGGTAACAGATAAGCCTTCATTTCCTCTCCGCTTAAATGAAGCCCCAATAAATTGTTGATTTCGGAAACGGATACGGATAAATGCTTCTCTTCCTTCTTTACCGGATAGCAATCCACCATGCCGCCTACCACTTCTCCGCAGTGGAGCTCTTCGATCAGAGTGCAGGCTCTGTCCATCGCCATTTCGCAAAGATTCGGGATCTAAGCCCTTTTTCAAAAATAGGAAGAAGCATCGGTACGAAGTCCCAGCTTTCTTCCGGAAAGACGGATATTGGTTCCGTTAAAGCAAGCCGCCTCCAGCACCACATTTTTCACCTTATCGGTAATCATGGAATTCTCTCCGCCCATGATACCTCCAAGGGCAATGGTCTTCTCTCCGTCCTTGATGCATAAAGATAGAGGAGTCGAGCTCATGTTCCACGCCGTCCAAGGTCACGAACTTTTCCTTATCTTCGGCACGTTCTATGCGAATCTTTCTGTCCGCTGATGTCTTCATAGTCAAAGGCATGCATAGGCTGTCCGAGCTCCAGCATCACATAGTTTGTGATATCCACGAAGTTATTGATCGGGCGAATGCCGGCAGTCCGAAGACGAATCTGCATCCAGGAGGGAGACGGCGCAAAGCGCACATTTTTAATAAGGCGCGCGGTATAACGACTGCAAAAGCTCGCTGTCCTTTAATTCCACAGTGAGGTAGTCGGAGAGCTTTTCTTCATTCCCCACTTTCTTAATTTCCGGAAAATGAAATTCCTGCCCGAAAGCTGCTGCCGCTTCTCTTGCCAGTCCCACTACGGAGAAGCAATCCACACGGTTAGAGGTAATCTCATACTCGTGAAGAATATCCCGAAATCCGAGAAGTGCCGGAGCATCTTCTCCACGGGAGTTCCTTCCGGGAAGATGTAAATCCCTCTTTCCGGTGCCTCCGGGAAAGAAGTTTCGATCACTTCCGAGCTCCTCGATAGAGCACATCATCCCGAAGGATTCCACACCGCGGAGCTTTCCGTTATGAATGCTTACGCCTCCCTCCGGGCGCTTTCCTTCATGATCAACCTTTACCTTACCGCCGTCTAAAACGACCGGCACTACCTGCCCCTCTTTCTACATTCGGGAGCTCCCGTTACAATCTGCAAAGTCTCTTTTCCAATATCCACTTGGCAGATTAAGAGGTGGTCGGAATCCTCGTGCTTCTTCACGGAAAGAATCTTTCCTGTCACAATCTTTCTCCAGATTTTCCCCGAGGTCTTCCATGGTTTCCACTTTATTGCCGACCAGGGTCATTCTGTCTCGAAGTCTTTTTCCCGATGCGGAAAGTCCCGGAACATATGCTTTTAACCAATTCATGGATGTATTCATCTTCAATCCCCCTTAAAACTGCTCTAAGAAGCGCAGATCATTTTCATAAAAGCAAACGCATATCATCGATTTTCATACTTCAAAAGTGCGATACGCTCAAGACCTACACCAAAAGCGAAACCGCTGTACTCGTTCGGGTCGATGCCGCAGGATTCCAGCACCTTCGGGTGCACCATGCCGCAGCCTAAAATCTCAATCCAACCCTCTCCTTTACAGAAACGACAGCCTTTTTCCCTTACACTTAAAACAGGAAACATCCACTTCTGCGGAAGGCTCCGTAAAGGGGAAGTGGTGCGGACGCAGCTTCGTCTTCGTATCCTGTCCGAAAAGCTCCTTGGCAAAGAGGTCCAGCGTGCCCTTTAAATCGGAAAAATGGATATTTTTATCAATGACCAAGCCCTCCACCTGATGGAAGGAAGGGAATGGGTCGCATCCACTGCATCGGAACGGAACACTCTTCCCGGACAAATCATACGAAGTGGCGGCTTGTGGGTTTCCATATATCTGGCCTGCACGGAGGAGGTCTGGGTTCTTAAAAGAAGATTGCTGTTGATATAGAAGGTATCCTGTTCATCCCTTGCAGGGTGTCCCTCCGGGATATTCAGCTTCTCAAAGTTATAGCTGTCGTACTCTACCTCGGGGCCTTCCACAACTTCATAGCCCATGCCGATAAAGATTTTTTCCACCTCTTCCAGAGCAAGAGTATTCGGATGGGCGTGTCCATAACGAATCTTCTTTCCGGGAGTGTCACATCAATCGTCTCTGTGGAAAGTCTGGGCATCCTGTAAGGCACGCTCCAGCTCTGCCGCACGCTCCTTAATCTCCTTCTCAATTTTCTGAGAAACTTCATTTACTAGCTGTCCGAAAGCCGGCCTTTCCTCGGCACTTAAGTCCTTTAAAGCTTTCTTCGCCTCAGCAAGTTCACCTTTTTTTCCCTAAAAAAACAGGTACGAATTTCATTGATGGAATTCATATCCATGGCAGAGCGCAAACGCTCTTCTGCCGCCTTTCTGATTTCCTCGAGATTGAATGTGTTCATCTTACCTCCCTTTATCTTAAATTAATAATTTTCCTTTACGGAATCGTCAGCGCTTCGCGCTTCTTCGATTCCTGCGCCTCGGCTTTTTTTCTTTTCTCTTTTTCCTTTACGGAATCGTCAGCGCTTCGCGCTTTTTCGATTCCTGCCTGCATTCGCACTCTCGAGACAATCGTCTCTTCGTGCTCATGCAGGGGCGTGCCATCAAGTCCCATTCCCTCTTGCAAACAAGTTTGCAATGGGTATGGGGACTTATGGCACTGTAAAACAAAAATCCCCGTCTGCAAGTGCAGACAGGGACGAATGTTCGCGGTACCACCCTGATTCCTGAATTTCTTTCAGGCTCTCTTTATGCTTAACGCAGTCTCACGGTTCTTCCTACTCTCCTTGGATTTCAAAAAAACTGCTCCGGTGGGAATATTCCAAAAAGCGCTTTGGAAGAACTTGCAGCCTGTGATTCTTCTCTCTATGCTAAGCGGACTCCTTTTTGTACTGTGCACCTTCATCGCATTTCTCCCAGTATAGTGAATTGTGGGGTAAAAGTCAAGTTTATCTTCCGATTCAGCTTCTTTCCTCACCCTTTTTTCTGTGCTAAATCCTATCCATATCTTATTGTGCTACGCTTTTTCTTCTCCTCCTTTTCTTTTTCCCATGTCGGTCTCCTTCGACCATACACGGATCTGTGACTTCGTGGTCTTTTTTACCACATACATCGCATAGTCTGCATTTTTTTCTGTAATTCATCGGGATTCGCTCCTCCGTCGGGATACCAGCTTACACCGCCGGAAAGGCGGAGCATCTTCTTACTTCCATCCGGAAGCAGGATATAGCTTTCATCAATGGTTTTTGCAGCTTCTCAATTAAAGCATTGACCCTGCTTCTCTCTCCATCTTCATCAAAGATAAAAAAATATTAAATTCATCTCCGGAAATGCGGGAATACAAGGCTTCCGAGCCAAGGGCTGTCCGCATCGCATCGGAGGCACAACGGATATATTTGTCGCCATACTCATGCCCGAAGGTGTCATTGACCATTTTCAAATTGTCAAGGTCCATCATGATATAGGCACCGATGGCATTACCACCGCCTTTTTTTCTTCCAAAAGCTCGCGAATACGCCGTCCAAAAGCTCTTCGGTTATAGAGATCCGTAAGAAAATCATGGTCTCGTTCATACTGCAGATTTTTGCTGTTCTTGTAAAAGTCTGTCCGAAAAGATCTTCCAATGCCTCCGACATCTGGTCAATTTCCAAAGATACCGGTTTCTTTCAGTTCCAACTTCTCCGTCGCCTTTGTTGGCACGTATCTCCGCTGCAAGATTTCGTATCGGTCTTTGCAAAAAAACAGAAATTACAAGACTTCCCAATATACCGATAAGAAGGGTCAGCACAATGCTTACCGCCATGACAAAAATCATACGATTTGCAAAACGATTCATGGTTTTTATATGGAATCTCCGCCCCAAGCTTCCACGCTATATCTATAAACGGACCATTGGTTGAAAAAAATATGTAACGGAATACTGTAAGTATAATTCTCTTCCTCCTGCTTGGAAGAGACCGTTTCCGTCTTATCCTCCGTGCTGATTGTGGAGGAATGTAAACGAATCAATTGCTGATACTTCTCTGAACTGATGACATCTTCTCCACTCTTTTCCGCGCTCAAAAAGTAGAATGCGGTTCCGCCGCTATCCAACTCCTTTTTCCGGAAGATAGCTTTGCAGATAACTGAGCAATATATCCACTCCCAAAACACCGTAAACTCTTCCATCCGACAATCGTAGCGGAACGGAATAACTGATTGCCTCTCTCTCTTCTCCAAAAAGAGAGAAAGGTCTGCTCCAGTATCCCAAATCCTCCCAAGAGGTCTCTACGCCATAATGAAAAGAAGCCTGTGTCGGCTCATAGAAAAAAAGTCATAATAGGGAACCCCCGATGTTCCGAACTGAAAATTCGTATTCCAAGTTCTATCTGTTGACAACTGCTTATTTCTTGCGACCAGAAGCGGAGATCGCTCAATCAGGAGGTCCATATTCTTATTGCTCGGCCTGGACTCGGGATCCAAGTCACGAAAATAAAGTCCGGGTTTATCCTCATAAGTCCCGGATTCCATACCGCTCTGTAAATTATCAGCATTTAAAATCAGAAATACACCGGTAACACGATTGGTTCGCATCATCGAAATCAAATCATCGGAAACCGCATTTAAGAAAGGAGCCGCATTCTCCGAACTGTCATCGATAGCCTCTATATCCAGTTTTCCCGCCTCAACAAGTCCATCTGCCAGTTGATTTATCTTTTGCACCGTCTGCCCCAGGTTCATCCACTGGTTTACCATGATACTTTCCAGATAATTTCTTCTGGCTTCCACCCTACTTTCCACGATTTCTCTGGCATTTGTATGTATCAATCCAAAAAGGCCTTGACCATAGATGGACATCATGATGATTCCAATTTCCAAAATAACCAAAATCATCAGCGGTATCAATATTTTTCCTAAAAATCGGTTGTTTTTTTCATCTTCTATCTCAACAATCTAGTCTTGCAATTGATTCATTTCAGCGAGCAGGGCATCATACCAGAGATTAAAATTTTCTTCTGTGTTGAATTCCCCTATGGCATCCTCATAACTTAATCCTGACGCCATGGCTGTTTCTACTTCTTTTCTATCCTTTTCCGCTTTTTCCGGCAAAGAATTTTCCAGAATATTTCGAACATTTTTTGAGTTTGCAACAGCAGGAGTCGTGTAAAGAGTGTGTGAGTTCATAACATTGAGCGCCTCTTCCATAGCCGGATCGGAGCCTCTTCCCTTCAAAATGTCTATTGTCTGAATGGTAAATCCATCCACTCGAACGGGAAGGTACTCTGCACTCATTGCAAACTTACAATTTTCTTCCTTCCCTGTCAGCCAGCGCAAAAACTCCACTGAATCCTTCACCCTTTCCTCATTTCCGTTCAAAACGGAAATCCCGGCTCCCTGCTGCATGGCAAAACGCTCACCCTTTACAAATTGAGGGCAAGGTAAAACAATGCAGTCTATAGAATAATGTACTTCATCGGAAAGAATTACATCCCGCGGAAAATAACTGTAGCCTGCCGAAGAGCCGACATAGGAAAGAATTTCTCCTGTTCGCACATCATCTGAGCGATAGCGCCCGATAGAGGCAAAGTAGCCCTTAATATAAGGGACATAGTAATTGTCCCAAAGCTTACGCAGGATGGGTTTTCGGAAAGTTATAAGAAGCATTTCCGGAGCTGTCTTTGGAAATCAAATCTACCCCCATCTGCTTTGCGCCGACCAGAAAATAGTTGGCAAAATCATCCATTCCGAAGAAAGGCTTTCCGTCATTTTCCTCCGGAGTCAATGCGTCGGTATACTCATAATACTTTTTTGCCACCTCCATCAGACCTTCCCGTGTTTCTAATTCAGTAAGCTTTTGTTCCGGTCGCATCGGCAAATTTTTCCAATCCGTCCCATTTAAAAAGAAAAAGCTCTGTGGATTTTTCCTACCGGGAGAATCTTAATGCCTTCATCTTTCTTTCCCAGTCTTCCTTCATTTAAGAACTCGGGGACAAAAGCGTCCAGCTCTTCCTGAGAAAAGTACCGGCTTAAATCCACAAGATAGTGTTTTCTGTCCAAAACCCAAGCAATATCCGCATACATAAAAGCCATATCCGGATAGTCATCTTGTGTAAAATTTTTATCGGTTAAAGCAAGAAGATTGTTCTCAATATCCTCAAAAGACCCCGGATTCATCAGTCGTACGGAGAAATTCAACTCCCTTCCCCGTCCTTCGTTGAATTCGTCTATCGTCTTTTTAAATGCCTCCAGCTGCGCTCCGGAATAATAACTCCAGATACTCAGTTCCCTATTCTCCTTTGCCTTATTATAAGAGCTCTCCTCTTTTACCTGCTGCTCGTTCTTTCTTTTACAAGACAGGAGAAATAAAATACAGATAAGGAGAAACCCGATATATCGTAAATATCTTCTCTTCATTTTGCTCTACCTTTTCTTCGGTGTATGGGTTCAAAAGAAAAAAGCATGGTCTAATACTTGGGACAACTTCGTCATAAACCATTTTAAATATAAGTATTAATTCAACTTTTTTTATATAAATTATATTAGCTTTCACACAAAAATAAATAGCTGCATTTTTAAAGCAATCCATGCTCTCTGTCAGGATGGCAAATGCTCTGTTCGTGAAACTGATACAAGCTACAAAACTAAAGAACTTAGTAGCTTTTTCCCTCCTTTATCAGCATTATATATAAAAGACCGTATGAAGTCCAACATTGATTTTTTTCATCTCTTTCTCCGCTTTTTTTGCTTTCAATTTTCCCTGACTTTCATCCAAAATCTCCTTTCCTCCATATATGATAATTTCGCAGGATTATAATGGAGATGATTTTACATCTCTCCTAAATCCTGCGAAATAAAAAGAATATTTTTATCAAAGTGAAAAAAATCTAAGCAATTTTTAATACTTCTCATTCCCGGCTCCCGGGAACTGTTCCACCTTTCTTTCTTGCTTTATATCCTGCTTTGCTTTCTTCGTAACCGTCTTTTCTTTAGCCTTTCCTGCAGCAGCTTTCGTTTGTGATGCAGAATAATGAGCATCTCCGGGAATGGGAATTTGTGACAAATCCATGCCATCCATTCCACTGATATCCACTATCGGCTCTGTTGCCTTTTTCCTCCGGAAGAACCGGCTCGGACGCGATTGCCATCTGCTTCGGTGCAATTTTCTTCGGCTCGATTTCTTCCTTTTTCTCAAAAAGCTTTCTTCGGCTCTTTTTTCCTTGAGGCTTCTCCACCAACTTCTTTATGCTTCTCTACAACTTCTTTAGGCTTCTCCACATCTTGCTTTGGCTTCTCTAAAACTTCTTTAGGCCTCTCCACATCTTGCTTTGGCTTCTCTAAAACTTCTTTAGGCTTCTCCACATCTTGCTTTGGCTTCTCTAAAAACTTCTTTAGAGCTTCTCCACATCTTGCTTTTGGCTTCTCCGGCAAAGCTTTCTTCAACTCTTCTTCCTGCTTCCCGAATTCAATCTTATTCGGTACAGCGTTCTCTGATGAAGCTGTTTCGGTTTCGCTTCTTGTTTCCCCTTCCCTTGTCAGTCGGAACTTCGATACAAGGTTATTCAAAAAGATTTGCCTGTCTGGAAAGCTCCTCCGAGGCAGCTGCAGACTCTTCCGCTGTAGCGGAATTGTTCTGTACCGTAGCGGAAATCTGTTCAATACCCGCACTAATCTGTGATACACCTTTTTGCTTCTTCTTCTGATGCTGTGGATATGTCCTGAATAAAGCTATTAATCTGTACCGTATGCTTTGAAACTGTTCCCAAAGACTCCGCTGTCTCTTCTGTTATCTTGGCTCCTTTTTCCACTGCCAAAATGGTTTCTTCAATGAGGGTTGCCGTATTCTGAGCGGCCTTTGCCGATTTTTTTGTGCCAGATTTCCCACTTCATCCGCAACTACCGCGAAGCCTTTTTCCTGCAGCGCCTGCTCTTGCCGCTTCTATTGCGGCATTTTAAAAGAAAAGGATATTGGTCTGGAACGCAATGTCATCAATCGTTTTTGATGATTTTTATTGATCTCGTTGGACTTTTTGAGTGATTTCCAGCATTGCTTTAGACATCTCCGACATCTTTTTATTGCTTCGTTCCACCGCTTCACCGGTATGTCCGGAAAGAACGGAGGCCTTCACTGCCATCTCCGCCGTTTCCTTAATCTTTATGGAAATATCATTCATGGTAGCACTCAGCTGTTCAATCGAAGAAGCCTGTTCTGTAGCCCCCTGAGAAAGTCCCTGCGCGGCAGAACTTACCTGCCCGGCACCGGAATTCACTGCACCGGCACTGTTCTTGATTTCGGACATAGTCTTATCCAGATCTCCGGTAATCTCCTGTAAAGTGAGAAGCAAGGGTCTATATGCACCGGGATAGTTCTCTTCATTATCCAGCGCAACACAGAAATTTCCCTGTGAAAGTTCTTTTAACTTATCGGAAAGGTCCGTAATAATCCTTTGAATATTAGAGACAACATCCTGAATAGATGTACACAGATCTCCGATCTCATCTTTATTCTCATAGCGAATTCCTACCGCAAAATCTCCCTTCTGCAACGGATTCACCTACCTTTTGCGATTTCCTTTAGTGGATGAAGTGCTTTTCGAATCAAAATGGAGCTTACAACGATTAAAATTGCAAGACCTGCCGCACTGAAAAGCGTACAAAGTAAGACCAGACGATTTCTCGTAGACATAAACTCGCTGTTCAATACACTGACCATCGTCCAAAGCGTCACTCCATGGATATCCATAGGTCTAAAATAGACTCTTCTTACTTCTCCCCGGTTCATCGGGTACCGTTACAAGAAACGGCTCCTTCTTTTCCATACCCGTATGAATCTCCTCCATGGAGCTCTCAGGCACCACCTCTTCCAGACTCTTCTTCTGCATCTCCGGATTCATGCTGTATAGCACAGTCCCTTTATGGTCTAAAAACACCGGTATGCAGGGATTTAAAATTTTCATCTTCCTGTTTTACGCTGGAAAAGATCTCTACATTAATATCCAACATGACACAGCCGATAAACTCTCCCTTTGGATTTTTCATGGGGACTGGCCATCGTCATCACTTTGATCTCCGGACGCAAAGGTATCTGCGTATGCGTCGGTAAGAAATCTGTCTCCCGTCTCTTTTGCTTTTTTTATACCAGTCTGTAGCCGAATAAAAATCATAGGGCAAGGACATAATCTCTCCGGCTTCTCTCGCAGTCGGAGTCATATAGATTCCATATTCTTTTATTCCTTGTTGAAACCCGTTCGGCTCGAAAAAAAGATTCCCGTCCCAAGCAAAGAAGGATTGCTTGCAACCGATGCATTGAGAGAATCCAAGAACATAGATTCCGTATTGTATCTGGATGCGGAAAGTTCCGCATCAACAACTCGGGATTGAAAATGAGTTGCCTCCATACCTGAGAGAGAAAGCGCTTTTCCGTTCAGATCTTTCACCTTCCAAATCTGATTCGGCACTGCTCCGACAGAGTCCTCCTGCTCATTCATCTTTTGTACGCCTACTTCCATAGTGGAGGAAATAGATTCCAAGCTTGCAATTACTTTCTGCACGTCTCCCATGGACATCGTTGCCTTATCGTTTAGATTGCCATCCAGCGCAGAGCTGATTGCTTTCTGTCCGGTGTAAATAATACTTAAGCTCATCAATAAAAATACAAGAACAATACACAAGCCCAAGATTGCAGAGAGTCTGGTGCCGATTGATCCCTTCTTTCCCTGCTTCCCCTTTCCCTTTTTCATCATTTTCCCTCCCTGAAAAATTCCGGATTCCTTTCGAATCTAATTTTCTTTTAAAGTAAAGCGCTCTACCAGATCATTCAGTATATTTGCCTGACCGGACATTTCTTCCGAAGCGGCAGCGGATTCCTGCGCCGTTGCGGAGTTATTCTGCACAACGGAAGAAATCTGATCGATTCCCTGTGTAAGCTGCGCTATCCCTCGAGCCTCTTCTTCCGAGGCAGCTGAAATATCCTGAATATAGTTGTTAATCTTTTCGGTGTGTTGAGAAACGGTATCCAAAGATTCCGCAGTTTCTCTGCTGATTCTTGCTCCCTTTTCTACAGCATCAATGGTTTCCTCTATTAGAGATGCCGTATTCTGTGCCGCCTTCGCCGACTTCTGTGCGAGATTTCCAACTTCATCCGCCACAACGGCAAAGCCCTTTCCGGCAGCCCCTGCTCTTGCAGCTTCAATTGCCGCGTTTAAGGACAGGATATTGGTCTGGAAGGCAATGTCGTCAATGGTCTTTATAATCTTACTGATTTCATTGGATTTCTCGGTGATTTCCACCATAGCCCTGGACATCTCTTCCATCTTTGTATTACTCATAACTACGGCATTCCCCGTATCTGTAGACAAGCGAGACGCTTCCTGTGCCGTATGTGCCGTTTCCTTGATTCTTTCAGAAATATCGCTCATTGTTGAGCTCAACTCTCCTATAGAAGAAGCCTGCTCGGTTGCGCCCTCGGAAAGTCCCTGCGCCGCAAAACTTACCTGCCCTGCACTGCTATTTACCTTCATTGCACTTCCTTGTATCTCGGACATCGTCCGAGAAAGGTCGGTGGTAATCTTGGAAAGAGCCTCCAGAATCGGAATATATGCACCGGTATAATATTCTTCATTATCTTTGCTCAGATTAAAATTGCCCTTTGCCATTTCTCCCAGTTTCTCGGTTAAATCCGAAATGATATGTCTGACTCTGTCTACCACTTCCTGTATTGCCAAAATCAATGCACCTATTTCATCCTGATAGGCATAGGACATCTCAATATCAAAATCGCCTTCTGCAAGCTTTTTTCCGCACCGGGAAACCATGGCAAGTGGCTTCAAACTCTTATTCAGATAAAATACCGTTGCCAATATGACAATCGCGACCGTCAAAAGTCCTAGTACCGTTGCTACAAGCACCATCCTGTCCACGGCATGATCATAATCAATTTCCGTCATATTGATGCGGAACCACCAAGTTGTGCCGTTCAGATTCACCGGTTCAAAAAATTCTCTTTCTGCTGCACCGGACTTTCCTATTACCTTTCTGGTAAAGCGTTCTCCACCGGCCATAAGATCCTTTACCTCTTTATATGCCTTCTCCGGAAAGAACATCCGAAAGCTTCATACCCCTTTGTTTTTCATTTCCATGTATCACTTCTTCCGAATCGATAATCTCGGAAAACATAGTCGGATACTCTGCATCGGTCTTACTTACCTTGGTAAGAACGTCTGCATTGATATCTAATAGAGTAAGACCCTTAAACTCACCGTTTACCATAATCGGACTTGTAATGGTAAAGAGCTCTGCTCCTCCTGCCTTATCATCCTTATAAACATTGGTAATGACTGATTTTCCCTCTTTTCCTGCTTTGTAATACTCCTTGTCCTTATATAAGTCATAATCGATACGTTGTACAATCTTCTCCTTCGCACCTTCTCTTGTAATAAATATGCCATAGTCGGAAGAATCCGGAAAAAAAGGCATTCGGTTCAAAAAGGTTCCGCCGCCGATAATATTTTCATCTTCCAAAATGGAAGCATGAAGTGTATTCAGGAGAACCGCCTCCGCATTGTATCTTGAAGCGGGAATCTCTTTATCCACAATTCCGCTTCGCAGGGTTACCGGATTCATTCCCGTAACGGAAACCATGTTGTTTTTTGAAAAGTCCTGCACCTTCCAAGTTTGAACGGGAGCCTCTCCCACCTTGTCATTTTCATCATAAATAAAGCTGATTCCTTCATTGATTGTAGCGGAAATATGGCTTAATTTATCCACCGTAGAAGACAGCTCGGTAGCTCCGTTCATCGCTTTTTCCGTCATGGAATCATCAATCTGAGGATCAATATCCAGCTCAAAGGAATGCACCAAGATATAGCAAAGTACCAGAATAAGCACAAAAGAAACTGCACCCAAAACAATAGACAGTCTTCCTTTCAGACTGATTCTCTTCAGGAAACTGCCTTTATTCTTTTCCACATATTTGCTCATACCGTTCAAAAACCTCCTTAAAAGCAAAGTCCAATCCTTTCTCCTTGTTTTTTTCGACTAAGATTGACTTTCTATAAGTTTGCCATTCCCTTGCTCTCCCCTTCTAAAAAGAAAGGCTATTTTTTTGGAGTATTCATCAGACCGGCGCAATATCCGTCTCTTTCAATAGAACTACGGCTTTACGAGAGAACGCAGTAATGTTAAAATATTCTTAAAATATGCCGGAATGTTGCATACTGATTTCAGGGCATTCGTTTCAAAACCGGAAGACATTGCAAGTCGCTTCTTTTTCGAGAATAAATCGAGAGAAAATATTGCAAAATATTCGCTTTTTTTCCATTTTTCTCTTATACAATTGCGTTTTGCGTTCGATAAAGTGAGGAAAGATCGATTTGGAGAAAGGATTGCTATGTCAATATTTTACGGAAATGGAATAGCCCTTACGGAAAAAGACGCTTGATTTGCTATGGGGAAGACAGAATCTTACGGTAAACAATATTGCCAATGTGGATACCCCAAACTATAAATCCAAGTATCTCACTTTTTGAGAACGAGCTTCTTCACCATATCACTATGGCAGAAAAAGGGCAGTCAGAAAAAAATAAAAAGTATCCGAAGCAATTCGTATGCAAAGACCCAGGATACACAGTACCAGGAATGAATCCAGCCGCTTGGACGGAAACAACGTAGATATGGATCAAGAGCAGGTGGAGCTTGTCAAGACCACCTATGCCTATCAGTTCATGGTGAACTCAATTAATAATGATTTAAAACGACTCTCGACAGCAGTGAAAAACTTCTAGTCTTTTCTTCTGTTGAAAAGAATCGATTTGGGGAGATGGAAAAGCATTTCCCGGGAAAATAGTGAAAAGGTGGTAAAACTTATGGATAGTACAATGGAAGGAATGTTGGATACCTATCTTCTGGAGACGGAATCACTCTTGGATAAGTTAGATGAAATGCTGATTGCCGACGAGAAAAATCGGCGATTTTTCCTCCGATGATGTAAATGAAATTTTCCGTATCATGCACACCATAAAAGGTTCCAGTGCCATGATGGAATTTACTCCGATTTCCAACATTGCCCACCACATTGAAGATATGTTCTTCTTTATTCGAGACAAGGGCATGGATTGTTTTAAGTAATGAGCAAAAGAACGAACTTTTCGATCTGATGTTCCGCTCGGAAGATTTTTCTTCGCGGTGCTTTAGAAAAAAAGTGAAAGCCGGAGATCCTTTAGATGAAAAATATAGAAGAATTTGCCGAAGAGATAAACAATTTCTTGGCAAAAAAATCTCCGGAAAGGAAAGCGGAAATACAAAGGCTGCTTCCGGAGCAGGGCGTGCACAGGGGACCGTAGAAAGAGTGCTTCCGAATGATCCGAAAGCCATTAAATTCATTCATGTCTTCTTGGATCAGGGGAATCGGCATGGAGAATCTTAGAGCATTTATGATTGTGAATGCTTTTAAAAAGAATATGATTTGGACTTCCGTTATTATCCAAGTGATATGGATACAAACTCGGAAACCGCCCAAGTCATTGTCGATGACGGATTTTTCCTTGCCTTTGAAAAGGAAGAAGTCCTTGAAAAGGGAGAAAAGGTGTTAAGAGAGCAGAGCCATATTCTCTCTTATGAAATCGTGGATGCAAAAAAGAGTGAAGTAAAGACGGAAGAAAAGGAAAACATTTCCGTACAGAATCCCAAGCAGAATAAAGAGAAAGAAGCTGCACCGCAGCCACAGAATACCCAGCAGAAATCCACCGCTCCCGTAAAGCAAAGTTTGATTTCCGTAAATTTACAAAAGCTGGATAGTTTAAATGACCTCGTGGGAGAAATTGTAATCACAGAATCTATGGTTACTTCCTCTCCTGTTCTTCGTATGCTTCCGCAGGAAAAAGTCTGGATAACTTCATGAAATCCGCAAGACAGCTTCGAAAGCTTACCGATGATTTGCAGGACATCGCCATGAGTCTTCGAATGGTCTCCATTTCCGGCGTATTCAGAAAATGAATCGTATCGTCCGCGATATGAAGCAGAAGCTCGGAAAAGACGTGAAGCTTACTATTATCGGCGAGGATACGAAGTAGACAAAACCATTGTAGACAGTCTGCAGGATCCCTTGATGCACATCGTCAGAAACAGTATGGATCATGGTATTGAGACTACTAAGGAAGAACGTATTGCCGCCGGAAAGGATGCACAGGGAGAATTGATTCTCTCCGCTTCCCATACCTCTTCCGAAGTGATAATCACCGTAGAGGATGACGGTTACGGTATGAATCCGGAAAAACTTTTGGATAAGGCGGAGGAAAAAGGACTGCTTTATAAGCCGCGTTCCGAATATTCCAAGAAGGAGGCCTTGGGCTAATCATGCTTCCGGGCTTCTCTACCAATAAGAGCGTTACCGAATTCTCCGGCAGAGGCGTAGGGATGGACGTTGTAAAGAAGAATCTGGAATCGGTAGGAGGTGCCATCAGCATTTCCAGTGAACTGGGAAAAGGGTCTACCTTCACGATGAAAATCCCGCTTACTCTGGCTATTATGGACGGTATGAAGGTTAACGTAGGCGATACAATCTTCACCATCCCCATCGTAAATATCCGCCAATCCTTTAAGATTGACGATGCAGAGGTTGTCTTCGATGAAAATGGAAATGAGATGGTAAAAAGAATGGATGTCTTCTATCCCATCGTTCGCCTGAACAACTTCTACGGCATAGAAGGAAAATACACCGACCTTGCAGACGGCGTTCTCATCTGGGTAGAAGCAAACGACAAGTCCTGCTGTCTCTTTGTAGATGACTTAATCGGTGAACAGCAGGTTGTTGTAAAGCCGCTTCCCGCTTACTTTAACGCCTTTGATCTAAAGGCAAACGGAATCAATGGCTGCTCCATTCTCGGAGACGGAAATATATGTATCATTTTAGATGTCTTAGGCTTGTACTCTCAAGCTATTGAAAATGAATAAGGAGGGAAGTATGGCAGAAGAGTTTATGGATGAGTTTTTTGAAGACGAAAAAATAGAAGAACAGGAAACAAATGACGCAGAACGCTGTCTTACCTTCGAATCCGCAGGGCTTGTCATGTATATGAGCACAAGCTATGTCATTGAGATTATCAATGATCACAGTATCACCGCTCTCCCCATGGTTCCTCACTATGTAAAGGGAATCATCAACCTGAGAGGTTCTATTTTACCTGTCATTGATATCCGTTTACTGATGGACAGAGAGGCAGAAGAATATACTTCAAAGACCTGTATTATTGTCTTAAATATTGAATCCATTCCTATTGGCATTATTGTGGACAGAGTGCGACAGGTTATCGATATCGATCCGGATGAAGTGCAGTCCATTCCGCTCCGTAACAGACAGAAATTATGCAACGGCATGATTACTCTGGATTCCGGAGAGGTGGCCATGTCCTTTGATGCGGAGGCTTTGGTACAGTCCTCTTCCGAGGCTGTATAAGGGGTTCTTTCATGTATGATTTATCAGACGAAGACTTTAAACGACTCTATACCTATATGCAGGAAAAATTCGGCATCGACTTACGAAAGAAAAAGCCTTTGATTGTTAGCCGCCTTTCCAGCATTTTGGAAAAATCGGGGTATGGAGAGTTTCACAGCTATGTAAACGACATTCTCTCAAAAGAAAATCAAGACATGCTGACCACGCTTTTTAAACAAGCTCACTACGAACTACACCTATTTTATGAGAGAAGAATCCCACTTTGATTATTTGGAAAAGGTGGTTCTTCCGGAGCTTGCTAAAAACATGAAAAGGACAAGGTCCTTTCTATCTGGAGCGCAGGCTGTTCTTCGGGAGAAGAGCCCTACAATATTTCCATGTATCTTCTGGAATTCTTTTGGAAAGCTTCCCGGAAAATGGGATACCAGGATGCTCGCAACGGATATCTCCCATAATGTACTGAACAAAGCGATTAATCCCTCTTATCCCGCGGAAAGTCTGGAAAAACTTCCTAAGGCATGGAAAAAAACAAGTACTTTATTCAGCAAAAGGACGAAAGCTATACGGTCAGTAAAGAGCTAAGAAACAATGTGATTTTCCGCCCCTTTAATCTGATGGAACCCATTCACTTTAAACGAAACTTTGACCTTATCTTCTGTCGAAATGTAATGATTTATTTTGACCAAGTAACAAAAGATGCTTTAGTGAAACGTTTTTATGATGCAACTTATCCGGGGGGATATCTTTTCATTGGTCACTCCGAAGGATTGACCAAGCAAAGCTGTCCTTATAAATATATTAAACCGGCTATCTATCGGAGAGAAGAATAGTCGAGGGGCAAAAATGAAAACATTTTTTTCAAAGAATCACATCCAGATTATTGCCATGGGGGCTTCCACAGGAGGAACGGAAGCTCTTCTTTCGATTCTGGAAAAGTTGCCTGCTAACCTCCCTCCCATAGTCATTACGCAACACATGCCTCCCGTTTTTACACAGATGTATGCCGAAAGACTGGATAAGCTCTGCAAGATGGAGGTGCGGGAAGCTAAAGATCAGGATCGGCTTTATCCTGGACTGTGCCTCGTCGCGCCCGGAGGGCTGCAGATGAAAGTTGTTCAGGGACGTCCAAGGACTAAAAAGTAGAGTGTAAGGAGGGCGAAAAGGTTTCCGGACACTGTCCTTCCATCGATTATCTCTTTTCTTCCGTAGCGAAAGCTGCGGGCATAATGCCATCGGCATCATCCTGACCGGTATGGGAAAAGACAGGGGCAAACGGACTGCTTGCTATGCACGAAAAAGGAGCCTTTACCTTGGGACAGGATCAGAAAAGCTCCATTGTTTACGGAATGCCCATGGAGGCCTATAAACTCGGTGCTGTGGATAAGCAAGGAAACCTCAACGAAATTGCAAGCTTATTAATAAACGCCATGAAGGAAGGAGCGGCAGAAAGCTAAAGCTCCTTTTTTTCTATGCTTAACAAACAGCTCTCAAAAGCTCTATCAGCTCCTTTTTTTCTTTTATCTCTTTTTATCCATTATTTTTATTCTATGCTGTTCGATTTTTGTCTTATCTTTCTTTGCTCCTTTGTCGATATTAAAAGCGTATGTAGATTATCCATTATATGGATCAACCTCTTTATCTTTTTTCTGATTGGTTTAGGAGCAAAATATGGGAATAATAAAGGCAGTTTTACACAAAATAGCCATGGGGTCTGCCCAACATCTGGGAGTTCTCGCGGTGGCATCTCTTTCTGTAATGACTGTCAGCTTTTCCGCAATTGCTTATGAGGGATATAAAGACAGTTTCAAGACGGTAAAAACAATCCCTCCTCACGAGAACAAGACAAAGAGCCGGGCTCCCTATTTAGATTTTCAGGAGTTGCTATACGAAGAGCAGGATCGCGGTGACCGACTTGTCTATTACGGAGACGGAACGGAGATATCCGAAGAGGAAGAAGCCGAAGAAAAACTTGCCTCCGACTCAGAGATGCTTCCTGTAGTCGAGCTTAACTCTTCCGAAGCGGAATCGGAGACCGAGACGGAAAGTACGGAAGAAAGTCGAACCGAAGCGGAAACCCCTCCGGAAACAAGTAGCATAGCAGAAACGGAGACTTTAGCGATAATAGACTTAAATACTCCGCAAACAGCGCAAGAAGCTGCAGAGGATGCACAAAAAACATCTACCCTTCCCGTAAAATCGGATCCCTTTGAGAATTACTACGGTACTTCTACATTCAATGACTACAATGTCTATCTGGATACAGCTTTGGGTCCCATGCCCTACTATAACCAGCATGACAGTCACTGGGCCAGCTATCTCTATGGAGGACAGGACAGCATCAGTAAATACGGTTGCGGTCCGACTACAGCAGCTATGATTGTTTCCGCCTTCGGAAATGTAAATGGAAGCATTACCCCGAAGGAAATGTCCAATTGGTCCGCGGCTTACGGCTATTTTGCCCCTAAGAGCGGTTCCTACCACGACTATATCCCGGCGGTACTCTCCGCCTTTGACCTTGTTGTAGACAGCGTACAGGATAGAAGCCCTGCAAACATCGCAAATCTATTAAACAACGGGCATATTCTTGTGGCACTGATGGGAAAGGGTGCACTGACAAACGGTGGGCATTTTATCATCATTACAAAGCAAAATGCCAACGGAAGTATATCCATTGCCGACCCGAACAGTTATCCCAACTCACAAAAGGATTGGGATCCGGCACAGATTATGCGAGAACTGAAACAGAATTATGACGCGGGAGGCCCGCTTTGGTCCGTTCGCATTCCGGGACGGTAAATAAAAAGTGAAAAATCCCGAATATTCGAATATCCCTTTAGCCAGTCCCCCTGCTAAAGCGGACAAAGAAGAGGACCATGAAATTTCATGGCCCCTCTTTTTTTATTCTCAGTTTGAAAAGTTCGACTTTCCAAGTCTGTACTTTTTACTCTGTTATGCCCGTTTGTAAGCCTGCACTTCCCAAGCAGTTATGCTTTTTTGTAGCCTTTCCTTCTATCTTCATGGTACCGACTTTTATGCCTGTTCTTCAATCTCTTCACCGCTTAAGCTGATAACCACCTCGGAAATACGCTTTACCACCGCGGAAATCTTCTCATTCACTGCAGAGCTGCTGTCGGAAAGTCTTCCTACCTCATCCGCAACCACGCCGAATCCCTTGCCGTGTTCTCCGGCTCTTGCAGCCTCAATATTGGCATTTAAAGCGAGAATCTTCTGTCTGCTCTGAATGCTCTTTAAATCATTGGTACTCTTCCGAATATCTTTTACCAAGTTCTGTGTCTCTTTAATTCCGTCAGATAATTTATCCGCAAATTCACGGAATCGAAGTTCACTGCAATCCGCCAGCATAAACTTCTCCATGCTGAAGACCAAGAGCTTTAATGCCGCCTTCTCTTTTTCCGAATCGTCACACAATCCCTTTTTTTCAGGTAAATCATAGCAATCTTTTTCTCCTTCGTATTGAAGGTCAGCCTGAATAGAAGAAGAGCCAAATTCCTGGGATCTGCGTTCCAAAGCATCGGCCTTCCCTGGCTCTTTTTTTTCGGCATTAGCAAAATACGTGACTTTCGTATCCTGCGACTGCACCATTGCCTCCAATCCTGTGGCCAGCGCCCAGTCACAAAGCATGGATTGAAATTGCTCTTTTCCTGCAAAAATCTTGAATATGAATTACCATTTTTCTTCCTTCCTCTTCTATCATGAACATGATAATAACGAACATCTAAAACAATATCGGCAAAGAAAAAAATAGATATAAGACTCAGCACTAAGAATCTCGGAATAAAAAAAGGGGCTGTGAAAAAAGTAAAATAATTTTCTAAGCAATATAGGTCTGAACTTGGGCACGCTCTCGCTAGCTTCGCCACGTAACGGATACTAAGCGAAAAACTGCGTTTCTCTTGTTTTTCGCAAGTACCGACGGGCTCAGACTACCCCGCATTCAGACCTATATTGCATAAATCACTTTATTATTTTGATTTTTTTACAGCCCCTTCTTGTAAGTGAAAACGGCTATCCTCTCCTTAGGATCTGGAAAGGAGAAATAACTGATAAACATGAAAAGCCAAGGATGCCGGAGCCGGAAGAAACATATCTGCCAGTGCTTCAAGAGTCACCTCCACTCCGATTTTTTCCTCTTTAAAGAGGGCTTCATCTTCTTGCTTTTTCCCAAGCTCATGTACGATTTCCTTGCAGCTTGGCAGAAGCTGTACACGAATATCCTCCTTCTTGGGAAGATTCTCAACAAGATAGCTCACATTTTTGTAGGGAATAGCTTCAAGACTCTCCAAGAGTTTCTTCTTGTCCCCCTTATAAAAGATACGAATACCGGAAGTAGCCGGATAAATCTGAAGACCGGTAATCTGTGGATGACAGGCAAGCATCCTACTTTAAAATCGTCTCCTCTTCTTCACTAATCCGGAAACGCTCCAGTCTAAGTCGAAGGAACTGTCATTTTCATGGCATATTTGAAACTGCATAACAACCTCTCTTTATACAAAACCATTTTCATGGCTATAGCCTAAATACCAGCAAACACAAAACCCACAATAGTTAGTATACACTATTTATTTTTGCTTTGTGTCTAAAATTTTTATATAAAGAAAAGTAGTTCCTCCTACCCCGTTTCTTTTCTTTTTTATTCATTGAATTTTTCTTTATTTGATTTTTCTTTATTGGATTTTCTTTATTCTCTTTTTCCCTATTTTTCTATATTCTCTATTAGACAGAATCTTATATACTATTATTCGTTCGGGAGAAGCTGCAAGTCCGGAAGTTCGGAAATTCCATAGTTTTTATCCGAGAACCACTCCTCGTCTCCCCCTGTCAAGAAAATAAGGACATGCTTTGCCCTCGTTACCGCTACATAATCCAAGCAGATATTTCGATTGTCAGAACGAGCGGAAGGATTGCCCCCTGCTGAACTGATAATAACAATATTGGCATTTAAGCCCTTGGAAAGGTGGGCTTCGAGTACAATATGGTCCAGAGCCTGAGGAGTAAAAGCCAATATCCTTTATGCTGTTCTTAAAGTAATTCTGCTTCTCCTTCGAATTACACAGTACCAAAAAAATCTCTTTCTTTTTAAATCCGGGTAACTTCCTAAAAATTTCCAAAAAGAGACTGCGAAGCCCCTCTCCTTCTGCTCCGGACAGTTTTTTTGAAATACACCGTGAAAGGGACAATGCTTTTAAGAATTCCGGCCTTTGCGATGCTTCCATATCTCTATAGGAATGCATCCGCCTGCGAAAAGCATCATTAATCCAGTCCACCAGCATCTTGTTGGCACGATAATTCTCGTTCAGATAAAGAATCTGCACATTACGCTTCTTCTCCATCTCTCTTTTCATATTGTAGAAGACTTGTCTTTCTTTTTCCTCCTCCTGATAGATTGTCTGCCTCGGGTCTCCCACCATAAAGAGACAGTTATGACGCATCTTCCCCTTTTTATCTGTTGCAAGGCTGAGTAAAATATTGAGTTGACTCTGATTCAGATCCTGCAGCTCATCTGCGTAAATCTTACTGAAATCTCTTCTTAGGACCTGTAGAAAGGCCTTGTTCTTCTGTAAGAGCCTATAACAGCGCTCTTCCAGCGGAATATTCTCCTCTTCCCTGCACGATACTTGATTCTCTTTATACTGTTCATTATTTATATTTTTTGAGTCTTTATGAACATTTTCACAGCAAAAAGCTTTTCTCCTTCTCCAAGATCCACAGGCAAAAATCATGAAAGGTCATAATATGCATGCCGTCTATGCCATGTATCTTTTTCTTGAGTTTGTGTGCGGCTTCCTTATTGATAGCCATCTCTCTATAGAGATGTTTTTTAATTTTCTGCTTAAATTCCTGTACCGCTTCCTCGGTAAAGGCAATCAAAAGAAAGTGGGACAGTCTCTCTCCACCCATAATCTGATTCAATATTCTCCTCGAAAGTAGGGTGGTTTTCCCCGTTCCGGGCCCTGCGATGATAAAGAGATTATCTTCTACATTCCGGATATACTCTCTCTTCCTTCGCTCAGTCCAAAATCTCCTCTTTTTCTCCATTCTACCCTCTACAGCGTAGCAGAATTCTCAGTCTTACTGACTATACATTTGAAAAAACAGGGCACCGTAAAAACGATTCCCTGTCTCAAAACTACTCTGACTTTGTTGCCAAATGCAGTCCCATACTCTCTAATTTGTTTAATATCTCGTCCAAAGACTTTCTTCCCATATTTCTCACCTTCATCAGGTCATCCATGGATTTTGCACAAAGATCTTCCACCGTATTGATGCCTGCTCTCTTTAAGCAATTATAGGAACGCACGCTAAGCTCCAGCTCATCAATGCTCTTGTTTAATTCATCACTCTCCATATCCTGCGTACTGCTGCCGCTTCCTGCAAGATTTCGGACATTGCCCTCCATATCCATGAAAAGCTTTAAATGGGTCTGTAAAACTCTTGCCGCAAGAGAAACCGCCTCTTCCGGATGCATCGTCTTATCCGTGTTGACATCCAAAAATGAGCTTCTCCTCTTCTTCACCCTGTTCTTCCACAAAGACATTTTACCTTCTTTACAGGAGAATAAATGGCATCGATTGCAATCACGCCGATAGCGGAATCACTGTGGTCTCGGGTATTTGCCCCGTCATAGCCGCGTCCCTTTGTGATAATCAATTCCATATAAAGTTTGGCATCCTCCCCGGAAAGCGTTGCAAGCACCAAATCCGGATTCATAATCTCCACTTCGGAGCTTACCTTGATATCGGAAGCACGAACAACACCCTCTCCCATGTAATCCACATAAGCCATAACCGGGTCTTCCGAACTTCCGCTGTAGCGGATAGCCAGCTTCTTCAGATTCATGACAATCTCGGAAACGTCCTCTTTTACTCCCGGAATGGAGGAAAACTCATGATAAACACTGTCAATCTTTACCTCACTGACTGCAGCACCGGGCATAGAAGAAAGAAGGATTCTCCGAAGAGAGTTCCCTAGTACGGTAGCTTCTCCCTTTGCCAGAGAAGTACATACAAAACGACCATAACCCTGTTCTTCTATAAGCTCTTCTACTTCTAATACTGGTTTCATACGTTCTCCATTCCTATCCTTATACTTTATTACAGCAGGCAAATGCTGTTCTTCAACTCTATAACATCATCCATCGCTGTTTTTCTTTGCGCGTTTCGAAACATGATCCATGATTCTCGCGAACATATCATTGCTAAGCCTATCTATTATACATATTTTTTCAAAAAAATATCGAGTACTTTTTCCTGAAAAATACCAAAGAAATAAGCTTAAGCAGCGAGATGTTTTCCCTTTTCCATCTCTGTAGTCTGTCTTACCAAGATATTCTCCATAGGGACCTGAAACAAAAACGCTGAGTGCGAACATATTGTCCAAACTGGGGAGTGCTTTCCCCTGCTGCCACTTATAAACTGCCTGAGGTTCTAAAAATCCCATATAAGAAGAGATATCTTTCACTCTCAAGCCCTTTTCTTTTCTAAGGCGTTCGATATTCTTTCCCGTTGCATAAACATCAATCACGGGGTATTCCACTTTAATACCTTCCTTCATTCGGAACCTCCTTCCCATTTTCCCTTCTATAATTATCGACATAAATCACTCTACAGAAAATCATGGAACATAGCTCTAAACACAAGCCTTTTTCAAAGCTATTCTGTTAAAAATAAGCGGAAGCTTATCTAATGAAGCTTCCGCTGCGATATAGAGCTGATGACGGGAATCGGACCCGTGACCTCCGCACTACCAATGCGACGCACTACCGACTGTGCTACATCAGCATACTCAGAACATTAAGAAAATAGCATAAGACACCGCAGTCTGTCAATTCTTTTTGGAAAAAACTCTGCGTCCCCTTTTTCAATCTGCCTTTTTCTTTATTTTTATTCTATTTACGTTGCTATAAGCAAGTATAGAATATATAATGTCAAGGTTAATTTTTTTATAATTGAATGGAAATCTTTAATTAAAGAAGTTTTTTTCACAACAAGGAGGAGAATAAAAAGAAAATGAAAAGCAAGACCATTATAGCGGTTGCGGAGTCTCTAGGGGCTGAAATACCTCGAGGACATCGGAGAAGCCGCCGGTATTTTTTTAACGGGTATTACCTTTACATCCGTTACACCGGTAAATATCATGAATGCTGCTTTTTCCCTGTCACAGATGGGGAATCATCCCAGCAAAGACTTAATGAAGTTAATTTCTAAAGACATTAAAGCGGTAAGCACCATCAATCTGTCCGGCTACCTTACCAGCGCAATCATTAAAAACAGGGTTTACCAATAAAGGGACTATCCAAAACATGGTTGACGGCATTGCCGAGCTCGTTTCCCACTTTGCTGAAAAACGGCTTAGTGAACTGTAGTGAAATAGATGGGAGGAAGAAGATATCTCCCTCTATTGTCTGAGCGGAAGAAGCCATGTCTATACCAGAGCACAGTTCGATACCTTAAGAATGGATGCGGACGAAAAGCGGCAGAAGGATGAAAAGCCGCGGTGTGCCCAGTATCATCCTCGGCATCTTCGGTGCTCTCGTCGGTGCCTTTGTCGGTGCCATCTTCGTCTTCTTTATCGCAAGACTCGGATATGTATCGCTTTACGGCGGTGTTATCATGGGCTTTACAACGGTTCTCGGATACAAGATCTTTGCCGGCCGTTTCGGACTGATTGGTATCCCTGTCTGTCTTGTATTCATGGCGGGAATGTCCTATTTAGCAAACCGGCTCGACTTTGCCTTCCTTTTATCCGATGCTATCCATGAGGATTTTTCCCACGTTATCGATTGTTTCCAATATATGCAGGATATTTTTGATGCAAATGATCCGCAGGTTGCCGCAAGCTATCACAGAAACCTTTATCAGCTTTGGGCATTCACCATGGGAACCGGCGCTCTCGCCACCATTACAACCTACTTCTCCGATAAGAAGGCGCTGCCGTCCTATCCGATTCTGAATGAAAGCCATAACGTTCCTCTGGCAGGGAAGCTATACTGCCTCTCCGGATTTGAGCGGTCTTTCCAATCTCAGTGAATATGCAAACAGCAGTAATGAATACACAAGCGGATCCGGAGAGGACAACACCGGCACTCATACCAACTAATCCGGTATAAGGTAAAATCAACTCCGATTCTACAGAAGCTACGAAAATACATTTCACGATATTTCCTCCGGGAAGAAGGATGATACCGTAAGTGCTTTCAACTATTTTTATAAAGAAAAAAAAGGAGATTATTATGTCACAAAAAGCAGATTATGACCATCGTTGTTACCCTTGTTTGTGCCGCTATCAGCTTCGCAGAGATTCAAAACATCCGCTATGCAAAAGCAGGTTGACACACCGACAACCATTCACCCCATCAGATTAATCGCTTGCATCGCCATCGTCATCATGGGAATCTATTCTCTGGTTACCGGACACTATATCCTGAACGTATAGGATCGTTCAGCACGGTAATTTCAAATCACTACCACCCGTCAAACGGGTGGTTTTGCTCGGGAGCTATAAGCCCCTGCTACTGGCCAGCGTCTAAAGGCGCTGGCTTTTCATTGGGCTATGGGAAGTTTGCTTTGCACCTTCCCACAGCTCCATTCAAGCCATATTGCGTTTGACTCGTCGCTACCCCATAAAGGGGTATTGGTACTACTGCACTTTAACCCTTAAAAGGGTCTTCATATTCTTTTAACACTTAGTTTATCCAAAGCTATATCGTGTTTTTCTTGATCTTGGATATACTTTTTTATTGTGGCTTCATTTAAACCTACTGTACTGACATAATAGCCTTCGGCCCAAAAATGTCTGTTTCCAAATTTGTATTTAAGATTTGCGTGTTTATCAAATATCATTAAGGCACTTTTTTCCCTTTAAATAGCCCATAAAAAGAAGAAACGCTAATCTTAGGTGGAATACTAACCAGAATGTGTACATGGTCCGGCATTAAATGCCCTTCTATAATCTCCACTCCTTTAAAGGCGCAGAGCTGCTTGATAATATCCCGAATATCTGACTTATATTGATAATATATTATTTTTCGCCTATACTTCGGTGTGAAGACAATATGATATTTACACATCCATTTCGTATGTGCCAATGCATATTCTTTCTTCGCCATAAAAATCACCTTCCTTTTCTACAATATAGCTTGAACAACTTTATTGTATTAGGAAAGGTGATTTTTGTATAACAAGTGTTTCCCACCCGCATAGCGGGTGGTTTTTTGTATCAGAGCTAACATTTTTTCAAAATGTCAGCCCCTGATACTGGCTAAAGTCCATTAAGAAAACGGGATATTGCACGCTCTGCGAGCAATCCTCGTGTTAGGAATAAGAAGCGAAAAGAAGGGGCTGTAAAAAAATTAAAATAATTTTCTAAGCAATATAGGTCTGAACTTGGGGCACGCTCTCGCTAGCTTCGCCACGTAGCGGATACTAAGCGAAAAACTGCGTTTCTCTTGTTTTTCGCAAGTACCGACGGGCTCAGACTACCCCGCATTCAGACCTATATTGCAAAAGAATCTCTTTATTATTTTTAATTTTTTTACAGCTCCTTCTTTTTATACAAAAAAACGAGTATCCTGCACAGAAGCGGAATACTCGTTTTTGCAATTTGCTTTTTATGAAATCGTCTTAATAAGCAGAATCGTTTATTCAGCTGAATTTTTCAGCACTTTCCGTTCTTTCTTCGCTTTTTTCTTCTTTATTCAATAATGCTTCCGTGTCAGCCGTATCGGCGGATTCTACAGTATTTGTGCCGTCTATAGCGGAGAATTCCGTAGTATTAACACCCTAAAGTCTCACTCTTGTCTTCTTTGCTATCCAAGCTTTCTTCTAAAAACGGATCTTCCAAGAGAGAACGTCTCACTCTGCTCGCAGTCCTTGGATAAGAAAGCACTAAATCATTATAGCCTTCCGCTTGTACAATGACCTTGTCTTTTACTCCAGTCATTTTCGAGCCGGAAATGGAAATTGCATTCTGCTTTCCATTGTTGCCGTCGATATCCGTGGTTGCAAAAACTGTCTTCTGTGTAATTAACATTTCCTGAATAGTTTATTCTATTATAGAGCGTACCATTTACGGAAACAGACTTTACTTTCGCAATGTATGCGGTAACCTCAGCACTCTTTCGATTTCTTCCGAAAGAAACATAGTAAGTTTCTCCAAAAGATGCCTTCTTCACTTCAGCCCCTTCAGGCACCGCTAAGCTATCGGCTTCTTCTTTTCCTTTCAAAGTGACCTGATACTGCAGTTTCTTATAGCCTTCCGCATAGACTTCAATCACATTTTCCCCTTCTTCGAAAGCAGAGGGAGAAAGACAGATAATGCTATAATTTCCGCCGCCGTTGTTAAAAAGTGTAACGCGTATGTCGCGTCCTTCCGATTCACCTCCGTGTGGTAAGGTGCTTTCTTATATTCCACCCCGTTTACCACCACTTTGTTGACTTTCTCCAGGTAATCGGTAACATCCCTTTTTCGGATACGACTTCTCCGGCACAAAAGAAAGCACATTTCGATTGTTATATCCTTTCCGGTCTTCCTCAAAGTACTTAACTTCCGGTACCTCCAGTCCTTTGTCCTCTTCTTCCTTCGGCTCTTCCGGCGTATCAGACTTTTCTTTCACTTGGAAGGTCGTGTTCAGCGTTCCGTTCTGCTCTTTCACTTTCACATAAACGGTGTACTCGCCTGCCTCCTTGAAGCGTCCGGCTTTGATGATCAGTTGGTCATTCTCTTTATCCAAAACGTAGTAATCGTTTCCGGAAGTTCCGCCTGCAGACGCATCCAGAAGAGTCTTTACTTTGCCGTCCCCTTTCTGTAAAGAAACCCCTGCAAAGCGTAGTATCGCGTTTCTCGGAAGGGAGAGTGTCAGGTCCTTTCCAACTGCGGCTTCTCCTACCAGAGTCGGCTTCACGGTGATTTCTTCCTGCGTAATCGTAAGAGTAATATCCACCTTCTTGTAGTCCGCTCCCGCATCAAGCGTAATCGTATGCTTTCCGACTTCGGGAGTCAACGGATTCAGGAAATTAAAGGCATAACGATGCAGGGTAATGGTGCCCTTCTCCGAATCAATCGTGACTCTCTTCGGATAATTATAATTCATCTGATTTTCACTGCTGCCATCGGTATAGACACCCTGTATCTTCGAAAGATATTTTTGTTGTCCGTGCGGAGAACAATTTCTTCCCCCTTCTTGATGGTCGTTCCGCTAAAACTCGGTGTATCCTCTCCCTTGTACTTCTTGAAATCGCTCAGACTTCCGAGCGTCCCATCTTCCAGAACAAATTGTACTTCCGATACCCCGTTAAAGTCGGCTGCTTCGGCATCTTTCCGATATGCGCTATAGGAGCGAATCTTTCCGCCTTTCGTCTCGTCCTCCTTCAGCGCATTCATGTATTTTTTTCTACACTGTAGTAGTTTTTTCGCCCCTTCATCAAAGAGATAGCCGGAGCCTTCAAAGTTCATGCCGTAGTACCAAACAAGGACATTCCGGGCATCTTCGTTTAGGGCTTTAATTTCATTTAGAACCAGGGCATTTTCAAGGAGATCATAGTCAAATACCACATTCACACGGGTATTCACGGTTCCGGTTGCGGTTGCGGAGGACACCCCGTCATACACAGATTCCTTCCCCTTCTTCCCGGATTCCTTCTTTCCCGCATGGGTGGATGTTTTTCCACTTGTTGCCGCAGAAACCGCATCCGCCTTCTTTCCGCTGTAGGCAGCTCTCGCACTGCTTCTTGCCGCGTCTTCCTGCTTGTCTTCCGTATTCTGCCCCTCTCCCTTGTAAACGATAAACTGTTTACTGAGCGCAGGATAGCCGGAATATTTAATCTTAATGGTATACATGCCGGCTTCATCGGTATTGACCGTCTTCTCTTTATTGGAACTCGTGCCGTAGAGGATGAAATTGCCGCCGAAGTTGAAGTAATCATCGATATAGGAAAGCTTCTCCTTCTTTCCGCTCGGTTTCTCCAAAGTCACCTGCATATCATCAACTTTGATTTCATTTCCGAAGCTCTCCCCATTCTCGCCGTTAATCCGGAACTTGACTCTCTCCGGTCTTCGGTGCCATGGTCTCCTGCGCGATGTCCACCTGGAATCTCGTGTTGCTCTGCAACTCAATCGGAAGAGTGATGACTTCCTCCGTCTTCTTGGAGTGAATCGCCAAAATATAGAGTCCGCGAGAACGCATATTGTCCTGTCCGACCGGCACCTGCAATGTGCCTACAAAGCCATGCTTTCCGGATACCGGATCCGTCTTCTTGAAGTTTAAATTCCGATTCAGGACAGTATTGTCCTCATAACGAAGAAGGGAAATCTGATCAATGCCGTTAAACCAGTCTTTCTCCTTATCCGTTCCCAAGCTGAATTCCGCTTTGATGCCTTTTTCCGCCGACGCCGTTTCCTTCCGCATCAATAACGACGGGTTTCACATAAAATTCCGCCTGAATGGCATCCGGATCCTCGTTCTTCTTTTCAAAAAGAGTAAAGGTGCTCTTCTTCGGCGTAAATCTTTCTTTTCCGTCCTTCCCGTTATTCGGAAGAAGACGGTCAAATACCGTCGCCGTTCCTTGCGCAAGAAGGTACTTCGGATGATCCTGCGGGTCGCCCGCCGTGACTTCCACCTTGGACTCTTCCGCTTGAGCTTTTCCTTCTTCCAGCTTAATTTCCTGCTTCTTCCCGTCCGAGTTTCTACTAATCACGAGTTTCTTCGGGTGGGCAACCGTAGCTCTCCACTTCGCAATCTGCCCGGAATCGTCCACATTCGTGAGAGCGGAGGAAATGTCCGTTCCGTCCACTGTAACGGTATAGTCCTCTTTCGTGCCCTCTAAAAAGGCAAGAGAGGAAATTTCGAGCTCGGTATTCACCAGTTTGGTCTGTGCAGTCGCTACGAGACTGGCTGTCTTGCTCTCCTCTTGTTCTTCCTTCTTTGGTTCTTCCTTCTTTGGTTCTTCCTGCTTCGGATCCTCTTTCTTGGTATCGTCTTCTTTTGTAGCGCTACCCTTATTTCCAGAATCCTCCTTCTGCTTACCCTGACTCGCATTCTGCTGTGTTCCCCTAGAGCCGCTACTTTGTCCACTGCCTCGAGAACTTCCGCCAAGGCTACTTCCGCTGCCGCTACGTCCGCCGGAACTTCCCGTTCCGCCGGAAGGAATCGATCTGTCCGCACCGGCTACCTGCTGTGTATTTTTCCGAAGAAGAGGTCCCTTTCCGTTTTCATACACGGCAACGCCGTCTTTTTGTCCAGCGTCCGGCGCTGTCCACCGTATACCCGTCCGGTGTTGTTCCGCCTGTAAAAAGTTCTCCATATCTTGCATTATCTTCCGCAATAAAATAATAGCAATAGCCGTCAATCCACTGCCAACCGCTCAGAAGTCTTCCCGTGAACTGCCCCGATTCCGTGCTTAAGAAATAGGACTTCCCGTTCAGTGTTAACCAGCCGGTCTTTAAGCTTCCGTCTTCGGGACTCAAGTAGTACCAATTCTTCTTATAAACTACCCATCCTTTTATCTTCTGTGCTTGTCCGTCTGTGAATATCCACTTATTCCTTCTACCTTCCAGACCCCTTCCGTACCTACTCTGTTTGTCTCCGCAAAAACGGTCATTGATGGATTCAACATCATCGACATCGCCGCAACAACGGCAAGCGTTCTAAACCCACGTTTTACCATAGATTCCTCTTCCTTTCTCTTTGCATCTTGTACCAAAACCAATTAAAAATGACATTTTTTAAACTTCGCATTGTATAAGGAAAAATATTGCTGTCCCCAAACCATTAAAAGTTTATTTTAAAATGTTTTTCTTACTTAAATTAATTTATTTTTGGATTGCTATTTATTTTGCACCCGCTAACTTATCATTAGTTTAGACTAACGTCAATAAAATATTTGTACTTTTTTTCTAATAGCTAAAAAGCTAAAAAGCAAAAATTCCACCGTCAAAAATCCTTTCTCTGTGCTATACTTAAAAAGTTCGCAAAAAGCGAAAGAAAATAGTATGGAACCTGTCTCCAATATGCGTTGTGACAATATCTTTACTACACACGAGACAGAAAAGAGGAAAGAAAAATATGAATCTTACAAAAATGGAATGCCCGAACTGCCACGGAGAACTCACGATTCCGGACGGAATGAAGGAAGGTTTCGTGACCTGTGCCTATTGCAAGACAAAGGTCTATATCGAGCCGAATAAGCCGAACATTACACAGAACATTCATATCGATAATGTCAATATGGGGCAAAAGAAGCGCTCCGGTACAGCAGGATTTCGGTGTACTACAGGCGGTAGCCATCATTGGCGGAATTGTTTTTATTTTCTTGATGCTCATTCTCAGTAACATTTTCCGCACACCTCGTACGTCTTATACAAACACTTCCCGTACGACGGCAACATTCCGCAGCGTGCCGGAGGATGAAACCGTAAAGAGCTTCGTAGAAAAGGCTTTCGGAAAGCAACTTAAGGATATCACAACGGAGGATTATAGCTCCATCGCTGCCCTGTCTATCCAAAAAGTGAACAGCGCCGATTCCGATAAAAATGAGCAATGGCAGTTTGACTTTGCAAAGTCTGTGAATGAGGACGGCACGGCGAAGGACCCGGAAACCATTTATCTTCCCGCTACAGATACCATTGATGAAGCGGATATGCAGGTTTTTACGGGGCTCACCACGCTCACCCTTGGATATCAGGTGCATTTCAACTATGATGCCGACTCCGATGCGAAGACCTTGGAGAATCTGACCAATCTTCGCTATTTTTCCGGACAAAATGAGGATTTTCAAACTGTCTCGAAACTTTTCGCACACCCCGAGCAGATTCTCGGTCTCTACAACATTATGCTGGACGATGATGCTACCGGTGATTCCTACTCCGACGAGAATACGGAAGGGAAGACCCGGACGCTCCTTTTAAGGCATTTTTCTTCTCTGGAAGAGCTCACCGTTCATATCGATGATGACTACACGAAGGGGCTTCTGTTCCTTCGAAACTTTCCGAAGCTAAAGACACTTGCTCTGGGATTTTATGGAGACAAGCCCACGGACCTTTCCCTCTTTCTTCTTTTAAGTAGCCTGAGTAAACTGGACCTACTGGGAACGAATGATTCTACCGTGGAAAATCTCGGGGTACTTTCCGGTATGCCGCAGCTGGAACAGCTTTCCTTACGGAATTTTAAAGGATGTGAAGGACTTAAACTTCGTGCAGAACATGCCGAAATTAAAGTCCTTGAACTTGGAAAGATCTTGCGATTTTTGAATCTGGACGGTTTATCGGGGCATCTTTTCCTTAAATAGCCTCTCCATTGACTGCTCTTCTCTGGAAAATGTTAACGCGCTCAGCACCCTCAGTTCTTTACAGACACTTTCCATCGGCTATCACACGTATGATGTTCCCGACTTACACGGGTTAAGCGCGCTGGAAAATGTGAAGTGTTATTCCATGGACCGAGATTCCATTTCCACATGCCTTCCATAAAAATCTCACCATCGATAACTATGGTAGTGAATACAGCGCCGATTTTTTTGCAGGGAATGAATGCTTTAACGAACCTTACCATCATAGGAAACGGCATTACCGATGAGGTAGAGCCGGACCTCGGGTCTGTCCTTCGGGCGCTTCCCTCTCTTTCAAGGCTGGAATTTCAGGATTCCCCCTTCAGCCGTTATAAGGATTATACAGAGACGTTTACAAATACCGGGGTAAAAGAACTTCTTTTCACTCCGAACAAAAACCAAGTAGCAAGTAGTGATCCTGTCCTTCCCGTTTCACTAAGCCGCATGGCGGATGACAACACGGTGGAGAGCCTGACCCTCACACAGGCTATTCTTAGGAATGTGGATAACGAGTCGGAAGATTTTTCCACCAATATTAAGCCTTTCCTTTCTCATTACAAGGCCTTAAAGAGTCTCGACATCAGTAACAATAAACTGCAAAGCTTGGATTGCCTGGACGGCCTGACTACACTGGAAGAGGTGGATATCTCGAATAACTATATCACCGACATCTCCGTTCTTCGGAATCTCCCGAACTTAAAGAGAGTGAAAATGAGCGGAAAACTCCATCGTGAATGCAGAGCTTCTGCCCGATGGCGTAGAAATAGTGGGATAAAGCGAAGAATTATGTAATACCAAAGACTGTCATACTTGAAATACTTGAAGGGGCTGTAAAAATCAAATTAATAAAGGGATTCTTTGCAATATAGGTCTGAATGCAGGGGTAGTCTGAGCCCGTCGGTACTTACGAAAAACAAGAGAAACGCAGTTTTTTCGCTTAGTATCCGTTACGTGGCGAAGCTAGCGAGAGCGTGCCCCAAGTTCAGACCTATATTGCGTAGAAAAACATTTTGATTTTCTACAGCTCCTTTGATAAGTTTTACTTCTATGCCTCTTTCACGAGTTTTCCGCTCATTCGGTCAATCGTCATCACAAGCACATTTACCCTGCTCCCCGCTTTTTCTGATTTCCTCTTCTATGGACTCTTTTGTAGGATAGAAACGTTCTGCAAGCTTTCTGCAAATGGAAAGCACCTTATCCCGATCCTCTATGATTTCTATCCTCCCCAAGGCAAACGACCGAATGAAAAGTGCCAAGGCCACTCTCCTTCTTTCTTAAATCCTTCGTCCAGCACTGTAAAGCAAACTTTGTTGTTCTGTGTAATGAGATCCAGCTTTTAGTCCCTGCAACGCTCCGTGAAAATAAAGTTTTCCGTCTTCTTCGTTATAGAATTGATTTAAGGGAATAGCATAGGGATAACCGTTTTTCTCCGTGAAGAGCAAGTACTCTTCTCGGGGCTTCTTTCAGTACCTTTCTACATTCCTCCTCCGTGATTTCTTGCTTAAATCGACGCATTTTTCTGAATTCTTCTTCCATTGAACCTTCCATCCTTCCTCATTTCATAAGCTGAAACAGTCAGAAAACTATAGCATAGGGAAAAACTTTTTCCTATACTCTTCCACTATTAAAAATGAATATCTTGTCCCCATCCCATTTTTTTCTATTTAAAAATTTATTCCCGGAAATAAACTTTTTATAGGGAACAATTAGCAAAAATACTTCTCTATCTATTGTTATACATGACTAACTATTATATGATATGCATTGATCTTATGTTTAACTGTTTACTTTTTAGATAGTTCTTACTAACAATATTTAGGAGGCACCCATGAACGTTTACAAAAAGTATTTCACTACGTTCCGGAAAAAAATCGTGCCGGGAATCCTTTCAATCCTGACTTCCCTTCTTTCCGGAGTGATTCTGGTCTACGCCTATATGCTCCTCTACTTCTTTCTGGAAAATCTCATCCTTTTCCGAGATGAAGGGCAAAGCTACGCCATGAGTCTGAAAATTGTTCTTGCCCTTACCCTGGCAGGACTTTGCTATCTCTTTTCCGGTGTCTTATCCCACATCTTTTGCCTTCCGCCTGGAGACGAATCTCCGGAAGAAAGGGATTGAAGGACTGGCATCCGCTTCATTTCGTTTTTATGACCTGCATTCTTCTGGCTATATTCGAAAAACCATCGACAGTAACGCGGAGAAAACCCATCAGGCAGTGGCCCACATGATTCCGGACAGTGCTCAGGCTTTTCTTGTGCCCCTCCTTACCCTGGCTCTTGGCTTCTTTGTGAGTCTTCGGGTGGGAGTGATTCTCCTGCTTCTGGTTCTCGTTAGCGGCTTCTTTCTCCAGAAAATGATGGGCGGCAGCCAATTTATGAAGTTTTTATCAGGAATCCTTAAATCATCTCAGTGCAGAAACCGTGGAGTATGTTCAGGGGTATTCAGGTCGTAAAGCTCTTCGGAAATCGCTTGCAAAGCTTCAAAGCCATGAAAGAAGCCATTGAAAACTATGCAAAATACGCCTTTGAATACAGTTTAAGCTGTAAAACGCCCTATGTTCTCTACCAATGGATCTTCCTAGGCTTAATTCCGATTCTTTCGATTCCCCTGTCCTTTCTTCTGGTAAAAGAACCCCAACCCGAAAAACTGATCATCGATTTGATTATGATTTTTCTTTCTGGACGGCGTCATCATGGTGGCTTTCATGAAAAATCATGTGGTCCGGCATGTACATTTTTCAACGCTAGCTTTGCCATCGACGAAATGGAAAAAGCTCTACAAGGAAATGCAGGAAGACAGCCTACAATACGGCAATGAGGAAAATTTCCCCAATTACAGCATGGAGTTCCAAGATGTAGATTTCTCCTACGGAGACAAGAAAGTTTTGGAAGGGCTTTCCTTCCGTTTGGAAGAAGGAAAAAGCTATGCCCTTGTGGGGCACTCCGGGTCAGGGAAAGTCCACCATCGCAAAAGCTTTTCTCCGGCTTCTACAAAGTAGATAAAGGACAGATTCGAATCGAGGGATCTCCCCATTGAAAGCTATAGCAAGAATGCCCTGTGTAAGGCCATCTCCTTTGTTTTCCAAGATAGCAAGCTTTTCCATAAGTCAATTTATGAAAATGTGCTCTTAGGAAAACCGGATGCTACTCCGGAAGAAGTGCATCGGGCTTTGGACTTGGCAGGTTGCAGGGAAATTCTGGAGCGTTTTTCCCGAGAAAGAAAATACCTTAATCGGTGCAAAAGGCGTTTACCTTTCCGGTGGAGAAAAACAAAGAATCGCCATTGCCAGAGCCATCTTAAAGGATGCTCCCATCGTAATTCTGGACGAAGCCAGTGCTTCCATCGATGCGGATCAGGAGTATGCCCTGCAAAATGCGTTTAAGAATCTGATTCAGGGGAAAACCGTGATTATGATTGCTCACCGCCTGTCCAGTATTCAAGGCTTACATGAAATACTGGTTTTGGAAGAGGGAAAGATTGTGGAACGAGGAAGCAGTAAGGAGCTTCTGCAAAGAGACAGTCGTTATAAAAAGCTCTGGGAACTTTATCAAACTACGGAAGATTGGAGGATAAACAAATGATGAATTGGTTCAAAAACAGTTCTCCCTTACGGAGCAGGGTGCAAAAAAACCTGCAAAAAGCCAGCCTCTACTGCTTTCTTAGCTATTGCATCAATATGTGCCCCGTTATGCTCTTACTCTATCTCGCAAAGCTCCTTCTGGAAAATGGGGATAGGACGGCCTTTTCGCCATGGGAGCTGATTGTTCCGGCGCTCGGTATCCTGCTCCTTCTCTACCTCCCTGCTTTCCAAGGAATATGTCTGCCTCTATAATGCGACCTACAAAGAATCCGCAAACTTAAGAAAGAACATTGCGGAAACCCTGGCAGACCTTCCCATTGCCTATTTTTCCAAGCATGACTTAAGTGATTTGTCGGAAAGCATTATGTCTGACGTGGAGAGGATTGAACACGCCCTAAGCCATTCTGTTCCCAAAATCGTGGCCATGTTTTTTTCTTCTTCCCGATTATGGGAATCCTGATGTGCTTCTCAAACTGGAAGCTGTCCCTTGCCACCCTTCTCCCTGCGATTTTTCAGCTTTCTTTTGATTCCCTTATCCAGAAAGCTCGTACTGCAAAACAATCAAAAGTACTATCATCTTTTGCGGGAAAATGCGGAAGCTTTCCAGGAACATATCGACCTGCATCAGGAAATCAGCAGCTTTCTCCCTGACAAGGAGGTTAGAGAAGCCTTATTTCAAAAAATGGACAAGCAAGAAAAAGCTCCACTTGAAGACGGAAATGAGCTCCTTTATCGTCGTGGGATGCTCTGCCATTTTTGCTTTCTTAAGTGTGGCTACAGTAATTTTCGTCGGTTTCCCGCTCTATCGAAGTGGCAGCATTTCCATTCTCTACTTCTTAGGCTTTATCATCGCCTCCATGAAATTAAAGGAAATCTTCGACATTTCCAAAGAAAGCCTGATGGAAATCTTCTATATCGCGCCGGCAGTGCAGCGTATCTCCGAAATCAAGGCCGCAAAGAAGCAGGAAGGAGAGAGTACGGTGCTTTCCGACTTCTCCATTGACTTTCAGGATGTGTCCTTCTCCTACAACGAAGACAGGGCGATTCTGAAAGACGTCTCCATGTCGGTAAAGGAAGGGGAGCTTTTCGCTTTGGTGGGCCCCTCCGGCTGCGGAAAAACCACCATTTTACGCCTACTGTCCAGACTTTATGACGCAGATGCCGGAAAGATTCTCATCGGCGGAAAGGATTTACAAAACACGGCAACCGACTCCATTTTCCAAAAAATCGCCATGGTCTTCCAGGAAGTGAACCTCTTTAATACCACCATCCTGGAGAATATCCGTCTGGGTAAAAGCGGATGCCACGGACGAAGAAGTGCGAGAAGCGGCACGTCTTGCCAACTGCCTGGACTTTATTGAAAAGCTTCCCGAGGGCTTCCAAACAAGAATCGGGGAAAACGGCGCAGAACTCTCCGGCGGAGAAAGGCAGCGGCTTTTCCATTGCCAGAGCTTTCTTAAAGAATGCTCCCATACTTCTCTTAGATGAAATTGCCGCAAATCTGGATATTGATAACGAAAAGAAAAAAATTCAGGAAAGCCTCAGCAGCTTAATCCGTGGAAAAACCGGACTGTAGTTCTTATTTCCCACCGAATGAAGTCCATTGAGAAAGCAGACCGTATCTTGGTTCTGTCCTCCGGTGAGGTGGATGCGGTGGGTACCCACGAAGAACTGCTGGAGCGCTCCAAAGTCTATCGGAATCTGGTTGAAAAGAGCAGGCTTGCAGAGGAATTCATCTACTAAAAACCGGTCGCTTTCGAGACAAAAAAACAAAGCCTTGCAGGATCAATTTCAAATATGCGGAACAAGGGAAAAGGATATGCTTTAGAGAAAAGACATACTGTAGAAAAAAGGCATACTGTAGGAAAAAGACATACTGTAGGAAAGAAAGCTAACTTATTGGAAGGGGGCTTACTTTTTGAAAAGAGACTTAACGCATGAAGGGAGATTTGCTTTATGAATAGAAACAAACTGACTATTAAAGACCTGGTTGTCATCGGCGTTTTTGTCGTGATTTACTTTATCTGTATGTTTGCTGTCGGGATGATGGGTGTCGTTCCGATTTTATATCTCGTCTATCCTGCTGCCTGCGCCCTTATCGGTGGGCCTATCGTCATGCTCTTTATGGCAAAGGTGAATAAGCCCTTTGGACTGCTCATTTTCGGCATGATAGGTCCCTGTATCATGTTCCTGTTTGGGCATACCTTTGTGGTGCCTCTCCTCTCCCTTCTCTTCTGCCTCCTTGCAGAAGGAATCCGGCGGATAGGAAACTATCAATCCGGCTCTTTCACGATGCTAAGTTATGCGATTTTCAGTCTCTGTCCCTGCAATTCCTTGTTGCAAATGCTTCTTTTGAAAGAGCGTTATATGGAGTTTGTGATAAAAAGAAATGGGAGAGAACTACGGAAATGCCATTGAGAAGCTGATTAGTGTGCAAAATATGGCTATCGTTTATGTCTGCACCTTCCTTTTTGGTCTTCTCGGTGCCTTTCTCGGAAGAAAGCTATTGAAGAAACATTTTGAAAAAGCAGGAATTGTATAGCAAGACGGAGCAGCGCAATACGAGTAGAACAAGGCAGAGTAGAGCAACACGGAGCTAAACAATACGGAATAGAATAATACGGAATAGAATAATACGAAATAGAACGGTATGGAGTAAAATAATGCAAAATAAAAAGTAATTTAGAGCGTAGCATCAAAAGAAAAAAACCTTGGGCAGAAAAACGGAATCCCTTTAATCCGAACCCGATAACGAAGCTTCTCGTTTTACTGTTTTTAGGCTTCACAATCATGCACTATCTTCCCTTTTACGGAGAATGGGCAGTGGTGCTTCTCTTCTCTGTCTTCTTCTTTCTGAACGGTTTTCGAAGAACTGCGCTGTTCGCTCCTCTTGTTTTTCGCCGCCCTTTGCTTTATTCCGGGGTATTCCGCCCAGTATTTCATGCCGGTCCCCTTACGTATTCTGTTTTCCTTTCTCTATATTTTCCGTCTGCTTTTTTTACCCTATCTTGCAGGAAGCTTTTTTTCATGAGGACTTCGGATGTGGGCGCCATCTTAAGCTCCATGGATTTTTCTCCATATTCCCCAATGCGTTTCCATCCCTATAGCCGTGATGTTCCGTGTTTTTCCTGCCTTCACGGAAGAGAAGAAAGCCATTGAACGAGCTATGAAGATTCGGGGGATTCAAACTTGGAACCCGATTCAGAATCTGCTCTATGTTTCCATTCCCCTCCTCATCATTTCTTCGAATATTGCGGAGGATATCGCGAAAGCGGCGGAGTGCAAATGCATCGAGAATCCCGTCAAAAAGACGCGCTACAATACGGTTCGTCCGCAAATCGTGGACGCTGTTTTTCTATTTTCAATCCTGCTGATACTCTGGCTAAGCTATTTTGGAGTTCGCTGACTACACTATTTGGGAATTCGCTAGTTACACTATTTCTTCCCGGTGCAATCAAGGAACGAAGAGGAAGATTCATCCCCTTCTTATCCTGCTTAGATTGGGGCTGAACTTCTAATGAAAAAGTGATAAAAAGGAGTTTTTATGCTTTCTTTCGAAGATTTTTTTCTTTATCCTACGGGGAGAATACCCCGGTGCTACAGGACATAACCCTCTCGATGAAAGAGGGAGAGTGTCTCCCTTCTTACGGGAGAAAGCGGCAGCGGAAATCCTCCCTGATTCATGCCGTAAACGGACTGGCTTATCAGTACTACAACGGAAAAAGCAGGGGAAACTCCCTTTTTCAGGGAGAAGACTTGTCTTCCCTTCCCATTTACAAAATTGCCCTACGGATTGCCACCGTTTTCCAAAATCCGAAAACCCATTTTTTTAATATTAACACCACAAGAGAATTGCTTTTCACCATGGAAAATATGGGACTGGACCGAGAGGAAATGGACAGGCGAATGGAAGAGCTTTCTCCATTTTTCCCTATCGAAAAAAACTGCTTGGACGAAATATCTTCGCCTTATCCGGCGGAGAAAAAAACAGAATCTTGCCCTTGCTTCTGCCTATCTCTCCGGCTGCCCCTTTCTTGTTTTGGACGAGCCCTCTTCCAACCTGGACGAAGGCTCCATTGCCGTTCTAAAAACCATGCTCCACACTCTGAAAGAAAAAGGAATTACGATTCTTATCGCCGAACACCGCCTTTATTATCTGATGGACTTAGTTGACCGGGTGGTTTTTTTAGAAAAGGGAAGACTCTGCAGTTATTTTTCCCGGGAAGATTTTCTGGCTCTTCCGGAGGAAAATATCAAAGCCATGGGGCTTCGCGCAAGAACGAAACCGAGCCTTTCTCTTCCGAATTGGAAAAATGAAGGAGCGCTAAGATATTATAAGGAAGAGGGCTTTGCCTCTTTTTCCTTTGGAAAAATTTACGGCATTGTGGGAGAAAACGGAATCGGAAAGTCCACTTTTCTTCGTAAGCTCAGCGGTTTAGAGAACGAAAAAGGAAGCCATTTTTCTCTTTTCGGAAAAGAACTCAGAAAAAGACAACGGCTTGCACTTTCCGCCATGGTTATGCAAGACGTGAATCAGCAATTGTTTGGAGACTCCGTAGAAGAAGAGATGGAACTGGGGAAGACAGGACAAAAACGATGTCTGAAAGAGAGATGCGAGGGGATAATAGACGGGCAGGAAAACGAACAAAATAAGACAAGGCCACATAATACGACAAAAGAAGAACTACTCAATGCGCTAGGACTATCCGAGCTAAAAGACCGTCATCCCATGAGTCTTTCCGGCGGACAAAAGCAACGTCTTGCCCTTGCCGCAACCCTCTATCAGGAGGCAAAGCTTTTCTTCTTTGATGAGCCCACAAGCGGGATGGATCAGAAAAAAATATGCTTCGAATCGCCCGTCTCTTAAAGTCCGCTATTCGAGAGGATCGAATCTTCTTCCTTGTGTCTCACGACTATGCCTTTTTACAGGAAGTGGCGGATGAGGTGGTGGAAATGTCGCGCTTATTCGGCAGTAGTCAACGAAAAGTTGACAGTTGCCCTCTCCTCTAATTCTCCGTCCACCGGTTTCCTCATTATTTTCCCAATAGGGAATTTCAGATTCCCTCCTACTTCAGAATCACCCCGCTAAGATACACCAGAATCGGCATGGAAATGATAGTACAGAGGGTCGTGAAAATGTTGATACAGCTCGCATACTCCTCTTCTTTTCCATAGAGGATGGCAAACTGGGAAACGTTCGCAGCCGCCGGAGCCATTGCACTTAAAAAGGTCACGAGGAAAAGCACGGGATTGTCCAGAAAGCCGTCTATCCTGCTGAGCACAGAAATCAGCAAAAGGTAGATAAAAGGGAAGAAAAGCAGTCGGAAAGCCGTAACCATATAGATTCTTCGATAGGATACTATCTTTTTGAAAGACATACTGCCCAAAACGATACCGGTAATCAACATACTGATAGGCCCGATCATTTTCCCTAAATCCGAGATAGCAAGGGAGATGGGTGCCGGAAGCGAAATCTTCGTGAAGAACAAAAAGACACCGAAAAGAATGGCAAGAATGTTGGGGTTAAACAGGATTTTAAGAAAGGCGTTTTTGTTTCTGTCCTCCTCTAGACTGTTCTTCTTCGGATTGTTTCTCTTCGGATTGTTTCTCTTCAGATTGTTTCTCTTTACATTGTTCTTCTTTGTGTTGCCCCTGCCTTTCCCTGAAACAAATGAATACCGTGCGTCCAGACTAAGAGATTATACACGGTGATGTACGCCGATACATAAAGCAGATACTCCTCTCCCAGGACACTGGCAACAATGGGAAGAACAAAATTTCCGCAGTTCGTGTATTCCAGAGACATTTCCTCTACAGGACTGAGATGCAGCGGCTTTCTGAGTAAGGTGCCGAGAAAGAGAAAAAGGAAGTTTGCCAGAATGGCATAAAAAAAGCAGAGTAGAAGGCTTTGCCCCGCCTTTCCGTCTACTTTCATGGAAAAGGAACTCACAATAACACAGGGAGACAGGAGAAAGACCGAAATCTTTGATAAAGCAACGCTGTCTTCCTTTTTTAACAGTTTCGTCCTAACCAGTACTACTCCTGCTCCTACCAGAACAAGCAGGGAGAGTATTTTGGAAACTAGGGGAAAAACCAAATTCGTCATATTTCCTTATAGTAAATATGCTTTTATTGACTAAAAGCATTTATTTCGCTGTCAATATTTAACTTTATATCCTTTTAGATTATGGGGAACAAAGCATTGATAATCACTTTGCATTTTCTTTAATTGTCCTGCTCTATTATTTTTCTAATTTCAAAATATCATCCCCCTAAGTAAAAATCTATTTTTACTTAGAATAAGTATACTTACTATAAGTAAAATTTTAAAGCGTTATTTTTACTTACATGATCAAATGCCTCTCTAAGTAAAATTCAAAATAATTTTCTAAGCAATATAGGTCTGAACTTGGGGCACGCTCTCGCTAGCTTCGCCTCGACTGAGCAGTGGTTTTGTTAACCACTGCTCACTTTGCTTTGCAAAAGCAACTTCCTTCGGAAGTTGGTCTCGTACAGAACAACTTTTCTGATGAAAAGTTTGTCCTTACGTAACGGATACTAAGCGAAAAAAACTGCGTTTCTCTTGTTTTTTTCGCAAGTATCGGGCTCAGACTACCCCGCATTCAGACCTATATTGCAAAAGAATACCTTAATTATTTTTGATTTTTTTCACAGCCCCTTTTCAAGTTTTTACAGGCTATTTCTTATTTCTTCTTTTTCGTCATAAGATAGTACAGAGCAATACAAAGCGTACTCATGACAAAGGCAAAAGCGTAGTAAAGCATCTTTGAGCTGTCCGCTGTTTTTTTACCTTTCCAAGTCCCGCTTTTCTAAGGGTTTCTAAAAGCTTTTTTAAGACGCCTTAATTCTGCCAATTCTTCTCCTGATAAGCCTCGCTTTCTGCTTATGGCAAGAAGCTCATCTATCCGCTTTTCTATTTCTCTAGCCGTTCTCGGAACTTTCGGATTGCTATTCCACTTCTCCTCCGGCTTTTCAGCCTCCGAGTGCCCCCATCCGGAACAGGGGGAATGATTTCCGGCTCTCCGGGTCCACCCGGGGTCGGCGGAACAACGACAATCGGCTTCGGACCGTGACCGCCTCGCCACCGCCGATTCCACCGCTTGAACTTGGCGTATATTTATTATCAAAAACAATCTCCGTTACTTCTTCTCCATCCTTATAAATCTTCTTTTCTACAATCAAATCATAAATGCTATCCTCGCTTTGTCTTACATCAAAGCTGATTGTATAGACAGAAGGATCATAAGTATAACCCGGGAAGTCCGTCATTCACTTCTTCTAAGGTATAGTTGAAAGTTCCCGGTTCTGTAAAATGTATCGGCTCAAAGGCTGTGTGCCCCTCTCCCACAAGCATCACGATTTCACTATCCGAGAAGCTGCCATCCGGCATAGGCTGTCCGGTCCCCGGCTCTTCCGCTTGCAGATTAAATTCGAAATTGGCGGCAGATGCGGGAGGAGTACCGGAAATAATCTTATCCAGTTCTATTCTTCCCTCTGTGGAATAAGGCTTAAAAGTGTTCGTGAACTCCAACTCATCTCCCGATACCAAAGCTAAGAACCTACCACTTCCAAAGTCCCCTACCGAAACCTTTATATTTCTTATCGGATTTTGGTCATTTTCCACTCCGGGATATTCTCCACTTTCCGTAATCGTGTATTCATACACTCCTCGCGCCGAGAATACAATCTTTCCAAAATCCACCTCTCCACCATCCGCATCCGGGTTTTGCAGTTTCAGACTGTCTCCCGTCCCGGCAGCGGCAGGCATCGGACAGGAAGGATGTTTTTCTCTTTAAGGTAAAGGAAAAGTGATTACTGATATCCGGGGTCCTAAGTCCGGGCGCTGCGGTAAGGAATTTTTGCACCTTAAATTCCGTCTTATAAGATGTAGCCCTATAAGCATTGCGGAAGATAAGGGGATGAGCCGCATTGTAGGTCAAATCCGAGGTCAGCTGTCTATGGTCAGGGTCTTTCACGGTAATGGTAACAAACTTTTCTCCCATATCCAGTGGTATATAACCGGGAGCATATAAGCCTTCTTCTCTAATCTTATACTTATAGGTTCCGGGACGAAGCAAGCGGATATTGGTAAAGCTTGCCGTACCTCCGTCGGCATCGGGATTTTTGATGGAAGGCAGAGGATGTCCATCTTTATTCTCTAGCGGTGCACCGGCAACACCTTCCATAGTGTAAGTGAATTTGTTCGCAATCGAGCCCGGAGTCGTTCCCGGCTGTATCTCCAGAACCTTCTTTACAGGAAGGTCAAAAATATACGGCTTTACCAGTCTATGTTTTGCAAAGGACTGCAAGGTTTCCACAATCGCAGTGGATGGAGGCTGTGTTCCCTTAAACTGAATACACTTCATCTGTGCCGTATTGACATTCTTCACGCTGACTTTCGCCTGATCTGTCGTTGCCTTCATTTTCAGATTGGCAAGCAGTAAACCTTGCTGGTCCAAGGTGAATTTCTTTCCGGCAGCTGTAGTACGAAGGTCAAAGGCGATAGCCTGAATCTGCTTCTTATCTATACCGGTATTTGCGCTCTCGTTTTCATAGTTCCATTCTTTCCAAATGCTTGTGCCGGTATTCTTAGGGTTATTCGGATTTCCATCCGTTGCCCAGCCCGGATCATACAGTGCTTTACCAAGGTCTTTTTGTGCCTCGGTCGGAACGCTGTAGGAAACGAATACTCGGGGTTTTAGCGTATCCAAAGTAGCTGAATTGGCAGGATCATAGGTTCTCTTTGTAAGCATGGTTTCAATATCTACGCCGTCAAATTCCCCGTTCTTATCTCCTAAAAGATCGAAAAGTACCATATTCGTGGTTCTGGTTGTCGCAGCCGCCTGATAAAGTATACGATATTTATAAGGGTCTCCCATATAGCTGATATTGTCTGTTAGATAATTCGAGTTAATCTCTGTTGATACGGTATTCGTAAAGCCCGCTTCCAGAACCGTGACCGGCCCATAGACCATCGGTCTTTGGAAAACCGAAGTGGTAAAGCGAGGATTCAATTCAGCCGCATCATGTCGAATATCCTTATAATAGCGAATCTTTTCCAGAACAGGAAATTTCCCCCGTTCATCGGATATATAGTTCCCAAACCAGACCGTGTTCGGGTCCGTGTTGACATAGCCCCACGGTATTCACCACATTTCTTCCCCTGTCAACAATATTGAAGTAGGGGTTACTTAGGGTATAAGTCAGCTTCCAGCCGCTTCGGTTAAAACGCTTATTCCAAAGACGGTGAACGGGATCGTTCGGTGCGGAAAAGCGAATAATCATCATATCCTGCCCCGAACCTTCCCAGTTTTTGGAGATTTCAACCGTATAATCATGATCTGTTCCCCTCTGATATCGCAAGGAATCCGTAACATCCCAACCGTCAATCCATGTTCCGATATCAATGGAACTGTCGATGACCTCCGTTCCGGCGGGCAATAAATCATAGATGATGCCTTGGTTAACTTGATAGACTTTGGTATATTCATCCCCTTGAAGACTGGCGGGTAATGAGCCGTAATTCGTTCCTTGAACGCAGACATCGATGGTTTGTGTGCCGGTTTCAGGATGATCCACAAAGTTTTTGTTGACCTTGTTAAGTGTGGAAGTGATGTTTAAGGGTGTCAGGACATAGCCTATCTGCGGCCAGTAATGCCCAATACGCGTTTCTACATTTGTAGGATTGTTATATTGCCTTCCTTCTGCAACTGCGGCTCCTGCAAGAAAATTGAAATTATAGTCATCCGTTCTCTCCATAGTGGCAGATATGGCATTCTGCATATCCGGAGTGGGGGTAATGTCCATGGCATAGCTACATTCAAACTCATTCCTATAGTAAGGGGAGTTTTGCCTCAATTGTAATCCTACTATCGCTTTTTTATCCGGGAAAACATGCTCCAGACTAATCTGGTTGTTTACACCAATAGCCGCTCCGGAATTCGCGGTATAGACCGCCGTGTATCCCGACTCCGGAGTAAACACCGCTTTTCCTATGCTATCATAGGAAAATGCTCCATACTTAAAGTAGTTTGGATCACCTTTTTTTCTCAACCATACTTCTACCGGAGGATAGTCCTGATTCCTCGTCCGTATGTTGGGCTTTTGATTAAAATTAACAACGCCGGAAACCAGATGATTCGTGACCTGCTCCACATCATAAACCTTCATCCAATCCAGATAGATACTGCTATAATGGTAGTCATCCTCCGTAAGAACATAGGGTGTTCCCCGATAAAAGTCGTTTGTTCCCTCATCATGTGTGAGCCCTGCCAGATCACCCTCTGTAAGCTTCGTGCTAACGGGTTTTCCGTTCAAAGGACTCGGGTAACGTATTTTGGAAGAAAAGAGATAGTACTTTCCGTCAGTGATCGTAACTCCGGAACCATTCGGATCCGCACTTCCATGTGAAGTAGAATAGTTCGTTCCGGAAAAAACTATATTTCCGGCACTTGCATTGTACATCGCAGAAAGGCTAAAGCTCTTAGTCCTAGTTCCGTGTCGTAAGGGGGCGGCAGTTCCTTCCTTATAGATACTCTGTAAGCCAAAGATATCCAGATAGTTCTGCCTTTCCTCAACAGCATATTTTTTATAGGAAAACAGACCGCCATCCTTTGGAGCAGGGAAGATTCTCATCACCTCGCTCTGCGTGACAGGTATATTCTCCCTCTTATGTCCATCCGCCCAGATTTCCGTAAATTGAATCTCATTTTTTATTTGTAATCCATCCCTCGCTACATTTTGTGTGGGATCATCCAATGCCGCTCTCAATTTTGAATAGGGATACTTAAATAAAAGGGCATAGAGCTGAGAATTGTATCTCGCATTGGGAGAGTAATTGTGTTCCGTTAGATACGGTTCATTATCCGGTAATCTGTAAGCGCTGGGGTCTTGGGATATACCAGGCTGATCTCTTCTAAGAGGATTTACAAGGTATCGTTCATTTCCCGGCGGGAGTGGGGCAGTAGGCGGATAATTCATATTCTTGGTAATATTTCTATATCCGTCTCGTGCATACACTTCGATATTATCCTGCCCGTCCAAATTGTACAAAAAGTAGTCTGATCTACTATCCATAGGCATCTTTTTCGCACCGACAAGCTCACCTCCATCCCTTTTGTTGAGATCAGACGGTATATTAAGCTGATATTTAAAGGGCTGTGAACTTCCCCTTGCTCTGTCTACTCTTACATACCATACGGCATAAAAGTAGTCATTTGCGTCGGCGGGCTCCGGTCCCCAAGAAGAATCCCATTTAAAGAATACACCTCCATTTACATCGGCAGTACCCGGCTTTAAAGTGACCTTCGTCGGATTGACTTTGGTTTCTACATGAACCGACATCCTTTTCTCGGACTCTCCATTTAAGGGTCCGCTGTCTTCAATCTTTAATTGAATAGGGAACTCGTAATCGTACACACCTTTATTCAGTGCATTATCATGATGCACCTTCAACATGCTGGGAGTGAGGTCGTAAGCAAAGTCCGCCTTAAAGGTGATTCCGCCACTTAATATGTTATAATTCTTTAAGCACAAGAAGGGCTCCCCGTCCTTTTCTTCCAAGGTATAGTTGAAGCTACTCTGGTCGTTGGTATCCGGTGCCAAGGGAATACCATGCTTAATGGGATCCTCCACCTTGTAAACCCAGTTTTCCCTATTGGAAGATACAGTGATTTTATTTTGATTCCAAGCGGTATCATCCCATCCTTTAAAGATACGGGCAGGGATATAAAGCTTTACAGCCCCGGGATTGTATTTTGTATTTTTATCTCCTCTTAGGGTCATCTCTACCGCAAGTGTTGTCGTATTCAATGCATTGGAATAATATTCAGGCGGAACAATACTTAGTTTTACTTGTTTTCGAATATCACCATTACTGCCATCCGTATAACTATGCCCGGTCCTTGCCGCCGAAGTCCCGGCATGAGGATCCGCCGGATCTTTCCAATACGCCCGCAATTCATGCGTGACAATTCCAAGGTCTCTCCTCCTTCTTGCCAGTAAGAAGGTACTGAAATGTTTTGTGGAGAAAACGAAACTTTCCTCCTCTTCCTTGACCGGAAGAATCTCTGTAGGACGTCCCTCGGAAAGATGCACAATGCGAAGTTCATCCTCCGTTTCTATCTCTTCTTTCTCCTTTTTATCATCTTTCTCCTGCTTTTAGTTTCTTTTCTCCGTTTTAGCTTCTTTTCTCCGTTTTATTTTTCACTCTCTGCTTTTAGTCTTTTTTTCTCTTCCTTCTCCGATTTTTTTAGTTTTTATCTATTTCTTTTTCTACTTTCTTCATTTTTTTCCAGATGTTCTTCGAATTTTTTTGCAAGTTCGGAATCCGTTACTTTCTCTTCTACTTTCTTGCCTTCGTTCTTTCCTTCTGCTTCCTCTGCCTTGCTTTTGAGCTTCTCTTGTCTCTGAAGATTCTTCCTGCGTATTCGAGTCTTCTGCATCTTCCTCTATAAGCTCTTCTTCTCCCATCTTCTTCGAGGATCTTCCTTTATTGTTTTCCGTCTTTTTCCAGACGGATTTCAACTTTTTTTCCCATTCTTCGGCTGGACTTCCTTTTTCTACCCCGTCAATTTCACGGTAAAAAAAGAAATATCCACCACTTCTAAAACCTCTATCTCCGGTTCTTCCTTTGCTTCTTCTGATTCTTTTAGCTACTTCTGATTCACCTTTTTCTTCTTTTTAATTCTATTTTTATCTTCATTTTGCTTCTTCCGTTGATTTCTGCCTTTTGATTCTGCCTTAGCTTCTTTCTTCGCATCCTCCTTACGATATTCTGCTTCCAATGCAGCCTTTGCTTCCTCGATAATGGATTCTTCTTCCAGTACTTCTACCTTCATCTTGGTTCCTTCAAAAAAGGTCTTATCTCCAAAAATAGCCGTTACCGTAAGGTCATGGTCTGCCTGCTCACTAAAAAGAACCGGCGTCCATATATTCCGCCTTTTTTTCTTCTGTGCTTCTTCTTCGGAAAGTCCGGACTCTCCCGCTTCAGAATTTTCTTCGGAGCCATCCACAGCGCCTATCTCCTCCGGGCGGTCTTCTGCAATATTTTCTCCGTTTTCAGCCTGATTGCCGGCTTCCTCTCCATTAACGGATGGAAATCCCCTCTTCTGAAGAGACACTCTGCTGTTCTTCCGACTCAATCCGTTCGGCTATCTCTTCCAAATTTCCCTCTGCACAGCTTATTCCCTGCATACTTCCTACAAGTAAAACAAAGCACAGGAAATACGCCATTCCTTTTTTGAAGATCTGCCTTGACCATAATTTCGGCTTAAATAAGCCACTCCCGGAATGGATATCCTTCTCGCTCCCCAGTCTTTTTCATCATATACCTCTGCTTTCTTAATTTCGTGTATGATATATACTTCTGCAATTTTTCCTATATGCATAAGTACCCTTTAACTGTTTATCGACAATATTATATTTTTTTATCCGTTTTTCGACCCATTTTTTTATTAATATTTTTATAAAAACAGGATTTATTCGTCAAGATTTTCCTTAAATCATCCAATGTTTTTTTCCGTAGGATTTTTCCGCGTAAAAAGAAGCCCGAGGAACAGATCCTCGAGCTTCTTTTTTATTTCTTCTTTCTTCCGTAAATGCCGTAGAAGGCAAGTCCGAGAATACTTAAGATAAATGCAGCTGCATAATAGAGCATCTTAGAGCTGTCATCCGTTCTGACCATTCTGGACCTACGAGCCTCACTAAGTACCTCTCCCGGATTGTCTATGGTTCCTAAAGGAATGGAACGGTCTTCACCAAGTGTATCTCCCGTTTTCTTTTCCGCACCGTCTACTGTTCCGGGGTTGCCCGGCGTGGACGGTACTCTCGGAGTGGAACCGCCGCCACCTCCGCCGCCGGAATTTCTTCTGAATTCATTTTCAAAGAGAATCTCCGATACTCCTTCTCCATCCTTGAAAATCTTCTGTGTAACAAGCAAGTTTCCGTAATTACGGCTATCCTGACTAACCGTAAAGACTACCTTATAAACCGACTTGTCATAGGTATAACCGTATATCGCATCATCCACTTCTGTAAGGGTATAGGTATAGACACCCGGAACCCGGAAATGAATCGGTTCAAATACCGCATGTCCTTCCCCCTGTATAGAAACTGTCTCTTCCTCAGATTCTCCTGGCACCGGCTGGAAGAGTTCCTTCGAAAGCTCCGATGCAGAAGCGACTTCCAACTCCTCACTAATAGACTCGATATTGCTGTCACTTGCAAGTCTTTCTATGGTATCGATGCTTGGTTCTTCCCGCTTATCTGTCCAACGCAAAGACTCTGCACTAACTTCCATGGATTCTTTTCTTAAAACGAAGTGGAAGGTTTCCTCTCTTCCCGGCTTTTTGTCCGATAATCTTCTTTCCGAGTTCTATCTGTCCCGGAACAGATTCTGCTTCAAAGACATTATTAAATACAAAATCATCTCCTCCGACAGTAGCGTAAAGTGCTCCGTTTCCGTCATCCGTTACCGTAATAACGATTTCTCTCTTCGGCTTCTCATCATTCTTGACACCCGATACGGAACCACTCTCGGTCACGCTGTAGCGGTATGTTCCGGGCGCTGTCAAATGAACTTTTTCCAAAACTGATTTCTCCGCCGTCGGAATCCGGGTTCGTCTTTGTCAGGCTGTTCTCAGCTCCTGCCTCTAAAGGCATAGGTGCCCCCGCATCCTCTTTCTTTAAGGTAAATTCGAACTTGTTTCGGATATCCGGTTTCATCAGACCGGTTTTTTTCCGGAAAGCTTCTTCTTAACCTTAATCTCCGCATCAATCGCTTCTACATTGTAGATGTTTTCGAAAATAAAGGGGTTGTTTACGCTGTACTCTAAATCCGATTCCAGCGCCTGATTATTCTTATTTTCTACAGTAAGACTAATCTCCTGCTCTCCCATGTTTACAAGACTTACGCCTGCTACATTTCCTGCAGTTTCCGCAATCTTGTAGGTATATTTGCCCGGCTTTAAGATACGAATCTTTCCAAACTCCATGAGTCCGCCGTCGGAATCCGGGTTCTTTAATTCCGTAACACTTGCCTTTCCTTCCTCATTAAGAAGCGGCGCACCGTCCACTCCTCTTAAAGTGAAGGTGAATTTATTCTGAATATCCGGAGCAGCAAGTCCCGCAGGCACTTTCAGAACCTTCTTTACGGGTAAGCTGAATACCAAGGGCTTAACCAAGCGGTGTAAGCTGCCCGCCTGAAGAGTTTCCGCTTCCGCACCGGCCGGACGCGTATTGGTGTTATACTGTACAGCTCTGAAATAAGCCATATTACCGCTCTGCACATTTTCCTTGTTCCGATCGGTAGTCGCTGTCATCTTGACATAGGCAATCAGGATTCCCTGCTTATTCAGTGTGAAGTCCTGACCCGACTTTGTTTTTTCTTAAATCAAAGGCAACGGCCTGAACCTTCTTTTTTTGTCTATTGTGCCATTCTGACTCTCGTCTTCGTAATTCCATTCCTTCCAAATCGGATTGTTCAGATCTCTTTCCGCCTCAGTCGGAACTTTTTCCGCAACGAGCACCCTCGGCTTTAAGGTATCCGAGCTGTTAGGATAGGATGGTTTAGTCAGCATACTGCTGATATCCACACCGTCAAAGTCTCCATTTCTCTCCGCATCTTTTCCTAAGATATCATAAAGCACCATTTCCGTTGTTCTGGTTCTGGCTTCCGCCTGATAAAGAAGACGATGTTTATAGGGATCCCCCATATAGCTCACATTTTCCGCAATAAAATCAGGATTGATTTCCGTGCTGACCGTATTGTTGAAGTTGGCTTCCACGACGGTAACCGGTCCGAAATTCATATTTGATGCCACAACAGAGGTTGTGAACTTCGAATTTTTGTCGGCTGCCTCTTCACGGATCTTCTTATAGTAGGAAATGTCTGTAAGCTTCGGATATTTTCCTTCCTCATCGGAAACATAGTTTCCGTCCCAAATAGTCGTATCATCTTGGTTGATATAACCCACAGTATTGACTGCAGTTCTACCTCTATCCGCAATATTCGTGTACGGATTGTAGAGAGTATAGGTCATCTTCCATCCGCTACGGTTGCTATCTTTGTGCCAACGGCGATATTGCTTACTTTCGGTGTTTTCCGGAGTGGTAAAGCGGACAATCATCATGGTCCGTCCGGAGCCTTCCCAGTCCCTATTAAATTCTACTGTGTAATCCGTACCCTTCGTAAAACTCAAGTTACTATCTACATTATATCCCCAAGTCCAAGTTCCAAGTTTAATTGATTCTTCGTCTACATAGGTTCCTGCCGGAAGGAGGTCATAAATAATTCCCTTATTTACCTGATACGGATCGGTATATTTAGCCTCCTGCAATGTCTCAGGGAGGTCTCCGTAATTAAAGCCTTCCAAACGAACATTTAGGGTCTGCACACTGTTTTGAGGATCATCTTCATAGGCTTTTTCAACATTCTTATTGAGATAGGGCGTAATCTCTAAGGGAGTTAAAGTATATCCAACCTGTGCCCAGTACTGTCCGATTCTATCTTCGGTCTTCTTTACATCAAGCTGTCTGCCTTCTGCAGTTGCCGCACCACCGATAAAGCTGATCTTGTAATCATCCTCTTTCTCCATGGTCTTCTTAATCTTATCCTGCATATCCGCAGTCGGGGTAATTTGCATGGTATAAGATGCATCGAAACCGGTACTGTAATAAGGAGAATCCTGCTTCAGCTCTAAGCCCACAATGCTATCTCCAAAGACAGCATGGAGATCCAGCTGGTTGTCTCGATAGATATTTTCCGTATCGCTCTTTGTATACTTCTTGGTAAAACCGCTTTCCGGAGTAAAGATAACCTGTCCCCCTGCGTTATAGGAGAATTGTCCATACTTAAAGTAAGTACTCTCGTTCTTTTTCCGTAAATATACGGCAACGGGAGGATAGTCTTCATTTCTCTTTCTAAACTCCGCTTTCGGACTAAATGGTACTAGAGCATTATTGGACTTTTCTACATCGCGAACCCTCATTTCCTTTAAGAAGATAGAGCTATAGTAATAGTCCTCATCCTTTAGTGGATACTTTTCTCTATATGCGTCTCTATTTGTCCCTGTTGTACTGTCCAGGCCTTCCAGATCATCCTGTGTAAGGTCCGTGCTAACGGGTTTTCCGTTTATACTTCCCTCTCCTTTATGCCTAACAGAAAGGAGATAGTACTTTCCGTCTCTAAGGGTAACACCGGAGCCATTCTTGTTCGGATCCGGAGAGGTTAGTATATGTTCTGTCGTCATTGACCTTCACATTTGCACTGTCCGCCTTGTAGTCCGTAGTCAGGGTAAAGCTCTCCTTATAGGAACCAACTCGTAAAGGTGCGTCCTTCCCTTCCTGATAAATCGACTGCAAGCCGAAAAATATTGACATAGTTCTGTCTGATGCCGGTATTGTACTTGTTATAAGAGAAGCCTCCTTCACCTTTTTGGACGCGGGAAAACAAATCTGTTTTCCACTGTGACATCTATATCACGCTTAAACGTGTCTGCCCAGAATTCAGTAAACTTGATCTTATTGCTTATTTCCAAGCCGTCTTTATAGATATCTCTTCCTGCCGCCTTTGCATCCTCTAACTTTTTATACGGATACTTATACACTAAAGCATAGACCTGAGAATTCAAACGCCCGTTGGGATGGTAGTTGTCCCAGCCTATATAAGGCTCCTGTGTCGGTAATTTCGGCACGCTCGGATCCTTGGAGATTCCCACATAGGTTCTTCCTATAGGATTTTCCATATACTTTTTATCCGCAGGCGGCTCCTCTGTCATATATTCGGTAATCTTACTGTAACCGCCTCTTGGAAAGGCCGCGATGCTATCCGGATGATAATAGCCATTCCATCTGGTATCCATCGGAAGCTTTTTCGCACCAACAAGCTCTCCTCCGTCCTCTGCATTTCGAACACGCTCAAACTTATATTCAAAAGGCTGTGAGCTTCCTGTTGCTCTCTCTACCTCTACATACCAAACAGTATAGAAATAATTATTCGCATTCTCCGGTGCCTTTCCCCAGCTTGAATCCCAGTTGAAATATACACCACCGTTGACATCCGCTTTTCCGGGCTTCAGAGTCACCTTAGTAGGATTGACCTTGGTCTCTACATGTACGGACATGTCCTGCTTTTGCAGTTGAATTTAAACTGCTGTCCTTCTTGTTCTTTACTTCCATGCTTACAGGGAATTTATAGTCATAAACGCCCTTTTTCTTCGCCGCCTTCCGACTTATGCTTAACCTTAAGCATACTTGGGGGTAAGGTTATAAGCGATATCCGCCTTAAAGGTAACACCGCCGCTTAGCTCCTTGTAATTCGTTAAACGAAGGAAGGCTTCGCCGTTCTTTTCAATGGTTTCATAACTAAAGCTACTCTGCGCATTGCTTTCTCCCTTTTTCGGAAGACCATGCACATAGGGCGGCTTCACAGGATAAGCGCCTGAATTATCCATGGCGGTAGATACATTTACCTTATCCGGATTATCCCAGCCCTTAAAAATACGGGCAGGTACATCAATCGTCACCTCTCCCGGAGCATACACCGTATCCACTCCGCCTTTTAAGGTAAGTTCAATTCCCAAGGTGCTTGTGTTTAAAGCATTAGAACCCTGTTCAGGAGGAATAATCACGAGATTCTTCTGCTGTCTCATGCGCTTTTTCCTTCTTTTTCCTCAGCATCGGTAACCGTGCTATCCTCTTCAATTTCATCCGTATAGCTGTGTCCGTTTACCGCTGTCGGTTCCTCTCTCCAGAAGGCTCTAAGCTCATGGCCTTCAGGAGTCGTCGTTGCACCCGATGCGGCCAGTATCACATACGGGCTAAAGCTCTTTGCGGAAAAGCTTAAGTCTTCTCCCTCATCCTTCAAAGTAAGAGTCTCCGCCTTCTGCCCTTCATCAAGGTGCACAAGCTGTAAATCCTTCTTCTCTTCCAGAGCTTCTTTCATCTCCTGCGTCTTTTGCAGACGAATCTCTACTTTCTTCCCTTTTTTTAGGCTGTACTTCTCTTTCTTCGCCGTCAATCAGACGATAAAAAGAAATATCCACTGCTTCCAAAACGGTCAGCTCCGGCTGTTCTTCCGAATCCTTACTCCGGTATTCCTTCTCAAGATGGGCCTTTGCTTCTTCCAGCACGGCTTCCTCTTCAATGGGAACAAGTTTCATGAAAGTTCCCTCAAAGAAGGTGCCGTCTTCGAAGGACGCAGTGTACAAGAGATTTCCTCCGGAAAGTGCTTCAAGAGAGCCGGCTTCCATATATTCCGACTTTTTCCTCTTCTTTGCTCTCTTCGGCTTCCTTCGCTTCTTCCGATTCCTTCACTTCTTCCGATTCTTTCGCTTCTTCCGATTCCTTCTTCTCCTCGGATTCCCCGCTGTCGTCGGAAGTCTTACTCTTTTCTTCCTCTGAAGACTCTTCTTTCTCCGCTTCCTCTATATTTTTCTTCCGTTTTTTTCCTTCCTTTGCGGAATCTTCTTTTTCTACGGAAGAACTAAACTTTTCTTCCGCTTTCATCCCTATCTGCTCAACGATTTCTTTCGCATTTCCTTCTGCATAAGTCAAAGCCTGCAGATTGCCAAGAAGCATTAAAAAAATAAGGAAATACGCTATTCCCTTTATTTATAAAATCTCTTTTTTCCCAGATGCCCTCGTGCCATTCTCTGCCGGGAAGAATATTCTCTTTCTCTCTTGTTCATTGCACTCCTCTGCTTTCCTTTTTCTGCACCGTCATAAAGATGCCTATTTGTTTTAAAAAAATAAAAAAATTGAATACAATTCAAGTTTTTTTCTTAAGAAATATTACTATAAATTTTTAATATAATCAAGCATATCATTTTTATTAGATTTGTAAAGTTAAGAATTTTAAAAGAAAATCAAAGAATTTCAAAGATAATTAAAAATTTACAGTTATTTCTTTTCAAAGATTTTTGCAAAGCAATACTTCATCCTCAACTACCAAGATCTGCATACCGACTCCTTTATAAGATTATCTTCCCTTACTTCACAGCTTAGCCCTGCATCTTAGTTCAATCCTTGGCTAAACTCCGGCGCATCATTTTTTTATGCATAGCGTATTACATTCTTATTTTATCCTTCATTCACTGCATCCGACTCTAAAGAGTGTAGGGAATACTGTCAAGAAAAATCCGTATTTTTTCCTTTTTTTCTCTTCTACTCTTTGCCTATTTTTAAATTCATTTTTTCATTTGCAAAAAAACTTCATAAAAAGCATTGCTATTCCCTTTACTTTAGTGATACACTTAGTCGGGTTTTCAGTTAAATGCAGTAATAAAATATAGACAAATTAAGTAAAACATTCAGACTGATTTGGCTTCTATGTCGAAAGCCCTTAGATGAGAAAATGGAAAGCCCTTTCTTCTCGTCATAAATTCTAAAAAAGGAGGAAAGATTGATGAAAAAGCAGTGATGGCACGGATCCGGGAGCCTATGATTTTACTTTTTGTAGCGGAAGATCCGAAGAATGATTCCTCCTTCCCTATAATCTAAACTCATAAGTTCTTTTTCCCTGTGTCCATGAAGTTTTGGAAAGGAGAGAAAAATGAACGAAAATGAAAGAATTCAACAAGACTACGTTCAAGAAATTATAGATCTCATTCGCAGTGGCGAAACCGAAGAGCAAATCCGGGAGAATCTGGAAGAATACCATGCGAATGACATTGCGTCCGCCCTTCCCCTTTTAGAAGAGGAAGAGCGTAAGTTTTTGTACAGTCTTTTAGATAATGAGCGCCTCAGTGAGGTTATGGAGTATGCCGAGCACGGCTACGAATATCTGGAAGAGATAAGTCCAAGCAGGGCCGGAATCGTCCTTTCCGAGATGGAGCCGGATGATGCCGTAGACTTACTGAAAGAAGCCGATCCCGAGAAAAAGACCATCTGGCTTTCCAAGATGAGCCTGAAGGATCGAAACGAACTGCAGATTCTGGCCGCCTATGATGAAGCCTTCATCGGTTCTCGTATGACGACAAACTTCGTCTTCTTGACAAAGGATTTAAATATCCGGGACGCCATGCGCTCTCTGATTGAACAGGCTGCCGAGCATGACAACATTTCCAAGGTCTATGTCGTACACGAAGACGGCTCCTACTATGGTGCAGTGGATTTAAAAGAATTGATTATCGCGCGAAGAGATACCAAGCTCGACGATATCACGGAAACCGGTTATCCGTTTGTCTATGCGGATGAAAAGATTGAGGACTGTTTGGAGCGTATCAAAGGCTATGCCGAGAACTCCATTCCCGTTTTAGGAGAAAACAATATCATCTTAGGTGTAATCACCGCCCAAGATGTATTGGAAGTTTACGATGATGAGATGGGTGAAGACTATGCTCGTTTGGGAGGTCTTACTGCGGAAGAGGATTTAAATGAACCGCTTCTGGAAAGTGTGAAAAAACGCCTTCCCTGGCTTGTGATTCTGCTTTTCCTCGGTCTTGTTGTTTCCACCGTAGTGGGTCTTTTTGAAACCGTGGTAGCACAGCTTACCATTATCATGGCTTTCCAGTCGCTGATTCTTGATATGTCCGGAAATGTCGGTACCCAGTCTCTTGCGGTCACCATCCGTGTTCTGATGGACGAGCGTCTCACCGCAAAGCAGAAGATGACTTTAGTCGGAAAGGAAATGGGAGTAGGCGGATTAAACGGTCTTGTAATCGGCTTGTTTTCCTTAGTCGGTATCGGTGCATACCTATATTTCTTTAAGCACCAGCCACTGCATATTGCCATTGCTATTTCTTCCTGTATCGGATTTTCCCTAATGCTCTCCATGGTGATTTCCTCCTTGGTCGGCACCGTTACGCCTATCTTCTTTAAGAAGGTCGGAGTGGACCCGGCAGCGGCTTCCGGCCCCTTGATTACCACCATTAACGATTTGGTCGGTGTAGTCAGCTACTATGGACTGACTTGGATTTTTACTTTTGGAAATCCTGAAGATTTCAGGGTAAATGCGATGCTTTCCGTTTCTTTTAGACTTAGTAAAAAAAGCCTGTATGGAAAAAGCCGGGCTGGAAGCAAGATTCTGTACAATGGAAAAGCAAGATAATGGAAGCGGATTTCCATATACTTATAATTTGAAACTAAATGGGAAGTCCTACTCTCTTCGGGTCTTTAGCGAAGAAGTTGAGGAACTTTCTACCATTCTTTCCTATGCTCTCTTTTCCGACTCCGGAGAAATGCTCTGTATGGCAAAGACCGAGTTCCACTCTCCCGATAACCCCTTTGCTGAGGCTCCCTATACGCATCTTATACCCGAAACAAGCCCCTGTGCGCTTTGCAAGAAAAAGCTTTCCGGAGAATGTACGGGGCGATAGAGCCTTATAGCTCCGCAACACTGTCTCTAATGCGAAGTTTCGTCGGCACCAGTATTTTGATATTAATATCCCGACTTTCCTGGATTCTTTGGGAAAGCAGGCTCACTGCATGCTCTCCCATAAATTCCATGTGGAGACGCACGGTGCTTAGTGGGGGAACCATATATTTTGCACTTGGAATATCATTAAAGCCGATTACACTGATATCCTCCGGTATTTTCAAACCCAACTCATAAGCCGCCCGATAAATTCCGGCAGCAATGGAGTCATTTGCCGCAAAAATAGCGGTCGGCAGCTTTCCTTCCCGATAGAGCTCGGTAAAAAGCTTCCTTCCGTATCTGGCCTGATGCTCTCCCAGTTTTACATAGTCTTCGCAGAATAGCCCTTTTTCCTTCAGATAGGCGCAGAACTCCGTATAACGCGGATCTTCACTTCGTCTGTCGAGCCATTGCTCTGCACCGCCTCCGATGAAGCCAATCTTCTTGTGCCCCTTTTCGATGAGATAGTCCAGAAGTTCCCGAACCGCATTCTTATAGTCTACCGTAATGGTATCGCACTGCGGTAAGTCCGCATTGCAGTCAATCATGACTACGGGTTTATCCCAGGAAGAAATTCCCTGCAACATCTCTGTTGTGAAAGTCCCTGTGCAAATAATCCCGTCCAGTCCCATGATTTTTTCAGAGGAGTCCGAAAGGGAGATTTCCATGTGATGACAGCCCTCCTCATCCAGTTTCTTCTTTACCGCAAGACGAATGCAGAGGTAATACGGGTCTTCCAGCTCTTCTTCCGGAGAATAGGAGCCGAAAAATCCCGATTTTTAGTTTTTTACACTTTTTTCTTGGAGAGGGCATGGTGTATTCCAACTCTTCCGCCGCCTCCATTACTCTTTTTCTGGTGGATTCCTGCACATTCAGGGTTTCATCGTGATTCAGTACTCTGGATACTGTTGCAGAGGAGACGCCCGCTCTCTCCGCAATATCTTTGATTGTTGCCATAAGATTTTCTACCTCGCTTCAACAGAGATTTTTTCTTTCTTCTTTATGGAGAGTTCCGAAATCAAAACCGCAAGTAAAATGGTGATGGACCCCAGAATCATTCGACTTGTCACTTCTTCCTGCAATAAAATAACGGAAAATACGGTTCCAAACACCGCTTCCATAGATAAGATAATTGCCGATTTGGTTTCATCCACATGCTTTTGTGCCCAGGTTTGCAGAAAATAGCAAAGGGTCGTACTGACCACACCGAGGTACAGCATAGCAAGCCAGCCGGAAGAAGAAACTCCTTCAAAACTTATTTTACCACTTAAAAGAAGGCCGATAAAGGAGAGAATGCAGGCAGAGAGCATTTGCATAAAGTTCAGTATCGCAGGGCGGATTCTGTGCACATATTTTCCTGTAAGATAAATCTGGAAAGCAAAGCCGATTGCGCATCCCAAAGTAAGGCTGTCCCCAAGACCAATGGAAAAGCCGCTTTGCAGAGAAAGAATCCCCGCACCGGTAAGGGCAAGAATTGCCCCTGCTATACTCTTTAACTCTATCTTCTTTCTTTCCAGAATAAAGGCGATAAAGGGCACCATCACAACATTGGTTGCCGTTAAAAAAGGCATTTTTAGAGGCGGTGGTATATTGCAGGCCCACAATCTGCAAGGCAAAGCCGGTAAAGAGCGCCGCACCAAGCAGAAAGCCGCAAAAAAATCTCGTCCTTCGTAATGGTCTTTAGTTCTTTTTCTTGCAAGGACTCCCATACATATTGCGCCGATTAAGAAGCGTAAAAACATGATTTGAAACAGGGGCAAGTGTTTTTAAAGCAATATCACTTGCCACAAAACCGCCTCCCCAGATAATGGTCACGGTTACAAGTCCTATAATTCCCGGTATTTTTTTCATTCGTTTTCTCTTTTTACTCATAGCTTCTTTCCCTTGCCCTTCTGTACTCTGAAAATGCTTCCTTTCTCTCTATCTTTTTGGAAGAGAAGCTGTAGACAGTAGTCATTGAATCTTGTCTTGTTCCGGTAAATCTGTTCCTCACCACAGGAATTGCTTCCCACTCCGCTATGCTTTGCATCCAGATGCAAAATGATTTCTTCCGATTTTCGAATCTCTCCCCAGTGCTTTGCCTCTTCTAGAGCTTCTATCGTATAATCATGTGCGTCAAAACCGATTGGTTCCTTACTCACAATCTGGAAGCCTTCTTCACCGTGAAGAAGCGTAATCCATCTTGTTTCTCCGCGGTGTCCGTTTTCCTGCGGCATCACATAGTTTTTCATGCATCTCTTCCATCCGCTTTTCGTAAATACCGATTCGCGCATGATCCTGCATATCCGGATAGTTTTCATTCGGCCCGAGACCGTACCAAGATAGCTCCTCCAGCTTCTTTGAAACACGAAGCTCCACGCCGATTCTAGGGATAAATTCCGGGGCAAAGCTGCTGTAGCGGAAGCCCTTCATAGAAAGATCCAGCTCCACGGCACCGTCTCTGTAAATCTTATAGCAGTATTCCCCCTTAAAGCCGAAAGCCATGCTTAATGCGGAGAAATGCGTATTTACAAGAACGCTGTAGCCAAACTGCTCCTCCCGGTAGCTGATTCCCTCCAGCTGTTCCTGCTGCTTATGGATAAAATATTTCTCTTTCCAGTCCTTTACCTTGTACATATCATTATCGACATTGGCTCTGAGCATATTCAGAACCGGACCGCTTGTAATATAGTCTTCTCCACTGTAGCTGAGCTTTTTCCAGCTTTCCGTTTACCTTATTAAACTCTAAGGCAAAGTTTTTCGTTGCAAAAAGCAGAGTCCGGTTTTGCTTTCTTTTACATGGATTTCCGCTAAAGAAGCTGCTTTTCTTCTTATCCTTTTCCAAGGAATCTTTCGTTTCAAAGCTTTCCTGCAGGGAAAGACTTGTATTTTCAGAAGCATTTTTCAGAAGCAATCTCCGTTCCAAAACTACTGCATCCATTGCAGTAAGATTCTTCTCGTAAAACAAACTGCTGTGCGGAAACTTCTCTCCTTGCTTAGCAAAGGCATTGTCTTCTTTGTAAAGAATCCGGAAGTCGATATACATTGCATCCTTATCGGAATACTCATTTTCCTGCTGTCTTAAAAGAGCAGGAATCTCCGAAATCGTAAAGCGTTCTTTGCATTGCGGCTCTACATGTAAATCAGAGATACTTCCTTCGAGAAGGGTTTTTTCTCCGCTCCAAACCCGATAAGAGATGAGCGTATCGCTGCTGTCACGGAAATATCTCTTACTGCGAAGCGCAAACTCTCCCTCTTCTACACACAACACACGAAGAACCAGTGGTGCAATCACTTGTTTATAGTTTAAAAGTCCTGTTGAAAGATGACCATCCGGTCTTAACAAACCGTCAACACAGAAGTTCCCGTTATTCGGTTCGTCTCCATAGTCTCCGCCGTAGCAGTAAATGGTCTGTCCGTCTTCTCCTTTGTCCTTTAGTCCTTGGTCGTACCACTCCCAGATAAAGCCCCCTGAAGACGAGGATATTTTTCAAAGAGATCCTGATACTCTCTTAAGTTTCCGGGTCCATTTCCCATGCTGTGGCCATATTCACAGAGAATATGCGGCTTTCCGTGTGCGTCATTTCCTTCCGCAATCCTCACCATGCCGTCAAGACGCGTATACATCGTAGAGTACACATCCGCTATATCCGCCTTGGCATCACTTTCATAATGAATCAGTCTAGATCTGTCCAAAGCGCGAATGGACTCGGCCATTTTTACGAAATTTTTCTCCGATTGATGACTCATTCCCAAGAGACCACATAATGATAGACGGGTGATTCCTATGCTCTTTTACCATTCTTACCGCACGGTCGCAGAAAGCCGCTTCCCAGCTTGGAAGATCATTTAACCACTCGTATCTCTGAATCCACTCAAAACCGTGGGTTTCCAGATCCGCTTCATCAATCACATAAAATCCGTACTCATCACAAAGAGAGTAGAACCAGTTTGCCTTCGGATAATGGGAGCAACGGATGGCATTGATATTGCAGCGTTTCATACGAATTAAATCCTGCTCTACCTCTTCTCTCTTTACCGTTAAACCTTCCGTAGGGGAAAAGTCATGCATATTGACACCGTTCAGTAAAATGGCTTTTCCGTTTACGAAGAAGTTTTCGCCTTTTACAACAATCGTTCGGAATCCAGGGCTTGTTCCACTTCATCGACTATCTTCCCCTTTTTCTCTAAAGCAATTTCCAGCTTGTAGAGATAAGGGTCTTCCGCACTCAAGGGAAAAACGGAATCCAGTTCTTTTCACAAAATCTCCCTGCAATGTTCCGTCTTCTGCTTTCTTGCAGTTCAACTTTTCTTGGAAGAGCAGCCTCTCCGTCTTATCTTTTAGTGAAACGGTAATAGAGCCACAGTCCTCCTGCAAACTACAGTCCTCCTGCAAGCTACGGTCCTCCTGTGAGCCACTCTTCTCTTCCGAGCTGCCATCCTCTTCCAAGGCGACTTCCGCTTTTTCCTAAATCAAGATGCAGTCTGAGCCTTCCTGCTCCGCTCTCATGCAGGTAATCCGCATAAAGCACTACATCCTCGATACCCTTTTTCGGCACGACAAGCAATTTTACATCACGAAAAATGCCCGAAAACCACCACATATCTTGGCACTCTAAATAGCTAGCATCCGACCACTGATATACTCTTACACAAATTCTATTTTTCTCCTTCACGAAGAAAAAGCCGAAGCATCAAAACCGGAACCCAAACGGCTAACCTTACTGTAACCCAAATGTTTTACCATTTACCCAAACATCAAAAGGCACTGCTTACCCCGTCAAAACGAAGGAGATACTGCTTCCCTTCCTCTTTTTTTCTCCAGACGAAAGCTCCTCCTGTAAATTCCGCAGGGATTTTTCAGAGGTACAAAGGAGGTTGATTGGAAAAAGATACCATACATCCGTATAATGCTTTTTTTCCGTAGCCATAGCACTGCCAGCAGGAGGGTACAGGAAGCTTCTTCCACTCCCGATCCGCATAGTCTTCGGTAAAAATGCTCGGGAGAAAACTCCGGTGCTTCAAGATAAAGGAAGCTCCATTCTCCGTTTAGGGAAATGTCCTTCTCGAACTCTCCGGTATGACGAAAAATCCGCCACTGCTTCTCTCCTGCCGATCATCATCAACTCTTCATTTTCCCATTGTTTTTTTATTCTTTCCATATGATTACCCTACCTATAAAAAGTATCTTGTTCACGCATCTTTTACTATAAAGTAGCTTATCATTTTACCGGTAATGAGTCAATAAATTTAGTAAATATTTTAGTCGGACTTCTAGCGACCGTAAATTTTTAGTCCCTTCTTTTTTTATAATTTCATCCCACTATTTTCTCTATATAAAACTATAATTTTTTTCTTGCAATGCCGCAAATACTTCCTCTTCCGGAAAGCTCTTCCCTGTCCAAAGTCTAAAGGCTTCCGCAGCCTGATAAAAAAGCATGGGGAGACCGTTCATGTAGCTTAGTCCTTCTTCCTTTGCCTGCAAAAGCAACTTCGTTTCGAAGGGATGATAGATACAGTCGGCAACAAACAGCCCCTTATGAAGGAGTTTTCTATCCGGAATGAGAGAAGCCTCCGCCCCCATTCCCACATTTGTAGAATTGACAAGGATATCGCTTTCCTCCAGAAATTCCGCGAGATTTTCTTCATAGGATCCGAGCAGAATTTGTTTTCCTGTTTCTCTTTCTACTTTTTTTCAATAAAGGCTCTGTTTTTTTCGATGGAAGACGCTCTTTGCAAAAGCCGAATTTCCAAAATTTCGGTATAGACTGCTCGGGAGAGGATTGCTTTTCCTGCACCGCCAAGTCCCATAAGACAGAGCTTCTTTCCATTCACGGCGCCATTCTCCGATTCCAAAGCACGGAAGAAACCGATTCCGTCCGTACTGTAACCTGTCATTTTGCCATTTTCCGAAAAAACAAGAGTATTCACGGAGGAAGAAAGCCTCGCCTCTTTAGACAGGCTGTCGCAAAGCGGAAGTACCGCCTCTTTCAGAGGCATCGTTAGTTAAGCCCTCCCACGCCCATTTTTCCGAAGAGCGAATAAAGTGCTTTCCAGATCCTCCTCTTTCACAGAAAAGGCAAGATAACGAGCATTCAGGGAGAGTCGCCGAAATCCCTCATTATGAATAAAGGGAGAAAGGCTATGTGAAACAGGATTACCGAGCAGACCGTAGAGTCTTGTTTTTTTCCGTCAATTTCCCATTGATTCATTCTTCCTCTCCCTTCTTTATTCACTCTTCTTTATTCACTCTTCTTTATTCATTCTTTTGTTTAGCTTCACCCTTTATTTACTTCCGGAGTATCTTTCATATAAGACTATCCATTCCACTCCCTATTCTCTTTTCTCGTATGATAGAACAAAAATAAATGCAGAATAGACACCAGCCAAATACAATAAAAGCTAAAAATATGACTTAAAAAGACCGCCATAAAGGCGCCAAAGCAGAAGGAGAGGAGCATGATGGCATGTCCTCTGAACAAAACGGCCGCATTTTCATTTTTATCCCGAAGCGCTTTCACCAAATTTACTCCGAGCTGTCGGACATGTGCCGTACAGAAGGTCGTTGCCATATTAACTCCCTCCGCCTGTCTAAAGGCGGTGAACTGCATCGCACAGATAAAGCTGAGTGCCACCTGCGGAGCATGATCCGGTACGGAAGAGGGCATCATTCCAATCACAAAAGAAACAAAGGCTTCAAAGAGAAGAAGCTTCTCCTCAAAAAGGCCCTTGTTCTTTTGGTTCATTTTCCCGGAAATGAACTCCGCCATACATACACCTAAAATATAGGCCGTTAAAGGAACAAAAGCATAGAAGCCCTTCTTCCACTCTCCATTTCCAAAGGAGAGCATCATCATGACAAGATTCGCCGTCTGCGCATTCGCAAAAACCTTTCCTCGAAGGCTAAAGGTATAACCTCCGTAGAAGCCGCCGGCAAACATGAGGAGTGCAAAAAACCACAGTTTTTCCACAACTCGGTAATTTCCTTCCGACTTCAAAGCGTTCTCCCTTCGCTACCCCATCATTCTCTGTCTTACAATCTCATACGCAAGTACCCCACAGGCTACGGATACATTTAAGGAGTCGATATCGCCTTTCATCGGGATAGAGGCCTGCATATCACAGTTATCCTTCACAAGACGGGAAACGCCATCTCCCTCACTGCCCATCACAAGACCGATCGGGCCTTTGAGATTCAACTTATACATGCTTTCGCCTGCCATATCGGCGCAGACGAACCACATCCCCTCTTTCTTCAGCTCTTCCATGGTCTGCACGAGATTCGTCACCTTACATACCTTCGTGTAATTCAAGGCTCCGGCACTGCTTCTTGCGACAGTCGCGGTAAGTCCTACCGCGCGTCTTTTAGGAATAATGACTCCGTGCGCGCCGCACAAATTTGCCGTACGAATCATGGCTCCGAGATTATGTGGGTCTTCGATTCCATCCAGCAAAAGAAGAAAGGCGCCTCTCCCTTTTCCTTTGCAAGCGAAAGGAGCTCAGGAAGCTCCGCATAGGAAAATGCCGCAAGATAGGCAATCACCCCCTGGTGTACCTCTCCCCCGCTAATTTCATCGAGTCTTGATTTCTTTACAAAATCAACCACCGTATCCTGCTTTTTTGCTTCTCTGAGGATGCTTAAAATCGGCCCGTCCTTTAGGCCGTCCTGTACAAACAAACGATCAATGGTTTTCTTCGCACGAAAGGCTTCCATGACCGGATTTCTTCCTACTAAGGTGTATCCCTCTTCTCTCATTTTCCTCTTCTCTCTCCAAAAGGAAGGAAAGCCCCGCTTCCATAAGCCTTTTGCAGTCTTTCTCCCTCATTTTGATAATGTAAATACCCGAGCACCGCTTCAAAGCCCGTGGCACGGCGGTAGTCTCCGATATCGGAATTCTTCGAACGACTCTGCGACTTATGGTTTCTTGCCCTCCTGTATACGGAAAGCTCTTCTTCCGTAAGGAGCCCTTTTTCCAGATAATACTCCATCATGTCCGACTGTGCTTTCGCACAAACCAAGTCCTTTTTCTTGCTGTTAATCTTGTTTAAAGAGCCGGAACAGTCTCGAATCAGTCTGTCCCGAATAAAGAAATCATAAATAGAATCCCCCACATAAGCCAAGCTTAAAGGGGGATTTGCATCGCAAGGCTATCCCTTAGATTTTCTGCCATTCTACTCCGTTTCTGGTATCCTTTAAGGAAATACCCATACTGAGGAGCTCATCACGAATCCGATCCGCCTCGGTAAAATCTTTATTTCTTTCTTAGCTTCCTGACGCTTTGCAATAAGAGCATTGACCTTTTTCTTCCAATCCGGCGTCGAGTTTTTCTTCCTTTTTATCTGTACGGATACCGAGTACGTGCACGAGGACAGCAATAGACTCTTTCATGATGGATCCGAAGTCTTTGGAAGACTCTTCCTTTACCGTGGAGTTTGCAAGGCGCACCAGTTCAAAAATCTGGGTAATGGCGTCCGCCGTATTTAAGTCATCCTCCATCTTCTCGGAGAAAAAGAGCGGTATATTCTTCTACCTTCTTTAAGACTTCCTCTTCTTCCTTGGACATGCCCTTCTCTTTCAGACGAGGAAGCAAATCCTCCAGTCTCCAGATACAGCTTAAGATTCTGTCGAGAGAGCCTTCGCAGATTGCATCAGCTCCTTAGAGAAATTCAGCGGACTTCTGTAGTGTGCGGAAAGCATATAGAAACGAAGGACCATCGGATCAAACTGGGATGTTACATCCCGCACGGTAAAGAAGTTCCCGAGCGACTTCGACATCTTCTTGTTATCAATGTTAATAAAGGCATTGTGCATCCAGTAGCGGGCAAACTGCTCTCCGTGTGCCGCCTCATACTGGGCAATTTCATTTTCATGATGCGGGAAAATGAGGTCCTCTCCGCCCGCATGAATGTCTAAGGCTCCTCCGCAGTACTTCGGTGCCATAACGCAACACTCCGTGTGCCAGCCCGGTCTTCCCTCGCTCCAAGGAGACTTCCAATACGGCTCTCCCATCTTCTTCGGCTTCCAAAGCACGAAGTCGGTCGGATTCTTCTTCTCTTCCTCACCGGAAACCTTGAGTTCCCGAAGTCCTGACTGGAGATCCTCCATATTTTTATGAGAAAGCTTTCCGTAGGGCTTAAAATGCGGTTGTATCATAATAAACCGATACCGTTTACGGCATAAGCAAAAAGCCCTTCTTTTCCAATTCATCTATGAGATTCACCATGCCGTCAATCTCTTCCGTTGCCTTCGGGTGAGCGGAGGCTTCTTCAATGTTGAGATCCGCCATGTCCTTCTCCACTTCGGCAATATAACGCTCGGTTACAGTCTGGCAGTCTACGCCTTCCTCCACCGCAGCCTTGATGATCTTATCGTCTACATCGGTGTAGTTCGAAACATATTTTACCTGATAGCCCTTGTACTCCATAAAACGGCGAAAGGTATCAAATACAATCATAGGACGCGCATTTCCGATATGGATGAGGTTATAAACGGTCGGCCCGCAGACATACATTCTAATCTTTCCTTCCTCAATCGGAACGAACTCTTCCTTCTCCTTCGACATGGTATTATAAATCTTCATAAATTCCTCTTTTCTTAAGCTTTTAGCGTTCTTTGTAGTTTATCTCTTCGCCCTATTTTTAGTCAAGAAAGGAAAAAGCCCCCGAAGGAAAATCCTTCGGAAGCTCTTCTTCATCGCTTAGCTTATAAATTTCTTTGGGAGCTTTAACGGCCTTCTTTCTTTTATAAGGTCCTCTCATTTCTATCCCCTAAAATGCTTCGCCGTGCTTTTTACCTCTTATATTCATTAAAAAGAAATCCTGGAAGCTCTTAAACGGATTATCCTCTCCGTTCTTTTCATTATTCTCATTCCCGTTCTTATTCCTATACTCAGGATTTTCGCCATTCGATGCGCCTTCCTGCGATTCCTCTGTATTGTTTTCAGAAGGAGCGTCTCCGCTGTTTCCTGCATCCCCGTTTCCATTAGGCGCCGGAGATTTACCTAGAGTAACCGTCGCTTCTACTTCATTGTACTTTCCGGTACCGTCCTGGCGCATCAGTGTAAGCTTTACCTCTTCTCCTGCTCTATACTTGGAAAGCAGTGCTTTTAAGTTTGCGGTAGTATAGACTCCCTGCCCATCCAGTTTTGTGATAATATCTCTTTCCTGAATCTGGCTGTTATCCGCACCGGTGTCATCCAATACTTTAAAGATATAGATTCCCTTCGGCATGGCAAAGCTCTCTGCTGTCTGCGCATCAATATCCTTTACCTGAATGCCCAGCACACCTTGCTCCGCCTCGGGCACCTTATCTCTGGTGGTCAGTGTGGATAAGGAAGAAAGGATGGTCTCTGCCGCAGAGGACGGAATGGAATAGCCCATACCCTCTACATCGGTATCCGCATACTTAGCCACATTGATTCCTATCAGCTCCCCCTTCATATTGAGGAGTGCACCACCCGAGTTTCCGGGATTGATTGCCGCATCGGTCTGGATAAGCCCCTTGGAAACGCCATCCTTGGTCTGTACATCTCTATTCTTTGCAGAAATGATACCGGTTGTAACGGACTGTCCATAGCCTAGGGCATTTCCAATTGCCACAACCTGGTCTCCAACCTCCATTTCATCGGAAGAACCAATCTGTACCGCCTTAATCTTCTCTCTCGTTTCCGGAGATATATCGGAAAGCTTGACAGAAACCAAGGCTAAGTCAACCGTAACATCGGTTCCCTTCACCTGTGCTGTTGCCGTACTATCATCAATAAAACTTACCGTAAAGGGAGTTGGAGTCCTGAATCACATGGTTGTTCGTTGCAATGAGAAGCTCCGTATCATTCTGTCCCACAATCACACCGGAACCGCTGGCAGGAAGCTCTGTTTCTCTCTGAATTTCACCAAAGATAGAGAATCCGTTTTCCTGATAGCGCATCATATTTGTAATGGCAACGACAGACGGCATAGCATCCTTTGCCACCTCTGTAACCGTCTTTCCGTTTCCCGTAGAAGCAATGATTGTATCAGAAGGGACAGTACTCTTCTCCGGCTCCTTGATTTCCGAAGGACTGCTCTCCTTCTTTTTCTTCCTGCTTTGGCTGCCCTTCCTCCGCGATAGAATAAATATTTCTTTCCTGTGCAATATAATTTACGCCAACCATCATCCCGCCTGCAATCAGTCCAAAGAGCAGTGCGGAAAAAAATCACTCAATTATTCGTTTCATGATACCTCCCCTTTCCTTCGGGCAAATGGTATAAAAATTTTTTTGTGTCAACTTTGTGACCTGTCAAAAATTAATACTGCTTTTTAATCGACTTTCTTCTCCAAAAGCACGATGGCCTTCGCGGCAATCCTTCTTCTCTTCCGGTAAACCCAAGCCCCTCCTCTGTGGTGGCTTTCACGGAAATCCTGTCTTTCTCACAGGAAAGCGCCTTTGCAATCTTTTTCTTCCATAGCAGGAATAAAAATCTTTTTACCTTTGGTCTTTTGCATAAGAAGAACCATATCCGCATTTCCAAGAAAGTAGCCCTGATCCCGGATTAAAGCATAAGCCTTTTTCCAACAAAATAAGGGAGGAAATCCCCGATACCTTTCATCCGTATCCGGAAAATGTCTCCCTATATCTCCCATTGCCGCTGCCCCCAAGCAGGGCATCCGTCAGTGCATGCAAGAGGACATCCGCATCAGAATGTCCTAAGAGTCCCTTTTCGTAGGGAATCTTCACCCCTCCGAGAATCAAATCTCTTCCTTCTACCAGTCTATGTACATCGTAGCCTAAGCCTACCCGCATAATTGCTCCTTATTTCTTTCCCGACAACGCCCGCTAACTATAAAGCTCTGCCAAAATACCAGTTTCCAACAATGACTATAAAGAGAATATCGCTTGCTTTAGAGCGATACCATAAATGGGATACAGCTTGCTTTAGAGCGATACCATAAATGGGATACAGCTTGCTTTAGAGCGATACCATTAACAATTAAATCTGAATCCTGAGTCTTCTCGGACGGCAGGAAATACTGATATCCTTCTGCCTTCCGACATTTTCTCCGTCAATATGAAGGGGCAGGGGTTCCTCCATGTGTATCTCCGCCCTCTTGAAACGGTAACAATGCACTCCCGGAAGATATTGGTGAACACCGAAAAGGGAAGCCAGCATAATACGAAGAAGACGTAACTTATGCTTTGTGCTTACCAGACATAAATCCAAGTATCCGTCTTCCGCGGAGGCACCCTTACCAAGAACATAGCGCCCTTCATAAGGGTGGTTATGGATGGACAAAAAAACAGGATATGGCTAAATTCCAACCTTTCCTCCCCATCTAAAAAGGATGGTCCCCTTACATTGCTTCGCTCTTCTAAGCCCTTTCAAAAAGCATAGATATAGGCCAAGGTTCCTGATCGGTTAAAGAGGAATTGGAATACGCTTTTCTTTCCTTTAACACCCACAGCTTTTTCCTTCGGGCAAATGTCGGAGCGCACAGCCAAAAGTTCATTCATGACAGCCGCATCAAATCCCATACCGGCTCCCTACCACGAAGCGGCGATGCCTCGTGCTGCCCTCTACAATCCCGTAGTCCACTTTTCTCTCTTTATTCTCTAATAACTTCTGGATATTCATCGGAGCCTTATAACTCTTATCCAAACCGCGCACAAAGTCATTTTCCTTGCAAACCGGAAGGAAAGCAAGAGAAACTCTGTCCCCGTCCAGCTTCACTCCGTCTACCACCTCATTCAAGGTACCGGTGCCGCCAATTATAACAATCTTTTTTCTCCCCGCGAATCTTCCGTAATCTTTCGGGCAATGGTTTTCGCGTTTCCGCGACCCTCTGTAAAGAAAATCCGAAAGCCCTCGCTTTCCAGGAAAGTTCGACTGTCTTCTTCTATTTTCTTCCAAACTGTTAAGCCATGACCTCTACCGGCCAAAGGATTAATAATAAAAAAAAGCATGAGGCACTCCGAAATGTATACTAATGATGATTTCCGTCAACTGTTTTATTCAATTCATAATGAATAAGTTCTATACCGAAGTATAACATAGTGCCTTTTAGCCATGTATAAAATTAGTATAAAGAGTCTCTGCTCCTTTTCTTAACTGGCTGTCCTTTGTTCTGTCTTGAATATAGCTCTGTCCATCTTCTTCCGCTATCTCCACCTTCACATCCGGGGTGATTCCTTTTTTATGAATATTCCGACCGGCGGGGGTAAAATAGTAGTGGGTAGTAAACTCCACTGCGGAACCGTCTGTAAAGGAACGAATGGTTTGTACAATGCCCTTTCCGTAAGACTGTGTTCCCACAACAATGGCTCTTCCATAATCCTGCATTGCACCGGAAAAAAGTTCCGATGCAGAGGCGGAATTTTGATTGACCAGAATCACGATAGGCATATCCACTTCGTGCCTGTCATCGGCATACCATTCCTTTCCATTTCCATGTTTGTCTTCGGTATACAGTAGCAAGGTTTCTCCTTCCAAAAATTCTCTATCCGTTATGGATTGGATTGCTCCGGAAGCTTCTGCTGTCGCTTTCACGGGCTTTGGAAGATCATCCGGAAGAAAATAGTCTAAAAGCCGGGTAGCGGCATCCACATCTCCCCAGGATTCCCTCGGAGATCAATGATAAGCCCTTTCTTCTCTCCTTCGATTTCCTTCTCATATTGAGAAATAAACTCTTCTACTGCTTCCTCGTAAAAAGCCTCGCAAAGAAAGGTAGCCGATTTCTCCTTCCGGGACCGTACTGTCTTTCAGCATTGTCGCCGCATCTCCGCTCTCCACCGGAGGAATCACGATTTCTCCGCGCGTTAATCGCAGAGTAACTTCCTCATTCTCTCGAAGCACAATCATCTCCAAAGAGCTTCCTTCTACTCCTTGTATCAGATTTTGTACGATATACTGCAGACTCAAGTCCCTCACGGAAATCCCGTCTACTCGAAGGATAATGTCTCCCGCCTTCAGCCCGCCTTTTTCCGCAGGGGAGTCCGGATAGACATACTCTATTCTGATTCCTTCATCCGTTTCCGTGACTTCCGCACCGATACCCTGATAAATTCCCTTTTGTTGGTTTTGAGACTCTTCAATCTCTTCTTTTGTATAGTATGCCGCATATGGATCTTCTTCCAAAAGACTATTTAAAAAGCCCTTGTAGATTCCGTCTTCCGCTTTTTCCGCATTTTCCGTATAAAGATAATTTTCCTTAATCAGCTCCTGTAAGTCTTTCAGCTTCGTGCTCACACGAAAGAGATTGATTTCTTCCTTACCTGTCTCTTTTTCCGTATTCTGTAAAGAAAATACGGCAGGAGTACTGAAGTAATAAAGATAAACAGCCGCTCCTCCAAGAACAAAGGAAAGAGCATTGCAAAAATACAGAGAATAAAGAGAGCAATCTTTCCATTTTGCCTACTCCGCTCCACACTGTAATTTCGTAATCCTGCTCTCCTCTTATCCTTTTCCATCTCGGAAGGATACTCTTTTTCACTTCCTTCTTTATACCGTTTTTCTTCCTCTGCATACTCTGTGCTCTCTTTCGGAGAATCCTGATGCTCCGCTTCGGAAAAGGATTGCCTTTCCTCTTCCGCAGTAAATTCCTTCTCTTCTACACTCATAGTTCTATCTATCCTCTCTATTCCCTCGGAAACTCTCTTGCCTCAATCTTCAATGTATACAAAGCTATCCTTCCCCGTTTAAAAGAATGGAAAAGGCGGAAACTCTCGCCTCCGCCTTTTCTTTCATTGAAAAATTACTTTTTAGAAATCCAGACTTTCCATATATTTCATATACTTCACAACCATCAGGGCAATCTGGAAGGTAATGGCATCATCAAATACCCTAAGATCCAGTCCCGTTGCTCTATCCAGCTTATCCAGACGATATACCAATGTATTTCTATGGATAAAAAGCTGTCTTGAAGTCTCGGAAACGTTCAAGTTATTCTCGAAGAACTTGGCAATTGTTTCCAAGGTCTCTTCATCAAAATCGTCAGGGGAAACATCCGCAAAGATTTCCTTGATAAACATCTTACAAAGCGGGATGGGAAGCTGGTAAATCAATCTTCCGATTCCAAGAGCATTGTATGCCACAATATGTCTTTCCACAAAGAAAATCTTTCCTACTTCCAATGCCATCTTCGCTTCCTTATAGGAACGGGAAACTTCTTTGATTTCATTGACAATGGTGCCGTAAGAAACTCTGGTAGAAAGCATTACCTCGGAGGAAAGCATATCCAGCATACTCTCGGCAATCTTCTGTACCTGCTCGTAGCCGTCATCCGAAGCAAGCTCCTTCACTACAATAATATTCTTCTCATCCACGGCTGTAACAAAGTCATTGCCCTCTGCGGAGAAGAATTCCTTCAGGGCTTCCTGCACCGTACCGTCCATATTTTCATGAGACTCAACCAGGAATACAACTCTCCGTACACCGACTTCGATGTGCAGCTTCTTCGCTCTGTTATAAATGTCTACAAGAAGCAAATTATCCAAGAGAAGATTCTTGATAAAATTGTCCTTATCGAATTTCTCTCTGTACGCTACCAAAAGGGTCTGAATCTGTAATACGGCAAGCTTTCCTACCATATAGACATCATCCGTATCTCCATGGGCAATCAGGACAAATTCCAGTTGATGTTCATCAAAAATCTTAAAGAACTGATACCCGCCGGCAGCCTGAGAATCGGCCTGAGATGCCGCAAAGGAAACCACCATATCGGATAAATCTTTATCCTCTAAAAACGTAGTCGCAAGAACTTTTCCGTCAATATCGGCAATGGCTATATCCAGCCTTGCGATTCCCTTTAAGGAATCAATGGTACTCTGTAAAACCTGATTTGAAATCATCTCTACTCCATCCTTTTCATCAACTAAATCTCTTCGGAAGGGCAAGATATCTCCTCAGTCTTACTTTATATGTCCTCTACGCCCTTAACCATGCACATTTATTTTTCTAAATATTGCATAATACCCTCTCTTTAGCTTACTATAATCAGTTTTTTATCCCTTTTCAAGCATTTTTAAAAAAGACAGGAAAAGAAACTTCCTCTTTCCTGTCTTTTTCTCCAAAACGTTTTTTCGCTTTTATGAATTATCCACAAAGTTCCATTTTAGTTGGTAATGGTAAGCTCTGTCTCTTTATCAAAAATGTGAATCTTGTTCTCATCCAATGCGAAACGAACGGTATCTCCTGTTCTTGCCTTGGTCTTCGGATTCACTCTTGCTGTCCAGGATGCATCTGCGATATCAAAGTAAAGTAGTGTCTCTGCACCGAGCATCTCATATACACGAATCTCAGCGGAAATCACGGACTGAGCATGGTTTGTAAGATACTCTTCCTCATCATGCAGGTCTTCCGGACGAATTCCAAGAGTCACTGTCTTTCCGATATATCCCTTGTCCTTTAACGCAGCTGCCTTTTTCTCATTCAAGGTAATGGTATTTCCTGCAAAGCTTAACTTTACAGCACCACCCTCCTCTGTGCACTCCGCATCAATCATGTTCATCTGCGGAGAGCCGATGAAGCCTGCGACGAACTTATTGCAAGGAGTATCGTAAAGATTCTCCGGTGTATCTACCTGCTGAATATAGCCATCCTTCAATACAACGATTCTGGTTCCGAGTGTCATAGCCTCGGTCTGGTCGTGTGTAACGTAGATAATCGTTGTCTCTAAGGACTTATGAAGCTTTGCAATCTCTACACGCATCTGCGCCCTTAACTTTGCATCCAAGTTGGAAAGAGGCTCGTCCATAAGGAATACTTTCGGACGACGAACGATAGCACGTCCCATAGCCACACGCTGTCTCTGTCCTCCGGAAAGAGCCTTTGGCTTACGATCCAGTAAGTGCTCAAGGTCCAAAATTCTTGCAGCCTCATGCACCTTCTTGTCAATCTCATCCTTTGGAACCTTACGAAGCTTCAAGCCGAAAGCCATGTTATCATATACAGTCATGTGCGGATACAAAGCATAGTTCTGGAAAACCATGGCAATATCTCTATCCTTCGGCTCCACATCATTCATTCTTTTTCCATCGATAAACAAATCGCCGGAGCTAATGTCTTCCAATCCTGCAACCATACGAAGAGTTGTAGACTTTCCGCATCCTGAAGGACCTACAAAGATGATGAATTCCTTATCTTCAATTTCCAAGTTGAAGTCCTTTACGGCAACGAATCCGTTGGGATACTTCTTGACTACATTTTTAAGCTGAACACTAGCCATGCTCATTCTCCTTTTCTAACTGAATAAAATTTATTTATGATTTTCTTATTCAGTATAAATAATAGAAATACCAGTCTTCCTTTCCGAAGACTACCGCTATTCTATAGTTTTTTTCTTTTTTTCTGACTATTGACGTAGTTCCGAAAATCAAGGGTGAATTTTGTACAAGTTATAAGGTCTTTGATATTTAATAGACAATTTAACTAAATATTTTCCTGATTATACCCATACAATTCAGTGGAAAACGACAAGATTGCTTAAGTCTTGATTTTTAAATGTTTTTTTATTCGTCCTCTTTATATATTTTAAATATAGCTGTTTTCGTGATTTTTATCTTATTTTTCCTTTAATAATTTACCGATTGCGCGCTTAAAAGCAGCCTTCGACACTCCAAAATCCTTCTTCACCTGTTCAGGGTCCACTGTTTTATCGGTATAGGGAATATGTCCATCGAATTTTTCTTCTAAAATATGCTCTATCTGCTCCCCGCACTTTTCGTAGCGGGAGGTATTGACCTCTTCCTGACTGATATGCTTTGCATCTTCTCTCTTCTTTGTATACATGGTTGCGGCAAGACGCTCCGTTTTATCAATGTAGAGATAGACTTCCACCTCCATGTCCTTCTTTAAGGCATAACGCATCTCTCTATGGGGTAGCAGAATATCTTTTTCCAGTCCGATATCCATAAAGGCACCGATGTCGTTTACATCGCTGACTCTGAGTTTCCCGATTTCTCCCACCTCGATATAGGGCTTTTCTTGTTGTGGCAATCAATCTATCCTTCGAGTCTTTATACACAAAAACGGAGATTTCATCTCCGACCCCCTTTCCCTTCGGGACCTGACGAATCGGCAGAAGAATCCCTTCTTCCCCTCATTTCCCACAAACACACCAAAATCCTTCTCTCAAAGAATCTTACAGTTCTGGGTTTTTCCTAATTTCAACATGGCAGCACAGCTCCTTATTCTGATTGTAGAAGGCAACGCATTTTCGTTCGCTTTTCCAGTGCGACTCTCGGGAAAATGCGATCTCCATAGGTATATGCCTTCAGATATTCCGCACGAATCCCTGATAGACAGCTTCTTTTCTTCCTTCTCATCTCCTTGTTCCAAGTTCTTTCCGTTATCCTTCTCCCAGCCGGAATCCGTAAAGGAAAACGCCGGCTCCCCGCTAATTTGATAAAGGATTTCCTCGGAAAGTGCAATACAGCGGGCGTTGTTCATGTGGTGGTTCGTATCCAGATATTCTCTCGGAACAAGAAAGTCTTCCCCTCTATCCACTCCTCCGGAAAAACTGATTTTTCGTTGTAAAGGCGGCAAATGCAGCTCATCTTTCGGCTCTCCGAAGGGCGCTACCAATTCATCCGTAATCTTTTTCGGTCTTCCCTTCTCCGTATCAATACAGAACCACTCGCTGTCAGCCTTAACAAGATAATCCCCACTCTGATTCTTAATCCAGAAATTGCGGTAGGCAAAGATTCCGCGAAATAGGTGGGGAGAAGTACCGACCGTAATCTTCTCATAAAGTTCCGGAAGCGCATAGAGTTCTATATTCCAGGCGCTTAAAAGCCAAGCCCTTTTTAATTCCAGTACTTTTTCGATAGACATTCCCACATCATGGGAATGAAAGGTAGAACAGTCCTGCAAGAGGTTCACTACTCCCAAAAGATCCATTTTCCCATTCTCGCGCACTTCAGAGTAACGCACGCGTTCCTTCATTTCGTACATTTCCCTTACCTCTCTTCTCCCTTACCGCTTTACAACACCATTTCCTTGCATGTTCTTTTAAAACCGAGAATTCTTATAAAGAAATCTAAGCTTCCCTTACCGTATCTACTACAGGGCGGTCCAGCTCAATGACACAGTTCATTCCCTTTTCTTCTTTCACTAAAGCCTTAATTTCTTCCATCACTATAGAAGCTTTCTCATCCGTTACAGAATAGGGCAAAAGAAGATCAAAGTACAGTGATTTTTCTTCTCTTTCTCGTTTAAACTGTACATCATGGAAACTTCCCTCCGCATCATGCTTTGTAAGCACCTCTCTCACCACGGTGGAAAGCCAGCCTTCCAGCTTCTTTGACACGACAGGATCTACATGAATCAATAAGGAAAAACCAAATTCCTTTTTGATTCTTCTTTCCATATCATCTACTTTTTCATGAATAAAGGCAATTGTTTTTCCCGCCGTCACACTGCACATGAATACTTCCCATAGCATTTTGTGCACCATAAGGGATGATAAAGAAAGTCATGGACTTCAGAAATTCTTTTTCCGTAAGAATCGTTTTTGCGAATCTTTTCATAGAGCTCTTCTTCAATCGGTTTTCCCAGAATCTCCGTAATGGTCTCCTTCGCCATCTTCGCCCCGTTAAAAAGGATAAGCGCTCCCAAAAGAAGGCCGAGTATCGCATCAACATTGTAACCGCTCTTATAGTACAGGAGAGTAGAAAATAAAGTAGAAAGTGTCATCAAAGAATCCAAAGGGCATCCATGGATGTCACTTTAAACAAAGTTGAGGAAATCTTCTTTCCTACAAAAGCGAAAATAGAAAAGAGAAGAATCTTAACCAAAACGGATAAAGTAAGAATCCAAAGGGCAGGGTGCAAAAACGAAAGTTCCTCTTTCTTTCCCAAGGAAAGAGAGCCGAACGGATTGTCTGAAAGCCAAGCTGAATAATCAAGGTACTGACCAAAAAAGCCGCAAGATACTCGATTCTTCCATGGCCAAAGGGATGCTCCTTGTCCGCTTTTTTTCCGGATATTTTCCCTGCAAAAAGACTGATAAGAGAATTTCCCATATCTGACAAGTTGTTCCAGGCATCCGCACCGATACTTAAGAATGAAGTAAAAGGAAGAGCATATTTTTACAATAAACAAAAAGGTTTGCCAGTATGCCGATAATGGCGGCTCTTGTTGCAATTCTCTCACGTTCTCTTTCTCATATCTCCTCCGCATCCTGACTGTAAATAAGTAATCATGCACATTTTATGCATGATACCCATTATGAATGAATCGTCATCTACTTAAGTTCAATATCCAGCATCAACAAGATGTTGCATGCTTTACGAGCAATACTCGTTATGAATAAAAAACAGAATCGTGGATATGGACAAGGCACAAACAACAGCTTATATATCCGACTATCGTTATAAACCAAAAAGGTCTTCCTCCCAATACCCACGATTCCTATTTCTATTCTTTTTTTATAAGAAGCCGTGAAAAAGTCTCCTAATCAGAAGAAAACTTCACTAGTCGTTCTTAATGAAATTACTCCATCAGTTCCTGATGGATTATTTCAATGCAATTCTGTTTAAACTGCCTCTGCATACCCTGCAAGCTTGGATGTGCAATGAGGACAACGTGTTGCCTCGATAGGAATCATCGTCTTGCAATATGGGCACTCCTTCTCGGTATCTTCAACCGGAGCTTCCTTCTTCAGCTTGTTCATCTGCTTTACAAAAACAAAAAACTACCAATGCCATGATCAGGAAGTTAATTACAGCGGTAATGAAGGAACCGTAAGCAAATACAGCCCCTGCTCTACTGCCTCGCTATATACCTTCGTAGTCTGTCCGGCAAGAGGAATAAACATATTTTCAAAATCAATCTTTCCGGTAACAAGAGAAATAAGCGGCATAACAAGATCACTGACCAGCTTGTTTACCAATGCGGTAAAAGCGGAACCGATAATCATACCTACTGCCAAATCAATCATGTTTCCCTTTAAAGCGAACTCTTTAAACTCCTTTAAAAATCCCTTCATACATATACTCCTTTTTCTTCATTCAGATTAATCAAGACACAATAAAATGCTGCTCTATGCAATCGGAATCTCTTTTCCCTTACCATGTCTTCTCTTTTGCCTTTGATACTCTAGTCGAAAGGAGGATATTTTGCAATACATTTTTCGAAATAAAATTTTGTAAAATGTACTCATTCAATTTCTTTTCCGGATTGGTACACCGCCTTGAGGTTCAGCTCATTGTCTAAAAAGCAAAGTAATCCGCCTTTTTTTCCCTACGGAAATGCTCCCGACTGTCTTCTCTACCCCAAGAGCCTTTGCAGGATTAATAGTCGAAGCGAGAATTGCCGAGCGGAATGGAATCTTCATCAGTTGCACAGCTGTCTTCATGCAGTCAAAGACATTGGAAACGGAGCCGGCAAGGTTTCCTCCTTCCACAAGGGTACAACGTTTTCCTTCCTTCTGTACCTTCTGTCCCCCGAGGTCGTAAATTCCGTCCGGCATTCCGGTAGAACGGAGGCTGTCGCTAATCAGCACCACCCTGTCTTCTCCGAGAAGTGCAAATGCCGCCCGCACCATAACGGGATGCACATGGATTCCATCGGTAATCAGCTCCGCATAGACCTCTTTACTTTCCACGGTAGCTCCGACTACACCCGGATTTCTATGGTCAAGTCCCGTCATGGCATTAAAAAGGTGCACCGCATGACTTGCTCCCGCGCGATAGGCCAAGAGTGCAGTCTGAAAATCCGCATTGGTATGTGCAAGAGAAATCTTGACTCTTCCCTTTGCTTTTTTGATAAAGTCTTCAAAACCGGGATTCTCCTCTGGAGCAAGGCCCATAAACTTAACAAGTCCGCCTGATCTTTCGATAAAACGGGTAAGAATCTTCTCGTCACACTTCAAAATATACTTCTCATTCTGCGCACCTTTTTTCACATGGCTGATGAAAGGGCCTTCCATATTGATACCGAGAAGGCTTGCCTCTCCCGGCTTTTCGCCTTCTTCCGCATAGTCTTTTGCAAGAGACAGGACTGTATCCAAATCCTCCAGTGCTAAAGTAAGGGTGGCCGGGCAAATCCCTGTTACGCCGTGCTCTATCTCATACTTCGCAAGGCATTCTATCGCCTCTCTTTTTCCGTCGCAAAAATCCTGTCCAAGACAGCCATGAAAATGTATATCGATTAAGCCCGGAATCAAAAACTCCTCTTCTCTTGAAAAGGCCTCCTCTTCCGAAAGCTCCTGTTCTAAATGAGACGGCAGAAAATTGTCCCTCCTCTGAAGAGATTGTTCCGAGGTAAAACTTTTTATCTTCCGCAAAAATCTTATATTTTTTCATCGATTTTCCTCTCTGCCTGCTTCTTCTGAAAATGTACAAATGCTCCAAGGAAACCTGCCTGATTGCCCATTGTAGCGCAATCCAATTCCGTGTGATGATATAGTAAAGGAATCAGATGCTCCTGCAGGTGTTCTCTTATCTTGGGAAGCAAAATATCCTTTCTAGCCATGATACCGCCGCCCAGAATAAAGATTTCCGGGTTAAAAGCATAGCAAAGATTACTCATCCCAAGGGATAGTGTATCGCAAAATCGGTCCAGCTCTTCGATACAGATTCTGTCTCCCTCTTCTACACTTAAGAGAATTTTTTTTCCGTTCCAATCTTCCACAGCTTCCTTCTTTCGACTTGCCACTCTGCGAACCAAAGCGGAAGTTGCGGCAAGATTTTGAATTCTCCTCCCGGAATCTGCATATACCCCACTTCCATAGCAGCATGAGAAATACCGTGCTGAATTTCTCCATTTTGTAAGAAGCAACCTCCTATTCCCGTTCCTATAGTAAGGAGTAAGACGGATTTCTTGCCTTTTGCAGCACCGAAATACGCTTCTCCAAGACCGGCACAGTTTACATCATTTTCTACCTCACAGGGAATGGAGAACTCCTCTTCTATCAGCTTCTTCCACTTTGTTCCCTTTATAGTTCGGAATCTGCGGTCCGGCGTGGATGATTTCTCCTGCTTCCTCATCCACAATCCCTGCGGTAGAAATGCATATTCCATCCAAAGGAAGCTCCTGCTCTTTGATCAGCGATTTTTATTCTATTTACGATATGCGGGCCGCCCTGTTCTGCCTCCGTCCCTCTTTCTCCTGCAAAAGAATCTCTCCTTCTGCCGTAAGAAGTGCAAATTTCGTTGTCGTGCCTCCAATGTCTATGGCCAAAAAAATCGTTTCTCCAATTTTTCCCTCCCTTTTTTTAAGCCGTAGCAACAGCTGCCTGTTTTTCTTTATATTCCTTATTAATTCTATATTTCTATGTGATTCTATATTTCTAAGTGATTTAATATTTTTCCAATCATCACTTTATCTATTTCCCACTATGCATCTAAGAAAGATAGTCTTTTCATCCTCTGTGCCAAAAGCTTCGGCAAGTGCACGGTGCGCTTTAGGGCTTAAATGCATATAGTCATAGGGATAATTTTCCATCCCGGGAATCTCCGTTGCCGAAAGAAAAATGGCAATGATTCTGCTCGGCAATCGTTTTTGTATAGCTCCGGAAGTTTCGAGACTTCTCTGCGCATCCCTCTCCCATGTCATTTCCAATGGCAGTATCTCGATATTCGTCGTCAATCGGATATGGTGCAATCACGAGGATATTCGGTTTGGATTGAACAAAGGCTTCTTCCGCATCCTGCGCTTTCTTAATCAGCCTGTCGAGACCGCGGGAAATATTTTTCCGGAGTCGCAGAAAAGCGCTCCTTCACATCATTTGTCCCGAGCATAATGATAAGGAGTGAAACCGGTTCATGGGTAAGAAGAATCGGACGAATGACATCCACGCCGGAGAGCGACTCGTGAAGCGGATCATCAAAAACCGTAGTTCTTCCGGAAAGACCTTCCTCGCGAATCAAATATTCTTCTCCAAGAAGGCTTTGCAAGACCATCGGCCAGCGCGTGTTCTTGTCAAAGCGTCCCCCCGTTTTATTATTGTATCCATGTGTATTGGAATCTCCAAAACAAACTATGATTTTTTCCTCTTCCATATCCTATTTCTCCTCCCCAATCTTTTCCAAAAACGAAACAGAAAATAGATCCGCTACTGATCCATTCTAAAATATAATATTACGAACTAAGCAAAATATCATTTACACAGATAAGACTTCTATGAAAAATATAGTTCTTTCCGTGTAAACTGATAGCCGAATGCCCCAGCCTATACAATCTCTCTTAAGCGGGGCATTCTTTTCTATTCTTAACAAGTACTCGCATAAAGCATGCAGTATCTTCTTAAGTTCCATTTTTTTCATTTAGCAAAAATGAGCAACCGCGTCGTCGATGACCTTAGCCGTCTTCTCTGCAATCTTCTTATCCTCTTCTGTAAGCGGAGTTAAAGGACTTCTGACAGAGCCGATTTCCAGCCCTTTACGAATGCGAAGCACTTCCTTAATCATGGCATACATATTGCCATGACCGCTGCAAAAGCATTCCGATAATCTCATTCACTTTAATCTGGATTTCTCTTGCTTCTGTAATTCTGTTTTTCCACGAAGAGCTTGTTCATTTTTACAAAAAGCTCCGGCATCGCGCCGTAGGTTCCGCCAATGCCGCCGACAGCACCCATAGCTCGTCCGCCAACAAACTGCTCGTCCGGGCCGTTGAAAAACGGCGAAAGTCTTCGCCACCCAGTGCCTTAAAAGGTCTGAATATCCTGTACAGGCATAGAAGAATTCTTCACGCCGACAACCTTCTTGTTCTTTAACATTTCCTTGCAAAGATCCGCTGTAAGACTTACTCCTGCAAGCTGCGGAATATTGTAGATGATGAAGTCGGTATTCGGTGCTGCCGCACTGATTTTGTTCCAATACTCGGCAATGCTGTATGCCGGAAGATGGAAGTATATCGGCGGAATGGAAGCAATCGCATCCACCTTTTAAGCTCTCGGCATGCGCAGCCAGTTTCCTCGGAATCACGCGTATTGTTGCAAGCTACATGGGCAATAATACGAAGCTTTCCTTTCGCTTCCAGCACAAACATTTTCCAGAATACACTTTCTTTCCTCTTTGGAAAGATAAATGCATTCTCCGGAGGAGCCGTTTACATAGAGTCCCTGCACACCGGCATCCATAAAGTATCTTGTGAGTGCACGCACTCTCTCGGGAGAAACCTCTCCCTTTTCGTCGTAACAAGCGTAGAATGCAGGGGTTATGCCTGCATATTTTTTCTGTGTTTTTCATAGTGGTCCTTTCTAACCCTTGACTGAGCGCGAGCTTGTAGCTCGCCTGCTCACTTTGCGCAGCACACCCCCTAAGGGGCTGTGGTCTGATTGCAGGGATAACTTTTCTTTATGAAAAGTTATCCCTTAACAGCACCCATGGCGATGCCTTGTGTGAAGTATCGCTGGAAGATAAGGAATACAATCAGGATGGGGACTGCCGCTACGGCTGCTCCCGCCATGATGATTCCGAAGTCCGTGGCGTTTTCCGCCTGGAGTTTTGCAATACCGAGGGAAATGGTCAGTTTTTCGGTACTGCTTAGCATAATCAACTGCATGAAGTAATCGTTCCAGCTGTTGATAAAGGTAAAAATGGCAAGTGCTCCGATTCCCGGCTTTACCATGGGAAGCACGATCTGCGTAAAAGATTCTTGCCTCGGAAGCGCCGTCAATGCGGGATGCCTCCAGCATTTCTCCGGGAACACCCTCGGAGAACTGCTTCATGAGGAATACACCGAAGGGCCAGCCGACGGTCGGGAAAATAACGGCCAAAAGCGTATTATAGAGTTTTAAGAAAGACATTTCCCTGATTAACGGAATCAGAATAACCTGCTTCGGAAGCGCCATGGCGCAAACAATCAAGGTAAATAAAAGAGTTCTTCCTCTGAAGCGTTTCTTTGCCAGTGCATAACCGGCCATGGATGCTGTAACACAGGTTAAAACCATGGCGGAAAGAGACATCACAACCGTATTAAAGAGCCAGCGAACCGCGCCGGGCACTTTCGGGCCGAAGGAAATCGCAGCCTTCCCCATACCGGGCAGCGTGAAGCTGAATAAAGCTGTCGGCTGTCTGGAAAAAAGCTTCTGATAGTTGGTCATTACCCATTCCTTCGGGAACCAGTCAGGACTTGTGCCGTTAATGGACTGTGCCGTTTTAAAGGAGCCTGTGATAATCCAATACAGAGGGAAAAGGAAGAAAAATGCCAAAATAAGAAGAATGATGACACTGATAATGCTGTAAACTGATTTATTATTCGTTTTCATACTATTCCTCCTACTTTTCCTTCGCCAATTGGAATTGCAAAGCGGAGAGCAAGGCAATAATCACGGCTAATATTACACCCATGGCATTTCCGTAACCATAACGATACAGCTTAAAAGCAGTGTAATAAATGTAATACATTACGGTATCGGTGCTATGATTCGGTCCACCGGAGGTTAAGAGCTGAATCAGTGCGAAGCACTGGAAACTGTTGATTGTGGTGATAACCAAAATATATAAAGTGGTAGGCATAATCTGCGGCCACTTAATTTTCCAGAAAAGCTGTAAGTCCGTAGCGCCGTCTACCTTTGCCGCTTCTACAAGAGAATCATCTACATTTCCTAGTGCGGAAACATAAAGCACGATAGGCTGTCCTACAGAGGTCGTAAATAAAATCAGGATAATACAGGGTAAGGCAAATCTTGCGTCCCCGAGCCAGTTGATATTCTGTTCCATCATTCCCGTGTGGGTTCCCACATAGTTAAATAAACCATAGTAATTATGGAACATCCACTTCCAGACTACCGTTACCGCAACCGATCCTGTAACTACAGGAAGGTAGAAGATGCAACGGAAGGCGGAAAGCACCGGCCCCTTCATTTTGTAAATCAGAGAAGACACCCATAAAGAGAAGATTGCTACCGCAGGTACGGAAACCAGTACGATAATCAGGGTATTCTTCAATGCCTTTAGAAAAATGCCGTCCGAAAACAGCTCAAGATAGTTCTGTACGCCGATAAATTTATCCGCTACATTCTTTCCCATGGTAGCATCAAAAAAGCTGGTGTAAACGCATAAAATCATGGGAAAAATAACAAATCCCAAGAAAAACCAAGCTGGGAAGCAGAAACAAAATAGGCAGATCGCGTTTCCCTCTGCACAAGAATCTTACTTCTGCTCGTTTGAGTGGTATCCATAAAGTTCTCCTTCGTTCTAGTTAAAAACGAGTAGTAATACGCTGCTATTCTTTAAAATGAATCGTCCTATTCTTCTACAGTCTAAAACAGGGACCGATCATGTCTAAATTAAGCTGCAGCAAGCTTATATATGACAGTTTTTACAAAAAAAGCTCCGGAATGAGCTTTTTTGCTTCTTCCGGAGCGAAAATATTAGGACTTAGCTGCTGCGTTAGCATTGTTCTGGAAGGTCTCAAGCTCTGTCTTAACATCGCCGCCCTGTCCGACTCTCTGCAACATATTCCACCACTCGGTTCTTGCCTGTGCCCAGCCCGGAGTTACCTGATAGTAGTCTCCGAAAGAAGGCATAAACTTCTCTGTGAACATCTTCATGGTTTCCGCATTGTCTGTTCCGTCATATACGCCGGTCAGCTTCTCGTGTACAGGGAAGAATCCGGTTGTCTGTACGGAAATCTTTGCCTGTTCCGGATCGTTAGCCATAAAACGGATGAAAGCCTTAGCTGCCTTAACCTTATTCTCATCGCCGTTATCAAAGATACCGAATCCCCAGATACCGCCGCAAAGCTCTGTCTTTCCGTCATCTGTCGGGAAAAGCATCGGGATTATTTCATCACCGTTGTTGGTCTTTCCGGCCTCGCCGTTATCCTTGTTGTTCTGCTGTGCAGAGTTCCAGCAAAGAGACATTGCTAAAGTTCCATTTCTAAATAAAGTAATCTCATCTCCTCCAACTAAAGCCGGATCAAATTTCACACCCTTTGCCGCTTTAAGAGCCTCAAGAGCCTTTACATTCTGCTCTTCCGCACCGGTATACTCGGTGTGCTCCTTATTGGTATAGGTTCCGCTGTAGAGGTTGTTTACCAGTGCACGTGTACCCTGGTCTCCACCCTGTCCGCCGCAGTAAACAGCGAGAACATTTTCCTGACCGTTCTTCTCAATCGCTTCTACAGCCTTGAAGAAGTTCTCTGTTGTCCAGGTATGGGTATCTTCATCGATATACTGAAGAGCGTCAGCCTTCTCGAATACGGTCTTGTTGATTGCCATACAATGTGCAATCATAGCAAGCGGATACTCATAGTATTTTCCGTCGGAAGACTTGCAGGCAGCCTTTACATTTTCATAAATATCCTTGGAATCCTCATCCTCAAACAGGTCTGCAAGGTCAACCATAAGTCCCTTAGCACCCCAGTTTGCAACGAGTCTTTCCGGTCCTTCCATAATAAGATCCGGAGCCGCATTTCCTTCGATAGCGGTATTGACCTGATCATCACCGTTCGTGTAATCCAGATACTCTACCGTTACATGGATGTTCGGGTACTTCTTGTTGAAGTTCTCGAGTAAACCGTCAACGGATGCGCTGTCGCCCCATTTTCCGATAGGATAGGTGAAAAGCTTAAGGTCTGCCTCAAGGCTTTCATCCGCCTCTCCTTTCGCATCGGCATTTTCCTTGCTCTCCTCTGCCGCCTTTGTTGTCTCTTCAGCCGCTCCGGTAGTCTCCGCTTTCTTAGCGCCACCGCAAGCAGCCAGGCCGGATGCCAGAAGTACTGCAGCCATGCCCTAAGGCAATCTGTCTTTTTTTCATTTGTGTTCCTCCCATTCTTTTAATGCTTTTACAAAAGGTACAGCGATAAGCTGCGGCCTTGTAATAATAGATCCGACCACCACGGAAAATGCACCGAGTTCCATCACCCTTTTCGCTTTTTTTCCGGTGTGTTGATGTTTCCTTCGGCGATAACCGGGTGCTTAACCCCCTCAATCATCTTCCGAAGAATCAAAAAATCTTCCGCTTCAATGCGGTCTCCCTTGGACTGCTCGGTATAGCCGACCATGGTGGAGCCGATAAAATCAAAGCCCAGTCTGTCAGCTTCCAAGGCTTCCTCCACTGTGGAACAGTCCGCCATAAAGAGTTGATTCGGATATTTCGCTTTCACTTCCGTAAAGAACGCTTCCAAAGTTTTTCCGCTCGGGCGATCCGAAATGGTGGCATCCATCGCGATGATGTCTACCCCCGTACTCGTAAGCTCATCCACTTCTTTCATCGTGGGGGTGATGTAAACCTTGGAATCCGGATAATCCCTCTTTACGATTCCGATAATCGGAAGATCCACTTCTTTCTGAATCTCTGTGATATCTTCCTTCGTGTTCGCCCGAATCCCTCCGGCACCGGCCATCTTGGCCGCCCTTGCCATCCTTCCCATGATAAAGGAAGAGTGCAGAGGCTCTTCCGGAAGGGCTTGGCACGAAACAATCAACTTTCCATGTAATCTTTTTACTCGATCATTCATGGAGTACTCCTTCTCCTATTTATTTTTTAACTCTCCTTGAGAATAAAAACACCAAAGTAAAAATCTCTTTTTTTCAAAGAAAAATCGAAATTTATTTTTCACTCTCATTTACTGTGATTCATTATATTTATAATTTTTTTAATTTGCAAGACGAAATTCTTTATACGGCTCTTTGAAATTCTTTTTAGCAAAGAATTTTTTTCTTCCATTTTCACAAAAATCAAATGGGAAATGATAATATATAATTTATCTAAAACGAAAGAAGGCTTTTATAATGTATAGCGCGATTGACAATATCCATTTCCATTTTTTTATACATTGACCGCTACTCCTTTGGAAAAATTGGATTTTTTTCCTGAAAACAAGTACTCCTATAGTATGTTACGGTATATTGAATCGGGAACAGCCATATTCCATATAAATAATAAAGAATACTCTATAGACAAAGATCAGATTATCTACATTCCAAAGGGAGCCTGCTATCCTGTTATTCCACCAGCAGTCATTTTTCCTTTACAAGTATTCGATTTACTACCTCTGTGAGGGAGGAGATCTTCTCGAAGAGTATTATCATTTGCCTAAAATCATGGAAGGAAAAAGGCGAATTTCTATATTTTGATGAAATGTATAATTGGGTCAAAAAAAGAAAGTCCTGCAAAAATGTTTTTGTAAGAGGGTATCTGAGCTCTTAATTGCCTCTCTGATTGCCAAAGTAAATCAAAAGCAAAAGTGTAGAGAGTTTTATCTACAGAATAATGCCAATACCGAACAAAATGATTCCAATATCTCCTTCGCTTCACGTAAAGAACTTTCTCCTTCGGAAGGAGAAAGTTCTACGCAAATTAGAGACAAAATTCAAAAAAACTCATCAGAAATAGACTATCGAATTCAAGGTGTAGTGGACTATGTTCTACTGCATCCAAGTGAAAGTTATTCTCCTCAACGCCTTGCAGATATGGCGGGATTAAGTAAGCAAAGGCTAAGCAGTTTATTCCGTACCCAACTTGGAAAATCTCCCATGACTTATATTAAGGAACTGAAACTGACTACTGCGGCCAGAAGGCTGTTGGTTTCCAATCTGCACATTAATGATATCGCCTATGAATTGGGGTATGAAGACAGTAATTATTTTTATTCGTGAATTTAAACGCGCTTTTGGCTGTACTCCTCGTCAGTATCGTCAAAATCGCTAGGGAATAAAAGATATTTTTATTTTTACTAAAACAGAAAAATATATCTTATTAGCATTGATATACTTGTTTTTCAAGCGTGAAATGCTATTTTTTTGTCTCTTCTCTATGGATTCGTATATTTTTACTATATTATACAAATTAATTAGCAATCTACACAAACAAGCTCGTAATTCTTCTAGCATATAAATTAAAGATTATTTTTTTATAGCAGAAAGGCTTGTAAAATAAGAGGAGGATAATTTATGAGAAAAAGATTTTTAAGCGCTATGCTGAGTCTTGCAATGCTTTGCACCGCTCTGAGCGGATGTGGCGGAAGCACTGCAAAGGAAGAAAGTAAGGCTCCGGAGCAAAACAGTAGCGAAGAAAAAGGGTAGCGAAGAAAAAGCGGAAGCGGATACCGAACTGGAAGGAGCATTACTTTCGGCATTCCTTCACGCAAGGTCCCAGATTGGAAACCATTCAGGAAGCTGCAGATAAGTTCATGCAGGAACATCCGAAGGTTAACATTAAAATCGAAACCTTTTCCTGGAATGACTTTTACACCAAGTGGACAACAGGACTTGCTTCCGGGAATGTGCCGGATATGAGCACCGCTCTGGTAGGGCAGGTTTCCGAAATGATTAATTCCGACGCAATCATTCCGCTAAACGGATTAATTGACGATATCGGACGAGATAAGTTCTATGAAAATGCGTTAAATGAACTTTCCGTAGACGGCAACAACTATGCGGTTCCTCTCTATTCACACGCCATGGTGATGTGGGTTCGCAAGGATTTACTGGAAAAAAATAACTTAGAGGTGCCAAAGACATGGGATGAGCTTTATGAAGAAGCCAAGACTTTGACAAAAGACGGTGTTTACGGTCTGTCCTTCCCCTGCGGTTCCACAGACTTCCAAGCTACCAATTTCCTGAACTTCTATGTTAAGGGTGCCGGAGGAAGCTTACTGACGGATGACTTAAAAGCGAATCTTACCAGCGATTTAGCTATAGAAGGAATCAACTATTGGCTTAAAGTCTATAAGGATTGCTCTCCAAAAGATTCCATCAACTACAATGTACTGGATCAGGCTACCCTCTACTATCAGGGAAAAACCGCCTTTGACTTTAACTCCGGATTCCAAATCTCCGGTGTAGCGGCAAACTCCCCCGATTTACTGGATTATGTAGACTGCTATCCTATTCCGACGATTAAAGGGTACAGAGCAGAAGGGAATTACCACCTCTAACCAGCCTTTGGTCATTTGGAAGAATTCCAAGCATCCTGAAATTTGTGAAGCCTTTATCAAGACCTTATATGACGAAGACACCTATGTGAAATTCCTCCATTCCGTTCCTGTCGGAATGCTTCCGACAATCAAGGGCATCGAGGGATTCCGAAGCGTATAAAGATGATCCGACTATTCAGAAATTTGCCCATGCGGAAGAAGTAATTTCTTCTCAAATTCCCCGGCGGAACAGCCATCGGATTTGAGCATGGACCAAGCGTACAGGCAGGTATCGCTTACCAACTCAGCACGTTATTGAAGAAATGTTCCAAGATATCATCACGAACGGAACAGATGTAAAAACGGCCGCAAAAGCTGCTGAAGATAAATTAAACAGCTTGATGGAAGCTGCTACACAATAATTTTTTACCGGAGAGTGCTGCGAGAACAAGTTTTCTTACAGCCTCTCAAACTAGAAAAGGTAGGTCGGAAAATGAAGACAAGATCTTATACGAAATGGTTGTTTTGTTCTTCCTGCCGTCATTGTCGTAGCCGCTCTTTTTATCTATCCCATCTTTTCCAGTCTTTTTTACAGTATGACCACAAAGAATCTGATTAGACCCAGATATAACTTTGTGGGACTGAAAAACTACATGGATATCCTTAGCGATCCTAAATTTTGGGCAGCTTTTTTCAACTCTTTAAAGTGGACCGTATTTTCTTTGTTGGGACAGATACTGGTGGGATTTACCGCTGCACTGGCCTTAAATAGGGTAAATCTTTTCAAGGGCATGTATAAAACTTTGCTGATTATCCCTTGGGCTTTTCCCTCTATCGTTATTGCCTTCTCTTGGACTTGGATTTTAAACGGAGTATACGGAATCTTACCGAATCTCTTAGTGAAATGGAAAATATGTGAAAGCGCTCCACAGTTTCTCACTGAAAAAAATCTGGCTTTTATCGTACTTGTACTCATTAATATCTGGTTTGGAGCACCGATGATTATGGTCAATGTCTTATCTGCCTTACAAACCGTGCCGCAAGATCAATATGAAGCGGCAAAAATAGACGGAGCCAGCACTTTCCAGTCATTTAAACATATTACACTTCCCCATATTAAGCTGGTTATGGGACTTCTGGTGGTTTTAAGAACGGTGTGGATTTTCAACAACTTTGACCTAATCTACCTGATTACCGGAGGAGGCCCTGCAGGAAGTACGCAAACCGTTCCTCTCTATGCCTATGAAATGGGATGGGGAACCAAATTACTGGGAAAATCTTCTGCTGTAACCGTTCTGCTGTTTATTTTCCTGATGAGTGTTTGCATTATCTATTTCACCATCATGAATTGTTGGGAAAGAGAGGAAAATAAATGAGAAAGAAATATTTTGCGAGCTTCATCAGCCATATCTATCTTCTGCTCCTTTGTTTCTTCGCTATTTTTCCCGCTGCTTTTGGATTATCATTTCCTCTATCAAAGGGAAAGGCGAATTAACCGGAAATCCTACCGCCTTTCTTCCCAAGGTAGTGACTTTGGAGTATTACCGCCATGTGATTTTTTTGACTTGGGATTTATTGTCAACATCCGAAACAGTGTCATTATTTCCATAGCTACAACAGCGATTGCCATCACGATTTCGCTCTCGCCGCCTATGGTATCGTACGCTTTTTCCCAAAAATCGGAAACATACTGTCTAAAGTTTTGGTTACCACTTATATTTTCCCGCCCATCCTTTTAGCTATTCCGTATTCTATCGTCATGGCTAAAGCTGGGACTGACCAACACAAGAATCGGATTGGTTTTGGTTTATCTATCCTTCAGTATTCCGTATGCTGTATGGCTTTTGGTCGGATTTTTCAAAACAGTTCCAATCGGAATAGAGGAAGCGGCAAAAATAGACGGAGCCAATAAAATTCAGGTATTTCTGCAAGTGGTAATTCCTCTGGTAGCACCGGGTATCGTGGCTACTGCTATTTATACCTTTATCAATGTTTGGAATGAATTTTTATATTCCTTAATCCTCATCAATGATACAGCTAAGATGACGGTTGCCGTTGCGCTTCGTTCTTTGAACGGTTCGGAGATTTTGGACTGGGGAGATATGATGGCGGCTTCCACCTTGGTAGTCATTCCTTCCATTCTCTTCTTCTGCCTGATTCAGAATAAGATTGCGGGAGGGTTGTCAGAGGGTGCCGTAAAGTAAGATTTAGTTTAAAAGGCCTTTTGAAAAAGAGAAGAATAATTGTTTAAAAATAACAAACAATAAGGAAAAATTAGATTTTTTTAAATCGTGCAAAAAGTTAGGAGTAAATCATGATAAATTATGCCGTAGTGGGTGTGGGCTATTTCGGGGCGGAATTGGCCCGTATAATGAAAAGAACAAGAAGATGCGAAAGTGGTTGCCGTATATGATCCGGAAAACGGAGAAACGATTGCGAAAGAATTGTCCTGTGATGCAGAACAAAGCTTGAAGCTTTTAGTATCCAGACCGGATGTGCAATGTGTCATTGTTGCCACACCGAATTATTTACACAAAGAGCCAGTGATTTTTGGCAGCAAAGCACGGAAAGAATGTTTTTTGTGAAAAAGCCTATCGCCCTCTCCTACGCAGATTGTGATGAGATGGTAAAAGCCTGTGAAGAAAATCATGTAATTTTCATGGCGGGACACATCATGAATTTCTTTAATGGGGTACATCACGCAAAAGAACTGATTAATGCAGGAAAAATCGGAAAGGTTCTCTACTGTCATTCTGCCAGAAACGGTTGGGAGGATGTGCAGGAATCCGTTTCCTGGAAAAAAATTCGGGAAAAATCGGGAGGACACCTTTACCACCATATTCACGAACTGGATTGTGTTCAGTTTATCATGGGAGGCATGCCGGAAGAAGTGACGATGGAAGCCGGAAATGTAGCGCATCAGGGTGAGGCTTTCGGTGATGAGGACGATATGATTTTCATTACCGCTCGTTTTCATGATGGACGTTATGCCGTTTTGGAGTGGGGTTCCGCCTTCCACTGGCCGGAGCATTATCTGCTTATTCAGGGTACTAAAGGTGCCATCAAACTGGATATGTTCGATGCAGGCTGCACACTGAAAGTGGATGGAAAAGAAAGTCATTTTCTTCTTCATGAAAGCAAAGAAGAAGATGATGACAGGACACGCATTTACCACGGTACGGAAATGGACGGTGCTATTCAATCACGGTAAGCCCGGCAGAAAGCCGCCACTTTGGTTACAAGGTATTATGAAGAAAAGAAATGGCTTTCCTAAATGGCATCATGCACGGAAAGGAAGTAAGTGAGGAGTATAAACCGCTTCTCACCGGAGAAGCCGCAAGAGCCGCAATTGCCACGGCTGATGCCTGCACAAAGTCCAGAATGGAAGACAGAAAGGTAAAGCTTTCCGAAATCATAGGCTAATCATGCCAAGTCTTTACAAACTGAATCTTAACAAACTGATTCTTTGCAAAACGGTTTGGATTTTCTAAAATCCATCATTTCAGGGATTGGCACTGCCAATCCCTATTTTAAATAGAAGAAAAACTGATACGATCAGTGTAAATTAATTTTTAATTTTTGAGTGATTTATAGTAGTATGGATTTATAAGAATAATTCTATTAAAAAGCCGATTGAAGGAGGAAAAGATGAAAAGGCAAAAAAAGAACAGGGTTTTTAACCATCTTCCTTCTGCTTGCTTTTCATTCTGCTGTCTTGCGGAAAGACGGAGAATAAAGCCACAGAGGAACAGAGCGGCAGAGGAAATGCCGAGACAGAAAAAGTCGGGAGAGGAAACGGGTGAAGAGAAAAAGGCAGAAAACGCTGGAACTCCCGGGACTTCCCCATTTACTGATTGAAAAAAATGGAGAAACCCATAGAGATTCCGACTACCACTATTTTTTTATCAAGGTGGATACAGCAAGCTGCTCTTAAAAGAAGAAGGAAGTGAATTCACGGCACTAAGAGATGCCTTGTCGGAATACAACAAAAGAAGTGGAGAAGTATACCAAAAAGATTTTTGCAGAATTGGTGAAAATCAGCAGCTCTTCGGAAGAAGCGAGAAGAAATGTAGCAAACTTACCGGCAGTACTCCGGAAATTGACAGCAACAGCTTTATTATACGATCCGATAAGAGTATCGTAAGCGTCCTTCAGACCAAGTCTGTAAATTACACCGGAAACGAAACAAGCTATGTTCACAGTGCTGTGAATTTCGACTCGGAAAGCGGAAAAAGACTTGCTTTTTCCGATGTGGTTCTGGATTCAGAAACCTTCTTTACCCTTGCGGAAAACAGAGCAAAAAGAGTCTGCAGGTATGGATACGGAATTCCCCGTAGATTTCCTTTGCAAAAGTAAAAGAACAGGGAGAAAATCTATGCTGGACGGTCAATGCAGAGGGTGTTTCCGTTTATTATGACCTCAACTCATCCGGTCAATCCCTGAAAGATCCCATGGTGCTTACCGTGTATTTTGACGAGGCGGAGAATCTTTTTAACGAAAAATACACAAAAACGGAGGAAGACTATGTTCTGCCTTTTGTTACAAAGGCAGCATCTGGATATCGATCTGGACGGGGACGGAAAGAGGGAGCCTGTTTACTTAAAAAGGCAGGAAGCAGACGGTAACTTTTATATGAATATGTCGGTTGTGGCAAATGGTAGGGAAAGCGGCACCGTAGAAGGACTGGACGGATGGACTTATATTCTCAAAAATCCGGAAAGTACTATCTCTACCTTTTTAAAGATGAAGACGACGGCGTAACTTTCCTCTATCGAATTGACCTCTCTACTGTGGAATTAAATCCCGATGAGCATTGGTTTGTTGACCTCTCCAACAAGGAATACTACTGGAAAACTGTCGATAATGTAGATAAAGAACATTCTCTTCAAGAGAGCTTTACGGATGCCGCAGGATTTTGCGGAGGAGAAGGGAATGAGATTCTTAGTACCAATACTGTGGAAATAGATTGGCTTATTGACGAGAATGCCTATCCGAAGCCTGCGGGAAACCGCTACAGAGTGACCAGTAATCGTGTCTTACGGGCTCTTCAGGATATTTCCGCGCAAGAAGTGGATCAAAACGGGAATGTCTTGCAAGACGGAACTATTCCTGCCGGCTCCTATCTCTTACTGATGTACAGCGATAATGAAGCCACCATGGAAATGCGAATCATTGATGAAAAATATGTGGATACAGTCAGCGGAGGTGAATACGGCAACAGCTATTATCTCAATGATTTCAGCCAGTTCCAATATGACGGAAACTGCTATCGGATTCAAATTGAAAGAGACAGAGAAAGCTGGACCACAAAAGTAAATGGTATCGATGCCGAAGAGCTCTTTGAAGGCATGCTCTATGTCGGCTAAGTTGCTGCAGCTTAAATAAAAGATGAGTCAGCTTAAAGTGGCTGTAAAAAATCAAAAACGACGCTTTTAGTGCTATGGCCCTCCACAGCATAAAGAAGTTTTTATTTTTTACAGCCACTTTTTATCTTTTCATGACTTTCTCTTATTCTTAGTCCACTGCCATTGTTGCGCTATACCTTAAATTTATCCATTAAGTCATTTAAGGTGTGAACCTGTGCGGACAGTTCTTCCGAGCAGGCTGCGGATTCTTCCGCTGTTGCAGTATTCTTAGCTACTACATTCAATATTTCATTGATGCTGTCTTTGATATCCAGGATTGCATCGGCCTCCAGCTCGGAGGAACCGGATATTTTCGCAATTAACTCATTTTACCTTTTTCACTGCTTTTTTTCAACGATGAAAGCGCTTCTGCCGTTTCACCCGTGATACGCGCCCCTTTTCCACTGCATCAATGGTCTCTTCTATCAGTACACCGGTGCTTTGTGCGGCCTTCGCAGACTTCTGGGCAAGCTCTCCTACTTCATCTGCAACTACAGCAAAGCCCTTTCCTGCCGAACCCGCTCTTGCCGCCTCTATAGCCGCATTTAGGGAAAGGATATTGGTTTGGAAAGCAATGTCATCTATCGTCTTAATAATCTTACTGATTTCATTGGACTTATGTGTAATTTCCGCCATTGCTCCCTGCATATCGTGCATCTTCTCATTGCTGCGTAATACAGCCTCCCGAGTCTCTCCTGCAGAGCTGTTGGCATGGTCAGCCATTTCCGCATTCTCTTCCACGCCTTTGAAATTTCTACCCATACGGACAGAAGGGTGTCTACCGCCTGGGACTGTTCCGTTGCCCCCTGCGAAAGTGTGCTTGCACTTTCAGCCAGCTGCGTCACTCCGTTTCTTACCTCTGTGGAACAGCTCTTCACTCCTTCTATAGTTTCCGATAAGGAATCTTGAATTTTCGCGATACTGCTTGCCAAGGGTGCATAATTTCCCACTAGGCTTCAATATTACTGCTGTTACGCCGGAAATCTCCTTCTGAAATAGCATTCAGCTTCTCCTGCAAATCAAAGATGATTTTTCCGCAGGCTCTCTACAATAGCCGAAAAGCGTTCCGGCAATTTCTCCGATTTCATCATTATGAGAATATTGGTTCCACATCAAAATTACCTTTTGCAAGTCTTCTGCCGCTTTCCGCAATGCTTGACAAAGGTTTTAAGGATAATTTGATACTAATGGTAATGACAAAAAGTACCGCAAGGAACAATATGAACTCCGCTACTACCATCATATATTGCAGATTCCGCATCTGTGATTCATAGTCCTTCGCCTGCATGGCAATCTGTACCCACCACTTTGCTCCGTCAAAGTGAAGAGAATAAAAAGTACGAACAAGACGGTAATCCCGATCAAAGAATGTCTGTTCTTTTGACATCAGCTCAATCAGATGTTTTGCGTTCGGATCCAAGTCGCTCAGATTCTTTCCGGCGGCTTCCGGATTATTACTGAATACAAAGTCTCCGTTTTGGGCAATGACATCAAAGAATGAGTGGTCTTCTCCCAAATCGCTCATATCCAGTTCGTTAAAGACCTCCGTTTTCAGGTCAATGACTACCGCACCGATAAAACGGTCTTCTAAAAAAATCGGTTTCGCCACAACAAAAACATTTTCATCGGAAAAATCACTGTCAAAAGGAAGACTTGTAAAAGGAGCCTTTGTCTCTTCTATTTTACTGTAATATTCCATAACTCCGCCGCCATAGATTTTATAATCCACATTTAAAATCTCGTATTTTTCACTCTCCCCCTTTATTCTCTGTACGAAAAAGGCATAGTCCTTTATTGAGGAAGAAAAGCCATTCGGTTCAAAGAAAAGACCTGCACCGGCGATACCGGGATTCGCGGATAAAGCATCCTGAATTGTATCTATGGCAAAGTTTTCTTCATCGTATTCCGATTCACTAAGTTGCCCGACCTTCGGAACTCGACTTTGTTTTTCCCGTACTGCAGTTTCCGCTCTCATACTGTCGTATCTTTCCATGCTGTGAAGCAAGGCATTGGCCAAATGATTTGTGGTGTCCGCAATTTGGTTTACTTTCTTTGCGTTTAAAGTTGTTAGAGCATAGGGGAATCATGTCTAATCTTCCCAAAGGCCTTTCCGGAAATATAAAATACGGCACCATTCATTAAGGCAAACAGGATAGCCATAATTAAAAAAAGCTGGATAGAGATTCTCCGACTCAGGCTTCTTCTTTTTCTCTTCTTTATTACTTTTTCCTGAATGACAACATTCTTTCGACGCTTTAGCCTTTTCTTCTTTCATACTGTCTTTCATCCTCCTTATTGACGATAGTACACTATCATCATATCTTACTGTTCGCCCTTCACGAGCTGACTTGAGCGTCTGTCTTCCTATACAGCTTTGTGTATTTCTCCGCCTGCTTCCCTTACCCTTTTGTACAATCTTTAAAACTTTTTCCCGAAACTCCATTTTTGGTGTTTTCACCATTCACTTTTATGTATTTTTATTAAAAATACATCTTATTGTGATTTATATCGTCTATTTTAATAAAAATAAGACAGTGCAGATTATTCTGCACTGTCTATCCAATCTTTCAGTTCTTCTCTGCTCCCCCGGAAGCGTCCCTGCAGCATCTCTTCCTTTCCCCCTCCGGAAAAGTGCCCCTCCTCTTTCCATTTCTTAAACCGTTCCAAGAATCCTGCCTGTCCGGCTCCCGCAAACTGCCACTCCTGCTCTCCTCGTCTTGAAAAAGCAAAAAGAAATCCGTATCCACATAGGATTTTTAAGCTTTCACTGAGCTTTATTGAGAAGGATCATCTCAAAGTCCGGAAAATGGAAGACTGCCAGATTTTTGTTTCCGTAGTATTCTAACCCCTCTCCAAGGAAAGGTTTTCCTGTAAAAACAGCTCTTTTTTGTATAAACAGTTCTTTCTTATACCTGTTTCCAAGCAGTTCTACCGCCTGCAGGGAAAGCGCGATTCGTCTTCCTCTTTCCTCTTCCGTCTGTTCCTTCAGCTTATCCACCCGTTCGGAAATACTTTGATAGTCGGTACTCAACTTACGGGATACCTTGAAAAAGCAGCTTTTCTTTTTTTCTGCGTGTCCAAAAAGCAAGCTCTCCGGAAAGCAGGAAAACTCTTGTTCCGCCCCGGTGTCTCTCAAAGGATAGAAGCTTAAAGAGCCCGATTTCTCCTGTCCTCTTCACATGCGTTCCACAGCAAGCACAGCTGTCCACTCCCGGGATACTGACTACGCGAATCGCACCGGAAAGAGCCTTCTTTTGACGGAATTCTATCGTTTTCTTTCCTTGTTCAAGGCTTCCGATTGGCAGTTCTTCTCCCGTCAGCTTTTTCCGAACTTTTTTCTCCGAATTCGACCCTCCGATTTTGTTCTTTAGATTCTTGTTCTTTAGATTCTTGTTCTTCAGATTCTTGTTCTTCTACATATTTCTCCTCTACCGGTAGATTCCTTCGAATCACGGCATTCACTGCCGATTCCAGCTCAGAAAGTGCCTCCTCCGAAAGCTCTCCGTTAAAATCTACAGTGACATGCGGATTTTCCGCGGTGAGTTCCATGTGAAAGCCGACATTGCTGTAGCCGAAGCGACTGCTGATGAGCCCCTGCGAAAAATATGTTCTCCGCTGTGATTTTTCCGACTGTCTTCTTCGATAGGCATAGTCTACCTTGCAAAAGCACCTCCGTTCCTTCCGGAATCTCTTTTGCAAGAAGATGCACGATATACTCGTCCTCCACATTTTCCGCAAAGAGAAGCTCTGCGCCGTCAATCGTCCCCTTGTCCGGTGCCTGTCCGCCTCCCTCCGGATAAAAGGGCTCTTCGGAAAGCCGCAGAAGAAAAAGAGCAGGAAAGCTTTTTCCCACTCTCTTCTCCCATGCTTCCTTTTCTTTTCCGTATAAGGGCAGACAGGACAGAACCTTTGCCTTATAACTCTCTTTTTCCCCTTGATAATACAAAGCATTTTTCAACATCGTTAAACCTTTTTTCTGTAAGCTCTCTATTGCTTATCCTCTGAAAACATACGGCTACGCAAAAACGCATTTTCCTAAAACGCCACTCTAGCTAAGTCTTCCGCTTTCTTCCGTCATTTTCCGGATCTTTTTCCGCCATATCCTTTGAAAAATCTTTCTTTGCAAAACGATAGCCCCAGTTATTGCCAAGCTTGGAGGGCGTATTAATCCTTGCTTCCTTTCCCTTATGCAAATAGTCCTGCATGGGAATAATCGCCGTATTGGAAACGGAGTCCAAAGTCATTTTGATAAAGAAGTCAACATAATCCATCTTAAGAAGCTCTTCCACACTTTTACCGCTGTAGTCCGCCGCCATTTCCCGGTCTTCCGGAAGGATTTCCAAAAACCAGTCCTTTAAAACCTGATTGTCATGGGTTCCCGTATAGCAGACCGTATTTCTTGGTCCAGGTATTCGGACGATAATCTCCGCTCTCCCTCGAGTCAAAGGCAAATTCCAGAAGCTTCATCCCCGGAAGCCACTGTCTTTAACGAGCTTCTTCACGGACTCCGTGACATAGCCCAAGTCCTCCGCGATAACTTCTTTCTTTCCAAGGGCCTGCTCCATGGCATGGAAAAGCTTCATGCCCGGGCCCCTTTTCCCAATGTCCGCGCTTTGCATTTTCATCTCCCGTAGGGAATGGAAAAAAATACTCATCAAAAGCCCCGGAAATGGTCAACCGCACAATATCATAAAGGGAGAAGCAATGCTTCATTCTGGATATCCACCAGCTGTATCCTTCTTCCTCGTGCTTTTCCCACGCATAGAGCGGGTTTCCCCAAAGCTGTCCATTTTCCGCAAAGGCATCGGGAGGGCAACCGGCAACCGCCGAGGGTTCTCCGTTTTCCTTAAGCTGAAAAAGTGCAGGGTGATCTAAGACATCGGAAGAATCCAAAGATACATAGATTGGGATATCTCCGATAATCTTTATCCCCAAGCTATTTGCATAGTCTTTCAGGCTCTTCCATTGTTTTGTAAAAAGATACTGGCAGACCTTATGAAAATCGGCGGAATAAGGCAGCTTCTTCGCCATAAACTCAGCATAACTCGGGAGCCAATGCGCATTTTCGGAAAGGAATGTCAAATATGCCTCTTTCTCCGCCTTGAACGAAAAACACCCCGCATCGGTTTTTGCGAACGGTTTAAGCTCCGTTTCCCCCTCCATTTCCGCTTCCGCTTTATCTTTCCTTTCGGATTCCGTTTCCGCTTCCAGTCTTGCCAAAAAGCGCTTTACCGCTTTATCCAGTACAGGAAAACGAAGCGTATAGAGCTTTTCCGTAATCCACAGCCTCTTCCGAGTCGGAAAAAAAGAAAGGGCGGAAAGCTCTTCTTCCAAAAGCAGCCCCTCTTCCACTAAAGTACTGAGGTCAATAAAATAAGGGTTTCCCGCAAAGGTCGAAAAGCTCTGGTAAGGAGAATCTCCGTAGCCTGTCGGTCCCATGGGTAGAATCTGCCAATAGCTCTGCCCTGCCTCCTTCAAAAAAACGAACAAACTCTCTTGCTTCCTTTGAAAAACTTCCGATTCCGTATTTTTCCCGGGTAAGGAAAACAGAGGCATCAAAATCCCTGCCCTTCTCCGTTCTAAAAGAAAACTACTCATATCCTTTTCCTCACATAAAAAATCCACTTCCAAAACTACGTTTTCAGAAGTGGATTTAAGCGAATACGATTTCAGCATTTCCATAGCCTTTTCCGCTATGAATACATTTCCTCTAAAAGCATAGTTTATTCAAATTCATCGTTCTTCGCAATTGTATCACAATAAATGCAACGATACTGCCTCTTTTTTCCCTCAATCTTCTTAAATACCTGTGGAAGCTCCTGCTCAGTAGAAGTAATACAACGCGGATTCTTGCAATGCAGGACATTTTTCAGTGTTTCCGGTAAGGATAGCATGCCTTATCCACTCTTTTTCCGTCCCGAATGTAGTTTACGGTGATACCCGGATCGATGTAGCCGAGCACATTTAAGTCAAGGTCAATATTCTCCGCAATCTTTACGATATCTTTCTTTCCCATCTTTCCGGAAGAGCAGTTCTGGATAAGTGCCACCGGACTGTTCAGATTCTGGAGTCCCAGATACTGATACACCAGCATGCTCTTGCCTGCCTTAATGTGATCTAAAACAATACCATTCTCAATTCCATCTATATTCATAATGATTTCCTTTCCTTGTTTAACAGTTTATCTTACAGTAAAATGGATTTTTCTATACTACCAGAAAATACTATTTCGTTCTTTTTCCTAAAGCGTATGGAGACGCCGGCACTTGCAAAGAGCAAGCGCAGCGAGCTCGAGGCTTAGTGCCGCTCTGTCGGAAATCGAGCGAGAGCGCCTTTAGGAAAAAGGACGGAATAAGTATTTCTTATTGATAAATCCATTTTTACTTATCCAGTCCGAGAAGCTTCAAAATCAGTGCCATTCTCATCTGCTTTCCGCAAAGTGTCTGATAGAAATACTTTGCACGCTTATCCTTATCTACTTGAACGGAAATCTCGTTTACACGGGGAAGCGGATGAAGAATACCCATCGTTTCTTTCGCATTTTTCAGCTTTTCGGGAGTCAGCACATAGATGTCCTTTAAGCGGAGGTAGTCTTCCTCGTTAAAAAGCGCTCTCTCTGCACTCTCGTCATATAGAGGATATCGAGCTCCGGGATGGAGCCTTCCAGGTCCGTCGTCTCTCTGAACTCCGCACCGGCTTCCTTTAATTTCTCAATCTCATACTCCGGAAGACGAAGCTCTTCGGGGGAAATCAAAATATAGCGGTTATTCGGGTAGCGAAGCATGGCGTCGATTAAGGAGTGTACGGTACGACCGAACTTTAAGTCTCCGCAAACGCCGATGCATAAGTTGTCAACTCTTCCGTAGGTTCTATGAATGGTCAGAAGGTCCGCCAAGGTCTGTGTCGGATGAAAATGTCCTCCGTCTCCGGCATTGATGAACGGAACCGTTGTATGATCCGCAGCCACAACCGGTGCCCCCTCCTTCGGATGTCTCATGGTAATGATATCCGCATAGTTGGAAACAGTCTCAATCGTATCGGCTACACTCTCTCCCTTTGCAGCGGAAGAGCTCGAAGCTCCTGCGAAACCGAGGACGGAACCGCCAAGCTCCAGCATAGCCGCCTCAAAAGAAAGTCTGGTTCTTGTGGACGGTTCAAAGAACAGAGTCGCCAGCTTCTTATGTTTGCATCGCTCCCAGTAGTCTTCGGGCTTCGCTTCGATCTTATCCGCTAAAGCCATCAGCTCATTAATTTCCTCAACACTCAGATCCAAAATGTTAATGATACTACGATTTTTCTCCATCCTTTTACCCTTTCTTATATTTAAACATCATCTATAGAGAATCCTTTTCAGGAATTGCTCTTATGCATAACAGCTGTTCCACAAACACTTACTATTTCATTTAGAATGAACAGCTCTGTTTTCCGCCTCTACTTTGTCATCCATGACTCATCGGAGGGGTTGTCTCTAAAGTGCAGAAGCTTTGCCTCCTCTTCCTTTTCGATATAGCCCTTTGCTACCGCTACCGGTAAGAGAGAATCTAGATCACAGAGAGAGTGGTTTACTACATTTGCCTCGCTCAGTCTCTTCTTCCCCTTTTCCATTCCGTAGGTGAAAATGCTCACCACGCCGAGTACCTTGGCCCCATTCTCCTCTAAGACCTTCACGCAGTCGATGACGGATCCGCCTGTAGATATGAGATCCTCAACCACGACAACGGACTCACCCAGGTGAGCTTTCCTTCAATCTGGTTTTTGTCTGCCGTGATCCTTAGCAGAGCCTCTCACATAGCCCATGGGAAGATCCAGGATTTCCGCGGTTAAAGCGGCATGTGCAATGCCAGCCGTAGACGTCCCGAAAAGTGCCTTTGCCTCCGGAAAATGCTCCTTCACAAGCTCGGCAAGCCCCGCCTCAATCTTTCTTCTTACCTCCGGAAAAGAGAGGGTTAAGCGGTTATCACAATAAATGGGGGAATGAATTCCCGATGCCCAGGTAAAGGGGTCCTTCGGTCTTAAAAAAATACCGCCTGAATGGATAATAAACCTTCTGCAATTTCTTCTTTTTCTCATCTTTTTCCCTCCTGCTATGTAACATGCTATATAAACTTGTTTTAACTCATTTTGCACTATACCAAACTACCATTACTGTACCGCTGTATTCCGGCTTTTTCACAAAAACTCTACTTTTTCTTCACGAAACTTCGCTTTTTCCTTATCTTAGAAAGGAAGTTTAGTCGCAGAACTGTCTTACCGCTTCTCTATAGGCCTCTACCGGATTTTTCCGCCTGCGTAATGGGCCGCCCCATTACAATGTAGTCCGAGCCCGCGTCTTTCGCGTCTGCCGGACTCATAACTCTCTTTTGATCTCCTACGTCACCGCCTTTAAAGCGAACACCCGGAGTAATCGTTAAGAAATCCTTCCCCAGCTTTTTCGTGGATTTCTCTTGCTTCCCAAGGAGAGCAAACCACACCGTCGAGCCCTGCAGTTTTTGCATTTTGTCCGTAGTGGAGCACAACCTTTTTCAGCTCTTCCTTAATGAGCAGTTCCTCCTCCATACACCTTTGGTCCGTGGAGGTAAGCTGCGTTACCGCAATAAGAAGCGGACGTATTTTTTGATTCGTAGAGCCTAAGCTTTCCTTTTCCGCCTTGCAAGAAGAAGCCTCATTCTCTCCCTCCTCGAAGGAAAGACCGCGAAGTGCCTGTCGCATCATTTCCACTCCTCCGGACGCGTGCAGGTTCGTCATATCCACACCGAGGTCTCGTAAGGAGCGCATTCCGCCCTTTACGGTATTCGGAATATCATGGAGCTTTAAATCCAGAAAAATCTGATGTCCTCTCTCCTTTATTTTCCTGACGATCTCCGGTCCCTCGCTGTAAAAAAGCTCCATTCCCACTTTCACATAGGGCTTTCTTTCTTCCTTTGCAAATAAGTCCAAAAACGCTAAGGCCTTCTCTCCACTCGGAAAGTCCAGCGCTACCATAACATCCTTTCCCATTTTGGCTCCTTTCCATTTTCTATCTATATATCTTCATCGATTCATCTTGGATTCGACTTTTATACCTTCGTTTTTTTCCGAATCCGGCTTTTATTTCTTCTTTAGTACCAGAAAGTTTTTTCGTTCCGCTTAAACAATTCCGATAATATCCTGTATATCCTCAATTCCCAGTCTCTCGCAAAGTATTGGAAGTTCCGTGATGATTTCCTCACAAACTCGAGGATTCACAAGATTCTCCGCCCCAACTTCCACCGCACTCGCGCCTGCCATCATCATTTCCAGAACATCCTCCGCACGGCTGATTCCGCCCATTCCGATAAGAGGAAGCTTCACTGCCTGATGTACCGCATAGACGGCACGGACGGCAATCGGGAAAAATGCCCGGTCCGGAATAGCCTCCGACCTTGTTTGCCAGCACCGGCTTTCTTCTCTTAATATCAATCCGCATACCGAGCACCGTGTTAATGAGTGCCAAAGCCGTCTGCTCCCTCCGCTCTCTGCAGCTCTTGCCATTTCCGCAATATCAGTCACATTCGGACTTAATTTCATGTAAACCGGCTTCTTCGTCTTTTCCTTTACCACCTTGCAAACCGCTTCCACGGACTTTGCGTCCGTTCCGAAGGCCATACCTCCGTGAGATACATTCGGGCAAGAAATATTCACTTCTAAAATGCCGACATTTTCCACCTTATCCATCTCTTCAGAGAGGATAGCGAAGTCCTCAGAGAAAAAGCCGGAAATGTTCGCAACCAAAGGTTTTTGAATAACTTTCCAAGGCGCGGAAGCTCCTCTTCTACAACCTTTTTCACACCGGGATTCTGGAGTCCCACGGAATTCAGCATGCCGCCCGGACACTCCGCAATGCGGGGCAGGGCATTTCCCGGCCGTTCCTCCACCGTCGTTCCCTTAAAGGAAATGGATCCAAGGATATTTAAGTCGTAGAGGCTCTTGAATTCTTCTCCGAAGGCAAAGGTGCCGGAGGCAGGAATAATCGGATTGTCCAGCTCTATTCCCGAAAAGCGTTGTTTTTGATGCTTACCATTCAATTTCCTCCCATGCAAATACTCGGTCCGTCCTTGCAGATACGCTTCATGCCGGACTTCATCTTCCTGCTGCAACCCATACAAGCTCCAAAGCCGCAGCCCATACGCTCCTCAAAGCTGAACTGTCCGCCCTCTACTTTCTCATGCACGGCGTGGAGCATCGGCTCCGGCCCGCAAACCATGGCATAGTTATGATTTCCGAGTAAGGAGGTTACAAAGCCTTTCTGTCCATGACTCCCGTCCTCTGTTGCCACATTCACAGGAACTCCCAGTGCGCGAAACTCTTCTTCAAAGAAGACATCCTCTTTCGAGCGAAAGCCAAGTGCCACATAGGGGTGCTTTTCCGGCCTCCACCAACTTTTTACAAAGGTAGTAAAGAGGCGGTACACCGACTCCGCCGCCGCAGAGCACCGGATTTGCCGGAGAGTCTTCCACATTGTATCCATTTCCAAGACCAGTCAGAATGCTGAGGTATTCTCCCTCTTCCATGCAGGAGAGCTCTTCCGTACCCTCTCCCAAAAACCTTATAAATGAGGGCTTAAAGTATTTTCCGAAACATCACAGACGGAAATCGGTCTTCTGAGATATTTTCCCGGAATCTTAATCTCACAAAACTGTCCCGGAGCAGTAAAGTCCGAGCAGTCCCCATCCAGTTTCATCAGGAAATACCTCTTTCGCAATCATTTTGTTTTCCAGTATCTTAAACTCGCATTCTTGCATGCAGTTTTTCTCCTCTCCTTACTCTTACTCAACTCTTTCCCCATAATAAAGTTTTTTCCAAAAGTAAACCGTTTTCAGAAAACACAGTTCTTCCCTGGTCTGCCTTTTCTCCTCGATGACTTAGTCTTCCTAAACCTGCAAAATCCCTTTTTCGCTGTCGTAAACTTCTCTTCCTTGATAAAAGGTCTTCAGCACTCTGCCCTGTACCTCCTGCGCTGCAAAGAGCGTGCTTCTGCCTTTCGTATAGAAGCGCTCCGGATCGACCTTGTACACACTGTCAAGGTCTAAAACCGCAATATCCGCTTCCACGCCGTTTTCGATATACTTTGGTCCGCGAATCGGAAAGATTTCTCTCGGTTTTGTACACATCAGTTCCAATAGTCTATAGAGGGAAATCGCTCCATGCACTGTCTTTCCTCCCTCTGCGAGAATCTCCGAAGCGTTCGCCTTTGCCTCTCGTCTATCTACACGTTCTTCTTCCCGGTCTAGGGGGTTCCGGAGAACCATATTGTGGAACATAGTCGGAAAAAGCGGTTTCCAGTCCTACGATACCAAAGGAGGATTTAGACAGACCCTTACTCTTTTCTTCCGCACTGTGGGGTGCATGGTCCGTGATTAAGCAATCAATCGTGCCGTCCTGTATTCCCCGAATTAAAGCTTCTCTGTCCGCTGCCGAACGAATCGGGGGATTCATCTTCCAACTTCCGTTCTCTTCCAAATCCATATCCGTAAACATGAGGTAATGCGGCCCGGTCTCCCCTGTCGCCTTAGCTCCTCTTTTCTTCGCCTTTCGAAGAAGCTCTACGGATTCTTTTGTGGAAATGTGGCAGATATGATACTGTGCGCCGGTTTCCTCAGAAAGCCGAAGGTCTCTTTCCACCTGCTTCCATTCCGAAGCCGAGTTAATTCCGATATAGCCATGAGCTTTCGCAAAATCTCCGTCATGGATGCATCCGCCCGGCTTTAATTCGCTTTCATCCTCACAGTGTGCAACAATGGCCTTTCCGAGTGCATGCGCTTTCTGCATGGCCTCCCTCATCAATGCCTCTTCCTGCATTCCCTTTCCGTCATCGGAAAAAGCAAGCACATCAGCCGCGATTTCCGCCATATCGGAAAGCACACCTCGTCCCTTTTGCTCCCGGGTAATTGCGCCGTAAGGGTAGACCTTGATGAGCGCATCCCTCTCTATTGCCTGAAGCTCCAAGGAGAGATTTTCCTTAGTCGATGGCGGCGGATTTAAGTTCGGCATAGCGCAGATCGCGGTATAGCCTCCGTGCGCCGCCGCCCTCGTTCCGCTCTCCACCGTTTCCTTATACAAAAAACCGGGCTCTCTGAGATGTACATGAACATCTACAAAGCCCGGAACAATTAATTTCCCCTCTAAATTGTAAACAGTAGTATTCTCTAAATCATTTTTCAGAAAAAAATCAAGAAAAAGTCTATCTGCGGAAAGCAGTACATCCGCTTTCCCGATTCCTTCATTCGTATACACATAGCCATTTTTCAGAAGTACCTTACTCACCTTGTCCTCCTATCCTGCCCAAATGTCTGCAAGAGTATAGCAAAAAATAAATGGGGTGACAAGGGGGAATTTCTGAGACTTTGTTTCAGCAAAGGAGGCTGAAACAAACTTTGCTTCGCAAAGCACACCCCTTCGGGCTGTGGTCGGTACGGGACGACTTTTCTGAAGAAAAGTCTTTCCCTATTCATCCCAGCCTTCTTTTGGCATAAGGAAGGCAAGCATGGTCTTCTCTTCTCCTTCTTTCAGTTCTATATCGTCTAAGTGTGTCTGCTTGGGGAAGTTCATGCTGTCCTCGGACTCCACAAGGAGCCAGTTTACTCCTGCGTGCCGTGCGTCTTCCAAGGCATCCTGCTTGTCTTTTCCTTCTCCGAAGCAACCTTCCAAATCAATCACATCCACTCTATAGCCTTCGTCTTTTTTTCCGGATAATTGCCGGATAATAATACGTCATTTTTAATTGTCCTTCTTTCTATACATTCTTTTTTTCAAATACAAAGATAAGTGCTTGATTCGTTTTACAGTTATCCCAACATTCTCTTTCTATATTGGTTTGGCGTTTCTCCCATAATAGTTTTTAAAGGTCTTAATAAAGTTACCTTGATTATGGAAACCTGTATTCTTTGCGATATCCACTATCTTTTCCTCGGTCTTAATCATCAGATCCGTTGCCTTTTTCACGCGATAGCGATTGAGGTACTCCAAAGGGGGAAGCCCCACATGATTTCCAAAAAACCGAGTAAAGTATTGCTCATTTAACCGGCAAAGAGAAGAAAGATTATGAATATACAATTTTTCCTTATAATGCTCTTCCATGTACAAGATACACTCTTTTAGAAGTTCGGCCTTATTGCCCTCCTCTGTCGAACACTTCTCCCGAATCAAACCCATACCTTCCATTGTTGCAAAAAGATGCAACATCTCTGCGCGCATATGCATGTGGTCCGCCAGGCCACGAAGACTGTATTTTTTGCAGGACTCTATGCTTTCCTCTCTCAAACCGTGCTTATGAAAATATTGCACCATACGGGAAAAACTTTGCACTGCATCAATAAAGCCCATATCATTTAGACTGATTTCCTCCGGAAAAAAATGCTTCTCTTCCCGTAAGGGAGCAAAAAACTTCTGCTCTACAAAGTCATTTTCCAAAAAACGAAAATCTTTCAAATTAAAGCAGAGAGAATGCTCTACAGCCTTATCCGAGGTTGCATAAATTCGATGAAAACAGCCTTTAGGAATAAAGTAAAGACACTCCTCTTTAATCAGCTTCTCCTTCAGATTCAGATAGAGCTGAAACTCGCCCTCTTGAAAATAAATCAGTTCATCATAGTCATGCCACTCGGCTTCCACAGCAAGTCTTTCCCTTTTTCCGCTGACGCTGCTAAACAAAACGGGAAAATGCAAATCAGAAAGACCGGATCTATTCTCTTCTTTCATTCCTTCCCCCTTCCGTTTAGCTAAAGCACAAGATATTTCGTACTCGGAATCCTTTTCAAAACACACTCTTTTATTAAGAAAGCATGCTCGCCGGAGCAATGCAATGGAATCTATTTTTTTCCCGCTTAAAAAAGGGGCAGTAGAAAATCAAAATAATAAAGAAATTCTTTGCAATATAGGTCTGAATGCGGGGTAGTCTGAGCCCGTCGGTACTTGCGAAAAACAAGAGAAACGCAGTTTTTCGCTTAGTATCCGTTACGTGGCGAAGCTGAGCGAGAGCGTGCCCCAAGTTCAGACCTATATTGCTTTAGAAAATTATTTTGATTTTTTACAGCCCCTATATTAACATAGGAAAATGCTTTTATCTATAGAATCGAGGCTCTCTCAAAAGATTTATCGCCGCTTCTCCCGAAGATTGGTCATCGCTCCCTTGAAAGAAATTCTTAAATCAGCTCTGCAACTTTCTTCGCCACATCCTGCATGTCCGCAGTCGGCTCGAAGCGTTCTACAACATTTCCATCTCTGTCTACAAGGAACTTAGTAAAATTCCATTTAATATCCGGATTCTTCTTATAATTCACATCTCTTGTAAGGCACATAGCTGCCATAGCAAGCCCCTTCGGACTGTGGCCAAAACCTTCAAACCCCTTCTGCTCCTTTAAGAAGGCATAAAGAGGAAGGGCATTTTTCTCCGTTGACATCGGACTTCTTCATCTGGGGAACTGGGTATTGTAATTTAAAGTACAAAACGCATGAATCTCCTCATCCGTTCCCGGAGTCTGACCCGCAAACTGATTGCAGGGAATATCAATAATTTCCAAGCCTTTCTCATGATATTCCTCATAGAGCTTTGCGAGGTCCTCATACTGCGGGGTAAAACCGCAACCGGTTGCCGTGTTAACAATGAGCATTACCTTGCCCTTGTTCTCCGCCAAAGAAAGCTCTCCGCCTCCTACCATTGGTACTGAAAAATCATAAATATTCATATCTTCCTCCTTTTTGATCCTTACTACTCTGTACTGCTTTTGTTTGAAAATATCTGCCATGCACACTTGCCTCCACTCTCTCCCCTACCCGATATACGAGATGGTTATAAAGCAAAGAGCAACTTTTTAATTGCTTACAATTTAATTATAAACAATATTTTTTAGTCTGTCAAGAAGTTTTGATAAGTGATTTGTCAATTTTTGTCCTTGAAATGCTCTTTTAAATAGGATATCATTAGTTCGGATAAAGCGAAATAACGAAAAGGAGACTCTGACATGATCGTATTAGACTTTGAGCTAAAAGGGAGTTTACGGATTCAATGATTTTTCATATCAATTTCAGTTATCCCAAAAAGATTGTCAATTCGATTATCGATCAGGAATATCTGAAAGGAAGAGAGCGGTTTCGCTATAAGAAGGCTGTAATTCTTATGGGTGCAAATGCTACAGGAAAGACCAGCCTTGGAAAGGCTTTGCTTCGTATTTTCGGATATATGACTGATGGGAATCCAACACCGCTGTATGAGATGGTTTCAAGCGATAAGGGATATTTCAGTATTGATTTTGTAAATGGTGATTACCGCCTGCAGCGGTTGTCAGCTCAGATTGATGCTTCTAATCAGGAGATTGACATTCAGTATCAGACTGCAGACATTGATATGATGGATTCGTATGAAAAATGTGTAAAGAAGCTGAAAGATCAAACAATAGAGGCAACCAGAACCGCTACAGCACTTAAGAAGCTGGTAGGTGCTGTTCGATATCGTTTTGCATATCCTGAAATAGAAAAATCTTTGAAACTTACAGGTGCAAATAAAAGCATTTTGTTGAAGACACTGCGTGCTGTTATTGGAACGCTTGATCCTACATTGCAGGACGTTAGTTTATCAAAAGATTTGAAGGATACCTTTATTATTCGGCGCGGTGGAACGGAAATCATCATTCAGGAAGGTAAACTGCTGAACCGGGAGATTCTGTCCAGTGGTACAGCAGAAGGAATAGATGTCGCAATGTTCCTTGCTGCAATGGCGACAAAAGAAAGCAGTTTCTATTATTGTGATGAACATTTTTCTTATATTCAGAGCGATATTGAAAAACGGATTTTCGGTATTATGCTGGATCGTATCGGAGACGATGAACAGTTGATTTTTACAACGCATAATACAGATATGCTGGATTTGAACCTGCCGAAACATAGTTATGTGTTTTTGCGTAAGCATCTGGAGGAAGGTGTATATCAGGTTTCTGCTGTTTCTGCATCGGATGTACTGAAACGAAATACAGACTCTATACGCTGTGCGGTCGAGAATGATGTGTTTGCTTCACTTCCGCAGGATTCCCCTTTTGGACGAGTTGGAAATGGGGTGGGAAGATGAACAATAAGTGCATCTATTATGTAGAAGGCCCCTGTGAACAACAACTGATTACGGCCTTAAAAGAAGCACCGGAAAAGATTGATTCCGGGGAAGATAAAGGTCTTCAATATGGTGCAGAATTTGATTCCAAAAATCACAGATGTTGTCTATTCAGGCGGGAACGACTGTCGTTTTGGTATTTGATACTGATGTGCCACAGACATCAAACCTAAAAAGAACTTGGAACTTCTCACCAGGTACTGCGGAAAGCTGAAAAATCATTTTTCTTCCACAAGTTCTGAATTTGGAGGATGAGTTAGTTCGATGTACAGATGTGCGAACTGCGATGGAACTGACCAAAAAGTGGAAGCGTTAAAAATTTCAAGACGGACTTTTGTAAGATGAAAATAAAAGATTGTCGTTCCATGCTTGAGCGTCATAAGATGGATTATGCACGATTGTGGATGACAAAAAGTGCCTGAAGCATTTAGTTTTTGTGGAGAATAATAGTTCTCAAATTAAAACATTATAATCTTTTGATGCCTCGTTGGGAAACCAACGGGGATTTTTCTTACATGAATGCTATTTAAAGAAAGAAGTTCGCGAGAACTCCATTTTCCATCGTATAGGACTGGGCAATCGCCCTGAACTGTAGTACTATTTATTCTGAAACTTTAGGCAATCCCCTTCGCACGGAAAGGAGCTCTCTATCCATGGAAAGCGGAAAATTAAGCCTTTGTGCAACTCCCATAGGGAATCTGGAAGACATCAGTTTCCGTGTGCTCCGCACCCTGAAAGAGGCGGACTGTATCGCAGCAGAGGATACCAGAAACTCCATCAAGCTCTTAAACCATTTCGAAATAAAAACACCGATGACCGCCTACCACGAATTTAACAAAGTCGAAAAAGCGAGAGAGCTTGTGACGCGTCTTTTTAAAAAGGAGAAAATATTGCCCTCATTACCGATGCAGGTACTCCCTGTATCAGCGATCCCGGAGAAGAACTGGTGAGACAGGCGATTGATGCCGGTATTCGCGTGGAAAGCCTTCCCGGTCCTGCCGCCTTTGTTACCGCTCTGACTCTTTCCGCCTTAAATACAAGACGCTTTGTCTTTGATGCCTTTCTCCCTACAGAGAAAAGCAACAAAAAAGAGCGTAAAGCAATCTTGGAAAGCCTTTCTAAAGAGGAAAGAACCATTATCCTGTACGAAGCACCGCATCATCTGAAGAAAACCTTGGAGGATCTTCGAGAGACTTTTCAGGAAAATCGAGCCTTGAGCCTCGCAAGAGAGCTGACAAAAAAACATGAGGAGGTTCTATACTTTACTTTTGGACGAGGCGATTGAGAAGTACCGGGAAGAAGAGCCAAGAGGCGAATATGTTTTGGTTCTTGCAGGAACTTCTCGAGAAAAAAAGCTTCTGGAAGAACAAGCAAAATGGGAAACACTCACGCCGGAAGAACATTTTGAGCACTACATAAAAGAAGGCCTGAACGAAAAGGATGCCTTAAAACAAGTTGCAAAAGACAGAGGCATGGGAAAACGAGATGTCTATAAAATGATAAAAGGGTGACGACCGTCACCCTTTTATCTATCTCCTATACCTCTTCTTCTCTCTTCTTAAATACTCTCCCAAAAGAACTGCACTTAGAATACAGAGAATCAGATTTCTTGGCATGTGGCTATTGTCTCCTGTCGGGATAACTCTGCCGTAGATATCCATCTTTCCTTTTCGCATTTCTCCCAGCAGTTCTCCAATCAGCTTGAGTTCTTCAAAATCTTCCTTGCTTAGTTCCCGATTCTCTCCGAGCAGCTCTGCAAGACGCGCTTCCAGCTCCTTCTTTGTATAGCCGCCTGCTTGCTTTCCCTTCTTCCGAATCCTCTCCAAAGTTTCTTTCTTCTCTCCTTTGGAATACAATTTCGGAACACCGTAACGTTCAATATACTTTACTATTTCCGGAGGAAGTTTTGCTTTGTCAATGCGAATGGGGTTTCCCGCCTTGTCAATTCCTATCGGGGGGACTGTAGGCGTCCCGTCTCCCGGCTCGCCTTTTTCTCCTCCTGATAAAATGGGGATTCCGGGGCCAATCTCGGAACCGCCGCCACCAGGAATGACACCCTTCCTTTTCCCTCCAAGACCGCTACCGATGCCGCCCGAAGATTCTCTTGGATAAAGCAGCCATTGCAGTACGGGAAGCTCCGTAAATTCTTCTCCCTCTCCCAAAATACCTTCCTTATTCATAGGACGGTAAGTTTTCAAAGGTTCATCCGCATTTGGCCTCCGGATATACAAGTCCTCTCCCTTTAAAAATGCTGTCTGGTATCTTGGACGAGCGGAATTTCTTGCATCTCTTCCATAGGAAAGCACACGGATTCTCCTTGTTCCGTCATCCTCTTCCACCACTTGGAATGCCATTTCATTCTTCGGATTGTTATATTCCCGCTCCTCTGTAATATTCAAAAGGAGATAGTCCTGCGAAAGAGTTAACTTATCTATATCCAGATTTCCGTCACTGTCATTTTCAAAAATCTCCTGTAAGAGATATTCTTCTCCTCGATAGTTCAACGTTTCCCTTGCATTTCTTTCCGGGTATTCCGACGCCTGCTCTATGCTGTCATCCTCTCTCGTTTCTCCCTTAAGAAGTTCCGATAAACGCCAGTTTTTCTTTGCATAAAGAGCATATTTCTGCCCGCTTATGTCCTTCTTCCTTGTTTCAAAATCGGTCGTATGGAAAGAAAAGTGCTCCCGTTTTCAGTCGGTAAGTAAATGTAGGATGTGCTCCGGAACGGAAATCTTCTATCACTCCGGAAACTTCCTTTGTCATTGTAATGCTGCTGTCGGAAGCCACCGTAATCTTATACACTCCCAGCTGACTCGGTGAAAGTTCCAGATTCTTTCTCAGTTCCTGATCCTCTGTAAATCCTGTGGCATGAAGATAGTACGTCTTTTTCTCTCCAAGCCGAACACACTGATATCTCCCTCATAATAAGGTCGATATCCGTTTATTTTTTTAGCGCGTATGCTTCCCGCATTCACAAAAGAATCCACCTTATAGCTCTTCCAATGCGTCGGTGCAGGGACTCTCTCCCCATTTATGGTGAGTTTTGTTCCTGCTGTAAGAGGATGCAATCCGTCCGGATCCGTGGAAATCAGATAAGACATTCCGTAGAGTGGAAGAGTCTCCTTCTTTCCTGTCCGTTCCTGATGCTCCGCTCGAACGGAGAACTGCAAGGCAGTCCTTTCTCTTGCAAGTTCCAAATTGTTTCCGCTTACCTTATAAATACTTTGTTCATCCACAGGAGAAAGAATTGTAATCTGGTTCTTATTATTAATCTTAAACTTCAGTTCCTTCATGGGACGGAGCGATTTCGGAAGATTGGTGCCTTCCTTTATGGTATAAACCTTTTCCTGCAAGAAATTCTCCGGAAATCAATTTCTTTCCATCAGAATCTGCCGTATAAGCTCTTGTGCTCTCCGTCGTTGTTCCGTTAAATACGCCGCTTATACTGAACTCCTGTCCGCCAAGCTTTTTCTCTATTCTCCCAATGCTCTTTTTCTTATCTTCTTCACTATAAGAAAGTAAGGGGTCAATAGCAGAATGTAATATCTGAACACCGTTTACGGTATTGGTACGTGTTTCCTGTATTTCCGTCTTCTCTGCCAAGAAGCGGAAAGGTCCGTAAACGCTTGGCATACCGTCATCGTTTAGATCCAACAAGTATCCATGGGGTTCTATCAACTCTTTAATATAATAGTCCTGATACCAGTCCAGTCCTTCAAATATCAATTCACCTTGATTTCCTCCGGCCCCGGTAATACCGACTACTGCAGTACCGGCCTTTTCCACAGGAATCGTCGCCGCATTATCCTTATATAGTCCAAACTTTGCACCATTTAGCTTGATGCTATGATCAAAGTCATCTACCTTTAGAATCTTCAGTTTCCCCGGAACACGGCTATTTTTTTGCAATCCCTACCTCATCTCCGCTTGCTCCCGGACTGCTTCCATTTTTCTTCTGCTATTTTTCTCTGTAAAGGAGCAGGCTTTTACTGTCTTCTTCTCTCCGGTACCGGCCAAATCATCCTTAGTTATGACAAAGACATATTTCTTGTTTTTCTTTACACCGGCAACCGTTTCCTGCTCGACAGTATAGCCTGTGGGAGGAGTTTCTTCGACAAAATAATAAACGCCTAAGGCTAAACCGTCACGAAGAGATACTTTTTGGTTCTCCTTCTTCCTCTCCTCCTCGTTTCCCGCCTCGCTATAGGTCTTATGAGTCAGACCTGCCGCAAGAGTTTTTTGTAGAAATAACACCGTTTTCATCGCTTGTAAGTTCTGCCAGGAAAATATCATCCGTCTCCAATCTGCCGTCTAGCGCAGTATAATCATAGTCCGGTGCAGCAGAATCCTTCAGTTTATTGGCATGGTCATCCAAGGCCTTTGCCTTATCATATTTCCCGGAATCCTTCACCTGATACAGCTTAAACTTTGCTCCTTTTAGCTTCGCATAGTCCGTTCCGCCGACTGTCTTCGGTTCTTTATCTTGCTTAATCAAAGTAGCGTGTGCCAGGATACGAACTGCTTTAATCTTTAGTTCCGTTCCCTTCTTTTTCGCCTTCCTTTGTTATTTCTCCGGAAATATTTTTTTCTTGCCGCTGATTCCTGCAACTTCCTTCATCTCTTTTCCGTCATGACTAATTTGGAAAAGATAATAGTCGTTTGTCGGGTGATTCCTTTCATAGAGAACAGATTGCTCCGTTCTCTCCAAACGATAATAGGAATCCGCATGGAGCTTAGAAACTTCATGAGAATGATTTCCTGAATTGATCCATGTCGCAACGGCTATAGCACTTAATTTGTCTCCGTTACGATCTGCTTCATAGAGTTTAAACTCGGAATGTAAAACCGTGTTGTCATATTGGTCTGTTTCTATGAATGTAAACTTTGTAGGATTATTCTTTAAAACCAGAGTTCCGACATTTAGAAGTGACTTGACTTCAAAGATACCGCCTTCGTTTCCGCCTGCACCGACAAATTCCAGCCCGTTTCCATCTTTCTTTATCCTGAATATGCCTCCCTGTTTCACGCCAATCTGATATCCTTTTGGTGCTGTTTCTTCTATCAATCTGTATTCATAGCCCGACTTTAACACGCCCTCCAGACTAAAGCCCGTAGTGGATTCCAGTACTTCCCCGGTAATCGGGATATAGGCTTCTTCTCCGGCTTCCGTAAGCCCGTATGTACTTCCATCTCCAAGAAAAAGCGCCCTTTACCGTGTCACCTAAGAAGTCGCCTTTTTTCCCGTATAGACGGAATTCACTTCCGCTAAGACGATCTGCAGCATCGATTTTCTTTTGGAATTGGAAAATTGTCGGCTTATTGCTTAAAACAATCTTATCTCCATCTCTTACCCCGGTATATAGGATGTCCGCCGGACTTCCCGTTCCGCTTGTGTCTTTGTCTTTTTTTACCTCAAACGTAATCGATGAGGGATTCATAACAAAGTAGCCATCCGCAGTAGCCGTTTCCTCCAGTTTATACATGCCCCATGGAAGCTCCGATACTTCCAGCCCTGCTATTCCGAGAGCGGAAGGAGCCGTAGAAATATTTTTTTCTTATCTGCGTCCAGCTCTACTTTTTCCGTCATAGATATAAGCACCTTCTGTTAATCCTGCTCTCAGCTTAACTTGTACCGCTTTTTTGTCATCAACAGTGCCATCCGGGTAAATGAACAACTTGAATTCCGCCTTTAAGTTGTCCCTATTCCCCGCACTTACTCCCCTTCGATAGGGATTGGTCAAATCCGAATTGGCAGACTCAAAAAAATCTTTTTGACATTCAGTGCACCTACCTTATACCCTCTTTGCTCTCTGACATCGATAAAGATATCCGCCTTCTTTGTTTCTCCAACCATGGGCACAATATTTTTGGTTCCGCTTTCACTTCCCTTTATAGAATATGGCCCATAAACCGTAGTATCTCGGGCATATCCTTTGGGAGGTGAAATTTCCATAACATAGTAGTTTTCATTTCGCTTTCCCATAAAACGAATATTTCCCTTGGAATTACTGATCTGGAGGTCTTCAGCCAGACCTTGCAATTGTTCCACGGTCGCTGTCTCTGTTAATTTGTCTTTATCGCTCGCCAAAAAGAGTCCATATCTGGCACCCGGAAGTACCACATTTCTGGACAAGGCATCTGCTTTTTTCATATTAAAGCGGACTCGACTGCCTGCGGATGTAAATTCAAAATCTTCTACCTTTACAATATAGCTGCTGCTGCTCTTTTTCCGGCTTCTACGGAAACCGTATTCTTTGTTTCCTTCAGTTCCGCTCTATTGTTCACCCTAAGAACCGTGGTGTATTTTTAAAAGATAGGTGTCGGTAGTATCTTTTGGGAAGCGTAACTTTTAATGTGGTCTGCAGTTTATCGGGTTCTCCCGGATGCAGCGTATCCGGAACAAAGCTCCTTAATCTTTGCTTGTACCAGCCTGTAATATCCGTTTCCGGAGCCACGGGCAATTCAACTACACCGGGGTCGGAAGCATTTTCATAAATTTCCGTACTTCCCGGCTTATGCGTCGTTTTTATAGAGTTTTACTGTAGAGTAATCCAAATAGAGGCCGTCCGGAATAATATCCGCTAACACCACCCTGTCCTTTTAGCTTTTGCGCCCATCGGGTTAACGAGCACCGACCATTCAATGCTGTTCGCCTCATCCCCTTCGCCTTGTTTTTCCGCTCTTTTTCAGAATTTCATTTTCGTAAATTCTCCGCTGTCCCGGAGCCTTCTTTAGTCACTTCCACCGTGGTATTCGTTAATGGAGGAACCTGCGATTGCGGGAAAGTCGTGGAGTCCAGCGTCGCTTTGTTCTTTACGAATATCTCTACCGACTCCAGATCATCTACACTGGTAATCGGTTTTTTTGAAAAAGCAATTCCTGCCCATCTTCATTTAAATAGGCATAAATATTCAATTCCAAAACATCCTTTAAACTGCTTCAAGCTCTACCTTCACCTTGTGATGCGTGTTATCAATAGTCATTTCAGAAGGCGGAACAGCTGTCTCTGTTGCTCCCTTAATCAAAAGCTCCTGTAGGATGATCCGGATCGCTGCCGTCCGTAATGGTAAAATATCGGGAATCCAAGGGTTTAATGACATCTCCCTCTTTATAGAAGAAGATTCCGTTTAAGTCATCCTCCAGCTTCACGTTTGCCAAGCTGTCGTATTGATCTTCATTTGCCGTAATTTTGAAATGGAAAAAAATGCCCTCTTATCCCCATCTCTATAAAAAGCTCTTTACTTCTTTTTTTCAGGAGCTTGTTTTGCAGAGATTGCACTTTTGAAACTGTTTTTTCATGCAAGGGATGAGTATCGAGATCCGTCTCATGCTCGTATAATTTTATTGTTGCAGAATTGACATAGTTATGATTTTTCATTGTGTCCTATGTAATATTCCGCCTTGGTTTGATAGTCAATATGCAAATTAGACAGCTTTAAGTCCTCGTCACTGTCATGACGTCGGATAATCCGGATACGCAGCTTTCCTCCATCCGTTGAGGCATTGGGAAAATATTGGACGCCGATGTCCGCCATAGGCTGATGATCATCATTTCCAAGAATCGTCTCTGTCTTCGTTGTTGTAAAAAAAGAGGCATTCTGTTTTCCTGAAAAAAATCTCTTTCTCGCCGTACTTGAGATGCAGGTCATGCAAATTACTGTCCGAAGCAATCGTATCTTCAATGATTGCTTTTTCGTAGTCATCCCCTTTGTCGATGTTTCCAACACCCAAGAAAGTAGAGCCTTCTTTTTATTTACACCATAGGTCTTTTTCTCTAAGAATGCCGTCTCAAAAGGAACGGTCGTTACGGAAGGAGGCACCGGAACCTCCGAAGGACCGTCTCCCTCCGCAGTGGGATAGGAGACCTTGACTCTTGCCGTATTTTTCACGCCCTTTTTCGGAGATCCTCCTCCTACCGGAACTAAGGGACTGGACTCATCCACCTTTCGTTTCAAAACTAATCTGATAAGCCTGTTGGAAATCTTCTGCAAAATGAATCTTTAAATTGGAACCTGACGCGGTATTTTTCCACTTCATAGCTAACGGTCTGTGCACCTCCTCCTTCTAATTGCGTGAAACTTCCGGAAGGATTGGAGGCTTTTGAGATTCACTTTTTCTTCAATTCCATCTCCAAGATTTTCTATCGTTATACCTTTAACTTCATCCAGAGTAAGCCCGCTGCTCAGTTCATCCACAACTGTTGCCTTGTAAACACGGGCATTATTTTTATTAAAATTGATTTTTCCATCTGACGCGGTTTCCGCTGATTTGCTGGCCTTCCTTTTTCAGGATCACCTTTTCCACGATTTGCTCTGCTGTCGAAGAAGTCTTTAAGGGATCCGGATCAAGCTTCGTAGGATCTTCATGGCTTAAACGAACCGTATTTTGGATATGGGAAGGATAAGGGTCCTCAAATACCGCTCTCTTTAAACCCGTAGTAAAAGTCAGGGTTTGCGGTGCTCGAATAATACTATCCGATGCAGGCGGAAAGGTATAGGAATAGTGAGTTCTTCCTCCCGATTCCGTCCTGACCAATTCATTTTTAATATCCAAAACTGAAGTACTGTTCCACTTTGCGGATATGAGCTTCTGTTCCGCTTCATTAAAGGAATCCGTTATCGTAAGTCCGTTTAATCTGACTCCCTTGCTTTCCGTTCCTACTTCAATCTTCCACTCAATTTTTCCACGATCTAAATGCGGAATAGCGGTCTTCTTCACTCCGGAAATTAACTCCGGAAGCCTTGGGAAATGCAAGATGTGCTTCATCTTAGGCAGTTCAATTTCAGAAGAAAAACCGTCGCTCTCCTCATTCCATTTACTATGATCCATCTTGAAATGCAGGAAAATATTGGCAATCGCTTCATCCACATCCAGATCCGGATCTTCTATTCCTTTTCCAAATTCAAGTTCCAGCTCCGCTCTGCCTTCCGCATTATTTCGAAATGTAGATTTCCAGAGAAGTTTATCTTCATCCGTTCTTATATCGTCCAGATAGCTATCCTTCCTTTCCGGAAGATTTGCTGTTGAAAAATCACTTCCAACTGCTACAAACGGTTCCGGAAATGTAAAAGACAATCTTATCTCCCTTTTTACATGTTCTGGGCCAATCCTTAAATTTCATGCCAAAGCTCATTCTGAGCTTTTTCCAGATCCAAAGGAGAATAAGATCCAACATTTAACTCCCACTTCTTCTCTTTACCATCTGCGGAAAGCGTCGGCGTAAAAATCCTCATATCCGCTGCCTCCGAAAAATCCGCCCTTGAGTTCTCCCAGAGAGAAATCGACCTCCGCCTTAATCCGATCTGATCCGCTCATCTTCCCCTTCCAGATTGCCAGTGGAGAAAAGCTGTCCAAACTGAATTCCAAGCTTTCTCGTTTACTTCCAAAGCGTTTTTTTCTCTTTAACAAGAAGGTCCTCTACTTCAACATCCTCCTTCGTCACATCCAGAATATCTAAAGTACTGATTCCGTCTTCTCTTTTTCTCTTCCTTTATGGGAAGATGGGCTGCCTGTAGCTCTCCGTCTCCCTCAAAGGCTGTTTTAAGGTAAATTCTATCTCTACAGTCCCCTTATTCGGCTCGATTTCCTGATATTCCCCACTTTTTTTCTTCTTCTAAAAAGAAACCTATATCGTATAACCTGAGCTCCTTCGGGGAAAATGCATTCCGCTCCTCCTCGGAATCAGATTTCTCTTCAAGGTCTTCCGTTTCCGATATTTCTTTTTCCTTATGCTCTTTTAATGCTTCCGTATAAGCACTATACTGCTCCGGTCTTTCCTCTTCTCTTATCGGACGCACCAAAAAGACTATGCCCTTGGGAAGGCTTTCCGGAATAGAAAGTGTGGCCTTGACCGAAACTTCTTCGTCTGCATAGCTAAATACTTTCTTTTTATTGACTTCAAAATAAGAAGGACTTGCGGGTTCCATTTCCGAAGCGGAGGACTGCAGTTCTGCATTCTCTTCCTGCCTTTCTGCTTCGCAATCTATTCCCTGATACAGCTCTTGTATAAAAGATTCTCCGCCTGCTCCGGAAACACTCCCGTTCCCGTCAAAAGAAAACACACTTCCTCCGTTTCCACTCTCCCCCACAAAAGTCTCTCCGCTTTTCTCTTCTCCTGTAAGAGTGGAGAGCGTAAAACTTTGATTTTTCTTTTTTTGCTTTTTCAGCGCAGGAATCTGCTCCTCACCTACAGCGATGATACTTTGAAATACAATGAGTAAAGCCAGAAATAAGGAAAATGTTCGTTTCATAAATGCCTCCGTCCTTATATTGTAGACTCGGAAATATCCTCGAATTCTTTATATTCAACTCGTATAAATTTGTATTAATTTGATGAACAATCTCTAAAAATAGTTTTTTTCAGTCAAAAGAAAAGAAAAAAACAAACTCATACTTATCATACTATATTTTCGACAAAAATAAGTTTATTTTTAAGAGTATAGAAGATAAATAATTCTAAAAATAGAAATGCAAATAAATCTAAAATAAAAATAAACCCAAAACGGATAAGGTAAAAACGAGATACTGCACGATACGCGAGCAATACTTATTATGAAGAAGCAAAAAAACAGAAGCCGAGCAAGCTTCTGTTTTTTTCTCACCCCTTTCGAGTGAACACTTAAGTTGAGTCTATTTATTTCAGGAGATTTTTTTGACTTCGCCGTGTTTATGGTCAGGAGGACACGACAAAGCTTTTGGTTATGAATTCTGAAGAATCAATATTCAAACCGGTTAGTTTTATCTAACTGTGGTTATATTACACTAACTTCTTTTTTTATTGTCAACGATTTTTATTTTTTTAAAAATATTTTTCCGGATACGATTATCCATTGATTTTTCATAGGATTTTTCTGAATACTTCGCTTGAGCATTTTCTTATAAAAACTTTTCTTTTCGTACAAGCTGAGCAAAAGTAAAACTTTTTCTCACGAATAGTATTGGATAAAAATCAAGAAGCGGAGAAGTATCTCTTCTCCGCCTCGCTGCTGATTTGTTTTTGTCTTGTGAAGATTTATGCATTCTGAGATGCTTCTTGAATCTCTCTATACTCTCGTAAAACATCGTTTAAATCTTCAGTCAAATCGTCCACATCGATACCGTGCGCCTCACATGCTTCTTCCAAAGACTCGGCTTAGGAGGCTGCACAAGACACGCATCCATTCCATTTTGCATAAGAAACAGGGGCAATCAGTTCATTTAATGCCAGAATATCGCTTATCTTCATGTCTTTTTGTAACGTCAGCCATAGTTTCCTCCTTATCCAGTCTCTAGCTTAGTCTTTGTAAGGGAATCCTTCAATCTTTTACTTTATCATTATACGGTTTTCAGTTTTTGTAATGCATTCTTAGGAACTAAATGTTCCATATGCTCTTTGTAGTGGGCTTCGCTTGCAGAATCGCCGTTTACTCTCTCCGTATTCCATCAAAAGATTCGCAACGCGATTCAAGGTATCCATGTCCTTATTCTTACTATGCAAGCTTAGGTAATATCCCTTACTTCCTCCATCTTTATAGAGGCTGTTCGCACCCTAAATCATAGTCGCCAACAGCTTTTGGCTGCGTCGATGACGCGATCCAAACTCTGAAAGCGATATAAGCGAATCCCTTCTTCCTTCTTGTCTTTTTTTCGATTCTTCTTCAACAGCTTCTGTGTCTTCTTCGTCTTTCAACTGCTTCATCAAGCCCTGTGCACCCTCTAGTATTTGAGTTGCAAGTTCGGAAATCCAGCCGTTCTGTCCACTGCCGGCCGCAGAAAACTTGGAAAAGCGTGTATCTAACTCTTCCGGGTCATCCACCTTAGAAACAATGAGTTGTACCGCACCACCTTGCAAAGGAACTGCTTCTATCATAAGCGGTGTGTTTTCGATAGAAAATCCCACTTCTTCCTTCGCCTTTTGCATCATTTCGTTAAAAAAAGCCTTTTAGCAGCTTGAGAGCCATAGGTCATATCCCTTAGGTTTAAATTTCTGGAAGATAAATCTAAGCTGGATAATGTGCACTTGATGGAGTTGTCATCAATTTTCTCGATTTTCATGGCTCCTCCTTTATCAATAAGCCTTTTTCTCCCTTACAAAAAGATTTATTGATTGAATCATCATACTATTTTTATCGTGTAATTTTGCAATTTCTTATACGGATTTTTTTATAATAATTTTTAGATGATATTTTTATATAAAGGCTTTTTTTATATATTTCTATAAATTTTTATGTATTTTTTTCACATCCATAAACTAAATTGTGTTTTTTTCTTGTGAAAGACGAATAAAGCTTTTTTTAAAGAAATAATTTTTTTATACAAAAGGCTTTTTCATTTCTTCATCAAAATTAAGAAAAAAAGATGCTTAGATTAAAAAAACCCTCCCTCACACAATATAGGCCTGAAATCAGGACAGACTCTGAGCCCCCCTCTTTCAGACCGGTATGAGATATAATAAACGAGATATCGCACGCTTTGCGAGCGATACTCGTTATGAATTAGAATATTGATTTATTTAAGACTTTATCGTTCTTTTTCCGCATTTTTAAAGCGAGTATACTGCGGTTGCCAGAGTAGTTTCACCGTTCCTATAGGACCGTTTCTTTGCTTAGCGATGATGACCTCCGCCTCATTCGGATGCTCCGTATCCTTGTTATAGTAGTCATCTCTGTATAGAAACATCACAATATCCGCATCCTGCTCAATCGCTCCCGACTCACGAAGGTCGGAAAGCATGGGACGGTGATCCGGTCTTTGCTCCACTGCACGAGACAACTGAGATAGAGCAATCACAGGGCAGTCCAGCTCTCTTGCCAAGGCTTTTAGGGAACGGGAAATTTCGGAAATTTCCTGCTGCCTATTCTCGGAGGAGCGCTTTCCTTTCTCGCCACTCATTAGCTGCAAGTAATCAATCATCACAAGAGAGAGCCCTGACTCCAGCTTTCTTTTTCGACACTTTCCTCGAAGCTCGCTGACCGTAATTCCCGGTGTATCATCAATGAAAACATTGGCTTTGGACAGCCTGTCTACCCCTTCAATCAGATCTCCCCACTCTTCATCCGTAAGGGTTCCTTTTCTAAGCTTATCCGCTTCAATCTGCGTTTCAAGGGAAAGAACACGGTTAGCAAGCTGTTCCTTAGACATTTCCAAGGAGAAAATCATAACCGGTTCGTGTTTCTTCACTCCTACATAGTCCAGAATGTTCAATACAAAAAGCCGTCTTACCCATAGATGGTCTTGCCGCAATCAAAATCAGGTCGGATTTCTGAAATCCCGCAGTTCGATAGTCCAGATCCAAGAAGCCCGATGCAATACCGGTAATGGCGTTTTTCTGCCTGGAAGCCTCTTCTACTTTACGAAGTACATTCATAGCGACTTCCGATATTGGAACAAACTCTCTGCTGTTTCGTTCCAAAAGCAGATTAAAAATCTTCTTTTTCTGCCGATTCCAATATAGTTTCCAGCTCATCTTCGCCTTTATAGCACATATCGGCGATTTCTTCGTTCGTACGAATCATGGCACGAAGAACAGACTTGGAACGAACCATTTCAGCGTATATGCGAATATTGGCCACACTGGGCACATCCATTGCCAGGTTCTTTAAGGTCTCCAAGGATACAAACTCTGCGGGAATATCTTTTTTTCCCTTTTAATTTATCCTGTAAACTCACAAAATCAATGGCGATACCGTCTCTTGCCATTTCTTTCATTGTGGCAAAGAGCAGTTGATACTGCCTGCTGTAAAAATCTTCCGGTCTGAGTATCTCCAGTGCTACGAGCACGGCATCTCCATCCCTTATCATGGCGCCGATTACGCTGGATTCCGCCTCCTTAGAGTGGGGGACAGTGCGTAAAAGCAGCCTCTCATCCTGTTCTGCCATGCTCTACTCCGGCTGCACACTAACATGAAGGCAAGCCTCCACATCCTTATGCAGCTTTACCTTGATATCATAGCCCCCGAAATTCTTCATGGGCACATCCAGTTCCATTTTCTTCTTATCAATCGAAATATCGTACTGCTTCTTCAGCTCTTCCTGTACTTCCTTTGTGGAAATAGAGCCGAAAGCTCTTCCGTCCTTGCCCGCCTTCATATGGAAAAACAAGCTTTTACTTCTTCCACTTTTTTTCTTTAATTCCTGCGCTTCTTCCAGCTTCTCTTCCGCTATTTTTCTCCGCATTTTTGCAACTGCAACTTCAATGTATTCAGATTTTTTGCATCCGCTAAAACGCCAACCTTGGTAGGAATGATGAAATTTCTTCCGTAGCCCTCGCTAACCTCGACAATCTCCCCTTTTTTCCCTAAACTCTTTACATCTTTTAACAAAATCACCTTCATTACGCTACTTCTCCTTCTATAATCATTTCATCAATAGCTTCCTTAACCTTCTTGATGCATTCTTCCACTTCCATACCTTGCATCTGCGCACCGGCAACAGTGCGATGTCCACCTCCTCCCAGCTTTTCCATAAGTACCTGTACATTCATTTCGTCAATAGAACGGGCAGAGATAAATACGGTATCTTCCACCTTGGTCATAACCACGCTCGCTTTAATGCCTCGAATATTCAAAAGCTCATTAGCAGCCTTGGCACAAAGCACGGTAGGACTGTCTTCTCCCTTCTTTCCCAAGGTGCTGATTGCATAAAAGTCCCTATAAATGTCTGCTCTGCCGATTGCATCCGCTTTTAGCCTGATAGTCGCTGAAATCCTCCCGGAAGACCTTCCGGATTCGAGTAATATCCGCACCGCAGCGTCTTAAGTATGCCGCCACTTCAAAGGTTCGTACACCGGTCTGGTTCGTAAACTCTCTGGTATCAATCACAACTCCGCCATACATACAATCCGCTTCCAGCGGTCTTGCCTTCACTCCGTCCTGAATGTACTGCATCATCTCGGCGATGAGCTCCGAAGCGGAGGAGGCATAGGGTTCACAATAGCTTAAAACCGCACCTTGAATCGTTTCCGAGCTTTGTCTGTGATGGTCGAATACAACCTTGGTCTTCACCATGTTGAGAAGTTCCGGCTCATCTATGATAGAGGGTCTGTCACAGTCCACTACAACCAGCATGGTCGTGCTGTCCACCAGTCCCTTCGCCGTTTCTCCGTCAATAAACATATCTTCCGGATAGTCGGAGTTATTTAAAAAGCGCTCCTTTAGAGGCAGGATAGTCGAGGTGACATTGTTCTGCACGATATAGGCTCTCTTATCCATGGCCGTAACCATACGATATACACCAACGGAGGATCCCAGACAGTCCATATCTGCATTGCGGTGTCCCATGATGAGAACCCTGTCCTTCGACTCAATGAGCTCCTGAAAGGCTTGTGCCTTTACACGCGCTTTTACACGGGTTACTCTCTCCGTGCTCTGGCTCTTACCGCCGTAAAAGTTCAGCTTTTCCGGATTCTTTACGATGGCCTGATCGCCTCCTCGTCCTAGTGCCATATCCATAGCCGTTCTGGCATACTCATAGTTTTGGGTATAATCTCCTGCTCCGTATCCAATCCCCAAGCTGAGTGTCACCGCAAGCTCATTCCCCATATCCACTTCCTTGACCTCTTCCAAGATAGAGAAGCGGTCTTCCATCATTTTCTCTAAAGCGTTCTGCTTTAAAAAGAAAAGAAGTACTTATCCTTTTCAATTTTTTTAATCACACCGTTTGAAGAGCTGATATAGCGGTTGATTTTTCGGTCGATAAGAGCCATAAGTAAAGAGCGTCGCACCTCTTCGATCTGCTCCATAACATCCTCGTAATTATCAATGTAGGCGAGTCCCAAAACAACCCGTTCCTCATCAAGCTTTTGCTGTAACTCTACTTCCTCGGTCTCATCTCGAAGATAAACCGCAACAAGCTCCTCTTCCTCCGAAAGACCGCGCAGCGTTTCCGTTCCTTCATCCTCCAGCGCTTCCAGACGAATCAGGTCTATACAATATTTTTCTTTCCATAAAGGAGAGTGCAACTCCAGTACTGCTTCCTTCTCCTTTAGCATTTCCTTTTTGCATATTCAGGGAAAATATTGAAGATATTCCGCTCGACCTTTCTCATCCCTTTGCAGGATTTTATGAAAGGCCTTGTTCTCCCATAAAAGCTCTCCGATTTTCTCCGACAATACAATACGCTGTCGGCATTTCCTCAAAAAGTCTGGCTTTATTTTCATTTGCCCGCAGGGAAAAGTCTAAAAGAGCCGACATCAAGCGGGTTTTTCGACTTCGGTACAAAGATACTGCAAAAGAAAGATATACAATAGCACAGAAAAGAAGAATAAGCATAAACTTCAATTCTAAAAAGAAAGCCAAAAAAACAGAATCGGAAGCCATAATAGAGATAAGTAGAGGGGGGCTCGAAGATAGAGATCGATAATCCCCGGCATTATATTTCTTTTTTTCATGATTCCTCTTTCGTTGATTTTTGTAAAAATCGATCTGTTCGTCAATGATAAAGTTAAGTTAAAAAACAGGATCAGGCAAAGCAATTCCTTTATGCCGGATCGGCTGTTTAGTTCAAACAATAAGTCGGCGGAAGATGTAAAACCTGTAAAATACTTCTTCCCATACTCTGTTTCTTCCCATAAAGAAAGTCCTCATGATTATACTATTTCTTCCAAGATAGGTAAAGTTGCAAAGAATATTCCGATTGCTCTCTTTTTATTTTTTATCAACTGACAAAATCTTTACTCTATGGAATATTCCCCTTCAAAAGTTTACAGAAGTAAGGAAAAACAACTTATCCTTAAGATTTTTCTTTATTGTATTATTTCTCTTCTCTAGTAAAAATAAACCCAGTTTATATTTTTTTGAATGAAATCATGTATGAGTTGAGGTTAAAATTATGAAGAAAATGAAACTGTTCTGCAGCTCTTGCATTGGCTATGAGTGTTGTGGCATCTATCCCCGCTATGGCAAACTGGAATAAAGGTCAGGGGAAAATGACGGACGTTGGTGGTATGGATACGAAGACGGAAGTTATGCAAAATCCGGATGGGCTTTGGCTTGACGGAGACAGAAACGGAGTTGCCGAGTGCTACTATTTTGATGATGCAGGTTGGGTATTAATGGATACCACTACTCCTGACGGTTACACGGTAAATGCTGACGGTGCATGGTATGTTGGCGATCCGGACAACGGTGTTAAAGGAAAATGGAAGTAGAAGTAAAACGCGAGAAGGCAGAGCAGGAAGCAATCGATAAGAAAAAAAGCCGAAGGTTGTCGTTCCCGAGAAGAAGAATGGCGTAATGAAGAATTACAAGCCAAGAGCAATTCAGGGAAATGGTGTAAAGCCAAAAGGCAGGCAAGTAAATGCTTCCGACTTTAACAGAGAGCACCAGAATGCAGACTAAGTAAAGAAGCCAATATAACCGGTTTATGCAAAATATTTTTTTCCAAAAAGAGCGGAGTTCTTCCCGCTCTTTTTTTCTATCTAATCCGCTTGGTTAAGAAAAAAAGGAGGTCTCCAAGATTTTTCTTTTTTGCAATGCTTCCGCCAAGAGCTCTTTCGAAAGGACGACTCCCCATCTCTAATGGCGGGGTAAAAAGAACCCGAAAAAGCTCTGCGCGATGCACAACCTCCTCTATCGGCTTATGCAAAGCAGAAAGCCCAAACACTAAAACAGACAACTTTGTTTCTTTGGGAAGTTGCGGTTCTCTTTCATTATGCGCTTTCGCAGGTAAGTGTTTCGAGCCGTCCGCCTCCACCAAGATATAATCACAGTGCTTTTTCCAATGTAGAAAAAAAGAATCGGTGCCTTACTGAGTTTTTCCGTCCTTTCCTTTTACTCCGATACACAAAATCGGATGCCTCCGAAAGCCCTCATCCACCAAGCTAAGAATAGCTTCCTCGGAATCCGTCTCCTCTACAAGGATATTTTCACAATGGGAAAAGGGGAAGATATGGGTCGTCGTCGTGATCAAAACACTCCCTTTTTTTGATAAAAGTAAAGAAAGCGCCTGAATCAAAGAAGTTTTTCCGCCGCTTCCTATAATCGAAATCACGCCCTTCGGAATCCGCTCCAAGAGGGATAAAAGAGCCTGCTCGGTTTCTTTATCTCCTTTACATAGCTGATTTATCATGCCGCAATCATCACATTGAGAGTCTGCAATATCCTGTTGTGATAGATTTTTATATTGAATATTATTTTTCATCCTTTACTCCATTAATTTAATATTCCATTCAATTTATCTTCTTTTTCTTTTTCAAAAAGGAAAGAAAAAAAGCGACTCTTTTTTTCTCTATGGTACAATACCTTCATTGTGATGTTAAGTAAATCTATCTATGAATTTAAAAAGAAAGTTGGAACTAAAATGTTTGTATTTATCCGTGGTGCCGGAGATCTCGCAACAGGAATCTCTGCACGTCTCTATCGTGCAGGAATACAGATTTGTCACAGTGAGTTGGCGATTCCTACTGCCGTTCGAAGAAATGTTGCTTTTTCCGAAGCAGTCCGCTTAGGAAAAAAACGGAGGTGGAAGGAATCAACGCAGTCTTGCACGAACTCCGGAAGAGGTTTGGGCAGCCATAAAAGAAAAGAAAATTCCCGTAGTCATTGATTCCGGAAAGGAGATGCTAAAGCGTTTAAAGCCTGATGCGGTAGTGGATGCGATTTTAGCGAAGCACAATCTGGGGACGGAAATCACGGATGCAAAGGTCGTCATCGGCGTAGGCCCCGGCTTCACAGCCGGCAAAGACTGTCATGCGGTAGTCGAAACCAAGAGAGGACACAATCTGGGTAGAGTGATTCTCAATGGATCTGCAATCCGAACACCGGTGTCCCGGGAATCATAGGCGGATATGGAATAGAACGGGTTCTTCGTGCGCCCTGTAATGGAATTATGGAGGAAAACACTTCCTCTGGGAAGTCTGGTGGAAAAAAAGGCGATGTCTGTGCAAGAGTCAGCGGGGAAGCGGTAATGACCTGTATTTCCGGACGATTAAGAGGGATGCTGCAAGAAGGTATCTCCGTGTATTCCGGCATGAAGGTCGGAGATGTGGATCCAAGAGGCGAATCAGTGGAATATGAAAATATATCAGATAAGGCGAGAGCCATCGGTGGCAGTGTTTTAGAAGCCTTACTCCATTTTTCCAGCTGGGGTTTAAAGTAAAACAGCATCGGTTTGACATAAAAAGGAGAAGAAAACATGGAAAGAGAAATGCAAGAAGAAGTAGTAATTGACTTAGCTGAGCTTATTGCACTGTACTTTACGAAAGGGGTTTTTGGATTATCGGCATCAGTCTGCTTTTTGCAGGGAGTCTTTGTAAAATTTAGAGCAATGCCCGAAGAGGAAACTTCAAAAAAAGGCGGAAATGTAGAGGAAGCCACTCTACAAGATAAAGATCTTAAGGAAGAAAAAGCACTGGAAGAAAAAAAGATTGACTGCAAACGAGCGTTATTATACCGCCCAAATAAAAAGAAAAGGAAAGACTGCTCTGGGAACAAGACAACTGGGAGAATTCTTATCTTTTTTACTTTAGATCCGGACAAGGTATACGAAAGACAGATTGACCTTTATGTGAAGGTTCTTGATTCCGGTAATATCCCTTTCACGGAAGACTCCGGAGAAAAAAATCGGAGATCGTGCGGAAAATGCGGAGCGGGCAGCTTTAACAGAGAATTACAGTTCTCTTTTTCAGTCGGGTAGCTTTTTATGAATCGATTGCAGTCGCACAGGGCAGTATGAAAGCAAGTGACGTAGCGGATATTCTCTTTTTCCGTTCAAATGATGAATCAGGAACCTTAAGTCTCTGCTTTACCGGGGCAAGCGAGGAGGATGTACAAAAGATGGGAGATGCCGCAGCAGAATATTGGTTAAATGCAGAAAATGGCATGCAGGAAAATGTAGCAATGCATGATCTTCATCTGGTAAATGATAAAACCACTTTAGGAATGACCACACATTCTGTAAACCGTAATGCACTTATAAAGGAAGATGAATTAACAGACTCTATGGAAAGCAGTATCCTTCTCCGACAGAATGAAAAAAAAGACAGTATCAATACTCGTATAAAAAACATTTCAGATTTGGAGAAAGCGAAGAAGGAACTTCCGAAGGCAGTGAACAATGCCACACAATCCTCCAAAAAAAGAATTCTGAAGCAGGCCATCTTAGGTCTCTTCCTTGGCGGATTTCTCTCCGTTTTCCTATTCACGCTACAGTACTTACTGGAAGCAAAGCTTCCGAAAGAAGAAGATCTGGAAAGCCTTTACGGCTTTACCGTCCTCGGAAGCAAAAAGCGCTATGGCAGAAAAGGCATTCTTCCTTCTCTTTCCGAAAAGCTCTCCGGAGACAAGGAGCGTGAAAAGGATGACGAGAACCTCCTTTCCCTGGCTAAAACCAATCTCTCCCTTCTTTTAAGAGAGAAACAGACAGGAACAGATATCCTTTTTTTGTCGGGGAGGACAAGCAGCTCTGTGAAAAAACGGAGGACTTCATGGCATGTGATCATTCTCACTTTAATTGCAGTTATGCCTATAACATTTTCAAAAATGAAGAGAGTATAGAAAGACTCGGTGCCGCGCAAAATATTGTCTTTGTGGCAAAAGGAAAAAAAGTGAACTTCGTGCCATCCTAAACATGAAGAGACGATGTGAAAAGCTGGGCAAGAGCATCGCAGGATTGATTTTGTATTAAAGCAGTTTGTAAAAGCTTTTCCACTTCACTTATAGTTGTAGGGTAAAAACAACTTATGCACCTGTCCTAAGACAAGTGCATAAGTTGTTCTACTTTTGCTAAAGATTCTTCACTATCCACATCCCATAATTCAAATTCTCTCTCTGCGGGAAGCTTAATAATTTCCGACAAAGGTACTACACCATTCTTAAGAAGAAAAACCTCCTCCATGGTCCCCGTCAGATTCTTCAAAGCATCAAAAATACTTTCTGGGGAAAATGACAGGATTCCCCCTCTTCCTGATAACTTAAGCGAATGACATTGTCCGGATGATTCGCAAATTCTTTAACCATTCGACAAAGACTTTCCTTAGAAAGCAGAGGCTGATCTCCCGTTAAAACATACAGCCCTGCCAGTTTTTTGTCTCCGTTGCCGATAAAGCAATCCGCACAGTATCACTTTGCTCCTCTTCGTTATGCATGATGCTCCGAAACTGATAGCTTATTGTCAACTCCTGTATCTTGGGATAACGAGTTACAACTAAGGGCTGTGCCAAAGTCAGGCTCAGTTTCTTTTCCTTATTTCCGCTTTCTTGAATGGTTTCTGAAAGGGAACCGACAGCACTCATTTCATAGAGAAGCGCGGAAAGATTTCGAAAACAGTAAGTAATCATTGCTTTTCCTGCAATCGGTTCAAGAAGTTTATTTCTCCCAAAGCGTCGACTATAGCCGGATGCCATAACCACAAAGCCCAAAAGTCATCCTCTTCTTTCTTCTCTTCTCTTCCATTTTTTATCCCTCTATCTTCTACTCTTTTATCCGGATTTTCATTCGCTATAGTTCATTTATACGCTTTCCAGAGCATATCCGTAAATATCCGCTTTGTGCATTAAATGTGCTATAAAATCCGTCTCCCCTGAACAAACTTGGCCTTTAAGTCAAACAGCTCTTTTTCCGTATAAAGGAGCATCTCCAAACGTTCCAAGAGCGTTTCCTTTCTCACGCCCTTTCTTTTTCGTTCAAATACAAGGATATCCGCATCATACCCCGGAAGGAAAGAGCCTACTTTTCCGAAAAACTGTCCGCCGGAGAGGGTAGCCATATAAAAGGCTTCTTCCAGGTTTAAAGCGGAATCCTTTTCTTCCAGAAGACAGCTTCTCAGCTTGGAAGCCTGTATCGCATCGGTCATTGCACGGAACATGGATAGGTTTGCCCGCCTGCCACATCCGTTCCGAGGCCAAGCTTTGCACCTCTCTTTAAAAAGTGTTTTACCGGAGAAACGCCGGATTGCAGATTGGTATTGGACTGCGGACAATGACAGATAAAGGTACCCCTCTGCATTAAAAGTTCCAATTCCGCTTCCTCTGTATGAACGCAATGCGCCATAACGGTATGATTCAAAAGACCATAGCGATCATAACTGTCTCCATAGTTTTTCGCATCAGGGCACAGTTCCTTTACCCATTCGATTTCCGCTTTATTCTCAGAAAGGTGGGACTGTAAAGGCAGATTCCTCTCTCTCATCAAGTTTTCCCAGACCTTCCATGAGAGTATCCGAGCAGGTTGGCGTAAAACGCGGAGTAAGAATGGGATGACAGTGTTGGTAATCCTGTGGAATCTCCTCTAACCAGTTTACGGTGTTCTTTAAGGATTCTTCCGCACTATGCTCCGTCAGATAATCCGGAGAATTCCGGTCCATATTGACCTTTCCCACCATGGTATTAAGCCCCGTCTTCTCCAGTAAGTCCATAAGACAAAGTGTGGCATCTTTATGCAGAGTCGCAAAGATTACAGCTCTTGTAGTGGGGCTTTCCTTTAAGTCCTCCACAAAGTTCTCATAGGCCGCCTTAGCATAGTCTACATTCTCGTATTTTTGCTTCCTCGGGGAAAGTGTTGATGTTTAACCAGTCTAAAAGCGGTAAATCCATCTTTGTTCCTCGATAGGCATACTGCGGAGCATGAAGATGTAAGTCCACCATGCCCGGAAGAATCAGATTTCCTCTGTAATCTTTTATTTCCAAAGAAGAAAGCTCTGCAGAAACATTCTCATAAGTAGCAATACATTTCCCGTCCTTTACATGAAGGTATGCATCTTCTTTGGTCTCAATATGTGCTGCATCAATACTGAAGCAGAGGTCTCCACGAACTAAATATTCCATTTTCCCTCCTATAGAAGAAATGTCGCAGGTTTGCTCCTGCGACATTTCTTTCAAAACTAAGACATTACCGCAGCATCGAAAATCCATCCGAAACCTAAGTATATTTTTAGTCTATTTTTTTATTCCGTAGTGCAAAAGTTTTTTTCCCTGAAAACTCTATCGTTACGACCGTCTCTAATATCCAAATAAAAGTTTAAATCAGGATATACTTTAAAATAAATACTATAGTCAGAACATACATCAGAGCACTGACCTTTTTGCCGTTTCCTGTTGCCAGATGGATAATGCTGTGGCTCATGATACCGAAAAGAAATCCCTTCAGAGATGGAATAGGTAAATGCCATGGCGATGATACAGATAAATGCCGGAATTGCAGTAAGCATATCATTCCAATCCAGCTTTTGCCACCTGCTGCATCATGAAGAAGCCTACAACAATGAGTGCCGGTGCAGTTGCAAAGGATGGAATTGCAAGAAATAACGGAGAGAAGAAAAGTGCAAGAAGGAAAAAAATCCTGCCACAACAATGGAGGTAAGACCTGTCTTTCCTCCTTCTGCAATACCGGATGCAGACTCTCCGAAAGTCGTAATCGTGGAGGTTCCAAGAACAGCGCCCACAGTTGTTCCGATAGCATCCGCAAGCAGTGCCCCCTTAATCCCGGGAAGCTTTCCTTCTTCATCCAGCATATCCGCCTTGGAAGCACAACCGATTAAGGTTCCCTAAGGTATCAAATACGTCCACGAAAAAGGAAGGCAAAAACAACAACCAAAAACTCCAGGCTCGCTACTTTCGAAAGATCTAGATGCATAAAGGTCGGCGCAACGGATGCAGGCATAGCAATGATGCCGCTTGGAATCAGGCTGTAAAACCCCGCCTCGGGATTAGGCTGATAGAGACCGACAAGCTGACAGAGAATACCGAGTAACCAAGTAATCACGATACCGAAGAGAATATTTCCTTTTTACATTTTTTTATAACCAAAACGGCTGTAATTAAAAACACCGAGAATTGCCAAAACTACAGTAATCCCTTCCGAATTGAAGGTTCCGTTTACCAAAGAACTCTTGAAGAGAATAAGGTTACAAGCGTTGCACCATCTACTACAACGTGCGCATTTTGTAAGCCTATAAAGGTTATGAACAGACCGAATCCCACGGAAACACCCAACTTCAAAGTAGGTGGAATGGCATTAAAGATTGCCTCACGAACATTCGTAAGAGATAAAATGATAAAGATAACGCCTTCTACAAAAAAACAGCAGCCAAAAGCCATCTGCCAGCTATAGCCCATATTCAGGACCACCGTGTAAGCAAAGTAGGCGTTTAGGCCCATTCCTGCAGAAAGAACGAAGGGTAGATTTGCCAGAAGCGCCATCATGATACTGGCAATAGCTGAAGCTATGGCTGTTGCAGTGAATACTGCTCCTGCATCCATTCCGGCTGCAGAAAGAATTCTGGGATTCACTGCGAGAATGTAGGCCATCGTCATAAAGCTGGTAATACCCGCTATGCACTCGGTCTTCACATCAGTCTGATGTTCCTTGAGTTTGAAAAATTTTTCCATTTGTCGTCCCCCTAAAAAAGTAAATAGACAGTATATGAAAACCGACATAGACTTCACGACTTGTTCCTGCCGGGATTCAATGAGATTTATATAGTTCCTACATTGTCCACAGTTGCTCTCAAACTGAAATTTACCGTATTCGTATAGAACGAATAACATGGCTATTTTTACATCAAAGAGAAAAAAGGCTATGGTTTTTCACATCCATTTCATTTTTTATATTAACGCTTGCCATAATTCTATTTTTTTGAAATTTAACTTTTTTTCTCCAAAATTCTATTTTCTTTTTCATGCATGCATTATATACATTTAAGTATAGACCGCTGGATAAAAGAAGTCTTTTTGTGTAATAATATATGGTAATTTATCAGACAGTCAACATTTTTTTGTGAAATATTATGAGGTAGAATACCATGAACAGGAATCTCTACAGCAAGTTGTCTAAAGTTTGTTTAAAAGAAAGCCCCGCAGATCTTAGTTTTTTTAAGGATGCAAATATTTTTCGATGTTTACACAGGCAGCTTCTACGGAGGAGATGTCGCTGTCAAACAAGGCTATATCGTCGGAATCGGACAAGGCTTCCACGGAAACCAAATCGTGGATTGTAAAGGGAAATATCTTTTCCCGGGATTCATTGATGCACACCTGCACTTAGAATCCACTATGGTCTCCCCGAATGAACTCATCAGCACTGCCGCACTTTGTGGCACAACAAGTTTTATCGTGGATCCGCACGAAGCCTGCAACGTCGCAGGAGCTGCCGGCATTGATTATATTTTACAGCAAAGCGAAAAGAGTCCTGCAAATGTTTATGTGATGCTCCCATCCTGTGTTCCTTCCACGGTTATTGATGATAACGGAGCAAGCTTCCTCGCAAAGGATATGCACTCTTACTTGGAAAATCCCAGGATTTTAGGTTTAGGGGAAGTCATGGATGCACAGAGTGTTCTCCGCATAAATCCCGAAATGTGGGATAAATTGGAGAGTCTAAGCGGAAAAGCACTTGACGGTCATGCCCCCTTTTTGGAAAAGGAGGCACTGCAGGCTTATGCTCTCTCCGGCATCCGAACAGATCACGAAGCGGTTGATTTCCCCTACGCCTTAGAGCAGGTTCGATGCGGCATGCATGTTCATGTGCGGGAAGGTTCCGCAGCGAGAAATCTGGAAGCGATTGTAAAGGGGATACTCAGAGAACATATTGATACACGCAGTTTTTCCTTCTGCACGGATGACAAGCATATTGAAGATATACTGGAAGAAGGACATATAAGCCACTCCATCAGAAAAGCCATTTCCTTGGGTCTACCCGTAAAAGATGCCTATCAAATGGCCAGCATCAATACCGCAAACTGCTATCATTTAGAGCACCTAGGTGCTGTCAGTCTCGGAAAACAGGCTGACCTTGTTCTGATTTCCGACCCGAAGAAGGTGGATATTCTTTCCGTTTACCACAAGGGGAAGCGCATAGAAAAAGAAGAGAAAATATTTATTCCACGCTGTCCGAAAGAGCTGAAAAAAACCGTTCATTGCAGTCCTACGAAGCCGGAATACTTTCATCTTCCGGTACTTCGGCGAATCAGCAATGTCATTGGTATCATGGAGGGGCAGATAACGACCGAACGTTTGCAGGTCTCTTTCCGTCGCACTTCCAATTTTGATCCTACGGAATACCCCGAATACCAAAAGATTGCAGCAATCGAGCGGCATCTCGGCAGTGGAAAGATGGCCGTGGCAATCTGCAAAGGCTACAATATTCATCAGGGTGCGGTGGCAAGCTCCGTTTCTCATGATTCTCATAACATCATCGTGGTTGGAGATTCTGACCTCGATATGAGTATTGCGGTAAATGAGCTGATTCGCTCGCAGGGCGGTTATACGGTCGTTTCACAGGGAAAGGTCTTTGAAACCCTTCCTCTTCCTATCATGGGGCTCATGACCGATTGCGGCTATGAAGAAGCTGGCAAGCGCCTTCGAAAGATGAAGAAAAAAACTGCATGAAATGGGAGTTCCTATTGGCATTGACCCCTTTATCACCCTTTCCTTTATGGCTCTTCCGGTAATCCCGGAGATTCGCATTACTCCAAGAGGACTCTGTCTGGTAAAGGAAACCAAACCAAGATTAATCAAAAGCTGAGAAACGGAGATGTTACAGTGAGCAATCGTGCAACATCTCCGTTTTTAATCGCTTTAAATAGATATATATACATATATATATCTATTATTTATTCGCTTTTATTTATTCACTTTTTCTCTATAAGTCTTTCCTTTATTCTGATTTCACAATAATTATGCACAATTTTCTATGCTATAATATCGAAAGATTTAAGAATAATATAATCTTCGTAAAGATACGGAAGAAGGAGGAAGTATGAATTTTTAAAGCGGAGCGTATGAATATCGCCATCGCCGGAGGAATCATCGGGATTATTTCCGTAGCACTCGTGCTCATGGGAAATCCCGCAAATATGGGATTCTGTCTGGCTTGTTTTATAAGAGACACAGCAGGAGGCTTAGGCTTACATAGAGCGGAGGCTGTGCAGTATATCCGTCCGGAAATCATTGGACTCATTCTCGGCGCTATGGGACTATCTATGGCAAGAGGAGAATTCTCCCCTCGCGGAGGTTCCTCTCCCGTAACTCGGTTTTTTTCCTCGGTTTTTGTTATGATCGGCTGCCTGATGTTCTTAGGTTGCCCCTTCCGTATGGTGCTTCGCCTTGCAGGCGGAGATCTCAATGCTGTTGTAGGCCTTGTCGGATTTGTTGCCGGCATCGTGATTGGCGTTTTCTTCTTAAAGAGAGGCTACTCCTTAAGGAGAACCTATAAGCAAGGACAGGGCGAGGGAATCCTTCTTCCTTTGATACAAATTGCACTTCTTATTCTTGTAGTTGCCGCTCCCGCTTTTATCTTCTTTACTGCAGAAGGTCCCGGAGCAAAGCATGCCGCTATCATCATTTCTCTTGCAGGCGGACTCATCGTAGGTGCTTTGGCACAGTACACAAGACTTTGCATGGTCGGCGGATTCCGCGACATGATTCTATTCCGTGAGCCGAAGCTCTTAATCGGTTTCTGTATGATTTTTGTTACCGCCCTCATCGGAAACCTTGTTTTAGGAAAGTTCAATCTCGGTTTTACAGAGCAGCCGGTTGCCCATAATGATGCTTTATGGAATTTCCTCGGCATGCTTCTTGCAGGCTTCGGTTGCTGTCTTCTCGGGGGATGCCCTCTTCGCCAGATGGTTATGGCAGGAGAAGGAAATACGGACTCCGCAATCACTTACCTCGGTCTCTTGGTCGGTGCAGCATTTTGCCATAACTTTGGCCTTGCCGCATCCGGAAAAGGTCCGACTCCGAACGGAAAAGTCGCGGTAATCATCGGGCTTGTCGTTTTATTCATCATCGCTGCAGTAAATACATTTTCCAAAAAAGAGTCCGCAGGGACAGAGAGGAGCTAAAAATGATTGATGCAAGAGGGCTTTCCTGCCCACAGCCGGTTATTCTCATCAAAAAGCAGTAGATAAGAGCCATGAAGCGGAGTATACTCTTTTAACCGACAATATGGCCTGTGTGGAAAATGTTTCCCGCTATGCAAAGTCTGCAGGCTATTCGGCAACATTCAAAAAGAAAATGACGAAGAGTTTTTTAGTGACTCTAAAAAAAGGATTAAGATGATAAGAGAATATATCGCCACATTTCACAGCCATTTTCGGAGCCATGCGTTTTCAGAAAGCAAAATTAAAGGAAGGGAACAATGCTCAATTGCAGCCGGTTCCCAGAGACCTAAAGCTCATCCTGCGGAACAGCTGTGCGTTTCTTCCAGGATGATAAAGGAAATCCTAACTCTTTCCATATTACGAACACCGACGGAGAAATTGAGCAAGTTGTGGAGATTGTCGGAAAAAGGCTATAAAATCTGCTATTCCGAGCTGGATTAGTATATCTGACTTCGATATTTCACTATTATTTTTGTATAAATACCTATCTTTTAAAAACACAAGAAGAGCCATCGACGGATAAAACCGCCTGATGGCTCTTCTTGTTCAGAAGTAAAAATGACTATATATGAAAAAAACAACTCAAAGATGAGTTATTCCCATCATGGTTTTTATCATGCTCTTTCATTATACTCCCTCGATACTTCCAGCTATTTATTCTTTCGACAAGGAAGAGAGGATATATAAGTCATTTTACTTCTTTTGTCCATAATAAGCATTTTTTACCGTGCTTCCTAAAATAATGTTTATCCAAAAATATAGCTTTCCATAGAAGACTCGGGATTTAAAAGTAAGGTACGAAAAGCCATTTCCGCTATTTTTTCAAGAACTACCGCATTTTCCACGGCCTTCTTAGGGGAAATACCGTAAGCAAAAGGACCGTGGTTTTTTACCAGTATACCGGGAATGGCAAGTGGATCAAGCTGCAGCTTTTCAATACACTCCACAATGACTTTTCCGGTATTCTTTTCATAGTCTTTTTTCACTTCATCTTCTTTTAAGGCTCTGGTACAGGGAATATCTCCATAAAAAAATAGTCCGCATGCGTTGTGCCCATAGCCTTTATTGCTTTCCCGGCCTGAGCAAAGGACACGGCATAAGTGGAATGCGTGTGAACGATACCAAGAAGCTTCGGAAAACGACGATACAAAACAAGATGGGTCTCCGTATCGGAGGAAGGATTCCACTCTCCCTCCACCTTCTTTCCGCTCTCCACATCCAGTACCACCATATCTTCCGCCTTCAATCTATCATAGGCAATGCCGGAGGGCTTAATGACCATGTATCTTCTGTCTTCCGTAATTCCGCTTACGTTTCCCCAGGTATAAATCACCACATTTTGTTTTTTTAACTCCAGATTTGCCTGAAAAACTTCTTCCTTTAAACTTTCCAGCATTCGTTTGTCACGCCCCCTTTTCCATAGTTTTTCAAAAAGGAATCTCCATGAATAATTCATCTGAAGATTCCTTTTTCTACATTTTCTCTTTTTATTTTATAAGCTTAAATCGATTTTTCAGATTTATCTTATTTGTAGTACTCGGTGTAGAGCTTGTTCCAGTGCTCTAATACCTGGTCCTTGTTATTAATCAACCACTCTATGTCTCTATCTACCCACTTTACATCCTCATCCTTCGGAATGTACTTGTAGTCAATCTTTGCGTTCGGATTGGTCAGACGGATAGTTCCGAGAGCGTTTCCTCTTGCAGTCTGGCTCTCAGCAGACATAAGGAAGTTTACCATAGCCTTCGCAGCAGCCATATGCGGAGCACCCTTTACCACTGCACAACCGAAAGCAAAGTTGGAACTTCCGGATGCAGGATATACCAGCTTAATGTTCTCTGCACCACTCTTTAAGAGAGTAGAAGCACCGTCTTCATAGGTAAGACCTACTACATATTCACCATCGGCCACGTTCTTAAAACAAGCGGAAGAGCTTCCCTGGATAACCATCTTATTCTTCATCAGGCCTTCAATCATACTCCATGCCTCATCACTGTCATTTCCATAAACAGCCATAATATTGGAGATATTGTTCCAAGCTGCGGAAGACTCGTTCGGATCGGAGAATACAATCTTTCCTTCCAGCTTCGGATCCAAAAGATCTTTGTAATCCTTAATATCCAAACCAAGTTCCTTCTCCAAATCGGTATTCACACAGAATACTACGGAAGAAAGGTGATCATAGTTGTAGAATCCGTTGTTGCTCTTGTACTTTTCCGGAAGCTCATCTTCATGAACGGATATAAAGGGCTCAAAAATATCCTTATTCTTGTCTCCGTCAGCCTGGTTCATGCCGCCAAGCATAACATCTCCCTGCGGATTGGCCGACTCTGCCTTGAGTCTTGCAAAAAGCTCTCCCGCAGAACCGTTTACAACCTCTACCGTAATATCCGGATACAGCTCGTTAAAGCCTTCCAATACAGTATCTACATCATCATCTGTCATAGAGCAGTAGAGAGTAAGGCTATCCCCGAGATCCTCTGTGTTCTCCGCTTCCGCCTTGCTTTCTTCCTTCTCTGCCCCTGTCTGAGCAGTGCTTTCCTGCTTTGCATCGTCTCCGCCGCTCTTCGCACCGCCACAAGCCGCAAGGCTCACTGTGAGAAGGCCTAAGCCAAGCCACTTCATTAGATTTTTCTTCATTTTTCCTCCTTAATCTATCGCTAAAACATTTCTGTTTTATGCACAAAAAGCTTTCATAGCTATGACTATATTCCTAAAAGGATCACTAGTCCATAGGGGGTTGTCAAGCTATTATTTAATTAAACCTTAACATCCTCAGACTTACTTACAAAGAGATAAATAATCAGAGAAATCGTGGTCAAAATGGTAAGCACCGCAGAAAAGGCTGCTGCAATACCGTAGTTCCCTCTGGAAATTGCCACATACGCCGACATCGTCAGAGTAATCGTCTTATTGTTGTACAGGATGATGGCACTGGAAAGCTCTGTAACAATGGCCACCCAGCTCAAAATTGCACCGGATAGAATTCCGTTTGCCATCATCGGGACCGTTACCTTTGTAAAGGTCTTCAGCTTAGATGAGCCCAAGCTCAGTGCCGCTTCCTCTATCGAGTAGGGAATCTGCACCAAAGTTGCGGTCGCAGAACGTATGGTATAGGGCATTCGCCGAATAACCAAGGAAAGCACCATAATCCAAAGGCTTCCTACAAGCACGATAGGCGGCTTTGAGAAAGACACCGCAAGTGCGATACCGATTACCGATCCCGGAATAATATAAGGGAGCATGGAAAGAGTATCGATTGCATTGTTTAAGAAATTGCCTCTACGCACTACAAGGTAAGCTATGATGATGGAAATCAAAATAATCAATGCCAGAGACAAAAATCCCAAGAGGAAGGTATTCTGTATGGAACGTACAAGGAGCTTTTTTGCCGCTTGCGTATAATTAATCAAAGAATACCCCGGCTTAAACACCGATCTGTCGCAGTTCCTAAAGGACAGATAAATGATATAAACATTCGGCAAAATCGCGATTCCGCTTAATCCGTAGGTAAAGAGATAAATCAAGATTCCCATGATTCCCTTCGGTCGCTGCTTTTCTACCGGATGCAGGGCATTGATAGAGAAGGTAAATTTCTTTCCCGCCCACTTTTGAATCAGGAAAACCAATGCGGTAACCAGAATTGCCACCACGGAAATTGTTGCGGCAAAGGCATGATTTGTTCCGTTTTCTCCGATATACTGCTTATAGATTTCCACCGGGAAGGTACGGAAACCCTCTCCGATAATCAAAGGAGTTCCAAAGTCTGCGAAAGAACGCATGAACACTCAGCAAAGATGCCGCCAAAATAGTCGGCATGGAAAGACTCAAAATAATCTTAAAGAAACGATTGATTCCTTTACAGCCAAGGCTGGTCGATGCTTCAATCAAGGAATTGTCAATGTTCTTAAAAGCACCGTTCATATAGATAAATACCAACGGATACAGCTTTAAAGCCTGCACAAAAAGGATTCCTTTAAAGCCATAGATGCTGCCTATATTGATGCCTATTTTAGCCAGTCCTTGTGTGATCACGCCGGAGCGTCCCAAAAGCATAATCCACGCGTATGCCCCGATAAAAGGAGCGGACATACAGCAAAGAATACTTACCACAAAGAGGAATTTTGCTCCCTTTAACTGATAAAAGGAATAAAAAAATAGGCAAAAAGGAATGCCCCAAAACCAAGGTGCTTAAGGTAATGGCAATGGTCACCCGAAAAGCTGTTCAAAATAGTACTGCTGTAGTACGGGTTGGTAAAAACTTATGAAACTGCTCCAAGGTAAAGCGTCCGTTTTCATCAATCACCGATTGCTGCAGAATACCAAAGAGCGGATAAATCAAAAACACCAAAAAGAGTGCCAGCAGGGCGAAGGTGAAAAAAAGTCCATATCTCCAATTTTTCTTTTCATCATCCCTAAACTCCTTTTTGCATTGCATGCGTCCACAAGAATATTCTTTTTCCCCCGTCTTCCGTGAATACATTTACCTTTTTCCATATTCATCTTTAAGGAAATTTCTTCACCAACATTTAAAATATTGCTGATGGTGGATTCCTGAATGATTTCAGCGCGGTCTCCCGTCTCCAGCTCTACGGTATAATGGGTATTGAGTCCCAGGAAAATGCTTTCCGTAATGCGGGCATGAATCAGCTCTTCTTCCTTTTCACAAAGAATAAACTCTTCGGGACGAACGCTTAACTTCACTTTTTGATTCTTCTTGAAGGATTCCTCAATGTTCTTGATTTCCGCTCTCTTTCCATTAGAAAAAGAAAGGAATGTCTCTCCGCCTTCTACAACAAGCTCCGCTTCCACTACATTGGATCGACCGATAAAACTGCTTACAAAAAGATTTGCAGGTCTCTGATAAATACTCTTCGGTGTTCCAACCTGCTGTAAAACGCCGCCCTTCATAACCGCAATACGATCGGAGATAGCCATCGCCTCTTCCTGATCATGCGTTACATACACCGTAGTAATCCCTACCTGATGCTGTGTTCTTCTTATCGCGCTACGCATATCCACACGAAGTTTTGCATCAAGGTTTGACAAAGGCTCATCCATCAAAAGTACATCCGGCTGGATGACCAAGGCTCTGGCCAAAGCCACACGTTGTTGCTGTCCTCCGGACATTCTATCCGGTTTTTCTATCCGCAAGATTTTCAATCTGCATCAATCGCAAGAATTCTTCACTCTTCGCTCTCCGTTCCGGAGCCGGAACTCCGCGATTCTTTAAAACCGAATTCCACATTCTGTCTTACTGTGTAATGCGGGAAAATAGCATAGTTTTGGAATACCATACCGATATTTCTTTTCGCCGGATCCAAATCATTTATTCGTTTATCATTGAAGTAAAAATCTCCGCCTTCGATGGAATTAAAGCCGGCAATCATTCGAAGAAGTGTGGTCTTTCCACAGCCCGAGGGCCCCAGTAAAGTAAAGAACTCACCCTCACGGATATCCAGACTCAAATCTGGAATGATCGTACTGTCCCCGTATCTCTTCACTGCGTTTTTTTAATAGAAATTGCTACACTCAATTGCCCCTCCTCATCAAAATCACCTTTTCTAACAACTTATTCATCTTTGCCGAATCCTTGTAAAAAAACCAGAAAACAAATCCAGTATATTGTAATGTTATTTCAAAATCAAGATTTTTTTATTAATGCTATTTTATTGCTTTGTTTGATTATTAAAAATTAATTTTTTTGTGCATTTTCACAAAAAAACAGTTCAATCAACTCTATATGTTTTAACTTTTTAAAGCAGGGTATACTATACTCTAGCTGAGTGATGCCCATGATGAATCAGAAATAACTTTTTCAGCTTTCATCCCCGATAACGGCCAAAGTTTCTTAAAAAATGCCGGAGGATGCTCATCAAGCTATCTCCAGCACTTTATGCATTATGACATATCCCCAAAGGAGGCAAAAGAGGGGAATCATCAGTTTAAATCTTCCCTTTCTGGTCTTATGTCGGAAAATCCTCATCGCAGAAAGTGCACCAAAGGCACCTCCCAAAAATGCCATAAGTAACAGTATTCTTTCCGGAATTCTCCACTCCTGACGAACCGCCTTATATTTATCCAAACCGTAGAGTAAAAAGGTAAAGAGGTTAATCAAAAATAAATACAAGCCAACAACAGTAATATTCCCATCTGAAATCATTACTCTTCCTCTTCTTCTCTCTCTGCTTTTAACTTTCTCCAGCAATTCGGAAAGATTCACTACAGTCAGAACGATTTCTATAATTGCCACAAGGAGCAATCCGAGCTTTGCAAGCCATATTGCCCCCTTATCTCTCTTTGTCTTTGCTTCTTTCATCCCTTCCATAAGAAGAAGGAGTCCTGTCATATTTCCTAAATGGACCAAATTACGGTTCATCTGACGATTTTTCCAGCAAGATCTCTTCCATGAGCTTTTTTTCTTATTCATCTTCAATCCCTCTCCCTGTCAGATAATAAATCTATATTTTTTTGTGGATATATTTTTATGGACAGATTTCCTTGATACGTATTTTAGTGATACATACTTTAGTGATACATACTTTTAGTGATACGTATTTTATCGATACATATTTTAGTGATACATATTTTAGTGATACATATTTTATCGATACCCCTTATTAATACGGCTCCGACACGAATCAAACTCCCGAGCTTCTCACGAATGTCTTCTATTTCGCTTTCCTCAAAAGAATAAGCTCTGGCATTTTTCCACTCTCACCCGAAGAAAACTGTCTTGAAAGGGGTACCCCTCTTTTAAAGGAAAGGAGCAACATAATCACTGCACCGTGTGTAATAATAAGAATATCTTTTTCCTTTTTACATCCAATTTTTCTTCTACAAGTTTTTTCTTCATTAAAGAATAAGCGGAGAAGAATCGTTCTAAAACATCCTGGTAAGATTCTCCTCCGGGAATTCTTCTAAATCGTTTATTTTCTTCCCATTCCTCCAGCTCCCTTGGATATTCTTTTTTGGCTTCCAGCCAACTTTTCCCCTCACAAACTCCAAAGTTCATTTCCTCCAATCCGAAATCACTTTTCACGGGAAGTCGCAGATTCTCTCCTACTACTTCCGCGGTTTCTTTTCGCTCTCTTAAGCGGGCTTGTAAAAATACAGGAAAGAGTACGATCTTTTTCGCTTAGCTGCCTTTCCAGATAACGACTTAGGGAATGGGCCTGCAGAATCCCATTTTCATTTAGGGGGATATCCGTACTGCCTTGAATTCTCCGCTCTACATTCCAGTCCGTTTCCCCGTGTCTGGCCATATAAATTTGCAAAGTCTCTCCCCCTTTCTTTATAGTGCTTTTCTATTATTTCTGTATTTCCCGCTTTTTTGTATCCTCCGGTTTTCAGCTTTTTCTTCCGGATGCCTCCACAATTTCCCTTGCCACAAAGATGCCAGATGCCGAAGCATGGGAAAGCGAATGGGTCACTCCGGATCCGTCTCCGATAACATAGAGGCCTTTACACTTTGACTCCAGATGCTCATCGAGCTCTACTTCCATATTGTAGAACTTAACTTCTACACCATAGAGTAGAGTATCTTCATTGGCTGTACCGGAGCAATCTTATCCAAAGCGTAAATCATCTCCATAATGCCATCGAGAATACGCTTCGGAAGTACCAGGCTTAAGTCTCCGGGAGTTGCCTGTAAGGTCGGTTGAACCATTCCTTCTTCGATTCTCTTATGATTACTTCTTCTTCCTCTTACAAGGTCGCCAAAGCGTTGCACAATAACACCGCCTCCAAGCATATTGGAAAGGCGGGCAATGCTTTCTCCGTAACCGTTACTGTCTTTAAAGGGCTCAGAGAAATGCTTTGCTACAAGCAGTGCAAAAGTTCGTATTTTCCGTATGTTTCTCCTCTCCCTCATAACTGTGTCCGTTAACTGTCACAATGCCGTTTGTATTTTCATTTACCACAATACCGTTCGGGTTCATACAGAAGGTTCGTACATTATCTTCAAAAAGTGCTGTGCGATAGACAATCTTACTTTCGTAAAGCTCGTCCGTTAAGTGAGAGAAAATCACAGCAGGAAGCTCCACTCTTACTCCAAGATCCACACGATTGGACTTTGTGGGAATATCCAAATCCTCACAAACCGTTTCCATCCATTTGCTACCGGATCTTCCTACGGAAACAATGCATTTCTTTTGCCGCAAAAAGCTTTCCTTTTTTACAATGGAGAATGAAGCCGTCACAGTCTGTCTTCAAAGCCTTTGACTCCTCCGAATGTGCGGAAGCCTCTGAAGTTTTTTCTCTTGTCTCCCTACAATTTCTATCTTCTCCACAGGGGTATCAAAATGGAATTCCACCTGCTCTTGAGTTTTCGCATAGAGATTTTTCCAGTACCACATAGTTGATGTCCGTTCCCAAATGTCGAACGGAAGCATCCAGAAGCTTCAATCTGTTCTGCATGCAAAGCTTTTTAAACTTGGTTCCTGCCGTGGAGAAAAGCCTAGTACCCTCTCCTCCATTTTCCATATTGATTTTATCAACATATTTCATCAGGGAAAGTGCTTCCTCTTTCCCAATGTATTCATATAGAGTGCCACCGAAGTCGTTTGTAATATTGTATTTTTCCGTCAGAAAATGCTCCTGCTCCGCCAAATCCACTCATAATGGAACAACTTTTACAGGAAATACAGGTCTTAATCTTCTTTCCATCAATCGGACAGTGCCGTTTTTTCCAAACTGTGTCCTGCTTCTAAAACCACAACAGAAAGAGCGGGGTCCTTCTTCATCAGCTCATAAGCTGCATAAATTCCTCCGGGTCCCGCACCAACGATGGCTACATCATAATTCTTCATTTGCCCTCCACATTTTTAATCAATGCAATGCAGTAAATATTTACAATCTAGTTTATCATAATTATTTCACTTTTGTATAGGAACTTGATTCTTTAACGCTTTTAACTGTTACTGTCAAGTAATCGTTGGCAACTCTATCATACAGACTTATGAATGTCTTGCTTCGGTTTAGGCTCTGCCTCAAAGACACACTACGTTTCCTACTCGCTGCACTCGCTTTTTCACTCAGGCTCCTGCGCAAACTCGCCCTTCGGGCTCAAACATGCGCCCGCCTTCGTTGCTAGAGTGCAGCTCCCTCACGGAAGCCTCGCGACCGTCTTTTTCGTGCATAGCCCTAATCCCTCGCAAAGATTATTTAATACCATAATCATCCCGCACTTGATATACATGACGATCATAGATTACTTCTCCGTAGTGCGGTCTTTATGGTGGATCTACGGCATCCCTTATCTCCTTACTCAGACTTGTTTCTTTCCTTATGTAGCTTGCCATCATATCTTTCCAAGATTTCTTTCGTAAGATCTCTTCCTACTTCACAAATAATTTTAAAGATTTCTTGCTCAATCTCCTTCAACGGTCATATAAATCCCCCTTTCACAAACCTTCATGCAACAAAAATAGTGCTGAGTTATTATTGTAGGCTAATACCTAATCCGCTTAATAACTTCATAAACGCTGGCAATTCCTCTGCTCCTAATATTTTATTAGAGTGGTGACCTGTATAATCAATCGCATTGATTCTGACCATTTTCACATATTTATCTTTTTCTTCGGCCTTTAATGTCGTCGTTAAAATGCACTGGCGTTTTAGTTCAGATAACAATGCCAAAACACGTTCTTCCCTTCTCCGTTGACAAATCTTCCGCACGAAAAGGAATCCATTATAATTGGGCAAGAATGCTTCTGTTAATTTAGCAATGCTAATCAATCTTGCAATGTAATATACTGTTTCCTCACTTCCAGATACAACTGAACCTCTTTTGGTAAACAGATCATCGTATAATTGCTTGCTTTCGATATCTATTTTCCCCTTCACCTGATTCATTTCTTCTACTATCGCTTCGTAAAAATCTTGTTGTGCCTTTTTGAATCCTCTGTCTGTTTCTTTCCTGCTTTAACTTTTTGCTTTATTTCATCAATGGCTTCATCAAGTTTTTGTACCTTATCTTCAATTTCTGCAATACTACTAACACCATTTTTATATGCCACTATGTTCTCGATTGTAATGTCTTCATCTTGCATTATCTCTTCAATTTGTTGCTGCATGGAAGAGATTTCAAAATCATACTTTTCTATTTCTTCCGTATATGCACTAATCCGTTCTTCAATAGACGCAATTATCTGCGATCTCATTTCAGGGGTAGACACATCAAACGAGTATGTAATTTTTCCCTTGCCTTTATATACAATATGCGTAGAGTCACAATCCATACAACGGAGTTCTCCCACCTCAATATTACGATTAAGGGAACGAAGCTCTTTTTAATGTTCCATTCCATAAGCTTCTCTTTGTTGCCAGCTTGTTTCTCATATTACGTAAATCGGATATTTTGCCAGTTATTTCTTCCATTTCGCATATTCTATTTTGAAATGCTACTTTGTCTTGAATTCGGCTCAAATATTCTTTCGCCGGTGTCGATGTTTTATAAAATTCACTGATTTTCAGCTGTTCCTTACGTTTTGCTTCTAATTCCTTAATTTGATTTTTAAGTCGAGTTATCTCATTTGCCGAGAGCGTAGATTCAGTTTCTCCCGCATAAAAGCAAACCATATCCTTGAAGTTGTCCTTGTGATAGAAACCAGGATTAAAAATTGTTGATGTATCTTTTTCCATCTTGCCCAACAAAGAACATCTGGGCGTATAGTTCCATGTCAACAGTTCTCTTGTTGCCATTCAAAGATATTTGAGGTAACGAAAATACATTGTTATTCCAAAAATTCTTAAATTCAGCAGTGTCTTCAAAAATTCTAATGTTACCCGAGCAAGATACGATGTAGGAGTCGCCTCTTCTCACTACAATATAGATCTTATTATTTTCTTCAAATTCCAAATAGTAATAATATTCCTTATAATTGAATGAGCTCGGAAAAAAATCGGTTTGTTTCCGATAGTATACAGTATTGATTGAATCACTATCGTTTTTCCCTTATTATTTTCGTCGCTAAATATGATATTGATCCCGTCAGAAAATCCGCTTTCGATATATGCCTCATCAGTATTTCCCAGCCCCACTTTAATAATTTTCATGGAAGCACTCCCTCCTTAATCTTTGCTATAAAATACTTGAGTGATAACACATCGAAGTTAGGGGCATTCATCAATTACGACATCATCAATTTGCTGGAAGATAAAGTCAATATTCCTGTTCGGGTATTTCATTAGCAAAGTATATATTTCTTCAAATAATTTCCAAAAACCTTGTCCTGCGGAATTATTGAATAACGCCATACATAAAGATTGCTGGCATTGTTCAATCATTGATTGCCTCTGCTCTTCAGGAAATTTTGAAACTATCCCAATAAACAGTGTGGGAACTCCCCTTTCAAGAGGATTACTGTTAATAATTCTTTGTAGAACAAGCAATCTGATTTCTGATGTTGTCAGGTGACGACCATACGAAAAGTACTTCATCAATACGATCTATCACAACTCCTTCAACAATCGTATTTTTTTCTTTTTCTGATTGTTTATTCCTGATTTCATTAAAAATAGCAATCAGTTCAGAATCTGATGGAACTATTTTGGGATGGTTACTAATAATCGCCTTAATATAATCTGCCGGTTCTTTATCATCCACAACAAACCAAACCAAATTTAGAAACTTTTCTAATGATTCATCCGTTATCTTATCTGATTCGATATATTTCTTTTTCCGTGCATTCTTCTTTCAGACCTGAAAGTACGCTTTTCAAAGCCTTAGGAGTAATATTGGTGGACTGAAAGACATTCTGTTTAGCATCAATCCTGAAAGTATCCGGAACGCCGCCTAAGAAAATAATATATGTAAAAAAATCAAAATCGCTCACATGGTTTTTTTATAGAGCGTAACAAGCTCCCGACCGATTGTTTTCGCGGAACCGGTTTTTAATGCCTTTGATTGGACATCCCAAAGCTTTTCTTGCCATTCTGTCCATTCCTGTAATATCATTAAAGAAATCCACAACAAAATAGTTAATTTGCGAACTATCTTCCCGAAAATTCAAAAGATAAAGCATCGCCTTTGTCTCAAAGTCAGCACCTGATTTTCTTAATTTTTCCGAAGATTGCACCTTATACGGCATAAGCAAAAACACCTTCTTTCATTCAGAAACCTATTACTCTACCCCCAACGCCTTAAACACTGCATCTTCCGCGCTGCTGTAGAAAATCAGATTAAAAACCGCCCATCAGCTCCGGCGGCACGGTGCCAAGGTCTGCTGCACTGGTAATCGGAAGCAGCACTTTCTTTGCTCCGCTATCGAGGCACACCTGCAAACTATTGGCAAGCTCGTCCACTTTCAGAATCGTGCCGCTAATACTGATTTCTCCCAGCACGGCAAGTGTACTGACCGTAGGCCGTCCAAGAGCGATGCTGCATAGTGCAATCAATGTAGGCAATGCCAGCTTTCCAGTCATGCCAATGCCCTGCAAATCCTGATAGTTGATGATGTAATCCCGCATCGTGGTGCTGATGCTGCCACTGATACGATTTCCGTTTGCTTTCAGGAAATTGAACGCCGTATTCGTGGATTCCTTGCAATCACGGTCGCTGCCAAGGCCAGTGCGCTCAAATTTTCCGTTGCCGGGCAGCATCTGGCTTTCAAGGCGGAATACGCCGATCATACCGGACTTGCCCTGACTTACGGTATATACCTGTCCCGGATTGCAGATACCATCGGGGATGAGCTTTCCACCGCCCTGCTCTGGCACGGAAACAAATTTTTCTTCAAAGGTATCAAGGTCGATATAGCTGAAGTTCACATCATAGAACTCCATTCCACCCAGCTTTTTTTCAGCTGTTCCTTGACACGACGGCGCATTTCCAGCGCAAATACAAGAATTTCTTCAATCTGTTCCTTCGTGAACTCTCCATCGGGATAAAGCAATTTCACATAGCCGCCTACAATCTTGCGGACAGCAATCGTATCGCGCTGGTTCAGATTCTTTCCAAGGCGGAAATACTTATCCAACGCATCACCATACTGTTCTTTCCGCAGTTCTCGGATAAACTCTGCCAAGTAATCCGTGATAAAGCCGTAGTCGTTGGTGAAATGCTCCGGACGGAACTTCGGAATCTCCCAGCCTGGAATGTAACAATGCAGACGGTCAAGAAAGGCTGTATCCGTTCCCATCTCCGGCGGAAACGGATCAAACAGGGAGGAAGTCTTGAGCAACACATCCACGCTCTGATTGATGTTTCCTACAAAGACCATAGATGCCGATGCTGCCTTTTTCCTCTTTGCCACGGGCAAAGGAGCCGGAAGCCATATAGTCTTTCATAATCTGAATGCCGTCTTTGTCCTTAAACTTGATTCCGGCAACCTCATCAAAGGCAACGCAGTCCCATAATCCTACCAACCCTACAGTTTTGCGCCCCATATTGTAAAACAGATTTGCAACGGTCGTCTGACCACCGGATACCAGGATACTGTTCGGGCTGATTTCTTTATAGATATGGGACTTGCCTGTGCTGCGCGGCCCCAACTCACAGAGATTGAAGTTGTTCTCCACCAACGGCAGCATACGCGCAAGCAGCAGCCATTTTTTCCCGATTGTTCAACTGTTCCGGCTCATATCCGCAGGAACGCAACATAACATCCATCCACTCTTCCTGCGTGAATGCCTTGCGTCCCTCTCGAACTTCTTCAATGTCGATATGGGGCATCTGAATCGGAGTCAGCTTATGGATGCTGATGGGAGAGATATCCTTCTGCTTTTTCTGTTTAGAAGAAATCGGCTGTCCATCTATATCCGGGATTCCAAAGCTGCTGTCTCCCTCAGATTCATATTCCAGCTGCACGATGCACCAGATACCGCCGCAAAGTAGCCGGTCATATTTTTCCGGATAATCATCTGTAATCGGCACATTGGTGAGGCCAAGGTTAGAGAACTCTGCAAAAAGCAATCCTTTTTGATATCCAGATGCACGGTCACCATATCAATAATGGTATGGCTCCCGTTCTTGCGCAGTTGTGAGAGAATTTTTTGAGCCTCATCCGGGCGGACAAAATTGTCTGCCAGAATACGTTTCACATTCTGAACGCCCTGCTCAATGATTGCCTCATCGTCTGAACTACAATACTGACCCAGTAGGAACTCCAGCACATAGACCGGAACATTTGCTCCTTCTTTTATTTTCTTTGTCAGGTCTTTGCGGACAATCCGACCGTCAAAGTTGCTACGCAGCTTTCGACGCAGTTCTTCACGGGTATCGTCTACCGCCATATCCATCATTTCCATACGGAATTCCTGCCTCCTCTGTATCAGAATCCGAAACCAAAGTCATCCGCAAAGGCAATGTCCATGATAACAGGCTGCCTCCACTGCTCCAGACCGCTTTCTTCGTCATAAACCACAAGGTAATATTGCTTGTCCTTGTCGTATTTCTTATTCTTGAATGTGAACCGCATCCGGAAGATACGCTTCTGCGCATTTTCCTCACGACTGTCCGCCACATAACTGTTTTTCGTTCGAGATTTTTCTCATTGTCTTCCGAGAGGAAGAAAATGCGGTACTTTGCCGCTTTTTACAGTATCACTGACGGCATCCGACTGGATAAAGTCCATGGAAGTGATCAGGTTCGTAATCTTATGGACGATGCTGACCAGAGCAATCTCTGCATTCTTTGTTTCCATGTGACCGCGTTCCATCTTAAACTCCAGCACCGGCACCAGCATTTCCTGTGGTGAGGAACCGCCATGCACATAGTTAGCACCGCCTCCGGCCACCTTAAAGACATTGCTGCTGACAGGATAGGAGACCACCTTGCTGTCCTCATTCCCCAGAACGCGTCCCATGCTCATATGATCGATGCCGTCATTCTCCAGTGCCGCCTTGGAAACAATAAATCTGCGATTGACAAATGCTTTATCCGCGCTTTTCTCGGAGATCTTGTCACTTTCTGTCAACTTATCACGCTTGTAATAAAGCCATGATCGGCAGTGACGATAAAATGATAGGTGTTGCCGCTGACGGAGATTCGATGAATCAAATCCATAATTTCCTGAACAGCTTCCTCACACGCATGAAACACCTCATCCTCGGTATTAGCCTTGTCTCCACGCGCATCTATCTGATTATGGTATACATAGATAATCTGACGTTTTGTCAGCACATCTCGCAGCTCTGCCACTTTCAGATTTTTGATATCATCGAACTGTACACAGACACTATCCGGGTTATAGCTTTGCAGCACCTGCTGCCGACCTGCCAGATTATCGCAAAGGATACCATCTACCCGCACCTGGAAGTCATCCGTCATCTCCAGTGTTTTATGCGGCAAAAGTGCTGCCATACCGAGCCTCGTATAAGACGGAAGAACACTCAACTGTACAGATAGTTTTGCCGTGCATTTCGGGTCATCCTGCATTTTGGCAAACAACTCCTGTCCTACCTCGTAACGCATGGCATCCGAAATAATGACCACAGTGCGTTCTTTTGGTATAGCGCAGGTTGGCATTGTAAAACTCCCTGCTGCAACGGAATTGCCGAAAATGCGGCATCCTGCTGAATTCCAGCATTCCAGGCTGGGAGCAGACCAGCCAGATATTCATTCGTGTAGATATTTTCCACCAGTTCCCGAAGCGGCTCAAAGCTTTCCGTACTCTCCAGCTGTTGGCCCAGGCCACCCTCTCTTGCCCCTTCGGAGCAATTCACCTTGTCGTAATAATAGTAGAATTTCCGATACTGCTGATCCATATTGTAATCCGCAGCAAGATATCGGTCGATGATTGGTTTTAAGCCATCTGCGGCATGGTAATCTGCTTCCTTCACCATACTGTACGCACTGGAAAGCATCTGATAGGTCTTTACGGTCTTTCTGCCAAAGTGCATTTTAGCCCGCTTTTTCGCAGAGTTCCGGAATGGTAAATCCGTTTACGATTGCACCGATATCTTCCGAAACAAGTCTGCCAATGAGCCACTTTACCAGAACCTGATCCACGGCAAGGAAAGTGTCGCACTCTACCAAAATCGTCCACTCGCATTCCTGCAAATGCCGAAAAACATTCAGCCCTTTTGGCAATGTGCGCCGACAGAGCATCGTATTTGTCCCTGTACAGAACGCTATTCATCAGACTATCGAGAAATGCGATGATATTGCCGGACTTGTAGGAAACAAAGCTCTTCCATGCTGCCGGAAGCTCTGCCTGCACATATCGCCCAGTATAGGTAATGAACAGCGTCACCAGCAACCGTTCCAAACTCGGTTTTGTATCGGTGTATCCGAAATGCTGCTCACAGAGTTGCCAGAATGCAGACAGCAGGTCGTATTTTTCAAACTCCTGTAAGAAAGTATTATCCGCAAGCTCACCGCGGTCCAAGCCGGTCTCTCTTTCGCCTTCGGCGAAATTCACCTCCCCCGTCAACACGATGCGCACGACTTCCTCAAAAGAGCAGGTACGCGCCTTGCAGACTGCACTCAGCAGACCAACAAGGATATTTTTCTTCATTGAAGTTTTCGATTTCCAGATCATAGAAGCGTTGGGTGCGCTCTTTGTTGGAGAAAAAAACTTGATGTGCTTCTCAATAACCGACTTATACTTTTCCTCAATACCAAGGTCAACCGACAGCAAGGAGGCACGGTCGGCAAAGAACCGTCTGGAATAAGCACAAGTGTCTTCCAGATGGTTGTCCCTTACATCTGGTTTGGGGAACGGCGCATAGATCAGATAATTCGTGGTCTTATCCACACGCTCCAGAAAATATTTTGTATAGAACTGGTTATCCGGCTGGAGATGATAGATCTTCGCATTCTGAAGGTCCACCGTCTCCATATCCTCTGCAAATTCTGCCTTATCATCGTACCAGAAAAACCAGTTTCCGGGTCTCTCCGGTAAATTCCGCATTCAGGCGGTCTATAATTTGTTTCAGGTTCAATTCTGCCATATACGATCTCTTATTCTTCTTTCTTCACGACCCACTTTCCGCTTCTATTGGAACCCTGTCTTTCTACAAATCCATTCTTCTGTAAATCCTTAATTATAATCTGGACTTGTTTTTCTCGTAAGCTCAAATTCTTCCATTAGCTTCAACTGTGTTATTGCTGGATTCTCCTGCATGAGTTGTAAGATATCTTTTCTAATTTCAGCTCCATCTTTAGATTCTCTTTTTCGGCTCCTTTTTCGGCTCCTTTTTCGGCTCCTTTTTTTGGCTCCTTTTTAGCCCCTTTTCGGCTCCTTTTTGGCCCCTTTTTAGCTCCTTTTTCATTTTCACTGTGTTCTCTGTCCGGTTCATCTCCTATAACCAATTCAGATTGGACGATCTTTGACCCTTCCTCTTCTGTCTTGCGGTAGAGATTTATTCGAAAACCGATCTCCAAATCGCAAAATTCCGGATCTCGTAATCCATATTCCCGCATGGATTCCAGCAGTTTTCGGGATTCCACTTCCCAAGCCTCAATCAAATTCATATAAGAGAAGGCATGTGCAAGCGCACGGTTTCGTATTTTAGAATAACCTTCTTTCATTTTGTCTAAAGTGACCCCAGGCATAAGGCCACCAGGAGAAGTGATTTCCAAGCGATCATCATAGATAGCTACTTGAATACGTGAATTTTGCAAAAAGCTACAATTCATCACCGCGTTGATAATAAGCTCTCTAATACTATCCGGTGGTAACTCATAAATGTCCTTCCGATAAATTCCTTCCAACCTTGCACCCAAATGAATATTCCGCAATACAAACTGAAATGCATCGTCAATTTGCTTCCATAATGGGCCAGAGTACTCCCGTTTATCTATAAAAACAGCACGAGTCGTTCCCTTAAACATTCCACACTGAATTTGCGAAAGAAACTCATCTTTACCCAAAAGAAAAACATATCCATTTGTTGGATGAATGCTTCCATCCTCCGCTTCCTCTAAGAGTCCCCAGCCCAGCAACACATTTTTGTTACATCCCTAATTGTTTCTGTCTGTGCCTTGGATTTTTGCATTGGCGATAGCCACCCTCTTTCATTTGATGGCATAATTCTGCGATTTCTTCATCCGTAACTGTTAAATCTTTACGAATAACCTTATCATAAGAACGCCCTTCATCTTCATAATACATCTCAGCAGTCAAATCACGCCCAGCAGGACGTGAAGTTCCTGAAACTCGAATATAGGTGCCATCTTTAATTCCCAAGGATTTAATATAATACGGTCTTTGCTTGCCTGCACTGATTTCAGCTATAATAATTGTTTTTATCGTCAATCGACTGCAAATACACATCGGGAATCACAACCGGCTCACAACTGTCAGAAATTGCCGTCGTGATGGCATCAATCTCAGAAAAGACAATATCCTTCGGAATTCCCTACTACTTCCCGACTACCATCATCGACACCAAATACGATACGGCCACCTTCTCCATTGGAAAAAGCAACTACTGTTTTTCATATATTTTTGAGCTATCCTTAGGACGTTGTACTTTAAACTCAACGTTTTTGGATTCACCTGCAAGAATTTCTTCAATCGTCAACGAAAATTCCTCCTTTTCACATAAGAATACCGCACCAACTTCATCTTTTTCCGGTAGAACTTTGTTCTTTTGATGTACCGTGGAATCGTCATGTGATACGCCTGCATAAATTCCAGTATCCATGCCAGATCATAGGATTTCTCGGTTGACCAGTCACGATATTTTCTATGACAGACAAGCCAGACATCAATGATATTGTAATCCAACGCATCTTCATCGGTTTCATCTTGAATACAATGACCGCAGAGGAAGCGGTATGCCGCCGCGACATCATCCTTTGTCCAGTGATTTTGCATTTCCCCACCCCTCCGGTCATTTTTTTCTTATTTCTTCTCTTTCACCATCTCGGCTGCCGCCTCGATGCCGGCACTCGTCAAGGCGTGATGCGTGCAAGCACGATCACGCTTTTTCCTCGCTGCTTCGCCATGATGTTCTTGCTGTCTGCCAGCACCTCGTAGAACTTGCCATCGGCGGCAGTCTGGAGCTTGCGGTAGTTCACCTTTACGCCGTCGTCGAGGTCTAGCGCAATGCGGGGAAAGTGCCAGATGGCTGATCTTCTCATCGTATTCCCGGCATTCCTTCAGCTGCTTGGCAAGTTTATCCTTGCGCTTCCCGGCTGCTGCTACCTCACGGGCATTCTCGCTGTGATCCATCATGTCCTGCATCCGGTTGATCTCGGATTCATACACACGCTGCATCTTGTGCAAGTAGTCGATACGCAGGTTGCCGATGGTGTCCGGCGTGTAGCGATGGAGATAAATCAGAGCCTTGAAACCGTTCTGCTTACCGCTGTCAAACAGCCAATAGATTGGACGCTTGCCAGAACCAGTGACAGAGTAAGTCTGGCAGTGATCCTTGAAGAAATCGTTCAGGAAGTAGTTACGGATAATCTCCCGGCTGGTGCTGCCCTTATTGCCAAGGGCTTTTGCGATGTAATCGAGGTTTTGCTTCCAGCGTGCTCAGCACCGTACACTGCTTTCAGCCATGTACACAGGCGCGATACAATATCATCGTCCAAATATTCTTCATCGGTGATAGGGATAACATTGTCGGCATCCGGGAAGAACATTTCATCGACCACAACACCCTCATTGCGGTATGCACGTTCCAATTCATCAGCAGAAATCGTCCCGGGGCGGTCGTTCAGCTTATCCGCAAACGCCTGCAAGGAATACGGTTCTCCCGCAAAAAGCAGCCCATCCTTATAAGTAGAGTAACGGCCAAACATACAGCCCACGGCATACGAAAGCAGGCTCTTGATATCTCGCTGTAAATCCGCCTTGCGCACGGTCACATCTTTATCTTCCACTTCTGGGGTCAACTCGTCCTGCAAACCGTAAATATCAATAAAAATGCGGTTTAACTCTTCTTCGTTGGATTTCAGCTGATTGAAACGCTCATTACATTCCCCCTGCCAAAGCATATTGCAGAGTTCAAGAGGACAACTTACTTCTGGATGTCCACCATAATAATAGTGCATAGATGCTCCAACGGCAGTTGCATCCCATAAGTCTTTGCTTAACCTGACAAACGGATGTTTTTGAAAAGCTCCAAGACACTTCAAATTCGTCCCAATCTATTTTTTTCTAGTTGTATGCATTTTTACGGTATCAGTAACTCTTTCTACGACATCTTCATTTTTTTAATTATTGGAAAAGCTTTAATTGCTCCAGTTTCAAAGTTAAGAGTTGGGCTTAAGGATTCAATATATACATTTCTTAATTCTGAATTTAATGCCCCCATAACATAATATAAATTCTCACCTAAACCCAATATTGAACAACCAGCCACATCAAAGATAAATCCCGGTTCATAATATCTTACGGCAAATCTACCAGATGAAACTTTTCGACCAACTAATACTTTCCATAAAATAATATTCCCTGATTCCAACATTCACTATTTTTCTTTTTCAATTTCACCACTGAAGAAGTCGCCCTTGCTTGTATGCAGTTATATTTTTGACCATTATGAAACCAATCAACTACATGTGTCCTATTTCCGTACCAGCGACGACATTCTCCGCCTTTATTATACGGATACCATTTTTTCCTCTTTTTTTCTTCTGTAGACTTTTCCGTCTGCAACGTCAAATCCAATGTTGTGATAATCAACTCTTGCGCAAAGTCGAACAAACAGTTCATTATCTCCAGTTGCCATTCCCACACGGGGGTCTGCAAATGAATCTAATCTTTTTCCCTTTGTAATACTGACTAATAGCCGCCCCACCAAGTGATAACACAGAATTCCGTTTGGAATACTTTTTAATCTCACGAATGGACATCTCATATTTATGAGATATTTTCAAGAACCCTTGCATGTAATTCTTCCATTTTCCATTTGTCATATCTATGTAAGTAGCTCTATATTTTTTTCATTTATTCTATTTCTAATGACAAAAGCAACTGACTGTACAACTTCACCTGCAATTCCTTCAAATGCTCCCGCTCCAATTTGAATCATATTGTCAATGGTAATTGATGCGTACATCTTTTCTCTCATTTTTGCAAATCCTGCTAAAAACATCCACGAATGCTGATTGACCATAGAATATAATCCACTATACTGAAGCATTCGAGTACACACATCCATAAATACCGTAAATAAATCATTTTTGCTCTGTGAATAGTTTTTAGAAAGATACTTTGTAAGTGTTGGAGTCATTCCGCCACGAGCGCTTAAATAAGGTGGATTTGTTACTGCAATCATATATTTTTTGCCCCATAGCTCAGCGCATTGCACTAACGGCAGCAATTCTCTTAACACAGCTTCACGGGAAATATGAATATCTTCTTGAATCTCGTCAAAACGAGCATAAAGAGCAGAGCAATCCTGCGAAGTGACATTTAAAATAGAACCATACTCCTTTGCGTCACGCAGTTCTTTTCAAAATAGTATCCATCGCTGTTTTGAGCCTTGCATCACCATTACAAAAATATTCCACTGCATAATGGTCTACATGATTACTCTCTGCGATTGCATACACATGGGGCTGGACCTTACGACGAAGAAATCGCTTGTCGTACTGGCAGGCTTTCATCATCACGGCAAAGTACGCCAGCTGATAGGCACGATCATCAATGTCCAGACCGTAAATGTTGTGTTCCAGAATGCTCTTTACAGCATCTCGCTGGCTGTAACCGGCACTCTCGTAAATCTGCATCAGCACATCAAAGACATATACGAGAATATGACCGGAACCCATGCAAGGGTCGATGAGCTTGATATCCTCCGGGTTCAGGGCAGCGTACTCTTTACGAATTTCCGAAAGTTTTGCCTGTACCTCCGGCTCCTGCTGTGCTTCTTCCAGATAGTATTTCCAGTTTTCTTTCAGGCCGCAATCCGGGTGTCCTTCCACCCACAGACGGCCAAGGCTATTTTCCACCATGTAACGGACGATCCAGTCCGGGGTAAACAGCTGGGTCACAGCAGGGATTTCCTCTTTCGTGATCTTGCCGTTTTTGGCAAAAGGCAGCGGCCTTCGGCTCGGTGTTGTAATACTGGTACAGCCAGCCGATGATCTCCACCTGACCGCCGCGCTCGATGTTGAAGTCATCCTCCGGGATATCGTGGGTCAGATGATAGACCACGCCATCCTGGTCGATGACAGACAGGCTGAGCAGCAGTTCGGTGTAGTTCTTTGTTTTTTCAAACAGCGCAGGCAGAATCTCGTTCAGAGCGTTACACTGTTTCAGGAACAGGATGCGGAACAGCTCGTCCAGCTTGTTGTCCTGCTTCAGCTGTAAAATCTGTTCCTTTTTCCTCCGCAGTGAAGGGCAGCTCTGCGTCAAACGGCGTTGTGACCAAATCCGGCTCCAGCTTTCCGCTCTCGGAAGAAAGCACCCGGATATGGGAAGGCAGATAGTCGTTGACCTCCATGAAACGGATGGCGATCAGGCGGTTGAACCATGTATAGGCAACCTCCTCGATCACATACTGATATGCAGTTTTGTAGTCGGTATCCTTTTCCTTCTGTTGAATAACCTCTATCAGCTTGTCACGCTGATGCACGGCCTCGCCGGAAATCGAATACGGTTCTGCGGTGCCGATATCGAAGAACTGAGTACCTCCGAAGCTCTGCGGCAATGGCTTTGCAATGCCGTCCTCCGTAATACCGATCAGGCGGGCATCATAGCTAACATCTGCAATCAGCTTATTCCGCGCCCAGATCGCAAAATTCTTTATGGCTGTCTTGTTCATGGAGCCAATCCTCCTGTTATTTATAGTTCAATGTTGACGATTGTATCTTCGTCCATCTCTTTCAGCAGGTTTTCACGCAATGCAGCAAGGTATTTATCAACATCATCCTTGCTCTCCAGCCGCCACGATGCAGTCTTGGCAACCGTCTTGATGGAAACATTCTTCGTGGTGCGCACCTTATATACCTGCTGCGGTTCTGCCACCTTTTCTGCCGGTTTCACGGTCTCGCCGCGTTTTTTTGCCTCTTCTTCCTGACGCTTGCGCTCTGCCTCGGCCTTTGCCGCTGCTTCCTTCACAAGGCGAATGTCCTCTGCGTTCATCTCATTGAGCAGACGCAGCTTCAGTGCCTCCGCCTTATCTGCGAAGCTTCGCAGAGTGGAAACATTGTTGCAGTGCTCCGCACCGTCCATAATCTCCTTAAAGAGTTCCAGATAACGGTTGAGCTTTGCATCCTTATAGGGCTTGGTGTTCAGCACTTCAAAGACACGGTTCCGATCCTGATTGATGGAATCTTTGACCGGCTCTGCCTGCTCTTCCAGAATGCGCATATAGCAGTTCATAAACTTCTCGCGCAGCTCCGGTAGCTTCGGAATCTCCTTGTAGGGCTTCGGCATCCGGACAATGGTGCGCATCTTGGCCACCACGTCTTCCAGTTCTGCATCCACGATGTAGGTCTTGCTGTCCTCGTAGATGTTCAGCATATCCAGCGCACGAGTGAAGATGGTCAGCTGCTCACTGCCGAAGAAATTATGGATAGGCTCATAGTCCTCTCCAAAAATCCATCAGCTCGTCCTGCTCGTCAAATACGGTCTTAAAGAATTCCAGCGGTGCCTGAATCTGTACCAATACGGAAAGCCGCTTCTTTCCCTTATCCAGAAGTTCCTTTCCGGGATAGGTGTAATTCTCATATTTCGGTTCCAGCCGCTCAATCTCGATGATCCGATTCTCGCAGTAATGCTGGAAGTTCTTCATGATGGTATCTTCGTCATCGGCAGGCGGTGCCACCTTGAACAACTCTTTCATCACGGTGCGGACGGCCTTCTTCTGGTTTTCCGGCACACGGACGCGCACTTCCGTCAGCAGCTTATCCACGAACTGCTTCTTCGTGATATAGCCGATGATTTCTTCTTCGGAACGGTTGTTCAGATTGACGCTTTCACCGTTGACCGTAAAGGACAGGTCCCCACACTTAAAGAGCCGTGCCACCAGCCAATGGATGTCATCTTCCACAAAGCCATAGGGTGCTTTCATAAAGCGATCCCTGATCGTTTTTCATGGAAGTTTTCATGTGCATCCGGGAGTTACCTGCCACGAATTGCAGCACATCGTCCAGCGCGTGAACATTGGATTCTCCGGTATCTCCCCAGTGCCAGCGACAGCTGGTTGCTGGTCTTGAACATCTTCCGGATGTCTGCTTCGCCCATCGCTGCGTCAATATAGGACAGCTTGTGGTAAACCGTCTGCACCAATCTTCCGATAGCCTCGTTGATGCGGCTGGTCACTTCCTTACCGGAGGTGTGCAGCACATCGCCATTGACATAGATGGTAGCCTCTTTCAGAGCTTCCGTCAGGTAAAGCTTGGCGTTCCCGTTGCGTTCCCGCATCTCTACGCGCTTTGCTTCCTTAATAGTCTCATACTTGGCAAGCTGCACAGAAGTATTCTTTCGCAGGAACCGCTCAATTTTCAAGTATGCCCGCATTTCCGTCAGGAACGCATCATCATTCGGCAGAACCACAAGGACTTCCTTGCCCTGGCCGGAGAGCAGGCGCAGTGTACCATCATCGGTGCCGCCCTCATACCATGGGGTCAGCACACGGAGGCCGATATCGTAATTCTGGTTTGCCTTATAGGGGCGATCATCCACTGTCTGATTAAAGGAGAACGCATACCGTCCACTGAAGCTTGGGTACTGATACTTCTTGCTGGAGAAAATGTCCTCATAGATCATCTCCGCAATCTTCGTGATGACCTCCGGCATCTCCACATTTTCTTTTTCGATTTCGTTGTTGATTTCCTGTTCCTCATCAGTCAGGAATACATAGATGGAGCCATTCTTCTGGATCAGCATCTGACGCATCAGCACTTTCAGTGCATCCTCCACCTGTGCCTTCAGAGAGATGCGATCATCGTCAATGCTGGTAATCATCAGGCTCACGATGTTGTCCACGTTGGCTTCGATCTCCAGAACATATTTAATCAGGAAAAGGGTCTTCAGCACATTGATGGCAAAGACATCTTTTTCCTTCTTTTCCGGGTTGATGTAGCTGTTATCATAAGCGCGGATGATCACGCTGCTGTGGCTGTGGTCGAGGAAGTTCTCCAATGCATCATAGAACCGATAGAACGGCACGATTGTCCCCATCTCATCGTCCATCAGCTGCACGGCAGACTCTTTGAACAGAGCCAGCATGGAGCGTTCACCTTCGGACAGGTGCTTGCCGGATGCACCGTGGGTACGGATGCTGGTCAGCACGCTGGCAAGTAAATTAAACTGGTACGGAACAAAAGGATAAACCTCTGCAAAGTCTTCTGCGTTGGCGTACAGTTTTTCTCTACACCGTCGTTGAATACAATCAGATTTTTGATGATGGTTGATTTCTGATCATAAAAGCAGACGCAGGCTCTGTGCTGCGGTCTCAGTCTTATCCAGAATACGTTTTTGATAACAGCATCCACATTGGCAGAGGACAAAGAAAGACGTGTGTCGAAACGCCCCTGAATCTTGGAGAAGTCGTTACCCTTCACCTTGGTAATGGAGTCGATATCCTGCTGGCTCGTTACGATTACCCAAGCCTTACCCATACACTCCTTGCCCAGTTCTTCTGTCACTGTCTGGAGGTTCAGCATCAGCTTGGAATCAGCGCCAATGTACTGTCCAATCTCATCCACAAGGAAAACCACATGGTGGTTATTGCCTTTTTTTTCAATATAGGACTTTACGCGCTTGGCAAAATCCTCAATGCTGATCTGGTAGCTCTCGCTTGCTTTCTCGCACCAGTTACGGGCAGCTGATTCGCTCATGAAATCCATGTCAGAAAGAACATCTACAACGGAATCCTGAATAAAATCGAAGTCCTGACGAGAGCTTTCCCACGGATCGCCATATTCCTCTTCAAACTTTTTCCTTAAACTCCTCAAAACGTCCTTCTTCGGAAAGTCTGCGCTCCAGGTCGGCAAGGTGCGGCATGGAACCACAGAAGCCCTGCATCTCATTGAAGACCTTCAGGAATACGTTCACAATGGCATCTTTATTTTCCTTGCCATTCGAATCGCTTTTGGAATCAATGTTGAAAAGAATTACGTCCGATGGGGTGTTAGCTGCCAGCTGCATATCTGCCAGCACCATCTGATTGTTAATCTTTTGATCTTCGATAAAAGTAGTCGATGGCATGTTTGTCTCCGACCTTTTTATTCTGAAGCAGATAGGACAGAATTTTTCAGGAAATGAGATTTACCACTTCAAAGAAGCCTGAAATCCAAACACCCATTTTCGGTGTGGTTCCCTGAATACCTTTTTATATGCTGCAAAGAAATCTGCAAAATGACGCTGAAGCTCACGGGTTACAACGTACTCTTCCAGCTCCTGCGCCACATTCGTTTCTTCACCCTGACCGACAATGATAACGCCCTGTATCTCACGGTCAATTTTCTTTCGGAACATGTCCTTGATCTGCATAACTGTTTCCCCATCCATTACTTTACCAGTCGGAATGCCCCGGTAATAGTTATCATCTTTAATCTCATTGAACAGGATCAGCTCCTGTTCATTATAGGTTCCCGGAAAGAACATCACGACCGGGCAGCGCACAAATACCTGATGCAAGTTGTTAAGCACCTTATGGGAGCGCAAAATCGGATAGCACTTGCCGATACCGGTTAGGAACACGACTGCTTTTCTCCGGCGTATGTTCTTTGATATATTGCACGATCAGGCTGTCATCGTCATTCACCTTCATGGAGTTGGTCACGGCCTTGACGATACGCTCGAATCCTCGCTTTTTCAAAGTCATAGCACTTTTTCCATGAAGTTTTTCTTTTCCAAAAAGTCAATGATGATATCATATAGGTCAAAAACCACAAGCTCAAAAATCATCATCGCCCCGGTCGTTCTTATTTTTCAGATACTCTACGCGTTCCCGAACTTCCAGTTCCTTTTTCCGGTGGATAATCAAACACCCAATAGTTGACCTCATTTGCGCGGCCTGTTCCTTTTTCGGAAAGACGGCTTATGGATTGCAAGCTCCATCTCATCCAGTCTTTGGCTTAAATCCATTTCATCTTACCCCCTGTCAGTGTTTTTTTACCATGATGCCAAGATCATGGTCATAAAGCCAATGCTCAAATGCAATATCAAGAATGGGCTTCAGTATTTTTCTTGTGCCGTTTGCCCGGTTGCTTTCTAAAAGTCCTGCTTTCATAAAGCTGTGTCTTATAGCAGGAACCGAGACAGCGCAGCGTATAGTCTTGAAGAGAAGCCACTTTCTCACTCTGTTCCTGCTTATTTTTGAAAAATATCCGGATATCTGCATCCGTCAATTCATCGGAACCAAGAATCATTTTTTCCCGCACTACTTCATACACAAAATCAAAGAATAGGGTGTCATGCAAAAGAGCCGCAATCAGCACAAATAGTTTTTGTGTAGCAAGATCACTGCTCAAAAAGATTGGGTAAAAGCTTTCATCTAATGTCTTGATACGGGCTGTTACGGTAGAATAAATCTGTTGCGCTCGTAATTTTGTCGGTGCGCCATAAATGTTTGTCTCATCATTCAACTTCTTAATGTCTGCAAAGCTCTTACCCTCACTCAAAAGCTGCACGGTTTTCCGAAATTCCATGAACCAGAACGAAAATTTCACTGCTCCGGCACTATACGGTTTTCTTTCCATCTTCGTTCTCTCCATTTCCAGATTTTGTTTTAATGTATCTGCCGCTTTTGATTCTGGCATCCTTCGGCTTTTCTGCATCAATAGGAATGATCCACTGATGCCCTAAACGTTCAGCACCATCAATTCGCCCTTCCGTGCATAATGTCTGTACTCTCCTTGTGCAGATTCCCCATTTTTCGAAGCCTGCTTAATTGTCATGAAATCCATACGGAACCTCTTTTTCGATGTCAAAAGTTGCTCGCAGCAAGTTAAAAATTTCTCATTTATATTCTACTCTAAGAAACGAACAAAATCAATTCAAAGTTCTTCCTGGTTTAACACTTTTAACTCTTTATTCTTTAATGTTTTTAACTCTTTAGTAATTTTAACTTTTTGTCTTTAATCTCCCTTTACAGCTTTCCTGTTTTCGAAATCAGTTTTATATAAATAGAAAAGAAGCCGTAAATTTCATACGGCTTCTTGCTTTTCCTCATTTACAGTTGGACAAATTTTGTTAAAACTTGAGTTTACAGTAAACTTAAGAAGAGCTCCTTGATTTCCTCAAACTTCGGATCTCTCGGGTTTCCAGGTCTGCAAGCATCATCCATAGCGGACTGAGATAAGAAATCTACATCCTCAGGCTTTACGATGTTCTTTAAATCCTTTGGAATTCCTACATCCTCAGCAAGCTTCTTAACAGCATCGATTGCCGCCTTCTGATACTCTTCCTTGCTCATCTTCTCTGTACCGGGAACGCCCATAGCCTTGGCTACTTCTCTTAACTTCTCTCCTACCGCTTCCTTATTGTATTCCATAACAGTAGGGAAGAATAATCGCGTTAGCTACACCATGCGGTGTATCGTAAAGAGCGCCTAAACCGTGTGCCATGGAGTGCACGATGCCGAGTCCGCAGTTGGAGAAGCCCATACCGGTAAGGTACTGGCCAAGCGCCATACCTTCTCTTCCCTCAGCCGTGTTTTCTACTGCGCCGCGAAGAGACTTTGCAATCAGCTCAATCGACTTTAAGTTGAACATATCGGTGATGATATTTGCACCCTTTGTGGTATATCCCTCGATAGCGTGAGTAAGCGCATCCATACCGGTTGATGCGGTAAGCCCTTTAGGCATGCTGGACATCATATCGGGATCCACAAAAGCCACAACAGGGATATCGTGTGTATCCACGCAAACAAACTTTCGCTTCTTTTCTACATCGGTAATAACATAGTTAATGGTAACCTCAGCTGCAGTTCCTGCTGTTGTCGGAATAGCGAAGATTGGAACAGACGGCTTCTTTGTTGCAGAAAGTCCCTCTAAGCTTCTTACATCCTCAAACTCCGGGTTTGCAATGATAATTCCGATAGCCTTGGAGGTATCCATAGAGGATCCTCCGCCGATTGCGATGATATAATCCGCTCCTGACTTCTTGAATGCTGCTACACCGTTCTGCACATTTTCAATGGTCGAGGTTAGCCTTGATATCGGAGTAAATCTCATAGGAAGGCCTTCCTTATCCAGTAAATCGGTTACTTTCTTCGTTACATTAAACTTGATTAAATCCGGATCGGAACAAACAAAAGCCTTATGGAAACCACGACCCTTTGCCTCCTCTGTGACACTTAAGATTGCCCCTTTTCCATGATAAGATACTTCATTCAACACGATTCTATTAGCCATACTTACCTCCTTGTATAGGGCTGTCGCTTGCTAGACAACGACAGTCATTATAAATAAAAACTTCCTAAGTTCTTTTGTTTTAAATCGGTCCATCACAATCTGCTCGGGTGAGAGCCGATATATCTTCCTTTTTAATCTTATACAACACCCTTTTGCAACATAATGTTGCCATAAAGTCGTTTTTCCGATGTAGCAATAATCAGGTAGGACTTCTTCGCTTCCTCATAAAAAGCAAAGCGTTCAATGCTTCCGATTGCATTTTCCTGGAATCATACTTTGCCACAATGTTTTTAAACTCATCCCAAATGGGGGTAGCCACCGTATCTCCCGGTACCTTCTCCATAATGCTCACCGGACGCTCTGTGTAAGTATCCAGCGGGAAAAGCTGCAGTACAGCATCTAAAATTTCACATACACCATGTCCGTCCATTCTTATGATATGGGAATTGGCTCCACAGTGTGTGTCGGAAAATTCCATCAGCAATGAGAAGCTTATCGGAATGCCCCATTTCACATAAGCGCTTCAACAATTCCGGAGAAAAAGAATAGCAGGTATCCCTTTCTTTAACATTTTTATAATCTCTTTTTCCTTTTGACAAACGAGGTATCCGGAAATGTAATACCTCGTTTATAAAGTAGTCTTATTCAAATATCGTGTGATACGTACGCGATATTTTCATTTATAACGAGGCATTACACGTAAAACGCACGTTATCTCGTTCTTAACGAGAAGCACAGACAAAGTCTGAGACAGCTTGTTTACTCAGTAAAGACATGGAGCAATCTTCTCGTCTGCCATATTGTCCTTGTTGTACCAAAGAGCGCCTGTATCTACATCGGATACGGACTCACCCTTTGCTGCCTTAACTGCAAAGCTCAACTGCCTTGTAGCCGATCTGTACGGGATCCTGTGTAACGGAACCTGCGAATAAACCGTCTCCTGATAGCCTGTAACTGCTTGCTTCCTGCGTCGAAACCAACTGCTACAACCTTGCCCTCGCCAATCTTATCCAAACCTTCGTTAGCTGTGATATAGCGTTTGCTGCGAACTCGTTGGAACCGTAGATAGCGATGAGGTCGGACTCTCCAAGATAGCGGAAGCAACTGCTGCTCCGTCTGCATCCTTAACCTCTGCAGGGATACCTACATCGATGATCACCTTCGCACCGGACTTCTCATTCTTTAAGCTGTCATGTCCCTCTACGGATACCTTATCAGCACCGATGAGTTCTGTCATAGCCTCAACAAATCCTTTGTTCTCTCCACGATAGACTGAGAGTTGGACCCCTCGCTTACTACACCGATTCTTACAACGTCTGTTGCACCTTCAACCTTATCCTTAATTAAAGCATAAGTTTCTTTTGCAGCAAGCTTTCCTGCCTCATAGTTGTTGGTGGAAGCGTTTGCCTTAATAGCGCCTTCCGGAGCATCAGGAACACCGAGTCGAATCCGATGATAGGAATATTTTTATCCATAGCATTCTGAATCGATCCGATGCAAGCCTTGGTATCGAGCGCTGCAAGACAGATTGCTGTCGGCTTCTGTGCAATCGCCGCATCCAGATACTCAACCTGCTGTGCAATTGCGGACTCGTTATCCGGTCCCTGGAAAGAAACCTCTGCATTAAGATCCTTTCCCGCCTGCATTGCACCCTTCTCAACTGCCTTCCAGAACTGGTGCTGGAAGCCCTTAGCGATAACATTGATCTTCATTGCCCTCGCCATCAACCGTTTTCTCTGCAGCCCTCAGTCTTCTGCTCTTCCTGTGCTGCAGCGGTTGTTCCTGCCGCTGTTGTTCCTCAGTCTTAGCTGCGGAACCTCCACATGCTGCGAGGAGACAGAGCCATTACGCCCGCCAGTGCAACTGCCATAATTCTCATCTTTTTCCTCCTTTAAACCTTTCTTTTCCTATTTAGGATATCCATATACACAGCAAACACCAAGATGATTCCTGTGATAAAGAGCTGGTAGTGTGACTGTACCCCGATGTAGGGAAGCCGATTTTTAGTACCGTCATGATGAATACACCGATGATGGTTCCCAAGATGGAGCCTACACCTCCGGAAAGAGATGTTCCACCGATTACCACGCCGGCGATAGCATCAAGCTCAAATCCGTTTCCGGTATTGGGCTGCGCTGTGGAGAAATACTCGCCACATACGCGATACCTGCAAGTGCCGCAAAAATCCGGAGAATACATAAGCCAGAGTTTCATACTTCTTTACATTGATTCCGGAAAGTCTTGTTGCTTCTTTATTGGAACCGATGGATAAGATGTATCTTCCTGTCTTCGTCTTATTTAAAACCACTGCCATTACTGCCGCACAGATGGCAAGAAGCAGGAAACCTGTCGGGAAGTTCTTCGGGAAGAGTCCCCCTTCCTTTGTAACCATAAAAATCTCTCTGAACCAGCACCTCTGCCGTTCCCTGCGGAAAGGAAATGGTCTTTGTCTTTTGAAACGAGTGGAACCCAAACCCTCTGGATACCATCATGGTTCCGAGGGTCGCAATAAATGCCGGTAATTCCAAACGGGATACCAAAATTCCGTTAATTAAACCGAATAAAGAACCGCATAAGAGGATTACAAGGAGCACCAAAGGCATAGGAAGTCCCCTCCATGAGTGTTCCGCCAATCAGGGCACAGCAGATTGCTACAGTACCGATGGATAAATCAATCCCTCCGGTAGAAATAACGAAGGTTACGCCGATGGCCATAAACGCTACGCTAATAGGCAGACTTGGAAATATTGGTAAAGGTGGTGCCCTGTAAAAATTTGTCTGTCAGTAGCGAAAAACCACGCATATTACAATGAGTGCAGCGATAACCACTGCCTGCTGGTTTGAAAAATCTTCTTAATCTTCACCTTTAGTCCCCCTGTCTATCTGTCGCACAAGTCATAATGGTCTCTGATTGACTTCTGCAATATCTAAGCAACCGGTCACTCTTCCTTCGCACATAACGATAATCCGGTCGCTCATTCTTATTATTTCAGGCAATTCCGAAGAAATCATGATGATGGATTTTCCTTCCGATACCAGTTTTTCCATCAGCTCATAGATTTCACTCTTTGCTCCTACATCGATTCCTCTTGTCGGTTCATCAAAAATCAAGATATCCGAATCCTTTGAGAGCCACTTCGCAGCAGCCACCTTCTGCTGGTTTCCGCCGGAGAGTTTCTTGATGATTTGAGAAACGCCTGGTGTCTTGGTCTTTAATTCTTCAACATACTTTTCACTGATTTCCTTACACTTCTTTTTCATCAATAAAAATTCCCTTATCCAGTTTTTCGAGCGAAGCGAGACAGGTATTTTCCTCTACGGACTTATCAACCAGAAGTCCGTAACGCTTTCTCGTCCTCGAGAGATAGCCAATGCCCGCCTTTTACCGCATCTTCCGTGGATTGAATATCCACTTCCCTTTCCATGCACGTAAATCTTACGGAATCTCTCTGTCCGCTCCAAACAGCAGTCTTTCAGCACCTCGGTTCGTCCTGCGCCCATAAGACCGGAGAAGCCTAAGATTTCTCCCTTCTTAAGTTCAAAAGGAAACATCCCTGACAGCCTTTCCTCGACTTAAATTCTCACACTTCAGAACCACTTCCGCATCTTTTTGGCACTGCAGACTGTGTCTTTGGCTCCATAAATACGGTTCTTCCCACCATGAGTTTAATGATATCGTCCTTCGTGCAGTCCTTCGTAATCAGAGTTCCTACGTATTCTCCATCACGCATTACGGTTACACGGTCGGAAATCACATTGATTTCGTCCATTCTGTGTGAGATGTAAATGATTCCTGCTCCCTTTTCCCGTAAATCACGAATGACCTTGAAGAGTTCTTTCAATCTCGAATTACTTAAGGCAGCGGTCGGCTCGTCAAAAACAATCACCTTTCGCATTGGTGGAAATAGCCTTCGCAATTTCGACCATCTGCTGCTTTCCTACGGTAAGCTCCCCGATTTTGGCACCGGGCTTAATATCTACATTCAGCTTTTTAAAGAGCTCCTCCGCATCCTTTTCCATCTTCTTATCATCGATAAAGAAGCCGTTCATGCGTTCCTGTCCGATAAAAAGATTCTGTGCCACCGTCAAATCATTCATCATATTTAATTCCTGATGGACAATGGCGATTCCTGCCGCTTCCGACTCGGAAACATTTTTGTATTCTACTTCTTTCCCTTCAAAGTGAATCGTTCCTTCATCCTTTTGAATATATTCCGTGAGGATCTTCATAAGAGTAGATTTTTCCGGCGCTGTTCTCTCCCATGAGAGCGACTACCTCTCCCTTATATAAGTCCAATTCGGCATTTTTCAGTGCAGCTACGCCGGAGAAAGATTTCTTTATATTTTTCATTGATAATAAAGCTCCATAAAGTCTTCCTCCTAGTCTTTTATGCTCACCTCTGCCCGTAGGTCTTGAATTTCTCGGCCATAAGCTCCATCTCTTCCTTAGGAAGAACAACAGGCTCGCCTATAGTCTTTGCCTTTGTGTAAACTTCAGAACAATATTCAATTTCTTCGATAATATTGTAGGCATTGAGTATATCTTTTTGCTCCTGCTAATAGACCGTGGTTTGCTAAGATAACTGCTTTCCTATCCTTCATCGCTTCAAAGGCATTCTCTGCAAGCTCCTTACTGCCGTATGTCGCATACTTTGCCACTCTTACCGTCGGTCCGGCTACCGCAATCATATAATATGTAGCGGGCAGATCCTCTCTTAAGCAGGACAAAACAGTAGCATACATGGTGTGAGCGTGAACGACTGCATCAATGTCATCCCTGTACTTATAAGGCATGATATGCATTGCCCACTCGGAAGAAGGAACTCTGTTTCCTTCTACTACATTTCCATCCAAGTCGATGATTACAATATCTTCCGGCTGGATTTCAAAAATCGATTCCGGAAGGAGTACTGGCCACGTGGCCATGTGCCCGGTCGAAGATACTTAAGTTTCCTCCCGTACCCTTGGTAAGTCCTGCTTCTACCAGCTTCTTTCCATACTTGATAAGAAGCAGTCTTTCCTTTTTCCATTAACATAAGTCTTCCTCTTTTCCTTCTGAAATAAAGGAGAAGGATTTCTTGCTAAAAAGCTTTTAAAAGCTCCATAAAATCCATTTCTCTCTTTAGACATATCACTTCATTTTTCTATAAACATATGTTTTAGCCTTTTTGCTTTAGCTCCTCGTCTCCGACTCGGGAGCCTTACTTTTAAATAATTTTACTTAGTATAAGGTTTACTTATATAAAAGGTCCGTGGCACGCGCAGGCTCTGTAGTCCTGTCCTCTAAGTCCGCTGTGCCGAATCCGTTAGCGGAATGGGGTCTGAAGATTCTTTCTTCTTCCACATTGTGGAACGCTACCGGAATTCTCAGCATGGAAGCCAAGGTCAGAAGTCTGTCTCCCTACATGTCCTTCCACGGTCGCACCGTGGTTAGCTCCCCACTTTGCCATAACATTGTAAACAGAATCCGCTGCACCTACGCCAATCTTCGGAGCAAACCAAGTGGTCGGCCAAGTCCGGTCTGTTCTCTCATCCAAAATCTTATGTACATCGTTATCAAGTACGCAGGTATGCCCTTCAATAACCTGTAAGGTCGGACCCAATCCTCAACGATATTTACACGAATCATGGTAACGGGCATTTCGCCGCTGTCTTGAAAGTGGAGGAGAATCCGCCGCCCTAAAGTACTCGTAGTTCGCTCCCACACCAGTCGGTAGCCTCGCAGCAAGCCTTCATGTCGGCCTCTGTCGATTCCACCACTCCTTCATGGTGCCGTTGCCCTTCTCATCCTTTGCCCGCAGCACTGGCATCGAGGGCAGCTTGCGCCGGAGTTGATAAGATGGATAATCCCGTTCTTTGCGTATCCGCTAAGCTCTTTTCCGCTGACTCTCTTCACCGCTTCCGGAGACCAGTAAGTTCTTACATCGGAGAAGATGGAGCCTCACCTGTAGGAAAGCCATCCGAACATCATTGCCACACCGTTTGCGGTGTCGTTCTCCGTTGCAAAAGGTGTCGGCATCTTCTTTTCCGTTCCAGTTAAAACCGGAAGCCTGCATTGCCTCCGTAAAGTCCGCAGTTCTGGAAGCGAGTCTGTCCACATTCTCTCGACCCTGGAAACCGCCTGCGATGGCATTTCTGCCAAGTGCCTCTTCAGCCAGCCGAGATCGTTTAACTCGGATTTCGCAAAGAATATCTCTAACAATGAGGGCATGCTTTACGCAAAACTCCCACTGCTTATCATCCGGAACAAATCTGGACTTTGTAATCACCTCTAGGGAATTGTTTTCCGGCATTGGTATCATAGCCTTCTTTACAGTACTCTTTTACCCACGCTAAAAGCCTTCTTATATTCTTCAGGATCGTAGATTTCCAGATTAATTCTGCGAAGAACTTCTGTCATATCCACCCACTCAGTTCTCACTACCGAGGTACTTCTGGAGAAAATCCACGTTTACCACACTGCCCGCAATCCCCATGGAAACCGCGCCGATATTGACATAGGACTTATTCTTCATGATGCTCTACACCTACCGCAGCTCTCGCAAAATCTAAAATCTTCTTTTCCACATCTTTGGTAATTCCGCTGCCGTCCTTATCCTGTACCTCTGTTCCATAGATAGAAAGCCGGAAGACCTCTCTGTGCGTAAGCCGCCATAACCGCCGCAAGATATACCGCACCCGGTCTTTCCGTTCCGTTAAAGCCCCAAACCGCCTTTTGAAATGGTATTCGGATTTAAGTCCATGGTCTCTGTTCCGTAGCACCAGCAAGGTGTAACGGTCAGTGTTCCCACCACATTTTCCTTTGCAAAATATTCTTCGCAGATAGCCGCTTTCTCCGCCACCACCGATGGTGGTCGGGAATCACAACCTCTACAGGCTCTCCGTCAGGATATCGAAGATTCTCCGAAAGTGAGCTTTGCAGCGCTTTTGCCATATTCATGGTTTGCGCTTCCAGTGACTCTCTTACTCCTCCCCATCTTCCGTCGATGGTCGGTCTGATACCAATTCTTGGATGATTCATACTTCCTCCTTTATCTACATAAACCCCAATATATTATTTTGATTTTCAAGCAAAATGCTTGGAAATTACCGGATAATACCGCTTTTCTCATTTTCTTGAAAGCCTTCATCTTGGAAAAATTTCCTTTATGAAACACTCCAGCTTTTAAGAATATTCCTTTACTTCTGAAGCCTCATAAATGAGTTTTCTTCCTTCTTCTATACTTCCCACTTCCTTTTCATGAAGGAGAGCAGAGAAGAATGTTTCCGAGCGCGGAGCTCTCATAAGACCGGCCTTGACCTTGACCTTCAATTTCTTCGCAATCTTTTTCCGCGAGAACCTCTGACCTTGCGCCTCCCCCTATCATGTGGAGCTTCGTGAAGTTTCTGCCCAAGATATTTTCAATATCCCTTTACCTCTCTGTATTTTTCTACCATACTGTCATAAATCAGAGTAAAGTAGGAAAAATCTTCTTTCGGTACAGTTCCCCCATGAGAAAGGAGAAAGGCATCGATTTCTTTCTTTTACCTCTATTCCCTCTCTTCCGAAAAACCTCAGCATCCATGTCAAGGAGGAATCCGCTTCTTTGTCTTTCTTTACAAAGTCGGTTATTTCCTGGAAGGCTATTTTTCTTCCGAGTCTTTCCTCCAACTCTGCCTTTATACTTTTCTAGTAGGTAGAGACCGGTGATATTTTTAAAACAGCGTCTCGGACTTGTAGCTAAGTTCATTCGTAAGGTTCTTTCTCATAAACTTCTACTCACCTGTCGCGTCCTCTACAGAGGTGCCCGATTAGAGGACCAGGTACCGCAACTTAAGAAAAAGCGAATCCTTTGTATTTTCAATCATGAGAAGTGCACTTGCCGTATCATGTCCTAAAACCGGAATGACGTCGATAGATAAGGCTCTTAAGCTCCAATCTCGAATTCTTTGTATTTCCCTTGCACTCTCCCCTGCTCGCACAATCCGTGGAACCAGTTCCTTATTGAGCTTTAGTTTCTCGAACAAATGCTCTGAAACTTGTTTTTCGATAAAGTCATACAGCCCTGTTGTGGACCAATATGCTCTTCTCCGATCTCCGGTTAGGAGGTAGAAAGGAGATCCGGTATCATTAAGAGCTTATCTGCTTTATCATAAATTTCTTTGTCAAATTTCTTTTAAGGCAAGAAGCTGATAAACCGTATTGATGGTCATAATTTGGTTTCCACTGTTTTGAAAAGTTCAAATTCGTCCAGCAATGCCTTTGCTTCTTCTCTTCCTTCGGAAAATTTCTCATCCCTATAGGAATGGGGCGCCTATAAAGATTTTCCGCCTTTATCAATTACACCGAAGTCCACACCCCAGGTATCGATTCCAATCGTAGAGACATCGGGGTTCTCTAAAATCGTTTCTTCAATCTTTTTGCGATACTCTCCCAGTCCCAACAAAGTCTTCCATTTTTATTTTGAATCTTAGACATCCGCATAACTTCCTTTTGTGCAGAATTGCCCATTCTCCACGTAGCCAACTCATCCCTCTTATGGAAGTTGTACCCATGTCAAAAGCTAGAACCTTCTTCATATTGCCTATCTCCACGTTTTTAACAATGAAAATATAGCATATTAACTAAATGAATTGTATCTTTGAACAAATTATTGAAAATATTTTTCCCTTTCTGTGCTATACTGTTCAAGTATGAACATTTTTGTCCAGGATCGCCTTCCCATGCCTTTCTCTAAGAAATTCTCTAAAGCGAACTATTGCATACTCGGCATAGGATGCGTATTAAGGAAAAAAGTATACAATTTTTCAAAACGTGCATTGTAGACGGCATAACCTTCTCAAATAAAGGATAGTAAAATGGATATCCACGAAAGAAAAAGGGAAATTGTAGAAAACCTGAATCAGCATAACGGCATTGCAAGCATGAACTATCTTTGCAAAAAGACTCTATGCTTCCCTGCTCCACTATAAGAAGAGATTTGATTTCTCTGGAAGAAGACGGCATTATTAAAAGGGCGCACGGTTATGTTCTCTCTCATTGTAAAGTCGGCCAAAGAAAGTCCCATTAATATGCGACAAATTGAGAATTTAGATAAGAAGCAAAGCGTTGCCAGAAAGACGGATAGCTTAATCAAAGACATTGTATGAGTGCTCTTTCTGGATTCTTCTTCCACGGTTTGCCAGCTTGCCCCTATTTTAAAGACGAAGCAAAAATATCACGGTGATTACGAATGGCATAAACATTGCCAACGAACTTTCCCACGCACAAAACCTGACCTGTTTTTCTCTGTCCCGGAGTATTAAAAGCACCAAAGTCTCTCATCGTCGGTGAATTTTGACTTCCGCATTTATTAAAAACTTCCATGCCGAACTTGCCATTCTTTCCTGTAAAGCCATTCAGGAAAAGGGAGTTTTTTGAAGGACGATTCTCAGGGACTTGTCAAAAGTCCATGATGGAAAAATGCGGACAAAACTATTCTTCTCTGTGATACCACAAAGGAAAATGCGGTTAGATTCTTTAAGACTTCGGATTTCGATAAATTATCCTGCCTCATTTCCGATGCATCGTTTTCGCCATCGTTGCAAAAATTCTGAGAGAAAACTCTAAAACTCTATTGACGATGTAGTGAGTAACATGGATATTATTATACTATAAAAATTACTATGCTTTTAAGTCGAGGGAAAAGATATGAATATACGCCCATCAGCCGCAATACGGCAAAACTATAATGAAATTGCAGAGCTCTGCAAAAACAGAGAGCCTGTTTTCCACCAAAAATGGAGAAGGTGATTTAGTCGTTATGGATATCGCCACCTATAACCGTAGAGAAAAATGCTACATTTACGTGAAGAATTACTCTCCGTTGAAGAAGATCGTTTAAGAGGGATTGCAGGTTATCTCTCTTCCTGAACTCACAAACATGCTGAAAAACTAAGATAAATGAGGTAGCAAAAATGGCGAAACAAGTAAATATTCTATTATTGTTTTCAGAACGCGCCACACAAATGTTACTGTCTCACATCACCTTTTCTCTCTCAGGTCAGTTTGACCGCTGCAAAGTAAGTTGGTACAAGACTTCGATACACAGATTCAGTCTCTGGAATTCATGCCCATGAGACGTCCTTTTTAATGCGGATTATATTCCGCAAAATACTTTATCATTTTATTTTTGATAGGAAAAAGATATATGATTCTTTTTCCAAATCAAAGATTGCACTGTTTTTGTGGATTATGTTTTGATTGCCGTCAGGATTATTCTTGGTTGATTTGATTTTAGCATTTTTCCTCTATTCAATATCTTGTAGCATTTTTCCTCCGTGCTAAATATCTCGCTTGTCAAATATAAATAATTTTTGCTATATTATGCGTGATTTTTATGGAACGTTTAATTTTGTATTAATTTTTCGGTCTTTTTGAAAGTCTTACAATTGCTTTTTACTTTGCAAGACAGTTCACATTCCGAATGCTTTATCTTATCGTGCACTATGAGAGAATCAATTTGTTGCAATTCTATTCATGATTATCAGAAAAGGGTTATTATGTGGTTTATTCTTTCCTTGGTTGCTGTCTTTTTCTGGTCCGGTTCCGACTTTTTCCAAGCTCGGCTCTCCGGAGAAGGATACCAACAGCCATCTAAAGATGATTGTTGCTGTAGGACTCGTGATGGGCTCTCATGCAACATATACAAGTTCTTGTAAATGGAGTAACGTTTAATCTCCAGACGGTTTTAGTTTATCTTCCCGTATCTTTCCTCTATATCTTCTCGATGCTCCTGGGCTACATCGGACTTCGCTATATAGAGCTTTCCATCACCTCCGATTTGTAATACATCCGGAGCGGTAGCGGCATTTTTGTCTTTCTTTCTTAAAAGCAAACACTCAGCTTTCCGCAACTTATCGCGACGGTTCTCGTTATTGTTGCGATTGTTCTTCTTCTTATTTTCAAAAAGCAGAAGGAAGAGGCTGAGCTGAAGGAATCAGGGGAAGAACCCGGCATGAAGCATATGAACAGCTTCCTAGCTATCTTCTTCTCATCGCCTACTGCATCATTGACGGTCTCGGAACCTTTATGGATGCAGTGGTTTTGTCCTCGATATCGGATAATCCTGCAGAAAGAACCTCATGGATTCCATCTTCGTGCATCGTCTTTCCGAAGATTCCGCAATGTAGCCTCACGAATACACCTTCCTCGTAGTCGGAATCATCACACTGCTCTATCTTATCTTTGTGAAGAAGACAAAGTTTTTCCCTGAGTTATGACGGAGCAAAGTTTCTCGGTGCCATGAGTGAGACCGCAGGACAGGCGGCGTACATCATAGCCCTTGCTGCAAATGCCGTAGCTTCCGCACCTCCTCATTTCCAGTTACTGTATCTTCCGCTCTCTGGGCACACATCTTCTTAGAAGAAAGACTCTGAAGAAGCAGTGCTTTGCCGTTGCCCTCGCGGTAATCGGCATCGTAATCATGGGGTTCTTCGGAGGTGACTAAATATGGAAATCTCTTCATACAAAATGCTTTCCCACTTCGAAAGCATTTTTGTATGCAAAATATGAGTAATAAAGGAGAAAATCTATGAAAAGGATTATCCTGTTGCTTCTGGCGCCTTTTAAGCAGCTCCGTCTTTTAGCTTCGGTCCGACTTTGAGCGAACTGGTGACCGAGTCCGAAAGGTTCCTTTCCTTAGCGAGGAAAACGAAGAAACGGAATCTTCCGTAACAAGCAGCAATATAAATTCCGCAACACTATAGCCGTTTAGAGGAGGGGGCATCCCCACAGCAATTTTCCGCAAGGAGAGGAATTTGAAGACCCTTTACAGCTTTTTGAACAGCGGAATACAAAAGAGGCGTTCTATAGCTATTTTGACGAGAAACTGATCCTCCTATCCAGGTTTCCATAAATCTGGATAAAGAGGAGTACTATGAGTAAAAGACGGAAGAAAGCTTTACTACTTGAAACTCTCCGGCTAATGCAAACAGCAATCCGATTCTCCCACGAAGATTGCCAAAAGACGATTCGGGAGAAGATTGATCTTTTCTCCTTCTTTTGGATGACGATATGGTTTTTAGGCGGTCTTTTTACCCTCTAACGGCGTTATGGCGGGCGGGAAGTCCCTTTTGCCATTCGCTTTAAAAGATCTCGAACGATTTGGGAGAAAGCTTGCCTACCTGGTTTCGCAAGAATACAAAGATAGCGGAGAGCCGGGCATATCTTATCCCTTAGAGGGTACCGACGTGGGAAACCTTTAACTTCGTAGTAAGCGGAAATGTAAATCAATTTAACCTTCCGGTAAAATAAGGAAATCTGTGGATCCTTAACATGGGAGAAATCATCAGCCTCCTGAAAGTATCCATCTGGAAAATAAAGGAGATCTCATTTTGACGGATAGAAAGATCAAGTCTGAGAAGCGGAGAGAGCGAAAAGCAGTATTACTACGGACAAGTTGAGTATACGGATGAACGCTGGAAAACCCTAAGTCTGCAAGAGTGAATGTCGAGTTCTAGCATCTTTGCGCGATTCCCGAAGAATGGGTAAACTTCACTTAGTAGGAATCTCTATTTTCCTTTTGACGAAAGGGCGATTCGTAAATAATCCTTCTTTACAGAGTAAGAAGAACTAGCGAGAATACTCTTAGCAGGGGCAGAAATAAGAGATCGAGGCAGTTCCAGCGCATCATTAATAATGCCCTGACCGGCGTGCTGTCTGTTGAGGTGGAGCCAGATTCGTACGGAAAATGTGGACGTGCGCATTGGCTGCTACTCATGCGGAGAGACCTTGCCCGATTACGGTATTCAGTTCCGCTGTACGGAGCGGAGATGTGGGAGTCACTCTTCCCATCACCTATAGCGCTGCATTAAACGTAAGTCTGTCTTTTCACTTGGAAAATTCCGACTTGGAGAATTCTACAGCTTTCTCCGGATAAAAACTACGTTTATGAAAAACGCGGAACAGGAAATGCTGTCCGGTCCCCGAAAGAGTACCAGCTCTTTAAAAGAAGGGGAAAAGCTCAGAACCCCCGACACTAAAAGGCTAAGGTCTTACCACCGGATGTGGTATATCTTGTAAAACACAATAAGAAATCCTTTATCCTGTATACAAGGACTTTAGCGAGTTTAAAGTGCGAAACTTAAGAGTGAACCTGAACGATGCCATGTCGGGTTGAAAACCGGTTACCACAACTATATTTCTTGCCAAAAACATGCGCGTTATGACGGTGGGACAAAGTGGAAGACGACTCTTCCCAGTGATTCTGATCACCGAGGGAAGATAGATATCGAAAAGTCCTCCGCACAGGAAAGTTAGGCGAGAGTCTTGCCTCTGTCCGAATTCTAGCACGGAGACAAAAGTCCAGACTACCTACACGGCTTGCATTTTCAGGTAAAGACGACGCTTCATGTTGATGGAAGCAGTGAAGATCTCCGTGTCTAGTCTCACGTGCAATTTGGAGAGCCTCCTTCTTCTTCGGAGAGCAGCGCTCATAAAGTAGAAAGTGACAGAATATGCGGTGGGGAAGTTATACGACCGGAAGATCTGAAAACTCCCGAAATCTGCAGAGCCGGTGAATCCTCACATGAACCCTGTAAATCCGGTGAATCCTGACAATGGAAACCGTAACGGAAATGGGCGTGGTGGGAAACGGAAGGCCGAAACAGCGTGGCGGTTCGTCGTACACCGATTGTCGAGGAGAAGCCAAACTCCTGCAGTACTTTCCTGCAAGAGAGACGCGGTTTTCTTCTAACGCGGAAGTAGGAGAAGAGAGACCGACTCCCACTGTTCCTCCGGCGTGAGAGAGAGAAAGGAAGAGGATCGAGTTTAAAACCGAAGACCAGAGTAATCCGTTCGGCGCTTTTACTCTTTTCGGAATCAGCGTCATCGGACTGGCCTTTTGGGCTTTACGGGAGAGAAAAGAACGTAAACATTCATAGAGGAGCCATTTTATAGAAAAAGCTTCATGCTTTTCTATAAAAGGAAGGCTACAGTGGAAAAATCAAGCAATAAAGTGATTTCTGCAGCTGTCTTAATGAGTATTATTCATAGGCAGATGCAAAGATATCTCATTCTAAAACAACCGGCATAAACGCTAACATTACTATGAGAATATTTTCCATAAGTTTTTGTATTCCTTACTATTATGCTACCAATTACAGCTTGTACTTTTCCAAGATTTCGTCGTGAGAAGAATCACGACATGGAGCTTTCTTGTCTTCGAGGCCCTTCGCCTTCCAATCCTTCCACAAGTTTCTTTGAGGCTTCCCTCCTCAGGGTCTCCATAGGTCCTGCCTTCTTTCCTGGAGGTTCGGTAAAAAGAAAAGGGATGCGGAAAGATGAGAAAACTCCATAGCTCTTTCCGCGCTTCTTTGAAATCCCGCGCCATAGAAAGCCTTGCATGACGCAGGGCATTTACCATGCAGCAAGACAGCTAATCAATGTAGTAATAGTTTTCTAGCAGATATGGCTTTCCTGCTTTACTTGCCAGTGCTTTCCCTCATTTAAGAAAAGGATTGTTCTTATAATCAAGATGCGTGGTCTGTACTCCTTCTCAAGCTCTTCCAAAAGCTCGTTTCGCTCCTTCCTGAGTCATTTCCGGATTCTTGTACACACAATATTTTGGAATTCACTCGACCATGGTACCGTAGGAATAAACATCAGCGTATCTTCAAAATGCATTTCTCTCTAGTCTGTCTGCGCTTTCGCCGAAAGAACAGTTCCATCGGGGCTCGTGAAAATTCCATAGACATGAGTGGGTTTCCCGTACTCCAGGATTAGGTCATTCATGCTCCCGAATAGGAAGATCTGGCGGTCAAACTAGCCCTGAGCGCAGGAGCGCACTCATGGGCCAATCACATCGATATCTCCTGCGGTCTCCGTTAAAGAAGTTTGCGAAAACAAGAGCATCTTGCAGTTCGAGCTTGTATCCATGTGTCTCGCCGGTGCTCTTATTTTTCCTGCCAAGGACATCAAAAGCTCTCATTTCCCGCATTTTTCGCGTGAGAAGTAGAGGTCTCCGGGAGAAAGTCTCACTCGTGCATCTTCTCTCCTGCTGCCATGATTTCTTCTGGGGTTCCTGGTCTGGCAGTGAGTTTCCCTCCGAGAAAACATCTTCATGCATAATAATAGAGATGGCTCGAGCCCCAATCTCTTTCTTCGCTTTTCGTGCAGCTTCTTCTACATGAAGGAACAAGATCTTTCAATCTCTCTGATTTCGTGGAAGCTTTCAATTTCCTTCTCCACCGTAACAGTTACTGCTGATTCATCCGCATGCAGCCGGAGTTCGGTAAATCAGGATACAGCCAAGCAGGCGTCCTTGCTCAGTTCGGTTCTTGCAACCTATCATGCAGAGAGAATTCAGTTCTCCACCACATGTGCTCCTCAGCAGCACTGCACTTCCTCCCAGTGCTCTCATGCGACATGAAACGGTCCACGCTTGTCATATAGCGGCATAAGAGAAAGTTTAATTCCTCCTCCTCATTCAATCGTTTGCCGTACCGAGAAGCTTTCCCATAGGCGGTAGTGAGCTCTCGTTTCCTTTTGCATAAGGGGAGATGAGCCTCGTCCATCCATGCCTTTTATCGCTGGATTCAATATTCTTAAAGGCCACATGCCTTGATTTTCTCTTCCATCTCTGAAAGGGAGAATGGATAGAGCTTCTTCTGGTAATCCACCATCGCATCTCCAAAAGCCCGGCATCTTTTCATCGCATGGTAAGTCCTTCTCCTTTTCATATAGAACTCATCGGTCGTATCGTATTGTTCCGAAAATTGCACTGCACCATCGCCGTCATCACATCGTCCTGTATCTTGTAATACTTCTAAGGAAATGGAAAGGGCCTCTCTTACGGACTTTTGCCTATACCGAGGCCTTCGTTAAATCCATGAGCTCCTTTTCCATTTTGTAAAATCCACCCTCCTCATAAGTAGTCTCTACCTAGTTTCATGATTTACTTCTCCTTGGCCTATACTATCCCTCAAAAATCTCCAAAGGACACGGCTCTCCCACACCTTCTCTCCTACGGAAAGGTCCTTAGCATAAAGTTTGACTTCCTAAGAGTCAGTGCCGGGTTATAGTAGGGATTCCCTGTCTCAAAATCTCCGGCCAATGCTTTGCGAGGCAGACTAATCTCTCCGTTGACACGCTTTACCTTCTCCGGATTATCCTCCAGTCCTCTGGACTGGACTCATAATGCGTGAAAAGGGCATAGGGGGTATACACCACCCAGCTTTCCAAGTGCCCGAATCTTCAAGCAAAAATCCACATCATTAAAAGCTACCGCAAAGCTCTTTTCTCGGAAACCGCCCACCTGATCAAAGAGAGATTTCTTTGGTCATTAAAACGGCGGCAGTTGCCGCTTGTATGGTTTTGAATGCAGGCCGCCCTACGCAAACTGAAACGCTGTGTGTGTGTGTGCTTTCCGTTTCGGTGAGTACCGATAAAAGCACTGCTCCTGCAATACCGCTAGTAGCCCATTACCACACCGGCGTGCTGAATCATTTCCATCCGGACAGCAGGCGCTCGCACCGCAGATGCCCACTTCCTCGCAAGGCACAAAACTGAAGCATTTCCTCCAAAGGATCTGTCTAGGCACTCACTGTCATTGTTCATAAAGAGGAGGTATTCCCGGTGGGAACAGTCCACGCAGTTGTTGGATCGCGGAGTCACTGAACTCTCTCTCCCAGCGCACCACCCGTACCGCCTGGTAGCGAAATTTCTCCCGTATCGTGCCGGGAATTCCTCCTGAATCTTTTTCATAGTAGGCAAAAATGTCTCTTTCCTCTACGGAATTGTTCTCCACCACAATCACTTCCAGATAGGGATAGCTTCCGGCAAAGAGGGAGCGAATCGCCAAATCCAAATCTCGCTATGATCTTTACTGGGATAATTCACGCCAAATAAGAGGAAGCTCTTCCTTCTCCTCCAGAGGCATATAATGGCAATGATAATAGCCGTAGGTACTGCCCGCGTCCACCTCAATGGGAAGCCCAAGGCAGGCCCTCGCATGGTCGAAACCGCCTGCTCTCCGGCAGTAGCGCATAGAGCTTTGCCTCCGGATTCTGGGCTGTGGAAAGCTGGCGATCATTGCCAGTGATAGAGCACCTTCCTGATATGGATAATCGTAGAAGAAGTAAAGAGCGCCGCTTCCTGCGCCTTTTCTCTCCTTCTACTAAGACGCTCGCCGCCTTTTCCCTCTTCTTTCCGCTTCCTCTGAGAGGCGGTAAAATCAGGTCATGCGTCTTGGGCACCGTCACTTATTCCTAGCTCGTAAATCTTCTCTCCCTCTTCTCCCTCTTTCGCTACCGCCTCCAGCAAAGAACGCTTCGGCAATCAGAAGATGGCATTAATTTGCACTGCGAAGAAGCTCCGGGCTGTAATCCGGCTTAAAGTGAGGCTCAGTAATAGGCGGAAGCAAAGTCAATCTTGTCCTCATCACTGCCAGAGAAGCTCCGCCTCAGGATGCTCTTGATGCTTTTCGCAATGGTATATAAGGTCATTCCTGCGTAAGCTCGTCATCATGGTCGGAGAAAATGATGAACTCTCGCTTAACCGCGTGGCGGCATTGGCCTTTCGGAAATGCCCAGATTCTTGGGAAGGCGCGAAACGCACCTCGCTGTCCTTCTCCTGATACTCCCTTTAAGACCGCAATGCTCTCCTCCATTTTCCATGAATCGTGCGGAAAGCTCTCGGAAGCATCCGCCAGGCAAATTTCAAAATGGGGGTAGGTCTGGGACAAAATGCTATCTAAAAAGTCTTCGTACGCCTTGGGACGGCACACCGGAATCACAATGGAAAAAGCAGGGATTCTCAAACTTCCGCCCTTTGTCTCGAAAGCTCTTCCCGCTCCTGGTCTTTCTCTTTTGTACCACCTCGTTATAGTCGTCAGTCCTCTTCACTGCTCTTTAGCTTTCGCACACTCTATGTCTGCCAGAGCGGAAAAGCCCGCGTCTTTTCAAGGTGTCCTTACGGCTTACTCCACCGCTTTCCCATGGAAAAAGAGCCAGGAACTTCTCCATCTTCTTGTGGGCATGGGAGTTAAAGGACTCGATTTTATCGTCAAAGGCAAGCAGCGATGGTTGTGATCCCACCGAGTCAACAGCTCCAATCGCTGTCTGCCTTTCGAGAGCTCATAGGGTGTCTATAGAAAAGCCAGCTTCCTCTTTGATTTTCTTCCCATCCTCTTCGTACTTCGGAAGAAAGCAGGCTCACTTACGGTTTCCCGCTCCACTTCCTCATAGGATTCTCTTGTTTCCTCCCTGTCTTCCCTGAACGGACAGTTTCACCAGGAGTCTCCTGGATCTCTCCTGAGAGGCCCAGCCCTCGAAATATGCAGTTTTCCTTCTCTGCCTGAGGCAATATCAATCTTTTGCCTCATTTTCTTACTCCTCTATCGAAGCCTTCTCTATGGGCTACTTTACTTTTGTAGCCTGTCTCTGCAGTATCATTTTCGCCGGTAGCCTGCTCCGGCTGTTCTTGAAGAACTGTCTCACTTTATTTGTTTGTTCGGAGAACCGCTTTCACCGCTTGCCTCGCCCCGATTCAGTCTCTCTTCCTCCGTACCACGAGCCGGTCTCTTCATGACCCTTTGGTTAATGGATAAAATATACCTCCCAAAAGTCCGATAAAAAGATTTGCACAGAGCCGAGGAATAGCATCTCCAATCCAGCGTGTAGCTCACCTGCGGGAAAGCGAAGTCCCGCCAGATCAGTTTCATAATGAGATATATGAGCCGACCAGCATGCTGATTCCTGCAAAAATCCCGCTCATACCGCCAAGCGAAGTCCCACGCTGGTGTAGCGTTGGTAAAGCTCAGCATGGCCGCATCATAAAGGCATAGAAGTTGTTGTGTGTCACGCCCGCCCCGGCGCTTTGGCTGCGTATGGGATATCCCTTTCTTCTGTGTCCAAGCTCCCGCCACATACCGCATGGGTTGGGTCGATGGTCCGAAAGATTGCATCGCTGAAATCGGCAGCCTTTGTCGTATAGGCCAAAGCTGGGACTGGCTGATTTGATCCACCGAGCATCGGGATGGGCGAGTGTAAATTCCCGAAGCGCGTACATAAGTTTCTGACTCGTTTACTCTGTCTTTACGCCGATTACAATGCGTGGTAGCCCTCTTCAAGCTTCCACAAACTTCCGGAATCATTTCGACCGGATCCTGGAAAGTCTGCCGCCATAAGGATGGTTGCATCGTAAAGCATCAGCATCCTGCAGTAAGAGTTGAACTGATCTGAAATTCTGGCATTAAAATCGCCTTAATTCCCTTATCCTCTTGCCTAAAGCGCTCTTAGTTCTCCCGCGTCTTATCCTGTGGGTCATTGTCAATAAAGAGCTCAGATGATAATCTCTAGTTTCTCCTGAAAACAAAGTCCTCAGTGCATTTTGCAGTGAGGAATGACATTTCTCCTCCTCGTTATAAACAGGGGATGAAACTGATAACTGATGGTCTTCTTCAAATTCCAACCTCTCTTTTCTATCCTTCTAAATCGGTACATACATTAAAACTTCTTTGACGGCTTTTTATCCTTTCTAAATCTGTATATACCAAGACTTTTTATGGCTTTTCACCATGTTCTTCATATCATACAGTGCCGCTTCTATATTTTCCATACCTCGCAGTAGCTTTTCGTAAAAATGCGCCTCGGATGAAAATCCTTTTCCCGGACACTCTTCATAATTTTTCTCAAGTTGCACGCTCTTCACGCCCGCCCAGAAATGCGGAGAAGACAAGCTCTTTCCGCCATGCACCCTTTCCTAAGGAAAATTTTTGTCAAAAGAGGGCGTCTACCGCCTCTCTTTCTCTCTCTCTCTTCTACCATCAATGAGATGAGTGGAGCGGTCTTCCGGAAAGCTCTTCCGTAACAATGTCCTCATCCGCTCCAAAATGAGGCCACATTGCTGACCACACGCCGCCACCGTATTTTACCATGTCGGAAGCTTCACATGAGGCATATTCGTCTCCTCCGCAAAGGAGAGACGGTCCCACGCCCTTGCCGTCTGTCCCGTTCCAAATCTCGTTCACAACACATAAGAATTGGTGGAATTTGCCAGAGGATGCTTCGCTTCCGGTAGGGGAGTTCTTAAGCTCTCTATAATCCAAAACCTCCACCGGGCAATCCTTTTGTTCCCATACTAAGCGCCGAGTCTTTGCTCCTCTCTCCCGACTTCCCACGGCAAACTATCCTCTTTGCTCCGCCAGCTCTGCTGCGCGGCAAAATCGCCGCAAGGCCGATAGCCCGATCCCCAGTACACAAACCGTATTTCCTCTCTCTCCTTCCTTCTGCAGCTTGATGAAAGCCGGTTTTGCAAAACATCCGTGCATAAAAGTGCGTCTTCCAGGAAAGTCCTCTCGGAATTTTTCCGTGCAGTTTTTATCCGCATGAGGTAAATAAAAGCATTCCTGAAAAGCTCTGTCTATGGACTTCCGAGGGAATGGGCAGAGGAAGGATGTCCTGCATGAGACTCCATTTTCCGTAACTCTTCACTGTCCCAGTTCGGGGTAGTGGAAATCGCCATAATCTCTCCCACGGAAAACTCGCTACTGCACTGCCTCTTCTATAATCTTCCCCACGCACATCATGCCCCAGAGTGAGATTTTCTCTTCGGAGAGCCTCGCCAGATCATGATGCACATCGCTTGTGCAGGCAAGAAGGAGAGGGTACATGATGAGCACACTGTGTTCCGAAAAGAATTCTGGCTTCTCCTTTCCATCCATTCTCACTTTTCCTCTCTCCTCTAAGACAAATGCCTGCACAGCGACTCCCTTTCCCTTTCGTAAAATACTCTGCAGGCTCACCGGATTAGCGATTGATTATCATTCCATAAAGGTCTCTAGTCTCTATCTCCCACCCTCGTGCAAAACTAACTCTGCACTTTGCACAGATTTCATTGCTTCCTGCTGGTCAGCGATTCCCTTCCACTAAAGCTCCGTTATCCCTTTCGCTAAGCGCCAAAATCCGCGATGGACAGGGCTGAAAGTCCTGTCTGATAATCCCGGCCATCTCAGTCCAGTATAGCCCGGTGCCACGACGAGGAATTTTGGTCCACTCGGCCCTCCCTGAAAATGCCTCAGGCGGCACAATCACTGCTACGGAAGCCGGACTGCACAGCCTCTGCTTAAAGGGTGCAGAGTCAATGAGAGCAGGGGACACCGCATCCGTAGCGCTGTTGTGGAAAAGCAGGGCGAGACTGATGGCTCGCAACTCCCAGATAGTCTCATCCTTTCTCCCTTTCCTTTAGCTTTGCAACATGAGCCTCTACATCCCTCTTGAACTTCCTCCTTCACTTTTCAAGAAGAGGGAGAAATGTCGACTTTTCTGCCCGCTGTAGCGGAAAAATGTCTTGCTCCTCTCCTTCGCTCTCCTTTTGCAAAACAAACCCAGCGGATATCCTGGATTGATTACGGACTCCCTGGAGTAGCAGAAAAGCCGGCCTCCGAGAAAGGTTGTACTGCAGGCTCCTCTTCCGTAAAATTACTGATATGGTCACGGAGCAGCCTTATAGTAGCTCTATTTTCCAAAATAATGATGAGCCTCGGCACCGTGGAGGAGGGAAAATGCGCCTGACTGAAGATGCGTGTACGCATGTAGTCCAGCATTCCTCTCGGATCCCTTCTGGTGCCTCAAGGAAATTAAACTCGCACTCCATGGCATCGACTCTCCTCCTGACTTCCCTTTCTCCTGTCGGCCCGGAGAAAGAGCTGCAAGTCCCTTTGGTGAAAAAGTCTTCTCCTGGGAAAGCTTCATAGAGAGTGAAGACCTGCCGCCTCTTTCCACAAGACCTTTCTTATGCTCTCATCCTGAAATGTAGGGAGTCAAAGCCCGCGATTCCACGCCTTCCTGCCCACATCTTGCTGGAACTCTCCCTGCCCGCTCCCAGCTCCACTATCACGGAAGCTCCTCTGTCCTTTATTATGCAACAGGAAAGAAGCTTTTGTGTACCTTTCCTCTCTCGAAGACGGCGCATGGTTGTTGTTCCGCCTCCTGCTCGAATCACAATCCTCATAATAGGACAGGCTCGGTATCAAACTGCACCCAGACCGCAGTGCAGGGCATTGGCAAAGCGGTAAATCCAACGGGCTTTTCCCTGCTCCAGATCCTTTTCGGAAAATCCTGCGCAGAGGCATATTATGAAAATTTTATGTAAGCTCGGAAAGCTTCTCTCCGCAGACGATATAGTTTTGCCATCGATTTCCCTTTTCTATTCTTTAATACTATATAGCTTCTTGATTGATATAGCTTAATTTATTTAAAAGTTTAACTTTCCTAAGGTTACTTGCCTATCTATCCTGTTGTTTTCCGGAAACAGTAGCTTTACGCTTAGGAATTCCTCTTCATAAATAAATTATATAACTCTTCTATTCCGGAAGAAAAGTGGACTCTCTCTTCAAACTTGCGGAAAGCTCTTCGTATGCGCTGTAAAGTCATAATCGCCTCCACATTGTATGGACGAAGACCAAATCGCAGGAGACTTTCTCCGCTATATCTGGAGCCTTTTTCTTAAGAAGGAAAGAGAAGCTGATTTGTTTCGATTTCTTTAATATAGTCGGAAAGAAGACGGCTTTCTCCGCTACAGATGTCTTATCAAAGCTACTGCATTCTTTATTCTGTCCGAACATCTTGACTCAAGTAGCTTCCTTTATACTTGATTTGAATCTGTATTCTCTTTCCGGTTTTCGCCTCCGATTTACTACTTTACTTCCGCTTTCTCCTTCCCTGTTAGAATGTCCAAACTGTGCGCAGTGCCAGGCACGCCTGAAGTCTTCCTCCGCCATAAAATTCCAAATTTATTTGCCTGAGTCTGTTTCCATGCCTCTTACAGAGCTTTCTCACGTTGCCCTTACAAGATTCTTTCATGATCCCCTTCCGTAGATAGAATAAATTGAAGGTCGATAATTCCATCTCCCGTGGTTTTTCAGGCTGCCCGGTATGAGCTTCTTCTCCCTGTAGGCTTGCTGAAGAGGCTCTTCTCTTGTGCCTCCCATTTCAGCCTGTGATCCGTAAAGAAAAAGCGTTTACGCCTTGTGCCTTAGCGCCCAGGAAAAGTGCCTCATTCTGCGTGATTCTTTCCCTCATGTTGCGATATCCGAACGCCGAGAGAGCGGATGACACCGTCCCAGGCAAATGCAAAACGATTATCAAAGTGGAGCTCGCCAGGGAAGGCAGACTAAGGCTATTATCACTAGCATGTCTATCCGTAGTAATACTATTATTTTCTGTAGTACGCTCTTTCCAGTATCCTGTTACTTTCTGTAGTATGCCACCTCCGTAGTACTGTTATATATTCCGCTTCTATTCCATTTTCTTTCCCCAAAAGAAGAAAGTTTATGTTAAGGAGAGAAGTTGAACTTTCTCTCCCTTAAGTCTTTCTTTTGTCTGACTCCGACGCAAAACTCGTAGACTTGCGTCCTTTTTTTAAAAAGCGCTTTTCCTGTATTTATTCCTAGAAAGCTCGTAATCCCGCTGATCAGTATCCGCATTTACTGGGCCCTTCTTTAAGAGCATGAGTACTCTACTTCCTCATCCGAAGGAAGGATCCATGTCCTGTAAGGAGGGCCAAAGATTTCTTCCTTATCCTGCTTTGCACTGGACTTCGGCAGGAACTGCTGTAGGCTTACAAAGACTTCGCAGCTACCGGGCTATCCTTGGTGATAAGGTCTTCGATTCCTTCAGAAAGCTCTTTATTGCTGTGAATGAAACATAGTAGCCTGTAGCATGCGCGGTTTCTCTAAGCTCGGGAAGGAAAGGTCCGTTCCTCTCCGTCCACAATGGAGTCCTACACCGATTCCCACCAGAGGCTTTCTGAAGAAGCTGTTCTGCGTCTGACGAATGGAATGGATAACCGCCGCGCTTTACCACAAAATCTTCAGCGGCATCTTGTAGATGAATGATATTTGCAGCTCTTGCAGGTTCATCTGAATGGAGCCGTCTCGGTTAAAACGATAATATCCTTTTCCTGGCAGGCGGATAGCTTTCTTCCTTCCCCTGCCAGCAGTACGGAGCCTGCTTACTCTTCCTCTCAGCCTTTGTGGAACCACTGCCGCATAGTAGGCACCGATTCCGGCAGGAAGTCTGGTATCCCATGGACGCTACACCGTCCTGACTGGATAAAACGGGTTCCTTTTTTTATGATATAGCCTGTCTCGCTGGCACGCAGGGAGAGCTGTTTCACAACGGTAATCTGGTCTCTCCGCTCTTCCGAGAAAGCTTTCTCGACTAAAGCGAGCAGATATCAGACTTCCGCAGTCTCTTCCGACGATATTCCGGAAGAATCGTGGGATAATTTGCTTGGTAGAAGCGCATTTATCATCAAGCCAAGGAGACGCTCGTTTTATCCCTCTCCAACACGGCCTCCTGCTGCCTTTTTCCGAATGAACTTCCGAGCTTCCTCACGAACTATTCCTCTCCACCCCTAAAGAGGCTGCTCTTTCCTTTAAAAGCTCACGAGTGCACGTGAATCAAAGCCTATGTCGCCGTGAAGCTGTAAACCCGCAGTGCACGGAGGGCTTTGCAACTCTTCGCTGCTGGGCCACTGCTCTTGCATCACATAGGGCTCTGGGTGCCCAGTCACGGAAGGAATAGCCCACCGACGGATATTGAGTCTTGATCCTGATACTGCAGATGCAATCCGTACTTGTACGGCAGAGCTCTCTGCCTGCCACCTTGTCCTCCAAGGCGTCCCTGCATTTATAGGGAAAGTTTAGTCGAAAATGTCCGAGGCGCATTCCCAGCCGAGTGCATTTCAAGATGGGGATGCTGAGCTTTTCGAGTTTCCATGAACATCGTTCTGCGCTGCCTGGCAATGCGAACCCCGCTTTCCGGTATAGAAAATGGGGCGCTACTTTTCCACCTTTCTCTAAACCTGCTTGGCAAGGGAAGCGAAAACTCTTCCACCCGGTGAAGCCGTGGTCTTCCTGTCCTCCCAAACCTCTTCGGCTGTGCCGATGAGGATTTCTCTTTTCGCATGCTGGCAGTGCATGGAGAGCCTCTTTTCTTCCTCATCCTGAAAATACTTCCGACACGCTGCTGTTGCAAACTCGGATGCTTGTCTCCTCCACGGCTCTCTTTTCCTTACCCGCTCCTCCATTTTCAAAATCGGAAACATCGTAGCGTCCCAGTAACCTCGGTTTCCACCGAAAGAGTGCCTTTCGTACATCCAATCGGAATATCCAGCCAACAGGGACCGCGACCGGTCTGGCTTAGGTATCGCTCTATCGCATAGCGCACGCGGTACGGGTCAATCAGCATCTCGCCGTATCGGCGGTCACGTAGGATACGGACTGGTGATACGTCAAATTCTGATCTCCCCATGGTCACGAAGCGCCTTCCGGACCAGCGGGCAGTATTGTCGCGCCGCACCTGTCCGGATAAACACCGTCATGGAGGGAGGTCCAGGCATGCTCCCAAGACACCGGTAATCGTATTCGTTCGCCGCGCCGGAGGTCGCTACAAAGGAGGGCCGGGAAGACATTGTGGATTCTGGCGGTTAGCTTTCAGCCGCCATAGCACAGGCCTGCTCATGCTGGCGCTGGTGAGTGGGCTCGAAATCTATTGCAGTCCAAGCTGTCATCATTTGCGCATGTAGCCAGCCTCCTCTCACGATTGGGAGTAAGCTGAGCGGCAAATCCTCGCTTTCTCCACCAGTTTTTCTGCAATGTAGTCCAAGCCGTCTTTTCTTCATCTACTCATCTCCTCCTAATCTTTTTCCTATTTTACTCTTTACTTCCATAGCATATAAATAAAAGCTTTGTCTTTCGAGCGGATTTTCGAACTGCATAGTGTGCCTGGCATCATCAGACACAAAGCTTCCCTATTCCACCATGGAACCCCAAGGAGCAGAAGTGGAAAGCTTTCTCCACTCACCCCATCAATTTCATCTCCTTCCGTACGTGTATTTGTAAGTCACCTTTAGTCACCATAGTATTCAAAATTTTCTCCTAAAGAAATATACACAAATCCTTGTCAGCATATCCCTTAGACGGGTGAGAGTGCAATGAAACGCCAGCTGCCCATCCTTTGCAAATCTTTGGAATCCTCTCGTGAAGGTACAGCATTACAAACCGCTACAGTCGCAGGACTGGAAATAGAAGGGCTCACTTCAGAGTAGTGGCTCATCGAGATGTTAGCAGAGGAAACTGACGCAGCATGCATGTATGTACGCCAACAGGTTGCAGCACAGTGAAAGGAGGAGTGATACTGATTTCTTTTAGATTAGCTGAGACAGAATCAGTGTGCTTACATATGCGAAATGAATGGAACTCGTATCTCAGAAATCGTTAGACGCCTGTTCTCTTTGAACACATTGAAGAGGAATATAGACTTTGCAGGCCTATGAAGAAGCTTCTTTAGCGGAATATAAGGAAAAATCCTATTACCTATACCCTTGATGAGGTAGAGAGAACTGGCTTACAAATGAGTTTTAGAATCAGGCCTCGATAAAGCATTAAAGCATGATGAAAAGCTGGACAAGCACAGCCTTTCATCGCTGCTCTGGCTTAGATAGCAGGCTGTGAAGATCCTGCAGGAAAGCATGGAAAGGACGATTAATGTCTGCAGAAGCGGACAATGAGATATAGAGTAGGATTATAGAATCATTGCAGAAACTCAGAGGACAAAGTTATTGTTTTAGTATATTGGGAATAGGCATAGGAGGGATATTTATCAGCTTGGATCTCAAAAATAAAAGAAAGATATCATTTCATAAAATCTCTAGCTTTTCACTTACAAAGCATCGCCATAGTTCAAATGGATAAGACAAAGCCCTTTCGCAGAGCCGTCGGGCTGGCAAGGCGCCTGTCTTTTCCGGCAAAGAATCTCCGGAAAGTGCAGAGGGCGAAAACCTCCTTCCTCCTGAACTTCCAAGAGTGTCCCGCAAAGGATACGAATTCATGTGATAGAGAAAACTGCTCCTCTTTACCGTAAAATGCAGATACCTCTCTTCTACAGGTGATTCTGATGATAGCAGCGCACCGCGGAGCCTCCTGGTAAGAGGGTCTGCGCCTTGGGTTCGCAAAGGAAGCAAAGTCGTGCTCTTTTTATCGACTCGAATCATCGCTAAATCAAGAGGAAAGGTATAATCGGTAGTACAGCCTCGATAGCGGATTTTCCACTGCGCCCTATCTATACTGTAGCGATATTCCCCGTATGCATGGTAAAACGAGGGTGAAATCCTCCGTCTTTTCCCAGGCTGAGAACACGTGATATCATCCGGAAGATAGCTACGTTAGCTCCTTTCATAGCTTTTCGGATTCCGCCTGCTTCCGTATCGAAGGAGCAGAATATTCAGCATGGACCCTTGGTCCGTCCGCCCTGCCCCGATAAAAGTGGTGCACCTCCCGAAAAGGAGCTGAGAAAGTACTCCTCTCTCTCCCGAGACCCGTCCGAAGCTCCTCTGTCGTCTTTGAAATCCATGATAATTTGTGCCTGGATAGGCTAGCAGTTTCATCACAAAACGTGATGCACGTACGCACCTCTTTCTTAGTTTCTCATTGTTTGTCCTATCCCTGGCCGGATTGTCACGTTTCACACAACACTATCACGCGCACTTTATCGAAAAATCTACTCACGCCGAGATCAGAGTCTCTATCTGCGCTTTTGTGAGTATCTGACTGCTCAGTGTAGCAAAGCGCGAACGCAGCCCTCATGTATCCCATTTAATCCTGGCGGAGATAGCCAAATCGACCTCCGGATAGCCAGCCGCCCAAAATTAAAAACAATACGAGAGAAGAGCGGTAGTCCGCTCCGGTATAGCGTGTGGTAGCGGTTTCAACCCTGGTCCTCCCCTCCTCCCTGATAGCAGCGTGTGCCTCCACAGCCATCGCAAGGTCATAGGCCTTCGGAAAAGCGGAGACAAAAAGGGGACAAGGATAGTGCACCCATGCCTTTGCGTTGTGTCATCAGAAAATGCTGCTGCTTTCAGTCTGCGCCTCTTGCCATCTGCGCTGTCACAATCTGTATCTCGTCCTTCCACCAAAATCGGGATAAAACGAAGAGCAATCGACATCATCATCGCAATTTCATGTACCGAAAATGGAAGAGTTTGAAGATTCCGTCCTTTTCCATGCCGTGTGTAAGTAGCACCTAGCGTTGTTGTTAAAAGTCAAATGGAACTCGAGCACCCAGCACTCACAAGACGAATCGCCAGCCCATCATGCTTTGCAATTTGCAGGCCTCCTCTCGTCACTTTTCAGAAAAATCCGGAAACTAAGTTCCTCCGTGTAAGAAAGAGATTAAAGCCCACGGAAAGGCAAGAGTAAGAACAGCACGCTCTTTAAGCCTCCTCACCATAAAGGAGAAGGGCACCTTCGATAAAAAGAATAAAGCTTCTGTAGCACACAGTAGCACTGTGCAGGCTGTCCAGAATCTCGCTAAATGAAAGTGCTCTAAAACAAGAAGGCACCGGCAAGTTTTACTCTCGGATCAAGTCTATGTAATAAAGGACTACGGGATAACACTGTCCTCAGGTTGCTTTCTCTGAGCATGGCTTACTTCCTTTTCTTTCTATGAGTCATAAGTGGCAAAGACTGCCTCCTCCACGGTATTCTGCCAGAGTTCGACCAACCATCTTTTCTGCAAGTCTGATGTGAAGGCGCTGAATCGTGGAAGTCCAAGTCCCATGCCTTCCAGCTCTTCCTTCTGAAAATAGCATTTCCACAGTTCCTTCCAGCCGCTCAGCCTCTCATGTTTAAATCTAGACTGTCTGCGTAACGCCACATCATCCAGCTGGAGTGGGAGACGAGAAGGATGGCTTTGCACAGATAAGTTTCTCCGAAAGACCAAAGTTATCTCTTCAAAGAGCTCATTCTTCCGCAGGATCGAGCCCGTTGCCGGTCGGCTCATCCAAGAGGCAGAAGCTCCGGCCCCATGGCGTTGGGACCCCTGCACCTGCAACCTTCCGCTTCGCAGCTTCCTGGAGCCTTTCTGAAACGTGACTTTCCGTAAAAGCTCTCCCGATCTCCGTTGAGATTTGCCATGGCTTTTCGTCAAGCACTTCCGCATCTTCCCCTGCTTCCTTGATTTATGAAATACACACATAACATCAGTTACAAGACTCGTTTCTCAAAAAGCTGATACGTACTGCAAAACGTAAGCCCCACCCCTAAAGTGGAGCGCAAGAGTACCGTGCCTAGCCTCTGAAAGAGAGAGTCTTCCTCTATGCATCTGCTCTCTTCCTCTTTGAAGAGGGAAGGATTTCCCCACCTCTTCATGAGGGGCGGATTCTCTCGAAGGAAACGGAGAAAATCTCTCTCCTGACTTCGTCTGTAATGAGCCCGTTTTAAGTGCTGCACCAATGTAGATTTTCTCCTGGAGCCGGTATGCCTGATTACCGCTGTAAGGCTTCCCCTCCGATTTTCATACTACGAATCCGAAGGCAAAGCTTCCATGGCCGTAGCCTCGCCCTGGAAAATCGCGGAAAGATGATTGACTTCCACGATATAGTCGCCTGCCTCGGGCTATCATCTTTGTAGTATCTGCATCTTCTGTATGTCTGCATCTTTCTGTATGTCTGCATCTTTCTGTATGTCTCAGATCTTTTCGGTACGTCTAAGCTTCTTCCTGTATATCTTTCGCCTCTTTTTCCGGCTTTGATGGTCTCTCTCGGGAAATCTGCAAAACCGATGCCGCGTATCCGACTTTTCCTGACACCGAACCATCCTCTCTAATCCTGGAAGATCTTGTCGCCATATCTTGCAGAACAAATCCTCTTTCTTTAGGCCGCTTTAGTGAGCTCTTCCTCCAGCCTCCCCTAGAATCGGTCTTTCTATCGGAAGCCTTTCTTTTAGCACTGTGCGCGAGTCTCGCAGTCAACGGCACTATCCATGCGCAGATATTCCAAGCGGCTCATACTTTTGAAAACCTCGCGAGGACTTCCGTCCATAACGTGAGTTTTCCGCTGCCCATAAGGAGATCCGGTCCGCATCATCCGCCTCTTCCATATAGTGCGTAATCAAAATAATGCTGATGCCTTCCGCTTTCGCATGAAGCTCTCTAATCACCGACCTCAAAACCCTCTTTCTTCCGCTCGGATCGAGCATAGCGATCGGCCCATCGAGCTACACTTGGTCTGGCCCCATGGCAAGAGTTCCTGCAATCGCTACATCGCTGTCTTTCTGTCCGCCCTGACAAGTGGTTCCGGAGACTTTAATCTGTAGGCTCTATATGTACCATCGCGAGAGGGCATTGTTTACCTCTCATGCCAAATTTCTGTCTGTGGGAAGCCCAGATATATTTCCGCTGCGGAAGCCGAGCATCCCTCTTTCTTCCAGCCAACGGATGGCTATAATCTGATTATCCGGATTCTGGAAAGACCATCTCCACTTTCCTTATCGGGAAAATGTTTTCTCCTCCCGACTGTCCATTCCTCAGAAACCAAAACCGTACTCTGTCCGTCGGAAGCCGTAAGAGCACTGAAAAGCTTTCACAGCTCGTATTTTCCGGATCCGTTATGTCTGAGAATGCAGACGAAACTCCCTTCCCTCTAGTAGATTGAGGTGCGAAAGAGGCAGACAGGGTTTCAATCACTACTCATTTTCTGTATTTCGCCCTCGCGTATTGATAGGTACGGTTACCCTGCCAACAATATTTTCCAGCAGCACTCCGCTCTTCAAACCCATTGATTTACACTATATACCTTAAATTTCTCTATGATGAAAAGTATTATTCCTGAATATAAGCATGTGCATGTCACCATCACGAACAGGATAAACTATCCGCAATTTGCTCTGCAACACTTGGCAATAGATAGAGATGCATAACAAGAGAGCAGTGTGATTCTCACAGAAGTGATTCACGTATCGTATTCTTCTATTTTCTACGTTCTCATGGATCTGTTAAAATAAGAATTTTTATCCTTTTAAGCTATATTCTCATTCCATAAGTCGATAAACAAAAGACGAAGCGTACTTCCTGTTTATGTAGGTAAAGCTATGGAAAAAGTGCAAGTGAGGCAGTTGGAGAGCTGTGTTCAAAACAGATGGATCAATAGCAGTGTTGCTCTCTCTTCCTTCACACCGCTTACGAAGAAAATTCCTGACGCCAAGGCAAGCGGTCCGGTGTTGAACTCTGTTAGCAGTGATGAAGTCGGACAGTGCCACAGCCGTTAAACGGTAGTGGATACGCACAAAAATGAAGGGAAACGAAATTCACGAGAGAGATGTGTATCATTTCCGACGACCGCGCCAGCATGCAAAAACCGATGGATAAACGATAACGGTGCCCGTTGGCATTATCTGCAGCGGAAAGCGGTGCCATGGTGACAGTCAAAGTTCACCATTGCCGGAAGAGATGTCTAATTTTCCGATGACGGATTTAAAGTGTCGACTGGCGTGCTGGTCTTGACTTCTTACCGGAGGGCGTAGCAGCCCAACAACCTGATTCCGAAGAGCAGAAATCAGATGTCTCATCGTCAGTAGATGCCACGGTTGACGAGCATTTTGGTCCAGCATTACAAACGCAGTGCCATGCGGAGAGAGACAGGCGCAGCCATTTATGCATGGGTACGCGGAAACTCTCACATGCAGGTCATTCCCATGAGCCGTGACTGGGCCCAGTGAAGCTCATGAAGTTTCGCTAGTCACCATGGAGACTGCTTTTCGTATTCGCAGCCACATGCGCTTCTTTCTCGGGCGAATCCCGCATAGGCGTGATTCGCGCAGATGCGGTGATCACTATTGGACTGCTAGAGAGACGGAAACTGGTATCACTTGATACTGTATCCATGTCTGTTCTGTGGAAGTGATATTATTGCCTTGACTGACGCACGCAGATGCATGCATTTTTCAAACTGCATAAAGTGCTGCTTCCCATTTTGATGCGTCTCTTTTATCCCTGTGAACACTGCAAGGAGGAGAGCGGATGGAAGAGTTTTAGAAATTTCGAAAAATGTCTCGTCCAAAACGTGGGTCTCGAACATTGCGAAAGACGTGACCAACAGCGGTACCTCGACCTGCAGTGATATGCCTGATTACGACGCAGATAATGCAAAATTCAATCCGTCTCATGTACTGCTCGGAGGAGATGGTTCCGAAAATCTTTAATTCTGTGCGTAAAGGATGTATCAATTAACTAAAAACTGAAGATTTCGAAGAATAATATGTCATATTGTTTCAGCATTATTTTATATATTTTGCATTGGTTGCTTCGTTGCTAGTTTCACATGCGAAGCTTCTCGTGCTGGAAAGTTCCAGCTTTTGGCAAGTTTTGTATTTTATCTATTTAGCGAAACTTCCTTATATTGTCTCTTATTTTACTGACAACACGTGTGCACTCCTTAGGAAATGGATTGATTGCATGGCGGAGATGAGATTACAAAGCTTCACAGAAGCCCGGGAAAATGCGAGAAAAGCGCTCAAAAGAGAATTGAAAGAAAACAAGTTGTCGGAACCCTCCTTTATCAGGACTCTTTCTGACCTTTTGGCATTTTAGCCATCCTAAAATATACCACTTTGTAATCGAAAACGTAAATGCTCTTCTCTATCGCAGTGGGAACGAGCAGTACCTTTGTCTATGATGAACTGGATTTTCCCTGAATCTCCTATCATGCACCTTTCGTTTCAGGCAATGGGATATCTGATAGACCTCTACAGAGGAAAAAGCCTGCAGCAAAAAGTCTTCCCTGTTTTGCCTCTTTTGTGTATGTTTTCCGCAAACTTTCTGGACTCAACTAGTCGATATAGTAGAACCCTCAAATCTAGAATTTGTTTGCAGGCCATACTTTTGACTTTGTACTATTCATGTTTGGGAGCATCTCATGCTATGCTCTGGGGATTTTTCAAAAACGTGCATGTCATTGCCGTAGACTGTCGATTGCCATTTCACCCATTACTTCCGATCCGGATGACCTTTAACGGAAATTTACGTGCTAGGATGATTGGATTCACACTTCAGATGTGGGCGCGACTTTTCAGGAGGTACTGGATATTGTACTGGGAAGTGCAGAGCCTCGATTCGCTCTGCAAAATTTTGACCGCTTTCTTCTAAACTCTGGCGAATTTTGGAGAAGATGCGTATATGACGCTTATGCAGTGGTTTAGAGATTATATTTTCTACCCGCCTCCGGAAGGTCGCTTTCTGTATTGCGGAATGAACTCTCTCCTCTCAAAAACTGCCCTTAGCTCCTTTCTGCTTTCCACCTATAAGTCGCCTCCATTTCCGTGTGTGGTATGCCATTGGCCATGGCATGGAGCGTCTTTCTGGAGCATCACGGGGCTGGTAAACTGGCTTTTCTATCTTTCTGCTTTGCTCAGGACACGACACCGCCTCTATGGCCTCTTCACAAAGATTTTCCTATGCAGAGGAAGAGTTTATGATGCCTTTCAAGTGATTCGAACCTTTCTTTTGTTCTCTTTTATCAGAAATGCAGCTCATGGAATACTACTCTTTTGCACAATGTTTTTCCGTATGTCTTTCATTATGCTGACAAACTGTCTACATACAGATCCACGAGATGATGAACGTGTGTTTAGCAGCACTTTTTAGGCTGGAGCTCCATCGATTGGATCGTGGTATTCCTTGAGGCACTCGTTTGATGCTCTATATCAGTCTTGAAAAGCAGGCAGTGCAGTCAGGGAAAGAAGCTTTCCAAAGCCCGGAAGCACTTCTGCTCTACTTTGTATACCTCTCCTTTCCGTACTTTTTAGGAAATATATGGATCAGCTATGATGCTGGCAGCTTTATTTACAACCACATGGAAAAAGAGAGAACATGAGTGTGGAAAACATGGGGAGAAAAGATAAAGCGTAAAAATACATTTCCTATCTTATATACCCTGTGATATTGTTTATCTCTACTTCTTGCAAAGGCTATTTGTGCCGAGAGTATATGAGGGTTGTAGAAGGAAATCTACGAAGAATATTGATCAGAAATCAGTCCTCATGATGTACTGATTCTTGGGACTTCGAAGCCTATGAAAACATTTCCTGATTACGCTATGGAAAAACTACGGAATCACAAGCTACATTCCTGGAAATGCGTCCCAACTGCTTTCACAGTCCCATTATCTTCTCCGTGACAGCTTAGACGGAAACTCCCGTTGGTGATTTTAAAGCGATTGCAGCCATGCAATACCCTGCGCAGACAAAATGAAAGCTATAACCAGATGGTTTTAGACGAATGCGATGGAGCATGGATCAAAAATAATGGCCTACCGCGCAAGTGCAATGGAAGGAGAACATTTCCTCGACTACCTTTTTCCCTTGTTCCGTTTTCATTCCGGTGGAAGCGAACTGGAAGCGGACGATTTTCGTTATCAGAGAGAGTTTCATAATGGATACTATCTTCGTGCAGTATTCGTTCGTCCTCAACGGACTTTCCAAGAGAGCGGAGAATCATCGATTACGACTTTGACCCCGTCTGCATGGAGCTACGGATAAAACATGAAAACTGTGAAGAAAAAGGCATTTCCCTTTTATGCTGATGAAAGCGCCTTCCTTTATCCGAGCTGGTATGAGAGTGATTTACAACCGAAAACTATGCCTTAAAGCATAGGGTTCCATTATCTGAATGCCATTGATTGCATTCCGGAGATAGGTCTCGATTTTCAGCATGACAGTTATGACGGAGGGCTCCATATGAATATTTGGAGCAGAAAAGTTATCCGATTTTTCTGGGCAAGGATTTGATATTATGCCTTCGGGATCACAGAGGAGAGGAAGTGTTACAGAAAATCTGGGCAGAATAAGTAGAGTATGTCGAAAAGGCTCGCGATGAGCAGGAACGGAATTTTCGAATATGGGTATCTCAAACAATTTTCAGATGAACCATAGGAGGCTTTCTCTATTCATGATTAGCAGGATGCGACAATGGCTTGGTACTGCATCAGTATCTTCAGTATGTTCTCGTGGCTTACGCAGGAAGCAACAGCCGCAGGCAAAACTTGCTCAAGAAGAAAGTAAACCGAAAGAGTACAGCTTCAAAAGGAATACAGCCGAAACATGGGGCTGCCGCCAGTGATATTCTTACTGCACTTGAAAGGCGAAAAAGAATCGAAGTAATGGCCTGTGCCTGTCAGGAAAGTTGAAAACCCATAGTTATAAAAGGTTTTGAAGTTTCCACTATCCAGGATATAGTGCAGATATTATTTCTTCCGTCCCATATTCTGGACAAGACTGTCCACTCCTGAGGGAATCAGTATCGGATCCAGTGAAAGAGGATGCTAAGGATATACGGGAAAGATTGCAAAGAAAAATAAAAGGTGTCTATATCTATAACCTCGAAATTCTGAGTTAAATATTTTCGCTGACTAACAATGTTGTAGATGGAATAGAATACCTTTATCTTGCAAAATAAAAGAACAGATTCAAAAAGACACTGGAACGATTTCTTTGCCTGAGTGCTTTATCTTCATGAGTATCCTGTGTGGAATATACAAAACTCTTATCATTTTTCCTACGAAATCTTTTTATCCGGAAGAGCGTGGCTTTGTACAGCTGTTGTTTTAGTTGCTTGTGATCTATTTTCTCCCATTTAAATTCAGAGGCATACCACCAGCTTAATATAACGTCTCGGCAACATACACCCAGTTTTATTCCGTAAAGCCCCTTCTACTTGACGCCTTCCATCTTTCCTGTATAAAAAGACAATTTCTGACTTCCTCCGTGATTACACACACAGCAGACTCTGTCAACTTGTATCAGAGAGAAGCTGCTTCGATTTCTCCCAGCTCGATGCGATATCCCATGAATTTAATCTGAAGTCTTTTCTGAGATAGTCAATTCCTACGTTCATTATGTAGTGTACCAAATTTCTGGGTACGGTAGACGATTTCGGTAAGCGGATTGGAGCGGATTCTGCCAAAAGCTTCTTTCCGTTTCTTTTGGATTGTTATAGTAACTGTAGGCTAAAGAAGAGCCACGAACCAAAAAGTTCTCCTTCTTCCATTCCCTCTGCTAAAGTTCCATTATCCTTAATAATAAAGGAATCCATATTTTCTGCAGACCTTCCGTGAGTTGTTTCATCCTCTCATCTCTCGATCAATAATATAATAGGTACGATATCCAGTCAGCTTCCGTCGGTCCGTAAAGATTGGCGTACATCGCATCTGGAGAGCCCTTCTCACATATTGAGCTGTTTTGCTGGCATACTCTCTCCGCAAAAAGAACCTTCTATACTTTTCAGCTTATCCTTTATCTAAGGCACCAAGATTTGCCAGAAGACAAAGGGCAGAAGGAACCCAATAAAGGAGTATTAATCTGTTCTTTTTCAATCAGATTTAGAAAGTTCTCCCGGCATAGTAAACTCTGAGGCGGTATTAAAAACCAGCGGCGCCGACGCAAACCGTTTGAAAAATATCCAAAACCGATATACTGAAATAAAATGGTGTTTGGTTTCCAAAAACCGTATTTTTGGTCAAAGTGAGCCTTCTTACTCCATTCCATATAGCAAAGTGACATTTCTGATGAGAGAAATGATAACTCCTTTTGATCCCCTGTAGAACGGAAGAAGAACATAGCAGGATATCCGTATCAATAATATGCTTTTCGATTTCTTTATTTTCAAATTTCGCTTCCGTAGCATGAATTTCCCTCATCGTAACAGTCTTAAAACCTCCCCTGTAAAGGAATCCGGCAGTTTTTATGCGCCTCATCCGTGATAATCATCTCGGGGACAGAATGTTCAAAAATTTCTTTTGAATCCAGTTCCGCCGGCATACATCAATAATGGTATAATAATTTCCACTATAGGCAATTCCAGGGAAGTAAAGCACTCCGTACTTTTTATCCAGTAAAATTGCAATAGGTCGTTTGAATAAGTCGTATTGAGAAATCAACGTTGCAGTCCGCATTGCGCTCTTTTTGTACTCAAAACTCAAACCCGTTTCACTGTCCTGCACTGCTATTTTTATCCGGATACTTTTCCGCAGTTTGATTCAAATACTCGGTTACCGTCCTGCTGTACATTGCAATTCCTTTCTCTATATCTTACCACAATTCCCTAATGCATAAACGAGATACTGCATTCTGCGAGCTATATTCGTTAGGATATAAGAAATCTATTCCGCTTCCCGCTCTTACGGAAGGCGAAAATAGATTTCTATCTCCGTAAAGGTCGAGCCTGCTTCCCATTTTCCTGCTTCTTTAATACAAAAGAAAGCTGCTGTTTTAGGCTTGTGGCTGAATTACTTCTTCCACTTCATAGATTTCCTCAATGCCCTTTGTCACTTCTTCCCCATGCATAGTCCATGCACCGCGGTCATCAACGATATATCCGTCGGGGTACTTCTGTTCTGGTACATCCATCCATAGTGATCAAAATACTACTGCTCTGCGATACCGTCCTGATCCCCATCAATCCAATACCAGCCGTCAGCATAGTACTGACCGTTACAAGGCTGTCATACCACCAGCCCCTTACTTCCCAGTCTCCAACCGCCGGCAAATGCTGTCTGATCATGAGAGTGCTTAAACATACTACAGCCCCACAAATGCCAAAAATTCCTGTTCTTCATACTCTTTATTCTCCTTGTTTTTGGTTTTATAAAACAACACTGTTGTTATAACGATGGTCATTACAAAGGTCAGTAAATTTTCCTGTCTGAATCTCTACAACCTTCGGACGCATCGGATAACGCTTGTTATTTTTTCCACAACTTTAGCCATCTCTCCGTTGGATAGTTCCAAGATGGAATCCACAGGAGGTGACAAAATGACACTCTTCCACAAAAACTTTGAATCACCTTATTATCCAACTCTCTCCAAGAGCCAGTACCATTTCCAAAGCCTGTCTTCCACTGATTGGTCCTTTGTAAGGACGTTTTGTTACCAAGGCATCATAGATATCCGCAACCGAAAGGATTTTTTGAAAAAGAGAAATCTGTTCATCTTTCAAACAATCCGATAACTGGTTCGATTCATTTTTCATGATGATGCAAAACACTCGTCCAAAAATGAGGGGAGAAAAGCAATTTTTCTTTTAGTATTTCAAATGCCATAAAGACTGTGATTTTTAATAATCTCAAATTCTCGTCTGTCAGTTTTCCCGGCTTATTTAGTATTTCATTCGGAATCTTGATTTTCCAACATCATGAAGTAGCTCCGCAATACCCAGCTGATGGATTCCATCTCTGGATAATCCGTACCTCTTCCAATCATCATGGCAATGGTCGCAACATCCATACACTATGCTTTAAAGGTATACTCATCACCGACTTTTTATCAAATTCACATCAATCGCCACTGCATCATTTTTAAAAATAGCAGCTTTCCAGCTCCTGTAAAAATATCCAAAGAGCTCGAGGTAAAGTCTGCGTCTTCCGTATGGCTGAAGATATGTTCCATTCTGGTTTCCAGTTGGCGCTTTACCTCTGTAGAAAGCCATATCTTTGCTCATCCGGCTTCCTGTTCTTTCTGAATAATTTTTGGTTGCTTCCGAATGGGATCCTACTGTTATCTATATCTCTGTATGTATAAACCTCGGATACATCTTTTCTTTGATATAACGAATTTGATAATCATCCAAAAATACTCCATTTTCAATCATTACCTTCCCATGGAGTCTTTAATGCTTTGACCAAGCTGCATGCCTACCCTTTGATTTTATCTTTTATGGATAAATATCTTTTCTCTCTTTTGTTTCCTGAACTTGCCTGCATTTTTTCTTCCTTTTTACAAAAATGAAGTCAATAAAAACCATCCTTTCCTCACGATAAAAACATGTAGCCAACTTTTTATCGTCTGAATTCCGGTTTGTATAAAGGGATTGCCAATTTGTAAAACATGGATCTGCGTCCCATAAACTGCATTCAGAGCCCCTCGCTCGCTCTTCATGCGTTTTGCTCTTGTAAAACTTGACTCTGTCCTGCAAACTCCATTCAGAGCTCCCCTCGCTCGCTCTTCATGCGTCTGCTCCTTGTAAAACTTGGACTCCGTCCTCATAAAACTCATTCGCAACTCGCTTCGCCTCGTTGCTCATGCGTGCTGCTCCTTGTAAAAACTTGACTCTGTCCCATAAACCCATTCGCAACTCGCTCTGCGCTCGTTGCTCATGCCGTTGTCGGATTAGACATCTGCTTACAAGCTAGCTTGCAGCAGATGTCTTAATCCTTGTTTTACAAATCATCCTCTATTGCGGTGCTTTTGCGTAAGCGGTGGAGCGTGCTTCGAAGAAGTCTGTTTTTACCATATTGGCATCGGCATACTGGGATACCCACTTCATGGATTCAGGTCTCTTTCTCAGCTCGGGTAAGGGTTCCGAAGCTTAGGGAGCTGTAACGAAGATTTCCTAGATACTTGATGTAGTCCTCTACCATTTTTCCGTTTGCCGGGTATGGCTTCTCCGATAACATACTGTCCCCAGGCAATTTCCCTGCTCTACGCCTTCTTTTTACCATGGCGGTGATTTCTTCAATATGCTTTTCATCAGAAGAGCTCCGGCTCTTCCTTTTTCAGCTCCAGCAGAATGTTTCGGAACAGCCAGGTGCGTATTTTCATCACGGTTAATATAACGATTTCCTGCACGGAACCCGGCATCTTTCCGTTTCTTCCGAGGTTATAGAAAAACATAAATCCGGAGTAAGTAGATGCCCTCTAGATGAAGTTTGCAATGTAGACGCGGAGGAAGCTCTCCTTCGTTTGCGTTTCTACAAACTCATTGTAGAGGTTTCCGATAAATTCATTTCTGCGAAGCAAGTGCTCATCCGTCTTCCACTGGTAAAGAATGTCATTTCTCTCGGTCGGATTGCAAAATAGTATCCAGCATATAGCTGTAGCTCTCGGCTGTGGATACACTCTTGGAAGGTCTGGATAGAAAGGCAGAGTTGACCCTCATTTGCCGTAACATACTGCGAAATATTCGGCAGATTCGCGGACTGTAAAGAATCCAGATAGACAAGGAAGCTTAAAATCTTGTCATAAGCCGTCCGCTCCGGAGCCGTGAGATTCGGATAATCACTCTTATCCTGATTTAGGTTGATTTCCTCCGCACCCAGAAATTGTTCATTGCCTGACGATACCAGTCCGAAACCCACTCTGTATTTCATATTGTTAAAATCATTGATGTTTGTCGTGTTGAAATTGATCATCCTACGATTTCGAACATCAATATCCCCTTCCGGGTTAAATAAAGGCTTACGCTTAATCTCTTCCATTGTAACTTTCCTTTCCTGCTGCTGAACGCAGAAGCTCCGTCGATTCTCTCTTTCTGTCCTTATGAACTATAGCACAATTTTCTACTAAATTCTCCTCGTGTAGACGGGAAGCCTAGGTGCTCCAAAATTTATTACACAATCTGCCTATCAATACTTTCTCTCATAAGAGGCGACTCGTTCAATCCGAATTACTTAAGGTCACCCTGAACTGTTCTTCATACAAAGGAGTAGCTTATTACGCTTTATAATACACATACCTTGAAAAAGCTCTCACATATGGGGCTTTCATTAACATTCGCGTTATGAATATATGGAAACCGCGCATATAGCCTCTCTGAAAAAGGGTGCATGAAGACGTCGGCACTTGCAGAAAAACGAGCCTTAGCGAAGTTTGATGCTTAGTGCCGCTACGTCTGAGTCGAGCGAGAGCGCCTTTAAAGAGAGGCTATAGAGCTCGGTTTCAGACATCTTAATAGGAATCGATTACTCCCTTATGCAGAGCAAGACTCACATTCATCCGGATCCAATGCTTTAGAACGCTACATAGTAAATCGTCTTCACACCGGACCCCAAGCCAAAAGTATAGAGGTTTAAAAGCTCACTCATCTTGTAATCGTTGGTAATCCAGAGGTTCACACTCTGCGCCTGATCAATATGTCTCTGGCGAAGTCCTGCAGCCCGTACCGACCAGGTCTGATCAATCTGGTGCGCCGACTTATAGTACCAATAGCTCTCCATGGAAAGCTCCGGAGCAACTCTCGGTAAGATTACTCCTTCTTCCTCTAAGAAGAAACGATTCATAATCGGATCCAGTCCCGCTGTTGTTCCGATCAAAATAGAGGTGGAACTGGTCGGTGCTGTTGCCAAGATCCAGGCATTTCGAATTCCTTCATGCACTTCCTTTTCAAGCGCCTTCCATTCGGAAGAACTATAGTCTCTTCTACGGAAATACTCTCCGCTTTCCCACTCGGAGCCAATAAATTTCTATAGCTTCCGCGCTCCTTGGCAAGCTCTGCACTCGCCTTAATCGCCGCAGTTAATATTTTCAAAAACAGTATCCACAAAGCGCAAATGCTCATCGGACTCTCACGCAATATGGTGCTTCGCAAGCATATGGTGATAGCCGGAAACACCGAGCCCGATGGCACGATATTTCTTATTGGTCAGCTCCGCTTCCTTTAACCGGATAGAAGTTCAGGTCAATTACATTATCCAAGGCGCGAACGACCGTCTTCGTGATTTTCTGCAACTCTTCCTTATTTTTTCCACATCAATATTTCCAAGGCAGAGAGAAGCCAAATTACAAACCACAAAATCACTGGCTTTACGGTGCTGACAATGACTTCATCGCCCCTTCTTCCGTAATGACCTTTCGCTCCAAAATCTCCGCTTCCTTCATATTCTGCGCAATTTCCGTACAGAGGTTGGAGCAATACAATAATACCCTTTATGCTTATCGGATTCATGCGGTTTACCGTGTCTCTATAAAAAGGCAAATGGGGTGCCGGTCTCCACCGCGGACTTTAAAAATCAGGCGCACAATATCCTTTAACATACTAAACTCTTACTGATTCGGTTATCGCGCACACAGTCTTCGTAGCGACTTTCCCATTCTTCCCTCGTAGAAGTCCTCTAGGCAGTAGCCCTTAATCAGGAAAATGTCGTGCGGATCCATGAGATACCATTCTGGTTTAAATCTTCCTTTACCTTCTTCCAGAAAAAGATCCGGGTAGCAAAACCGCCGGGAAAAACATCATGTGCTTTCATACGGTCATCGCCGCTATTGGTACGAAGCTGTAAAATTCTGGTAAGTCCTTATGCCATGCGTCAAGATAGACTGCCACGGCACTCTGCCTCATTCCCAGCTGGTCTACCGCAACCGCTGTGTCATTGACAACACGAATCCAACGAATCACACCGCCACTTGCCCCCTCAAAACCGCGAATCTTTCCGCCGCGGGAGCGTACCTTCCCGAAATACATTCCCATACCGCCACCGTACTTAGAAACATCGGCAAAACGGGAAATGCTCTGGTAAATGCCGTCCAAAGAGTCCGCAACTGTATCAATAAAGCAGGAGCTAAGCTGATGGTAAGGCTTTCGGCATTGACTGCGTCGGCGTCGCCATGGTTACCTGATGCAGGCTCATAATGTCGTAAAATTCCTGACATAGAAGGCACGGTTCTTTTCCTCCTTCATGGCAAGGTGCATGGCAATACCGAGGTACATCTCCTGCGGAGACTCGAGCGCGATATGCTGTCTGTCTCGAATGACATAACGGGAAAGAAGTAAGTCCAGTCCGGAGTAGGTGAAGAGGTCATTTCTTCCCTCGTCAATCACCTTTGCCAGCTCTTCCACTTCTTCCTTCGTATAAGCCTCCAAAATATAGCTTCCGTAAAGTCCCTGCTCAGTCAGATAGCAAAGCTTCTCATAGAAGCTGTGAAGCGCGCGACTCTCTTTCCGTTCTCCTTAACTCCTTATGGAAATGGTAGGAAAGCAGTCTCCCCGCAATCTTCTCCAGTTCGGCTCCTCCTGCGTGGTAAGCTCTGCTGCCGCTCTTGTAAGAAGGGCAAGACGCTTTGGAATCTCCTGCTCTCCCTTACTTAAGGAAAGATACTTTGCGGAAAGACGGGAGAGGTCATAATCCGGAAAAATCCTTCTGGATCTTCTTTAAAAACTTCCTCAATGCCTTCTTCTCCGATTTCTTCCTTGATTCTCTGTCTTAAATGGCGAAGCAGAGTCCGCTTCTCTCTATAGAGGATATAGGCTCTTGCTACACGGTAGTCCCCTGTTTTGCATGAGGGATTCCTCTACCGCATTTTTGAATTTCCTCCACAGAAACACGGAACTTATCCTCCAGAGCCTCCTCCACCTTTCCCCAAAAAGAAAATGGAGTTTCTCCGCCTCTACATCAATTCCCTCCGAGAGAAAGGCCTTCTCCATAGCTTTTTCAATCTTCTCTCCTCTGTAATCCTCTTCTCCGAGTCCCCTCTTAATGATTGTTTTTCATTTAAACCGCTTTCTTTATCTGATGTCCACTGATTTTGTAATCCATTCTTTTACGCTTGCCTACGATTTTTCCGGTGATGTGCGTTTGTGCAGTATTCCTTGCCTTATTTTTCGTCCTCTCCCAATTACTTTTAAAAATTCCGTTTCAACTGACTGAGCAGTATTCTCCGAAAAAAATATTTTCTAAAAAGTCGGGTAGAATGGCACAGCTATAGGCAGTAAACAAGGCTGTAAAAGGGTTCTTTTTAAATACGGAAGTAATTCCCTAAAAATACAAAAATCTTGTGTCCGCTAATTGGCACCAACACAATATAGCAAGGATTTGCATTTTTCTCAAGGACTTATTTATAGAAAAATCTGATACTGCATTTTTAGAAATGGGGTATCGGATAATAAGGGTGATTTTTCAGAAAAAGCAATCTATTTATAACTTTCTGGGCGGATTTAAAAATCATTTATCATCATAGTGTGTTCCACATTGAATTATCTCTATACTATTTTCATTTATTCTAAACACAATTCTATCATCAATACGAACACTCTAATAACCTCCAAGGTCGCCTTTTAGCGGTTCCGGCTTCCTGTACATTGATATCCATTTCTATTAATATCCGTTAACAACTTATTGATTTTTCTTAGCGTCTTCTTATCTTGAGATTGCCAATGAAGATATTCTTCCCATGCAGATTCCTGCCACAATAGCTTCATTAGTCTACCTCTATTAAATCATGTTCCTCTAAGGCGCTCTTTCCTGAACGAACATTCTCTATACGACTTTTTAACTCCTTGATATTCCTATCACTATAAAAAGGATCTGCGGAAACCTCAAAAGGAATTCTATGCTCTTCCGACCTTTTTGCGAATATAGTAAAAAGCGGCACTCATACTAAGCCCCTAATTCTGCACACACCTGCTCCATATTCTTTTTATCCTCTGCATCTAAGCGAAAAATTCACATTTACTGCCTGTCCCATAGATTCACCCTCCTCATTTTATCTTGACTAAGTCTTTCGTTACATTGTAATGCATATTTAAAGAGAATTGCAAGATGTTTATTTCAATATTCATTTGATTCTTTAAGTCAGTTCAAAAAGAGTTCAAGGAATATAATCCAAAGAAATATAAATTCCAAAGTTCAATGCCCCTGATGCCAGCATTTTGCAATGGGCATCGGGGTTTCAAAGTTTTATTTAGGAAAGTAAAGCAGTCCTATTAGCCAAAATCACCTTAGCAATTTGACATGCCTCGCAAATACACGTCTCCTCGCCCTTTTTCCTTTTGCTTCCTTGGCTGCTTTCAAAAATTGCCGCCGCCTCTCTTCACCAAAAAAATCTGCCTGCCATGCTCACTTGCTGCAAAAGCAATTAAATCATCAATGCTTGTGATGTCCTCTTCCAGTTCCTGTAAAAGTGCTTCTGCTTTGTCTTTTTCGTCCGCAGTCCCGTAGGCCTCCAGATAGGCTTTCACCGCTTCTCTGCCTTCCGGACAAAGACTGTTGGCCTTAAGTAACTTTTCCACTTCCTGTTTTACTTCCGTTTTCGTCATATGCTCCTCCTTGACAGACAACTTGAATATTGCTCTTTACTACTATTTGCATAGTATACCATCAAAACTTCTTGGATATAATACTGCTACTAATATCTATCTTTTTCCGTCGTTCCTCAACCCTTCGTACAAAACCATATCCGAATATGGAGTATAGGAGATTACTAACACCCTTGGTATAATGAATACCAAGAATTCTATCGCTCTATACTATTCTATTTTCTCTACCACCATTCTCATTCTATCCTTTTGAAAGGAGCTGTTCTATGTCTAAAAAGAGTAACAATTTAAAATTCTCTACAGAACTGGATTTAAAGCGAAGGTTCTTAGCCGAACTTATTCTCATGGACGATATTTTTATACGAGTTGTTTTAAAGGATGTAAAATGCACGGAATTTATTCTCCAAACCATTTTGGAAAAACCGGAACTAAGGGTGAAAAGACAAAGTATTCAAAGCGATTTAAAGAACTTGGAAGGACGCTCTTTGGTTCTTGATTGCCTTTGTACGGATAAAAAGGGAACCATTTACAATATCGAACTCCAAAATGACTCTCTAGGTGCCAGCCCAAAACGAGCACGCTATCATTCCGGACTTATTGATATGAATATTTCTAAAAAAGGAAAATCTTTTGATTATTTACCGGAAAGCTATGTTATATTTATTTGTGGTCGAGATATTTTGAAAGGGGATAAACAAATCTATCACATTTCCCTGAATCATAAAAGAATCCGGAGCAGTTTTTTTCCGGACCAAACAAATATTATCTATGTGAATACCAGTAAAAAGTAGCAGTAATGAGCTAGGTAGTTGATAGAAGATTTTTTTATACTGCGGATCCTCAAAAATGCATTCAAAAATACTTGCCAAGAGGGTTTCAAAGCTAAAAATTGCAGAGAACTTAGAGAAAGGAGACGAAAAAGTCATGACTACATACTATGATCGTTTAAAAGAGACAATGGAAAAAGAAGGAACAGAGGAAGGAATGGCTAAAGGGTCTCAGCTGAAGGACTTGAAAAAAAGTGAGGACACCATGGCTAAATTGATGGGAATCTTGGTCGAAGAAGGACGTATCGATGACCTCGCCAAAGCTTCCAAAGATAAATCCTATAGAAAATCTCTCTTGAAAGAGTTTCAGTTAATTTAAGTGAAGACAATAAGTTGAAAAAGAATATAATCTTTTTCGTATTTTACCTGTTGCAAATAAGACATCACAGGCAGTATTCCCATTACGCATACAGAATAAGATGTTATGTGCTTCTGCTCAGATTATGTAAAAACACTGTACTTCCCTCGTTTATTGGGATTGTACAGTGTTTTTTAGGTAAAAGACTCTCTTTCTAAGAAAAAGAATCGTATGTCTCTAATATCTTTGTAGTATCTCTTTAGCATCTCTTTTAGAAAAAAATAGCATAACAAATATCCTAAGCCTCCCTAAAACTCCAGCTGTCTCTTTACCTGTTCCTTATGTTCCGCCTTGATTTTTCTCTAAGATCTCCGGCTGCTCCAGAAGCTCAAGAGCCGTAAAGGCCAAGACCTTGGCACTGAGCAAAATAGATGCAAGACCAAGGCTCGAGCAGGATGCCTTCACAAATTCGGGGCTGTGTGCTGAATTTTTCTTTTTGCTGATGCAAATGCTCGGCTGGATGGTAGGCACCACCTGCGAAACATTTTCCCCACATCGGAAGATCCCATTTGCAGTGCCTTCCAATCACAGGGAGTAAACTTCTCACCAAAGCGGTTCAAATGCTTCTCATAGAGGTCATCAAAGGAAGGGGTAGGCACTATATTTTCCACCCAATTCTGATAAGCCTTCATCCTTCCCTTCGCTCCCATAGAAAGGGCGGAGCCGGCCACAACATTTTCCACCTTCTTATATAAGGCCTCAAGGCTCGGCTTTGCACTGGTGCGGAGATAAAATTTCGCATGGGCATAGTCCGGTACGACATTCGGAGCGGTACCGCCGGAAAGAATAACGCCATGAATTCGGGTATCATCGGTCAAATGCTGTCTTAAAGCATTGATGGAATTATAGGTCTGAATGAGTGCATCCAAGGCATTGATTCCCTCTTCCGGCTCTCCTGCCGCATGGGCGGACTTTCCCCAAAACTCGATGTCCACCGGAACACAGCCCAGGTTTCTTCCGGTCCTCTTGTGCTCATCCGCCGGGTGGGCGCAAAGAGCGAAATCCACATCTTTAAAATAACCTCTCTCACAAAGAGCCTTTTTGCAGAGCCTTCCTCGCCTCCTTCTTCTCCAGGTGTCCCGTAAACACGGATTTCACCGCCCACTTCGTCAATCACTTCTTTAAGAGCAACAGCGGAAAGAGAGGCAGTCGTTCCGAAAAGGTTGTGCCCACAACCGTGTCCCAGGCCCTCCAAGGCATCATATTCCGCAAGGAACGCTACAATCGGTCCCTTTTTCTTACTCTTATAACTTGCCGCGAATCCGGTCCGGTGTCCTGCTGCAGGCATCTCCACAGAAAAACCGAAGGAGGAAAGCGTCTTCGACAACTCTTCCGACGCAAAAAACTCATAGTTACTAACCTCCGGTTTTTTGTGAATAGCCAGTGCCAGGTCCTGAAAGAGCTTCCCTTCTTTCTCTACTTTTTTTGCAATTTTTTCTTCCCTATCCGAAAGCCGCGCTTCTTCTATTCCTTTCTTTTCCCATATTTTTCCCTCCGTTTCTTCTTTTTAAAAATAGGAGGAGCAAAGCTCCTCCCTCAGGTTTCATCGAACCCTCAATACTCTAAACATAGATCTTAGTCCCAAACCGGGATAGACTGTCCGTCGTAGTGCTCTAAAACAACCTGCTTTACTTCATCGGAGTTGTAAGCCTTCTTAATCTTCTGGAAGTCTTCACTCTCGATACGATCCTTCTTTGCAGCAATGATGTTCCAGTAATTCTTCATATCCGGCTCTTTATAATCCTCATAAACGATGGCATCGTTCTTAAGAGTTAAGCCCGCATCCTTCGCTACACCGTTGTTAATGCAGGCAAAGGATAAGTCGGGAAGAGAAGCAGGAATCTGGGTAGCTACCATTTCCACAATCTCCACATCCTTGTTGTACTTTTCGATATCCATTACGGTCGGAGTCAGTCCCGCTTCCTTCTTCAAGGTCAGGAAGCCGTTCTTCTCAAGGAACTTCAGTGCTCTTCCTCCGTTAGTTACGTCATTCGGGATTGCGATAATCAAATGGCCTGTTGCCTCATCCAAGCTCTTATACTTGGAAGAGTAAATGCCCATCGGCGCAACCTGAGTATAAGCAAGAATTCCCAAATCGGTATAGCCTCTTTCCTTCACAAAATTATTGAAATAAATCTCTGTCTGGAAAGCATTTAAATCAATCTCGCCATCCTCCAAAGCTTCATTCGGCTTTAACATAATCGCTGAACTCTACCATCTCGAGCTTAATATTGTCTTTCTGAAGAAGCTCATTTTGCCTCTCCCACTCCTCATGGTCGGAGCCGTTTACACCGAGCTTTATAGGTGCGAAGCTCCCCGGAATCTGACTTTTCTTCCTTTGCAGCTTCTGTTGCCTTCTCACCGCCCTGTTCTGTTCCTGCCTCCGTTGCCTTCTCTGTAGTCTTTGTGCTTGCACCGCCGCATGCCGCTAAAGATGCTGCAGCAAGTGCTACAGTAAAGTCCTAATGCCAAAATTCTTTTTCATAATTTTCTCCTCTAAACTTGTATTCTATATCTTCATCCGCGATAAGCTTTTTACTTCTCTGCATAAATCTGCCCTGTTTTAGAAAACAGCTTGCAGAAAGTAAATTTTTTTCTCCCATCGAAAATGTCGGATATCTTAGTTATCGATGGCTTACCAGCTTACTTAAGCTGTCTCCCCACCCATTGTACGAAGAACACCATGACAAGCATGATGACTATCGTTAAAAAACATAACATCGGTTTTTATTTTGCCCATAACCGTATCGGATAGCAAAGTCTCCGAGTCCGCCTCCGCTCACCGATCTGGCTACCGCCGAATAGCTGATAAGACCGACCAGCATAATGGTCACCGCCTGAATGATGGCGGAAAATCCTTCCTTCAGCATGACTTTGAAAAATGATAGCGATTTCCGAAAATCCCATTGCGCGGTATGCCCTCAATCACCCCTTGTCAATGCTTTTGGAGCGCAAGCTCCGTCTGCTTCGCCATAAAGGGGATACAGGCAATAATTAGGGGGACTATAGCACCCTTTCATTCCTATTGTCGTTCCCACAATGGCACGAACAAGCTCAGGAATGGATGCAATCAAGATGACGAAGGGAATAGAACGCACCGTATTCACAATCTTGGAAAGAATGGAGTAAAGCGGCGGAAAGGATAAAAGCTCTCCTTCTTTGTTACCGCAAGGACGATGCCCAAGGGAACACCGAGCAGTGCCGCAAAAGACACTCGGAAATGCTGACCATGATAAGCGTCTCATTCAAGGATTTCACAATATAGGGCCAAAGCTTTGCTACATTCGGAAATATACTGTTTAGCCATTCCATATTTTTGTCCTCCTTTCTCTCCTTATTTTTCCTCCTCCGGCTTTTAGAGCGTTATCCGGACTCTGCCTGCTAACAGGTCCCTCCCCTTGCAAAAGGGTGTTCTCCATCAAACTTTTGTCCTGCAAGCTTTTGCCCGCCAAGCTCTTCTACCTTGATTTCTCTGCTCTTAGATAGGCTACCGCGTCCAAAATGTCCTTTCCTCTCCCTTCATATCGATCGTAAGAGTTCCAAAGGGGACACCCGAAAGAATTTCGATATTGCCGAAGAGGATGGATACTTCCACGGGGTAGTTTCGAACCAGATCCATGATAGCCGGGTCATTGGCCTTCTCTCAATAAAGGTAAGTTCATAGAGATTTCTCTTGTTCTTCTCCGCAAGGGCAATCGCTTCCTTTCGGTAAAGTGTTTTTCTCACGAAACTCCTTCATGATACTGGACTTCGGTTCGGAAAATACTCAACAAGGCTTCCTTCCTCTACTATCTTTCCTTCCTCCATCACGGCTACTTTATTGCAAATGCTTTTCACCACTTCCATTTGGTGCGTAATCATCACTACCGTAAGCTTCAGCTTTTCCTGTAAGGAGCGGAGCAGTTCGATAATCTGCGTTGTGGTATTCGGATCCAATGCGGAAGTTGCCTCATCGCAAAGAAGAATCTTAGGTCTTCCCACCAGGGCTCTTGCGATGGCCACTCTTTGCTTTTTGTCCTCCGGATAGCTGTGAGGGATAGGCCTTTTCCTTGTCTTCCAAGCCTGTCAGTCGAAGCATTTCCTCCACTCTTTCCTTTATTTCTTTTTCCGGAAAGTTTCTTATTGCTTTTTAAGTAGGGTGTTTTCCTTCTCTTTGATTTCTTTTTGAGAAAGAGAAGAATCTTTTTTTCAGTTCTGCTATCTTTTTCCTCTATTTCTTCTTTACTGAATCTTCTTTTGATTTTTAAGCGGTGCTGCTACATTTTTCAAACACATTCGCAGAATTCAAAAGGTTGAAATGCTGGAAAATCATACCCATTCTTCGTCGTACAGCTCTGAGCTCTACTTCCGAATAGCTGGTAATGTTTTTTCCCTTCTACGATAACCTCTCCGCTTGTCGGTTTTTTTCCAAGAGATTGATGCAACGAACCAAGGTGGATTTACCTGCGCCGGAGTATCCGATAATACCGAAGATATCCCCTTCCTCAATGCTTACACTGACATCCCTAACTGCGTGAACGCCTTTCCCCTGACTTTCTCCGAAGGAAAGATTTTTATTATATTTTTTTAATTCAATAATGGCCATTTTTTCCTCCGGCTCTATCTATACTGTCTTCCTGTCCGGTCTTTTTTCATCTTCCTTTAAAAGCGTCTTCCTCTTATAAAGACCATAACACTCCCTCAAAAATAATCCCTCTCTACTCACAGTCTCTTAGTACACTCGGAAATACTGTGAATATTGGGGATTATAACTGTCTTTTTGAAGCCTGTCTAATTCTTTTCTATATGCCTTGTTATAGTTTTTATTCTATACCCACTTATCTTTCTATAAATTTAAACATTCTTTTTAAAAATCACTTCTTTAAAATGGACCTTTTCTTTATTTGTACATTTCCCTGAAAATAAAGCAAATAAGAAGATTTAAGAAATCTACTAAAATTGAGTAATATTTATATTCTCATTTATACCAATACAAAAATTAGTAAATTTCTTCCAAAGCACCCTGTACTATAAAACGCTGCTGTCCACCGGCCGGTCCTGAGCAGGTTGAAAGTGTCAAAAGCTTGGGACGCGTCGAGAAGTCTACAATTCCTTCTTGATAATCCTTATAAGAAGAGAGTCTCGTTACCAAGTGGATATAGCTGTCATAGCCGTCATCTCCCTCGAAGTCATTGTAAATTTTCGCTCGAGGTTGTGGTTAAATAGTAAGTGAAGATACGATAACGATAAATACCGTCCGGTCTGCACAAGAAGATATAGGGATTTGTATTTACTAAACCTTCTTCCTTCAGGAAATACTTCAGCTTACCGAACATCGATCCATTTTTCATATTGTGACCGAAGATGAAGGTATTACTCTGGTCATAGTTGCCGTTAGCGTTGTAATCCAAGAAAATGGCACCGGCAAAATTGCTCTTTCCTTCAAAAGTTTTGTGAAGATAATCCTCATTATCCTTACTGCGTACTACAGGATAATTAATGCCCAGTGCAGGAATATAAATCACGGCGGAAAAATCACTGTTAATCTTTTGTCAAAGCATCATAGTCAATTTGAAACTTCGGATGAGAAAAATCAATCTTCTCTTTTGCTGCTTCCGACTCCTGCGTTGCATCTCCCTTTATTATCCTCTTTTCGGTTCTTCTTCCACAACGATATGTTCTTCCAGTTGTGCATACTCATCATTTGCAGCCTTATACTCTAAGAAGTCGCGCAGAAACAGACCGCCGAATACAAGCATGGAAATAAATAGCACAGTAGGAATCAGATAATGAACAATACTTTGCTTCTTCCTTTTTATAGGATCGATTCGAATTTCTTCTCTCGCCTCTCTTCATTATGTATTTCTTCCATTTTACCCTCTCTCTATCCTTTATAATATTCCTTTACTTAATCAATTTGAGAATCACAGTTGCTTTTTCCAGTAAGCATACAGCCTCAACATTATTGGTTCTTGGGAACATATCCACTGCACAAAGCCTTTTTACCCTATATCCTGCAGCCTGCAAAGGCTCTAAATCTCTTGCTAAACTCTTCGGCTTACAAGCCACGTAAATAAGTCTGTTAACTCCATAACGAATAATCAATTCCAAAGCCTTCTTGTGCATTCCGTCTCTTGGCGGGTCCACAACGATAAAATCCGGCCGGGGAAGTATATTCCCGTTTTCTTCTTTATCTGCGCTATTCCCCTCCGCTATATCCCCACTCTGATTCATAGCGGCCTTATTTTTTGTCTCTAAAACCTTTAATACATCTCCCGCAATAAAGCGACAGTTTTTCAATTCCGTTTTCCTTCGCATTCTCTTTGGCAGACTCTACTGCTTCCTCTATAATTTCCACACCGTAGGCCTCTTTCGCAACCTCGCTCATAAGCTGCGTAATCGTCCCAGTGCCCGAATAGAGGTCAAATATAAGCGGTTTTTCAACTGCTGTATTCGATAAATCCGCATATTCTCGAATCTTCTCATACAGCTTTTCCGCGCCAAGGCTATTGGTCTGAAAAAAGGAAAAGGGAGTGATTTTAAAATTCAAACCTAGAAGCTCCTCATAAAAATAGTCCTTCCCATAAAGAATCTCCGTTCCTTGATTTACTACTGCATCCGCCAAACTCTCGTTTTTTTGTATGAAGTATTCCCTGCAAAAATGCCCTTCCAGTTTTCCTTCTTTTTCTAAAGAAAGAAGACTTTCACACCAGCCTTTTTAAAAAGAGCTTCTTCAGAAATAAAAGTCTTCTTATCCTGTATACTCCCTGCTTCCCCACCTGTCTCGGTGACACAGTTTTCCTCGCTCTCCTGTCTTACATTCTTTACAACTAAACTTTTCAAAATGTCTTGCTCTGAAAATGACTTTTCAGCAAATAAATTATGCACCAAAGAAACCAGAATCTCTCCGGTTTTTCTCTCCTCTTCGAATGAGTAAATGTCTCAGATACCCCTCATGTCTTTTCTTGTGAAAATATCCCTACTCCCTTTATCCAAAAAAATACTCTCTTGTGGCAAGTAGTATTTTTCCCATATCCGGATGAGGAAGCCGACAGTCTTCCGTATTTAAAATGTTAAAAAGCTCCGCTTCTGATGCAGCCCCAGGCAAAGAGGACCGTCTTTTCTCCTGGTCCCCTGAAGGAAAACTCCATTTTATTGCGGTAAGCTTCTTTTTAGGGGAAGAAATAATCCCCTCAAAGGGAAAAATCTCCCATAACAAGCGGTGCAAAAGAGAGAACGGATTTCTTCTTCTTTTATCTTTAGCTCTTCTTCGTAGGGAATTTCATGATAATAACATCCCCCGCAACGCTCTTGATTACTACACCAGTTCATGGCTTGCCTCCTTTATTTTAAGAAAAGGAGGCAAGCCTGCCTCCTTTGCTACTCTTAAAGCTTAAAAACGATACTACTCTTCATTATACTTCAGACTAAGGATCTCGCTTTTTTAAAAATCAGTCCTCGTCAGCAATGTCTTCGTCTTCTTCATCCCTCATAGTCATCATAATCTTCCAGATAATCCGGAGCCAAGAAACGATAAACGCAGTAAGCCAATCCACAAAAACAGAACAATTCCACTGATGATGGCGCATGCGATACAAATCTTTTTTTGTCACATCATCTTCTTTCCGCTTATCCTTCAGCTTAAGAGCATACTGTAAGTCGGTGCTGATACTCTTTGCTTCTTCTGTAAGCCTTCTTGCCCTATCCTTTAAATTCTCTATATTCCACTGATCCATAGCTTTTTCCTTTCATAAAAACGGAGTGAAGCCTTCTCCACTGCCCTTTTAGCTGCAGATATCGAAATCAGTATATCGGTCTTTTCCTGAAAATGCAATGAAAAATCCGACCTGTAAGACACGATAGAACTTACTCCAAAAATCCAGTTTCCGTCCGCCATAACAAAATTCTTTTTCTACACCAAGCTTGTTGGTCCAGAACTTAGTCAATGCGATAGTATAAGTCTCCTGATCCTCTGTGAAAGCATCCTTCCGCTTGTCCCAAAGTTCCTTGAGCTTGGCCAGCGCATACTTGGGAGCAACTGTACTGTAGAAAGCGAAGCTGCCTCCATGTTGGCCGTGATGTGCCATTTGCACAATATCCGCCTTCAGCTTCTCCGGTGGAAGCTCCTCTAAAAGCTTTTCCTGCCGCTTCATAGGGAAGGTCTCCTGTAATCAAAAGCTTCTTCCCGTTTATTGTAATCATATAGCATATAGAACTGTTATTTCCGGAATCGATTGAATGGAATACGCTGTGTTTAAGATTTCCACCGATACATTTCCATAGGAAAACGTTGTTCCTCTTTCGGAATTCCTCATGCTTCTTTTTCTGCAGGATACGCAGCAAGATCCTCCATAACTTCCTTAATCATCGGCAGTCTGTAGCCTTGCTCATATTGTTCATAGAAGGAATAGGGTGCGAAACTGAAGTAAATCTGCCCCGGATCAATATCATAAAAATCCGGATGTCCAGCCACCTTCTGCTGCTCCAGAATAACGGAAAGTGCCCCGACGTGATCCTCATGCGGGTGTGTGAGAAGCCATGCCGCAACCTTTTCCGCCCCTTACTTTTGATATACTTGGAAAGATAGGGAGCATTGGTCTTTAAACCTCCGTCCACAACAATCAACTGACCGTCATTGCTTTCAATCACAATACTAATCTGCTGACCACTTTCATTTCCTTTTAAACATGATGATTTTCGCACCGCCAAGTCCAATCGTAGAATCGGTATAAGTCGGTGTACTCTCTCCGTTTCGAACATAAATCGGTGCATTCCCGCTACTGTTCTTATCTTGGCTTACATTTGCCGCTGTATTCGCATTTGCATATAAAGTTCCTGTACTATTCTCATCTGCAAACGCAGGAATTGCCAAAGCAAAGCAAAGCCCGATGGCAATCGCCATGCTACCAAATCTTTTCTTCATTAAAACTCCTTATCTAGATTCCTTTTTGATTATCAATAATGCATTTACTTTATTACCAATAATTTATTTTTTCTGATTATCAATAATTCATTCTCTCTATATAATAAACAACTACTTTTTATATACTTTATTTTACTACTGCATTACTCCGTTGGCATCAATGCTATATCCGTCTTTCACAGTATTCTTTTCCATTGCACCGACCGGGAATCCCTGTGTCATTGAGATTAAAGAAATACCATTTGTCCGCAATATTTTGCCAACCGGTTTTCATCTCTCCGTTTTGGAGATCGAAATAATACCACTGTTCATTTAAGAGCCTCCAAGAGTTTGCCATCTTTCCGGCAGCATCTCCATCCGTATCGAAGTAGTACCATTTTCCGTTAATTTCTTGCCAGCCGGTCAGCATTACACCGTCTCCGTTTAAGAAGTACCAGTTATCTCCCAGCTTCTGCCAGTTGGTCTGCATCTTTCCCTGATTATCAAAATAAAACCAGTGATTGTTTACCTGTTGCCAGCCCTGTGCAAGCTTTCCATTTACCTCATAATACCAGTCCGTACCATTTTGACGCCAGCCCACAACCCCTTCTCCGGGACCCTTTGCATTTGATCTGCCTGATTTCCGTTGTGTTGCTCGGATGCTCTTTTTATTGTCATTTTGCTTTGATTCTTATTTTTTTCTTCTTTCCCTTTGCACTGTACTCTTAAAGCTTCCCTTGGAGATTCCGCTTGCCTTAAGAGTAATCACAGGTTGAAAAATATATTCGTCATCTTCTCCGTCCGGACTCTCGGGACTTCCGCTGAATCCACATACAAAGAGCTCGCAAAAATACTGCTTCATATTGTCATTCTTATCATAAACGGCACGAACGGCAATATGATCGAATTCCTTTCCGCTCTGGTTAAAAGAATTGATATTGATCTTTGGAGAATTGCTATGCTTCTTTGCAATCTTTTTCATCTCCATTTTTTATTGTTGTAGTATACCAAGATGTCATAGCTCTGTTGCATACTGTACCCCTGTCCCAACTGTAAGTCGTTTCATTGGTACTAAAATTAGCCGGCTCCTTCAAAACATAGAAGGGATAGGCATTTGCCTTAATCTTGATGCTGTTCTTACTTTTTCTCCACAACTGCCATCTCATAAGCACCGCGTACTTCCACAACTGTAGAAGAATCAAAGCTGTGTCCACTTTCCGGCTTTACAGAAATAGTATAGGTATAGGGTTTTTTTGACACTGTTCTGTTTTTCCGTCCACAGAAAATCCGCTGACTTCATAACCACTGTCCAGTGCAACCGCTTCCGGCTTAAAATATGTTTCTCCCGATGCGAGCTCTACATCCTCACTCGGACTGATATCAATCTGTACCCTTCCTACCATCTGTTCTGCAAAAACAGGGAAAGCTAACAATCCGGATAGCACTGCAGTCAAAAATAGGATTCTCTTTTTCATCATAACGCTCCTTTGATTTTTAAAGGGTGTTCTTTTGACACCGCATTGTATGTTTCTCTTCTATATATTTCGACTAATTCCATCAAAAATATAGAATTTCGTATCCCCTGCTCTTTCTATAAGCCCGTTAAATCCTGCTTTTTTTCTCGTTCAAAAGACCAGGTATTACAGTTTATATTGAAGAAAGAATTCTTACTTTAATTCGTTTTAGGGTAACCAAGCACCGGACACATCAAAACGATAATCTATCCCTGTCGATGTTTCTCACGGTGTTCTCCAGCATCGCACCGGAGTCCTCCATATAATACCATACATTGTTGATGTATTTCCATCCCTGTACGCATCGCACCGTCTTGGCTTAACCAGTACCATTTTCCGTTAATATACTGCCAATTCGTAGCCATAGCCCCGGAGTCCTTAAGATAATACCAGACATTGTTATTTAAGAGCCAACCGGTCTTCATGATGCCTTGTTCATCCATAAAATACCAAACGCCGTTCACCAATTTCCAGCCCGTGCTCGCTTTTTTCCGTTCTCCATATATTTCCATTGTCCGGGCACTCCTTGTACCCAGCCGTTTTCTACCGTAGTTGCAGTTCTTCCCGGTCCCTCGCTGGAAACAATGGTTCCATCCGTGCTATTTGCAGAATTTCCGGATGGACTCGATGACGCGGAAGACGGATTGATACAGGATTAGAGGATGAAGAATTCGCAGTTCCATTCAAGCCGGAATTATTTCCACCAATCTGCTTTTCCTGCATTCTTCTGGGACGGATTACCCCTCGCCGTATACCTTCCAGGAAAATTCCGTCGTGACCTTTCCCTTGATTCCCCTTTACTACACCCTTTTCGCTGGACTGCCAGATTGTGGTCTTACTGCCTTCTACCGGAACATAAATCTGATTTTCAGGGTATGCCGCAAACCAAATATCATAAGGAATCTTTGACAGATTCATATACTTGGTCAGCCAAGTACGGTTTGGTATAAACCATAGGAATAAAGCCTGCATTTTGCACCTTCTACAGTAGGCATTCACCATAGCGGGTCAGGTCTTCCTTACTAAGCCCATCGGAAAGCATGGATGCTACTTCAAGATCATAGGCCACCGGATATTCCAGCTTGTAGGGCTGTAGCTTTTTTAAAGTCAGTTCCGCCTCCGCCATGGCATCGTTCATATTTTTCGCCGTGGAACAAAGATAAACACCAACCTTTATTCCTGCTTTTTGCGCACCTTTTACATTCACATCAAAAATAAGCATCTTCTTTTGTTCCATAAGCAAGGCGCACCATAACGAAGTCTAATCCATCTTTTTGCCGCATTCCAATCAATATCTCCTGTTTCATTTTTGGAATTTGGAAACCTCCGTTCCTTTTTCAAGGTAAAGAAGATCCGATCCGTCCTGATTTGTATAGCCATACCATCCGGAGTAATCCATATTCCCTGTATTTGCCGTACTCTTGGATGCACTTCCAAGAGCATCTCCCGGGCCAACCGCAAATGCCGGTCTTACACTTAAGTTCATAAAAAGCACTGCTGAAATAGCAAGCAAGCAAAACTTCTTGCTCTTTTTCTGTAGCGCAGGAATTAACCTGTTTTTCTTTCTGGCAAACTCATCCTCACTCTCCAATTTTCTACTCTCCTAGAGTAGCGGGAGGAAGGAAAAATGGCAAGAGTAAGGGAGAACTGTAAGAGATATTCAGAAAAGAGTAAGGATTCTTATAAAAGACAAAAAGCCCCTGGAGTTCTGATATATCAGGATCCCGGGGCTTTTTGTCGCATTTTTTTAAGTTCTGCTCTTGCAGTAACTCCTTCTATCACACAAGTTCCTACTACTAGGGAATTGCATTCTATTTATATCATATGTCGGAGCAAAAAGCCTACTTTATTGATTATTTCTATTAAATTTTTAATAAAATGTTTTTTTATACAAGCCTTCTAATGGATTTTTATAGGCTTATACGTAGCAGACTGAATGGTTACACCGGATCGAGAATTCAACGCTGAAAGCATCAACCCATTCCCAAGATAAATTCCAACATGACCGGAATAGGCCAAAACATCACCCGAATTGCATTTTTCCAATCCACCCTACATTTGCCCCCACAGAACGAATTTCTGCAGAAGAATGAGGAAGGGAGACACCGAAATGTCCGAAAATTCCCATCAGGAAACCGGAACAATCGGAACCGTTCAGTAAGCTTTACTCCGCCAGTATTTATACGGACGTCCGAGAAACTGCATAGCATAATCCACAACCTGCTGACTTCTGCTTTTGCGTATCTCCGCTTAAAACATCGGAAGTAAATAATTCTACAGTCTGATCATTCTGCGAAACAATTTCTCCTTCATCACTGAAAACCAATATATCCTCTTCAGCCGCATTCTGGTGCTGCAACGAAGAAAATGCGGGAATCGACGAAAGTGCAAAAACACTGATTCCCAAAGTCAGTACTCCTTTTTGTATTATGAATGAAGGAAGTAAACCCTTCTTTTCTCCAAGCTTTTTGGGGGTCTGCCCCTGTTGTTCGAAAACTAGCATTTACTTTTTGCATAAAAATCTCCTTTTTGCTTCCTCGAGTCTATTTTTTAAATAACTAAACAGTCTTGAGTGCTTTTCTTTTGTAATTTTGACTTCTTATCTCCAAACTGCATCTTGTTTCCAATGCAGTAATCGAACACCCTCGTCGCAACAAAATATCGTATACTTCTACAAATTATAAAAAGAAAAAGCTGAATAACCTGATACGAGTTTAAATCTTAGGGAGAAGATATGACTAAAATAAAAACACAGTATGAAGATTCACTGACACATTCTTACGAAGAAAGCCAAGTTCTATCGATTTCATACCATGTTTTTACAATTTTCTGACATTTAGTCTATTTTATATAATTATTTTTGAACCATCTCTTTGTTCTTCCTCTTTTTCACTTTGCGGAGTATATCCGATGAATTCTCCGAAATATGGACATCAAAGAAATGAATAACCGGTCCTCAAGCAAAGAGCGGAAAGTAATGTTCCCAGTCCCACCAGGCCGCCCAATAAGTAGGTGGCAAGGGCTGCAATACCATCTGTAAACATCCTACAACCGTAATAATGCTTTTTCGTCTTATCTCGAAGGCCTAAAGATAAATAGTCATAAGGCGCAACTCCAAGATCTGCTGGTTTGATAAAGAGATACACCTAAAGAAGTCACAACAACGGCAATCAGAGCCCATGCTATCTGCACAATAATGCTGTATTGCTCTGCATAACCAAAGTTTTTTTCACAAGAATTCCATAAATGAAACTTACTGCATAGCCTACAAGTATGCCATCTCGCAAAGGTTCCGGCACCAATGTATTTTTCTTCCAAAAATCTGAATAATGAGGAAAATAATATTTGCATCACAGATTCTGTAGCCCCAAGGAAATCCCAAATATTTCCGCAAGTCGCATATTTAATGCGGAAATCGGATCATTTCCCAAAATGAGATTCCCTTAAATAAAGGCAATTCCCACAGAAATAATGAGCACACTCGAGAATCATACCGACGTACCTTCTCAGCAAAATATTCTTTTCCTTCATATGCCCCTCTACTCTCTTCTCCTTTTTACGGATGCACAACAACCGGCAGCCCTTCTGAATCCGATTGTATAACTCTGCAGCCTTGTTCTTCGGAAGATTGATGCAGCCATGAGAACCGCCCCCTAACATAAATATCCCCTCCGAACTTAGAACGCCAAGAAGCATCATGTAATCTGATTCCGCCATTAAACGGCATCCAGTAGTCCACATGCGCTTCGTATTCCGGCTTCCCGTTAATTAACCTACCCTCGAAGGATACGATTGGTTTCCTTTCCTTTTAAGAAAAATACTCCGGAAGGGGTCTCTCGTCGGCTGCCACCATACCGGTAACCGTCGGACTCTCCCAAACCAAACTTCCGTTTTCATAGTAATAAACATGCTGTAAAGTTAAATCCACCTCTAAAAAGGTATTTCCAAATTGAGGTTGTGCATACTGTGCAGGCTTTATAGGCATAAACAGGCTCTCTTTCCATACTTTGGAAAAGAAGAAATCGCCTGTTTTTAAGGCTTCTTTTTCTGCCACAACATTGATGTGAAGAGCGTAGGGTGTAAGCATCGCAATTTCTTTTCCGCTGGCAGAAGTGAAAGAAACGGTATTTCCCGGATTGCCATACTTGCCTTCCAGATAGTTTGCATAGGCCAGTACTTTTTCTTCATCAAACTGTACACCGGAAGCATTCATCCCCGTAACCATTTCATAAAAGACTGTCTCCGGATAACTTTTCTTTTGTTTCCCAATACATCTGTCACAATCTCCACGGAATGAAGACGATTTAACGCATCAAGCTTTGCTTCCAAGTCCCCTTTTCGAACAGTGAGCTCTTTTCATAAATTCCTCTTTGGCTCAAGTCTATGGTGTTCTTCCACGCTGTAGAGGCAGAACGAACATTGGCAAAAACTTCCTTCGTCCAGAGAATTTCCTCCTGCTCCGGAACGATACTGAAGCTTCCATCCTTCTTAATATAGGCATTGCTTGTTTTCTTGTTGTTCTTTTAGGAAGGATAACTGACTAGCTTCTCATTCAGTTTTTCCTTCATCATAAGTTGCAGAACTTCCCTCCAAGGAATACTCATAGCGGGCATCGGATTTCCCTGTTACAGCCTTCGCGGTCTCGTCTTGCAAAAATCTGCGCCAAATTAGTCGGAGCCTGAAGATGATATCCGATATCTGAACCCTTAATCTGTTCTGTCTTGTCTTTTCCTTTTTATATAAAGGATATAATCCCGGCTATATTCTCCTCCAAATATGCTTTTTGCTTCTTCCAAGCGTTTTTTTCCGAAAGAGGTATTCCATTACCATAGGTTCTCGTCACAAAACGATCCAAGGCATAAACGTATGTGGGTAATAAGAGAATAAACAGCAACATCAGTAAAATACGATTTTTAAATTTTCTCATCTTCTCCTCCAAAAAGTAGTCCATCTATTTTACATCGACTTCACTCTCTTTGGAGTAGTCAGAATAGTGAAACTGTACTCCTATATTACTCACCGAAGACTTTCTTTCTTAAAGCTCTTTGCTGTTGGAGTGTCCGCCAAACCGCCCTGTGTAGTTTCTTTAAATTTACCGACATACTGTCTCCAACCGACTTCATCGCAGCAATGCATTCATCAACCGGTATTTTTAAGTCAATTCCAGCTAGAGCTATATCCGCACTGGAAAGTGCAATCACTACTCCGGAAACATTTCTCTTAATGCAGGGAATTTCCACAAGACCGGCTACCGGATCACAGACCAGACCCATCTGATTTATGATAGACATCCCTAAGGCATCACACGCATGAAGCAGGGCTCCTCCCATAAGTTCAACCAAAGCTGCTGCTGCCATCCCGGATGCCGAACCGCACTCGCTTGGCAACCGCCTTCTGCTCCTGAAATCGACGCCATCTGCGCAATGACCATTCCGAAGGCACCTGGCAGTAAAGATAGACATCACAACATCTCTCTCTCGAAAACTCCTTATCCTCATACATGGAGACAAGACAACCTGGGAGAATGCCGTCAGGAACCTGCAGTAGGTGTTGCCATAATACGCCCCATGTAGCATTACAATTGGAAAACACATTGCCCGTCCAATTGCTCTTGTCATAAAGCTACCGGAGAGTCCTCCACCCAGTCCTATCAGAATACTGCAGCATCTGCACCCTCACCGCCTGTCAACCCCGAGGTCGAAAGAAGATCTCGGATCATTTCCTTTCAACCGATTCCACCATGACATCAAAGTTTTTCTCCATCATGGCGTAAAGCTCTTCCTTAGGGAAGCTGCATCTCTTCTGCCTGATCCTCCAGACAAAGTTCACTGATTTTTATGCCCTGCTTTGTTGCAGCATCGCAGAGCTCTTTTTATACTGGTATATTTAATCATTTTTCCTCTTGTTTTTCTTTTTAAATTGCCCTGAATCAGCAAAGCATGCTCCACATTTTCAAGCTGGTTTATATCCTCCATTAACTCTTGAGGGGGATTTGATCGATTTCTATCGTCATAAGAGCTGTTCCGCCCTTTTCCGGACGACTGAGACGAAAGTTTCCGATATTCAAATCCTTATATTTTTTTCATACATAATATGTGAACTTCCGCAATCACACCGGGTTTATCCTTGTGAAGTACCAGAATTGTATTATTGTCCCCTGTAAAGTCCACTCATTCCGTTAATGGAATCCACCCTGATATTTCCTCCACCGATACTGGCACCTTCTACTATCCCTCTTTCGCCTCCGGCCAAGGTATAATGAACCTCGCTGTATTGGGATGTGCCCCGGGAATATCATTCTCTCATGAAACGATAATCAATCCCTCTATCCTTCGCAATCTTCAAGGCATCCCTGATTTCTTCCGAGTAACTGTGGTAGCCCATAATCCCCGCAAGTAAAAGCTCTATCCGTTCCATGCCTCTATAGGTTCTTGCAAAAGGATCCGAAAGTTCAATATCCAGCTCTTTAAAATCCGAGCTGCCCGCCACTTTATTAACTACTTCCTCCCAAGCTGTACAGCTCCTGCAGTGTGTGAACTGCTCGGACCGATCATAATGGGACCAATGATATTAAAAACGTTCATTTCCTTTTCCTTTCAACTCTCATCTATAATTTCTAAAAACAAAAGAATTCTTTTGTCTATGCCATAAGAACCGAATAAAAATATAAATCAAATGCATCAAGAATACAATCTGCTATATTCTTGATAAATATAAAGAAAAGGTACAAAAATAAAAATATTTCTTTGATATACAATATAGGTCTGAAAGGGGAGCGTCTCGCTAACCTCGCCACGCAACGGACACTAAGCGAAAAACCGAATTACCTTTGTTTTTCGCAAGTACCGGTGGGCTCCTATTCCCATTTCAGACCTATACTGCATAAAAGTTATATATAATTGTGTTTTTACAGCTCTCAAGTGTTTTTATAAAATCCCACCCTACAGCTACAATAAGCGAGCTGAAAACCAAAGCGATAACAGTCATCAGCTTAATCAGAATATTGATGGATGGTCCTGAAGTATCCTTAAACGGATCTCCTACCGTATCTCCCACAACAGCTCGCCTTATGCGTATCCGAGCCTTTTTCCGCCGTTGTGTCCTTCCTCAACATACTTTTTCGCATTGTCCCATGCTCCACCGGAGTTGGACATAAAGATAGCCATCATTACACCGGAAACGAGGGCTCCGGCAAAGTAAACCGCCAAGAGACTCCGCACCGAGCAATAATCCGATTCCCAAAGGAGCAAGAACAGCCAATACACCGGGAACAATCATCTCACGCAAAGCCGCCTTTGTGGAAATACTGACACAGGTTTTATAATCCGGCTTTTCTGTTCCTTCCATGATGCCCGGCTTCTCTCTAAACTGCCTTCTCACCTCGGAAATCATAGAAAAGGCTGCCTTACTTTCATGGAACTCATCGAAAGGCGGAGAAAAGGAACGGAAGCATAGCTCAATGAAAAAGCCCTGATGCAAACACGGCTGTCCAAAACATTGATATTGTTTAAGCCTCACCGCTTGTGCATACGATGCAAAAAGTGCTAGAGCAGTTAAGGCAGCGGAACCGATCGCAAAGCCCTTCCCCATGGCAGCAGTGGTATTTCCAACCGCGTCGAGCTGATCAGTAATACATCTTACTTCTTCCGGAAGGCCGGACATTTCTGCAATACCGCCCCGCATTGTCCGCAATAGGACCATACGCATCTACCGCAACTGTAATAGCTGTTGTGATAGCATACCCTACTGCTGCGAGCGCAATTCCATAAAGTCCAAGAACACTATAAGAAATAAAAATCGCAACGGAAATCAATACAATGGAATCTGCCGTGGAGCGCATTCCAATGGCCATACCGGAAATAATATTGGTAGCCGGACTGGTTTCGGACTGCTTTTGCAATTTCTTTTTACAGGATTATAGGGAGGAAGAAGTGTAGTACTCTGTAACTGCGCCGATAGCAAGTCCCCTGCAATGAGCTCCCTCGCCGTAACTGGCAAAAGCTGCATGTAAATCCCGGAAGAAATACTGAGACAAGGCAAAAGGCGAATATCAGAACTGCAGCAGCGGGAGGAATAGCTCGCCATCTTTAAGACTTTTACTCGGATTATCTCCTCCGAGAGTCAGTGTACCAAAATACTTCCGAGAACGCATGCAAGCAAAGAAAGTCCTGCCAGTAATATGGGGAACGCAACACTCTCTATCGACTTCCCTTCCAAAAAGGAAGCCGAGTGTCATCGCAGAAACCAAAGCCCCACATAGGACTCAAAATGGTCTGCACCCATTCTGCCACGTCGCCGACATTGTCTCCTACATTGTCCGCTAAATTACCGCAGGATTTCTGGGATCGTCCTCAGGAATTCCCCAGCTTCCACCTTACCTCAAGGTCAGCACCCACGTCTGCCGCTTTCGTATAGATTCCACCACCCACACGGGCAAAAAGAGTACTACTGATGCTCCCAAAGAAAATCCGGAAAGAACGCCCACATCCTTTGTCAGCATATAGAAAAGTCCGATTCCGAAGATACCGAATCCGGCCACACACATCCCCATAACGGAACTGCCGGAAAAAGCAATGGAAAGTGCCTTCTTCATTCCATACTGTCTTGCAGCCTCTGCGGTTCGTACATTTGCCGCTGTTGCGGAGCGCATACCGAAATATCCTGCAAGAGTCGATAACAATGCACCAAAGATAAAGGTCTACAGCACTAAGCCAGCTTTTTGTTCCAAAACCGATACATAAAAATAAGCTGCAAACAAAAAGAAGGATCCGATACTCTGCAAAAAGAAATGCTTCCGCGCCTTCTGCAATCGCCTTCTGCAATTTCCTTCTTCATTCTCTCATTTCCGAATCCTCTTTTCAGAATCTTCTGTCCCTGGAATAAAAGCGAACAGAAGCCCTAAGACACCCAAAACAGGTACGGCAAAAATAAACTATCCATTTCGTTTTCCCCTTAAAGAAAAAGCAACACGATTTCTATTCGTGTTTGTCAGATAATCATAACAAAGGAATAGACATTTTTCTACTATTTATTTTAAAAAGAAATAAAATAAATAATGTGACTCTTCTCATTTATCTATTCTTAATCCAGGCCATAAGAGAACCCTAAAGCATAAAAGAATTCCGCCAAAGTATAGAGCAATATCTCCAATATTGATAATCATCTTTTTAAAACGCCGATTCGGATATAAAGATAATCCGTTACTTTTTCCATAGCGTACCCTATCGTAAGTATTGGACATCGCACCGCCCAAAAACCATCGCCATCCCGTACTTTTTGTAAAAGAAAAGCGTCTCCCATTGTATAACCTCATATAGGGAAGTGCAAAAGCAAGAAAAATAGTTGCCAAAACGGACAAGGCCTTAACGAGCTTCGGATGACGGCCCAAACGTCCCATGGAAAAACCGGGATTAAACGCTCTTCGGATTTGCACAAGTCCTCTGCTACCTTTTCAGCTTTTTGGGAAAAATCCTCATCCTTTGCACAATTGATTTTTCTCTTTCAAAAACTCGATCCAGCGTAAAGATTCCTGCCGCTACAAGAAGCAGACAGAAAAAACTTTGGGCAAAAACCAAAAATTTAATTCTACTACGCATCACTTCTTCTCCTTCTCTTCACCTGATTAATATGTCGTTCAAACTCCCCCACTTTGTAAAAGTTCTGTCAGTATACATTGTTCCAAAACAGGAACGGAACAACTGTAAAATGCAATTTTCTTAAAATCCTCCCTTCGTCCTTTCTCCTTAGGAAGTAGCAGGTAGGCTTTCCATGAAAAGCAGGACCCTATAGTTTTTGAAAAACTGTTAATGTAATATACTGGAATTACTTTTCATCCATACTGAGAGCTGTCCTCGGGTTTTCCCAGAGCGGAAAAACCTCGAGTCGTAGTCGTCTTCTATAATGATTGCTTCCTTACAAAGTCCAGATACTCTCTTCTTTTTCCGCCGTTGCCGCAATTCCTGTGGAAAGCTAGTGAAAAGGAGTAACGTGCAGGACCTTGCTCTTTTGCCTTTTGCAATGCAGAACTGTGAATTCCATTTTTCCCCATTCCCAAAAACTCGAGAGTAATTCCATTTGCCTTGTAAATCTTTTTGCATTTTCTCATAGGACGGATACTCTACCGCAAAAACTCTGCTCTCTTCCCAGAATCTGCACAAGCAGAGCATAAAAGCTGCTCTGCACCGAAACCGATCAAAATCTGCTCTTCCTCTACAAAGATGCCCTTGCCCCTTCGTAAATAATCCTTCAACGCTCTTCGTATTTTCCTGGTTCTCCGAGGGACTTAAAATCTCTTCTCCGTATTTGGAAAGCACCTTTCGGACCGTTTTCGCAATCGCCGAGTGTTTCATTCCCTCCTTATTCCGCTTTGAAAATACGTTAAAGATAAGTTCTGCTCTTGCTGCTCCTCAACAGGGAAAAAGAAGCCCGTCCTGATAAGAGACAAAATAACTCGCTTGTTCCTCCCTCAATATAGCCCTCTTCCTCTAAAAGAGCATAACTGTGTTCGACCGTGAGCAAAGATATCCCCATGGTAGAAGCCAAGAGACGCTTGAAGGCATTTTTTCCCTAAAACGATAGCGCCCTTCAACAATGTCCTTTCGGAGAGTCTGATATAAATCAATGTATTTGAACTGTCCGGGCATCTTCCTCCTTCCTCCGAAACCGCTCCTTTTTATTCTTCTTAAGCAATTTTTCTTTAGCTGTGTTTTTTCCCTAACTATCTTTCTGAATTCAAATTTCTTTAATCTACTCTTCTATATTTCCGAAAAATCATTATGTTATAAAATTTCTCGCTCTGCCAGTCCCTATAACTTAAACAAAAGCTCTGTAATAGGAATAGGCGGACGGAACACTAAAGCTTCGATTCTATCTCTTCCTTTGTGTATAATTCTAACCCTTCTCTAACTCCTAAGGGAAGCGGAAACTCTCCGCACTCCACCCTCATATCCGATCATTTCCCATTCCTATGGGTAAAAAAATATGCCTCGCACTCTCCGAGCTCTTTTTAGCTAGGGGAGTAAAGCCCAGACGCTCCACCCTCTTCCAGTGCTTCCTTTTACTCAGATGCCCCTCCCTTTGGTAAAAGCTGTAGAGACCTGCAAGAACTCCTTTCTTCGGGCGCTGTCATGATCAGCTTCCTCCCTGTCGAATCAGGAAAATGCTGTACTGCTCGACTTTCTTCCCTTCTTTTCCTTCTTTACAGGATAGTTTTTCTCGGATTGCCTCCTTTGCACTTTTGCAGCGAAAGGGCAGGCTTACAGGCAATATTTCCTTGGGGAATACAAACTGTTGCTCCTAAACCATGAGCGCTTCGTTAAAGTCTCCCGCCGCTTCCTCCGTCATGCGCTCCTTAAAAATACCGGAAAGCAGAGTTTCGCTTCTTTCGGACTGAATATCTTTTCATCATACTGATTGCAGCGGGCAAAAATACGGAGAAGATTGCCGTCTACTCGCCGGTATTTTCTCCTGAAAAACAATAGAGGAAATAGCCGCCGCTGTATATTCCCCTATCCCGGAAGGAACGAATATCTTCTACTTTTCGGCATTTCTCCCCGAATTTTTCTACAATCTGCTTTGCACCCTTATGAAGATTCCTTGCACGAGAATAGTAGCCCAGACCCTCCCAGAGTTTTAGAACTTCTTCTTTCTTTCAATGCAGATCTTCTATATCCGGAAAAACGCGCAATAAAGCGATGAAAATAGCTCTACCGCCTCTACTCTTTGGTTTGCTGCAACATAATTTCCTGAAAGCCAAGTATAATAGGCGTTTTTCTTTCCTGCCAGGAAGCTCTTCCATTTTCCCTAAACCAGCTTAAAAGCCTTTTTGCAAAAACTGTCTATTTTTATTCCTCCCGAAACTCTTTTTAATGAAGACTCCATACTCTTCATTGTGCCTTTACATACCAGATGCACACTTAGTCCTCCAAATTTATGTTTCCTCTAAAATAGATCTCTTTTAAAATAGGAAAATCTACAAGCATAGATTATCGCCTCCCAGTAAATCCGCTTCCCCGGAGAACAGCGTACCGAATTTCTTTCCGATAAAATAATACCAGTTTGGCAAAGAAAAAGGTCACAATTCCTATAATGAACGAAGCCAAAAATACTCTTCCTAAAGAATAATGAGAGAAGGTAAATCCCTAAAGACAGAGCATCTACTGATGTCCCGATGGCCTGAAACATCAGGTTTCCCTGCAATTCCTCCGTTTCCTTATTCCTAAAACTTCAAGTACGCACTGTAAAACATTTTTATAGAAAGATAGAGAGTAATATTGTGGAGATAGTGAAACATACTTTTATAAGCGCCTTTGCAAAACCAAAAGACTGTACCGACAAGGGCAAATCCAAGCACCGGCATGATGAACTGAAAGAATCCGAATGTTCCGGAGAGCATAAGGCTTCTCTCCGATCTTCATCTTCGGCCCCTGCATCCCCTCCGCCATAGAAACAGCCACTGCATCCATCGCAAAGTCCCACTCCCAGTAAAACACTGTTTAAAACAAACATACTACTCCCTTATATAATCAAGGCCAGCTGGGACTCCCGGTCCTCCACATGCACTATCCGCAATACTGAACTCGAAAATGCTTCAATGCTTCCTGCATAGAACGCTCTGTGGGTATCAGATTCGAAGATAGGGGAATCTTATCCAAGCAGAAGGAAAAAGCAAGTCCTCGTAATCCCTGCTTTTTCCCGGATGACGCATTCATGAATAGCACCGTAGCTATCTTCCCTTCTCCATGCACCATCTATTTCTTTTATAATTTTTCTCTTCCCCGATAAAGAAGGTAAATACAGCCAAAAATCTCTTCCTCTTCCACGTACTAGAGCTCGCTCTTTATTAAGTCCTGTCTCGCATCGTTCTTTCGGATAATTCCCTCCATTGCGCAAAGTTCCTCTTTTTCGCATATAAGCTCTTGCCAAGTCATAGATTTGACAGATTTCCTGAATATCTTCCTCTTTCGCCAAACGAATATTCATGCTCTCTCATTCTCCCTCGGGTATCGTCGGAAGCTTCTGCAATAGCAGATACAGCTATCCATCCGAAATACAGACCAAACCTTTTTAGGATAAATACATATTATAGCATCGTTTTCAGGAATTACTGCACAAAAACTCACTTTTTATTTTTGTAAAAATAGCACAAGCATTTTGTTTTTCCTACATACCTCTGTTTTGAAAGCGGATTATTATGTCATGGAAGCGAAAAATATTCTCGTATATATAGATATTCGGATAATATCTATAAATGGATATTATCCGAATATGAAGTATAGGAGATTCTTTTCCCTCCTCTATACTGAGCTCACGGAATACAAGTGCAGCTTGCACTTTCCGATACGGAGGTGGATATGCTTCATTCCAACTATGAAAATCCTCTTAGTATTTCTATTCTACGCCGCAATAAAGACCTGCAAAAAGAAAAATTGAATTTATTTTTCATTCTCCTTCCTTTTCTCTGTATTTCGGTTTTATCCAGTGCGGTACCTCGTTCACAGATCTCATTCTTTTTCCCTCAAAAGCTCATTCTCATTCTTATACTAAGCTATCCTCTTTTATTTTACCGGAAGTGGGGAGCGGACTCAAGTTCTCTTTTTCCCTGATTCTTTCCGTTCTCCTTCGATAAAAGCATTTTTCTTCTTTTTCTTTTCAACCCCCTTTTTCCCTTCTCCTTTTTTATATTCTTGAAGAAGATATTCCCTTTGCATTTTTCTCTCTTTCTTTCTGCAGTCCCCTCTTAAGTCTTTTTCCCCTGATATCAGCAAATATTTTCATTATACATAAAAATTACTCCAACCCTGTTTTTGAAAGGATCCGACATGGAAAAATACTAACTATTTACGATGAAGACAGCCTCGATGCAAAAACGTCTTTCCCTTTACCTCCGCTAAAATACAAAGCCCCCTTCCAGATTTATCCTATAAGCTGATCCGAAAGTTTTTGCTCAATTTTCTAAAAAGAAGGAAAGCGACCTCCTTCTTATATCCGAAAAGAATGTAAAAGCTTCCTCTTTCCTCTAAAAGCGGAAGGGTTCTCTATTTAAGCGATGAAAGCCTTTCTATCTGAAAAGAAGAAAGAAAATCACATCTATAAAATATCAGTCTGCAGACCAGATCATGCGTGAAATCCTTCTTCAATATGGGGAAATCGATTCTGAGAAGACGGAAGACCAAAAGCGGATATCTCTCATGGTCTATAGCCCTCTCGGTCGCCCCGGTAAAACTCTCCCTGTCTTTTGAGATAGCAAAGCTTTTAGGATCGAAAGACACTCTATCTATCTCTTTCTCCGAATCAGCTGAGTAAAAACATCTTCCCATAGAACGGGAATGTTTAACGAGAAGTCTTATACCATTTTAAAGAAAAGAATCTGAACCCTATGATTCTTCGCGCTCTTTCCTATGAAAGAGAGAGTTACTCTACCATTTTACCTGTACGGAGCCCCTGAAGACATCATCAGCCTAAGTTCAAGAGAACTGTCTCTTCTCTCGATAAAATTGCGGAAGATGCCGGAGTCAGGCGCTCTGATTATTGATACCTGACAGTTCCATGAGTCGCTATCTGGATTGCTTTCATCAAGCAAAAAGATTTTTATGCTCAAAGCTCCGATAAAGTCTCCAAGCGATAAGTTGGCATTTTTCGAAGACTATCTGAAAAATATTTCTCCGGAAACCCAGGAAAAATTTGTTCAATGCAGCCTGCCATTGGAGGAAGAAAAATACATCAAACGGAACAGAATCCGCTGCAGATACGAATTATCTCTGGAAATCCAAGTCTCACTCGAAGGGCAAAGCGAGACTGCCCCTACGCAAGTCTTTAAAGAATATGCGGAATCCTTTACTCTACACTACATCTACGAAGAGGAGGATAAAGAAAGAGAACAATATCGAAAAATGGTGCTTTAGGAGGAACTATGTTAGCTTTTAGACAACATTAAACAGGAAATAAAAAGAACTCCTTACTGATCTGGAGAGAGACAAATCTCCGATTCTCACCTCTATCAGGAAATCGACAGCGCTTTACTAAGTCGAAAAGATATTGCATTAAGAGAAAAACTATATCTCCGAACTGCAGTCTTCGACAGCTTCCGTAGACTGGATCTGCTATCCGAGCTCTTGGACGATCAAAATGTCACGGAAATCATGATTAACGGTCCTCGAGAAATCTTTGTAGAAGGGCACATGGAGCGCTGGGAACGTTCTTTCCAAAACGAAGAGCAGCCTCCGACTTAATTCAACAGATTGTCTCCGTATTAATCGTGCAGTCATCACCAAAAAGTCCCATTGTAGATGCCAGACTGGAAGACGGTTCCTGTGTTCATGTTGTTCTTCCCCTATCGCTCTAAAAAGGACCGATCGTCACGATCTCGAAAGTTCCCGGAACCCATTACCATCGAAAAATTAATCCAGCTCGAAAGCCTTTAGCGAAGAAGCTGCAGATTTTTAAAGAGTCTGGTAAAAAGTTCTACAACATCTTCATTTCAGGCTGGAACGAACAGCGGAAAGACAACCTTCTTAAATGCCCTTTCCCAATTCATTCCAAAAGTGAGCGAATCATCACCATCGAAGACAGTGCGGAATTACAGATTCAGGACGTAGAGAATTTGGCTCTTTGGAAAACCCTGAAATGCGAATGCGGAAGGCGAGGGAGCTGTCACATTTCCGATCTGATTGAGGCTCTCTCCGAATGAGTCCCAACCGCATCATCGTTGGAGAAGTCCGTGGTAAGGAATGTCTGGATATGTTAAATGCCATGAACACTGGCACGATGGAAGCATTTCCACCGGACATGGAAACAGAAGTCAGGATATACATGCAGAATGGAAACTATGGTCCTGCAGGGAGCGGAACTTCCCTTTGAGTTCCATTCGAAACATGATCGCCTCCGCAATAGAAATCATGGTGCATCTTGGAAGAACGAAGGATCACAAAAGAAGAGTCTTGGAAATCAGTGAAGTAGTAGGAGTGGAAAATGGAGAAGTCAAACTCAAAAACTGTATCAGTACAATGGAAAAGTTCTGGAAAAGCTGTCGGATTTGTCTCACGAAGAAAAGCTCCATAGACTATAGGAAGTATGAAATCAGTTTAGAGAATATCTTTGGCACTTGGGAAAATCCTTACTGCTGCTTCTTGTCACAGCTATACCTTCTATCGTTCCTTTCTCTGCTCTTTCTTTTTGATTCCTTTTTCTCTATTTTATTCCTTTTTCCTTCGATCAGGTCTTCGGAGACAAAACCAACTTCTGCTTCAATTTAAAGAGATGATTTCCATTCTAAGCTCCTTTCTTAGTGCAGGCTATTCCATTGAAAATGCTTTTTATTGCCACTATTCCCCGACCTTCCGCGCTATTAGGGGAAAACAGCTAGTATGGTGGAGGAGCTAAAACTGATAAAACACGCCCCTTTCCATGAATCGTCCCCTAGAAGAACTGCTCTTCCTAGTTTGCCTTTCGTTCAGGACTCGATGACATTCATAATTTTTCAGAAATTTTTCTGGTAGCAAACGGTCTGGAGGAGAGCTGTGGAAATCATTCAACATAGCAGTTCCATTATTCATGACAAACTAACGATACGAGAGGAAATCCTAACCTTAAGTGCCGCAAAGCGCTTTTGAGCAAAAATCATGAACGGCATACCCTTTTTATCATCTTTTATCTCAATACTTTCTCCGGATTTCTTTCCATTTTATACAGCTCCATTATGGGAAGGATTATCATGACTGTGGCTCTCCTTATTTATCTATTTGCCATTTATCTTTCTCAAAAATCATCTCGATTCCTGATATAATTCTGCAAATTAATACACGGTGAAAAAATGAAAATAATCACTCCCCACATGCATAAGTTACCCGCTTCTTCACTTCCCAAGATGAAGCCATGATAAAAACAGGCAGGCATCCTTATTGTTTCTCTTATACTTTCTTCTCTTCTCTTTTTGAAAGTCAAAAGGATTGTCATATCCAATCCGGTTAGCATCTTGGAGCGTGAAGGAATCGGCGGAAACGAAGGTAATCTCCTCTTCAGGTAGAGGGAATAAATCCTGAGGAAAATGCGAATATCAAAGCTCTCCCAGAATTTATACCAAGGAAGAAGGGATCAAGTTTTTCTCCTCCCTGCATGAAAAAGCCGAAAGCCTGCTTTTTATCCGAGGACGAAAGCTTTGACGAGATAAAAACTTCTCTTCATTTAACAAATTATTTTTCCTGAAGAAAACGTGGAAATGAGCTGGAGTTTTACTCCCACAGCCTTAATCAATGGAGATATCACGGAAGACGATAATTTAGAGCTGATTCTGAACTATCGTTCCATCTTAGGAGATAAGGGAAAGATATACCATGAGCTCTTGGAACAAGATCAAATTTTTAGAGGGAATACTCGAAATAAAAATTCAGCACCAACATTCTCTCTCCCCAAAGAAGGACCTGACGATGCAGAGCTGGAAAATCATTTTCGAACTTCGAAGACTATCTCTACTCTTTCTCCGACCTATCTCTTTCCCATATCGAATCTATCCTGAAGAAAAACTTCTTTAGAAAGCTTACGAAGTCTCCTGAAAAGAAAAATAGCATCCCAAAAACGCCGAGGGTAGAGGAAGCGACAAGCTGGAACTACCACGGGAAATTGAAGGAAAGAAAATCATTTTTACTGAAGAACAATCTCGACGTTATCTCTTCATTCTTCTTGGCCTTCTTTTCTGCGCTTCTTCTCCCTCTAAAGGAAAGAGAAGAGAAAAACAAAAGGAGAGAGAAAACTCCCTAAATCTTTGACTATTCCGAGCTGGTATCCAAACTGGTTGTCTCACCTTGGTGCAGGACTTGCTCTGCGAAATGCCTTTTCCGAAATCAGTAAACAATACAGCTTTAGGTTAATCAATGCGGGCTGGAAAACCATCCCTTATACGAAGAACTGTACACCTTGCTAAATCAATTTGAAAAAGCAATGTGGGAGAAGGGAAAGCGTACCTTGATTTTTCCAAAAGGATTGCATTACGTCCTTATAATCGCTTTATCAGCGTGATTGAACAAAACCGAAAACTGAAGTAAAACATCTTCGTTTGTGCAATTACAGGTGGAAATGCAAGAAGCCTTTCGAAATGCGAGAGTCCACAGCCAAAAGACTCGGAGAAGAGGCTAAAGCACCAAACTCCCAGCCTCTCTTCATGCAGCTCTTTATCATCATGCTCATTATTATTTATCCTGCCATGCAATCTATGGGATAGTATTAATTCATTATTACTGCAAGTAGAACTTGCCAAACAGCAATCTCTTCTTTGCTTTGTAATATACAGCATGCCTGCATGTTGCAAACTATCCGGCAATTTTGCCATTTCTAAAAAGTGAGTGTTATTGTGAAGTTACAAAACTTAGTCAAGGCTCAATATGCCTTTGACGCTTGGCTCCCACATGGAACAATGTGAAAAAGAGACTTTGGAACTTAATCAAGGGAAATGAAGCGAATGGGAACAATTGAGTTGGTTCTCATTATCGTAGTCCTTATATCCTCGTTGTTATCTTCCGAGATAGAATTAAGAATGTTCTTTAATGACATCTTAAAGAAAATCGAAAGTAACGCAAAATCCGTCTAACCTCTTATGGAAAGGAAAAATCATGATAAAAAGAAAGTCTTCCGCCTCCATTACGGTATTTCTTTCCCTTAGCTTCGTGTTGATTGCCGCATTGATTCTGGACGATTACGGAGTCTGCAAGAACAATCGCACAAAGATATTATATGCAAACTGCTTTTAAACAGTGCCATGGAATCTCTCTTTCTGAATTTCATAGGCCTCTTGGGAAAACTACCGTATCTATGCTCTGGAATACCGAGATGACGCCTTGTTACAGGAAGAATTGGAAAATTGAAAACCCTATTCCGAGGCACAAAATCTTTTTCCGGCAAAGGTTGTGAAAGATGATTTTTCCTTTCTCCGGAAGGCAGTCTGTAGTGAACAAAATCACTTCAAGAAGAAGTTTTAGAATATATCCCTCACTGCTACAAAAAGATGCTTTGGAATTTATGTAGGACAAAAACAAAGCGGGACAGATATCCTCTCTTTTAGAAGAAGTCAGTAAAAAGAAAAGGAAGCGGGACAGTATACAACTGTCTACGGAAAAATATGTTTTAAACCACGATGATGTGGAATATCTTGAGGAACTGTATCAATGACATTGATCAGTGTTGTAAAACAGCAGCACTCTTCATTCTCAAGCCCCTATCCGATCTCCATAGAAAGGATGCCTCCGCTTTTTTGGCATTCTTCTTTCTCCGTTCCACTTTAGAGTAATTAAAGAGCACCGCAGCGTTATGATGCACGTGCGAGACTCTATGAAAAGATAGCGGGAATTACGACAAGATTTCGAGTTGGAAAAAGTCAATTGAAGAAGACGGAATCCGCGCAATTGAATCGGAATACAAAGCGTGATGAATATGTCAATGAAGGAGGAAAGATTCGCCAAATGATTGACCTCTTCCCCGCAGAATGTGACGAGTCTCGGTAGCAGTATTCAAAACATTGAAGAAACCGTCCAAAATTTTTGAGGGACTATATTAGCGAAGAGCGACAGAAGAAGAAACGAAAAACGATGATGAGGAGGAAGATGAAGATGACTTGCAAGCAGAAATCGATGCTTTTTACCGAAGTATTGCAGGAGAATGGCAAAGCCTCAAAATGCCTGTATACGGAGTTTCCGTCACAAAAATCAATAAGAAAACACAAAAATACTGAAAGTATCCAAGAATTGGGAAAAAGAAGCTCTTGAATTACTCCTTCCCAGAAAGGAGGAATGCCCCAGTACGCAGAGTGCTGCACAGACTCCCTTTTACGGCAGGATCCGTCGCCAACCCTTGCAGGTCGGATTATTGGGGAGAATATTTCTACTTATCTAATTCATCAAGGAGGATAATGGGAAACACCATTCCTTTCAGTAATGCAGAGGGACTGGAGGTGGAATACTCATCGCACGGAAAAAGACGACTATGAGAACCTCGCAGCACAGGTCACCGCTTCTAGCAGTAAGAGAAGCTATGAATTTTATCCATATCGTCTGTGATACGGAGAAACGGCAGGAGGTGAAAACTTTTGTCACCAGCTTTCTCAGCAGCAACAGCGAATCCTATCGTGATAGCCGTCTTTAGTATCTTTGTTATCGGAATATGGGCCTTGCTCGTGCTTATTGGATATCAAGCATCTTTTTGATGACGTAAAAGAGTATCTTCTAATGCATGGAGAAGATTCCTGGGACCTGGTCTTAGTAAGCTCCTGGATTTTTCTTCCTATTATCCGGCGAAAAGTGAAAAAAGAAAGACGCGGTTTTTCCTATACCGATTATCTTCGGCTTTTCTCTTTACTAAAGGCTTACTCATCAGGACAAAATCAACATGTCCATGCTCTACTGTATGGAGAAAAATATTCGCACTACGGTTTCGGAAAAGAAAGCTTCCTCTTCAAATGAAGCAATGCTTATGATTATCTTTCTACCGATGCCGAAACAGGTCTAGGCACAGTCTCTATCATAGAGATTTTTAGATATGATAGGTGTAAATCCCGGTGATAGCAGATAGTCGCTTCACCCTGCACTCGGATTATAAATATATATCTCAGTCACTAAAGGAGTCTTCGAAATCCTATTCCGCTTCCATGACCATTGAAGCTTCTCTGTCTCTAAGCCTTTTCATTCTAGCCATGGTTATGTTGATGACGCCTCTTTAATCCTAAACCGTAGAAATTAAAATCTCTACCATTTTGGATGCCCGCTCAATCAGTATGTATAAATACTTAGAACATTATGGCATCATGAAAAACTGCTGTACAGGATATTCTAACATTGAAGGAATACTTGCCGTTGGAGAACTGCCTTAGAAGATCTTATTCTTCCAAATGAAGTGAATATGGAAGGAATGCAAAACATCGCAGCTGAAATCGCCGAATTACAAAAGAAGAAATTTATTGGACCTTGAATGCAGAATTAATTCCTCTTTCATTATCGACAAAAATCCATTTATCAGGAAATCATCGTCACATAGGAAGAGCATGGATTGGAGTAAAAGGGAGGAGAGTGGGAGAAAGATGCGAAGAGAAAAGAAGAGGAGGAAACAGTGTCATCGACGGTCCCTCTAAAGTTCACCATCAAAAGCCGAGACTGTACCTACATCTCAAACGAATTTATACGCAGTAGTGAGTGGCTCTAGATGGAGTGAGCAAAATATGGAGGAAAATCTCTTCCTTGCAAAAGCCTGTGAAAACCGTCCACAGTGCCGTAGTTTATTATACAGAGGCCGAAGAAGGTATCACAGTAGCTACTGATTGTCCGGCAATGCGCTCTTCCGTCCATGAAATCCTCTATCGCAGGCAATTTTGAAGAACACGCCTATCCCGCGCTGTGGAGAGCTAATTATTTCCCCAAGTCCTTCCAACTCACTTTCTCCATCAGGAGGTATCCATGCAAGATATTTTCTTTTTCCTTTTTAAGTCCTTATGTTTCTTTTTCTTGTTCTTTCTTCTCGCCGTAGTATAGATTTTCGGAACAAATCTTGCTATCTTATACAGATACTATAGTAGGGTTCCCTTCTTTCTAGTGAATGGCACTATAAAGCTCCTTTTCTTTCACGCTCCCCTTTCTATACAGCTTTTATCCTATCAATCTTCATGTAGCTTTTACAAAGTGGTCTGAGGGCGCCCTGGGAGAGGGAGATGCTTACTTCCTGCCTCAGCTCTTCGGCTATATAGAATTATATGAGTCTTCTCTCTCTCCGCCTTACTCTCCTCCGCTATTGTTTCTATTCTGCCTCTTTACCTCACAGAAAAAGAGAAAAGGATGAATCGAACCTCCTTTTCTCATTCCCTGTTTTATACCGGAGCATTGACTATTATCTCAAATATTCTCTTCATGAATGAAAGCTAAAGAAAAGCTCCCTCCTAATCAGCTGTTCATCAACACGTCACCACTTACACCACTCACTACTCTCCTGCTCCATCGAATGAAAGGAATATTATGCACAGTATTGAAACCAGTCTTGTTCTTTTTATCAGCTTTGTCTGCATCGTTTTGCTTCTCCAAAGTACCATTGTTCTTTGCATACAACCATATAAAGGAAAAGAAGCGAAAGAAATTTACCTGAGAATTAAAAACAGTCATACTTTGGACAAAAGATAAAGACTCTTTAAGTAGAACTCTATACCCTGTTTTTTCTCCATAGCGGAAGATTTACTGTTCCGCAGACGGAAAGTGATAAAAGTAAGACAGAATCTAGCCCCTCGAACTTTTTACATCAAGAAAAGGGAAAAGCTATGCCTCGGAATTTTCTGAGAATTGATCTCACAGACAGCTACCTCTATCTTCTACGGGATGGAGTGAGAGTCATGAACAAAAATCATTCAACAATGCCTCATTCCGGGAACTCTTCCTTTCGCCTGATTCAAGAGGAAACGGAAAGCTATTTTCAATATAATTTCTACCCCTATAGATAGTTGATTATTTTCGTGGAAAAACTGATGAATTTAAAACATATTATTGCGCTGTTTGAATCCATTCACAGCACTGTTATAGAGTGGAAGAATATCTTCTTTCTCCGGAAATCTTAGGATTGAAAAAGGAAATATTCTCTGATGCTGAAAATAAACCGCTTTTCATTCCTTTAATTCCCTCTGCTTCCGAAACTGGATGAAGAAATCAAAAGATTTGATTGACTTTATCTTTGATAATATTGATGAAAAGGATGAACAAGCAATTCTTTTCCGCCTACCTGCTCCATCAAACAAAAGAAAACAGAAAAATTGCAAATTAAACCATCTTACAACTTCTGTATTCACAAAAGATAAGGCAGGCAATACAAAAGTAAAAACGCTTCATTAATCTCGACTTTTGGGAATGCCATAGAAGAAATCTCCCAAATAATTCCTTTGAAAAATAAGTCCTTGAAAATAAGTTCTTAAAAACTCATGCTTCCATTTCAGAGAACTGGATCTATCCGATTATAAATATGCAGACTATATGAAAAACACATAGATGGAAATGCAACTGCCCTCTACTCCGACAATTCTGAATTTATGTCCCTTTCACAGCCGGTAGAAGGTGAGTGTAATATAGAAACGAGAAAGGAAAAGAAAAAGAAGAAGAGAAAAACAAATTACTCTTCGTCTTAAAAATCTTTTTCAAAAATAAAGAAAAGAAGATAAACTGCGCCATAGATAATATACGTTATGAATCTAAAGAACAAAACAAGTGAGAAATAGCGGCAAAAAGGAACTTAGAAAAGTCCTGCTCGGTCTTATCCTAATGATTGCTTTCCCGACTTTTACTTTTATCTGTGGAAAGGCAGTTCTATATTACACGACTATCTTCCCTTCTCATATTGATTGAAACAGCGATTTTCTCATGCTTCACTGACTCTAACTGTAATTATCTCTTCTAAAAGCAATCGAGGGTATCGGTCATTCCTAACTCTTTCTCACTTAAAGAGTCCAGTGTCCTTCCGATTCCTCATTGAAATCCTCAGAAAAAAGGACTTACTTTCCTGTAAAAGTATAGACAACTTATCCATACTAAGGCATGGATGCAGTATTACTCTTCATCCCTATATCATAAGAGCGAACCAAAACAAAAGCGTTTCCATACAAATTTACCGTGTTTGTTTCTACTTAAAATACAGATAATAAAAATCCTTCTTCCGAATCCTTCAGTCTTTCCCACATATCTTGAGGATTTAAAATGCCCTACAATGTTCCTTATCCTCAGATGTACGTTTTATAGACATACTTACGATTTCAGCGGAAAGATTGTCACCTCTTCAATTTATCAAACAATTCACACGTATACACCGGCAGTAAAAGTATCGCTTCTTAGGGTTCAATGAATGACCATATCATGAAACCGAATACAGTGTACGAAGAGTATCATTCATATCTTTAATCTTTCGAACACACGATTATTTGTCAGAACATCAATCCTAATCAGATAGATAAAGCATTCATCCATACTGGTCACAAGTCTTGCCTGGTAGATGACAATGCTTTCCGGGAAGAATGAAGTCCATCGATTCGACTTCCATGGAATTCTTGTAGTATCATAATATCTCGTATTTTCTCCGCAAGCAAAAACTTTTTCTTGTTGCTTTAAGCTGCATCCTGAAAGTCATGAGTTCTGCATAGCCCAGGTCCAAAAAGATTATCTCGATAAGGTTCAGTGAAATTCAAATGGCATATCTTTTCCCCCGGTCTCCAGAACAAACTCGCTATAGGAATAACTGTTTCAAATCCGTAAATATTTGGAGAATCATCCAAACGATCCAATACAAACGGAGTCGGACTATAATATTACCAGTCCGACTTGATCAAAAAGATAGTCTTCCTTTCTGCTTTCTCCATTTTTCTCAATCAAACTGAGTCAGTCTTTCCATCGGTTCCGGCCTTCCAAAATAATATCCTGCATACGCTCATCAGCCTGCATGTGCTTTTATAAAAGCGAAATTGCTCCTCTGGTTTCACTCCTTCCGCAACAGTAGTGTATGCCGATCTCCTTTCGCCATATATAAAATGGAATAGATAATATCAGTGATTTCTTCTATCACTTAAGAAACGCATATCTATCTTAAAAGTATCAAATTAAATTCTTTCCATAAATTTAGGGAAGAATAGCCTGAGCCGAAATCATCCATCCAACCTGATAGCCCAGCTCATGTAATTTCACCACATACTTCATATAGCCTTCATTGTGCATTACCACAGATTCAGTCACTCAATATGCAGTAAGTTTTTGGTACATGAGTATTGCTCTACTATTGATTCCAGCTGATCCATCGCCAATATTAAAATCCAAACGCGAAAAATTTAAAGAAATCGAAATACTCGCTTCTTTCGTTCTAATCTTTCTCCCAGATTTTACAGACTTTCACGGAAAACATAGAGATCCAACAAATGTATAAAGTTGAGTACGAAATAGTCACGGGATAAATCATCCCTGCATTTGAGGGTCAATCCAACGGAGAGGCCTCACTCCGCACACACTTCGTGTTAAAGCCACGCACATTGGGCTGCAAGTAGACTTTTCACCTGTTTTTCTGCAATAGCTTCTGATATGAGATTCAATATGCTTTTCCAGCTCTAAACGGGCAAAGGTTTCTCTCTCCTTCTTGAGTGCGTATAACTGCAGGATTCCTTTCTTATCCGTCCATCGTTATGAACTCGCTCATCACTACTCCCCCAAATTCTAGTACGTACAATAGAATTTCGTCGAATTAAAGGAAGATAATAAGGAGATATCTTACTGACACAACAATTTCAGAACTATCCCAGTAAATCTTTTTATAACTCTCTCCCTAATATAAAACCCGCAAATCGGAGGGACCAAAAAGTCTATCGAGCCGAGTATCTCGTCTGACGCAGACGTCCTCCCTCTTTCAAGGCGGAAGAAGAGTCTATTCTCTTCTCTTCCTCTCTGTTCAGAGGATCGAGTAGGCTCTTCCTCTGAATAAACCACTTTTCAAAGACTCTATGCCGCGTTTCTTGCACCTCTCTTCGCATAATTTTGCTAAGCAAGGCAGACTTTGTTTTATAGATATCCGAAACCTCAAAGCGGTCGGATCCAGTTTGTTTCCTGCTCCCCATAGCACCGATAACGGGAACTCCCAGACGATGTGCTTCCATAATCAGGCTAAGCTTTTGCTGTTACCTGTATCCACCGCATCAATTATATAATTATAATCGGAAGGCAGAATTCATCTTTATTTTCCGGCAGATAAAAGCATCGGAAAACAATGCACTCATCAGTCAGGATTGATGCTCCGGATCTCTCCCGCCATCACTTCCACTCATTTTTCCCACTGTTAAATCTGTTGTACAATCTGTTCTGTTAATATTGCTTAGGCTGACAAAATCATTGTCTACCAAATCAATTCTTCCCATTCCGCTTCTCTGCCATGGCCTCCCACGGCATAGCCTCCTAGCACCTCCAACGCCAAAAACACCATTACCTTGGATTTTCAGTTTTTCCTTAGCTTCGGACCCAACAAAAGCTCTGATATCTCTCGAAGCGTTCGCGCATCCTTACCTCCATTCTATCCTACTCTTTTGTTTCTCACGAAACTCAGCCTTTCAATAATTTATATCCGTGCTATCGTCTCATGCATCTACTATGTGATTGCTATATCTACTTTACACACTTCATCACGCATTGTAATATGTAGAGTTCGCTATATATTTCTATACATTACAGGCTATAGTATTTTTCCATAGCCTTACTGCAGAGCGCAATTCTGCACTGATCAATGCATAAAACTTTGATGCAATCCGGAACAATAAAGGTAGCACTCACGAGGATACTGCCTTTGCCGTATCCAGTGAAAGAAACGCTTAGCGTAAGCTACAGTTCCAAAATACGTAAATCAAAGCGCTATCTTCGATTAGGGAAAAAGATGTATTGCGCCAACAAAAGAACCGGGAAATGATCCAGACCGAATCCTCCTACATGCTCACAGCATTTCCTGAAAAGATATCCTCCTGTAGGCTAAGAGCTTTCCAAGTCCCGTCTGTAATTGGAAAACACCGGAAGCCCGATTAAGCCGAGAAGCAAGTAGATCAAATAGGATATCGTTCCCATTTTTCTCCTCAAATACCGTCAAACCGTTAAACAAACCGCAAATGTACCAAGTGAAATCGGCACAGGACCGACAGGTATGAATATTGGTGACAGCACTGCCATAACTGCCGTCATTAAAGCTAGTACGAGTAATTCTTTGATCTCATTTCATAAAAGTCTCTCCTTGATGTCTCTATCTATAGTTCTAAAAGCTGAGTATCCACTCTCCTTCTCCGGACAACTCTCACGTTTCCTGCCGGAATAACATCCGTTTCCTTTTTCTACTTTTTATAGAATGGATGAGTCTTTGTGATTCCGGCCTCTCGCTCAACTTAACTCAGCCTTGCCATCCACCAGCATTGCAAATACTATCTTCGTTTACTTTTCGCCTATAAACTTCTTCCGAAGCGGTCTTTCAACCGTTCCACTGCAAAATGTTGCAAGCATCCTAGACGTTCCAATATAAGACAGCCTAGGTTTCTCCTGCTTTTTCATTCCTTCAGAAGATGCACAGTTTCCCATATTCTCCGGAAGTAAACCGAGCAGGCATTTTTGCAAGTCTTCCGGTATGCAATACCTTTGGTGCTTTCTCAATGTGTAATTCTCTTTCTTTTCCATACTATATCCTTCACGTCCGCAATCATATACCCGGTACGTTAAGTTTGAATCTCCTGTACTTCGGCAAGTAGAATTCCTGCACCGATAGCATGTGCTGTTCCTGCCTCAATGAGGAATACATCTCCCTTTTCTACCGGGATGAGTAAGTCTGGTAAGATAGTTTTCTTGAATTACCTTCTGAATTTCTTCTTCCTGTCAGTCCTCTTTAAAACCCAGATAAAGAAATGCGCCTTCTTCTCTCTTCCAGGATGATCCACATTTGCGTCTCTTCCCAGCTGTCCCTCATACTTAAGCGCATACTCATCATCCGGATGGACCTGTACGAAGAGGAAGCTTTGCATCTACTGCAGGTTTGATCGGTATCGGAAAAGAATGCAAATTGTCCGGCTATTGTCCCTAATGCTTCCGGGTGTCTCTCTCTAAAAACAGAGAAAGCCTCTCCTTTCCCTCTGCCGGTGATGCATCAATAGACGATGCTTTCTACCGGTAAAATCCGACTTTCATCTTTATGACAGGAAAGCATCCATGCTTCTGCAAAGTGCTGTGCCTGAGTAAGTAATATGATATTCGCTCTTTAATTTTCTCAAAAGGTAATCCCTTACACGCAGCTTCCAGCCACCTATATACTTCCATCTCTCTCCTTCTTCCATCTCAATATTACCGGACTTACTCCGGGTCCATTTTCACTATCCGCCTCTCGGAAAAATTCCCACTTCTCCGGGTCCCGTTATAAAGGGCGAGCCTCCACCTGAACTACCGCTGTCCGACTTTGTCGGGAAGCTTTCGAACTCGATTGATAGCTCCAGTTGCTGGCTGAGCGATGCAAAATCCTCCGTACCATTTAAGTCTTTCCAGGCGCTCTGTTGCATCTGGCACTAAGAGCTTCCGTGTATCTCCATCCTGATGTCCAGGCTTTGCAAGACGGTAAGAGAAGAAAGAAAGGCCTCTCTCTTTATATTACAGGAAGCCTTGTCCTCTGCTCTTTTACTTTTCTCTCCTTCCATCGACTCATTACGGCTGGACTCTTCTTCCTGCTTTTTAAGTATTCTTCAATTTCATCTCTTCCGGTCTTCCTCACTAGAAATTCCTTCTGGCTTAGCAAAAAGCTTTTCCTGATACTCCGCTTTAAACTTTTCATCGGAAATCTCATTTAAGAGCTCCCAGATTTCAGAGGGCTCTCGCTTTGTAAAATATCCTCGATACTTGCAATCTTAAAGATTTTCATATCTTTCACGCCCCTCATTACAGTCTGTTTGGTCATGCTTCCTTCTTCTTTTGACTTTCTTCTCCTTTTCTTCGCACTTAAAAGGAAACGCAATCCATGATGTCCGCTTTGTTCATCCGTAACTTCTTTTCTTTCTACTGTCAGGTTGCACGAATCAACTCCGCAGGAAGGCTCTTCATGGATGGTATCCATCACATTTTCCATATCTTTCCTGCATAAGTTGCGCCGTATATTCCCGGCATTTCCACGGGCATATCGTGCCACAGACCGCCATACCAGCATGCTTTGGTGTAGCCGCAGAACCAGGTGTCGCTTGAGGCCGTTACTGAGTCCCCGTCTTACCCGCTGCGGGTCTCTTATTCTTCAACTGAAGTCCACGTCCGGTTTCCATACTCCGTATTTATAGTTCCCTCAGGATATCGGTCATAATAAACGCTGTATCCTCACTCATATACCTGCGTGCTTTGAAGACTGTTCTCATCCGCTACAACACCGTTCTTCTCCGACTCTATAAAATACAGGTCTTTCCATCGCATAAACTCCGCCATTTGCAAGAGTGCCGTATACCCTTTGCCATGTCAACAATACGAAGACCATTTGCAGAAGCTCTCTCTCCATGGAAAACCGCCATTGCATCATAATCTCGTGACTGATTCCAAGAAATTGCATTTTTCGAGATATTCTGATCCGTTCTTGATTCCTCCATGCCTCCAAGACCTGCCAAGCCACTGTATTTAAAAGAGCGATTGGTTGCTTCTCTAGAGTGTGACACTCCTCGTGGTAGTTTCCGCCTGAATTGGACGGACCGTCCTCCACTTATGGTCATCAATCAAACTTGCACGCGACAATACCCCCAAGATCCAGCGCCGGCGTCTAATCCAGGTAAAGGCTTAATAGCAGAACTCGGCTGCCGGTAACTCAGATAAGCTACTGTGTACTTATCCTCCGTTCCTCTACCTCCGATTGTTGCTACCACATATCCGCCTCTTTTATTATCTATGATAACAGCCGCCCCTCGCATGGAGAACTTGCCATTTTCCTGTGCTCCTGGAATTTGGAAAGGCTTTGATCGAGAATTTCCTGTGCGCTGCTTGAATCTCCGGATTCAAAGAGGTATAAACTCGTATATCCGCCTGCCCTGAAGCTCCCTCATTGCAATATGCATAGCTTTCCTCGTACTGCTCCTGATAATTTTCCTTCTCCGTCTGATCTTTAAAATGACAGGTAAAGGAAACTGATTTACCTCCATCATACGAATCGTTGCAGCGTATAAAAGCATAGGCACTAAGATAATCTTCGTCCGTCGACTTCTGTGTGTTTTTGAAATGGGTAATCAGTAGAAATCGCTTTCTCATACTCTATCTTCGGAAAGGTGCCCACCGTTTCCATTGATTTCAATACCTGATTTCGCTTCTTAACCGCCCTATCAGGATGACGCCAAAGGATCGTAACGAGTGGGGGCATCTGGATATTCCGCCAAGGTTGCTGCCTCTTCTATACTCAAGGTCTTTTGCCGCTGTCAAAATAAAACTGGCTGGCAGCCTCACACCATAGCAGTTATTGCCATAGAAGTTCGTATTGCAGCCGTCTCATGATGTCCGCCTTGGCAACGCTTTTCCAATTCCTGTGCCAGAGATGATTTCTTGGCAATTTCTTTCGAGTATAGGTCTGCTCCGCCGTCAGATATGTATTCTTTACCACCCTGCTGCGTAATAGTGGATCCGCCTCGGTAATCTTTCCTTATTTTACCAGCTGCACAAAAGCCCTTAATGTAGCCTTGTAATCCACACCTATCGTGGCTTAAGAACTCTTGTATCTTCCGTGCAACATATGCACGTTGAAGATTGGGAGAAATCTGATCAATCGTAACGTAGACAAAATGTCCGGCATTGATGGTTCCCAGCGTTTTCTTCATAATCCAAAACCACGGTATCCGAGCGTTTTGTTAAAGTCGCTTTAAATTGCTCCACGTAAGCTTTTCATACGCAATTCCGCGAAGACGACTCAATCTCCGGTTGGATAAAGAAACAAATCCCACAACGGAAAGGAACTGTCACAGTATAGCTGCTATGGATAAGATTTCTACATCCAAGCAGGGAACGTGTTCCTCTTTCTGCTCTCTCTTCCATTTCTTACCTCATGTTCTAATTCCCACACAAATGTTTCACACAACACGCTATGTCAAAGAAACCACAGATTTTGCAAACAATACTTGCCACAAACAAGATACTGCACACTTCGCGAGTAATATACCCTTAAGAAATTGACGAAATTCGGCACAGCTCTTAAAGACTTTTGTGCCGCTTCACTGTAAACCACAATGCCGCAGGAAAGCCCATAGCTCTCGTCGCATAATCCACCGCTCTTGACTCTCTCTAATAATATTGACTTTAATCACACCGGGATACTCGCATCGATCCTGAATCTGCTGGAGAAATGTTTCTTGCCATAATAGTCATATCATCATCGCTGACCTCTTCCGGAACAACCATGATTCGCACTTCACGACCCGTTGCCTGAACAGCAAAGGACTCTTTCTACACCTGACAAGAGTTGGCAATCTCTTCCAGCTCCTTCAAACGATTGGTATAGGTCTCTAAGGATTTTCTTCTTGCACCGGAGTCTCGCTGCAGAGATCGCATCTGCCGCTACTTACAATAAAAGGGAAATCATGCGGATGCTCGGCTCTAGTTCCGCCACGTGAGATGCCACCGCATTGATAACCACTTCCGGCTCATGATACTTTTGACAAAGTTCGATTCCCCAAGTCAACATATGACTGCACTTCCACCTCATGGTCAATCGCCTTTCCAATATCATGAAGCAGACCTGCACGCTTGCAAGAACTGATGTATCCAGTCCCAACTCCTGCGCCAAAGTCCGGATATCTGTGCAACCTCCATGGAATGCTGCAACGCGTCTGTCCGAAGGAAGTACGTGAACTTCATTCTTCCCAAAAGCGAAAAATAAGCTCCGGATGAATTCCACTCTGTGAAAAGCTGTAGCTCCAAAGTAGCGGACTCTCCCTCTTCCTTTTATGGTATCATTCTACTCTCACTCTTCTCAACCACTTCTTCAATTCTGGCAGGATGGGCTACGACCGTCCACGATGACTTTTCCAGAGCGATTCTTGCCACTTCTCTGCCGTACCGGATCAAAACCAGGAAGAGTACAACCGCTTCCGGTGTATCATCTACAATCAGCTCTACTCCTGTAAGCGCTGTTCCAAGGGTGCGTATAACGTTTTCTGCTTCACGTCCGATGATTCGTCCCTTCATTTCATCATTAGGAAGTTGCACGACAGAAACGGTAGATTCCGCCACCTGGTCAGCTGCGCATCGTTGGATATAGCTCCACGATATATTCTCTTGCCGTCTTTCTCGCCTCTTCCTTTGCTCTGGCATCAGCATCAGCTCCTCTGATAATCAAAAGCGGTATCATGCCCGATACTGTCTCCACGGGATCGCAAAAGCTCCCTGCTTGGCCTTGATCTCTGGTCAATCCGATACTCTTTCCAACTTCTTACCAATGAGTTATGTAATTGTCTGCTCCTCCCTCTTTAGACCGCAGTCCTTCCTCTTCTTAAAAGCTCTGCTTCCTTTCGTTCTAAACTTGCCGCCTTCTTCTCGGAGCTTTCCTCCCTTTTTAAAATTCTTCTCTCTAACTCAGTAACTTCTTTTCTTCTGTCTTTCAGTTTCCTTATCCAGATCATTCTTCGCCTTTTAAAGCTTCTTCTTTTGCTTTCCAGTAAGGCTTCTCTCTTTTATTCTCTGCTGTTCTGATGGCATCATCATACCTCTGGATCTTTTCCTCGGCACTCCCACCGTGCATAAATAGACCGCTCTTTATTTTGTCCGAGGATAAACGTGATGACCCCTCACCACAGCTGCCACGATCACGGTAATGGCGATTGCCAATGGCTGGTTCACTGTTACTACCTCCTTCAATATTCCTTTGTTATTATGTACACCAAATATGTGAGGCAAATATTTTTCTTGCAGGAAATTGATGCGGATTCCATATTTGTTCGTCAATATAACGTATCTATTTTAAGGTATCGGAAAACGTAGTGTCAACGACATTAGCGGAACAAGGTCATCATTTTCGCAGACAGACTTTCTCCCACCTCATCACGTTGTTCACGAATAAAATTCTCATTAATTTCCTTCTCTTCTATAAGCTCCGGTAATTTCTATCATAATATCTATAATCTTATGACATAAATATTTTTATAGTTTTGGGCCAAAAGGGGATGATTGCACTTTCCATGAGAGTCCTTATTGACAATAAGATTCTTCTCTCCGTTTTCATTGTGAATTTCCGCATAAGGATGATCCCCAACATAAAGCAATTATATTTATTTCCCGGAAGCATCTTTTTCCGCATCATTGATAAGATTGCCGGAATACTCCTTTCCGGAGGCATCCAAAAATCGCTTATCATTTACTTCTCCGGTATACGCAATGACCGTATCCGGATTTCCTTCTCATAGCCTCAGGACGGTTCATATAAAACTACGTACCGTAAAATCCTTATATCTGCCTTTGTAAAGCTCTCCAGCGATTTTGCAGCAAGTCCCCTCTCCTTGCAAAAACTCTGCAGTGTAGGCATAAGTAAGCTCCCGAGCTGTGTCCAGTGCGATGGTCTTCGTCCGAAAAGTAAATATACTCCGTTTTATGCCGCATAAGAGAACTGAACACATCAATACTATGCGAACTTTCGGATTCATCAAACTGTAGGTATGGGAAATCGCCTGATCCATGCCGGAAGATGCCAACTTTTTCTTGTATTTGCGGGTCCAGGAGGATGCCAGAAAGAATTCGGTGCAATCAGTCGCTAATTTCGAGATTCGGGTATAAGCTTTCTACTGTATTTAAAAAGGAAGCATAGGCTTCTGACTCCTTTTCACTGACATAATAATAGAGCTCAAAGGCTTTCCTTTCCACTCAAACTACAGGCTCCCCACCGTTTCACCCTGTAAGGCAACATCCGCATCCGCCTTTTGAATTTCAGATTTCCTCTCGCATCCGTTTCCTGTAAATTTTGTTCTTTCTTGTTCTCTCGAGGAAGAACCATTGTCCGATGATTCCGAATCAGGAAGCGAGTCTCTGCTTCCCTTTCCGTATTCCTTCCTCGTTTGAAACACAGGACTGGTCTCTTCTTATGTTTTCTGTAGCAAAGGTTTCTGCCATCTCCCTGTTTCCGGAATGCCTCCGCTACATCCTTCGCCATACAAAACATCTCCCTGAAAAACCATAAAGATTTTGTGCCTTTCCGGTCAGAGAAAAGCCACTTCCTCTTTGCGCGATAGCTGTCCTGGTACCAGCTGGAAATGTCTTTAAAATATTGCCCGTTTAATACTGCATAAACGGAGAACGCAGGAAATGTTTCAGCTCCCACTTTCTCCTCATCGGAATAGCTTTTTCGTAAAGGAAGAAGCCTATCTGAGAACAAACTACGCACAGGAAAGAGGCAATATAACAGAAACTGCAAGCGCTTCCATATATTGTTCTTCTCTTTATTCCAATCTCATCAGTACCTCCTGCCATCTTCTTTACTCCGCCACAGCTTTCCTCTTTTCTCTTCCACAGCCATCTTTTCTTCCCACATTGCTTTCATCTTTTCTTCCACAGCCATTTTTCTTCCACAGCTACCTCTGCTATTTCTATCTTTTCTGCTATTTCTATCTTTTTCTGCTATTTCTGTCCACTACTATTAGAGATACCTCCTGAAATGACTCTTTGTAGCTTCGCTAAATCTATTTCAAACTACAATCTTAATTAGAGTGATTATATAAAACTGAGGTATAATCTTTGTCCCGCCATTGCTGGTCAAAAGAGTTCTGCATACAAAGCCAGTAAAGCTAGCAGTATTTTCCACTAAAGTAATACATCTTCTCTCCATGATCCAAGAAGAAAATAGTCCACTTCTGTCTTTCTTTGAATCTTCTTTAAAAGCTATGCTATGTCATGTTTCAGCTCTTCCTCCGAAAAGACCGAAATTTCTTCCTGCACTGCCTCTTTAATATCTTCTCTTGACCTCTTCTTTAATATCTTCTTTAATATCTTCTTTGATATCTTCTCTGCAGTTTCCACACCAAACTTAGGTCTTGCATCTTCATCTATTGTATCTTCATCTATTGTACCGGACATCTATTGCACCTCTATCTTTTATCTCTCTTCCATATCGGCCTCCTCCTCCATACCGTAGAAGCCTTCCTCTTCTCTTTCCTTTCCTTCTCTTTCCGGATACGTCCGCGAAGCATTAAATCCTCGTCAGCATCCAGCTTTTGAAATAGACTCGTTGAAAAAGGACGGCTAAAAGAAAAGGAAATATGATTTCGAAATAAAAATCAGACTTCTTCCATCCGAAAATGCATTTCCGCTCAAGAGAAAAAGGCTCTTTAAAACATTTTTCAAAACGGCAAAAATTCGAATAGCGGATCCAAGAAATAAAAACAACAACAAGAGTGTAGATATGCAGCACTACCGTCCTACCATAAGCCGGATTAAAATGCTCCATCTTGCATTTTCTCTATTCTTTTCATGTGAAAGCCGGCTCATTTATATTTGCCTCATCCTTTTTCCGGGCAGGAAGATGAATCGGAAATCTATGGATTATATGCTTCATAAGCAACTCCACATAACGATAATCATAAAATAATATAAGCCCCAAAGAAATGGTATGTTTGCTGTTGCTCCATGCCACATTCCGGTAAGAATCCAGATCACAAGAAGATTGATTACTCTTCTCCCAAAGGAGAGACGATTCCCGCCTAAGGGGGATATAGATATAATCCCTAGCAAGAAAGGGAAATATGCCAGCGACGCCAGAAATCCCGGATGCTCTTTGCTTCGTAAGGATAATGGAGAAGTTCTCCGTGAATACTGAACTGACCCGACCATCTCACCCTATACCGACTGCCATATCCGTATAGGCGGAAAAATCAAGATAAATCTGTAGCATAAATGCAAGACTCTGAGACCGCCAGAAAGTGCATTGCTTCCCTGGTCTGCCAGACCTGTCAGTCTCCATAGGAAGAAATGAAGTGGAAAGCTTTTCCCAGCTCATCCGCCAAAATCATTTTCCATAATCTGAACGAAAAGCGGAGACAATCCCACGAGAAAGGTTAGTGAAATTACTCTCTCTCGATACAATCTCTCTCTCATCTCTTTATAACGAAGAATCGGTCCTTGAGGAAATAACAGGAAAAGCAAAAGCATAAATTGCAAAATGGAAGAAATTCTCCTCCGGCTCCATGCCTTCCTTACAGTCCGCAAGATAAGAAATCGAACGACTGTAAAATCAAAAGAGAATTCCAAAAGGGCATAAGCCCTCGTATCCATTGCGTGAAGAAAACGATACGCCGTACTGAAAAGAGAAGCTGGTGGCAAGAGGAGAACAATGCTAAAGGAAAGAAATACTTTTCTCCGTCTTTTAAGCGCTTTGCGGCATAAAAAGCTGAACAAACTAAGTAACAGACAAACACGCAGAAATCAACCCCTGAAAAAGCTTACAATCGAGCAAAGAAGAGAAAACCAAATTTTTCCCTCTAATACTCTTACTTATAAAAAGATAGAAACAGAAGAAAATGCCTCTACAAATATCATTTCCGAAAATTGCATAGTCTCCTTCTTACGCTTGATTAAATCATTTCTCTTCTTGATGTCTCATTCATCTTTGACTTTCCATTTATCTATGATCCTAATACCTCTTTCCTATTCAAGCTTTTTATGTCCTAAATTGAGAAAGTGGTAAAACTGCATAGACTTGCAAAGCCTTGAAAATCCGTTATACTTCACTGCTTTCGGGGGCAATGAAGCTTGGGCCTCCACTGCAATGGGAGATACTCGAACCATATCAGGATGGGAACATAGCAGCACTAAGGTGAAACCTTTCTATGTGCCTGGGTCATCCTGGGTGGAGTCTCAAGTTTTTATTTTCAAAACTCGTCTATTGTATCCTATACACTTTTTTCCCATTCTCTGCTGTTACACGAATCACTTTCCTCAGCAGAAATTCCTTTTAAATCAGCAGAAAATCCACTACATAACAGGATTTCCGGAATAATTTCTCGCACCTCTTACCGGCACAGGAGCCATATAGGACAGTCCGTTTCAAGCACAATATGTCCAAGGAATCTCCTCCGCCACCTGCTTCAGCTTTTTGCATTGGTAAAAGTCAATACACCGCCAATCCCAATCATCATACCAAGCGATACAAAGTCCTTAGCCACTTTCCAAAGGATAGGAGAAACAATGCACAATGCCTCCGTTTTTATAGGCCTTATGATCCCTTACAATGCAAAACTATCCAAGGCCGCATCTCGCAATGAATCACAATCGGAAGATTTTCTTTTCGATAAGCTCAATCATGGAAATGAAGCATTCCTTCTGCATTGCGGGCTCCGGGTCAAAGTCCTCCAAAAACTCTTCTCTTTCTTCTCCTCATCCTGCTCTTTTCGATAGGACTTCGCTTATCCAATCTATAGTAATCCAAACCAATCTCTCGATTGCAACTACACCTCGGAATAACTCAGCTCTTCCAGCTTTTGAAAGAATCAGGATTGAATTCATTGGCATTTTGCGGGTGAAAAGCCCACAGCGCTATAGATCGAAAGGCCTGTTCCCCGATATTCTTCGGCTAAATGTGCATTTCTCCGAGCTTTCAAATTGTAACCGATTTCACAAATTGGTCCACTCCTTCTCCGGAAGCCCTTTTATTAAGTCATCTCTATCCGAATCAAAAGATTCGTCATTGTAATGACAGTGGTGTCAAATATCATCATCTTCTCCCTACTACTTTTCTCTACCATCGCAGTTACACTGCAGATTCCCATTGCAAAAATATATTTCGACTAAAAGAAAATTTTTAAATAGCATTTTATCACGAAATCTCTACGCTGTGATTTTGGCACCGAAATAAATCCAAAAAGATAAAAACAAAGTTAAATGCAAAGGATAGTAAAAATAGAAAAGAGTCTTCCCAAGGGAATACGCCCTCTCCATTGTAGAGATAGGAATAAAACTGAGGGCTGCTGCTCCAAAAATTAGCCAAGGACAGTGATATGGAGAAAACATGCCGGAGCAATACGAAGTGCCTTTTCCTTTCGAAAAGTTATACAGAAGCAATAAGAAAATTCAAAGTCTCGTAATCATCGTAGTAAGCTCTGCCAAAGCGGCACAGATGAGTACCGAAGTCCATTTCAAAATAGACTTTTCTCCGAAATTTCTTCATAAAATACATTGCAGCAATTCCCAAAGATAAGGTAAAACCGATATTTTGGTGCGGAAAAATTATACCATTGATTATAAAGACAAAGATCTAAAGGGGACTCGAGAAATATAGCTATAAAGTACACGGAAGAAATATTTCTTCCTATCTAGTGAGAAAAAGCCCTCTGTTAAGAGGAAGGCAATCGAAAAGCCAGCCTTCCGATGGTCCGAAAATATGACACAGCTGCATCAAGTGTTTTTCCTTCCGCTGTAACTGCCATTTTCCATGATACTCTGTAGAAAAGCCTAGAGATTCCCATTGTAAATCACGATAGCAGCATAATGATTCATGGTCATGGAAACGAGGGCAAGAAGCTTCAGCAATCCGCCTGAAACCCCTCCCCTCTTTTGTGTCCAGTGCAGTCAATGAAGTCATATTATGCGATATCCGCTCCTGCAGGCATATCCCGCAAAGAGGTCATAAGTGATAAAATCTTCTCCGTCCTGCTCAAACGCTGCAGAGCAGAAGCATACCCCTGAGACTCATAGCCGGCAATCATTCTGGGTTTTAAGTTCACAAGAACCATTACCTTCTCCAACCAAATCTCCGGATGGTAGGCTGACTTGATTCCGGAAAAGCATCTGCCGAACTTCTTCTCAATTTGTACCTTGAAGAGTAGAAGTTTCTGATTTCTTCACCTCTTCCGCATAGAATCTTGCCGATACGAAATCCAGCTTTTCAAAGTCCTCATAGCTTACTTTCGTCTTTTATAAGGAAGCACTCACAGGATTTGCATCCTTAGCTGCGTCGCCTTCCGCTACAGGTTCTTCCGTTCCTTCTTTAGCGCCGCTCTTTCCTTCCAGCTCTCCTCTTCCAAAGAAGCTTTTACGAATCTGCTCTTCGGTAATCTTCTCGACTTCCTTTTTCGATTTCCTTCCAATCTTTTCTGTCAAATAAGGTAGAAGGATTCTCGGAAACCTTTGTTCCGGACTGTGATAAAGACCAAACTCGCTAGCTGTTCAAAGGCTCTCTTCCGTAGCAGCTCTTCAAATCGTCTTTGCCGTATCCGGCATAAAGCTTTCCAAAGAGATGCTCTGATTACAATAGACTCCGTCAAATTGTAAAGCCATAGTCTTAAGGCGTGGAGCAAGCTCCTCTTCTCTTTGCTAAAACCCATGGTTCTGTCTCATCAATATATTTGTTGGAGCGTCTAAATATCTCGAAAATCGCGGTCAACGCATCCGCCACTCCCCGTGTGCTTCTTCCATCTTTCAGTAGCTACCCTCGCCTGGGAAAGCACTGTATCTCTTTTAAATCTTCATCCACCGGATCTATGCAGAGGTTTTTCTACAACTCCTCAAAATACTTGTTGCTCATCGCAAGTACGCTTTACAAGGTTTCCTAAAATATTTGCAAGCTGAGAATTTGTAGCGCTCACCATGAAGTTCCCAAGAGATTACGCCATCATTCTCAAAAGGCATCTCATGCAGAACAAAGAAACGAACCGCATCGTATCCACTCAAAGAGAGGAACGAGGTCGTCCATAGATTACATTTGCCTCTGGACTTGGACATCTTTGTGCCTTCTTCCGCCTTTCCTGCCGCAGTAAGAAGCCATGGGTGTCCGAATACCTGTTGGGTAGAGGAACATCCAAGCTCATCAGGAAAAATAGGCCAGTAAATCGTATGGAAAACGAACAATATCCTTTCCGATGAGATGTAAGTCTGCTGGCCAATATTTTTGTAGTTCTCACCGTGTGCACCTTCCAGTGTCATAGTCGATACCGGTAATATAGTTTGTAAGCGCATCAAGCCACACATAAACTACATTTTCTCATCAAAATCTACAGGGATGCCCCATGTAAAAGGAAGAACGAAACACAAAAGATCCTGAATCCCCGGTTTTAAGTTGTTCACCATCTCACTTTTTACGGAAACAGGCTGTATAAACTCGGGGTGAGACTCGATATGCTCCATTAAACGATCCGCATACTTGGACATCTTAAGAAATAGGCATCCTCACTCGCCTTTTCCACAGGACGGCCGCAGTCAGGCATTTTCCGTCTACAAGCTGGGAATCTGTCCAGAAAGATTCGTCGGGAGGCTAATAACAACCCTCATATTTACCCTCTAAATATCCCTTTTCATACATCTTCCGGAACATCCTCTGAACCTGCTTCTCGTGATATGGTCCGTTGTATGCATGAATTTATCGGTGAAGTATTCATCAAATCATACTCTGAATCTCTCCTACAACTTTCATCGACAAACTCTTTTCGGTGTCTTTCCGGCGTCCTTCGCTTTTCCCTCTATCTTCTGTCCATGCTCATCTGTTCCGGTCATACACATCATATCCCTCGTAGCGCTTTAAAACGCTCATCGCATCCGCAAGGATAATTTTCATAGGTATTTCCGATATGCGGTTTTCCGGATGCATAAGCAATCGCCGTGGTAATGTAGTATGGTTTTCTTTCCATGGACTCTCCTTTTTCTTCCCTTTTCAACTGCTCCGCCCCATTCTTTTCTTCTTTAATGGTAAGCGAAAAATAACGATTCTAGTCTAGCATAGATTTTTCGTTAGTCAATCTTTCCCCCTGATTTATCTAAAAGTCGTCTTATAGCCAAAGACAGCTACCTTAATAAAAGCCTTTCGGTTTTGTCTTTTCTTGATTTAAGAGAAAGATATAGGCTCAAGAAGCATTCCCTTGGGAGATAGAACGTCTCTTCGAGTAGAGAAAATGGCGCGGGAACTCGCACCACCTGGGCTGATAGCAAACACCATACATTTATTCCTTTTAATTTATTTCCTCCACTATTCTCAGAAAGAGCGTCTGCACGCATCACTCTGCAGCATCTTCTACTTTGGCTGCCACTTCTTCTACCTTGGCCGCACTCTCTCGTCCCTACGGGATTTTGCGTCTTCCGCCACCTGCTCGCTGTGCACTGCTGCAACATCCTTTTGCCTTCTCAGCAGCATCCGCTCTTGCCAGCAACATTCTCACCTTTCTGTCACGTCGCCTTCAAAGCCTTCAGCTTTTCCTGGATTTCGGCAATCTTAGCCTGAGCAGGCATGAATCTCTGCCCACGAAGTCTTTTAAACTCCTTCTGTAGGCGCATTCTTGAAAAATCTTCAAAATACTTCTACCGATCTTCCCGTAAACAGCAGAAATCTTCCTTTCTTCATCATGAATCATGGAGTTGAACTTAGCAGCATCTGCCAGCTTTCCTTTTCCCTTTTGCAGTCATTACTTCCTGGCTTGCACCGAAATCTTCTTTCCAAGTTCATCAAAAATCCCATAGGCACCTCCTTCCTACCGTAACTTCTCACAAATACTCCTTCATTCTAACATTTATTTTCTTAAAATTCAAATTAATCATGAGTATTTTTACTATTATTATCATTAAAACAGAAACTTCCTGCTCCTTCGAATTTTCTCTGACAGAAAACACATAGTGTAGGCCCGAGAGGAATCCATTCTGATCTCTCCGGGTCCTTTTTATACCTGTATAACTGTCACAAGATAAACTGTGTAACAAGACAGTCGCTCTCTCTATTTGTACCTCGCAAATGAGCATCGCATATTTCTCCTGGTCTATTACTTTCTGCCGAAAGCACCGAAACCGGATAGCGTTAGCACCTCGCCAAGCCTCTTCAATACGAAGAAGCTGGTTATACTTTGCTACCTCTCGGAACGAGAAGGAGCACTGGTCTTGATCTGGCAGGTACTTTAATGCGCCGCAAGGTCAGCACTAGTGGTATCCTCCGCCTCTCCGGAACGGTGTGTGAGAAGAAAATAGCGGTATCCTGCCCTTGTGAGCCATCTTGATCGCTCTAAAGTCTCGGAACGGAAACGATCTTATTTAGCTTAATGAGAATGGACTCATCCGTTTGATTCCTTGAAAGACGCTCTGTATTGTTACGACAGGTCATCCCAACGAGCTGAACCTGATCTCCAAGCTCCTTCGTCATCTTCTCCCAGCCTTCCCAGCCTCCTCATCGAGTCCATATCCGATAGGAGTAAATCGGGTACTTTCTCACTAGGGACTTCCAGTGAGCAATGAGCTCATCAGAAGTGAAATCCTTTTCCGGACTTCGGCTGATGATAAAGCCTCTTACCCTTTTTCGCTCTTCCACTCGGGAGGAGGCTGCATCCATAGCCAGAACGAATCCTTACCCGCTCTGTACCCTGCTGCCCTGATTGCCTTTAAGATGTGCTCAATCGTAATCTTCATCGGAAGCCGTTCGGTGCGAAACCGCCCTCATCACCTACTGCAGTGGTATTTCCCTCATCCTTTAAGATCTTCTGAAGAGCGTGGAATACCTCTGTACCAACGAAGCCCTCACGGAAGGGAAGCGCCTGCCGGCATAATCAGAATTCCTGTGTATCAACGGAGTTGGTAGCGTGCTGCACCGTTTAAGATGTTCATCATCGGAACAGGAAGACGGCCTGCTCTGTTCTGCCTAAGAAACGATAAAGAGGAATATCTAAGAGCATTTGCCGCAGCCTTGCAGGTTGCGATGGAAACAGCAAAGGATAGCATTAGCACGAGCTTGGACTTATCCTTTGTTCCGTCAGCTTCAATCATAGCACGGTCTACTGCATAGATATCCATCGGATCCATGCCAAGTCAAACATCATTAATAATAGTATTAATATTTTCAACAGCCCTTGGAAACACCCTTTCCGCCGAAACGGGACTTTATCGCCGTCACGAAGCTCCGTGCCCTCGAACTCACTGGTGGAGGCACGGACGGCAGCATTCTTCCAACAGTTCCGTCGGGTTAAGGTAAACCTCCGCCTCAACGGTAGGATTTCCTCTGGAGTCAATAATCTCTCTTCCAATGACCTTCTCAATCTCTAAGTAGCTCATTATGCCCTTCTTCTTATGCAAAATCCTTTGCATAAACACACATTTTCTCTTTTATTTTCAAGGATATGCACCTTTAAAACCGTAGCTTATCTGTAGTGAAAATGCTTCTCCTACATCATAAAAGAACCTTCCTAATAGTAATGGATTGATCTAATTTGTGTCAAGGGGACCACCCCTGAACCCTACAGGCAAGTTCCTCGAATACCCTACAGAAAAGTTCCTCGAAACGCCCTCTGTCTCGCCCCCTTCATAGTCTTGAAAAACTTCCACATCGAAAAACCTGCTTCTTTTGGAAAATGCTTTTCACGCTATCACCCTTGGTCATAGCCGATTTTCACATAGACTCTTCCTCCCGAAAAAGAAAACGCTTCCCCTCCTTTGCAATTCTTCTATAAAATCAAGGCCGTCCTCCCCTCCGTCCAGAGCTAAAGGCGGCTCATGAAGAGCAACTTCCGCATCGAGTGTTTCATTACATCACGCCTTATAGAGTGGATTGAAACCAAAATGTCAAAAGCGGAAATAGCTTTTTCTTCCATAAAAGAAGGAAGCGCATCAAAAGGTCGATTCCAGAAAATGCACGGAAGGATTAAAGCCATTGCCTCTTATTCGATTAGGATCCGGTTCTCTTCCGCTGGAAAGCACGGAGCATTTCCATTCTTCTTTGACACTTTCCTGTTCTAAAAGCCTCCTGTAGTTTTCTTTTGCGACTTCCAGCGCTTTATCCGACTTATCGAGAAGCAGTACAGTTTTTGACAGTGCAGATGCCAGAGTGAGGCCGATACAGTCCGGAGCTGCAGAGATCCAGGATACTAAGTGCTTCGCATCCGGCAACTCCTACACTTTCGTCTGTTAATTCTTTTTTCTTACCACTTCTCTTATCTTGCTCTCCGAGACTTTTCCATTTTTCTTCTTCCTCCAAAATGCGCTCCACAATGCGCTCCGTATCTTGCCTTGGACTAAGCACATTTTCTGTTGACCAAGAAAGAAAGGCCGAAGAACTCTTGTCTACCGAGAATTTTGAGAGAGCGGAATACGATGAAGTCGCTTTTCGAGAAAAGAGAAAAAACGGTTAAGAGCGGAATCCGGCTCTTCATCAGCACAAGAAGAACGCGCTAAATCTCCGGTAACTCGCGAAGACGAAAGTGCCGGCTTCTCTTCTGCTCTTTTCCTATATAGGTAAAAACCGCATCTCTTTTTCCTAAAAAGATAGTCCTTTGTATCCAAAGAAAAGGCTTTCCTGTAAAAAGAAGTCTTAAGTCCAACTCTGCCTCTTCTACACCGGTTTCTTTCAGGAGCGGAAGAGCATATTTTTCCAAATCAAGAAAAGAAAAGGCAGTGCTTTGCCCTTTCTCATCTTGACTCCTTAAAAACTCTTCTTTCAGACTATTTACCATCTCTTTTTCTTTCCTGTCTCTCTCTCAAACCCTGTCCGTCTCTCCGGCAATTTCTGTATCGAGTATTGCCCAAGTCCCTATATTTTCACCTACTTTTATCAAGCTTCATCCACTTTTGTCATCAAAAACTTGCACTTCCTTTATGGTTTTTCCGAAAATGCTCCTTCTGAAAAGCTCTCCAGTCAAAGACCTTTTTCCACAGCAGCAATGGCTACTTCCACCCTCTTCGGCATCAGGGCTCTTTTCGTCGTCAGGCCCTCTGCATCCACATACCGGGATAGAACAAAACGCGAGTTAAAGCATTGTCCACCATACCCACAAGGCAGAAGTACTTCATAGCTGATGCCAGCAATCACGGGAATAAAGAAGAAGACGCGCCAAAAACTTTCATCCACAGACTGTCAAATTGCAGGAACATAAAAGAGAAAAATGGAAATCATCATCACATAAACGATGAAACTCGTTCCGCAGCGTTTATGCTCTTTGGAGGAAAGAAGAACATTTTCTCCACGGTTAAATCAAGACCATGCTCCACAGTTTATACACTTGTGCTCCGCCCTCGTGATACTCAAAGGTTCTTCGGATATCCTTCGCCCTGGAAATCAACTTGATATAAATAATAAATATGAGGATACGAAGCAGTCCCTCCAAAAAAGGCGAGCATCGGTGCAATCAGGAGGACTGTCTTTAAGAAATTAAGCAATATGGTCGGAAGTGCTACAAAAATAAAAATTGCAGCAGCAAAGGAGAAGACCATCACAAGAGCCGATAAGACCTGCTCAAGCTTATCGCCAAAGATTTTACCCATTGCTTTTTCAACAGCTCCCGGCTCGGAGCCTTCATCATCCTCATAAAAACTTGCACTGTGACTTAAAACATTTCATTCCCAAAGCCATGGAGTCATAAAAGAAAGTGATTCCTCTAAAAGGGAGCTTCAAAAAGGATATTTATCCGTAAGGAAAAGGTACTCGCTTTCCATAACATCGATTTCTCCACTTGGCTTCCGAACCGCAACGGAGTATTTCTCTCCGTTTTTCATCATGATGCCTTCTATTACAGTGCTGACCGCCTATTCCGCTATATACCTGTTTACTCAATCTTTTTCCTCTTTTCTATTTTTACTTACACTTTTTCTATTTTTACTTACACTTTTATAAATCTATTTACTTTATAATTCTACCTATACTCTGTAAGCAACGGGTATGCTGTACAAATTCTTATGCATTTTTGGTTCTATCTGTTCCCTATCATTCTAATGATACTTCTTTCCTTCATACAATAGAGTCAAGCCATACTATCTCTATTTTATGAAAAAGAAGTGAACAAAGAAAGAATCGGCGCAAGAAAAATCGAACAGCAGAGCCAAAGCCGGTGCTACTAAGGGATTTTTCCTTATGTGGAAGTACAACCTCTCCGATGCAGTTCCACACTATCCGGATGCGCTGTATCTTAAAGCCGTCCACACGTTCAGTTTTGTACACATAGACCTTCTCTACGAATTCCCTGATAAGTTCCGGGGTAAGCTCCTTAATATCCGTGTATTTCCTTACGATTGAGAGAAAACCGTCCACATTACTGCTTTCCCTTTCGGTAGCAATCAGAGCTTTAAGTTCTGTCACACGAATTTCCAATGTGTGCTGATATTGCTCTACATGATAAAAATGATGGAAACCCACATTGCCATATCTTACTTACTATGCGACCACTAAACGAAGATACAACATGGAGAGCAAAATCAAAAAAGGAATATATCCTTGATGAAAACGGCATACAGGACAAAGTGGATCATCGTTCTTATCAAAGACAAGGCATAGAACAAATACCGACCATTCATTTAGGAGTGTCAGCAACCCAAATGGAGAAGAAAGGCATAGCTACAGATAGAGGGAATATCAACTGAGAAATCAAACATCAAAAATATGATTTTGAAAAGAAATCTCAAGAAGAATAAAAAGCCTTGTTAAATTGGATAAGAGGAATTGGCAAAGAAGAAAAACAGAAACGAAAAATACAAAGTCCACCCTCCTACCCAAAGAAAACTCTGTTGTCAATCTTTGAAAAATCTTATCCGTAAAAACGCAGATAACAATAATGCAGACTTAGAGAAATATATGGAAAGTTATCAGCTACTCAAAGAGAAAAACATTACAAGTATCAATCAATTAAAGAGAGCATTACTCGATTTACGAGATAAGAATTATAAGATCACAAGAGCATTAAAAGATACCGAGAAGAAGTGAGAATAAGCAGAAAAAGTTAAGACTTGTATAGAGCAGTTACAGGAACAAGAAAAAGCGACTATCACAGAGTAAAGAAAAACGAGTTAGAACTATAATACTAAGTGAAAAATGCTATAAAGATTTAATATAAACAAAAATTTGAATTTGGCGGAGAATAGAAAATGAAAGTATTTCTTGAAAAATAAGAATACCTCAAAAGGTGTTACTTCAAAAATATATATTAGCAACATGGTAGGGTTCATGTTATTTGGGTTTGCACTTGGAGTATTTCAGAAATGGATTGATGGTACAGCAAGCAATTATTTCCTAATGATTTTTCAACAACTTAATGTTGTAAATTATTTTGTGCAGATTATCTATATGGATTTTGCTTGGAACAATAATATCAGTTTATTTCTAAATCTCCTTTGAGAGCATCTATTAACACATTTTCGTTCTTGATTAGTATGCTGATGGGGTATTATTTATATTGCAATTATGTTTTAGATTTTCTGCCGAAAACTTATATGATGATATGGGTAGTGATTGCTTGTGTATCCTTTTTTATGGCATACATGTGCTGGTATGCAAAAAGGAAAAAGGGGTTTTTGCAACTGTTCTTTCTGGAACAATTATTGGAGTGTTATTTGCTCAGGCTTTTCAATCTTAATCCCCTACAAGGCTTTTTATATGTATGACCTTATGGAGGTTATAACATGGATAATAGGTGTTCTAATCTTGTATAGAAAGCCAAAAAGAATTTGTTTTTAGAATTAGAATATCCGTTATAGTTGCATTTATATTTCAATTGATTATTCCACATTGAGGGATAACTGCAAAAATCCTAGCTTTTTGTAAAAACAATTTTTAATAAAAACTAACACAGAAACAGTAAATCAAAAGGTTTACTGTTTTTTCTTGTCCAGAAGTGAAAAATATCCTACAGAAAAA